>Ga0116226_10000006_pt1 | contig 132456 bp, 112 predicted proteins | sample S1TSphfallax_FD_89692 | JGI IMG/M metagenome (GOLD analysis project Ga0116226, IMG submission 89692) | Host-associated microbial communities from peat moss isolated from Minnesota, USA - S1T2_Fa - Sphagnum fallax MG | ecosystem: Host-associated > Plants > Peat moss > Unclassified | place... | reverse complement strand
GCCCTTGGCCCCTGCGCCCTTGGCCCCTGCGCCTTCGGCCCCGGTGGCCTTGGAACTTACCCCTGTGGATCTGCAGATCGAGCCTGACCCCGTCGCGCGAGCAGAACCCAGCCCGCCTCGGCCGACGCCGCCAGAAGCGGACCCCGTCGCCGCTCCGCCGGAGCCGGCGACTTCCACGCGGCTGCAGGCCGCGCCTCCCGTACGTGCAACGGGCAGCGGCGCCGAACGAAGAAAACTCGAAATCGCCCTCAGCAACTGCCCGATCGCCCTCAATGCACAGCCGCTGATACCGCTATCGGGCGACGAAGAGTGCTCGTGGTATGAGGTTCTGCTGCGATCGAAATCGGCGACCGCCCCGAATACGGCGCCCTTGATGATGCTCAAGACCGCAGTGGAACAAGGGCTGGGCGCGATCATCGATCGTCGCGTTTCCTCCGAATTGATACTTTTTCTCGCGCAACATCCCTCGCTTTGGAAAGATCGCGGGACGCGGTTTTCCATCAATCTCACCGCCAATGCATTGTACGACGCCGGGTTCGTGCCGCGCCTCGCCGACGTTCTGAACGATGCTCAGGTGCCGGCCGCGGTACTTGCATTCGAGGTCGATGCCGCGCAGGCCAGGGAACATTGGACGGCGCTGGAGCAAACCGCCGTTCAACTCGACACGCTCGGCTGCTCGCTGCTGCTCGACGATTTCGACTTGAACAGCGACGCCCCCACGCTCCTCCGGCTTCCGAATCTGCGGATGCTGAAATTTCGTGCCGGCCTGATGGCGACGATGCGCACCGAGCCACTGACGCGCGCCTTCGTCGGCGGACTTGCGCAAACGGCGCGCCTGCTCACGCTGCAAACGACGGCGAAATACATGCAGGACGGAGACGATCGAAACCTGCTCTCGGGCTGCGGCATCGATTTCGTGCAATCCAATTCGCTCGCCGTCGCCACGGCGCTGAGCGCTTTGATTGCGGATTGAGAACTGCTGCTCGAAATTCCGCCTCAATTTTCGGCGACTTGTGCCGATCTCTTCACGATCACCCGCATTCTGTGAATACCCACACAGAATATGACCGTAGCGCCATGATCTGATCACCATCACCGGTAGCGTTCTTGGTAACCAATCCAAAACGTAGTACCGATTCGCAACGGAGCACGGAGGCGCTCACGTCAATTTGCGAAAGGCTGATGAATGACCATTGCTCTACGACAGGCACTCCGCGTGCGGACTGCCTCACTGCACGAAGCAGTTGATCGCCATCTCACGCTAGCTCCCTTGACCGCCACGGAACCCTCCACCCAGGATCTGTACTTCGCGGTGCTCGCGATGTTGCAGGCATACCGACGGGTCGAGACCGTGCTCGGTGCGGCGCCATCCGATCTGCAGGAATTGGTGAAGCCGGTCCCTGCTTGGACCACCGCCCTGCTCCAGGACCGTTTGCGACTCGCAGACAGTTTCGATGACACCGCATTTTTCGAGCTGCGCCCGGTTCGACTGCCCAGAGGCTTGGGCGAATGGCTTGGCTACCTCTACGTCGTGTTCGGTTCCAGCCTGGGCGCCAACATGATCGCGAAGCGGATGGCCAAGCATTCCAATGAGCGGGTCCAACGCCTGACCTTTTTCAGTTTCAATGCATCCTGCGCCGGCCGCTTTGCGGGACTCATTCGTCGGCTCGAAACGCTCGACTCGTCGGAACGCATCGTGAATGCGCTCGTCGATGGCGCGAAAATCGGTTTCGATGATTTCATCCTGGCCGCGGACAGCGCCGCGGAACATCGCCGTGTCACTGCGGCGCGCGCGCAAGAGAACCTGGCGGTGAACGCATGAGCGCCAAGCTGTTCGACGAACTCCTCGCGACACCCGCCGACCGGCTAGCCGCGCCACGCAACCCGCCCGCGAAGATGCTCGAGGTTCTCGTCAGGCGACGCTCCTCGATCGCGAACGCGGTCGCCGCGGCCATCAACCGCGCCGGTGTCGGATCCGCAGCAGATGCCGAGCGCTTCTCGCAATGCATCGACGGCGTGATCGAGAGACTTCACGGAGCGCAGTCCTGGGCGGCCGTCCCCGCGTTTCTCACACTCGTCGGGGAACGGCTGAATCACCCGGAGCCCGAGCGAGTCATCCATGGCATTCAACGTGCCCTGTTCGACCACGCCGATGAGGTAGCTCCGGCGATTCAGCGGGGGTCGATCCTCGTTCTTCAGGATGCCCTGTGGACGAGCTTGGACTGGAACGAACGGCGCAGCCTCTACGGCCGTGAGTCGGCGATTGCCCGGAAGATCGCCAAGGCCATGCTGGCTCTCGAGCCGGCGGTTCCCGCGCCGGACGTGGGTGAGCCGGCACTCACCGAGTGCCTGGAGAAAGTGCTCACCCAATGGTCGCGATCCAAGGCGAAGAACTGGGTGTCTTCGCAGTTGGAATACATCCGTCTATTCATCGAGGAGACGTCGGCGCTGACCGATGCCACCGAGCAGTGGACCGAATTGTTGTTGTTGAAGCTGGAGCAAGAGACCGCCTCCGCCTGCACGCCACGACGTGCGATATCCGCCATTTCGCACGCGACGGAGGCACTGCTCGAGGCTGCCAACCGCATATCGGCGATGCGGCGCATCGGCAGCGAATCTCAGGACATTTTCGCCAATGCGACCTCGCTATGGCGACTGGCGATCCCGCATATCGTACTCGCCGCCGCGCCGGCCTCGCACTTGGCGTTCGAATACGCATGCCGATTGAGGCCCGAGATCATCGCGAAGCTGGAACTCTCGCCGGAGCGCATCGGTGAGATTCGTCAGGGACTTCTCGACGCACAGAGGACCCGTCTCGAGCGGATCCAGCTCGATTGGTTCGACGGAGCGTTGCGTGACTTCCAGCGGCTGGCGCAGGCGCCCTCCGAAGTCGCTCGTGTGCAGAGCGCCCTGTCGACCACCATCGATCGCACGGCGGATCGTCTGACCGAGGGTTTGACGGACCAGCGCGGCGCGACTCAAACGGCCGAACACATTCGACTGTTTGTCCGTGAGATCACCGTCACGCTGCATTGCCCCGTCGACGTCGCACAGGGAAGACAGCGCCTACGACGTCTGGTGGCCACCTGCGTCGACGTCGCCGAGCAACCGGCATTGTGGCGCAAGGTTCGACAGATCGTTGCAATGTTACAGCTGCCGGAATCGATTGCGGCTTTTGGCGCCGATCATGAGTCGCGAATCCTACCCTGTATCCGGGAAATCGCCGACGCGGTCGCGGATCAGTTCACCTTCGAGCATCGCTGGTGGGCGGTCGAGGGTGGCGTGGGGAACCCGACCTCGACGGCCGCGAACCTGCCGCATTGCTACCCCACTCGCGTGATCTTGGACGAGGTAGGGCTGTTCCGCGCGGTCTATGGCGCTCGCGCCACGAAAGAGTTCATCTTGCGGGTGGGCCTCACGCTGAAGGACAATCCGGAGGACCTCGAGTCCTTGTCGGTCGCCCTGAAGAGCATCAGCAACGCGATCAAGTTCGAAGCACTCCCCTCCACGAACGCAAACGACATCCTGCATGCGTTGGAAGCGGCACTTCCAGGGATGGCCGGCGCGTCCCTGCTTGCTCTGCAGGCGGAACAGATCGCAGCGGTCAGCGTGTCGCATCTCAGCGCGCGGTTGACGGCGAACGCCGCGGAACGAACCGCAGCCCTGGGCAAGAGAGACATGACCGTGGTCCTGCACTTCGGCCGAAGCGACACGCTGTGGGCGCTGCGCCGCCTTGCCCAACTCAATCTCTCGGCGGAGGGCGATATCGGGGAGCGACTGAACTGGTGGTGGAGTCTCGCGGTCGCGAAGTACATTGTGAGACTCCCGCCGGCCCTGGCTCAATACCACGTGGATGCCGTCGATCGGGCCATGCGGGACGTCTTGCCGCCGGAAAACGCCGCTCGCGTATCGGAACGAATCGAGTCGCTCTATAGGCGGGTTTTCGACATTCCGAAGTCGAACCGGCGAACCGCCCCTCCGAGCGTCGCGATTACCGCCGATTCGAAACAACGACGCGCCTTGTTGACGATTGCGCCGGGAACGTCGAAGGCGGCGGGGTCGAGCCGCGATTCTGAGATCGCAGCTGCTGCACCCGAGCAACTGGCCGCGATCGCCGGCAATCTGCACTCCGCTTTGATCAGCGACGCGGACGAGGAGATGCTGTGGGCGGGTCGAACGCCGGAAATTACCGCAGCGCTGGAGACTATCGGCGCGGATCGGCTCGAAGCCCTTTGGCGAATCTGGATCGACGGCCTGGCACGCAGCTTGCCGCCGGTCGAGGCCGCCCGTTGGACCTTGGTGTTGTTGCGTGGTCTGCAACACGCTCGCGATTGCGCGCTGGCGACGGAGTTGCGTGAGGCGGCTAGAGCAAGACCGCAACGAGTTCAGCTGTGGCTCGATTCTCGCGGCTCGGCCTCTGAGCGCGAGGTGCTCACATCGGAGCGGATCGCGGGCTTGCTGACGACGCTTGCCGACACGTTGGGCGGCGCACCGCCGTCCGTCGCGGCGCTCAATCAAGGTCTCGCCGCTCTTGATTTTGCGCGCAGCGAGCCGCGTCTGAGCTCCCGTCTCTGGCGGCGATTTTGGGGCTGCCTGGACAAAGAACTGCCCCTGCGATCCTCCCCGGTGCGCAGCGCGCTCGCGCGTCTTTGTACGCAAATGATCGAGATCGCCGACGGCCTGGAAGACGCCGCAGCCTTCTCTCGCTGGCTCGTGTCTCAGCACGAACCGCTGTTTGCGGAGGACGAGGTAGTGGAACGCGAGTGGCGCACGACGCTGACGAGCTTCCTCGTCTGCGCGATCACCCAGTCTTATGCACCGATTCCCGCGACCGCACTGCTGCAACGCCTGGTGCTGGCAAGCTCGGCCCTCGAGCAGCAAACCTCGGAAACCTGGCCCGAAACCTGGTCGGCGCTCGAGGGCGTGTTTGCAACACGCGCGACACCACGCCTGCGCTCCCTGCTGAATGCGATCAACGGGTCGATCGCGGCCGCGCTCTACGGCCGGTCCCGTGTCTCCGAGCAAGTCCAGCTGGACGGCCCGCGCCGTTACAGGACCCTGCTTTCGGGCCTGCCCCAAGCCGAATCGACCTGGATCCTGGGGTCGCTGTCGGCACCCGCATCAACCGCACCCGAGATCGTCTCCCGCGATGAACGACTCCTGTTCTCGCTGTCCGGGACTCTCGATTCGCCGGTTGACGCCACGGCGATCTCAGCGGCGCTCGGGACGGTGGCGAGGACCGAGATCCCGACGATATTGAAACGCCGTCTGGGACTGCTGCGGCGCGAGACCCAGAACCTGGCGGAAGCTGATCGCATGGCGCTGGCCTTGATTTTGCGCCTGGCGGCCCTGCACCGGGTGCTCCCGACGGCGGAGGCACGTCTGCACATTCATGAGACCGTCCTGCTCGGCTTTTCAAAACCCGGACTCGCGCCGGCGCTCGGTACCCTCAATTGGTTTCTCACGGATGGCGCGGATCGCGCGGCCAAACAGCGGGATCTGCTGCCGATCTTGGACGCGCTGCGTCAGCACGTGAACGGCGCGACCGTAGCCGCCCGCTTCGCCGACTACGAGGACCGCATCGAACCGACGACCGATCCGGAGCGTCCCGTCTTGGCCGACGCCGTCATGACGACGATGCGCCAGCTTGCCTGCGGTCTGCGCGGAATTTCCGGCACTAGCGGATTGCGCATTGCCATGGAGTGCATCGATGCCGGCGTCGACCCGGAACGCCCGGCGCTCTTCGTCGAAATGGCGCTCGCCCGTCAAGACGCGACGGCCGCGAGAACCGGTGCGACCGATCTGCTCGCCGCCCTGCGCAGCGCCTCCACCAAGATGTCGTCAAAGGAATCCGCGGCCTAGACCATGAAGACAGTCGCATTCAGCAATGCGGTCAAGCCCGCACAAATCGAAACGCAACAGCGCCTCCTCGACGCTCTTCTGGCGCGCGAGGTGCAGGTCAAGATGCTGTGCCGGGGGCGCGGTTTATGCGCCACCTGTCACGTCTACGTGGAGGCCGGCGCTGACTCCCTGACCCCGATCACACGGCAGGAGAAACTGACGCTCTCGGTTCTGACCGGCGCGCGCAGCAACAGCCGGCTCGCATGCCAGGCGAAGGTGCTCAACGAGGGTGTCGAGATCAGCTTGCCGCAGGGCCTATATGCAGAGTCCTTCTCCGACATCGAGAAATTGATTGGCAAGCGATCCACTGCGCCGATACTGCACCCGATCAACGGCCGGGTGCTGATCCAGGCGGGCAAAATCATCACGAGATCGGCGATCAGCGATCTGTCGACTCTCGATGTCGACGTGTCGAACGTCATCTCGGCGCGCTGAAGGCGCGATCGAAAGAACGCATGAAACGAGGTAATTAAGATGGTCGATTTGGAAAAACTGACGGCGTCGGCGATCGATCCGGTGCTCGGCGGCCCCCGCGGCAACCACCTGTATTACAACCAGGAAGATTTCTTCCGTAACGAAATCGAGCGTGGCGAGATCTTCCTGCGCGACGGTCAGCGGGCGGCAAAGGTAACCGAGGGCTTCATCAACGGCTTGCACCTCGGTGTCGAGGAGGAGGTCGGCGCGGCGAGCGCCTTGATGATGTATCGCTGCGGACAGGCCTGGGGCCTCCAGGACATGAAGCGCTTTGCGGCCCGCATGCGCCAGGAATTCGGCGGCGGCAAGCGCGAGATTTGGTCGATGCACCCGAATTTCATCTGGGAGCAATGGTGGTGGCCTCTGACGGTAACGGGCTTTGGCGCCTGGTCGATCGATTTGTCCTACGAAGAGCAGGATCTGACCGTCATCGAGATACGTAACTCGGCGGTCGCCACGTCCATGAGCCTGCTGGGAAAACCAGTGTGCCATCTCTATGCCGGAATGTTCGCGGGCGTCTTCAGTTTCTACGACAAGGACGCGCGTGAGTCGATCGAGATCCAGTGCTACTCGATGGGCAATGACGCGTGCAAGTTCCTGGTCGGCCCGAAGGAGCGCGTCAACGCGGCGGAGTTCTGGCGCCAGGAGGGCGCGACGGCCAACGAGATCATGTCGAATCTCAATCGTTGATCACAATGAGCAACCCATACAGATTGCAGCATCTGCGACGATTCGCGAACGGGCTCTCCGTCGGGCTCGTGCGCGGCTCTGCTCGAACGAGCGGGGGCGCCGATCATTGGGCGGAACTTTTCTCGAGCGTCCAGCGCAGCCTGTCGGGCGCCCGAGCCGCGGATGCGGCGCTCCAATCCGCGCTCTCCGCGGAAGCAGGCGTTTCGGCCGCACCCGCGACCGCGGCGGTGGAATCATCGAGCGCGAAGTCTCAGCCGAAGCGACGCAGCGCCGTGATGCGGCCTTTGCCTGCCGAACTGGCCTTCGCACGTCCCATCGACGGGGATTTGCGCGCGATGCAGTTTTTCGCAGGCCTCCCGTTTTCCGGCGTCCCGCGCAACCGCCCTGCGCCCGCATCCGCGCAAGCGCCCAGTCGACGCAATGAGGCGGCCGTCGCACGAGTGCCGGATGCGGACCAGCGGGCGGGGAATCTGTTCCGCTCGCTCGCCTGGCACGGCAAACCGACTCGTCAGCCCATTCACATCGAGCCCGGATCCGCAACGTTCCGCACGGCGAAAGCGTCGGGAGTCGGTCCCGAGGTACCCACGGAGTTCGCTCCGACCCGGGTTTTTGCCACGCAGGCGGCCAGTTTCCTTCAATCCGTACCCTGGGATGCAATCCCTCGGTCCTCCAACACTCAGGCACCCCTATGATCAAGATCCCCGAAGTCCCGCTGACTCAGTCGCATCGCAAACATCCCGAGCTGGTCTCGATCTTCACGACGGCGGAAGGTCGGTTTCTGACCGACGAAGAGCTGGCTGAATACGTTCGTGTACTGCCGGCAGCCCGCTTGCGCGCTGACATCGCCCGTCAGATGCGCGCCCGCGAACAGGACGTCGTGGAACAGGTCGTCGATCACATCTTTCGCGACTATCCGTTCGAGAAGTTTCATCCGCTCGCGCGCGTGAAGGCAATCCGCGACATCCGCACCGTCGCCGCGTATACGACGCTGGCGATGCTCATGGACGATCCGCGGTGGCTGCGGGACAAACTACTGCTGTGGCTCAGAACCATTCTCCAGGCCTTCCGCTTCCCGGACAAGGAGACACAGACGCGCAAAGTCGCCTTCGGCGCACAGGAGGATCCTGTCGCCAAGCAGCTCAAGCCCGAACAACGGGCCATATTCGCCACCTATAGCAAGCTGAAGGCGCGCTTCTTGGACGAACTGGATGAGCCGGGCGCCGCAATCGTCGGGCCTTATTTTCAACAGGTGACCGACACCTTGAGTGCGAGCTGAGGCGAGGAATTGACATGAACGCCATTGTAGATCTGCAGAGAGACCAATCCGCCCGCTTGACCGAGGTCGCGTTCGAACGCTTGTTCGGCGACTCGCAACAGCGCTTCGATTTGTACGAGGGCACGGTCCACTCCGTCTCGGACGCCCGGATCATCTACCTGTCCGCGGACATCATTCGCGGCACCTATGAGGCTCTCAGTTACGAAGCCGGCGAGGCATGGGGCGTCATCCTGCGCTCCTGTGGGTTGATCTGGGGTAAACGCGTCAGCCTGGCCCTGAACCGGGAATTGCACGCGGTCACGGCGCGGCGCATGGAGTCGCTGAGCGTGAGCGAATACCTGAGCCTGTTGGAGCAATACTTCGCGAGACACGGCTGGGGCAAATTGAAGCTGGATCTGAGCGAAGCGGAACGTTTCGGCGTGGTGCGCGCGGAGGTGCACAACAGCATTTTCGCCACGGTACTCGCCGATCAAAAAGGCGCGGTCAATCAGATGATCGAAGGTCTGCTGGCGGGATTGCTGGGCGGCATCTCGGAGCATGACCTGGCCTGCCTCGAAGTCGTACGTCGGGGGCCGCCGGATGCCTACTCCGAATTCTTCGTATCCGGCGTCGCGAGAATCGACAAGGCCCGCGAGGGCGTCCAGCCGGACCTGTCGACCGAAGAGCTGTTCTCTCTGTTCCGGCTCGACAACTGAGCAGACCCGTCGTGATGAGCGAGGCACATGCGATTGCGGACGCGGCCGAGGCGGACGCGGGCTGGGAATCGGGCACCGGGATCGAAGGACGCTTCGAGGTCCGCAGGGTCCTTCAGTCGAGCCAATTGTCCACCGCACTCGAGGTCCTGGAACGTGCGACCGGCGCGGTGCAGCTGTGCAAGGTGTTTGCGAAGGCGGCGGTTTCCGCATACCGGCGTGAGTTGGCCGCCGCCGTGCAGTTCCGGCATCCCCATGTGTTGCGCCTGAGCGGCACCTATACGCTGCCCGATGGACGACCCTGTTTGATTTATCCCTTTGCTCGCGGCGGAACATTGTCGGACTTTCTCACGCATGCACAAGCACCACCACGGGCGACGACCGTGGAACTGCTCGAGCAGATGCTGATGGGCCTCGCGCACATCCACGCCGCCGGCTGGCTGCATTGCGACCTCAAGCCGGAAAACATGTTATTCGACGAGCCGGCAGGCTCCGCCACGGTGCATTTGCTCATCGGCGATTTGGGAGCCGCATCGACGTCGAAGGAGGCGCGTTCGGGACGACACGCCATCGGCACGCCGGCCTACACAGCGCCGGAGCGCATCTACGATGCCTTCGATGAACGCGCCGATCTTTACAGCATTGGCGTCGTTGCCTTCCAGCTGTTGAACGGCCGTCTTCCGTATGTGGGAACCGTGACCGAAATCTTGCGCGGCCACATGGGCGGCAAGCCCTGTTTCGACGGTGACGAAAACGACGCATTGATCGCGCTGGTTCGTCGCCTGTTGCAGCGAAATCCCGCCCACAGACCCCAATCCGCCGTCCAGGCGATCGAGGAGCTGGCGGCGGTGCGCAGCCATTTCGAGGCACCCGAGTCGCAGTTGACGGAGCGCACGCAGCGCCTGCCCGTCCTGACCGAGGTGGTCTCTTCGATCCCCCTCCCCCCACCCGCGCGCTTCACTCTGCCCCATCGGCCGGCGCGTATCGCCGTGGGAAGCCGCCCCTACCTGCTCTCGGTCGAGTATCCGGGATTCAGCGAGATTTTTGATCTCGTGTCACCCGGCGCGGAGCGGATGACCTGCCTGTCCGCGGGCCTGTTCAGCGCGGACAGCAACGGCACGCTGGTCGGACTGTTCGGAGAACAGTACTGCCGTGTCGATGGTACGGCGCGCCGCCGCGATGTGATCGCGTCCAACGTGGTCGACGCGCGGGCCGTATCGGTCCGGCGCGACAGCACCGTCTGGGCGAGCGGACGGAGCGTCAATTTCGTGACCGCAGGCAATGCCATCGCCTCGGTGCGCCACCCTTCTTATGGCGCGCTACCCGTCATCGCGCACTGGGACGAACGCGTGGCGGTCACCAGCGGGCTCGGCAACGAAAAAATAGAAATATTCGACCTGCTCGGTGAGCGCGTCGACGGCTCGCTCGCATGCTCGGGTCCGATCCTCGCGATGGGGCAATTCGGCATGTCGCTCTTCGTCGTGAGCATGCAGCTGAACGGTGGCGGACGCTATCGGTTCGAGTTGCTCGGCGAACAGTCGGCAGCGGTCGCGTTGGACGACGTGGAGCTGGTGAGCGCGACCTCGGGTGGCGCTGTCCTGATCGTCCGCGCCGAAACCGAGCTGTGGCATGTCGGGACCGACCTCGTGCCGCGCCTGTGGGCCGAACTCGATTCACCCTGCCGGAGAATCGCCCTTTCACCCTGTGGCACGGCCGCGGCGGCGGTCGTGGAACGGGAAAATCGCTTCGAAGCACTTTTCATACACGGGCCGGCGCCCGCAGATCTGGAGATAAGCTGATGCCTTCCTTACCCCGTTTTCATCTCGTCGTATGCTCGCATAGCTGGGCGATTCAACACCTGCACCGCGCCGAAATCGACGCGGGCAACGTGGCGCTGATCGTGGAGTTGAGCATCAATTCCAATCTCGCGCCCATGTTCGGCCAGGTCGGCGTACGCCGTCCGGGAGCCGCCGGGCTGCTGTCGCCCAAGGCCACGGCGCTCAGCCTCGCGCAACAATTCGACGACATCATCGCCCCCGTGCTGCTCGCGGCGCATCCCCCCGTTCCTGCGGCCGCAATCAGCAACGGTGTCGCTAATCTGCGCCAGCAGGATCTGGGCGGCAAGGATGTCGTTCTGATGGCGAACGTCGTGGATGTCGCCTCCGTATGGCCGGTGATCGGTCAGGCGGACACGTTCCGCGTCTTGTGGGACCTCACGGACCCTCCGAACTTCGCCCTGGGGCAGCTCGGTGATCAGCTCGCTCGCTGGGATGGCATCGGCAACGACGGCTGGGCCGGCGCCTTTTTCTATCGCGACGAGCGACGGCGTACGGCCGTCGCGGTATCCGAGGCCAAGAAGGCCTACGAGGCGGTGGTGAAGGAGTATCCCGGTATGAAAGCAGTCTTTGCATGAGCAAGACCTTCATCGCCCAATTTTCCAGCATGGTCCGCATCAGTGGCACTCCCTCGCGGCCCGAGCTGGCCCGCGCTTTCAACCAAGGATTCCGACGCATCGTCAACGTGTCTGGCACCTCCTTGGCCGAGATCTACGATCCACAAGAGATGGCCTGCTGGAAGATGTCGGAGTTTCGCATGAGAGATCTGTTCACCGACGGCGAGGGGGCGGAGAAAGAGCGCGGGCCCTTCGCCTCCCTCGCGACTCCCGACGAGCGTCAAGCCTATTATTCTGCTTGTCGTGCCGTACAGACGGGCGTCGCGGCGCTCGAATCCTCACTGGTCTTGTGCAAACTCGGCGTTGGACGATCGCCCGCTGTCGTGTTCGGCGCGCTCCGGTCAGGCTTCGGTCTGTCGAGCGTCGACGCGCACGCCGCGGTGATTGCATTGCGCCCCCAGGCAATGATCTCGAAGACGACCGAGTCCGCCGCCGAGTGGTTGCTGGCCCGAGCCGACTCGGCGCTCGCCTGAGCCCCAACGTGCAAAGCACTGACCTCGGCTCGGTCGCCGCTCAGACCGTGGCGATCGGCAAGCTCCACGGCTTCAGCCCCGCCCGGGTCGAGGGCCGCTTTGCACACGCGGAGAGCGTCCTTCCTTCGGGCAGTCTCCGGCTGAGCACCCAAAGACTCGTGTCTGCGGGCACCGGTGAAATGCGGGCGATGTCCCTGAGCAGCGCGAAAGTCGACGTCCTGACGGTTTTCATCATCCCGGAACCGCGACACGCCCTGGCGCTCTACGCCATGCAACTCGTTTCCCTGGGCGGGCGCCCCGTAGTTGCGGTGCTCGACGCGCACACCCTCTGCGACTGCCGGGAGACTCGCCGTCGCACCCACACATTGCTGGATACCGCGAAGGCTCTGTTTCCCGTTACAAGTTCGGAAGACATCCCGGAGTGGTACCAGGCCTGCCGATCAGGCCATGAAATTTTCTCCCGCCCGGCGCCGGATGATGGGCTGGCCACGCACGGCAGAGCACATTTGTGGCTGGTGAGCCGCCTGCTCGCGCAGTACGCCGACAACGATCGCCGGCTGGACCCTGAGGCGACCGAGGCCCACCGGGAGCGCATCGCGGAATACTTACGCCATCACGCGGCGAACTCGGCCGGACGGCCGCTCATGAACCGGGCGTTCGGCGAAGACTTCTCGAGCAGTTACATCGAAGATTGTCTGTTTCGCACCGGTGTGGGAGACAGCGTATCTTCCCAGATTCCTGAAGGGGCCTGCCAATGATCATGCCGACACCCCTGCGTCGGTGTGCGTCCGCAGTCGCGACCTGGCGTCGCCGCTTCCTGCGCAACACGTTCACCGGCTACCCCTATCGGGCGATTCTCGAGAAGACCACCGACGGCATACTGCTCGTCGCTGCATCCAAGAAAACGCTATATGCAAATCGAACGATGCGCACCAGGCTGGGGCGGCGGGGGGAAGAGTTCCAACGGCTGTCTCTCGACGATGTTTTCATCGATGCGAACGGACAGCTCGATGATGCCCTGAGGCGTTGTGTGCAGGGTCAGGAAGTCGCGCCGATTTGTGTCCAGGAGCGCGCCCTGAATGGGCACTTGAATGACGTCGAGGTGCAGCTCATCGCGATTCGCCTGGGGCGCAAGCACGGCATCGCCCTGATCTCCAAGGACGTTTCCAAGCAAAACAGGTTGGCGAAGGAACTCCTGAAGCACCAGGAAAGGCTGGATCTGCTCGCGTATCACGATCAACTGACCGGACTGCCCAACCGTCATTTCATGAATGCATTCCTGCCCGCAGCGATCGAATTGGCGAGGGCGGGCAACAAGATGGTCGCGGTCGCCCTGATCGACCTCGACCGCTTCAGCGACATCAACAACACCCGGGGACACGAGGCGGGCGACATGCTGCTGCGTGAGGTGGCGAGAAAGCTTCGCTCGGGATGTCGCGAGAACGATGCCACCATTCGCATGGGCGGCGACGAGTTCGTGGCGATTTTCACGGACGTCGACTCGCTCGACGATGTCGCGCGGCGGGTGGACCGAATCCTCGGCATCATGAAGGAGCCGCTGCTCGTCGATCGTCAGCCATTGCAGGCGACGGCCAGCATCGGGGTGTCCTTATTTCCGAGCGACGGCACAAGCTTGATCGACCTGCTGAAACACGCGGACACGGCCATGTACCATGCCAAGGCGCTCGGACGGAACAACGCGCAGTATTACGTCAATGCGATGCAGCGGCATCTCGAACACCGTGTCAACATGGAAGCGGCGCTGCGTGATGCCGTGCGCCTGCAGCAATTGGAAGTGTACTACCAGCCGATCGTCGAACTCGCCACACAAAGGGTCGTGGCCATGGAGGCGCTCATTCGCTGGCACCATCCCGTGGAAGGCATGATCCCGCCGGATGAGTTCATCCCCATCGCCGAAGAGATCGGCCTGGACGTCGACATCGGAGATTTCGTGCTCCAGCAGAGTGTGCGTGACCTGATCGAATGGGACAAGAAAGGAGCCGCCATCGTGCCGGTGTCGGTGAATATCACACCGTTGCAGCTGCAGGGAGGCAGATTGCGGAAGACGGTGTGCTCATTGCTCGAGGATTACGGCCTGCAACCGGTGTTCCTGCAGTTGGAACTCACGGAACGCGCGCTCTTTGCCTCGAGCGTCTCGGGCCCGGACGATGGCCGGGGCGATGCCATCGCCGAGATTCGCAGTCTGGGCTGCAAGATAGCAATCGACGACTTCGGAACCGGGTATTCGAACCTCAGCTACTTGCGACGTTGGAAGATAGACGCCGTCAAGATCGACCAAAGTTTCGTGCAGGATTTGTCGAGGAACTCGAGCGACTCGGCCATCGTGAGCGCGATCATTGCAATCGCCAAGAATCTCGGCATCCGGGTGGTCGCCGAAGGCGTCGAGACGGCGGAACAGACCGACATGCTGATCAAACTAGGCTGCACTTTGGGACAAGGATTTTTCTTCTCGCGCCCTGCGCGTGCCGAAGACTGTCTTGGGATTCTGGGCTGCTCCGGTCCGAAGGCGATCCCGCCGGGGGGCTTTGCAGACCCGTGGCAGCCCGAAGGTTGAGCCGCACTCCGGGCGCCCCGTCACTTCGTCGGTAGCTTCTTGGCGGCACGCGCCTGCTCGATGCGCTGGCGCACCTCTTCGCGGTGGACAGGAGTCGTTTTTGGTGCGCACACGCCCAAAGTCGCGACACCGTCTTTGACCGAAACTATGGTCACCGTAATTTCCTCTCCAATTCTGATCATTTGATTTGGCTTCCGAGACAATACGAGCATGGACTACACGCTTTGTGAGGGTAATCCCTAACCTTAAGTGACGCGCTGCAACATATTTGACCACTGGGTAGTTGCCTGCCCTGACCAAAGCGCAACGCAAATAGATTGTGGTCAAAATCAAAGTGGTGCCAGGAATATGTCGAATCACGAACGCCTGGCGTTTGACATAAGGGGAGATCTGCCGACAGCCGATCGTTTGATGGTAACCTTGTATTTTTCCGCTGAAGTACCAGGACAATCAACGAAATGCACGAAAACCACGCAGCGACCGCTTTGAAGACTTTGTTCCTCCAAGCCCCTTCGTTCGACGGGTTCGACGGCGGCGCGGGTTCGCGTTATCAGGCGAAGCGCGAGGTGAAGTCCTTCTGGTACCCGACCTGGCTCGCACAGCCGGCGGCGCTGGTCCCTGATTCGCGCGTGCTGGATGCGCCGGCCGACGAGTTGAGCGTCGCTCAAAGCCTGGAAATCGCCAAGGGCTATGACCTGGTGATCATGCACACGAGTACGCCGTCCTTCCCAACCGATGCCAAGTTCGCCGAATTGCTCAAGGAAGCGAAGCCGACCATCAAGATCGGCCTCGTTGGGGCGAAGCCCATGGTGGATCCTGACGGCTCCCTGAACGCGACCAAGGCAATCGACTTTGTCTGCCGCGAGGAGTTCGATTATACCTGCCAGGAAGTGGCTCAAGGCCATGACTTCAAGGACATCAAGGGTCTCTCCTATCGCGACGAGACCGGCCGCAACGTGCACAATCTGCCACGGGCGATCCTTGAGAACATGGACGAATTGCCGTTCGTTGCCCCGGTCTACCGGCGTGACCTGAAGATCGAGAATTACTTCATCGGTTACCTCAAGCATCCCTACGTGAGCCTCTACACAGGTCGGGGCTGTCGCTCCAAGTGCACGTTCTGCCTCTGGCCGCAAACCGTCGGCGGCCATCGTTATCGCGTGCGCTCGGCGGAGAACGTGCTCGCCGAAATCCGGTGGATCAAGGAGAACATGCCCGAGGTCAAGGAGATCATGTTCGACGATGACACGTTCACAGACACCTCAAACCTACCGCGCGTCGAGGCGATCGCGAAGGGTATGGGCGAGCTGGGCCTGACCTGGAGCTGCAACGCGAAGGCGAACGTACCGTACAAGACCTTGAAGGTCATGAAAGACAATGGGCTGCGCCTGCTGCTCGTCGGCTACGAGTCCGGCGACGACCAGATCCTGCTGAACATCAAGAAAGGTCTGCGCACGGACATCGCGCGGCGCTTCACCGAGGACTGCCGTAAACTGGGTATCTTGATCCACGGCACGTTCATTCTCGGGCTGCCCGGTGAGACCAAGGCGACGATCGAGAAGACGATCCGGTTCGCCAAGGAAATCAACCCGCACACGATTCAAGTCTCCCTGGCCGCACCCTACCCCGGGACCTCGCTCTACAAGCAGTCGGTGGAAAACGGCTGGCTCCAGGAGAACGACGCGGTCAACCTGGTCAACGACAAAGGCGTGCAACTCGCGGCGATCAGCTATCCGCATCTCTCGAAGGACGAGATTTTCCACAGCATGGAAGACTTCTATAAGAAGTTCTACTTCCGGCCGGGCAAGATCTGGGAAATCGTGCGCGAAATGCTGAGCAGCTGGGAAATGATGACGCGGCGCCTGCGCGAAGGCGTCGAATTCTTCCGCTTCCTGCGCACCCACGGGGCCTGACCGATCCCGGCGCTCGTGCCCGCACGATGAGCATCCTCCGATGGCTGCCCGCCGTGATCGCCGTCGGCAGCCTGAGCGTTGCGGCCGCCTACGCCAGCCTCGCCATGATAGCCGCGACAGTTTGGCGTCTGCCGCGCCGGTCGGTCGTTGTCTCGGCGCCGCCGCCGGTCACGATTTTGAAACCGCTTTGCGGCGCGGAACCGGGGCTGTATGCCAACTTGCGCTCCTTCTGCCAGCAGGCCTATCCGGAATTTCAGATCGTCTTTGGCATCGCCGACCCGGCCGATCCGGCTGGCGACGTGGCGCGGCGCTTGCGCGCGGAATTTCCGGCCCTCGCGATCGACGTGGTCGTCGATCCGCGCGCGCATGGCAGCAACGGCAAGATCGCGAACCTCATCAACATGCTCCCGGTCGCGCGACACGACCTGCTCGTGATGTCCGACAGCGACTGCGCCGTGGGTCCCGATTATCTCGACCGCGTGACCGCGCCGCTGCAGAACCCAGCGGTGGGCTTGGTCACTTGTCTCTATCGCGGCATGCCGGCGCGGTCAATTTGGTCGCGCATCGGTGCCATGTACATCAACGAATGGTACGTTCCGCAGGTGCTGCTCGCCTGGCTGTTCGGTCACCAAGGCTACGTATCCGGCCAGACGATAGCGCTGCGCCGCATGACCTTGACGCAGATCGGCGGCTTCGAGGCGCTCGCCGATCACCTCGCCGAGGATCATCAAATGGGCTCGTTGGTGCGCGGCTTGGGATTGCGCATCGTGCTGTCGCCCTACCTCGTCCTCGGCGACTTTCACGAGAACGACTTACAGGCGGTGACGAGCCACGAGCTGCGCTGGATGCGCACGTTGCGCACGCTGGCGCCGCGCAGCATGCACTGGATCTTCGTGACGTTCAGCCTCCCAGTGGCGCTCATCAGCCTGGGGATTGCGGCCACCCGCCCCCCGATCTCGACCGCTGCCTGGGTGCTGTTCGGGCTGACGGTGGCGGCCCGCCTCGCAGTGCACCTCATTCATCGCTGGCACCGCGACCGCTCGCTGCTCAAGGATCTGTGGCTGGTGCCCGCCCGGGATCTGCTGCTGTGCTGGGTCTGGTGGCGCAGCATGTTCGGTTCCAACGTCCGTTGGCGTGGCGGTGAATTCGTCGTCAACGCCGACGGCACGATGCGCCGGATCCCCTGAGGTTTGAAAACAGCGGCTTACATTGCCGGCGTCCTCGGCTTGACCTTGCTCGTCGTTTTGTTCGTGCGCGAGGACTTCGGCGCCATCGTGCATACCCTGGAGATCGGCGGCTGGAATCTGCTCTGGCTGGTCCCCTACCGCGCCTTATTCTTCCTGCTGTACGCCCTGTGCTGGCTGATCCTGCTACGTCCGGCGGACCCCGCGCAGCGCGCCGGGCTGGGGTATCTCTTCTGGGTCACGAGCGTGCGCGACGCAGTCGACCGATTGCTGCCGGTCGCCAGCGTGGGCGGCAGCGTCGTCGGCGTGCGCATGGTGCTGTGGCGCGGACTCGCGGGCGCGCCGGTCGCGGCCAGCGTGCTCGTTGAAATCATGTTGACCCTGGTCGTGGTGTATCTGTTCGTGGCATTGGGACTGGTGCTGTCGATCGACAGCAACGGGGCCGAGCCGGCTTTCCGGCGTTTGCTGCTCGGTTTCGGCTTGAGCCTGCCGATCCCGGTGGTAACGGTGCTGCTGCTGCGGTATGGTTCCCTCGCGCAGCGTTTGGAACGGCTGTTGCGACCGCTGTTGGGGGACCTCATTCCGGCCCGCGAGGTGGCGGCATTCGACGCGAATGTGCGTGCCTCCTTGCAGCGCTTCGTGCGCTGCCTGCTTGCGGGCGCACTGCAATTCCTGGCATTGCTGACGGGGGCCTTCGAGATCTGGTTTGCGATGCGCCTGTTCGGCCACCCGGTGGGGCTGGAGGCGGCGATTATTTTGGAGAGCATGACCCAGGCGGTTCGCCATGTGGCGTTCATCGTGCCGGGCGCGCTAGGGGTACAGGAAGCAGGCTTGATCATTTTTGGACACAGCTTAGGGGTCGGTGCGGATTTGGCGCTCGCCATTTCCATGACCAAACGCCTGCGCGAACTGCTCTGCGGTCTGCCGTCCTTGATCTCGTGGCAGTGGTTCGAAGCCCGTCGCTTGCACGGCGCGCTGCGGCATCCGTCATGAGGGGGCTGCGTTTGCACCGCATCGGATTCTTCACCCTCGGTCTGCTGATCCTCGCGGCGCCACGAGCGCAGCCCTTCCAGTCGGCGCCGCCGAGCGATGACGAGCAGGCTCAGGTCGTCCGGCCCGCAGCCCCCGACCCGGTGCCCGCCTCGCCCGCGACGGCGGATTCTCCCGCGACCACGGGCAGCAAGTCGCAAACGGCAATCACCTCCGCCAGCGCGCTGAGTTGGCTCGACCCGACCAAGCTTCCGTTCATCCCGGTGCCCTTGATCGCCGTGGATCCGAACAGCGGCACTACCGCGGGCATATTGCCGACTTGGATCCATACGAACGATCAGCAGGAAATCACGCGGATCATCGCCCCGGACCTGCTCTACAACCCCTATTTCGGGATCGGTGCGCATTTCCGCCTGTTCTCCTACCCGTCCGAAGACGTGCACTGGTCGGTCGTCACTCAGGTGCAACAACACGTCGAACGCGGCATCGATTTCGAGTACGAGGCAGGACGCCTGCGCAACGACTTATGGACGTTTCACGGCAGTCTGATCGTCGATCGCGACGGCACGCCACGCTTCTATGGAATAGGCAACGAATCCCCGCAGTTCGACGATACCGACTACACCCAACAACGCGAACTCGCCGACTCGGAAATCGGCCTGAACCTGAGCCACGACTGGCAACTCCTGTACACGGCTCGCGCCGAGCGCATCGACATCCTTCCGGGCACGCTCGCGGGGCTCGTGAGCCTGCAGACCCGTTTCTCGGACATCCTGGGCATCGGGACCAACGACCAGATTCTGAATCGTCTGTCCGTGGTCTACGATTCACGCGACAACGTGACCATCCCGACCCAGGGTATGAAGTGGGTCGCTTATGGCGGTCTCGCCAGCCGGCGCGGATTGTTCAACGACTCGATGTACAGCGAGACCGGTGTCGATGGCCGGGGCTTCTGGACGATCACGCCCGGAACCGTACTCGCGACCCACATGGCGCTGCGCTATCTCCTGTCGACGGATCGCGTGCCCTTTTGGGCGCTGAGCTCCATCGGCGGCGGCGACAGCATCATCGGCGGATCGCAGCCGCTGCGCGGCTATGGCGAGGGTCGGTACTACGATCGGGATTCGTTCTCGAGCACGATCGAACTACGCCGCCGGGTCGCCTCCTTCGATGCAATCGCGACCCGCGTGGAAATCGAGGTCACGCCGTTCATCGATCTCGGCCGCGTGTTCGCCCGCAGCAGCACCTTTCCGCTCGAACAGCTGCACCAGGTCTACGGCATCGGCTTCCGCGGCATCGCGCGACCCTCGGTCGTCGGCTACGTCGACCTCGGTTATGGGCGCGACGGCGTTGCAGCCTTCACTGGCATCGCCTACCCGTTCTGAGCTTCAGCGCGTCCCGCCTGTGTTCTGGGCGCTTTGACGCTGTTGCGCCTCGTGCATCAGGCGCGCCATGTTCGCGTCGTAACGATCCGCCATGGTGGCGATCGACTCCCCCGAGCGCTCGAGTGCCGCGCGCGCCGTGGCGAGCTCGCCGCTCTGCAACTGCTCGCTCATGAGCGCGTTGCCGGCGCGCACTGCGGCGCAGCTCCAAGGTTCATGCATGTCCGAGAACTGCTCGGTAAAGCGCTGCATGAGCGCCTTTTGCTCGCGGCGCAGCGCACTGAGCCGTGACTCGGGCCAGCCCACGCGTTGGCCGAACCCGATGCCCACGCTGAAATCCCGGATCGTCGTCGCCCGGCTGACATAGGTCTCGGCCAAGGCACCGCAGCGGATGTGAACCTGCGGATCTTGCAGAGCATCGGCCGTACAATAGTCCCGGAATCCGAGCGAAACCGGCGCGGGCATCGCCGCCGCGATGCCGCTCGTTTCGATCGACAACAGCCATCGTTCGAGTGGCGTGACGTCGCTCGGCAGCGCCGTAGCGGCAAAGGCAAACAGGGAGTCGGTGTAGTTCTCGACACGAGCGGCATTCGCCGCGCGCGCCATCGCACGACCTTCGGCGTCTCGGTCACCGGCCTTATGCGCCTGATCCGCGAGCATGAGCCAGGGCAAGGCGTTGTCAGGATCGCGATCGGCCCAGGCGCTCGCACTGATCGGGGCGCAGGCACCATCGGGATCGGGATGGAGGCGGCAGTCCGCGACCGCGAGCGCATAAACCGCCGGGTCGCTCGAGCCGATCGCGAGCTGCACCAGCGCCGCCGAGGCGGTCGCTGGGACCGGTGGAACAGCGTCGAACGTCTTGTTCAGCCCGTCCAGGAGCAAACCCGTGGCACGCGCGCGCAGATCGTCACTGTCCTGCAGCGTCGACAGCCATCTCTTGCGTGCCGGATCGGTGATCTTCCGAAGCAGCGTCATCACGGCCGCTGGATCGGCCGGATCGACGGGAACCTTCCCGTAGCCACAAAGCTCGAGGCTTGCTTTCGCAGCCGTCGGCGAAGGTGCGGGCACCGGTCGCATCGCGGGTTCAGCCGCGCCCGGTTTGGCCCTGGCAGGTTTTGCGGCCCCGAGCTGCGCTTGCACGGCGACGGTAGATTGCGGGGACGACGAAGCGCGGTGCCACAGCCACGCACCCAGTGCGACGGCGAGCAGGGCCAAGGCTATCATCACACGACCCTGCGAACGCTCCTTGTCATCCATGCGCTCTAGGATATCCTGCCGGGCATGCGGAACAAACAGCCCGGACCGGCCTGGAGGCAACACGCATGACCCACCAAAACCCGAGCTGGCTGCACATCGCCTCCGACGAGCTACGCGCCGAGATCGATCCCTTGGGTGCGCAACTCTCGGTGCTCCAGGACCGCAGTGGGCGTGATCTGCAGTGGAACGGGGACCCGTCGGTCTGGGCCGGGCGCGCGCCACTGCTGTTTCCAATCGTCGGCGAACTGGCAGGAGGCCATTATCGCTTGGGCGGGAAGTCTTTCCCCTTGTCACGGCACGGCTTCGCGCGACGCCGCCCGTTCACCGTCGATGAAGCGACAGCGAGCGGCGTCAGCTTGCGCCTCAGCGACGATGCCGACACGCTCGCCGTGTACCCATTTCGGTTCGACTTGAACGTGCGCTTCTCGATCGCGGGTCCGACGCTGAGTACTACCGTGACCGTCCACAACCCGGGCTCCATCGCTCTGCCCGCGAGCTTCGGCTTTCACCCGGCATTTCGGTGGCCGCTACCCTATGGTGAAGCGCGCGCGACGCATTTCTTGGAATTCGACGCGCCCGAAGGGGCGCCGGTGCGCCGCCTCGATGCGCAGGGGCTGCTCAGAGCCGAGTCCCAACCGACGCCCGTCGTCGGTCGTCGTCTGCGGCTCGAGGATGCACTGTTTGCGGAGGACGTCTTGATCTTTGATCGCCTGCAGAGCGAGTCGCTGACCTACGGCGCGGAACACGGTCCTCGCTTACGCGTGAGCTTTCCCGACACACCCTTGCTGGGGCTATGGACCAAACCCGGCGCGGGGTTCATCTGCATCGAGCCCTGGCACGGGATCGCGGATCCCGCCGGATTTACAGAGGATTTTCATGCCAAGCCGGGCGTGTTCACGGTGGCGCCGGGCGCTCAGAAAACGATCGTCATGACGGTGAGCCTACTGCCAGACGCGTCGTAGTAGCCCGACTCAGGGGACGATGCGCGCGAGATCGGCGACAGCGACCCAGCCGGTGCGATCGGCAGTGGTGCGCACGAGCCAGAAGCCCTCGTGCGCGGCTTCTATGCGCACGACCTCCGCCTCATGCAGGGCAAACAAAGAATCGCTCATCGGCGCCGGAGCGACCCGCACCGGCGTTTCCGGCGTGATGATCACGGCCGCATGCAGGGTCGGCCAACACAAGATCACGTCGGCGACGCAGGTCGCAACGCCCAATCCGCCACCGATGATCGCGGCAGCGGCGGCTCCGCGCCATCGGCGCGCGCCGACGAATACGACGAAACCGAAACCCGCAAGCAGCAGGCCGAGCATGCCGACCCAGGCGAAAACATTCGGACTCGCCGACAACAGCAGGCGCGCCATGCCACCCGGTGTCGGCGCGGCGACGTGTGCGGCGGCCCGCACCGTGGCAAGATTGGCCGCGATATCGGCGTCGGCGGGTGCCAGGAGCCGTGCTCGCTCGTAGTTGAGAACGGCGAGGCCCGGCTTGCCGGCACGGGCATACGCATTGCCTTGGTTGTAGAGCGTCGCAGCCGACAGCGCAGGGGAGGTATCGCCCGACTCCGCGTGCAGCCGGCAAGCCGGGCTCCAGAAAACCAAGCAGAACACACCGCTGAACACGACCAGTCGCCGGAGACGCATCAAGTCGGCTCCCGTGCGCCGGCCGCCCGGCGCAAGGTTTCGAGCCAGCGCGACCAGTCGACGGCGATCGGGGGCGCCGAGGCGTAGCGCTGCGCATCGACGATCAGCGCGAGTTCTTGCAATTCCGGCGGTAGCACGGCGCCGCCGTGCAGGTTCGCGAATTGCCCGTCGACGTCGGGCACGAGCGGGCGCTGCGCGTCGATGAGCTCACGCGCCGCCACGCAAAAAGCAAGGGAATCTCGAGCCTGCGCGGCCGCCTCGCCCGCGGCGAGCGCGCGCTGTATGGCGCTGTGCCGGCGGACTCGGCGGCGCTGCAAGTCGGCAGCGCCCCGGGCAACTCGCCCTACGCGCCAAGCAGAACCCGCGAAACCCAACACGAGCACGGCGGAGCCCGCGAGAAACGGGGCCTGCAAATACAAGGGACGCAGACTTCGAACACTGCTTCCGGACACGGCGTGATCCGGTCGCAGCCCCCCCGTCGTGGGCGCAGGCCCGCCGGCAACCGAGCCTGGCGCCGGGGTGCCGCCCGACGTCGACGTCCCGTCGGGCACGGATATCGCTACGGGCGCCGAAGGATCGCCGGCCGCCGGCGTGATCGTGACTTGCAGCGGCGTGCTCGTGACCGTCGCATAGCGCCGTGCTTCCGGATCGAAGAAACTGAAGCTCAACGGCGGCAAAGTTTGCGAGCCCGCATGGGAGGCGATCAGCGCCTGCTCGAAGCTCTTTTCCCCCTGATAGCCGACAGAGTCGCCGGCAGCAAACGAGGACTTGGGCGGATAGGTCTTCCACTGGTCGAGATGTTCGAGCATCTCACTGTCGACACGATCGAAATTGCCGGACCCGCTGATGCGCATGCGCAAGCTCAAGGGATCACCCGCCGCCGCCTTGTCCGGCACGAGTTCGCTCGTGATCCGGAAGCTCCCGACGGCGCCGCTGAACGTGGCCGGCCGCCCTTCACTGGGCAGCGCCAGCACGTCGAGCTCGACCGGGGGGCTGGCGACCTTGATGTCCTTCTTGACGGTCTTGCCATAAATGTTCTGCATGAAAGGATCGCCGAGCTGGTCCTCGAGCTTCGCTTCGGACTCGGGGCGCAGACGCTGACGGATCGTGATCGGCGACTCGACCGAGAGCGTGAACGTGCCGGGTCGCACGGGCGCGACGACGCTGTGCCAGGTCAGCACGGCGAAACCCACACCGTCGACGACGCGCTCGCTGCGCTGCGGCTGGCGCGAGAGATTGTTGAGCGTGAAATCGGCGTTGGTCAGGGTCGGCAATCCATTCAGGGAATTGACGAAGCCCGGCCGCAGACCGAGCTCGATCTCCACCGGCACGCTCTCACCGACGAAAACCTCGCGCTTCGGCAGACTCAAACGCAGGAACGCCGAGCCGTCCGCGCTGAGATGGATGGTCTCGCCGGCGCGCGGTCGCGCCGGGGCGGCCGCGGTCGTGGCCTTGGGCGGCGGCTTGCCGATCGTGTCGTCGACGCTGACCCGCAGCACCAAGGGCTCGGCGGTCGGCGTCAGGCCCGGTATCGCATACACGCCCGCAGTCAGGGGGGTGACGCTCACGCGTGTGGTCGTCGTACCGAGCGAGACGCCATGGACCATTTCGAGATGGTGGGACTGCTCGACGATGCGCAGCTCCAGACCGGCCACGGTGGGCAGCACGATCGCTTCGAGACCGGCACCCAAGGTCTTCACCGTCAATTGCGACGACTGGCCCACCGTGATCTGCGTCGGCGTGAGCACCGCGCTCAGAACCGATTGCGCCGCCGTCGCCCACTGCACGCAGCCCAGACCCCAGACGAGCACGACGGCAAGCCAGCGAAACCCTTGCTCAGTGACGGCGCGCATCTCACCAGTTCTTGTAGGGTTTGTCGGCCCGCGGGCCGACCGGCTGCGGTGCCCCGAGCGCATGGCGCTCGTCGCCCTTGGCCGAATCGAGCAACTCGCGCGCCTCATCGGCACTCATCTGCGACGGGTTCGCAGCACCTTGCCCACCTCCGGCCGGCGTTTCGCTCGCGGGCGGTGTTCCACCCGGAGTCTGCGCGGCTTTGCCCGGCGGCGGCGCGGGGGGCGGCGAGCCGCCCGGCGGCTTCGGCGGTGCGCCGCCAGGATTCTTGCCGCCGCCGCCGCCACCACCCCCGCCGCCTTGCGGAGATTTACTCTTGTCCGGTGGTTGCTGCAGGGCTGCGATCTTGCGCTTCACGAAGTCCCGGTTGAACTTGCTGTCCGCGTCGTCCGGGCGCAGCTGCAGTGCCGTCTCATACGCGTCCACCGCGGCGTTCCAGCTCTTCAGGGTTTCCTCGCGCGAGGTCTGCTCGGTCTTCTGGCCTGCGCGGTACAAAGTATTGCCGAGGTTGTAATAAGCGTCCTCTTGCTCGGCAAGCCGGCGCGAGGCATCGGAGGGCGCCTGCGCGAGCGATTGCCGGAAAGCGCGCTCGGCCTGCGGAAACTGTCCCGCCCGATAAGCGGCGGCGCCGGACTTCAGCTCGACTTCGGGCGGCTTCGCCGGAGCACGCGCCGGTTCGGTCGCAGGCGGGTCGGCCGCGACCGCCTGCAGCGGCAGGCCCGGCACACAAAAAACACCGACCGACGCCGCCAGCGTCGTGGCCGCGAGCCTTGCGATCTTGCGCGCGGATCGCCGGCGACGCGTTCCGACCATGAGACTCAGAAGCAGCAATCCCAGCGATGCGGCGAGCGGCCATTGAAACCGTTCAATGGCGATCTTGTCCTGCTGAAACGCAAGATCGTGCTTCGCGAGAGGACCGATCGCGCGGGTCAAGATCTCTTCCAGCCCTTCGGCATGAATGCCCAAAGGCTCATAAAAGCCGCCGCCGGCCGCGGCAATGGCTTTGAGCCCCGGCTCATCGAGGCGCGATCTCACGAATGCACCGGTGTCGTCCTTGACGTAGCCGCCGCCCTGCGAGAGGCCTAAGGGAATGAGTTCGCCGGCTGCGGTTCCGACCCCCACCGTGAAGATGCGCAGCCCGTCGCGTGCTGCCGTCTGAGCCGCCGCGACGGCATCCCCTTCGAGCGCCTCGCCGTCGGTCACGATGATCAGGATGCGCTCGCCCCGGACGCGACCGTGCAAGGCCTGGTCGGCGGCGGCGATGGCGCTCGCGATGTTCGTGCCACCGCGCGGAATCGTCCCGGTGTCGATCGCCGCCAGCGATTCGTGCACCGCGCGGTAATCGAGCGTGATCGGACTGACCAGGAAGGCGCTGCCGGCGAAGGCCACGATGCCGACCGCATCACCATCCAGGTGATTCACGAAATCGTCGATCGCGAGTTTCGCGCGCGTCAGGCGATCGGGTTTCACGTCGGGCGTCAGCATGCTGCGCGAGGTGTCGATGGCGAACGCGATTTCATTACCGCGGCTGCTCCGCACTTCCCAGCGATAGCCCCACTGGGGGCCGGCGAGCGCGATTGCGAGCAAAGCGACGGCGGCGCCGAACAGAAATCGCTGCAAGCGTCGCAGCAGCAGCGAAGTGGACTGCGTGGTCGGCTGAATCCCTCGCAGCCCCACGAAACGCGCGAGCGCCGCACGTTGGCGCGCATCGTGCCAGTACCAGAGGGCCAGCAGACCCACGCAACATGCCAGCCCGACCCACAACCACAGGGGAGCGCTGAACCTCATGGCAGACGCCGCCAGCGCGTGTGCTGCAGGACGAACCAGACGGCCAGCAGCGCCAGAGCCGGAATGAGCGCCCAGCGATACAATTCCTCGTAGCGCTCGAACTTTTGCACGGTCTGTGCGGACTTCTCCAGACCGTTGATCTGCTCATAGATCTCGCGTAGCGAATCGGTGTCGGTAGCCCGATAGAAACGTCCGCCGGTCAGCTCCGCGACCTGGGCAAGCGTTTTTTCATCGACGTCGACCTGCGCCATGATCACGTGCACGCGGCCCGCGTCGTCATGCACCGGAATCGGCGCCTTGCCGCGCACACCGACGCCGATCGTGTAAATCCTGACGCCGAGCGCACGCGCAGCCTCGGCGGCTGCGAGCGGGGGAATCTTGCCTGTATTGTTCACGCCGTCGGTGAGCAGGATCACCACCTTCGATTTGCCGGTGGTCGCGCGCAGATGATTGACGCAGGAGGCGATCGCGGTGCCGATCGCCGTGCCGTCGTCGCTCCCGCCGACATTGACCCTTTCCAGGTTCTGCTCGAGCCAGCCATGATCGAGCGTGATCGGGCTCACCAAATAAGGCGCGCCGGCGAACGCGACGATGCCGATGCGATCGTCGGGCCGCTCCTCGATGAACTTCGCGACCACGGACTTGACGACCTGGATGCGATTGACGCGCTGATCGTGCACCAAAAAGTCCAGCGCCTGCATCGAGCCGGACACGTCGAGTCCGAGCAGGATATCGATGCCGTTCGCGGTCGTCTCGGTCCGGCTGTGGACGCGTTGGGGACGTGCGAGCGCCGCAATCATCAGCGCCGCGGCGAGCAGGGCGACTGCCCAGGTCCACACGCCGATCCGGCTACGCGTCGCGCGGGCCACTTCCCGCACCAGTCCCACGTCCGGATAGACGACCGCAGCGACCGGGCCGCGTCGCCCGCGCCAGACGAGCACCAGCGGCAAGAGCACCAGCAGCCAAAACCACTCAGGTTGTAGGAATCGCGTCATGCGCCTCCGACGTCGTTGCGCGGACCAAGGCCTCGGCGCTGCGGTGCAGTGATTCCAGGTCCTGCACCGTCGGAGCAGTCCCACCGAATTTTACCGCATCGCAGTCGTGCAAAAACTCCGTGAGCCGGGCGCGATGGGGTTGCAAGGGAGAATCGAGGCGACCGGCGAGTTCGTCGACGAACTCCTCGGTCGTGCGGTAGGTGACCGGGATTCGAAAGCCTGCCTCGATGTAAGACCTCACGATGCGGGACACCGCGACGCAGTAGTCGTTCGCACGACCCGCACGCAGCAGGCCGCGCGCGGCCTCGAGTTGCTGCAAGGCCAGTTGGAAGGAGCGCAGCGGCGGTCGGCGGCGGTGGCGCCAAACCCACAGAGCCGCCGCCGCGAGCGCCGCGAGGCTCGCGCCGATGAGAATCGCGAGCCTGCGATCCTTCGCACCGCCGCCGCCCGGCAGTCGTATGTCACGGATGTCTGCGGCAGACGCGGCATCGGCTTCGGTAGTCGGCGCCTGGGCCATCGGCGGCTCGGCTGTCGCGGCGGTCGCGGCTGCGGCGGCTGCGGCGGCCCCCGGGCTCCCGGCCGCGAGTGCGAAAACGATCAGGCCGGCCACGATGGCAAGCTCGAGACGCTCGCGCCCGTATCTCATGGTCGATGCGGTCCGGCGCGCTCTTGCGCTGGCTGGGTCCCCCGCTGCTGCGTTGGCTGCTGCGATCGCCCCCGACTCCGGCTCTTGAACAGACGCTGCAGCGCCGGTAGGTAGGGGACATCGGTGCGCAGCTGCAGGCTGTCGACGCCTTCGGCGCGGCAATCGGCCAGGAGCCGACGCTTGCGTTCGGCGGCCGACGCGGCGAAGGCTAGTCGTACGGCGGCGTTGCCCGTGTCGACTTCGACGATCTCGCCGCTCTCGGCATCCTCGAGCGCGACCACCCCGACGTCGGGCAGTTCGCTCTCGCGCGGATCCTCGATCCGCACGGTGATCAAGTCGTGGCGGCGATTGACCTGACGCATCGCGCGGCGCAGTCGGGCGCTGACCAGCGCCGGATCGCCCGCCGATCCGAAATCGGAAATCAAGAACACCACGGCGCGACGGTGCAGCACTTGATGGACGGCCTCCAACGCCATCACGCTGTCGGTACCGCGGCCGGAGGCCTCGTGAAACAGGGCATCGCGCACGACGCGCAGCACCTGACGCCGGCCCTTCTTGGGCGGCAGGAACCGCTCGATCCGGTCCGTGTACAACAGCAACCCGACCTTGTCGCTGTTGCGTATCGCGGAGAAGGCAAGCACGCTCGCCAGTTCCGCGGCCAGATCCCGCTTCGTCGTCCGCCCCGAGCCGAAATTGCCCGAGGCGCTGATGTCGACGAGCAGAAAAATCGTCAACTCCCGTTCCTCGGTGTATTTTTTGACGAAGGCTCGCCCGGCCCGAGCCGTGACGTTCCAGTCGATGGTGCGCACTTCGTCGCCCGGACTGTATTCGCGGACCTCGTCGAAGTCCATGCCGCGCCCCTTGAATACCGAATGGTAGGCGCCCGCGAGTCCATCGTTGACCATGCGGCGCGTGCGGATCTCCAGTTGCCGCATGCCGCTCATCATCGCCTTGCGCGACTTGTCGGTCTCCGCCGCCATACTTACGGCACGGGCAGCGTGCCGAGAATCTTTTCGATGACGTTCTCGGCCGTGACGTTCTCGGCTTCGGCCTCGTAGGTCAAGGACACCCGGTGACGCAGGACATCGAACGCGACGGTTTTGACGTCCTGGGGCACGACGAAGTGCCGGCCCTGCAGGAAGGCCATCGCACGCGCCGCGAGCGTCAGTGCGATCGTCGCACGTGGCGAGGCGCCGGTCTGGATGGTGCCGTCGAGGTTCAGGGACGCGAGCGTGGGCGGCCGGGTTGCGAGCACGATATCGACGATGTAGTCGCGAATCTTGGCATCGACGTGGACTCGGTTCACGACATGACGGGCGGCGACGATCTGCTCGGCGCTCACGACCGCCCGTGGCGTCACGCCGGGTTCGCTCGTCGCCATCGCATCGAGGATCGCGCGCTCCTCGGCGCGACTCGGATATTGCACGATGACCTTCATCATGAAGCGGTCGATCTGCGCCTCGGGCAGAGGGTAGGTACCCTCCTGTTCCAGCGGGTTTTGCGTCGCCAGCACGAGGAACGGGTTTGGCAACGCGTAGGTAGCGTCACCGATCGTCACCTGCCGTTCCTGCATCGCCTCGAGCAGTGCGCTCTGCACCTTGGCCGGCGCGCGATTGATTTCGTCCGCGAGCACGAAATTGCTGAACACGGGTCCCCGCTTGGTGCGGAAGGCGCCGTCCTGGGGGTTGTAGATCATCGTGCCGACGATATCGGCGGGCAGCATGTCCGGCGTGAATTGCAGGCGCTTGAACTCGACCGAGATGCAGCTGGCGAGCGTCTTCAGGGCGAGCGTCTTGGCAAGGCCCGGCACGCCCTCGAGCAACACGTGGCCATTGGTCAGCAGCGCGATCAGCAGGCTGTCGATCAGATGGCGCTGGCCGACGATGACCCGGGCGATCTCCTCCTGCAGGGGGCGTATCCAGACCGAATTCGAGATGACCGCCTCGCGGGCAGCGTCGGCCGGTTCGGCGAGAGTGGGCGCCGCTTTTTGATTCATGTTCGGGGAAATCCTGTCGGGAAGATTTGGACCCCCGATACTAGCATCGCCCCGTCAGCCCGCGAACGGCGGGAATCGGGCCAGGGCCTCCAGTTCCCCGAGGTCCTGGTCGTTGCGCACGTAGGCGCGGGAGGCATCGCGCAGAGGCTGAAAATCCCAGGGCGTATAGCGTCCCTCGCGCAAGGCCCCGCCCACGAGATGACGAGCGCGCTGACTCGCGAGCACGGCAGCATGCAATGCAGGCAGGTCCCAGCGGGCGGCCGCCTCTGCGCGAAACGCGGCGAGGCGCTCGGCCTGCGCCGGGTCGCCGGCGAGGTTGTGCAGTTCGTCCGGATCGGTGTTCAGTTGATAGAGCTGATCCGGGTCGACCGGTGAATGCACGAACTTGTACGCTCCGCGCTTGATCATCACGAGCGGCGCGATCGCCCCCTCGGCGCAATATTCACCGATGACGGTGTCGCCGCCCGGTGCGCCCCGCAGTTGCGCCACGAGGCTCGCGCCGTCGATCGGCGTCGCATAGTCGTTCGCAGCGACGCCGGCCAGTTCGCACAAGGTCGGCAGAATGTCGACGAGCGAGGCGGACTCCGCGACGTGCCGGGCGGCGAAGCGCGCGGGTGCATGGATGATCAGGGGAATCCGGCAGGCCGGTTCGAAGAAATTCATCTTGTACCAGAGACCGCGCTCGCCGAGCATGTCGCCGTGATCGGCGAGCAGCAGCACGATCGTGTCTTCGGCGTAACCCGACTCGGCGAGCGTCTCGAGCAGCGTGCCGACCTGGTCGTCGACGTAGGAGACCGCGCCGTAGTAGGCACGCCGGGCGGCCTGGGTTCGTTGCGCATCGACGGGCAGCAAATCGAGCCCGCAGACATGGCGCAGACGGCGCGAATGGGGATCGAGCGTCGCGGCTGACGGGGGTACCCGCGGCGCATCGATCGCGACGCCGGCGTATCGGTCCCAGTAGCGCTGCGGTATCGAATAGGGATCGTGCGGATGCGTCATCGAAACGACCATGCAGAACGGACGGCGATCGGATCCTCGCGCCATGTCGAAGAGTTTCCGGCGCGCGTGATAGACGGTTTCATCGTCGAAGTCGATTTGATTCGTGCGTGTGCAGGGACCCGCCTGCGTGACGGAGTCCATGGTGTGATACCAGCTCGGCCGGTCCTCGAAGCGGCTCCAGTCGGGCGTCCAGCCGAAATCGGCCGGGTAGATGTCCGTCGTCAGTCGCTCCTCGAAGCCATGGAGCTGATCCGGCCCGCAGTAATGCATCTTGCCGCTGAGAACGGTTTGATAGCCGGCCCGGCGCAGATAGTGCGCGAACGTCGGCACCTGGGCGGGGAACTCGGCGGCGTTGTCGTAGGCGCCGATCGCGGAGATCTGACGTCCCGAGAGAAAAGAGTATCGCGACGGCGCGCAGAGCGGGCTGTTGCAATAAAAGGAGTCGAACACCACGCCCCGGGCGGCCAGGGCATCGATGTGCGGCGTCAGGGCGACCCGGTTGCCGTACGCGGGCAAGGCGCGGGCCGTCAACTGGTCCGCCATCAAAATCAGGACATTTGGGCGCTGGTTCAAGACGGTGGTTCCCTCTCGTTGCGGGCGGGCGGACGGCGCGCAGTATGCCGCTTACCGAGGCATTAGTGTGCCCCGCATGACGCTTGCGCGGGCCCACATGCGTCAGCCAACATGCGTCAGCCCACGTGCGTCAGCCCACGTGCGTCAGCCCATGCCGGCGGTCGTATGCTTCGGCGCGTCAACCAAGGCTGGGCTGGGCCGTTAGTTGTGGGGAAGACCTGGCTACCATAGGAAATGAAGATGCAAAACACGCATATTGTTAGACCTTTGATCTGGGCCACCCTGGCCAGCGCCACCTTGCTGGGCGGATGCGTCGTCCGGGGCTCGGTGGCCGTGCCGGAACCCGTCGTCAGCGTCGGATTCGTCGGCGTAGCGCCGCCGCCTCCGCAAGTCGAGGTCATCGGCGTTGCTCCCCAGCCGGGCTATGTCTGGATCGGCGGCTATTGGAATTGGGTCGGCGGCCGGCATGTCTGGGTGGGTGGCCATTGGGCCCCGGGTCGTCCGGGCTATCACTGGGTGGCCCATACCTGGGTGCATGCCCATGGCGGCTGGCGCTTACGCGAAGGCCATTGGGCGCGCTAGGTCACGTTGGGGGCCATCTCTACCAGCGTTGCGGGACCGTGGCGCTGGATGAGATGGGTGCGCAGCTCCCATTCATCGGCCGGCGCAACCGGAACGAGGAAATGTACCTCGCCGGCCGCCTGGGTGGCGACCGGGATTCCGTCGCGAAACAAGATCCGATTGCCCGTCAATGAGGCCAGTCGCGGTCCCGGCGTGAGGATGCCGAGCAGATTCAGCGGATCGGCAGCGGAGACGGCGACGAATTCACCGCGGGCCTCGGAACTTGCAGTCCCGCGCGCCCGGCGCACGTCGCGCAGCGTGCCGATCGCCTCGGGCAGCGCAAATTGTTCCCCGGAGAAGCCGGCGACGAAACGGCCGCCGCGGATCTCGCCGCGCGCCTCGAGCCGACGACAGCACTGCAGTAATTCCCGCCACGGCGGCAACCAATCCGCCTCGCGCGCCAACAGTTTCCAGAAGATGACGCCCCAGCGGCGCAGCAGGCTGCGCACGACCGTCTCGACCGCGGCCTCGCGGGGCGCCGCTGGGGTGGTGAGCGGCTTGCGCACCAGCGCCCAGCGCCCGGCATCGGCCATCTGCAAGAGCCCGCGACGGCGCTTGCGGCGCGACCCGCCGGCGGAGTGCGCGCGCTGTTCGGCCGGCACGAGCAGCGCACGCAGTCCGGCGAAGCTGTCCGAATTCACGATCCCCACGGCCACGAGCTCCGCGAGCGCCGCTTCGGCTTCGGCCGGCAGCAGCCGCGTTTGCTCAGCGATCTCCTCGAAAAACGAAGCACCCTGCGCGCCCAGGGCGTCGACGACGGCACGCGCCCGCGAACTCAAATGTCCCACCTCCAGCGTTCGCGTCAACGAGGACCAATGCGCGACTTGACGTCGCGCGAGCAGCACGATCGGGGTTGCGCGCACGGGCGCGGCGCCGCGGTCCGGGTCACCGCCGCGCTCGGCCAAGCGGGTCCAAACGCTGCGCCCGGCACGCCCTTGATCATCGAGCCACTCCGGCTCGTATGCGGCGACGCGTGCCGGGAGAATCTCTGTCTCCCAGGCGGCGGCCGGGGCCTCGAAACCCTCGAGCTGCGTCAAGACGGCCGCGACCGCATCCGCGCCCTGCAGGCGAGCACCAGCCTGCACCCGCTGCCAGACGAACAAGAAGCGCAGGAAGTCGCGCGCGGGCACGGGCTCGATCTCGGCGCGCAGGCGCTTGACGGTATAGCGGTGAATCCGCGCGAGCAGCCGGCGGTCACACCATTCCGGCGCCGTTTCGGGGTCGGCTGTGGATGAGAATGCCGACGTGAACTCGCCGCGCATCGCGAAGCCTTCCGCCTGCAGCGCGGCGAGTGCGACCTCGGCGCGCGAGCAGGACACCCCGAGCGGCTGCGTCAGCTCGGCGGCCCGCACGGGACCCAGCGCCTCGAGGCGGCCCCGCAGAATCTCGACGAGCGCCTCGTCCGACGAAGGCGCCTGTGGCTCAAACCAGGCACGCCGCTCGGTGGCAACCCAAAGCCCACCCACCCCGTTGCCCGCGCTCATCCACAATACGCGCCCGTCGAATGCGAGAGCGGCGAGCAGCGCCGGCCAATCCGTGCTGCGCTGGGCCTCCTGGCCGGTCATGAACCCCATCCAGGTCAAGGCATCGTGCAGCTCGTCCGCGGTTCCGGCATCCGGCCACGCCTCGGCGCGCACGCGCGCGACCGCCTCCGGGTCGAGGCGGCCGATGTCTTTTGCGTCGGCCCGATCGAGCCAGGTCCGTGCCATCACGGCCTGGGTGCGCCGCTCTTCCAGCGGCGCATCGTCGAGGTAGGCGTAAGGACGAGCCGTGAGCGCTTCGAGCGCCAGCGGCGACGGCTGCGTGAGGTCCCGCGTGATCACTCGGATTGCCTCGGTCTCGAGACCCTGCAGCAGCTTCTCGAGCGCCGCGAGATCCATCGCCTCTTCGAGACAATCCCGGATCGTCTGCGCAACCAGCGGATGCGCGGGGATCTCGATCGCGCCGGCGCGATTCTCGGCACATGCGACCTGATCGGGAAAAATCGCGGCGAGCAAATCCTCGGCGTTCATGCGCGCGATCTGCGGGGGCACCTTCTTGCCGCCGCGGAAACGCGGCAGCGCGAGCGCGATGCCGGCGACCCAACGCCAACGCACGCCGAACATCGGCGCGGTGCAGAGCGCCTGCACGAGCACCTGGCGTACGCTGCGTGAATGCAGATAACGCGCGACCTCGCCCAGCTCGAAACTGTGCGCGTGCGTCAGCGAGAGCACGATGTGATCCTCGGTCGCCGCGGCTTGCAGTTCGAAGTTGAAATTCCGGCAGAAACGCTTGCGCAGAGCGAGCCCCCAGGCGCGATTGACGCGGCTGCCATAGGGCGAGTGAATCACCAGTTGTGTGCCGCCCGACTCGTCGAAGAAGCGTTCGAACACGAGGGTGGAAAGCGTGGGCAACACGCCCAAAGCCGCGAAACCGGCACCGAGGTATTGCAACAACTGCTCCGCAGCGACCGCATCGATCCCGACCGTCTCGCGCAACCACCCGTAGGCGGCGCTGCGCTCCAAGGGCTCGCCGGCCGGCCCCAAACCCTGCTCAATCTGCGCTTTTAGGCGTGCGACCGAAGCCGACAGCTCGGCACTGCGGCCCGGGGCCTCGCCGAGCCAGAACGGAATCGACGGGGCCAGTCCCTGCGCGTCTTCGACGCGGACCGTGCCGCGCTCGACGCGCAGGATCCGATAAGAGGTATTGCCCAGCTGAAACACGTCACCCTGCAAACTCTCGACCGCAAAGTCCTCGTTGACCGTGCCGACCAGCAGCGCGGCCGGCTCGAGGAGCACCCGATAGTCGGCATTGTCGGGAATCGCGCCGCCCGAGGTCAGCGCGGTCAGACGCGAGCCCTTGCGTGGCCGCACGACGCCGTTGACGGCATCCCGATGCAGCAACGCGCCGCGGCGGCCATGACGCGTGTCGAACCCGTCGGCGAGCATGTCGATGCAGGCAGCAAAGTCCTGCTCGCGTAAATTCCGAAAAGGATAAGCGCGGCGCACCAGTGCGAATAATTTCTCGATCGACCATTCGCCGTTCGCGACCTCGGCGACGAGGTGCTGTGCGAGCACGTCGAGCGCATTCTCGGGGATCGCGAGCCGATCGAGTTCGCCGCGCCGGACGGAATCGAGCAAGGCCACGCACTCGACGAGTTCGTCCCGGGTCAGGGGAAATAAACGACCCTTCGAGGTTCCGCCCACCGCATGGCCCGCGCGTCCCACCCGCTGCAGCAGCGCGCCGATCGACCGGGTCGAACCAATCTGGCAGACGAGATCGACCTCGCCAATGTCGATACCGAGTTCGAGCGACGCGGTCGCCACCAGCACCTTCAGTTCGCCCCGCTTCAGGCGCTGCTCGGCATCGAGACGCCGCTCCTTCGAGAGGCTGCCGTGATGGGCAGCCACACCGGCCTCGCCGAGGCGCTCGGACAGATCTCTGGCGACGCGTTCGACGAGGCGTCGCGTGTTGACGAAGATGATCGTGGTCCGATGCTGCTCGATCAGGGCGGCCAGGCGATCGTAGACCTGCGTCCAGACTTCGCCGGACATCACCGGCGACAACGGCGAGGCGGGTAATTCCAGCGCGAGGTCGAGATTGCGCAAATGGCCTTGGTCGACGATCGTGCATCCGGGTGCGGCGCCCGGTCCGCAGCCGACCAGGAACTGCGCGATATCCTCCAGCGGCTTCTGCGTGGCCGACAGGCCGATACGCCGCAGGGGCGAGCCAAGCAGTACTTCGAGACGCTCGAGCGTGAGCGCGAGATGCGTACCCCGCTTGTTGCCAGCGATCGCGTGGATCTCGTCGACGATCACTGTTCGAACTGTGGCGAGCATGCGTCGTCCGGACTCCGATGTCATCAACAAGTAGAGCGACTCGGGCGTCGTCACGAGGATGTGCGGAGCGCGTCGGCGCATCCCGGCACGCTCGGCCGCCGACGTGTCGCCGGATCGCACGAGCGCGCGGATCTCGACGTCGGGCAGATGCGCGGTGCGCAACTCCTCGCGGATCCCTTTGAGCGGACCGCTCAAATTGCGCTGGATGTCGTTCGACAGAGCCTTGAGCGGCGAGACGTAGAGCACCCGAGTCTCGTCGGGCAAACCGTCGGCGAGGCCCTCGCGCACCAAGTCATCGATCGCGGCAAGAAAAGCGGCGAAGGTCTTGCCCGAGCCCGTGGGCGCGGCGACTAGGACATGGCGGCGCCCGTGCAGCGCGTTCCAGGCCCGCACCTGGGCGACGGTCGGGGCTTCGAAGCTGCGTCGAAACCAGGCCCCGACGACCGAATGAAACGCCGCTAGCGGATCATCGAGCACTCCGTCTGCGAGGTTCAGGCGCATCCGCGTCCTTTCATCCGCGTCCTTAGAAACCCAAGCTCAGTTGGCCGCCCGCTCGCGTCGGCTGTTGGAATGCCGCCGTGTTGAGCCGGTGCCGACCATCGTCCGATTCGAGCCCGAGTTTACGCACGGCGAGGCGAAACCGGGTATGCAGCAATTCCGCATAAGGTCCCGATCCCCGCATGCGATGCCCGAAACGCGAGTCATAGTCTTTGCCGCCGTGCGATTGCTGCATCAAGGACATGACATGCTTCGCCCGATCGGGATAGAACTCCCTGAGCCATTCTCTGAAGAGGTCCTTGACTTCGTGCGGCAGACGCAGCAGCACGTAACCCGCGCAGGTTGCGCCCGCTTCCCGCGCCGCCGAGAGTATGTCCTCGATTTCCCTATCGGTGATCGCGGGGATCACGGGCGCAACCATGACGCCGACGGGAATCCCGTCGGCCGCGAGCTCGCGCATCGCGCGCAAGCGGGCCTCCGGCGACGCGGTGCGCGGTTCGAGCGAGCGTTTGATCTCGTCGCTCAAAGACGTCACGCTGAACATGACCGAGACGAGACCATCGCGCGCGAGGTCCTGGAGCAAATCGCGGTCGCGCAGGATCAAGCTGCTCTTGGTGATGAGGCTCACCGGGTGCCGGCAGCGGGCAAGCACGGCAAGGATGCTGCGGGTCACGCCCAGGCGCTTCTCCAAGGGCTGATAAGCATCCGTATTGATGCCGAGCGCAACCGGCTTCGGCCGGTAGCCGGGCCGTGCGAGTTCTGCCTCCAGCAACTCGACTGCATTGTCTTTGTAGAAAAGCTTCGTCTCGAAATCCAAACCCGCGGACAGGCCGAGATAGGCGTGACTCGGACGGGCGAAACAATAGATGCAGCCGTGGCTGCAACCGCGATAAGGATTGATCGACGCCTCGAAGCCGACGTCCGGCGAATCGTTCGTCGTGATGAGGCTGCGCGCGCGATCCGCAAGCACCGTTTCCTCGATGCGATGCGGCGGCTGTTCTTCGTACCAATCGTCGACAACGCGCTCGACCTGGTGCGCATCGAAACGTCCGGCACGGTTGGACGCCGCGCCGCGCGCCTGAAATCGCTGATGCCCAAGGACGCTGCGAGCCATGAGAGCAGCTTACGCGTCGCCCACGAGCGGGTAAATCCAGTACTCGGGAGCGGCTCACACTGTATAAGCCAGACCGAACGAACCACCCTGCTTGGATCGGGCGCTTGTCAGAGAACGCTGACACGCTTCCGAGGCGCCGCCGCGTTATCCGTAGGCGCAAAACCAGGTGTGATGCAGGAGTAAGCGCGGGAGGCTTGTGGATGCACGATCGTAGACCATGAAACACGAGTCGATCTGCGTCGTCACCGTGACTTACGGTGACCGATGGCCCTTGCTGCGCCAGTTGCTGGAAACCATCGAGCAATCCGCGCAAATCGGCGAGATCATCGTCGTTGACAATGGCGCGCATCACCCGATAGCCCCGCTTGCGGCTGCGGCCGGTTTCCGAAAAACCCGCGTTTACCGACAAGCGGCCAATCGAGGCTCGGCCCACGGCTTCAAGACCGGCCTCGAACTGCTGCACAACCAACGCACCGACTGGATCTGGCTGCTCGACGACGACAACGCACCCGAGGCGGCGGCACTCGAGACTCTGCTGCGCGCGGCCGAGGCGCTGCCCGTCCATGAGCGCGCCTCGTGCGCGTTTCTGGCCTTCCGCCCGGAACATCAGTCCGATATCGCCGACGGCGTCTCGATTCGCCGCTGCTATCCGACACAATCGAGTTTCTTCGGCTTCCACGTGGCCGACATTCCGTACAAGATATGGCGGCGAATGCCCTGGGGGCATCCCTCGAACCGCGTCGGCATCCCCAGCCAGGTCGTGCTTCCCTACGCACCCTACAGCGGATTGTTTTTTCACGGGGAGCTGCTGTCGCGGATCGGCACGCCGAATGCAGAACTTGTCCTGTACGCCGACGACACCGAGTTCAGCTACCGCATCACGAGCGCCGGCGGCCGCATTCGGCTGCTCACCGACGCGCGTCTGAACGAACTCGAACCGTCGTGGAACGCGAAACGCAAGACGCACAGCTCGTTCGAGCTGTGGCTCACGACGGGCAGCGATCTACGGGTGTTTTATTCATCCCGCAATCAAGCCTACTTCGATGCGAAGTTTTGGCGCCGCAACCGGGCTCTCTATGTCCTAAATCGCGAGGTGTTCCTCGCCATGCTGCGATTTTTCGCCTGGCGCTACGACAGCCGCGAGCGTTATGCCCTTGTTCGCCGCGCCATTCGCCTCGGCGAGAGCGGCCGATTGGGGTTGGCCCAGGACATGCCGCTACCTTAACCTGCGCAAAAGCGCCTTCCAGCGACGGTGCAGAAAGCCCGACAGGAAATGCCGGTCCGCGTAACGATCGGACCGCACGATACGCAGCAGCTCGATGAAGACACCGCCCCGCAGGAGGAAGCGCTTGCGGCGGTCGCGATTCGGCTTGCGCAGATCGGCCAGCCAGGGAAACTCACGCTTCGCAGAACGCGGCCGCGGCGGCCGCAGATAACTCAGAATGTAAGCGCAGCGCGGATTGAGACTGCGGTTTGCGGGCGCCCCGTGCACGGTGCGCACGTGATGCACGATCATCGCGCCCGCCGGAATCGGACAGAGCGCCGCCGCAGCCGGTTCGAAGCCCGCATAGCACTCGATGGTCTGCGCAGCGCCATTTTGTTCGTGCACCCGATGCGGGAGAACATCGCAGCGGTGCGAACCCGGAATATACGCCATCGGGCTGCCGTCGATCGTCACGTCGTTCAGTGCGATCCAGATGCTGATTTCCTCATAATCGAAATCGGGATCGCGAAAAGCCTCGTCTTGATGCCAGGGCGTCGCCGCACCAAGGCCGGCCGGCTTGAGAACGGCGTGATCACCGGCGAAGCAGGCATCATCGCCCAGCAGTTGTTTCGCCACGGCGAGAAGCACGGGCCGACAGGACATCTTGCGCAATTCGCGCGCATAGAACGACGGGCTCAAGATCTGCGGCGAAGGATCCTTTCCGCCGAGCTCGATGTATCGTCCCTGCTCCCTTCCCGTCTGCCGCTGCAGGAGACGCTCGAGCACGCGGCGACAATGAGCGATCTCATCGGCATCGATGCGCGGCGTGTCGATCACGAGAAATCCCGACTCGCGGAAGCGCGCGATTTGCTGCGGACTCAAAGGCGTGACGGTCGTGGCGAACATGAAGAGTGTGATTATGCCGAAAATACTGCCGCACTGTGGATCCGCAGGCGCAGTCAACGCACAAGCGCAAATGGAACAATATGCCGAAATGCATTGTAAATTTTTCAGCGCCCACGGCGCATGCGAGCCTTGCATGCAACACGACGGACGATGGCATACTTTGTCCATGCATGAACCGCTCGCGCCGACAATGAAGGAAGAGATGCTGAATCGCGCGCGCAGTTTCATGCAGCGGCGCGGCGTGCGCGGCTTCTCCCACGTGTTCACGGGCAACCTGCTGGTCACGCTGTCGCAGGCGGTGCAGTTTTTGCTGCTTGCCCGCGTGCTCGGCCCACTCGAGTTCGGCAGGATAGCGGCGGTCGCCTCCGTCGCCTCGGTGCTCACGCCATTTTCCGGAATGGGCGCGGCGAACGTCATGATCATGCGGGCATCGCGCGACCCCGGACTGCTACAGCTATATTTTGGCAATGCGCTCCTGAATGCGCTGATCACCGGCAGTCTGCTCACGGCGCTCGCAGGACTGGGCATCACCCCGTTTCTCGGCGCTCGCGGCTCCGTGCTGATCATGGTCGTGTTCTGCCTGTCGGAGTTGATCTTCTCCAAGATCATCGACATTTGCTGGCAGGTTTTCGTGAGCAACGAGCGCCTGCATTGGACCGGGATCTTCCTGGTCGCGCAGAGCTTCGCGAAACTCGCGGCCGTGTTCCTGTTCATGGCGATCGGCGAGCATCGCGCCGCCATCTGGGTCTGGTGGGCTCTGGCCAGCAACGGCCTGGTCGCCGCCTGGATCGTGCGCACGACGGCGGCCCACGTCGGGGTTCCGCGCTTCGATGCGCGCCTCGCGCGGCGCGAATTCTCCAAGGGCATCCCATTCGCGATCGGGCTGTCGGCCAAAGGTTTTTACACGGACGCCGACAAGGTGTTTCTCGCCCGCTATGGCGCGGCCCAGTCGGTCGGCATGTACACGGTCGCCTTCCGCGTCGTGCAAATGGCGCTTGTTCCGATCAAGGCCCTGTCCACGGCCTCGCAGGCTCGCTACTTTCGCGCCGGTGAAGGCGGCGTGGACGGCACCCTCGACGTTGCCTGGCGGCTCGCACGCGGGATGATTCCCATGGCGTTGCTGCTCGGCTTGGGTTTCTATGTCGCCGCGCCGCTGATCACCTGGGTGACCGGCGCACAATACGCCGAGAGCACGACGATCCTGCGCTGCTTCGTCGGCCTGCCGGTCCTGCTCGCGGCGCAGTCCCTGCTCGGCGATGCCCTGTCGGGCAGCGGCAATCAAAAGACCGCCGCGATCCTGCAGGTCGCCGCCGCCGGATTGACCTGCGGGCTCTGCATCGTCCTGATTCCACGCTTCGATTGGCGAGGCGCGGTCGCCTCGAGCTACTTGTCGCAACTGTGCCTTTTATCGGGACTCGCGATTGCGTTGCAGATCCTGCGCCAGCGCGCCAAGAAGGCGTCGCGATGAAAATACTCTTTGTCTCGAACCTTTATGCACCCCATGTCGTCGGCGGCGCGGAACTGACCTTGCAGACGCTCGCGGAAGAATTGGCGCGCGTGGGCCATACGGTCGAGGTGTTATCGCTCGCGGTCGACGGCATCGAATCGACGGACATCATCGGCGGCGTCACCGTGCGTCGCGTCCTGGCGAACCGGAAGCACGGCCCCTTCAATCGGCGCAAGTCGTCCCTGGGCCGCTTGCAATGGCATGTCGGCGACGTCTACAACGGCTTCATGGGCGAGCGGGCCGCACAGATCATCGACGGTTTCGCGCCCGACGTCGTCTCGACCCACAACCTTGGGGGCTTCAGCATCGCCGTCTGGGACGTCGTCCATGCGCGCGGCATCCGCCTACTGCACACGCTGCATGACTACTACCTGCTCTGCCCACGGGTCACGATGTTCAAGACCGGCGGCAATTGCGACCTCCAGTGCGCAAAATGCTGGCTCTTCTCCCTGCGCAAGCGTAAGGCCAGTCAGCAGGTCGACGTCGTGATCGGCGTCAGTCGTTTCGTGCTCGACAAGCACGTCGAGCACGGCTTCTTTCGCAATGCCAAGCACATCGTCATCTACAACTCGCGCAAATGGCAGGTTCCGTCGCCCTCCGAGGGCTCGGGCGCAGGCGCACCGCGACCGCTGCGGATCGGTTACATCGGGCGCATCGAGGCCGCCAAGGGCATCGAAGTCCTGCTGGAGGCGGTGTCACGGCTCGCACCGGAGTCTTGGGAGTTGCGCATCGCCGGCAAGGCGCCCGAGCCGGCCTACGGCGAATCCCTGCGTCGCCGCTATGCGCTGCCGCAGATCGAGTATCTCGGCTTCGTGAAGCCCGACGCCTTTTATCTTTCGGTCGATTTGGTCGTCATTCCGTCCATCTGGAACGAACCCCTTGGAGTCGTTGCCTACGAGGCCATGGGCTTCGGCCGGCCGGTCATCGCTGCCCGACGCGGCGGACTGCCCGAAATGGTCGAGGGCACGGGCGCCGGCTGGCTGTTCGAGCCGAACGATGTCGATGAGCTCAGGCGACTGCTGGCGCGTGCGGCGTCCGATCCCGGCCTGCTTGCCGCAATGCGTGGCGCCTGCCTCAAGCAACGTCAATTATTCGTGCCGGAAATCCAGGCACGCGAATTCCAATCCGTGCTCGGTCCGTAGGTCGATGCCGCGCAAGCGTCCCAACTGAATTCGCGCGCGCGTTCTATGCAGGCGGATCGCAACGCACCGCTGCGATCCACTGCGAGCGCCGCAGCGAACGCCCGCGCAAGCCCAGCGATGTCGCCGCGCGGGCATACCCACCCCGTGCGCCCACCGACAACGACTTCCGGAATCGCGTGCACGTCGGTGACGACGCTCGGCAAGCCGGCGGCCGCCGCCTCGAGCAACACGAGTCCAAAACCCTCGACCGCGTCCTTCGTGGGTTCGGCCGTGAGCGCAAAGACGTCCGCGAGCGCATACGCGGCGTGCACCTCGTCGAAGGGCAGCGGACCGGTCATGACCATGCTCACGTCGGCCTCGCGTGCCGCCTGCACGAGCAGCTGGGCCCGCGCCGGATCAGGCGCGTACCCGATGCACAGATAACGTGTCCGGCGCCGCAGGGGCTCCGGGAGGCGGGCGAGCGCGGCAATCGTCTGACGATGCCCCTTGCGCGCATCGATGCGGGCCACGGTGAGGACCATCCGCCCGTCCGTCTCCCCGGCCATGCGTTGACGCAGACGCTGTAGGGCTTGCGGCGACGGCGGCGCGAACCAACGGGCATCGACCCCGAGCGGCGCGACGGTTATCGCGGCGTGCGGGATGCGCGGAAATGCCCGTTCGAGGAGACCCGCCGTGAAACGGCTGTTGCAGACATAGCGCTCGAAGCCGCGCATGCGGCTCGCAGCGCCCGCGAGCCGCGCGCGCCACGAGTGGCGCAACACCGCGATGTCGCTTCCGTGCAGAGAGGCAATGCGCCGCCCATATTCGGAATGCGGTGGACGGACCGCGAGGATCATGGGCCAGTCGGCCAGATGCACGATGTCCCAGCGTTGCCGGCGCAGAACGGGCTCGACAAGCCGCTGCAGCCTGCCGAGTCCGCGGATGTCGAACACGTCGACGGGCAGCCGCACGATCTCGACGTCGCTCACGTCGCAGTCGGCACTCGACTGCGAACGATGTTCAGGCGCGACGACCGTGACGTTGTGACCCGCGCGGCGCGCGGCCGCCGCGATGCTCGCGCAATAGCGGGCCACGCCGCCCGGATACGGCGGAAATTCATGCGTCATCAGCAGCAGGTTCGAACGACTCGCCGAGGCCGTCTTCATGATCGTTCGAGTACATCACCACTGCGATCGACGCGCAATGGGCGCGATGGCGCGCCTCGATCAACACCTGCGGATGGCATTCTCCGCTTGAAAAACTTACAAATAATCGACGGCAATTTACATGCGCACAGACGATCATTTACAACACGAACGAGATTTAAGAATTGCGTCTTGCTATTCGTCCGGCTTCCGTTATTACTATCAACCAGTGTTCTTCGTTCGTATGTTGGGACCGCTCCATGTCCTCAGGCTCCAAGAAGTTTTTCGCGATCCTTTCTCTGCTGTTCGCGTTCACGCTGCCCTCGCTCATCGAAGCACAACAAACGACCGGTGACGACTATCGCGTGGGCCCCGGCGATCTGCTGCACATCACGGTGTTTGGATATCCGGATCTGACCGGCGACGTGCGCGTGAGCCAGACCGGCAACATGACCTTTCCATTGATTGGCGCAATCCCGGTAGCCGGCCTCTCGCCCCGCGAGGTAGAGACCAGCGTGAGCGACAAGCTCGCGTCGGGACACTTCATCAAGCAGTCGCAGGTCACCGTGCTCGTCATGGAGTACCAGAGCCAGCGCGTCGCCGTCATGGGCGAGGTCGCGAAGCCCGGGCAGTACCCGCTCGTGGGGACCCGGCATGTCCTCAACCTACTCGCGGATGCCGGCGGCGTGCTCATAGCGACCGCCGGCGATCAGGCGGTGTTGATACGCGCCAATGGCGCCCGCGTACCGATCGACCTCGTCGCGATGATGAACGGCGATGCGTCACAGAATCCCGTGGTTCACCCCGACGACACGATCAACGTGCCGAAGGCGGCCCAGTTCTACATCTACGGCGAAGTGCAAAGGCCGGGAGTGTATCGCCTGGAGCGCGAGATGACGGTCGATGCGGCCATATCGGCCGGGGGCGGCCTGACACGACGAGGCTCGGAACGGGGCATCGTCGCGAAGCGGCACGGAACCAACGGCAAGGAATACAAGGTGCGCCTCCGGGGTTCGGACCTCGTGCAACCCGACGACGTGTTGATGATCAAGGAAAGCTGGTTTTAGGAGGCCGGGCACATGAGTCTCATGCAACTGTGGGTGATCTTGAAGGCGCAGCGACGCTTGTTCCTGTCGGTGCTCTGCGAGGTCGTCGCGATCGTACTGCTGATCTCGCTGATCATGCCCCCGACCTATCTCGCCGAGGCTTCGCTGGTGATCGACACGAAGGCCACCGACCCGGTTTCCGGGACCGCCGTACCCGGGCAATTGACGGCGACCATCATCGCGACTCAAACCGACGTCATCGAGAGCCACAACGTCGCTCTCAAGGTCGTCGATCGACTCAAGCTCACGCAGAATCCCAGCTACATCGAAAAGTTCAAGAGCGCGACAGGCGGCAGTGGATCGCTGCGCGACTGGATCGCAGACAAACTGTCCGCGGCCGTGCTCGTGCGCCCCTCGAGCGGCAGCAATGTGATCAACATCGAATATCCCGCGCGTGATCCGGTCGTCGCCGCTCAATTCACCAACGCCTATGCGGATGCCTATATCGACACCAGCCTGGAGCTGCAGGCCGACCCTGCGAAGCGGCAGTCCCAGTGGTACGACGCCGAGACCGAGAAGCTGCGCAGGCGGGTCGAGGATGCGCAGAATCGCTTCGCGACGGAACAGCGCAAGATGAACCTGCTCGGGTCCACGGATCGCGCCACCGTGACCAACCACATCGACGTCGGCAATGCGAAACTCGCGGAGATCTCCACGGAACTCGTGACCGCGCAGCAGGCCCTGTACGACGCCCGTACCCGCCTGCAACAGATGAACCATGCCGTCGCTACGGGGCAGGTGGAGGGCTTGCCCGACATCCTGCAGAACCCGCTGTTGCAGACCCTCAAGACCGACCTGGCGCGCGCCGAGAGCACGTTCGCCGACGTCGCAGCCCGCTACGATCGCAATCATCCGCAATATCTGGCCGCCCAGGCGACCGTTCGGTCTTTGCAATCCAAAATCGCCGCCGAAGTGGGCTCCATTCGCGACGGCATCGAACAGACCGCGCAAATGCGCCAGCATGACGTCGATCAGCTCCAGCAGGCGCTGGATGCGCAAAAAGGCACGTTGCTCGACGAGCAGCGCAAGCACGACGCGCTGTTCGTCCTGAACAGCGAGGTCGACAGCGCCCAGAAGGCTTACGACGCGGGACTGCAACGGGCCAGCCAGATCCGCCTCGCGAGCCAGCTCGACCAGAGCACCGCCGCGATTCTCAACCATGCCGTGCCGCCGTTCGAACCGGCGCGCCCGCGTGTGCTTCTCTACACGCTGATCTCGATCTTCTTCGGCGCCATACTCGCGGCGGGGATCTGTGTCGTGGTCGAGATCGCGGACCGTCGCATCCGCTCCCGCGAGAACATCGTCGAGGGCACGGGTCTGCTCGTGCTCGCCGAGATACCGCGGCTGAATTTCGGTCCGGCGGGCCCGGTCCGCGCGAGGCTCACATGAAGACACTCAAGGCCCAGTCGGACCCGGCGGACGGAACGGCTGAACGGCTCGGGCGCCAACTCGTGGAAATGGGCAAGATCGCCGAGCAGGACATCGCGAGAATCGTCGTCAATCAACATGAACTCGGCCTGCCGTTCGGGCAGGCGGCGGTCGGTCTCGGCCTGCTCAGCGATGAGGATCTGCGCCGGGCGCTCGCGATTCAATATGCCTATCCTTACGTCGAGGTCGGCGGCTCTTCGATCAGCTCCAGCGTCGTGACCGCCCACCGTCCCTTCGACGGTCAATCCGAGGTGTTTCGATCGCTGCGCAGCCAGCTGAACCTGCGCTGGTTCAAGGACCGCCGCAAGACTCTTGCGCTGCTCAGCCCCCGTCGGGGCACCGGCGTGAGCACGATCGCCGCCAACCTTGCCGTGAGTTTCGCGCAATTGGGGAAGCGCACGCTGTTGATCGACGCGAACCTTCGTTCGCCGCGACAACATGAACTGTTCGGCCTGAAGAATACCGGCGGACTGTCGAACGTGCTGACCGGGCGCAGCGCGCCGAGCGCCGAGCTGTCCGCGGTGGCGCCGTTCGAGCATCTCTCCGTGTTGTGCGCCGGGCCGCCGCCCCCGAACCCGCAGGAACTGCTGAGTCGACCGACCTTCTCCTATTTGATCGAGACTGCGCCGGCGAGCTTCGACGTGATCCTCATCGATGCGTCCCCGCTGCTCGATTATTCCGACGCGCTGGTCGTGAGCGCCCTGGCCGCCGGATCGCTGCTGGTCACGCGGCGGAATGCGACCCGGATCGAGGACATTGAGCGGGTCAAGCGGCAGCTGCTGCCCACCGGCGCGATCCTCGTCGGCACCGTCCTCAACAGCTGACGGGCAAGAGCGCGTGCTGGCACCGCCGATCACCATCAACGGGCGATTCATGACGCGACCGACGACGGGGGTCGAGCGCTTCGCGGTCGAATTGCTGCGCGCCTGGCTGCCGACCCACGATCGCGGCCGGAGCTCGACGCTCGCACTGCCCTCTCAGAGCGGCGAGGCGAGCGCAGGCCTGGAGGCACGGCGTCTGGGCATCGGCGTCGGCGGCACCATCGACGGCAGCCTGCAAGGTCACGCCTGGGAGCAACTGCAATTGCCCGGGCTCAGCAGGGGCAGCGTGCTCGTGAATCTCTGCAACAGCGCGCCGATCGCCTGCCGCCGTCAGATCGTCGTCGTGCACGATGCCGCGGTGGTTGCCATGCCCTCGTCCTATTCTTTCGCGTATCGGAACTGGTATCGCTGGATCACGCATCAGCTGGTGCACCGTGCGGCGGTCGTCGCCACCGTCTCGGAATTTTCGGCCGGTGAGATCCGCCGCTGCTTCGGCCGGTTCAAGAACGAGATCGCGGTGATTCACGAGAGCGGCGAGCACGTGCTGCGTGAGGCGGGCGATCCGAGAATCCTCGAACGGCTCGGCCTCGTCGGCCGGCGCTATGTGCTGACGGTAGGCAGCCGCAGCCCGACGAAGAATCTGGGCGCAGTCGTCAAGGCCGCGGCGCTGCTGCGCGACCTCGGCATCGAGATCGTCGCCGCCGGCGGCGGGAACTCGCGCGTGTTCAGTGCCGGCAGCGACTCGGCGGAGGGAGTTCTCGGCACGGGGCGCGTCAGCAACGGAGAATTACGGACGCTCTACGAGAACGCGGAGTGTTTCGTATTTCCGTCACTTTACGAAGGCTTCGGTCTGCCGCCGCTCGAGGCGATGCACTGCGGCTGTCCGGTGATCGTTTCGCGCCGGGCTTCCATGCCGGAGGTCTGCGGTGACGCCGCCGTCTATTTCGATCCGGACGATCCGGCGGAAATCGCGCAACAAATCCGCCGCGTGATCGGCTCTTCGGCTCTCCGGGCGGAGATGCGGGAGGCCGGTCACCAGCGCGTGCGCCGCTTCAGCTGGACGAACGCCGCGCATCGATTCGAACAGGTCTTCGCGCACCATTTTCCGGCGGCCGCAGCATGAGCGGCAGATCGTTCACCGCATGAGGCGCGCCTGGGCGCTGACGATTGTCTTCGCGCTGGCTGCGGGGGCGGCGTCCACCGTGCGCGGTCAGGCGTTCGTCGACATCCCGGAGGCGCCGCAACCCGAGGAGATCGACCCCGGTTTCAGCTACTTTGGGGCGGAACAGCTGAGCTATGACGACAATCTGTTCCGCCTGCCGAACGGATACATTTCGGCGACCGCGGACCTCGGCACCTACAGCCGCTCAGACCACATCAACGAGGTTTCCGCCGGGGCGACCGAACGGCTCGTCAGCGATCTGCAGAACTTCTCGCTGGATCTGCGGGTCAGCCGCGACACGTATGCGCAGAACACCGACCTCGACAATACTTCGGGCAACGGCAGCCTGGTGTGGAACTGGGGAATCGCCTCGAAATGGTCGGGCCAGCTCAGCGCAGACTACTCCCGAGCCATCATCAATTTCGCGACGACCCGAACCTTTCAACGCGATCTACTGGACACCGCGTCTTTCCTGGCCTCGGGGCGCTACCAAGTCGGACCCCTCTGGGCACTGACCGCGCAGATCCAGAATGCCGATACGGCGCATACGCTGATCTCGGCGGCGAACCAGGACTCTCATGTCACCTCGGGCGCGATGGGCGTGCAACTGGCGACCGCGGCCCAGAACACCGTCGAACTGCAATATCGGTATGCGCGGGCGTCCTTCCCGAACGAGGCGACCGGGCCTACCGCGGTGCAGGGGGATTTTCATGATTCCACCGAACTGGTGCTCCTGCAATTCCTGCCCAGCGACAAGACGGTGCTGTCCGCGAACGGCGGCTACCTGCGGCAGAGCTATGCCGATCCGAGCTTGAGCCCCTATTCGGGCGAGATATGGCATGCCTCGTTCAAATGGATGCCCGGCGAGAAGACGACCATCGTCGTCGGCGCGTCGCGGGACCTGGCGGCCTATGTCTCGGCTGCATCGGAGTACTTCGTCGACCAGGGAGAAAGCGCCAGCGTCAGCTGGCAGGCGACCCAGGCATTCAGGTTTTCACTGGTCGGCAGCTGGGATCACCAAACCTACCTGCCGGGTTCGGATCAATTCGCGATCGGCACCGGCGAAGACTATTTGCGGCGCCGGGACCACATCCGGGATCAGCGCATCGCGGTCGCCTACGCACCGCGCGACTGGCTCGAAGTGGATCTCTCCTTTCGTCTCGAGGAGCGCGACTCCAACGACAACTCCTACATTTACGACGACCGGCTGACCGTGGCCTCGGTGAAGATAACGTTATGAAGACCGGGGCATCATGAGACCGGAAACCGACTGGGCGCTAGCCTTCGAACCCGAAAGACGTCCCGAGGCTGCCCCGCGGATGCGGGCCGGGCTCTGGTCGCGCATCCTCAGTCACGCGTTTTTTCTGCTCTTCACCTCCCCCGTCCTCTCGCCCTACGTCGCGGAGAAAACGATCTATCTGTTCTGGGTCATACCGCTGTTCGATCCCGTCTTCCTGCGCTATTCGACCGACGGCGTGCAGCGGCTTCCGGGCCAATTGTGGCTGGCGACCGGCGCGCTGATGCTGTGGTTCCTGCTCGTCTCTCCGGAGTTGTGTTTGCGTTGGGCACTGATGCTCTGGCCGCTGGCCTATCTGTGGTACACCCACGAGCACCAGATCTTCTATCTGTACGTCTGGATGGGTTTCAACGTCTTGGTCGCTCTCGTCCAAGCCGGCGTCTATTGGACGCTCGGTCCGGCGACGGCGATGCTCGTGGGCCCGAAGAACATCGCCGACGTCGTCTGGGGCGCATACGCCACACGCTCCTTCAGCAATTTTTATTCGATCATTCCGGGATTCGATCTGCCGCGCTTTTCGGGCCTGTCGCGGGAGGGGGGCTTCTTCGCCGCCTTGCTCGCCGTCACCGTGTTGTTGCGCGTCGCGAACCGCCAACGCGTCGGGGGCATGCAGTGGTTGGGGGTGCTCCTGTCGATTTCGAAGTCGACCGCTTTTCTGTTCCTCGGCTGGATGGCGACCGTGCTCGGGGCCAGAGACCGACGTACGCCCGCGGCGTTGTTTCTGCCGCTGCTGCTCGCGTTTTGCATCATCTATTATCTCGTCGTCGACACGCCCTTGATGGAGGGACGGATCTCGGCCACCTTCACGCAACGTCTCTATCCCTACGCGGCGCTGTTCCACGACATGGACTTTGCCAATCTGGCCGTCGGCAATCACGCCTCCCCGAAACCCTTGGAGCAGTTCCGTTCCTTTCAACTCTGCGTCAACGTCGAGTCCTATCTGAACTGCGTCGAGATGCCGAGCTTTGCGGCGCTGATCTTTTCGGCCGGGATCGTCGGGATGTGCCTCTACCTCTGGCAACTCTCGGCGCTCGGCATCGGTTTCTGGGGCGTCGTGCTGGTGTTCATCTTGACCAGCAACGTCTCTCCGCTCTCGAATACGTCGTTCGTCGTGCTGAGTTACTTCCTCGCGTTGCGCGTTGCGGGAGCGGGGTCGACACCCCGGCAGGACGGCAGCGGCGCGGCGCCGGAACCGTCCGAGAGCGAGACCGAGGACTACTGGTGAGGGCTCCCGTCGCTGCTGTCCTCGCCGGCGCGTTACTCGCGATCGCCCTGGCGTCGCGGCCCAGTTCGGCGCAGGTCGAGCCCAGCGTCTGGACAGAAGGCGCGCGTCCCGGCCGCCTCGTGATCCCGCAGGCGCTGGCTCCTGCGCGCCTGGAGATCGTCGCCGACCGTATCGCGCGGGACGGGGCTACCGTGACCGTCTGGCGCCATGCGGTGACCGACGAGTCTGCCCTGAACCTGCCGGCCGATCCTTTCGCAACGGCAGGCTTCTATCGGTTCACGATGCGCGCGGCCGACGGCGGGGCTCCGCTGGGGACGTTCAACGTGAGTGTCGTTCCCCCGCCGCTCCCACGCGGCGCAGCCGCCCCCCTGTTTGGCGTCAACACCCATTTTGCCCAGCGCGACATACCGGATAGCGCGTATGCGCTGCTGCGCCTCGCCAACGTGGATCTGATTCGTGACCAGTGGGCCTGGAGTGCCCTGGAGCGCCAGCGCGGTCGACTGGTCGCACCGCTGCAACCGAGCGGCGGCATGGCGCATGCGAGCGCCCGGTTGACGGAGTCCGGAATCCGCATTCTCCATGATTGCGCGTACACGAACCCGCTCTACGACGACAATCGGTTTCCCAAGACCGCGGACGCAGTCCAAGCCTTTGCCCGTTACTGCGCGTTCGCGGCCCGTCAATTCGGACCCGCGCTCTACGGCTCGGAGATTTGGAACGAATCGAACGCGATCGACGCGGTGACCACGTATGCGCCGCTCGCGCGCGCCACCGCCGATGCCTTGAGAGCGGCCGTGCCGGGAACCGCCATCCTGCAAGGAGGGGGCGCCGGCGCGGGCGGCGGTGCCGACCCCTTTTACGAAGAAAGCGTCTTCAAGACCATCGGCGCCGACTGCTGCACGGGCCTCAGCGTACACCCGTATATGACCAACCCGGACGTCGGCTATTTCGCCGCGCACTCGCGCCTCATCAATCCGGTCACACAACAATCGATCGTGAACGTCGCCTTCGTGAGCTTCTGGACCGACTACCTGAGTCATCTGTTCAAGCTCGACCGTGGTTCGAATTTCACGGAGATTGGCTGGTCCACGGCCAGCGACGGCAAGGACGGGATCAGCGAGGAGAAGCAGGCTGCCTACGTGAGCCGCTTGCTGATTGATGCCAGCGAGCCCTCGGCATGCACCCGTTCGAGCGGCGTCGCCTCACGGATCATTGATACCGCCTGCACGCCGACGCCGACGGCCGCGATCCCGGACCTGCGCAGCGTGTTCGTCTACGACTTCCAAGATGACGGCGCCGATCCGAACAATCGCGAACACCATTTCGGCCTAGTGCACCAGGATTTGTCGCCGAAGATGGCGTATAGCGCGTACGCCCAGGCCACCGGCGTGCTGCGCGGCACCGAGTTCGCCGGAGCCGTTCGGTTCGCGCCGGGGTCGCTCGCGCACGCGCTGATGTTTCGCGACTCGACGAGCGCGTGGCTCGTGCTCTGGACCGCGGAATTCGCTCCCGCCGGCATCGTGAAAAACGCAGCGGATCTACAGTTCTCGCGGGGCGCACGCACACAAACGACGGTGAGCGTCGATAGCGTCATCGACGCGTGTCGGGAGTGGGACGGTCACCCCTGCGAGATACCGACCGACCACCGACTCGAGATCACGAATCTACCGATCTTCTTGCGCATCGTTCCGTCGCAGGGGACGATCGACGTGCACGAGCTGCCCCATGTGTAAGCCTCGTCCTACCGAAAGCGTAGTCCGCACGACGATGGCGCGTGTGCCGCGCGCACGCCCATGATCAGTGTCATATGGCCATCGACCCCGTTTTCAGACTGAGCGCCCGAAGCGCGCTCGACGCTCCGATCACGGCGCTGGATTCGTTTCCGAGTCCCTTGGTGGCCGTGCCGCCTCCCGGTGCGCTGATGTTTCGAAATGCCGCCCTCGGCCGCGTCGCACTGGTGCACGATTGGCTGACGGTGTACTCCGGATCTGAGCGGGTCCTGGAGCAAATGATCGCGCTGCATCCGGACAGCGACCTGTTTGCGCCCATCGATTTTCTGCCCGAGGACGACCGCCGCTTCCTCGGCGGCAAGCAGCCGATCACGAGTTTCGCGCAGCATCTGCCGCTCATGCGCAAACACTACCGGAAGTGGCTGCCGCTCTTGATGCTCGCCGTCGAACAAATGGACGTCAGCGATCATCAACTCGTGCTCTCGAGCAGCGCGTCGATCGCCAAGGGCGTGCTCACGGGTCCGGAGCAGCTGCACATCAGCTACGTGCATTCTCCGATGCGCTACGCCTGGGATTTGCAGCACCAATATCTGCATGACAGCGGCCTGGAGCGCGGCTTGGGCGGTCTGCTCGCGCGCTACCTGCTGCACAACGCGCGGTTCTGGGATCTGCGCACCAGCAACGGCGTCGACCACTACATCGCCAACTCACAGTTCATCGCCAAACGGATCTGGAAGGTGTATCGCCGCGAGGCCACGGTGATCTATCCGCCGGTCGATACCAATGCATTCAGGCGGCGCGACAGCAAGGACGACTACTATCTCACGGTGTCGCGCCTGGTTCCCTACAAGAAGATCCCTGTGCTCGTCGAGGCCTTCGCGCGCATGCCGGATCGGCGCTTCGTCGTGGTCGGCGACGGCCCGGAGATGCGGCGAGTCAAGGAGGCCGCGACGCCGAACGTCGAGATCCTCGGGTACCAGCCCGCCGGCGTGGTCACGGAACTGATGCAGCGCGCCCGCGCTTTTCTATTCGCCGCCCACGAAGATTTTGGCATCAGCCCGGTCGAGGCTCAGGCCTGCGGCACGCCCGTGATTGCTTACGGCCGAGGCGGCGCACTGGAAACGGTGCGTGGAGAAGCGAGCGAACTCGGCGCGGCGACCGGCATGTTCTTCGACAGCCAGACACCCGAGTCGATCATTGCCGCGGTACGTGAATTCGAGCGCCGGGACGGGGATTTCCAGCCCAAGGACTGCCGTGACAACGCGGAACGCTTTTCGGTGGAGATGTTCAGGCGCAACTACACGAACTTCGTTCAGCATTGCTGGGAGCGGTTTCGCGCCTGAGCGACGTCCGGCAGCACGGCCCGCACGTCGGCCGCGTTGCGGGTGGTGATTTCCGTGCTCAGGACCTCCTCGAGACGCAGGCGCGCGGTGGTGCGGCTGAAGATATGATCCGCCGTGTCGATGACGTGCAGGCGGCATTGCGAGTCCAGGCGCTTGATCGTGGCCTCGCATTGCAGGAGCAGCCGATCCAGCCCCGGTTCCCCGCGAGAGAATATGAACGACAATTGAACGCCGCGCGCGGCCAGCCCCTCGAGCTCGGCGGCGAGGTCGCCCGGAAGACGGATATTCAAGCGCCTGCCCCAGTCGCGGCAGGCCGCGAAGATCGGCAGCAAGGGTCTTTGCACGAGCACGCGGACTACGCGCCAGAGACTGATCTGCCCCCGCAGCAATTTCTTCCACCCGGATTCGGAGAATAGGCGCCGGCGGTAATACTCGAGGCTGCGGGCAACCTCGAGTGCTCTATGCATGTCGTCAGCCGTCATGCCGTCCTTCCAATAATAAGCAAGCGGATTGACGAGCAGCAGGTGACTCGCCGGCACACCCGCGACCGCGGCGCGCAGTGCGTGATAGGCGCCCGAACACAGACCGGCGAGCACGATCTCGCCGACGCCATAACGAGCACGCAGATAGTCCACAGCGACGCGGATGTCGTCGATCGCGGCCGGCGGATACACTTCATCGTCCGCCCGCCCGGCCCTGGTTTCACTGTCGCCCAAGCCGCCGAGATCGAATCGCAAGACGGTATATCCCTGCCGCGCCCAGCGACGCGCGAGCGAAACATAGAGTCGGCTCGAGCCGATGTGGTGTTCGGCGCCGACATTGATCAAGACCACCGCCCCTCGTCGCAAATCCCCCTCGCCGGGTTCCGTCACGATGCCGAAGCATGCGACCCCTGAGCGCAGCAGCACAGGCCGTTCGGTCAGACGAGATCGGGGCAGCCGTTCAGCGCCTGGCAGGCGCAGCGCACTCATCGGGACCACGGTGGCCAAACCCTGCCTGCCCCCCGCCCCCGCCCCCGCCCCGGCGCCAGCGCTTCCCAGCGCCGCGGTGCGCGCCGCTGCCAGCCAGTCGGTGACCGCGTCGAGCAGGGCCCGCGGCAACACAGCGAACTGAGGATCCGTCATGAGCATTTCGACCGTTCCGGGTAAGAGCTGATGCGCATAGGGTCCTGCATGATTCTCCACGCGACCGACCTGCAGCGCGGCGATCCAGTCCCGCGCCGTCGGCGTGGTCGGGGGATCGATCACCAGCAGTCCCGCGCTCAATCTTGGCGGGACGATGGTTTCCAGATCGAGCGCGGCAAGCCGCAGCAGGGTGGCCGACTGCAGAGAGAAACCGCCGACCTCTATGCAGTCGACAGCACCGTTCTGCGACTCGGATGTGGCGAGCGTACCGGCGAGCCGCTGGGCGCGCAGTTCCCGCAGATAACGTCTGCCGTTGATCACGGGGTTGATGAGGACGAGTCCTGCGATGTCCGGGCAGCGCTCCGCGGCCAGGATCGCGAGCGACCCTCCCAAACGAAAGCCCAAACCCAAGACCCGAGTCACGCCCGTCAGCCGGCGCAGCTCCTGCACCGCCGCGACAATATTCTGGGTCCAGACCTCGAGTTGTTCGACGTTGCCGGCGAGATCGGCGGAATCGCCGGTGCCCAGGTAATCGAAGCGCAGGGCAGGCATCCCGAATGAGGCCGCCAATTCCGCAAATCGGCGCATGCCGCGATGCCCGCATATTGCCTCATAACCGAAGGGTTGACACAACAACAGGCCCACTGGCCCGCCGCTGTCGCCGGGCGTCCGGTGCAGCCACCCGAACAAGCGCTGCTCACCGCGTCCGAAGTAGAACGCTTCAGCCTTCGCGGGCGAAGCCGTACGCGGGATGGCGTCAGACGGCTTCAAACAAGGACCGCGGGGCCGCCGTCCGATTGCCGAGGCGCACGAGACGTTTCAACCCCCGGTAGGCCCGCTTGGCGAGGTGCACCGAACGCGGCATTGGCACTCTGCAAAAGGCGACTTTTCGGATATAGCGATCGACACGCCATTCGGCCGATGATCCGGCCGGAAAGAAGACCGTGTCGCCCGACTCTAGATGGCGCCAGACGCCGGATTGGTCTTTGATCGTCACCGATCCCTCGAGGAAATAAATCGACTCGTCCATGCCGTAATGCCAATGGAAGCGCCCCGCCGTACAGTCCCAGAAGATCATGCCGGCGGATCCATCGGCGCTGTTGGAAAGCACGTAACGCCGCGCCACCGGCGTCCCCTCCAGAATCCAGGATGGCTCGATGGGACAATCGCTCAACTCGACGCGTTCGGAACCAAATTGGATGACAGGGTTGGGCAAGATGAGCGCCTCCAGAGTGCGAACCAACGCTGAGTATCTCGGCTTCCGCACCTGCGCATCTGTAGGACGAGAACCGATTCGCGAGACGGCGGCTTGGCGCAGAACGCACGACACCGGGCCTTCACGCGCCAGCTAGCGCTCGCGCGGGAGGAGGCCGAACACTGCGATGCTGTTCTGCTGGGCGGGCTGGACGCGATTATCGGCCTGCGTCGCCACGAGCACCTTGCCGTTCGCCACCGTCGGCGGCGTGTATTTCGATCCGGGTCCGAACTGATCACGGGTTCCGGAGGCGGCGCTCGAATACAGCTCTCGCTGTAGGTCCTCGGCATCGTAGGCATGAAGAACGGCCTGCGTCGTCGAATTCTCCACCGCCCAGAGAATGGCGTTCGTGCTGCCCGCTGCCGACACGGACAGCGGCGGACCGGGATAGCAGAACGACGCATGGGTGGTCATCGTGGCGACGGGAGTTTCGCCTTGCGCCGGGAAGCGCGCCTGACTGAGCCGAAAGGCACGAATGACGTCGCCCGTCGCTTCCGTGTAGACCATGCCGTCGAAGTACACGGGCGCTCCATAAACGCCGCGGCCACACCCGAGGTTCGGGAATGCCGCGGCCAGAAACTGATAGGCATTGCGATTGCCCTTGGAATCGAACTTGCCGAGCGCATCGCGGTCGACGACGTAGATGTTACGATCCTTGCCGGCGCCCACGGCGAGATGGCGTATCCGACCGGCCGCGTCCTGCTGGTCGGGCAACAGCAAGAGACCTCCGGAACCGAGGTCGACGTCGGCGTCGCTTTCCCGATTCGCGTCGTACATCGTGAAGTAGTCGCTGACCTCGAGGGCGCCTCCGACGGTCGGCGACAATTTGAGGATGGAGTTACCGTAGTCGGCGCCTGCCGGGAACCCCGTCGGCGTCAACCGCGTGTCGAAGGCACCGTTCGCGGTCATCACGAACAGCGTGCCCGAGGGGTCGGCGGCCGGTCCGGAGTTGGAATTCCAGAATGAGGCTTCGCCTTGGTGCGAGCCCAGCGCGCCGCTGGGCTCGGTGTTGAACACGGCGGTCTGGTGCAGATCCGCGGCGGCATAGGCGATGATCCAACCGGTATAATCGCCCTTGTCGCAATGAGACGCCCAGGACGTGTAGATGACGCCATGGTCGAGCAGCAAGGCGGAACGCTCCTTGTATTGCCCGGGGTCGAACACGAGGCGTCCGTCGCGAGCGCCCGGCGCACCGGTTGCGCGCACCGACGCGCGGATCTCGACCGCCGCTTGCAGTTCGGCGCCCGATGCGAGACTCAGTGCGTGCAGCCGCTGGTGGTATTTCCCCGCACCATCCTTCGACATCGCAACGACGAACAGCTTAGACCCCGCTCGGTCGATCACGGGCGTGGCGGTGACGCCGATCTCCGGCATCACCTGGCTGCAATCGCGCGCGTCACTCGGAGTCTCGCCCGGCGGAAGCAGGGAGACCTGCCACAGGAGGACGCCTGTGCTCGGATCGTAAGCATAGACGCTGCCATGCTCCGTGGCCGCGTAGACGACCTCATGTCGCCGCCGGTCGGCCATCGGGTAGTCGTGCAATACCAGCGGCTGCGCATCGACCTTGCCGTCGACGGCGAGTGTGCGCAACAGACCGAAGGTCCCGGGAGCCACGTTGCTCGGCGTCAGCACGTGTTCGGCGAGATTCTGTCCCGTGCGCAGCGCGTCGTTGTGATAGGTCACGACGTCCACACCGTCGGTCGAAGCGGCCGCCGGTGACGCGAGCCCACCCGGGGCCGCCGCCACGATTACGGCCAGCAGCCGAACGCTCCAAGCCTGCGTGTGCGCCGTCTTCACCTCAGGGACCCTTCGCGTCCGAGGCGATTTTCGGCGCGCTCTCCCAGCCGCCGCCGAGCGCCTTGTAGAGCTTGACGAGATCCGTGCTCTGCGTCAGCAGCGCATCGGCGAGTTGCTCGCGCGCCTGCTCCGCTTGAACCTGGGCCGTGAGCACGTTGATATAGGTCAAGATACCGTGGGAATACGCGTTGGTGTCGATGTCGACGGCGCGTTGATCCGCACCGACGGTCTCGCGCAAGGAGGCGCAACGCGCGGCATCCGTTTGCAGACGCGTGAGTCCGTCTTCGATGTCCTGCAACGCGGTGAGCACGGTCTTGCGGTAATTCAAGGCCGCCTCCGCGGCCTGGGCGCGCGACAAGCGAACGTTCGCGACGAGGGATCCTCCCTGGAAGATCGGAATCGAAATCTTGGGCCCGAATGTATAAAAGTTGCTGGACCAGTCGGTCAAATACCGGGTGCCGGTGTTGCGCAAGCCGTAAGTACCCGACAAGGACACGTCGGGAAAAAAGGCTGCGACGGCCACGCCGATCTGCGCCGTCGCGGCATGGAGCGTGTCCTCGGCCTGACGAATGTCCGGCCGTCGGCGCGCGAGCGTCGAGGGCAGCCCGACCGGCACGGTCGCGGGGGGATTCGGCAAACCGGGAGAATCCGCGAACTCGGCGTCCAGCGCCTCGGGCTGCCTGCCGGTCAGCACGGCGAGCGCATGTTTCGAGGTGGCGATGGTCTGTTCGTGGGGCGGCAGTTGCGCCTCCAGACTGGCGAGCTGCCCGCGCGCGCTCGCCAGATCCGCCTCGTCCGCAAGCCCGTGACGAAAACGGCTTTCGATCAAAGCGACCTGCTCACGCTGGGCGGTAACCAAATCCTGAGAAATCTGCCGCTGCACCTGCCCCGCGCGCAATTGGAAATAGGTCTCGGCGACTTCGGCCGCGAGCGACACGAGCAGGTCGTTGCGCGATTCGATCTGACCGGCGCTTTGGGCCTCCGCGCCTTCGACATTCCGGCGCACCTTGCCGAACAAATCGAGTTCCCAAGCCGCGTCGAAACCCAGCTGATAGATGTTCACCGGGGCCTCGAGTCCGTTGATCAGCTGTTGCGTGCTCGCCGAGGTCGTCGGGCCGGCGCTGATCCCCTGAGACTTGAGGATGCCGGCGATCCCCAGCTGTTCCCGCTCGAAGCTCGCGCTGGCATTGAGGCTCGGCAGCCCCTGCGCGCGCGCGGACAGCACCTGCAGGCGCGACTCGACGATGCGCAGATAGGCGGTCTTGAGATCCAAATTGCCGGCCACGACGTCCCCCTCGAGGCGATCGAGTTCCGGGTCGTGAAACTGTTTCCACCAGAACGAGTCCGGCTCCGACCCCTCGTCGGCCTGCGGCCCACCGGGCGTTCCGGCGGCGCTGCCGGCATAGTGATCGGGAACGGGCTCGTGGGGAGGGGCAAAGTTGGGTCCCACTTTGCAAGCGGCGCCGAGCGCGGCCACGATGATCGCGGTCGCGCACGCGCGCAGCCGGGCAATTCCTCGGCCTCGCGCAACCCGGGCCCTCACTCGCCACCTGCCTTGCGCTTTGCCTTGACGGGGGAGAACAAAAAGGTCAGCGGCACGAAGCCGAAGGCCAGGAAGGCGCAGTACAGGAACACGTCCTTGTAGGCGAGAAAGGCGGCCTGCTCCAGCAAGGTCGAATACGCTTGATGCATCGCCGCCTGAGTCGCGCTGCCGGCGACCGTGCCGAGATTCTTGACGGCGCTCGCGAGTTGATTCAGATAATTCCGCACCGGCGGATTCGAGTTCGAGAGCTGCGACGAAAGATAGGCCATGTGGACCTGGGTTCGCGTCGTGATCCACGCCGTCGACAATGAGATGCCGATCGATCCGGCAACATTGCGAAACATCGTGAACAGGGCCGTGGCATCCCCCTGCATCCGCTGCGGAATCGTTTGGTAGGCGAGCACGCTCGTGGGCACGAACAGAAATCCTATCCCCAGCGACTGGCCGGCTCGGATCAGCACGAGCGTGCCGAAGTTGATGTCGGGAGGAATGAGGCGCGACGCGAGCATGGCCCCCCCGAGTATCGTGAAACCGAGCGTCAACAGGTAGCGCGTCTGCACGTAGTTCATGACGATGCCGATGACCGGGATCAGAAAAATGATCCCGAGCGCACCGGGGCTCAGCACCAGTCCGGCCAGCAGCGCCGTATAACCCAGATGTTGTTGGGCAAGCTGGGGAATCAGCACGGCGCTGCCGTACAAGATCATTGCGAAGCTGCCGATCGCACAGCAGCCGAGTGCGAAATTCCGATCCTTGAGCACGCGGATGTCCACCACGGGCTTGCGCACGTAGAGCAGCCAGCTCACGGCCGTCGCCGCCGCAATCGCGGCGATCGCGGCACACCAGCGGATGAACGTCGAGGAGAACCAATCGGCGTCCTCGCCGCGATCGAGCATGATCTGGAACGCTGCAAAGGTGAGCGCGATCAAACCGATGCCCATGTAATCGATCGAAACGTTGGGCTGTCGCTTCACCCACGGCGGGTCCTGAACGAGGCTCAACACGGCGAAGGTTGTGAGCACACCGATGGGCACATTGATGAAAAAGACCCAGCGCCAGCTGAAGCTGTCGGTGATCCAACCGCCGATCGTCGGGCCGAACACAGGCGCCACGACGGTCGCGACGGCCGTCAGCGAGAAGGCGCGGCCGCGCTGCTCGGGCGGAAACGTGTCGAGAATGATGGACTGTTGGTTGGGCTGCAGGCCGCCGCCGAAGAAACCCTGCAACACGCGGAAGATGATCAGCTGCGGCAGACTCGCGGCGATCCCGCAGAGAAACGAGCACAGCGTGAACGCCGCGATACAGATCACGAAGTAGCGCTTGCGGCCGAGCAGTTTCGCGAAGAAACCCGAGATCGGCAGCACGATGCTGTTCGACACCAGATAGGAAGTCAGGCACCAGGTCGCCTCGTCATAACTCGCCGACAGGGTGCCGGCAATGTGTGGCAGCGCGACGTTGACGATGGTCGTGTCGAGGACCTCCATGAACGCTGCGAGTGTCACGACCACGGCGATCAGCCAGGGATTCCCCGGAGGACGCCAATCGCTGTCGGGGTTCGGCGGCGCCGGTTCGGTCACGGAAAGTGCACCACCGGCTCCGCCGACAGGCCGAGCGGCAGGGGCCGATCAGGATCGAGGCCCTTGTCGAAGACGATCTTGACGGGCACGCGCTGGACGATCTTGACGAAATTGCCGGTCGCGTTCTCGGCCGGGAATGCAGAAAACCGTGCGCCCGTGCCGTATTGGATGCTCTGCACGTGCCCCTGCAGCTTGATCGCCGAATACGCGTCGATCTCGATGTCGACCGGGTCACCGATGCGCATTCGGCCGAGTTGCGACTCCTTGAAGTTCGCGGTCACCCACACTTGCGGCGTGACGATCATGAACATGGTCTGATCCGCGGCGAGATAGCCGCCTAGCTGGGCACTGCGCATCGTTATGAATCCGTCCGAAGGTGCGCGTACTTCCGTGTAGCCGAGGTTCAAGTTGGCCTGATCGAGTTGCGCCTGTGCCTGGGCCACCTGCGCCTGGCGCTGCGCGACCGTCGCCTCCGCCTCGGAAACCTGTTCGGGGATGAGCCGCGCGATCGCCACCTGCGCCTGAGCACTCTTCAAGGTCGAGCGCGCGTTTTCCTGTTGGCTGGTCGACTGATCGATGCTCTCCTGCGTGGTCGCACGCCGGTCGACTTCGTGCTGGCGCGCGTACGAGGCGTTCGCATCGGCGAGCGCGGCAGCGGCCGCTTGCTGCTGTGCCTCTGCCGACAGCAACTGCGCGGGATATTGAACGCGCGCGACCCGCAACGCATCGCGAGCCGATTTCAGCTGCGACTGGGCGAGCTCGAGTGCCGCCTCATCGGCCGCCAGTGCCGTCCGATAATCGCGCGGATCGATGCGCAACAACAGGTCGCCCTTCTTGACCAGGCTGTTGTCGTCGACGTAGAGCCCCACGACGTAGCCGGAAACCTTGGGCACCATCGTGATCACGTTGCCGTCGGTATATGCATCGTCGGTCGAAATCTGGTTGCGATCGGCGAACCAAATGATGAAGGCGACGATCGCCGCGATGACGACGACCACGCCGACGATGATCAACGGGGTCTTGCTGCGCGGCTTTTTGGAATCCTTGTCGTCGTCGCTCTTTGCATCACCGTCTTTGGCATCGCCGTTCTTTTGTTCGCCATCTTTTTTCTTGTCGCCGTCTTGCTTATCTTCTTTGTTCCCAGCCTCGCCACGGGTCCCGCCCGCACCCGGCACCGCATCGTCGTTTTCGCTCCACTCGGACCCGTGATCTCCCGACTCATCGAACGACATACGGACTCCTCGTGACGAGAACTTTGCCAGACGGTCCTCAGTTATAGCTCCGGAAACGCATCTGTCAATTGGATCTTTGATCGATTGGAATAACTACATATCTTTGCAGATCGCTTTGAAAATTATTCCATATGGAAGATCCGCAGCGTGCTCTCTATACTCGCGCCGATGAAGCGCTCGGCGCGGCCCCGGACGAAGACGCGACTGCGTTATGACGCGACCAGCGCGTACTCGCGCGGCACGGAAACGCGCGCGCGGCTCATCTCGGCGGGACTCACCTTGTTCGGCAGCCGCGGCTTCAATGGTGCATCGACACGCGACATCGCGGCTGCGGCCGGCCTCAGCGCTCCGTCACTGCAATATTATTTCAACGACAAGCAAGGGCTCTATCGCGCCTGCACGCGCGACGTCGCAGCTCGGCTCTGGAGCAGCGTCGAGACGCATGTTCTTGCGAGCGAACGATTGCTGCGAGTCGATGCCCGCGACCGCAGCTTGATCACCGCATTCTGCGACATTCAGAGCGGCTTGCTGGATGGTCTCGACGGTGCGGACGAAAATTGGGTGTGGCTCGTAGCGCGCGAACCGGCGGGTTCGCACAGGGGATTCAGGCGCATCCAGCGGGCGCAGCGCGCGCTCATCGGGCGCCTGAGCGGACTGGCCATGAGCGAGCCGGAGTGTTTGATGCGGCAGAGGAGCCTGAATGCGCCGTTGTTGGCGTTCGGTTTGATGCGGCGCAACTTCCCGACATGCAGTCTCGCCCTGCTCCGGCGCGTGATCCGTGAACAGAGCAGCGTCGTTCTTCGCGGCCTGGCCGCGGCGCGGCCGAAGAGCGGCGCGGCAGTTGCACGACGGCGGCCGGTTTAGCGGCGCATCGAGTAGGACAGTGTCTGACGCCGCTTCGCTCCCGCTGCCGCTACGCACCACCGCAGTTGCGAGAGCATACTGGTATCGTCGATGTAAATGACAACGAGGAGAATGCGATGGACAAAGACCGTATCGAAGGTTCGGCGAAGCAGATCAAGGGCAACATCAAAGAGGCGGCCGGCAAGATCCTGGGGGATGCCAAGCTGACCACCGAAGGCAAGGCCGACAAAGCCGGCGGCAAACTGCAAAATGCCGTCGGCAGCGTCAAGGATTCCCTGAAAAAGCCTTGAGTACGTAACCCGTACGCAATAGGGTTCGCGACCGGTCCGCCGCCCCACGCGGCGGACCGGTCCACCAACTCCCCGGCACCGTCGCCGTGCCGGCATCGCCGGCATTGCTGCCATGGCGCTGCAAGATCTAGTAAAGTGATGATCTTTCTCGCCAAGAGCGCCAATGTCGGGGGTCAGCCCCGGGAAGATCATGAATCTGCGTCGGAACCGTAACGCAAAAATCGTCGCGACCCTGGGTCCGGCGAGCTCTACGCTGGAAATCGTGCGGCGCCTGTTCCTGACGGGCGTCGACGTGTTCCGCCTCAATTTTAGCCATGGCACGCCCGATGATCATCGCGCCCGCTTCACGCTACTGCGCGAGCTGGAACGGGAGACCGGCCGACCGATCGGGATCCTCGCCGACCTACAGGGCCCGAAGCTGCGCGTCGGAAGCTTCACGCAGGGTCCCGTGCAACTCGTCGCGGGTCAGCCGTTTCGTCTCGATCTCGACCCGGTACCCGGCAGCGCGCAACGCGCAGGCATGCCGCATCCGGAGATCTTCGCGGTGCTCCAGCCCGGGGCCGAACTACTGCTCGACGATGGCCGCTTGCGGCTCGTGGTGGAGCGCTGCGGCGCGGACTTTGCCGAGACTCGAGTCGTCGTGGGCGGACGCCTGTCGGCGAACAAGGGCGTCAACGTGCCGGACGTGGTTCTGCCGCTCACCGCGCTGACCGAAAAGGATCGCCGGGATTTGGACTTGGCGCTCGCTCTCGGCGCGGACTGGATCGCTTTGTCTTTCGTGCAGCGGCCTGAGGACGTCCAGGAGGCACGCGCGATCATCGCCGGCCGAGCCGCCATCCTGTCCAAGCTCGAGAAACCCGCGGCGATCACCCGGCTCGAGGAAATCGTCGCCGCTTCGGATGCGGTCATGGTTGCCCGCGGCGATCTCGGCGTGGAGTTGCCGGCGGAACAGGTGCCCGCCATCCAGAAGCGCATTGTGCGGGTCTGTCGCGAGATGGGCAAGCCCGTGGTCGTGGCCACCCAGATGCTGGAATCGATGATCGAAAGTCCCGTGCCGACGAGGGCCGAGGCTTCCGACGTCGCGACCGCGGTCTACGATGGAGCCGATGCCGTCATGCTTTCGGCGGAATCCGCTTCGGGAAAATACCCGGTCGAGGCGGTCAGCATGATGAATCGGATCATCGCGCAGGTTGAAACGGATCCGACTTACCGGAAGGTCATCAATGCTTCGCACCCGGCCGAGCGTCAGGTCGACGTCGCCGATGCGGTTTGCAGCGCCGTGCGCTGCGCCGTCGCGATGCTGCATGCCGCGGCCATCGTCTGCTACACACGCACCGGTCATACGAGCTTGCGGGCCGCGCGCGAGCGCCCCGAATCACCGGTGTTGAGCCTGACGCCGATCGAGGCGACGGCCCGGCGCCTGGCGCTCGTCTGGGGCATTCATTCCGTCCGCATCGACGGTGTCACCGACGTCAACGAGATGACCGCCGTGGCCTGCGAAATCGCGCGTCGTGAAGGCTTTGCCGTTCCCGGTCAATTCATCGTCGCCCTGGCCGGCATGCCGTTCGGAAGCGCCGGCACGACCAATCTGATGCGCATCGCGACCGCCTGATTTCGCCCGAATTGCCGCCGCTTGCGGCCTGAAATGACAGCGACACTCTTGTCACTTGAACAAGAGGCCGTCGATCCCCATGGAAACCAAATACACCGCGTCCGGACTGAATCCGATGCTCCTCAAGATCGCCCTGATCCTCACGGCGACCCTGTTGCTGCTCTGGCCGCTGGAACTGGTCAAGAGTTTGATCAGCGAGCGCGGCGACCTGCGAGGCGCTGCGCTCGGACACGTAGCCGACAGCGTCGGCCACGCGCAGCAGATCGGCGCAGTGATGCTATCGGTGGCCGTCACGCGAACCTGGAACGCTGACGGCAAGACCGTGTCCGACACCGTCGAGCATCACCTCCTCGCCCGTAACGTCACGATCGCTGGCAGCGTCAGCAGCGCCGCGAGACACTCAGGGATTTATGCGATCCCCACGTTTCTCGCGAGCTTGCACGTTCAGGGCACGCTGGCGGGCGGAGATCTCGAGGCGCTCATGGCTCCGGAGTCCGGGGTCGTGAAACAGCATGGCCCGGTCCGACTGGTTCTAGTGGTCACCGACCCGTCGGGCATCCGCAGCCTCGATGGCATCCGCGTCGGCGGGCAGCTCTACGCGGCGGCACCCGTGCTCGGCGGTGACCTGAAAGGCGTCGGCGTCGAACTGCCCTCGACCGACAGGGACCTGCCGGAGCAACGCGAGTTTTCCTTCGACCTGCAACTCTCCGGTACGGAGCGGCTACAGTTCCTGCCCTTTGCGGCCTCGACCGAGATCGATCTACGCTCGCCCTGGCCGAGCCCGAGCTTCAGCGGCGCCTTCGGTCCCGACGACAAGACGCACATCGGCCCCGAGGGCTTTGCGGCCCATTGGCACGTGCTGCAACTCAACCGGGACTACCCGCAGCGCTGGGAGGGCGATGCCGTCGGGGCCGCGCAAATCCGAGGATCAGCCTTTGGGGTCGATTTCTACCAGCCCGTGGACACCTACCAGCGCAATTACCGGGCGATTCACTACGCCTTCTTGTTCATCGCCTTGACGTTCATGGTGATGTTTCTGTTGGAGAACGTCCTCGCCCTGCCGCTGCATCCCGTGCAGTACGCCATGACCGGCGCCGCCCTCGCCGTGTTCTACCTGATGCTGCTGGCCGTCAGCGAGCATCTGTCGTTCGGCCATTCCTATGCTCTCGCGGCGGCCGCGCTGTGCGCACTGTTAGGCATCTACTACAGCGGGGTGCTGCGCTCCCGGCGCGCGGGGGTTCTGGTCGGACTCGTGAGCGCGGGCTGCTATGCGCTGATTTATCTATTGATCCTGTCGGAGGAGAACGCGCTGCTGTTCGGCGCCCTGAGTCTGTTCGCCGTTCTGGCGGCGATCATGATTGCAACCCGGCGCATCGATTGGTACCGCCTCACGGCGGCGCGTTGACCGGGTCGCGGCGCGGAGCCTCAAGGACAAGTATCGGCGCGTACCGGTCTCGCGCTCGTTCGACATCGGGAAGCCGCGCTGATGCCATACCGTCGTGCCGATCGCGGTCAACCCGGGCGCGGATGGGATACTCGCGGCACTGGAAACCCTGCCGCGGCGGCCATCGTGAGGGGCGCGGCATGAGCACACCCGGAAGCCGAACGCGCGCACCGCCGCAGCGCGAAAGCTAAGTTTCCTTCGCAGTATGGGCGCTGCGGCGCAGCAGCACGATCGCAATGACCATCACGAGGATCAAGCCGGCCAGCACCGACAGCTCGATCATGGACGCATTGAACAAGGACTGCGAATCGCCGCTCCACTTGCCCGGGGTGCTGGCCTGCGAGGATTCGAGGGTGATCACGAGCACCCGACGGATCGAGGCAATGAGCCCGACGACCAGGAAGGGTTCACACACGAGGGCGCCGGAACGAAACGACACCCGCACCGTGTGCAGGATCTCGATGACCATGAGCACGAACAGCAAGCGGTCGATCATGATCAGCAGGGACTCTGCCGTGCCGTGATCCTGGGCGGCCTGGAGCGCGGACGCGCCCGTCACGATGATGCCGAGGACGGCGGCGAAGGCCAGCATGAGCCCGAGCAGCACGTAGGCAATGAGTTCGACGTCGACGAAAATCCGATTGGCGAGGGTTGCGAATCGCGTCACGACGGGTCTTGCCTCACTGGTTTTCGCTCCGGGATGTCCTGCCATGCGCCATCATATCGCCTTGCGATCCGGAATCGAGGCAATCAGCACCGCGTTCGTCCCGCCGAAGGCGAAGGAATTGGACATCACGGCCCGCAAGGGCACGCCGCTGCGCGCCCGACCCGCGACGTAATCGAGATCACAGGCGGGATCCGGGTCATCGAGATGCATGGTCGGCGGGAGTATCCCGCGCTCGAGACTGCCGACGGCAATCACGAATTCGAGCGCACCGGCAGCGCCGAGCAAATGGCCGTGCATGGATTTGGTCGAACTGACCGGCAGCTCGGCGCAATGGGAACCGAAGACTTCCTTGAGCGCCTGGGTCTCGATCGGGTCGTTCTGCAGCGTCGCGGTCCCATGCGCATTCACGTAGCCGATCGCCCTGCCGTCGAGGCGCGCGGAGCGCAGCGCCGCCCGCATCGCCGCCGCCTGACCGGCGACGCTGGGCCGGGTAATGTGCGTGGCGTCCGTGGTCAGGCCGTAGCCGCGGAATTCCGCGTGTATCGGCGCACCGCGCGCCTCCGCGCGCTGCCATTCCTCGAGCACGAGAAATGCGGATCCCTCGCCGAGCACGAGACCGGTGCGCCGTGCCGAGAACGGCCGGCAGGAAGCCCCGGGATCGCGGGTATCGACGCTGGCGGTCGTGCGCATCGCTTCCCAGGCCCGCAGCACGCCGTAGCACAGCGGCGCCTCCGCGCCGCCGGCCAGCATCAAGTCGACCTCGCCGTAGGCGATGCGCCGTGCCGCCTCCCCAATCGCGACGGCCGAGGAGGAACAGGCCGTCGAAAAGGTGAGATTCGGACCGCGCAAGCCGTATTCGATGCCGACCCAGGACGCCGGCGCGTTGTGCATCGAAGCCAGCACCGTATAAGGCTTCACCCGGTCGGAACGTTCCGCGTAGATCGTGTGATACCCCTCGTCGGAGGTCGCCGCACCGCCGCTGCCGGTGCCGACGCAGACACCGCAGCGATCCAGATCGGCGCTGCCGAGATCCAGTCGCGCATCGGCGACGGCCTGCGCGGCGGCGATCAGCGCCAACTGGCTGACGCGATCGAGCATGCGCAACTTCGCCGTCTCGAAATGCGCGCCGCCGTCGAAGTCGACCTCGGCGCCGATCGGGGAACGCAGAGCTTCGAAGACGGGCTGCTTCAGGCGCCGGATCCCGGAGCGGCCGGCGACCAGACTCGCGAACAACTCAGCGACGCCGGCCCCAAGCGGCGTGAGCACGCCCATGCCGGTGATCGCAACCCGTCGCACGCCGATCAGCCCGTCGCATGCAGATCGGCATCCGGGGCGACCGGCGGACCGCGGCGTGCAAGCAATACGTCGATATAGACGACGACATCCTGCACGGTCTCCAAGTTGTTCGGAATGTCATCGCGAATCGCGAGCTGATAGCGGTCCTCGATCTTGAACATGAGTTCCAGCAAGTCGAGCGAGTCGATGCCGAGCCCGCTCAATGACGCCTGAATCCCGACCTGCTCGCGGGTCAAGTCGAACTCCTGGATCAAAATGTCCTGCAGAATGGCGAGTGTCGTCATGCGGGCTCCGGTGGCGGTAAGGGAGAAATCTGCGCACGGCGGGTCTTTCCGGCGAGACGGGTCGCGGCAACCAGCAGCCCCGGCCAGCGCCGCAACACGGCGCCCGCGGCACGTGCGAGCGACGGCCGCATCGCCAGGTGCGCATAGGTGGCGGCGAGGCGCAGACGCGGCAGAAACGCGGAGGTCCAAGCGGATAAGTAGCGGCGCTGCGCGTCCGCCGCTCGCTCGGCATCGAACGCGGCCGCTGGCTGGGCGCCGAGTATCGCCGCGAGCAGGGCAGCGGACTGCAGGGCCATGCTGATGCCTTCACCGATCAAAGGATGGGACTCGCCGGCGGCATTGCCCACGCGAAAGACGCCCCTGGATGCACCCTGGGATGCGCCCAAACGCACGCCGGGGCGCAGCGGTCCCACGGACAGCCAAGCTCCCTCGCGCTGCGCGCCGTCGAGCAGTCGGCGGACGCCGCTGCATTCGCGGCGCAGGTACGCCTCCACGGACAGCCCGGCGGTCGCCTGCGGCTGCGCGGCGCGGCAGGCGGCGAGCGTGTCGCGACGGATGCAACAGGCGAGCGTCGTGCGTCCCGCTTCGCCCAGCACCATGCCGCCGTAGGCGCCGCGCAGCGCCAACACCGGCAGGAACCCCGGGCTGATCGCCGCATTCGAGTAGGTGGCTTTGAAGGCGAACAAATCCCCCGGACGATTGCGCTCGTGCGCGCGAGCATCCGCGCGGGCCATCCGCGGGCCGCGCTCCCAGGAGCCGTGCGCATCGATGAGGATCCGCGCACCGAGCTGCCGAGCGCGCTGACCACGAGCCTGCACTTCGACGGCATAGCGGCCCACCGTACCCGTGACGGCGCGCGCCTGGAACGGTTGCAGCACCATGACCCCCAGCGCGCGCGCACGCGCCAGCAACAGCGGATCGAGGTGTTCGCGGCCGAGCGCGCGGCCAAAGGCATAGGGGCCGGTGGTACAAGGCGGCATGTCGGCGACGATCGTCGTCGCCTCGTTCATCCACCCGACCCGGCGCAGCTCCGGTCCGGCCAGAGCCCGAAATTCAGCGCCCACACCGAGGCGATCGAGCAGTTCGAGATTGCCGGCTGCGATGCATTCGCCGCAAACCTTGCGCCGCGGAAACGCATGCTGCTCGACGAGTATCACGCGCCAGCCCGCGGCTGCGAGCAGGATGGCCGCCGCGCTCCCGGCCGGCCCTGCTCCGATCACGAGGGCGTCGCAATCGGCGCTCATGCGCAAAGCCGTCGCGCGGTGAAACAATGCGTAAATGGCCAAGCAAGGCGCTCTTCGAGCCGCCACCCCGCCGTCTGCGGCCACGAGGCCGTCAGTTCAGCGCCCACGAATCCCGCATCGACGCTGGCAACCGCGTCGTTACGCGTCACGGCGTTCGCACCCAGAAAAAACACCAGCCGGCTGGCCCAGAGCGCGAAGCGGCTGCGTCGCGGCTCGCACGCGATGAACGCATCCGCGACGGCGGCGGTCCGCCGCAGCAGCTGCTGCAGCGGCTGCGCCGTGAAGTGATGCAGGAACAGATTCGCGATGCACAGATCGAAGCGCGCGGACTCCGTGGCATTCGCCCAGTCGAGGACGTCACAGCGCAGCACACGCACGCGCCAGCCGAGCGCCGCGTAGGCGGCAAGCGTCTCCGCGGAGACGCAGTCAAGGCGGTCGAGCAGGGTCAGATCGACATCGCGCCACGGTGGCTGCAGCGTCGCGGCGAGTCGCAGCAAGAGCGTGCCATCACCCGCGCCGAGTTCCAGCAAGCGCAGGGGTTGCGCGGGCATGTGCAGCCGACCGAGCGCGGCCCGCAGGATCGCGGCCGAGCGCATGACCCGGTGCACGCGTTGCAGATCGCGCCGCGAGCGAAGCGCTTGTGGCGCGTCGGCGTCCAGCCCGTCGAGTATCTCGGGCTCCACCCGGCGCTGCATGTCCATGACGCTCACTCGACGGCCAGCAGGGCACCATGACAGGTGAAGCCCGCCCCGAACGACGACATCCACCAGTACCCGCCAGGGGCCGCGTCGGCGAGCGCGGCGTCGAGCACGAAGTAGACGAAAGCACTGCTCAGATTGCCGTATTCGCGCAGCGCCGTGCGGCTGTAGCGCAGATCTTCGCTGGCGACGCCCAGCGTGTCCTGCAAGGCGAACAACACGTCCCGGCCGCCCGCATGCAGGATCCAACCGCTGACTGCCTCACGCGCCACACCGACGTCGCACAGAGCATCCGATAGAACTCGCTCGGCATGCTCGGCGGCCAGGCGCGGCACCTCCCGTGTCAGGATGTTGCGCAACAAGCCCCCGCGTTGCTCGAAGCGCAGGGACTCGCGCGCGTCCGGATTGGTCAGCGAGCGGCTGCCGCGCCACTCGACGCGACGGCCGGCGGTCGGCGCTCGGCGTGACAACACGGCCGCACCGGCGCCATCCCCGAACAGGCAGGCGCTGATCAGCACGCCGGGATCGTTATCGAGATACATCGCCGCGCTACACACCTCGACGCAGATCGAGAGTACGTGCTCGGCCTGATTGCCGGCGAGCAGCGCATTGGCGACCTGCCAGTTCGGCAGCGCCCCCGCGCAACCCTGGCCGACCAGATCGAAACCGAGCACCCCGGCGCGCAGTCTCAGGTCCTGGAGCACGTAGCCGCTCAAGCCGGGACACAGATAGCCCGTACAGGTGCTGACGATGACCGCGTCGATCGCGGCGGGAGCAATGCCGGCCCTGGCCAAGGCGCGCGCGCCAGCCTCGGCAGCGAGTCGCGGCGCATGCTGGACATAGCGGCGCTGCAAGGTGTCCGGGTCGATCGCGAACACCTCGTCGAGACTTTCGAGCGCCAAATGGCGGGCTTCGATGCCGTTGTTGCGGGTGAGGACCATCTTCGCGACCGTGCGCGCCCGCGCATCGAGACGATCGAACCAGGCGGAGCCGGCAAAGGCGTCCCAGCATTCAGCCTTGGTGTAGCGTCGCGGAGGCAACGCGGTGCCGATGGCGTTAACGAACATAGTTCTTGAGTGACTCTTGTGGAAGCAACCCCATGACCGATCGTTTCACAAGGCGGGGGGGATCGCTATAGGCCTTAGGCTCGAAATGCGCGAGCCGGCCCACCGGCAGGGCCGGCCTCCGAGCAACGGCCTCCGATGCCGCGGCCGCCGATGCCGCGGCGCGCGCTCAGGTCCCATAGCGGCGCGTGGCGGCCGTGAGATTCTGTCTCTGGCGGATGCGAGCGGCATCCATGAGGATGCGTCCGGCCCATCGGTAGACATTGTTTTCTTGTACGGTGCGGCGCATCAACACCATGCGATTGCGACGCTCGTCGCGGCTCATCGTCAAGGCCGCCTCCATGGCGTCGGCGGTCTCCGTGACGTCGAAAGGGTTGACGAGCACCGCCTCGGGCAGTTCGCGCGACGCCCCGGCAAAGGTGCTCAGAATCAAGACGCCGTCCTCGTCGTCACGCGCGGCGACGAATTCCTTGGCAACGAGGTTCATGCCGTCGTGCAGGCTGTTGACCAGACAGAAGTCCGCCGCTCGATACAGTTCGAACACGCTCTGCGGTTCCTGATGCTGGCCGAGCAGCACGATCGGCCGCCAATCGCCGGTAGAGAACTTTTGATTGATGCGCTCCACCTCGCTCAGGGTGTCGCGCTGCAAGGCCTGGTAGGCCGGCAACTGACTGCGCGAGGGCGCCGCCACCTGCAACAAGGTGATGCGACCGCGTAGGCGCGGATTCCGGTCGAGCAGCACTTCGAGCGCCTGGAAGCGCTCGAGAATGCCCTTGGTGAAGTCCCAGCGCTCGACACCGAGCCCCACGCTGACGTCCGCTCCGATGTGATGACGCTCGCGCACGATTTCGTGACAGCGCTTGACGCTCGCCAGATTCTTGAGCCAGCGCGGCGGCCATTCGATCGAAATCGGATAAGAGGCGACGCGGCAGACATGACCCTGCAGAGTCACCGTCATGTGCTCGCGATCGATCTGACACTCGACGAACCGGTCGACCGTGTCGAGAAAATTCTGACAGTGGTAGAGGGTGTGGAAACCGAGAATGTCCGCTGACAGCATGTGCACCAGCAACTCGCTCTTCCAGGGGCAGACACCGAAGGTTTCGGCATTGGGCCAGGGTATGTGCCAGAACAGGACGATCGTCGCTTTCGGAATTTTCGCGCGGATGATGCGCGGGAGCAGCGCGAAGTGAAAGTCCTGAATCAAAATGACGGGGCTGTCGCTGGTCGATTCCGCGCGCACGACCTCGGCGAATTTCGTGTTGACCTCGACGTAGGTCGTCCAGTCGCCGGCGCGAAACGCAGGCCGCACATAGGCCAGGTGACAGAGCGGCCAGAGGCCCTCGTTCGAGAAGCCGTAGTAGTAGCCCTCCTCCTGCGCCTTCGTCAGCCAGACCCGGCGCAACACATAGGCCGGATCGTCCGGCGGAACACGCAGGCGATCGAAGCGATCCACGACCTCGCGATCCGCCGGGCCACTGCCATGGGCGACCCACACGCCCGCGCAAGCGCGCACGATCGGCTCGAGCGCGGTCACCATGCCGCTCGCCGGCACCTGCACTTCCGGCCGGCCGTCGGCGTCGCGATTGTGGATATAGGGTTCACGGTTCGACACGATGATCACCTGCGGCGAAAACAGATGATCCCTGACGACCTGGCGCAACGCCTGCGGCGTCCAGTTCTCGTGAAAGTCGATTTCCAGACGCTGCCGCTGCTCCATTTCCGCGAGCGCCTGACGGACCTGCGACAGCACCGGCAAGGTGCCGCGCGAGGAAACCGCATCGTCCAGAAAGCGTTTGCCGCGAATGTCCCCGATCAGCACCCGAACCCAGCGCCGTAGCTGCAGCCAAAGGGCGAACACGACCAGCAGGGCCAGCAGCAGCACCGTGATCGCGAGGAACAACAGGAGAAAATCGCGCACCGTGCGCTGCCGGCGGTCGACGAAGGACAAATCGTGCACGAGCAGCACGCGTATGGGCGCCTTGTTGGAATCGAAACGAAACTGCGAGACCTGGATCGACCCGCCCGGCAGCTGCAGGATGCGCGTCGATTCCGGGCTAGGCCCCAGATTGAGATCGCAACCCACGGCCGCCGGCGCGCGCTCCGTGCGAAAGATCGTCGTGTTGTCGGGGCGGCAGAGCGCGATGGCCATGAGCCGCTGATCATTCGTGATACGCGCGAGATAAGCACGCAGCTTCTCATCGTTGCCGTCGGCGACGAGGTCCTCGATCGGCTCGTCCATCGAACTCATCACGAGTTGCGCGCGCAGCTCGATGTCGGCGCGAAACCACTCCGCGAGCAAGCGGTCCACGTACGGCAGCGCGAAATACGCGACGACGCAGGAAGCCAGCGTGACGGGAAGCACGAAGCGCACTAAGATCGATCGGTACACTGCGTCTCCTGTTCGCACACGGGATCAAAATGCTAACAGATAAATTTCGGCCGAAAATGCCGTGAAGGATTGACCGGCATTTGAAAAATTTACAGCTGACGCCGCCGTTGCCGCCCATGCCGCCGCTGCCCGCGGTCGATGACTGTCTGTTCCTCGACGTCGACGGTACCCTCGTCGAATTCAACCCGACCCCGGCGAGCGTGCGTGCGGATCAGGAGTTGCAGGAATTGCTGCGCAGTCTCGCATGGGGCCTCGGCGGCGCGCTCGCGTTGGTTAGCGGCCGTAGCATCGCTGAGCTCGACCGGATTTTCCATCCGCTGTGCTTGCCCGCGGCCGGTTTGCACGGCGCCCTGCGGCGCAGCGCGACGGGCGAACTGCATGGCGACAGCCGGCCGGATCCGCGACTCGATTCGGCGCGCCACGCTCTGCGTGCCTACACCGCCGATCGACCGAAGACCTTCGTGGAGGACAAGGCGCGGGCGCTAGCGCTGCACTTCAACACCGCACCACAGTTCGAAGTCGAGGCGCGCGCCGCGATGCGCGCGATCGCGCAACCCCTGGGCGAGCACTACCAGGTGCTCGATGGTCACATGGTCGTCGAACTGAAGCCGAGTCGGCAGACGAAGGCGACCGCCATCGAGGCCTTCCTCGGTGAGCCGCCGTTTGAAGATCGCCGTCCGGTGTTCGTCGGGGACGATGTCACCGATCGCGACGGCTTCGCCGCGGTCGAGGCACGCGGCGGCATGTCGGTCGCGGTCGGGGACCGGGTGCGTGCCCAGCATCACTGTGAAAATCCGCGGGTCGTACGCGCCTGGCTGCAACGCTTTGCAGCGACGCTCACTGCGCCGGCAGCAACTTCCCCGGCGAAATGTCCCGAATCGAGGTGACGAGTTCGATCAAGGCAGGACCCGCGTGCGCCCGGGCCGCCCGCAGTGCGGGCACGAATTCCGCGGTCGCCTCGACCCGCCAGGCGGCCAAGCCGAAGGCGCGCCCGAGCGCGACGAAATCTGGGTTCGCCAGATCTGTCGCCATGCGGCGTCCGGGAAAACGGCTCTCCTGATGCATGCGGATGGTGCCGTAAGAGCCGTTGTTAACGACCAAATAGACGAGGCGTAAACCGAGGGCTGCGGCCGTCGCGAGCTCCTGCACCGCCATGAGGAAGCATCCGTCGCCCGCGACGCCGACGACCTCGCGCTCGGGAAAGCACAATTTGGCGGCAATCGCGGCCGGCACGGCGTAGCCCATGGCGCCGCTGCCGGGCGCGACCTGGGACGGGTAGGCATCATGCGCATAGAAGCGATGCAGCCACGCCGCATAATTGCCAGCGCCGTTCGCGATCAGCGCCTGCGCTCCCAAGCGTTCGCGCAACTGGCGAAACACGAGCGAGAGGTTGACCGCGCCGGAAACCTCGACCGGCTGCATGAATGCTTCCTGGTCGGCACGCGCCGCGCGCGTCCATGCCTGCCAGGGCGCCGCCTGGCCCGGCGATGGCGCGGCCGCGAACAGCGCGGCGGCGACCGCGCCGGGCCGCGCCACCAGCGCAAGACTCGCCGGATACAGCGCCGACAGCGTTCCGGCATCCACGTGCACGTGCACGAGTCGCGCGGCCGTGCCGCCGCGATCGAGCCACTGATAGCCGCCGGTCTCGACGTCACCAAGCGGAGCGCCGAGCACGAGCAACAAATCCGCCTCCCGCAACCGCTGCTGCAAGGCCGGGAAGGTGCCGAAACCGAGTTCGCCCGCGTAGCAGGCGTGCCCGTTCGCGAAGAGATCCTTGCGCCGAAAGCCGGTCACGACGGGCAACTGCCAGGCTTCGGCGAAGCGCTGCACGACCGCGACGTCGTCGACCGACCAGCCGCTGCCGCCCAACCAGACCAAAGGCCGCACAGCCCCGCGCAGACGCGTCACGATCGCGGCGATCGCCTCGCTCGAGACGCCCTGCGCCGGCGTCCCACCGACGGGGACCGACACGGACTCGTACGGCTCGCCGAGCACGTCTTCGGGCAGACCGATCACGACCGGTCCGGGCCGTCCCGTCGTCGCGAGTTGAAAGGCCCGATCGACGATCTCACCGGCGCGCTCCCCGACTTCGATGCGCACAACCCCCTTGGCCAGATCGCCGAATGTTTGCGCCAGGTCCACCTCCTGGAAAGCGCGGCGAAAGCGGTCTTCGCGCGAAATTTCTCCGACGAACAGCAGCATCGGCGTCGCGTCCTGCTGCGCCGTGTGCACGCCGATGCTCGCGTGTGCGAGCCCGGGCCCGCGGGTCACGAAGGCACAGCCAGGCCGACCGGTGAGCTTCGCGCTCGCCTCCGCCATGTTGGCCGCGGCCGCCTCGTGCCGGCAGGTCACGACCTGGATGCGGGACGCTTCAACGTACAGCGCATCGAGCACGTCCAGATAACTCTCGCCCGCCACCGTGAAGACCCGCTCCATCCCGTGCGCACGCAGGCGCTCGACGATCGCATCGGCGACGCGTGTCCTGCTCATCAACGATTCCTCATATTTCCGGCAAGCGGCGCAGCACGCCGCCGTCGACGAGCAGCACCTGCGCGCGTCCATCGACAATCGCGCGAAACTCGGCGGTCTCCGGACTCTGTGGCTCATCCGCGTATCGGAACAAGTGATTGCCGATCCGCTCGAGTGGTGTCGTGCCATTCAACCAGAGGCGTCCGCGGCGAATCACGACACGCGCCGACCCGACCCAGGGATCCTCCGTGTGATAAAGACCCGGATAAGCGGCAAGCTCGGGTGCCGGTGTCGCCACGATGGGTCCCGGATGACGCGGATGCGCGAACCAGTCGGGCCCGAACCCTAGATCGATCACCGGCGGCGGCACGACCGGGCTTGCAGCAACTGTCGCGGGCGGCAGGGCCGGCGCGCGACCGAACAGCAGCGGGTAGAGCGCGAAACGCGGATGGTCGGCCAGAAAAAGATCGCCGCCCAGGTGCTGCAGCGGCAGACGCTCGTCCTCCGCGCGCAAGATCAGAGCCTGCGCCTGTGCAAGAATCTCCAGACGGCGACCGTCCGGCGCCGTATAGACACCGGCATAGGCACCGGGGTCTTCGAGCACAGCGTCGGCGTCGGGCACGGGCGGTGCGGGCGCGGGCTTCGCTTCGGCGGCGGCGCGCAGCGTGCGCAGCGCATATTGGGCGACCGGATCGGGCCGATAGCCAAGCTGCGCGTTGATCGAGGCGAAAGCGCCGATGCCGGCGTCGAGATCGACTTGCAGCGCTGACATGAACGAGACCATGCCTCCGGTGTGTCGCAAGCGCTTGTGACCGTCGAGCAAGTCCACGGCGATGCCGTAGCCGTAGCTCGCCCCGGGGCCGAATTCCTCGGCCGCGATGAACGGAGTCGTGAAGGCTTTGTACGCCGCTTCCGAGACCAAACGTCCGGACGGGCCGACGCCGCCGTCGATCAAGAGGCGCAGATAACGGGCCATGTCGCCCGGCGTAGAGGTGATGCTGCCGGAGGCGAGTTCGAAGCTCATCGGTCCTGCGACCGCGAGCGGGCCATGACGCGGATAAGGCCGATCGTCGTAGAGCGGCACATAGCTCTGCGCCAGCTTCGGTGCCGCCGCGCTGCCGATCGTCGCGATCGTCGCGGACATCCCGAGCGGCATGAGGAGCCGGCGCGTCACGGCTTCGGGCCATGAGCAGCCGTCGAGCTTCGCGACGAGGTGGCCGAGCACGTCGAAGCCCCAATTGCTGTAATGAAACTGGGTGCCCGGCGTGAAGGTTTGCAGGGCGCGTCCGCCGGCCTCGAACGGGAACAGCGGCGGGTCGTCGGGCAAGCCCGAGGTATGCGTCAACAAATGGTGAATGAGCACTTCGCCATAGGGCGTTGCCATCGGCAACCAGGGCAGATGCCGCAGGATCGGGTCATGAACCGCCAGTTTCCCCTCGTCCTGCAGCTGCAGAATGACGAGCGCGACGAAGGACTTGGAGATCGAGCCGATCTCGAACAGATGCTGAGGCGTGACCGGCACTTTCGCGGCCGTGTCGACGTAGCCGAAGGAGGCCGTCGTGACCCGTCCCCGGGCGTCCGCCAGGGCAAGCGTAAGGCCGGGCGCGTTCATCGCCGGCATATAGGCGGCGATGTATTCAGCCAGAGCAGCCGGGACGCGCCCGAGGCGGCCCTTCCTGGTTCCCGCACCGGCGGCGGCGCTGCCCGACGGGGTGCCGCCGAACAAGGGGGTGATCGTCCCGGCGGTCGCGGCGCAGAGCGCGGCCGCGATCAACTCGCGGCGATTGACTCCCCGTATTTTCATCTCCGCAGCATAGCCTGATGCCGAGGCCTCGTGCACCCCTGGCAAGCGCCGCTCCCCGGCGCGCCGAAATATCGTCGCGGCTGCGAATTAGCTATGCTAGGCGCATGACACAGCCATTTCACCTGGCCATTCCGGTCCATGATCTCGCCGCCGCCCGCAGCTTTTACGGCGGTCTGTTCGGCTGTCCCGAGGGGCGCAGCGACAGCGCATGGATCGATTTCGATCTGTTCGGACACCAATTGGTCGCGCATGTCGATCGCAACGCCAAGGCCCACGAGAGGACTTCGAATCCCGTCGACGGGCATGACGTGCCGGTACCTCACTTCGGCGTCGTGCTGGAATGGCAGCAATGGCACGGGCTGGCGAATCGCCTGCGTGCGGCAGGCACGCAGTTCGAGATCGAACCGCACATTCGCTTCCCGGGCCAGGTGGGGGAACAGGCAACTTTTTTCCTTTTCGACCCTTCGGGCAACGCGCTCGAATTCAAATCCTTCCGGGATCCGACGCAGCTGTTCGCGCGCTGAGGCCCGGGCGGGCCGCCTCGCTGCCCGTGGAGCGGTTTGCGCCCCCTGCGCTGCGACAAGCGCTGCGGCCAACGCCAACTTCGTCAAGCTAACGCCGATGTCACGTGTGCTAACCTGATCTCCGCTCTACCATTCGTGCTTTACGGCAGTGCGGCCGCCGGGCCGCGCGAACTCCGCCCATCTCCGCGACTCTAAGTTTAGAGCAGCGGACGGACGCCCAAAGGTCAAGCAAACCCCGTAATGAAATTTTTAATCGCTCTCAGCATCATCTTCTGTGGATACGCCAGGGCCGCGCAGGCGGCGCCGGCCCCGTTCGATCTTTCCGGGCCGACACTCGAGGTCAAAGTGACGCGCGGCCTCGTGACCTTGCCGATCGCCGAGGTTCCGAACCTCGCACCGGGCGATCGGCTGTGGATCAAGGCCGATCTGCCGCCCAACCAGTCCGCGCATTATTTGTTGATCGCCGCCTTCCTGAACGGCGCGACGAATCCGCCGCCGCCGAGCGCGTTCTACCGCTGCGCGACCTGGAACGACCGCTGCGCGCGCGACGGCTTGTCGGTGACGGTCCCAGACGACGCTCAGCAGGTCCTGGTCTTTTTGGCGCCTGAGACCGGCGGCGATTTCCGAACGCTGGTGGGCACGGTCCGCGCCCGCCCGGGTGTGTTCGTGCGCACTTCCCAGGACTTGAACCAAGCCGCGCTCGACCGCACGCGACTCGAGGCCTACCTGCGCACGATACGCTCCTACGACGAGACCGACCCCGAAAAGCTCAAGGAAGTCGCTCCCCTGCTCGCACGGACTCTGGCTATTCACGTTGACGACAAATGTCTCGAGAAGCTGCCCTCACTCCAGGCCCCCTGCCTGATGCAGGGTCAGGAAACCCTGATCCTCAACGACGGCCACAGTACCTCGATCGTAGAAGCCCTGACCTCCGGACCGGCCGCGGATCTGGCGATGGAGGCCAGTTACACGCCGCAGCTCAACTATGGCTATTACAGCCCCTACGTCGCTTCGGTCCTGGACATTGCCCGCCTGCTCGACTTGTTCCATACGGCGCAGTACCAGTACATCCCCGCGCTGCCCACCGCAAAGGGCGATCGCTTGACGCTGACCCTCAATGCCGCGCCCTCGTTCAACAATCCGAAGTCGGTGCTGGTCACCGCCTTGCCGGCCGTCGAAAAGCCGCAGCTGCCTCCCCTGCACGCGCTCGATCCGAAGCAGATCTACTGCGCGCGCAAAGCCACGCTGGTCTTGCCGGTCGAGGGGGCGCCGCTGGTATTTTCGACCGCATACGCACACGACATGACGCTGCGGCTAACCGGCAGCGACGGCAAGACGATCGATCTGCCGGTACAAAAAGACCCCGGCCGCGGCGGCTTGGTCGTCGATACCACCGGCATCGGTGCGAGCAGCCTCGGCGACACCGTCGAAGGCGAATTGCGCGGATTGTGGGGTTTCGACACGTATGACGGGCCGACCTTCAGCCTGGTCAACGCGCATGTGCAGCCCTGGCAGATGGTCGCGGGCAATCAATCCCCCTTGATCGTCGGCCGTGACGAGACGGTGCATTTGCAGGCGAACAACGTCAGCTGCATCGACACGATCATGCTCAAGGACCCGGCCGGCAAGGATCTCAAGGTCGACTGGAAATCCGTCAAGCCGAACGAAGTCGAATTGAAGCTGCCCTTGACCGGCGCGCAGCCCGGCGACGTCACACTGCTCGTCCAGCAGTTCGGCACGAGCGAACCGCAGCCGGTGCAGTTGCGCGCCTTCTCCGAGGCCAGCCATCTGGAGGGCTTCGAGATTCACGCCGGCGACAGCGAAGGAACGCTGCGCGGCAGCCGGCTAGACGAAGTCGCGAGCCTCAGCATGAACGGACTGACCTTTCTGCCCGACAAACTGTCGGACCGCAACGGCCAGGACGAATTGACGATGAGCCTGGCGAACCCGACGGAGGGCGCCGCACTCAAGCCCGAAACGACGTTGACGGCGCGCGTGCTGCTCAAGGACGGGCGTCCGTATCCCCTCACGGCAAACATCGATGCGCCGCGGCCGAGCGTACGGCTGATCAGCAAGAGCGTGCAGCCCTCCGTTTCGAGCAGCGACAGCAACATTTTGCTGACGAATCAAAACGAGGTACCGCAGGATGCCAAGCTCATTTTCTCGCTGCGGTCTCAGTCCCCGGCGCGTTTCGTCCGCGATGAAACGGTGGAGGTGGCGACCGACGACGAAAGCTACGCGACGACGCTGAGCGTAGCGAACGGCGGCCTGACGCTCGAAGACGCGCATGTCGCCGTGGCGACCCTGAATCCTGCCAAGGCATTCGGATCTTCGGCCTTTGGGCCCCTGCAATTCCGAGTGACCGCGAACGGCGTGAACGGCGAGTGGCAGCCGCTGGCGACGCTCGTGCGCCTGCCGGTGCTCAAGGATCTGCAGTGCCCGGCCACGCCGGAACTCGCGTGCAAGTTGACCGGCAGCAACTTGTTCCTGGTCGACTCGCTGTCCGAGGATCCGCATTTCACGCATCCCGTGCATGTTCCCGACGGCTTTCCGGGCGCGACGCTGCCCGTGCCGCATCTGACCGACGGTCAGCTGTACGTACGACTCCGCGACGATCCGGCCGTGATCAGCGCGGCACGCTTGACGGCGCAGCAGCTGCCGCCCTCACCCGAGGAACTCGCGCGTGCCGACGCGCGCCGCGAGGCCGTGCCCGTCACTGACGCGCCGGCGGCGCCGGCACCGGCACCGGCGTCGGCGCCCCCTGCCAACTCGGCGACGGGGCCTGCATCGATCACTCAGCCGATGCCCGCGAGCCCGGCGGCAACGGCCCCGCCCGCCGCGACGACGCCGGGGACGAGTAGCCATCCCGCCATGCCGACATCCGGCGCGGTTGCTCAGCCGGCACTGACTGCCCCTGCGTCGGTTACTCCGCTGGCCGCGAGCAGCACGACGAGCGGCACGAACTGATGTAACGCGACTTTGTACGCCATTCCCGTTCGCCGACCCCTGGACCTGCGCGCCGTGGGGCTGGTCCTCGTGCTCTGCGTAGTCTGGGGTTTTCAGAACGTTGCGTTGAAGGGCGTCGCGGCGAATGCCGCTCCGGTCATGCAACTCGCCCTGCGCTTCGGCGGCGCGTCGGTGTTCTTCGGTCTGTGGGTTCTATGGCGTGAGGGACGCGGCGCGTTCAGCGACGGCACCCTGCCGAGTGGTCTGTTGCTGGGGTGCATGTTCTCGATGGAATTCATTCTGGCGGGGCAGGCGCTCTTGCACACCACCGCGGCGCACACCGTGGTGTTTCTCTACACGGCACCGATTTTCACCGCGCTGGGGCTGCAGTTCTTGCCGGAGGAACGACTCACTGGCTGGCAGTGGGTGGGCATCGGCATCGCGTTCTGCGGCATCGCTCTCGCATTCCTAGGTTTCGGCGGTCGATCGATCGCGGAGCTGATCACGGGGGATGCGCTCGCCCTGCTCGGCGGTGTGAGCTGGGGATTCAGCAACGTCGTGCTGCGCCGGGGGCGCGTGGGGTCTGCCGCGACCGCCAAGACCGTGTTCTACCAGGTCGCGACCGCAACGCTGGTGCTGGGCAGCTTCGCCGTGGCGACCGGGCAGGCCGCGGTCGCGTGGTCGCCCATGACGTTGCTGTCGATCGTGTTTCAAACGGCGATCATCGCGATTGGCAGCTACCTGATCTGGTTCTGGCTGCTGCGCCGCTATCTGACCTCGCGCTTGATGCTGCTGTCGCTGCTGACCCCGTTGTTCGGCGTGTTGTTCGGCGCCTGGTTGCTCGACGACCCGATCGATGCGCGCTTCGCGGTCGGCGCAGCTCTCGTGCTCGGTGGGGTCCTCGTCGTGAATCTGCGCCTGCTGCGCAGCTCACACGCGCGCGATCAGCGCCAGTAGAGGGTCTTCGAGTTCCATCAGCAAGGCGAGGTCGGAGCACTTGAGCTTGCCCATCATGATGGCAAACGCGGGCTTCAATCGTCCCTCGCCGAGCGCGATCAGGTTGTCCATCGAGGTTGTGATGGTGAGGTCGGCCGGCTTGTTCTCGTTGCTGACCGCGCCTCCGTCGATGTAGACGACACCGTCCGACTTCAGGTCGAGCTTCAAGGATTTCCCGAGTCCTGAGTCGCTGCCGACGGCAGCGCGGATTCGATCGGTGATTTCGGCGAGCGTGGGCATGGGGCTCAAAGCTTCGGGATGTGGATGCGGCTGATCATCAGAGATCCGGACAGGCCGAATATCAGCGTGAGCGGATGCAGCACGTGGCCGGCGAGATAGAATTTTCCCGACCACATGTTCTCGCCGATGGCGCCCAACGCCGTCGCGGCGGCGATCAGACACACGACCAGGAATGAGGTTGGAATCGGCGTTCCTTCGAAGTACTTCACCTTGCCTGTGCCCTCGGACAGGGCCTCGGCCGTAACGTTGTAGCGTGCCAGACGGGACACGCCGCAGGCGACGAAATATCCGAGAATGATGCGATCATACAGGCCCTGCATGCCGAAACCGTAGCCGATCATCGCCGGCGCGACGCCGAAGGAAATCACGTCGGCGAGGGAATCAAGTTCGCGTCCCATCGAGGAGGCCTTCTGACGCCAGCGCGCGATGCGGCCGTCGAGAATGTCGAAAACCAGGGCGAGCAACACGAGCGCGCACGCAAAGTACACATGCTGCACCGATCCGGTTTGCACGTAGGTGATCGTCGAGAAGATGGCGGCCGTTCCGCAGATCGCGTTACCCAGGGTGAACCAATCGGCGAGATGGAACTCTCGAATCATCGAGAACGGCTTGCGCGACGCCTGGCTGTTCAAAGGGTCAGATTCCTCGATGGTGCGCAATTCGGGCGCCATGTTACCCGAGATCGATGCGGCCCATTGAAGTGAGCTGCGAAGCGTCATTTGGGGCCCCGGACCTTGCATTGGGCAAAAAAATCATTATCGTATGCGTGATCTGGTTGCCCTATAGGTTAAGCTTTTGGCCAATACGCTAACAACAAGTGCCGCACCGAGCACGGCGGAACCGACGTCGATCGGACGGGATGACAATTTGTACAGCGTCACCGAACTCGGCCGCGACCTCGGGGTCAGCGCGCGCACGATCCGCCTGTACGAGGCCAAGGGCCTGATCTCGCCCTGCCGCGCCGGCAACAACCGTGTTTACACGAACCGGGATCGCAGCCGCATGATTCTGATTTTGCGGGGAAAACGGCTCGGCTTCACGCTGCGCGAAATCAAGGAATACCTTGATCTGTACGACGTCGATCCGACGCATGCCAAGCAATTGCGCCTGCTGTTGAAGTCGGTCGCCAGTCGCGTCCTGCGCCTGCAGGAGCAGCGTATTGCCTTGGACGAAACCCTCGAAGAACTGCGAGACGTGCAGGCGCAGGCCCACGCCGCGCTCGTCAACCTTGGAGAAATTGCATGAAAAACGTCGTGATCGCGGGTTATGCCCGCTCCCCCTTTACGCTGGCGCACAAGGGCGCTCTGCGGCACGTGCGTCCCGACGACCTCGCCGCCCAGGTCGTCGCCGCCTTGGTTGCGCGCAGCAAGGTCGATCCCGCCGACATCGAGGACTTGATCGTTGGCTGCGCCTTTCCGGAAGGCGAGCAGGGCCTCAATGTCGGACGCCTGATCGGTTTGCTTGCGGGCCTGCCGCAATCGGTCGCGGGCCTGACCGTCAACCGGTTCTGCGGTTCGTCGATGCAGTCGATCCACATCGCCGCGGGTCAGATTCAGCTCGGCGCGGGTGAGGTCTTCATCGCCGCCGGCATCGAGAGCATGTCGCGGGTGCCGATGTCGGGGTTCAATCCGCTGCTCAATCCGGCGCTCCAAGCCAGCGTGCCCGGCGCGTACCTCAACATGGGCGACACCGCGGAGAACGTCGCGAAGAAATGGTCGATCGGGCGCGAGGAGCAGGAAGCCTTCGCCGTGCGCAGCCAGCAGCGCGCCGCCTCGGCCGCGGCGGCCGGCCACTTCAGCGAGGAGATCGTGCCGATCAAGTCCAAGGGTGGCCTCATCGACGTCGACGGCTGCCTGCGGCCCGAAACATCCGCCGAGGGTCTCGCCCAACTGAAGCTCGCGTTCGATCAAAGCGGCACGGTCACGGCCGGCACGGCCTCGCCCTTGACTGACGGTGCCTCGGCCGTACTCGTCTGCAGCGAAGAGTATGCGCACCAGCACGGTCTGCCGGTGCTCGCCCGCCTCGTCAGCGTGGCGGTCGCCGGCTGCGCCCCGGAAATCATGGGCATCGGTCCGGTGGCGGCGACGCGCAAGGCGCTGAAGCGCGCAAATCTCGAGATCGGCGCGATGGACGTGGTGGAACTCAACGAAGCATTCGCGAGCCAATCCCTCGCCTGCGTCCGCGACCTCGGCATCCGCGAGGAAATCGTGAATATCGACGGTGGCGCGATCGCCCTGGGGCACCCGCTGGGTGCCACGGGGGCCCGCATCGTCGGCAAGGCGGCAAGCCTGCTGCAACGGACGGGCGGGCGCTACGCGCTCGCGACACAGTGCATCGGTGGCGGCCAGGGCATCGCCACGATCCTCGAACGCGTCTAGAGCGGGAGCGAAGCACCTTATGGAAGCGATCAAACATGCCACCGTCATCGGCTCGGGCGTCATGGGCGCGGGCATCGCCGCCCAGATAGCCAATGCCGGCATCCCCGTACTGCTGCTCGACATCGTGCCGGCGGGTCAGGCCAACCGCAGCGCGCTCGCGGAAGGCGCGATCGCACGCATGCAAAAGACCGAACCGGCGCCCTTCATGTCCGCGCAGGCGGCGAGACTGGTGACCGCCGGCAACATCGAGGACGACCTGCCCAAGATCGCCGGCAGCGACTGGATCGTCGAGGCCATCGTCGAACGCCTGGACATCAAGCAGGCGCTCTACGCCAAGCTCGACGCCGTCCGCAAACCCGGCACCGTGATCTCGTCGAACACCTCGACCATCCCGCTCGCGCTGCTGACCGAGGGTCGCAGCGAGGCCTTTCAGCGCGACTTCTTGATCACCCATTTCTTCAATCCGCCGCGTTACATGCGTCTGCTGGAAATCGTCACGGGCCCGAAGACCGATCCGGCCTTGACCCGGGTCGTGTCCGACTTTGCCGACCTCCGACTCGGCAAGAGCGTGGTCCATTGCAAGGACAGCCCCGGCTTTATCGCCAATCGACTGGGGGTCTACTGGCTGCAGGTCGGCGTCGTCGAAGCGATCGATGCCGGGCTCACGATCGAGGAAGCCGATGCCGTGATCGGCAAACCCCTCGGCATCCCCAAAACGGGCGTGTTCGGGCTCATCGATTTGGTCGGGCTCGATCTCATGCCGCACATCAACGCCAGCCTGTCCAAAGCGCTGCCGGCCGGCGATGCCTTCCACGCCGCCAATCGCGAGCTGCCCCTGATCAAGAAAATGATCGCCGAGGGCTACACCGGGCGCAAAGGCAAGGGCGGCTTCTACCGGCTCAACCGTGCCGGCGGCGGCAAGCTCAAGGAATCGATCGATCTCGTCACTGGCGAATACCGCCCCGAACGCAAAGCGGAACTTGCCGAGGTCGCGGCGGCGGGCAAGAACCTGCGCACGTTGCTGTCCTCGCCGTCGAAGATCGGCCGTTACGCCTGGCGGGTCGTTGCTCAGACCCTCGTCTATGCGGCCGCCCTGGTGCCGGAGGCGGCCGAGGAGATCATCGCGATCGACGAGGCCATGCGCCTCGGCTACAACTGGAAGGCAGGGCCGTTCGAGATCATCGACGCGCTCGGCGCCGACTGGTTCGTCGCGCGTCTCGAAGAGGCGAAGCTGCCGGTGCCGCCGCTGCTGCGCGCGGCCGTCGGCAGGACGTTCTACGCTCAAGCGGACGGCGTGCGTCAATATCTCGGGCGCGACGGCGCCTACCACCAGCTGCACCGGCCCGCGGGCGTGCTGCTGCTCGAGGACATCAAGCGCGTCTCGAAACCCGTGCTCAAGAATGCCTCCGCCTCGGTCTGGGACATCGGCGACGGCGTCCTGTGCTTCGAGTTCACGAGCAAGAGCAATTCGCTCGACGAGGCGATCATCGCCCTGCTCGGCAAGACCATTCCGCTGGTCAAGGCGAAGCACAAGGCCCTCGTGATCTACAACGAGGGTACGAATTTCTCGGTGGGCGCAAACCTGGGACTCGCGATCTTCGCGGCGAACATCGCCGCCTGGAGCGAGATCGACAAGCTCATCGCCGGCGGCCAGCAAGCCTACAAGGCCTTGAAGTACGCGCCCTTCCCCGTGGTCAGCGCGCCCGCGGGCATGGCCCTGGGCGGCGGCTGCGAGATCCTGCTGCATAGCGACGCCATCCAAGCGTACGCCGAAAGCTACATCGGTCTGGTCGAGTGCGGCGTCGGCCTGCTGCCGGGCTGGGGGGGGTGCTGGGAGATGCTGGCACGCTGGTCGGCCAGCGGCCTCCTGCCGCATGGACCGATGCCGGCCGCCTCGAAGGTGTTCGAAACCGTCAGCACCGCGACCGTGTCGAAGTCGGCCGCGCAGGCCAAGGAATTGTTGTTCCTGCGCCCGAACGACGGCATCACGATGAACCGCTACCGCCTGCTCGCGGACGCGAAGGCGCGCGCGCTGCAACTCGCCGAGGGCTACGTTCCGCCGCAACCCGTCGAACTGCGCCTGCCCGGACCGGCGGGCCGGCTCGCGTTCTCGAGCGCGGCGCAAAGCTTTCATCGACGCGGATTGGCGACCGTCCATGACCTCGTGGTCTCGGACGAACTTGCGGGCGTGCTCTCCGGGGGATCGGCCGACATCGTCGATCCGGTCAGCGAAGACGACGTCCTCGAACTCGAGCGCGAGGCCTTCATGCGCCTCATGAAGACCGGCGGGACGCTCGCAAGGATCGAGCATTTGCTCGTGACCGGCAAGCCGCTGCGCAACTAGGAAACCGGAGACCCACACCCATGCAGAAATACACCGCCCCGCTACGCGACATGCGCTTCGTGCTGCACGAGCTGCACGACGCGGCGAGCCTGCAGAGCCTGCCCGGCCTCGAGGAAGCGAGCCCCGACCTGCTCAACACGATCCTCGAGGAGGCCGGCAAGTTCATCGGCGAGGTGCTCCTGCCGCTCAACGCCAGCGGCGATGCCGAGGGTTGCCGCTGGCAGGACGGCGCCGTGCACACGCCCAAGGGTTTCAAGGAGGCCTATCGGGCCTTCGTGACGGGCGGTTGGGGATCGCTGAACTCGGATCCAGCGTACGGCGGACAGGGCTTGCCTGAGAGCGTCAGCAAACTGGTCGAGGAGATCATCTGCGCCTGCAATCTCTCCTTCGGCCTCTATCCCGGCCTGACGCACGGCGCCTATCTCGCGCTCAAGAGTCACGGCTCCGAGGCACTGAAGGATCTGTATCTGCCGAAACTCGTCGATGGCAGCTGGGCCGGTACGATGTGCCTCACCGAGCCCCATTGCGGCACCGATCTCGGCCTGTTGCGCACCAGAGCGATACCCCAGGGCGACGGCAGCTACAAGCTCACGGGCTCGAAGATCTTCATCTCGTCGGGCGATCATGACCTCACCGAGAACATCGTGCACCTCGTGCTCGCGCGCACGCCGGACGCACCGCCGGGAATCAAAGGGATCAGCCTGTTCGTCGTGCCGAAATTCCTGCCGCAGGCGGACGGCACGGTTGGCGCCCGCAACGGTGTGCTGTGCACCGGCATCGAACACAAGATGGGCATCAAGGGCTCGGCGACCTGTCAGATGAGTTTCGACGAGGCCACGGGTTGGCTCGTCGGCGAGCCGCACAAGGGCATGCGCGCGATGTTCGTGATGATGAACAGCGAGCGGCTCTCCGTGGGCACGCAGGGTTTGGGGGTCGGCGAAGCGGCCTACCAAAGCGCCGTCGCCTACACCAAGGATCGGCTGCAGGGCCGGTCGCTTGCAGGGGCGAAACATCCCGACAAGCCGGCGGATCCCCTCATCGTGCATCCGGACGTGCGCCGCTCGCTCATGACGATCCGCGCCTACAACGAGGGCTGCCGCGCGCTGGGCGTCTGGGTCGCCAATGCACTCGACCGCTCGGAGCGCTCGACGGATCCGGTGGAACGCGCCGAGGCGGAAGATTTCATCGCGCTCATGACGCCCATCGTCAAAGCGCTGTTCACCGACCTGGGATTCGAGAGCGCGAACCTCGCGCTGCAGACTTACGGCGGCCACGGCTACATCGTGCAGAACGGCATGGAACAGTTCGTGCGCGATGCGCGCATCGCCATGATCTACGAGGGCACGAATGGCATCCAGGCGCTCGATCTCGTCGGTCGCAAGATGCCGGCGAATCTCGGGCGCTCGCTGCGGCGCTTCTTTCATCCCGTCGCGGAATTCATCGAGACGCACGCCGAGGACGCGGAGGTCGGCGGCCTGGTGCAGTCCTACGCGAAAGCCTTCGGCGCCCTGCAGCTCGCGACGGGGTTCATCGCACAGAAGAGTTTGAGCGACCCCGAGGAGGCCGGCGCCGCGGCCACCGATTATCTGCGCCTGTTCGGCCTCGTCGCGCTAGGCTTCATGTGGGTGCGCATGGCCAAGGTCGCGGCCACCCAAGCGACGCAGGTGAGCGAGGGCGAGGACGCAGCCTTTTATCGCGCCAAGCGCGCGACCGCGACGTTCTACATCGAACGCATCCTGCCGCAGGCAGGCGGCCTTCTGTATGCGATCAAAGCCGGCAAGGCCTCGACGATGGCGCTGGAGGAAGCGGCCTTTTGACACCGCTCGAAACCGTCGCGGTCGTCGTGTCGGTCGTGGGCGTCTGGCTCACGATTGCGCGCAGCCTCTGGAACTATCCTTTTTCTTTGCTCTCGGTCGCGCTCTACGGCGTTTTCTTCTACCGGATCAAACTGTATGCGGACATGGGCTTGCAGGGCATATTTGCGGCGACGCTGGTCTATGGCTTGTGGCAGTGGTCGCGCGGCCGCAGCGACGCGGGCGAGTTGTTGGTCGCACGGATCAGAGCCGCGGAGATCGCCATCAGCGCGGTGGCGGCCGTCCTCGTCGCGTTGACGCTCGGATTTCTCCTACACGAACATACCGACGCGTCGCTGCCCTGGGCCGATTCCGCCCTGCTGGCGGGCAGTCTCGTCGCAAGCGTCTGGGCGGCGCGGCGCTATCTCGAGAACTGGCTGCTCTGGATCGTCGTCGACACGCTCTACGTGGGTCTCTATGTCGTCAAGCAGGCCTACCCGACCGCTCTTCTGTATTCCGGCTTCGTCGTGCTCGCGATGTACGGCTGGCGTCGCTGGAGGCTGGCAGTCGCGGCGCAACAGCCGGCCGCCGTGGCGCTGCCCGCTCAGTAGTGGGGCGGCCGCTCTTCTTCTGGCGCCCGGGCCCGATCGGCGCTCTGCCCGGCGACGAGTCGCTCGGCGAGTGCGCGCATCTGGGTCGCGAGCGCCTGCAATTCCTGGTGCTGGCGAAACACGACGTCGCTCAACTCGACATTCGCGCGTTCCAGGTAGGCGATCTTCGTTTGCATCAGTTCGAGTATTTCCTTATCCATGAATCCAGTGTAGCGGCATAGAATGTCGAACGTGCGACTGCGCGCCGCCCGCTGCGCAACGCCACGCACGACTCAGCCGGTGGGCCTCGGCGCCCTTCGCACGGCTGTGTCACCCGCGCGGGGCAAGGCGATCTCCGCCTACCGGTTCGGCTGAAGTCGGTCTCGCGGACCGCACAAGCGATTCCGTCACAGTATCGATCGCCTGGCCGTGCAGGCAAAAATGCGCCCCATTCGCTAGTCGGCGGGGACCCTGAACTGGTATCTACCCAGACGCGAATCACCGCTCGCGCCAAAGGGATGCTCATGACGACACTGACCGAGGAACAGGCGAAGAATTACATCTTCAAGCTATTGACCGCGATGAGCCGGGCCGGCGGCTCCGACCTGTTCGTTTCGAACGATTTCCCGCCGAGCATGAAGACGCACGGAGCGATGCAGCCCCTGACCGCGCAGAAGCTCACGGGCGAGGTTACGCGCGAGCTCGCGTTCGCACTCATGAACGAGCGTCAGCGCGAAGAATTCACGAAGGAACTGGAATGCAATTTCGCGATTTCGATACCCGGCGTCGCACGCTTCCGGGTCAACGTGTTCGTGCAGCAGCAACACGTCGGGATGGTGATCCGCACGATCACGGCCGAGATCCCCTCCTTCGAGAAACTCGGCCTGCCCGATACGCTCAAGGAGATCGTCATGACCAAGCGTGGTCTCGTGCTCGTCGTCGGCGCGACGGGCAGCGGCAAATCGACCTCGCTCGCCGCCATGATCGACCATCGCAACCGCTCCTCGGCAGGGCACATCATCACGGTCGAGGACCCGGTGGAGTTCGTCCACAAATCACAGCAATCGCTGATCACCCACCGCGAGGTGGGGATCGACACGCATTCCTGGCATCACGCGCTCAAGAACACGCTGCGCCAGGCCCCCGACGTGATCCTCATCGGCGAAATCCGCGACACTGAAACGATGGAGCACGCGATCGCGTTCGCCGAAACGGGACATCTGTGCCTCGGCACGCTGCACGCCAACAGCGCGAACCAGACGATAGACCGCATCATCAACTTCTTCCCGGAGGAGCGCCGCAACCAGCTGCTCATGGATCTGTCCGGCAACCTGCGGGCGATCATCTCGCAGCGCCTGATCCGCACCGAGGACGGCAAAGGACGCAAGGCCGCGATCGAGATCCTCATCAACACGCCGATCATCGCGGAGAAGCTCTTGAAGGGTGAATTCCACGAGATCAAAGCCATCATGGGCAAATCGCGCGAACTGGGCATGCGCACCTTCGACTACGCTTTGTTCGAGCTGTTCAACGAAGGCCACATTTCCTACGATGAGGCGATTCGCAACGCCGACTCTGCGAACGAGTTGCGGCTCAACATCAAGCTGAACGGCACGCGCTCGGCCACGAGCACGGCGGCGCGGCCGACGCTGTCCCTGGATGCCGCCGAGGAGGAGGAGGCCGGCGCCGCGTAGGAGCCTGTAAAACAGGCTTCTACTCGCGCAGCTCAGACCCCGAGCGAGTCGAGCAACCGGTACGCGAATACGGAGGCGGCGAGGAACCAGGGTTTGCCGAAGTAATACGGGCGAGCGGGAAAGGCCAGCCCGTCGAGCGCCGTGCGGCCCGCGGGGATATCCGCCATTTGCTGTCCGATGCGCATGCCGAAATACGGCGCCAGCGGTACGCCCTGCCCGCAATAGCCCATGCTGTAATAGAGCCCGTCGTTCTGACCGAGATGCGGCAGCGTATCGAACGTGTAGGCGACGAATCCGGCCCAGGCATGCGTGATGGCTGCGCCCTGCAGCTGCGGAAATATCTCGCAGAGCATCTGGCGCAGTCGGGGCACGCAGACCAACGGATCGCGTTCGTCGAGCGAGGCGCGGCCGCCGAACACGATGCGCTCCCCATCGGGCGATGGCCTGTAATAAACGACTACACGGCGCGAGTCGCTGATGTTGCGTCCCTGCGGTATGAGCGCGCGCACCTTCTCCGCGCCCAGTCGCTCGGTCGCGATCTGGTAGCTGCCGATCGGGATCACGCGGCGCCGGTGCCAGGCCGATAAGCTGCCGGTATAGCCATTGGTTGCGAGCAGGACGCGACGAGCGGCAACGCGGCCGCGGCTCGTCTCGACGTCGAAGCCGTCGCGCGTTCGGCGCAGGGCCGTCACGGCGCAATGATCCGCGATCCGTGCACCCTGCGCCTGGGCGCGCGCGAGCAGCGCGCGCATGAGGCGCGGCGGATCAATCGACGCGTCGTCGTGATAGACGACGCCCCCATGATAGAAATCGGTGTCGATCTCGCTGTGCTGCTCGGACCGGGGCACCATTGTGACCCGCTGCTCCAGTCCCGGCGCCCGGTCGTCCAGTTCCCTGATCATGGCGTCGAAATGCTTGGCGGTGTGCGCGCCATGAAAGCAGCCGCGTGGCTGCCAGTCGCAGTCGAGCTGCTCTTCGGTGGCGAGGCGCCGCAGATGTGCAACCGCCTCGGCCGCCTCGACGTGGATGCGCCGCGCGAGGTCGGCGCCATGGCGCTTCGTCAAGGTGGAGAACGTCGGCTTGATGCTGTGGGCGACCTGACCGCCGTTGCGGCTCGAACAACCGCTGCCGACGGACTCGGCGTCGAGCACCAGCGTCGAGCGGCCTGCGGCCGCGGTCTCACGGGCCGCGGCGAGACCGGTATAGCCGCCGCCGACGACGAGCACATCGACGCTCGCGGGCAGCGGCTCCTGCGCCGCCGGCGCGGGCAGGACGAGCGGCGCGGCCTCGCCACGCCACCACAGGGGCATCGGCTGCGGTTCTGCTGGGGTGCGGATCATGTGCCGCAAAAAGTCTGCAGAACACGCTCCTCGGGACGCGGCGCCTCAGCGTAGGCGGCGTGACCTCGGAGTTCCTGGAACGGGCTTGCGAGCACCTCGAGCAATTCGGTGAAGGGGCCGAAATCGTCGCGCTCGGTCGCGGCGACGATGGCCTGTTCGATCCGGTGATTGCGCGGGATATAGGCGGGGTTGACCGAGCGCATCGCGAGGGCGCGCGCCTCCGGCGAGCGGGATTCGCGCACAAGGCGCGCCTGCCATTCCCGGCCCCAGGCTTCGGCGCCAGCCGGCACGACGCCCGCGCAGAGACCGCGAAACGTCTGCGTGAAATCCGCCTGCAGACGCTGCATGGCATCGAGCAGACCTTGGATGAGATCGGGGTCGGTGTCCTCCTCGCGCTCGAGCCCGAGTTTTGCCCGCATGCCGCGGCGCCAATGGGCCGCGAAGCGCTCCGGAAAACTCGACAAGACCTCGGTCGCGCGGGCGATGTTCGAATCCATGTCTTGCCCGAGCAGGGGCAGCAGGGTCTCGGCGAAGCGGGCCAGGTTCCATTGGCCCGCGCTGGGTTGATTGGCGTAGGCGTAGCGCCCCTGGCTGTCGATCGAACTGAACACCATCGCCGGATCGAATTCGTCCATGAACGCGCAGGGCCCGAAATCGATGGTCTCGCCGGAGACCGCCATATTGTCGGTGTTCATGACGCCGTGGATGAACCCCACATGCATCCATCCGGCGATCAGAGCCGCCTGGCGCTCGACCACCGCCTCGAGCAGGGACAAGATCGGCTCAGGGGCCGCCGCCGCGGCGGGGTAATGCCGGGCGATCACGTAATCGGCGAGGCGTCGCGTCGAGGCGGCGTCGCCGCGCGCAGCGAAGAACTGAAAACTGCCGACACGCACGTGACTGGCGGCGACGCGGGTGAGAATCGCGCCGGGCAGCGCCGCCTCCCGGTAAACGGTCTCGCCGGTGAGCACGGCGGCGAGCGCGCGGGTCGCGGGTATGCCCAGCGCGTGCATCGCCTCGCTGACGAGATACTCGCGCAGCACCGGCCCCAGGGCAGCGCGGCCGTCTCCACTGCGCGAATAGGGCGTGCGTCCAGAACCTTTCAACTGGATGTCGCGCACGACGCCGTCGCGGTCGCGCACTTCGCCGAGCAACAGCGCGCGGCCGTCACCGAGCTGCGGGACGAAGTGGCCGAATTGATGGCCGGCGTAGGCCATTGCGACGGGCTCCGCACCGGGCGGCAGCCGATTGCCGGAGAAGACTTGCGCGAGAGCGGCATCATCGAGGCCCTGGGTCGAAAGCCCAAGTTCCGCCGCCAGGTCGTGGTTGAACCGGATCAGCCTCGGCGCGGCAACCGGCGAGGGCACGAGCCGCGCGAAAAAGTGCTCGGGTAGGGTCGAGTAACCGGCTGAAAGAAGGAGGCGGGAATCCTGCATGGCAGGCGAATCATACCGCGCCTCCGGACAGCGCCCGACGGTATTGCGTGAAGAACCGCGTGACCGTGAATCCGGCCGCCGCGCGGACGCGCGCGTCCCGGGGCAAGGCCGGGCTGTAACCGTCGAAGGCCAGTTCGCCGAGACACTCCTCGCAGACGGGCAGGCGCTCGAGTGAGGGCTTGCGCCGGCCGGCCTGGATGAGATCGACTTGAAAGCACCCGTCCTCGCGTGCCGCGACCACGTGCCGCGACGTCGCCTCGGACTCCCGCAAGCGCCGCACGATCGGACAGTCCGAGAAGTGGAAATGGGGCAGTTCGCGCGGCAGCGGTTTGGCCGCGCCCGGCAGCGGCACCTCGCGTCGATAGAGCAACACGCGTCGATCCTTGTAGGCCAGGGTGCGGTCGGCGAGCGCCCTGACGCGGCCCAGGTCCTCGACGTCGGTCCCGGCGTCGAGCAGGGCCTCGAGCTCCGAAATCGTGAAGCGGTAGGGATTGACCGACAGGCGAAAGCTGCCGAGTGCGGCGGCGCCCATGCGCTCACGCAGATCGTTGAGGTCGGGATCCTTGAGGAAATCTGGGAGTTTCATGAGCGCGGGCCTAGCGACCGATCTCGAGGATCTTGGCGAGCCGCATCTCGGCGTCGGTGCGGACGCGAAATTCGACCCGGCGCGAGCGATCGGCGTTCTCGGAGTGATCCGCGTTGAGAATGGGGTGCGACGAAGAAAGGCCGTTCGCGGTCAGCGAGCGAGTGAGCCATGCCCGGTCCGCCGCCACGGCCGGCAACGTGAGCACGTAGCTCAAGGTCGTGCGGGTGCGGGCCTGAGACAGCTCCATGTTGCGGAAGTACGCGTCCTCGGGCGAGGTCTGCCCGGTCCAATCCGACGAGGTGTGGCCCTCGATCCGGATCTCGCTGATCGCATCGCGATAGCGCGGCGAAGTCAGGATGCGCACGTAACGCGGAAAGAAATCGGCGAGTATCGCCTTGAATTCCGGTTTCAGCTCACTGCTGCCATTGGCGAACAGGATCTCGGGTTCATTGAAACGGATGGTGAGGTCGGTCTTCAGGATCTCGGCCTTCCAGGGACCGAGATCGTTCTGGAATTCGCGGTGCAGATCCTCGTACAGCGCATCGCGATTCTCGCTGTAAGCGATCGCGACGGTGCGGATCCGGTCCGCATCCGCCTCGACTTTCATCATGTACATGAGCGCGATCAACAGAAAGATCACCATGAGGCCGGTCATCAGATCGCTCAAGGGAATCCAATGGGACTCCTGCGGCTCGCCGTCGAGGTCGGGCGAGACGGCGCCCAGTTCGTGCGTGGCCACCTCAGGACACCTGCGCGGTTTGCAGCACACGCTGCAATTGCGCGGTCAAGGGCGTGTAGTCCTGGACGAATTTCTGCGACAGCGCGGTGAGCTGTCGGCCGAGCGACTCGATCGCACGGCGCAACTCCTCCTCGAGCGCCTTGTCGAGGATCGCGATGTGCTGCTTCGAGTCGTCGGTCGCCTGGCGCAAGTGCGCGTTCAAGGTCGCATTGGCCGCCTGGAACGCCGCCGTGAGTTGGTTATGGTTCGCGCGCACGCCGACTTCGATCTGCTCGGTCATCGCGACGATGCGCTGCTCGATTTGCGGCAGGCCGGTCGCGGCCTTGTCGACCAGGCTCGCGAACCCGCCGAGCGAGGTCTCGAGCTGCCGGCGCTGCGTCTCGAGGCCCGTGAGAATCTTGCCGAGCGAGGCGGCGACCGTGACGAAGGCGCCGGACTTGTCGATGAGCTCGGAGTAACGCAGCGCCGCCTCGGTCATGTTCTTGCGGGTCGCGGTTTCCTGTTCAATCAGTCTCTCGAGATGATCCTGGTGTCCAGACTGCCACTCGACGAGCTTGCCGACTGCGAGGTTCAACTGCCGGAAATTGTCGCCGAACTGTTCATTGATCTTGGCGTTGAAATCGCGGATGACCTCCTGCAGGGCGTTGATCAGCGCCTTGGAGTTCGACTCGGCCACCTTCTTCGCATAGGCGTCGAAGGATGCGGTCAAGGCCTCCAGTCGTTCATTCGAATCGCGGCGCCCGAGCTGCAGCTGCGCAACCAGATCGTCGATGGTCGCGCCGCCGGCCTGCGGCGACGTCCCCCGCGGACGCGGGTCTCCGAAAATGATCTGCCGCGCCTTGAGCGTGAGAGCGAAACCGATGCCGACGACCGAGGCCCAGAACGACGTGCGTATACCGAGCAACAGATGCGGCACGCTGGAGCGCACGTCCGAGGTGTCGAAATCGAGCAGGCCCCAGGCGATGCCGACGAAACAGAAGAAGATTCCGAGGGTCGTCAGCAGGGTCGGGCCGAGCGTGGCGCTGCGCTTGGACCAACGCAGATGGAACCCGACGCCCGCCAGGGTGATGAGAACGATTGCCAGTTCCGTCAGCGGGCTTAGGTTAGCCCAGATTCGATCCATGGCGGGATCGTACGGGAGGGACCCTGCCAAGGCAACGACGCATGCACTCGGGCTTTCCCTGAATCGGCGCCCGCCAAGTGGAGCGCAGCAATCGCTTTTTTTGTGCCGACTGGCCCTGCGGGCGAGACATGCTGCGGCGTTGTTTTGCATACTGTCGGGCGATGAGCAAACGACCTTCGGTTCCCGGTATCGTTCCCTACGACAGCCCTGCGGGGGGGTGGGGCGCACTGCGCGCGACCGCGAAGGCGGTGCGCGAGCAAATGGAACTCACCGAAGCGCCCTTGCTGCTCTATCAGACGAACAAGCCGGACGGCTTCGATTGTCCCGGGTGTGCCTGGCCGGATAAAGAGCACACCTCGACGTTCCAGTTTTGCGAGAACGGCGCCAAGGCCGTCACCTGGGAGGCGACCAAGAAGCGGGTCACGCCCGAGTTCTTCGCCGCAAACACCATCACGAACCTGCTCACCTGGTCCGACCACCAACTCGAGGATCAGGGGCGCCTCACCCACCCGCTCGCCTACGACGCCGCGAGCGACACCTACCGACCGATTGCCTGGGACGCTGCCTTCGCGCGTATCGGCGCCGTGCTGCGAGCGCTGCCGGATCCCAATCAGGCGGAGTTCTACACCTCCGGCCGTGCCTCGAACGAAGCGGCCTTTCTGTACCAGCTGTTCGCGCGGGAATATGGCACGAACAACTTCCCCGATTGCTCGAACATGTGCCACGAGGCGACGAGCGCGGGCCTGCCGCTGTCGATCGGCATCGGCAAGGGCACGGTCTCGCTCGAGGACTTCGATCACTGCGAGCTGATCCTGGCGATGGGCCACAACCCCGGGACGAACCATCCGCGCATGATGGGCACGCTGCACGAAGTGGCCCGGCGCGGCGCGCCGATCATCGTTTTCAATCCCCTGCGCGAGCGGGCACTCGAACGTTTTGCCGATCCGCAGAGCCCGATCGAGATGGGCACGCTCGGCTCCACCCCGATCGCCTCTTCGTATTACCAGGTCCGCGTCGGCGGCGACGCGGCGGCCCTCGAAGGCATCATGAAGGCCCTGCTCGAACGCGACGATTCGGCGGGCGGTGCGGCGGCCGGTTCGACTGTGCTCGACCATGCGTTCATCGAGGAACACACCCACGGTTTCGAGGCCCTGGCGACGCGGCTGCGGGCGCTGCCCTGGGAACAGCTCGAGAGTCAGAGCGGTCTGGGACGCGCCGCGCTCGACGCCGTCGCCGCGGCCTATGCGAAGTCGCGCGCCACGATCATCTCCTACGGCATGGGCATCACGCAGCACCTGAACGGCACGTCGAACGTGCAGCAAATTGCGAACCTGCTGCTTCTGCGCGGCAACTTCGGCAAGCCCGGTGCCGGCATCTGTCCCTTGCGCGGTCACTCGAACGTGCAAGGCGACCGCACGGTCGGCATCACCGAAAAGCCGTCGCCGACGCTGCTCGCGGCGATCGAGCGCGAATTCGGATTCAAGCCGCCGACGGCGCACGGCCACGACGCCGTCGCGGCGCTCGAGGCAATCATAGCCGGCCGATCGAAGGTGCTGATCTCGTTGGGCGGCAACCTCGTCGTCGCGATGCCGGACCCGGAGCGCTGCCATCCCGCGATGCGCAGTTTGCAACTCGCGGTGCACGTCGCCACCAAGCTGAACCGCTCGCATTTGCTGATCGGCCGGGAGTCCATCCTCCTGCCCTGCCTGGGGCGCACCGAGGAGGATCTGCAGCTCGGCGGGCCCCAATCGGTCACGGTCGAGGATTCGATGTCCATGGTCCATGCTTCGCGAGGCAGGCTGCCGCCGGCCTCGCCGCTGTTGCGTTCGGAACCCGCGATCGTCGCCGGCATGGCCCAGGCCACGCTGCCCGCGAGCCGGGTTCCGTGGCTGCAACTCGTCGAGGACTATGACCTCATCCGCGAACGCGTCGCCGCCGTGCTGCCGGATTTCGCGGGTTACAATGAGCGCATACGCAAGCCCGGGGGCTTTCGACTGCCGCTGCCGCCGACGTTGCGGATCTGGAACACGAAGTCGGGCAAGGCGGAGTTTCTGCTGCGCCAAGGCGGCCCGGCCGGGGACGACGTCGCCGCGCTACGCTTGACGACGATCCGCAGCCACGATCAATACAACACGACGATCTACGGCCTCGACGATCGTTATCGCGGTGTGTTCGGGCGGCGCGACGTGATCTTCATGCATGCGGACGACCTCGCGCTGTGCGGCATCGGGCACGGTGACCGCGTCGACATCGAAACCGACACGGGTGGGGCGCGGACCTTGTGCTTGCGCGGCTTCACGGCCATCGCCCACGACATCGCGCGCGGTTCGGTCGCGGCTTACTACCCGGAAGCGAACGCCCTCATACCGCTCGAGTATCACGATGAGGCCAGCGGGACCCCGTCCTACAAGTCGATTCCGGTCATAATCCGCGCCGCCCTGCCGGCAGCGGCACAGAAACTGCCTTAGGCTTTTCTGAGCTTCCGAAAGCCCCCCCGCGGCCACAGGGAATTGTGCGCGGGCCGATGGCGCTTTCGCTGCAAACGGGTAGAATCGCGCCGCGAATCAGTTCGGCGACAGTCTCTGGATCCAGACCGAGCGATTTTGGGGGAATCACACAATCACGGTTTGCCGGCGTCAGGAGACAGGCATGTTCAATTTTTTTAAGGGCTTGGCTGCAGCCGCGGCCGCCTTGACTCTGGCCGCGTGCGGCTCGAGCACGTCCACTTCAGCGATTTCCACGTCCACGGCGCGCGGTACGCTCGCCGTCGATCCGCCCCTGCGCATCGCTTCGCTCAATGCCGCGACTTTCGCGGCCGAACTCGGCGCCACGACCACCGGCGCGGAGTTGCTCGCGCTGACCAGCGCACCGGTTTGCGGGGTCGACTTCTACTACGTCAAGTTCTGGACCGTCGGCGGTGCGAACGAAACCACGGAATCCTCCGGCGCCCTGATGGTGCCGACCGGCGCGGCGCCGACCTGCTCGGGACCCCGCCCCATCGTGCTGTACGCCCACGGTACCGACACGAATCAGGCGACCAACATCGCCGACATCACGAATACCGGCAACACGGAAGGCGCGCTGATCGCCGCCGCTTTCGCCGCGCAAGGCTACATCGTCGTCGCGCCCAACTACGCGGGTTACGACATCTCGACCTTGGGCTACCACCCCTACCTGAACGCGGTTCAGAACGCGGACGAGATGACAGACATACTGACCGCGGCACGCACGGCGCTGCCGAGAACCCTGAGCGCGGCCACGAGCGACAACGGCAAGCTGTTCATCACCGGGTATTCCGAGGGCGGTTATGTCGCGATGGCGACCCAGCGCGCGCTGGAAGCGGCCGGCAAGACCGTCACGGCCGCCGCGCCGATGTCGGGGCCCTACGCGCTCGAAGCCTTTGGCGACACGATCTTCTTCGGCGGCGTGGACCTCGGCTCGACCGTGTTCTCACCGCTGCTGACGACGAGCTACCAGCATGCCTACGGCAACATCTACACGGCGACCACCGACGTGTTCTCGACACAATACGCGAACGGTATCGCGACTTTGTTGCCGAGCGCGACGCCGATCGACACGATCTTCTCCGAAGGACTGTTGCCGGAGACCGCGCTGTTCGACAGCGCGACGCCCACCGTCACGATCCCGAACGATCCGACGCAGTCGGCGGAACTGACCGCGGCGCTCGCGGTGCCGAACAACCCGGCGAGTCCGTTCACGCCGCTGTTCCAACTCGGTTTCGGCACCTCGTATTTGATCAACAACGATTATCGCGTGAGCTACGCGATCAATGCCGCAACCTTCGTCGACCTCGCAGGTCCCCTGGCGCCCAGCGGCTCGCCGCCGACGCTCGCCGCGATCCCAAGCGCCATACCGTCGCCCTCGCTGGCCCCCGCGTTCTACCTGCGCCAGGCCTTCAACACGAACGATCTGCGCAACCCTGCCTGGGCGCCGAGCGCACCGACACTGCTATGCGGCGGCGATGCCGATCCGACCGTATTCTTCAGCGTCAACACCGGGACCATGAAGGCGTTCTGGAGCGATTTGCCGGCCGGTCTCGTGACCGTGCTCGACATCAACGGCACGCCCGGCACGCCGCTGCCGGCGTTCGCCCCGCTGCAGGTCGCCTTTCAGGCCAGCCAGACCGCGCTGCTCGCCTACTACCAATCGGCGGCCGGCGGGAGCCTCAGCCTCGCGGCGGCCGAAGCGGCCGTCGTGCAAGGCACGCATACAGCCGAGGCGCCGTTCTGCACGGTGGCCGCGCGCTCCTTCTTCAGCCAATTCTAAGGGAACGGTCATGACACTCTTGAACCTCCGGACTTTGTCAGTCTCGTTGGCGCTGATCGTCGCGAGCCTCGGCGCTGCTTCGTCCGCGATCGCGGACGAAGCGGTGCCGAACGACTTTCGGCTCGGCTCCTACACCGTGTTTTATCGCGCGAGCGCCGACGATCTCAGCGGTCCCTTCGTGCCGTCGGGCGTCAATTTTCATACCGACAACATCGAGACGCTCTACGTCGGTTACGTGAGGCGTTTGTCCGCGCATTTCTCCGCCGAACTCGCCCTCGGTTATCCCCCGTTGACCAAGACCTACGGCGTGGGACCCGCGACGCTCGGATCCGTGCCTTACAGCGGCCAGGAGATCTCCACGGCCCGCTGGTTAGCGCCGACGGGCTTCCTGGAATATAATTTCTTCGCGGAAAATGCTGTGTTGCGGCCATTCATCGGAATCGGCGTGAATTACACGAACTTTTATGATCGACGCTCAACGGCTGCCGGCGACGCCGGCAGTGGCGGCCCGACCAAGATCGAGCTGCCGGCCTCGTTCGGACCGGCAGTGACGGTCGGCCTCGCCTACCAGATCGCACCGCGTTGGCACGCCTATGCCTCGTATTCCGCCTCCAAGGTCAATACGCGCCTGACGTCGATCACGGGCGGGGTGGAACGCACCTCCCATCTCGAGTTCAACCCGCAGGCCTTGGTCGTCTCGCTGGGGTACGCGTTCTGAGCATGCGCAGGACTTCGAGCGGTTGCGGCAACTCGACCCTGCGCGGCCTGTTGCGGGCCGGCCTCGCGTGCGTGCTCCTGTGCGCCGCGGGCCAAGCCTGGGCCGACAAGCTGCGCATCATCAGCTGGGCCGATTACGTGCCCACCGAGGTCGTCGCCCAGTTCAAGAAGGAGACCGGCATCGATGTCGAGGTCACGCTCTCGAACAACGAGGAGATGATCTCCAAACTGCGTGCGACGGGCGGCGCCGGTTACGATCTCGCGCAACCGTCCCAGGATCGGATCGTGGGTCCCCAGCGCGAGTTCGGCATCTACAAGCCGCTCGACCTCGGCAAAGTGAAGCTCGATCAGTTCCAGCCGGCCTTGCTGGAAATCGTGCGCAAGAACACGACCATCGACGGCCAGCAATATGCCCTGCCCTATCTGTTCGGGACGGACGGCCTCGTGGACAACACGAAGAAGGCGCAGGTGGCCGACTATCTGGATCTCTGCAAGCCCGAACTGAAGGGCAAGACCGCGATCCGCCTGCGGCGACCGACGCTCATGGGCTTCGCTTTCGGGATGGGCAAGGATCCGTTCGCCTTGTACTCCGATCCCAAGGCCTATGCTGCGCTCATGGACCAGGTGGGCGCGAAACTGATCGCCTGCAAGCCCAACTTCAAGTTCTTCTACGATTCGAAGGATCAATTGCTGAATGCGATGCGCACCGGCGAGGTCCTCGCGGCCATGATGTGGGACACGGGCGGCTGGATCCTGAATCGCGAGAACCCGGAGATTCAGTTCGTCGTGCCGCGTTCAGGTGCGCTCGGTTGGCTGGACACCTACGCCTTGCCCGCACGCGGGCGCAACGATGCGGCCGCCTACGCCTGGATCAACTTCACCGCGCGTCCGGACATCGCCGGCAAGATCATCAAGTCCGTCGGCAGTTTTTCGGCGGCACGCAATACCGACGCTTACATCGATCCGAGGTTGAAAGCGGAATATCTCGCCGCGTTTCCGAATGAGAAGGCTTTGCAAGGCGTCCATTGGTACCCCGCGATACCGCCGGGCCTCGAAGAAATCGAGGGCCGGGTGCTCGACCGGATCAAGGCTGCCGATTGAGCAGCCGCAAGCCGCGGCGCAAGACCCCACCACCCAACAGCTGATAGAGGAATAGCAAACGCGAGGCCAGGCCGATCAGCCGTCGCGTGCGCGTCACCATCAACAGAGCCGTGACGCCGGTCAGCAGGGTTCTCACCCACCCGGAGCGGCTGACGACGACGATACGGTCGAGCACGGCAAAGCGCGTTTCCAGCGCGGCCGCATCCGCGCCGATTTCGGCCCGCAAACGGTCGCTGCGTTCGAGCAGAGCCGAGCGCCTCTGGGCCAGGAATTCCGCCCGCGAGCTCATTCTGGGACGGCGAGCGCCGCGGCATCGCGTTTCAGCTCGCCCGCGGTCGCCGAGAGGAATTGCGGCCGCTCGCGCAGGCGCCGCCGAACGACGACGATCGCCGTGAGTGCGATCAAGCCGAACGCCGCGGTGACCAGGCCGGCGGCGAGCAGCCGGTGCTCGTCCCAAAACGCAATCACGATGGTGAACGCGATCAGCAAAACCGTCAGCGAGGCGAAGAAGATCGCTGCGATGCCCCAGAGGAGCACGCCCGCGGCATATTCGATCTGCTCCTGGACCTCGACCGAGATCAGTTCGAGCCGTGTCGAACCGAGCTCGAGCAGGGTCGCGAGCATGCGGCGCAGGGATGCGAACAAACCCGAGGGAGCGGGCGCTTCGCTCACCAGCCCCTGCACCTAGCGCCGGCTCAACAAAAAGCCGATGACGACGCCGACCGCCGCGGCGATGCCCAGCGACTGCAGGGGATGGTCGCGGACATAAGCCCCGGCATCGTCGACGAGGGCCTTGGCCCGCTCAGCCAACTCGGACTCGAGTTCGTCGAGCCCCGCCTGGGCGCGCTCGACCGTCTCGGCCGCCTGTTCGCGCACCGTTTGGGCGCGATCACCGACCGTGCCGGCCGTCGCCGCGACGAGCGCCTCGGCATCGGCGAGCACCGTGCGCAGTTCATCGATCAATTTTCGGGTGGTAGCTTCGCTCATGGGACCTATATTAACCCGAAGCGCGCACCGGGTATCATCGGGATTGGTCGCGCACTGCGCTGTTCTTGCTCCCAGGGGGTCGATGGCATGACGAACAACTGTGGGCGCGGGGTTACGTCGCCATGATGACCAGCCCCGTTGCCGCCTCCCAGGATCTGGTCGCACGAGCCGTCGTCAAGCGCTTCTCGGACCACCTCGCCGTCGACTCCCTCTCCTTCACCGTCGAGCGCGGCAGTTTCTTCTCCATCCTGGGCCCCTCCGGCTGCGGCAAGACGACGCTATTGCGCATGATCGCCGGATTCATCGAACCGGATGGCGGCGACATCGCGATCGGCGGCAGGAGCATGCGCGGGGTCGCTCCCAATCGGCGGCCCGTCAACATGGTATTCCAGCAACTGGCGCTGTTCCCCATGATGTCGGTCGGCGAGAACGTCGAATTCGGGCTCGCGCGACGCGGCCATCCCAAGGCGGAGCGCCGCAAACGCAGCCTCGCGATGCTGGAGCGCGTCGGGCTCGCCTCCGCGGTCGACAAGCGCGTCGACGCACTCTCGGGCGGTCAGCGGCAGCGCGTTGCGATCGCCCGCAGTCTCGTGCTCGAACCCACCCTGTTGCTGCTCGACGAACCCCTCGGGGCCCTCGATCTGAAGTTGCGCGAGCATATGAAAATCGAACTCAAGCAGCTGCAGGCCGCCTTCGGCACGACCTTCGTCTACATCACCCACGATCAGTCCGAGGCGCTGGTCCTCTCGGACCACGTCGCCGTCATGAGCCAGGGGCGCTTCGAACAAGTGGGTACGCCGCAGGATCTCTACTACCGGCCGCAGACCCCGTTCGTCGCGGGCTTCGTCGGGGCAAACAACCGCATCCTCGGACGCGCGACCGGCGGGGACGCCGAGACCCTCGAGCTCACGACGGCGGAGGGCTGGAAGATCCGGGTGCAGGGTAATCCCGCGGTCCGTAACGGCGACCTCGTCGAGGCCTTCGTGCGTCCCGAAGTCGTCATGCTCGCCCGGGAGCCGGCGGACTTGCCGATGGGCCACGGCCACAGTGCGGGTGAGGTTGAGAGCCTGTTGTTCGACGGCGCGAACTCGGCCGTACTGCTGCGCGAAGTGCAGACACGCCGCGAATTTCGCGTCGCCCTGCCGCAGACCGGTCAGTTTTCCGACCTGCGGGTGGGCGAGCGCATCGCCTTCAGTTTCGACGTCAAGCGGGCCACCTGCTTTCCTGCACGCAGCGGTCAGCATGAGTGAGACGACGCGCTGGCAGGGACGCTTAGGGCTGGGGCTTTTGCTCGCCCCCGCCCTGTTGTGGCTGGGATTGCTGATCATCCTGCCGCACGTCGATCTGGCGTTCCTGTCGTTCCGGGAGCGCGTCGGCGCGCGTCAGTACGTGGCCAGTCTCGCGCAATACCGGACCTTCTTCGTCGAGCCGCTGTATTGGCACGTGTTTGTGCGCACCGCGGTGATGTCCGTGATCGCGACGGGGCTCACGCTGGTGCTCGCGTTCCCGATCGCCTGGATCATCGCGAAACTCGCACGCGGCCGCGCGAGTTCGCTGCTGTTCATCGTCTGCCTCATCCCCTTCTGGGTCAGCGAGACGGTGCGGACCCTGGGCTGGATGATATTGCTGCGTGAGTCCGGCGTGCTGCCGGGGCTGCTCGTGAAACTCGGCATCACGGCCGAGCCGGTCGAACTCCTCTACCACGACAGCACGATCCTGGTCGGCCTGGTCTACACCTCGCTGCTGTTCATGCTCGTGCCCTTGATCTCGAGCCTCGAGAGTCTGGACAACGCTTTGATCGAGGCGGCTTACGACCTCGGGGCGAACGGCCTCACGGTGCTGCGGACGATCGTCATTCCCCACGCGGCTCCGGGCATCACGGCGGGGTGCATCGTGGTATTCATGCTGACGCTCGGCAATTACCTCACGCCGACTCTGCTCGGCGGCAAGAATTCGCAGTGGTTCACCGAACAGATCTACACCCAGTTCATTACCCGATTCAACTGGGAACAAGGCGCGGCCTTCGGCTTCCTGCTGCTCGCGCTGTCTACGCTGATCGTGGTCCTGGGTCTGCGCCTGAGCGGTCAGCGCTTCGGCGAAGTGATGCAACGAACATGATCCCCTCCCTGCCCCGACCGGCGTGGCTTCGGGCCGCAACCACGATTTATCTGGTCGTGTTCCTCGCCTTCCTGTTTTTGCCGCTGCTCGTGGTGGCGATCTTCGCCTTCAATGACGCCCCCTACCCGGCGCCGCCCTGGCACGGCTTCACGCTCGACTGGTTCTTGGGCAACGCCGGCAAGGATCGCGTCGGGCTATTCCAGGACAGCGAGTTGCTGACGAGCATCTGGACGAGTTGCCTGATCGCCGGCTCGGTCACCGTGCTCTCGGTGCTGGTCGGCACGACCAACGCCTTCCTGATCGAGCGGGGACGCTTTCGCGGCAAGGCGGCGTTGTCGATCATGATGCTCGCTCCGCTGGTGATTCCTGGCGTGATCCTCGGCATCTCGATCCTCGCCTTCGCGAGCCGGCTCGCGGATCTGGCCGACGATTGGTTCTCCTGGGATCTCGATTTTCTGCGACCCGGCCTGCCGCTGGTGGTGTTGGGGCAGTTTTCCTACATCGCGACGATCGCGACCCTGACGATTGCCGCGCGCCTGCGCCGTTTCGATCGCAGCCTCGAGGAGGCGGCCTGGAACCTCGGTGCGTCCAAGGCGGCCGTGTTCCGGCACATTCTCCTCCCCTTTCTGCGACCGGCCTTGCTGGGTTCGGCGGCGATCGCGTTCCTGATGTCCTTCGCGGACTTCAACACGACGCTGATGCTCGTCGGTGCGGACTCGCCGCTCACCGTCATGATGTACGGGCGCATGCACGAGGGTGCTACGCCGGTGCTCAACGCCGTGAGTCTGTTCTTGATGCTCGCCTCCGCGCTGCTGGCGCTCAGCCTGCTGCGCGGCGCAAAGAAATGACGGGGTCGCGCGACCGGACGGCCGTGATGGAACGGTCAGCACCGGAAACTTGGTACTTGGCCAGGAGCTGATCGAGCTTTTCGGACTCCTCGGCCATGGCTTGACTCGCCGCCGAGGTCTCCTCCACGAGTGCCGCGTTCTGTTGCGTCACCTCATCGAGTTTGCTCAAGGCTTTGTTGACTTCGTCGATGCCCTTGGATTGCTCCTGGCTGCTGGCGGCGATCTCCGCGATGATGTCGCTGACTTTCTTGACGGCGCCCACGATCTGCTCCAGCGCTTGCCCGGACTCGGACACGAGCGACGAACCTTCGACGACCTTCTCTTCGCTGTCCCGAATGAGCTCTTTGATCTCCTTCGCCGCCGTCGCACTGCGACCCGCGAGATTCCGGACCTCGGATGCCACGACGGCGAAGCCGCGGCCCTGCTCCCCGGCGCGAGCGGCTTCGACCGCCGCATTGAGCGCGAGCAGATTGGTCTGAAAGGCGATTTCGTCGATGACGCTGATGATGTTAGAAATCTTCTTGGAAGACTGACTGATCTCCGACATGGCGCCGACGGCCTTGGAGACCACCGCGCCGCCTTTGTTGGCCTGATCCCGAGCAACGGCCGCGAGGCCGTTGGCCTGGGTCGTGTTGTCGGCGTTCTGGCGCACGGTGGCAGTCATTTCCTCCATGGACGCTGCCGTTTGCTCGAGACTCGAGGCCTGCTGCTCGGTCCGGCCGCTCAAATCCGTGCTGCCGCGGGAGATCTCTTGCGCACCGCGCGCCACCGCGTTCGTCGCCTGTTTCACGGAACTGACGATGGCCGCGAACGACGCGATGAGTTCGTTGATACGCTGGCACAGGGCGCCGTAGACCTCCGATTTGGAGGCGGTCACGATGCGGGACGTCAAGTCACCGTCGATGACGGCCGCCACGACCGACTGCAGCTCATTGGCGACATTGATCTCACCGGTCAGATCGACCCACTCCACCACCGTGCCTGCGGTCTGGCCAAACTCGTCTTTCATCGGACTCAAGGTCAGCTTGAGGGTGAGATCCCCGAGCTTCAGCTGGGTGTTCATCGTACCGGTGATGCGCGACAACATCCCCCGCTGGTGGGCGGGGTTCTTGTGGAAAACGTCGATATTCGACCCGATCAACCGTGAAGCATCGAAACTCGGCAGCGCCTTGCGGATTTCGGACTGCGATGCAGTCAGGAGTTCTCGCGCCGCCTGGTTCATGTAAACGATATTGTGGTTCGTATCGGCGGCCATGATTTTCGCGGTGATCGTATCCAGAGAGTTCTTGATCGCGTAGTTCAAGGCGTCGCGCCGCTTTTGCGCGGTTATGTCCACCGCGAGTTTCATGATTTTGTAGGGGCGCCCGCGCTTGTCCAGGATTGGGTTGTAACTGGCTTCGAGCCAGGCTTCCTGGCCCGCCTTGCCGAGGCGCTTGTACTGTCCGGTATCGAATTCTCCTCGGCCCAGTTTCTCCCAGAAACGTTTGTACTCAGGGGAATCGCGGTAGGCCGCTTCGCAAAACATCCGATGGTGCTGGCCGACGATTTCCGCGAGCGTGTAGCCCACGATGTTGAGGAAGTTTTGGTTCGCCGTGATGATCGTGCCGTCGAGCCTGAATTCGATGATCGCCTGTGTCCGATTGATCGCAGCAATCTGGCCCAACATGTCCGTTTTGTTCATCGCTATCCTTCTGTGAGTTTGCCGAGCAGAGCGCTGGAACGCTCAGCCGCATGAAGTCGCCCTCGCGAGCGGTCAGACGAGGCTGTCGGCAGGATAGGTCAATTCTGAAAAACGGCGCCCGATTCGTTGACCGGAGTCACAACGCGGCGGCCACAGAGGGATGGGCGGACGGGCCAGTCCACTCGACTTAGGGCGAGGCCGGCGAGCCGGCCTGGGCCTCCAGCAACTGCATTCCCTGCGCATGTTTCCGCTGAAAGCCCTTCCACACGGTGATCTTGCCGGTTCCCGGACTGTAGGCCGCATAGGGTCCCGGGTCGTCGGTGGGCCAGACCCCGTCGTCCGAATCCGCGACCGGCACGTTCAGATAAGCGGCGCGGCTGGGATCATCCTTCAAATACAGGTCGAGGAAGGCCGTGATGAAATGCGCGTTGATCGCGTTGACGCGCTCCTTGTTCCAGACCGGGTCCTCGAACCAATCCTGATCCCAGAGGTGGTGCCGCATCGCCTCGGGCGCCGGATTGAGTCCGATCGAATGACCGGCTTCCTTGAACGTCAGCAGGTAGCGATGCGCATTCACGGCCTGTTCGAAGAATGCGCGCGCGCCGGTCTGATAATCGACGGTGTGGTCCTGGTTGCCGGCAATCAGCAGCAAGGGCGCCTTGATCGTGCGCAGACCCTCCTGGCCCCAGGCGCTCAAGGCCCCGCCACCGGCCGGTGAGATGGCGACGATCCCACGCAAGTTGACCACCGTGACATCCTCGCGCCGCGCACCGATCGTCGTGTACGGCAACAACTGGCCATTGGGCACGATTTTGGCCGCGTTGCCGTTCGCGTCGAGGCTGGCGCCGCCGGCGGTGAGCACGCCATAGCCGCCGATCGAATAACCGATCAGAGCGGTGCGCGTGGGATCGATCAGATGCTCGGCGGCGAGACTCTCCTGCAGGGATTTCGCGACGAAGGCGATATCGAGCGGACGGCGCAGCAGCGGCACAAAAAACTGAGAGGCATCGGTGATCGCGGGATCCTCGTGCTGGATCGCCGCGACCACATAGCCCTTGGAGGCGAGGTTCTCGGTCAACCAGGTCATCGCGGCCGGCGCGTTGCTGTAACCATGCGAAACGATCACCAGCGGATAATTGCCGCCGGCCGGCTTCGCGTCGCGCACGGCGATTCCGGGCACCGTAAAACTCGCGGGCGGGGCCGGCGGTTCGGCGGGAAAGGACGCCGTGTAGCTGGTCGGCGCATCGACGATGCTGGCCCGCGCCGGATACCAGAGATCCACGGTCAGTTCGCGATCGCGGGCAGGCGCGGCTCCGTGCGAGGAATCGACGCTGAGCATGTTGGCCGGGATGTGCTGCACGAGATGCAGCGTGCGCACGCCGACTCCGGCCTCACCCAGGCGCGCGAGTTCGGGCGCATCCGGCCCGAAACGGCTCGGCGGCCCGTCGGCGGCGCGCAGGCTCGTGGCCGGCAGGAGCAGGACGGCGAGCAGCAGCGCGACGGCCAGCGCGGGAAAGCGGATGGATTGCATGACGAGGACTCCTCTCGATCGTAAGTTAAGCGTCCCGGACCAGCGCCTCGTCGAGGATTTCGATCCAATGCCGCACCGGCGTGCTCGTGCCGCTCTGCAAGTGCTGGATGCAGCCGACATTGGCCGAAACGATGCAGGGTGCACCGATGGCAGCGAGCTGCGCGAGTTTGCGATCACGCAGCTGCAGGGCGATTTCCGGCTGCAGTAGGGAATAGGTGCCGGCCGATCCGCAGCACAGATGCGCCTCTGCGGCGGGCGGCCGGATCTGGAACCCCAAGGCGCCGAGCTGCGTCTCGACGACCCCGGTCAGGGACAGACCGTGCTGTAGGGTGCAGGGCGCATGGAAGACGGCCGCCTGCAGGTGGTCGGCCCGCACTCGGGACCGCAGCGCCGGCACGAGTTCCTCCAGCAATTGCGAGAGGTCGCGGGCCGCCGCGCTGACGCGCGCGGCCTTGTCCGCGTACGCAGGATCGTCGCGCAACGCGTGCGCGTAGTCCTTGATCATGACGCCGCACCCCGAGGCATTGCTGACGATTGCCTCGACTTCGCCGCGCTCGAGCGCCGGCCACCAGGCATCGATGTTGCGGCGCATGTCCTCGAGGGCGGCGTCGGCGTCGCTCAGATGATGGCGGATCGCGCCACAGCAGCCCGCGCCGCTCGCGAGCACGCACTGAATTCCCGCCGCATCGAGCACCCGCGCCGTGGCGCTGTTGATGTTCGGCAACATGGCCGGTTGGACACAGCCGGCGAGCAGAAACATCTTGCGTGCATGGACACGCGTCGGCCAGAGCGTCGCGCGAGACCGCGACGACCGCACCGACGCCCCGGCGTCGTCGGGCAGCTTGCGGCGCAGCGAAGCCGGCAGCCAGGGGCGCAGGCGCATTCCGAAGCGCAGGAGGGGCGCGAACAGCGATGAGGTGACCCCTTCCTTGAGTAGCCAGCGCGTCGCTCTCTCGGCGGCCGGTCGCGCGACGCGCGCGTCGACAATCTGCCGCCCGATGTCGACGAGATGCCCATAGTCGACGCCGCTGGGGCAGGTCGTCTCGCAATTGCGGCAGGTCAGGCAGCGGTCCAGGTGCAACTGCGTGCTGCGGGTCACTTCGGCGCCCTCGAGCACTTGTTTGATGAGGTAGATGCGGCCGCGCGGTCCGTCGAGTTCGTCGCCCAGTAGCTGAAACGTCGGACAAGTCGCGTTGCAAAACCCGCAGTGTACGCACTTGCGCAGAATCGCCTCGCCCTCCCGGCCGGCGGGGGTGTTTACGAACTCGGGACTCAGTTTCGTCTGCATGCACCAGCCTCTAGAGATCCGGATAGAGCCGGCCGTCATTGAAGACACGTGCGGGATCGAAGGCGAGCTTCAGGCGCCGATTGAGCGCGAGCACAGCCGGGCTGGGCTTAGCGAAGGCGCCCGTCGACTTGTCGGCGGCCCGCACGAGCGTCGCATGACCGCCCGCGCGAGCGGCCGAATCACGCACGGTCGCGGCCGGCGCCGACGTCCGCCACCAGCGCAGCGCCCCGCCCCACTCGATCCACTGGCGGCCGGGTAGCGGGATCGACGCCGTCCGGGCCGGCAGGGACAAGCGCCACAAACAATCGCCGGCCGCCAACTCGGCGGCGCTCGGACGAAAGAAAGCATCGCCGTGATCGCGCAGCGAAGTCCACCACCGCTCCGCCGCTGCGGTCTCGAGTCGGCTGCCGCCCAGGCGGCCGAGCGCGGCGCGCACCGCGGAGTCGGCGCCCGCGAGCCGCAGCACCAGGCGATTTTCGGTCCAGGAACTCGAGCGCAGCGGTAAGGCCTGGGTGCTCCAGGCGGACAGTTGGGCGAGTGCCTGCGTCTCGTCGCCCTCGAACGCGATCGTCGCGGTCGCGACAGGGCGCGGCAGAACCTTGAGCGAAACCTCGCAGATCACGCCCAAGATGCCCCAGGAACCGGCGAGGACCCGCGCGGCATCGTATCCGGCGACGTTTTTCATGACTTCGCCGCCGAAATGCAGGACCTCGGCGCGTCCGTCGATCAGCGTGCAGCCCAGCACGTAGTCGCGCAGCGAGCCCACGCAGGCGCGCGCGGGACCGGTCAAGCCGGCGGCGACCATGCCGCCCACGGTCCCGCCGGGCGCGAAACGGGGCGGCTCGAACGGCAGACACTGGCCGGCTTCGTCGAGCAGCGCCTCGAGCTCAGCCAAGGGCGTGCCGGCCCGCGCGGTGACCACGAGTTCGCTGGGTTCGTAGCTGCTCACGCCCGAGAGTTCCTCGAGCGTCAAGGGCGCACCGCGCGGCGCCTCACCATAGAAGGCTTTTGTGCCGCCGCCGCGAATGTCGAGCTGCTCGCCGGCGGCCGCCGCGGCGCGCACCCGCTCGGTCAAACGCCGCAGGGCCGCCTCGCCGTGGCTCATCAGAAACGCGGCAATTCGGCGAACGGTAGCATGCCGCGATGCACGTGCATCTTGCCGTACTCGGCGCAGCGCTGCAGCGTCGGGATCACTTTGCCGGGGTTGAGCAGACCGCGTGGATCGAAGGCGCGCTTGATCGCGAAGAACTGCTCCCGCTCCGCCGGCGAGAATTGCACGCACATCGAGTTCAACTTCTCCACGCCGACACCGTGCTCGCCGGTGACCGTGCCGCCGAGACGCACGCTGGCCTCGAGTATCTCCGCCCCGAACAATTCGCAGCGTCGCATCTGCTCGGCATCGTTGGCGTCGAACAGAATGAGCGGATGCAGGTTGCCATCCCCAGCATGGAAAACGTTGACGCAGCGCAGGTCATATTTTTCCGCCATCACGCCGATCGCGCGCAGCATCTCGGCGAGACGCTTGCGCGGGATCGTGGAATCCATGCACATGTAATCGGGACTGATGCCGCCCGACGCCGGGAACGCATTCTTGCGTCCGCTCCAGAAACGCTGGCGCTGCGCCTCGTCGCGACTGACCTCGATGCGCGAAGCGCCGCTCGCGGTCAACACCTCGGTCATGCGCTCGATCTCATCGGCGACCTCCTCGGGCGTCCCATCGCTCTCGCAGAGCAGAATGGCGGCTGCCGCGAGGTCGTAACCGGCGTGCACGTAGGCCTCCGCGACCGCGGTCATTGGTCGATCCATGAGTTCGAGACCGGCTGGAATGATGCCGCGCGCGATTACGTTGGCGACCGCGGCACCCGCGGACTCGACATCGTCGAAGCTCGCCATGATGCAGCGGGCGAGCTGCGGCTTGGGCGTGAGCTTCACCGTCACTTCGACGGTCACGGCGAGCATGCCCTCGCTGCCGACGACGAGGGGCAGGAGGTCGAGACCCGGCGCATCGAGTGCCTCGGAACCGAATTCAACCGGCTGACCGCCAGCAAGGTAGCCGCGCACCCGCACGACGTTTTGCAGCGTGAGGCCATATTTGAGGCAGTGCACGCCGCCGGAATTCTCGGCGACGTTGCCGCCGATCGTGCAGGCGATCTGGCTGCTCGGGTCGGGCGCGTAATGAAGCCCGAAGGGCGCCGCCGCCTCGCTGATCGCGAGATTCCGCACGCCGCTCTGGACGACGGCGGTGCAGCTTGCCGCATCGATGCTGAGGATCCTGTTGAACTTGGCGAGCGACAGGCTAACGCCCCAGCGGTGCGGCAACGCGCCGCCTGACAGACCGGTGCCGGCCCCCCGCGCCACGACCGGCACGTCGAGGTCGTGGCAGACCGCGAGCACGGCGGCGACCTGTGCCTCGGTCTCCGGGATCACGACCACGAGCGGCGAGGCACGATAAGCCGTCAGTCCGTCGCATTCGTACGCAACGGTGTCCTCATGGCGGAAGAGTATCGCGCCTGACGGCACGATGCGCGCGAGCGCGCCGACCACCTCGCGCTGGCGCGCAGCGCGGTCCGGCACCGCCACGTCGGGCGTCATGCGCCGGCTCGCCACTTGATCGAGCAACCGATACAAACGTGTTGCAGCTCGGGACCTCGGCCCGTCGTGGCGATCGAATGCATGGCCTCGTAAAGATCCCGCGCCGTCCCTTCCGGCGCCGTCTCCTTGCGTGATGCGTCCAGGCGGCCGCGATATTGCAGGCGCAGGCCGGCGTCGTAACCGAAGAAGTCCGGCGTGCAGACCGCGCCATAGGCGCGCGCGACCGCCTGGCTTGCGTCATAGAGGTAGGGAAACGACAGGCCAGGCGCGAGTTCAACCATGCGTTCGAAGCGATCCTCCGGGTAAGCGTCGGTGTCGTTGGAGTTGATCGCGATCACCCGCACACCGATGGCGGCGAGATCCCGGGCGTCGCGCACGAGCCGCGGGAGGATCGCTTTGACATAAGGACAATGATTGCAGATGAACGCGATCACGGTGCCGCGCATCCCGGCGAGACTCCGCAGCGAGTGCGAGGCGCCGTCGGTGCCCGGCAGGACGAAGTCCGACGCCGGTGATCCGATTTCCGCGGCGGGTGCTTCAGCGGCCATGGCGGTTCCGGTCGCCGCTCAGCGCCCGGCAGCGGGCGCCAGCAACAAGGCCGGCAACTCTTCGAGACTGTCGACCAAGAGATCGCAGGGCAGGCTACGGGGGTCCATGCCTTCGTTGTAGCCATAGGGCACGCAGATCACCGGAATGCCGGCGCCGCGCGCCGCCTGCACGTCGTTGATCGAATCACCGACCATGAGCGCGCGTGCCGGGGCCACTCCCAGGGACTCGCAGGCAAACAGCAGCGGCATCGGATCCGGCTTGCGTCGCGCACAGCTGTCGCCGCCGACGTAGACATCGACGCCCGGGCTCAAGCCCAGCCGCTGCGCCAACGAGATTGCAAAGCGCCGCTGCTTGTTCGTCACGATGGCCGTGCGCAGGCCGGCGGCGTGCAGGGCCAGCAGGCCTTCGGCGGCTCCGGCAAAGGGCTGGGCGGCGCACTCGTCCGTCTGCTGCAGAGCCCCGTAATGATGAAAGAATCGATCGACGATTGCCGCTTGGGTAGCCGCATCGAGGCTGCGTCCCTGCAGTTCGGCGGCGCGCTGAACGAGCACCGGGCCGCCGCGACCGATCATCGTCTTCGCGGCGGAGGCGGCCACGGGCTCCCAGCCGAATTCGGCGATTGCGCGATTGAGCGCGACGGAGATATCGCCTGCCGTATCGAGCAAGGTGCCGTCGAGGTCGAATAGGACCGCTTCGAGCGGCGCACCGCGCCAGACTGCGGCCGCGGCGCGGGAAGTGGTCGGACCCTCGAGTGTCGTCATGTTGCGATTATGCCCGATATCGGCACCGCTCCGGCAACCCTTCGCCGCCCGTTCAGCGGCGGCATCAGTCGATAGACAGCGACGATCGATTCCATCGCATCAATCAGCTGGCGCCGGCCGCGCGGGCCGGTACAATGCCCCTACACAAGTTCCACAACGGGAAACGAATCATGTCAGCCAAACCCATCAATATTGGGATCGCCACCGAGGACCGCGCAGCGATCGCCGGCGGACTGTCGCGTCTGCTCGCGGACACCTACACGCTGTATTTGACGACGCACAACTTCCACTGGAACGTCACGGGTCCAATGTTCAATACCTTGCATCAAATGTTCATGACCCAGTACACCGAGCTCTGGAACGCGGTCGATCCGATCGCGGAACGCATTCGCTCCCTGGGCCACGCCGCACCCGGATCCTATGCACAGTTCGGCGCGCTCGCCTCGATCCCGGATGCACCGGCGGCGGCACCGAAGGCGCTGGATATGGTCCGCATCCTCGTCGAAGGGCATGAATCGGTGGCGCGTACCGCGCGCAGCGTGTTTCCGGTCGCCGATGCCGCGGGCGACGAGCCGACGGCCGACTTGCTCACGCAGCGCCTGACGGTGCACGAGCAGGCCGCGTGGATGCTTCGTTCTCTTCTCGAGGAGTGAGGCTGACGCCCGCTCAGGCGGCCTGTGGGCACTCGCAGACGACGCAAGTACCCGGCCGACCCTCGAGCGGCCGGATTTCCAGTCGCGCACCGATCGCTTGGGCGCGATACTGCATCGTGCGCAGACCCAGTCCCGGCCGTTTGGCGCCTCGCGAGCCGAGACCCGCACCGTCGTCCCAGATTTTCAGCCGCACACGGGCCGCTTCGACGTCGAGGCTCACGTGGATGGTCTGCGCACGCGCATGCTTGAGCGCGTTCGCGAGCGCCTCTTGCGCGATGCGAAACAGGTGATCGGCGACGACGGCCGACAAGCCGAGGCGGGCCGCTTCGCTGACGGCCAGATCGACGGTCGGCCCCGATGCGGCGTTCAGCCCGGACACCAGCTCGCGCAGCGCCACGACCAGGCCGCCTTCCTCCCCGACCGGCGACAAACCTCGGGCGATCGCCTGGCAGGAGCGAATCGCGTGCGCGACGATCGCCTGCGACTGCTCCAGGTCGCCGACGCTGACCGGCTTTGCTGAGTGCGCCGCGCGTATCAACGCGGACAGCAACAACGAGAGCCCGGTGAGTTCCTGGCCGAGTCCGTCGTGCAAATCCGTACCGAAACGATGTTGTTCGTGACGAATCGTCTCGAGCAGGGCCGCCTGCAGCTCGCGGCGCTCCGTCAAATCGTGGATCACCAGGACGAACAGGGAAGCGCCCGACACTCGCGCCTCGCCGACCGAGATCTCCGCGGGAAATCTGCCGCCGTCGCTGCGAGTCGCGGTCGTCGGCAGCGCACTGAGGAGCAAGGGCGGTCGATCGCGATCCCGGTCTTGGTCCGTTTGCGGCAGAAGGCTCGTCAGCGGCGAGGGCAACAAGAAATCGACGGCGCGGCCGATCACCTCGATCGCCTTGAATCCGAATAGACGCTCGCAGGCCGGATTGAACATGCATATCGTACCGGCGGCGTCCAGCAGCAGCACGCCGTTGACCGCGGTGTCGACGACGGCCCGGAAGCGCTCGCCCATGGCCTTGATCTCCGCCTCGGCACGCCGGTCGTTCGCGACGTCTCGCATGGTGATCGAAGTGCCGACGAGACGACCCAGGCCATCGACGATGCAGGTAATGGCCCCGTCGACGGGCACGAGGGCGCCGGAACGGCTGCGGACCAGGGCGTCCCTGCCGAACGCAGCCGGCGCGCGAGTCTGGAGCACGCCGACGACCAGATCCTGTACCCGAGCCGAAGAGGCGGGCTCCTCGAGCTGCAAGACCGTGCCGGCGAACTCGCCGAGCGCGTGACGCGTCTTCCAGCCGGTCAAGCGTTCGGCGACCGGATTCATGAAGCGCACGCAACCCTCCACGTCGGTGGCGATCACGGCGTCCGAGATGCTCGCGAGGATCGTCGCATAAGTCAGTCGACTGTCTTCGAGGCGCTGTTCGCTCTCGAAGCGTTCGAGGGCAACTTCGACCGCTGCAAGGAGGCTGCGCATCTGGAAGGGTTTCAGTACGTAGCCATAGGCGGAATTGCTCTTGGCGCGTTCGAGCGTATGGCGGTCCGAGTGCGCCGTCAGATAGACGATGGGCACGCGTCGCATGGCGTTGATCCGATCGGCGGCATCGATGCCGTCCATCTCGCCCTTGAGGCGGATGTCCATGAGGATCAAGCCGGGGTTCAGCGCCGCTGCCGCCTCGATCGCGCCGGCGCCCGAATCGGCGATGCAGACGATTTCGCAGCCGACGCGCTGCAGGCGATCGCTGATTTCCTCCGCGATCAAGGCTTCGTCTTCGACGATCAGGACCCGCAGTCCCGCAATCGAATGCTCCGGACTCGTCATCCCCAGTTAACTCCCTGTAACCCTGCGTCTTAAGTACACCAAGCGATAGGGCCGGTCAATGCCACGACCCGCCTTGACGGGCGCACAGCGGAGGTATTCACTGCGACGGCGGGCTGCATTGCAGCCGCTACGCGGGAGGTGGCCATGGATTCGACGACACACCGCTGGTTCGACACGACCGGCTTCATGCCCCACGGGCATTGTTATCTATGGACTCCGAGTCTGCTCTGGATACACCTCGGCTCCGACATATTGATCGGCATCTCTTACCTCGCGATTCCGGTCAGCCTGTTCCTTCTGCGGCGCCGACGCCCGGATCTGGAATTCAACTGGCTGTTCCTCTCGTTCAGCCTGTTCATCGTCGCCTGCGGCCTGACGCATTGGGTGATGGCCTGGGACATCTGGCATGCCGAGTACTGGCTCGAAGGCAGCCTGAAACTCGTGACCGCGGCGCTGTCGATTCCCACGGCGTACATGCTCTGGCGCGCGCTGCCCCTGGTCATCGCGATGCCGAGCAATGCCGCTTTGACGCGCGCGAACGACGAGAAGCAAGTGTTGCTGAAAGAGATTCACCATCGCGTCAAGAACAACCTCGCCGTCATCTCGAGCCTGTTCTATCTCGAGTCGACCTACACCCGCGACGATGCGACGCGCGACCTGCTGCAACAAAGCCAGGATCGAGTGCGGGCCATGGCCATGGTGCACGAGGCCTTGTACCGCTCCGAGAGCCTCGCCGAGGTCGATCTGGCCGAGTACGCCGAGGCGCTGTGCCGACAGCTGCTCGCGACCTACGCCCGGCCCGGTTCGCGAGTCGAACTCGAGACACAGATGGAATCGATCCGCATGAGCATCGAACTCGCCGTCCCCTGCGGCCTGATCCTGAACGAGCTCATGACCAACTCGCTGAAACACGCGTTTCCGAGCGGCACCGCGGGGAAGATCAGCGTGAGCCTCGAGCGCACCGGCACGGGCGGCTGCGTTTTGAGCGTCAGCGACGACGGCGTCGGACTGCGCGAGGAGACGAACACCGCTGGGTCGCTGGGACTGCGCATCGTGCGATTGATGGCGCGTCAGATCGACGCCGTCTTCGAACTCGGCTCGCGTGATCGGGGCGCGCGAGCGTCCCTGACCTGGGCCGCGCTCGCCGCCGATCACGGGACCTTGAGCCCCTGATTCGCGTCGAGCACGCCGCGCACGCGACGCAGCAGCCACATCGGCGATTTGCGGGCCGCTCAGATCGGGCAAGATCACGTCGGTCAGCAGTAAGTCGGTCTCGAGGGGAGCCGCCATGGCGCGATCAATCCACCGCGCACGCGGGAAAATAGACGAGGAAGCTCGTCCCCTGACCGAGCGCGGTCTCGACTTCGATCGAGGCATTGTTCTGACGAACGATACCGTACACCGTCGACAGGCCGAGGCCGGTCCCTTTGCCGGCCTCCTTGGTCGTGAAGAACGGCTCGAAGATGCGCGCACTGGTCGCAGCATCCATGCCATGTCCGGTATCGGAAACCCGCAGGCGCACGTAGCGACCCGCTGTGGGCGCCGCACGCGCCGGGTCGGTGGCGTGCGGGGCGCTCGCATCGGCTGAACGGCGGGGCGCATCGATCTCGACGTCGGTCGTTTCGATGAGCAACTCGCCGCCCGCAGGCATGGCGTCGCGCGCGTTCACGACGAGATTCATTAGCACCTGCTCGATCTGACCATGATCCGCGAGGATTGCCGGCGTCCGCGCCGCGCAATGTGAGCGCAAACTCAAATCCTCGCCGATCATCCGCTGCAGCATCGGCTCGATGTCCGTGATCAGTGCGTTCAGATCGATCACGGACGGTCGCCAAGGCTGCTTGCGGCTGAAGGCGAGCAGCTGCCGCGTCAGGGCCGCGCCGCGCAAACCGGCGGACTTGATCTCGGCGAGGTAGCTGCGGCCGATGTCGGTGGGGTCCAGCCGGGACTCCAGCAGCTCCGTGCAAGTGAGCACGACCTGCAAGGCGTTATTGAAGTCGTGCGCGACCCCGCCCGCGAGCCGGCCGATCGCCTCCAGTTTCTGCGCCTGTAAAATCTGCGCCTCGAGATTGCGTCGTTTGCTGATGTCGAGGAAGGTGACGACCGCACCGATCGTCAGACCCTCGTGATGAATCGGATAGGACCAGTATTCGACCGGAAACGCGCTGCCGTCGCAGCGGAAGAAGACTTCGTCGTCGCAATGAATGCCCTGGTCGAGGTGGAATGCCCGGTAGACCTTGCAGTCTTCCGCCGCGTAGGGCCGGCCGTCCGGAAAACTGTGGTGATGGTGGTCGTGCACACGCTCGCCGATCAGCTCCTGCGGGTCTTCGCACCCGAGCAGGCGCGCGGCGGCAGGATTGCAGAACGTGCACAAGCCGTCGCGGTCGATGCCGTAGATGCCCTCCGCCGTGGAGTTCAGCAAGAGCAGATAGTTCTCCTGCGACTCGAGGTAGCGGCGTTCGATCGACTTTCTCTCCGTCGTATCGACGTGCATGATCACGGCGCCGCGCGCATTGCCCGTATGCAACGGAGCCACGTTCATCCGGAACCAACGCTCCTCGGCCGGCGGGCGGCAGCCGTATTCGAGCGAATAACCCGGCAGTTCACCGTTAAGGACACGCCAGATGCCGTCCAGCGCAAGCGCCGCCGCCTGGGCGCCCGGCCCACGGGCGCGCGCGCACACGTCGAGATAATTGCTACCCAGCCCCAGACCCTGAGAGCCGAGTGAATTGTCCGCGGACATCCGCACCCAGGACTCGTTGAGCCCGACGATCGTGCCCTGGGCATCGAGGACAGCCACGTGCGCCGGCAGCGCGTTGAGGATGGCGATCTGCGTGCGGGCAATTTCGCTGCGCTGGATCACCTCGCGTTGTAAAGCCCGGTTCGCCGCCTCCAGTTGCTGGATCTTCTCCTCGAGCTTGTGAATCAGGGCTTCGTTGTATTCCTTCAGGACCACCCCGTTGTGCGCAGTCGCTTCGACACCGGCGCTGTTCTGCCTGTCAGTCTCCGCCTCTCCCCCCTCCAGCATCGCTCCTCCGTTCCCTAGAGTCCGCGTTTTCAGCTGATGTTCCGCCTATCCTCGGCGGCCGTCCAGTGGACGAACGAGGCAAGAACTGCCCGACCCCCTTGCCGGGCGAGCGGGCTAGGGACTTTGCTGCGGTACGAGGCGCAACTTGCTGATGTCGTAGCCCATGGTACCCACCCGGGTGCGCAAGCGATCATAGTCGGCGGGGTTCAAAGTCGGGGTGCGCGCCATGATCCAGACGTAATCCCTCGCATCGCGGGCGATGATCGTTTCGGTATACGCATCGTCCAAATAAGCGATCAGATATTGCGCCTTGATCGGCCAGATGAACTGCATGCCCCAACGGGCATTGCTCGCCTTGTCGAGCACGAAACCGTGCGGCTTCATCGTCTTCGTCGGGCCGTCGAAGCCGCCCTTGCGGAACGTGAACGTCGTCGCGATCGTGCCATCGGGATTCAGCGCGTAGGACTCGACCGCATCGTAGGCATCTTTCTCCAGGAACGTCGGAATACTCGCGATGACATACCAGGGACCCATGAAGCGATCCAGATCGACGTGAGCGACGGGGGCGATGGGATCTTTAGGCATGGCGGCACACGCGTTGAGCAGTAGGAGGGGCAGGAGGACCCAACCGAGGCGGGCGAAGCGCTTCATTGGCGGCTCGTCGCGCGCAGCAGGGGCGCCGCGCTTGCCATCAGGCGATCGATGACGAGAAACACGCCGCCGAGCACGATCACCACGAGCAGCAGTCCCAGCGCGTTGATCACCGTTTGGGTGTAACCGATGAGGGTCACGTCCCAGAAAGGATACGGATACCGCCCCACGACGACACCGCGCAGCAGGACGTAGGCGAAGTAGCCGGTGGGATAAATGAGCCAGGCCGGCAAATGCCGGGGACCAAGGTTGCCTTTCGGCACGAACACCAGCCACAGCAGCACGAAAGCCGCCGGGACGACGTCGTGGAACAAGGTGTCGGCGACCCAAGACCAGCCCGAGGGCTTCCACAAACCCCGCAGCAGCAGCTCGTACGCGATCGACACCAGGGAAATCGCGACCGCGACCCCGGTCAAAAATTCCGGGGTCCGCAGCCGGAGCGCGAGCCGCCCGTGCGGTGCGCCGAGCATGACGGTCAAGGTCGCGGCGATCAGGAAATTGGTCCAAATCGTGAAATAACTGAGCAGATTGTTGAGCCGTTCCGCGAGGCTTCCCGGCAAATGCGCCGGATTCGACAGCGTCAGCAGCAACTGCAGACCAAGGGCGAACCAGGCGAGTCCGGCGATCGCAGCGAACGAGAACTCGCGCGAACCCCAGGAACTCTTGGCATGGACGGGTGTTTGATCGGTGCGCATCGCCTCATGATAGCCGATCGCGATTCCAGTTCCAGTCGCGAATCTCCGGCATGTCCTCGCCGTGCTCACGAATGTAGCGTCCGTGCTCCACGAGCTTGTCGCGCAGCTGCTGTTTGAGATAAGCGCCCGGACTGCCTGGATCCAGCAGGCGGTCGAGGACGTCGATCGCCAGATGATAGCGATCGAGTTCGTTGAGCACCGTCATGTCGAAGGCGGTCGTGATCGTGCCCTCCTCCTTGTAGCCGCGGACGTGCAGATTCGCGTGGTTTCCACGCCGGTAAGTGAGCCGGTGGACCAGCCAGGGGTAGCCGTGAAAGGCGAAGATCGTCGGCCGATCGGGCGGAAACAGCGAATCATAGTCCCGGTCGCTGAGGCCGTGCGGATGCTCCGTCTCCGGCTGCAATTTCATCAGATCGACGACGTTGACGACGCGCAGCCGCAGCTGCGGCAGATGTTCACGCAGGATCGTCACCGCCGCCAGGGTCTCGAGCGTCGGCACATCCCCGGCGCAGGCGAGCACGACGTCGGGCTGCGCCGCCAGATCGTTGCTCGCCCAGGCCCATATTCCGATGCCGGCGGCGCAGTGCAGGGTCGCCTGGGCCATGGTGAGCCACTGCGGCGCCGGGTGCTTGCCGGCGATCACCACGTTGACGTAATGGCGACTGCGCAGGCAGTGGTCCATGACGGACAAGAGGCAGTTCGCGTCCGGCGGCAGATAGACCCGGACGATTTCAGATTTCTTGTTGACCACGTGATCCAAAAATCCGGGATCCTGGTGCGTGAACCCGTTGTGATCCTGGCGCCAGACATGCGAGGACAATAGATAATTCAGCGAGGCGATCTTGCGGCGCCAGGGCAGCTGCGCAGTGACCTTGAGCCATTTGGCATGCTGATTGAACATGGAATCGACGATGTGGATGAAGGCTTCATAGCAATTGAACACGCCGTGGCGGCCAGTGAGCAAATAGCCTTCCAGCCAGCCCTCGCACTGATGCTCGCTCAACATCTCGAGGACGCTGCCCACGCGCGCCAGGTACTGATCATCCGGCAGCGTTGCCGCCTCCCATTGCCGGTTCGTGACCTCAAACACGGCCTCCAGGCCGTTCGAGATCGTCTCGTCGGGTCCGAAAATCCGAAAGTTGCGCGGTTCCTGGTTCAGGCGCACGACGTCTCGCAGGAACTTGGCGAGGACGCGGGTATCGCCTCCGCCCAGCACGCCGGGCCGGGGCACCTCGACCGCGTAATCGACGAAGTCGGGCATGCGCAGTGCACGCAACAAAGCGCCGCCGTTCGCATGAGGGTTGGCGCCCATGCGCCTAGCGCCCGCGGGCGCGAGCGCGGCGAGGTCGGGCAGCAATCGGCCCTCGGCATCGAAGAGTTCCTCGGGGCGATAGCTGCGCAGCCACTCCTCGAGCTGACGCAGATGTTCGGGGTGGTGCGCAGGATCGGTCAGGGGCACCTGATGCGAGCGGAACGAGCCCTCGTTGGGCCGGCCGTCGACGACCTTCGGACCGGTCCAGCCCTTGGGCGACTGGAGCACGATCATGGGCCAGCGCGGTCGCGTAAGCTCGCCCCGACTGCGGGCGGCTTGCTGGATCGATAGAATCTCCCTGATCACGCGATCGAGGGTTGCGGCCATGGCTTCGTGCATGAGCGCGGGCTCGTGACCCGCGACGAAGTATGGCTCCCAACCAAGCCCGAGCAGTAATTGCCGCAGTTCCTCGCGCGGAATGCGGGCGAGGATGGCGGGATTCGCGATCTTGTAACCATTCAAGTGCAGGATCGGCAGCACCGCGCCGTCGCTCGCGGGATTCAGAAACTTGTTCGAATGCCAGGCCGTGGCGAGCGGGCCGGTCTCGGCCTCGCCGTCGCCGATCACGCAGGCGGCGATCAAGGACGGATTGTCGAAGACCGCCCCGAAAGCGTGGCTCAGCGAATAACCCAATTCACCGCCCTCGTGGATCGAGCCGGGACACTCGGCCGATGCGTGGCTCGGAATGCCGCCGGGAAAGGAGAATTGCCGGAAGAGACGCTGCAAACCCGCAAGATCCTGGCTGATGTTCGGATAGATCTCGCTGTAACTACCCTCGAGATAGGTTCCCGCGACCACCGCCGGCCCGCCGTGTCCGGGACCGGACAGATAGATCATGTCGAGGTCGTCTCGTTTGATGACGCGATTCAGATGCGTATAGATGAAGTTCTGACCCGGCGTCGTGCCCCAATGCCCGAGCAGCATGCGCTTGACGTGTGCGAGTTCGAGCGGCGCGCGCAGCAATGGATTGGCGCAGAGGTAGATCTGGCCGACCGCCAGATAATTGGCGGCGCGCCAGTACGCGTCGATCTTGCGCAAGGCCTCCGGGTCAAGAGTCGGGTGTTCGACGGCGGCCGTGATCATTCAATCCTCCGAATGCGAGATGCCGAGGACGTCGCGCGTCTGCGCGGCGATCATGATCTGCTCGTCGGTGCGCACGACGCGCACACGCACGCGGCTCGCGGGCGTCGAGATCAAGGCGGGCGCGGCATCGTGAACGGACAGGGCTGCGTTCGCGCTGCCGTCCAATTCGACGCCGAGATACTCCAGGTCCGCGCAGATCCGGGCGCGGATCGGCGCCGCGTGCTCGCCGATGCCGCCGGCGAAGGTCAAGGCATCGAGACCGCCGAGCACGGCCGCGTACGCGCCGATCGTCTTCCTGGCCTGATAACAGAAGGACTCGAGCGCCTCGGCGGCGCGCACGTCGGTCGCCTCTGCGTTCAACAGATCTTGCACATCCGAGCTCGTCTCCGAAATACCCAGCAGTCCGCACGCGCGCGTGGTCATCGTCTGGAAACCTTGCGGCGTCATCTGCTCGGTGCGCGCGAGGTAATCGACGAGACCGGGATCGAGATCACCGCTGCGGGTGCTCATCAGGATCCCGGAACCTGGCGTGAAGCCCATCGACGTGTCGACGCTGACGCCGTCGCGCAGCGCGCACAGGCTCGCTCCGTTGCCGAGATGCGCGATCACCATGCGCCCCCGTGTCGCGGCCGGCTCGTTGATGCGCCGCAGTTCGCGGATGAGATACTCGTAGGACAGGCCGTGAAACCCCAGCCGTTCGACGCCTTGCGCCGCATAGCGCCGCGGCAGGCTCAGGCGCTTCGCGACGCCGGGCATGCGGCGGTGAAACGCGGTATCGAAACAGGCGGCTTGCGGCACAGATGGTCTGCGTTCGCGCAGGAACTCGATGAGTTCGATCTCGCGCGGGAGATGTTCAGGATCGAGCGGCGCACGCGCTTGTAACTCGCCGATCAGCTGCGGCGTGATGCGTTCCGGTGCGGTGCGCAGCCCGCCGTTGACGACGCGATGGCCCGCAGCGACCAGATCGGCGCCGTAGCCGCTTGCGTCCAGGTGCTCGAACAGGCAGCGAGCCGCGCTGCGATGGTCGATGACCCCGGAAACCGCCTCCTCGCGCATCGCCGCGCCGCCCTCGCCCGCGAGCGACAGACGTGTGCCCGGCGAGCCGATTCGGTCGATGGTCGCCGCAAATCGCCGCCGCAATTTGGCGGACGTATCGTAGAGAACGGCGCGGATGCTCGAGGAGCCGCCATTGATGGACAGGATCGTAGACATGCAAGAATCATCGCACGGTGCTGTGCGCATTCCGCAGGATTCCCCGGGTCACAGCAAGTAGGACAAGCACCTACGCGCAGCAGGTGGTACGCGGCCGTCCGAGCGTTCGTCCGATGATCGTCATCAGTCTCTCCGCGAGCCAAAATTGTGTCATGCCGTCGGCCGGACAATGGTACCGTGTCGATACCTACTTCGGAGTTCCGTCTGATGCAAGAGAAGCCCAATTTTTTGAACGGCCGGACCCCCATTCAACCGTCCGACGATCCCACGATGGACTTTCGCGCCCGGCTCGCCCATCAGCAGGCGGAGAACGCCGAGCGCCGACGCTTCGACCTCGCCGAACAATCCTCGCGCCTGAAGACCGCCGAAGAGCGGATTCGGATTTGGGAGCGGCTGCATGAGGTGACGCTGCCCCGGGATCCGGAGCATCGTCTGATCGCCATCATCGCCAGCAACACCAATCTCACGGCCGAGGATGTCCGCGAGGAACAGCGGCGGCGTGCGGAAGTGAAGCTCGCCAGCGCCGCGGCCAGTGCGGCTGCCGGCGCCTGAGCGCACGACTCTCCGAACACGCGCTGCCGGCGGTTTAATCCCGCAAGAACCAGGGCAGCGCCGTGAGTGTCACCCCGACACCGACGAGCCACCACGCATTGGCCACGAAGTACGGGTAGATCATGAGCGCGATCCCGCAGACGAGCGGCCACGGAGCGCGCTGCTTTTTGCCGTAGAGAAAAAAGCCCAGACCGATCGAACTGAACAGCAGTCCCCACAACAGCTGCGCCCCGCTCATCAAATCTCCCAGGTCAGATCCACGTCGATGATGCCGGCCTCGCGCAGGTGCGCGATGACCGCTTCGGCTGCAGCTTCAGCCGGGAGCAGGGCGGTATCGAGCCGCAGCTCCGGGTTCTGCGGCGCTTCGTAGGGTGAGTCGATGCCGGTAAAATTTTTCAGCTCACCGCGACGGGCCTTGGCGTAAAGACCTTTGACGTCGCGCGCCTCGGCCGCCTCCAGGGTCGTGTCGACGAACACCTCGATGAATTCGCCGGGCTCGACGAGGCTGCGCGCCAGGGCGCGCTCCGCGCGGAACGGCGAGATGAACGAGACCAGCACGATCAGTCCCGCATCCACCATCAGACGAGCCACCTCGGCAACGCGACGGATGTTCTCGACCCGGTCTTCGTCGCTGAACCCCAAGTCCTTGTTGAGACCGTGCCGCACGTTATCGCCGTCCAGCAGGTAGGTCTGCCGGCCGTCGGCGTGCAGTTTCTTCTCGACCAAATTGGCGATCGTCGACTTGCCGGCGCCCGACAAGCCGGTGAACCAGAGGATGCAGGGTTTCTGATGACTCAAGTGCGCGCGTGCGTGCTTGTTGACGTCCAGCGCCTGCCAATGCACGTTCTCGGCGCGACGCACGGCCCCGCGCAGCAGCCCCGCGCCGACGGTGTCGTTGCTGAGGCGGTCGATCACAATGAAGCCGCCGAGCGTACGATCCTCCTCGTACGTCTCGAAGGCGACCGCGCTGCCGAACTCGATGCCGCAAACCCCGATGTCGTTGAGCTCGAGCCGCTTCGCCGGCCGCTGTTCCAGGGTATTGACGTCGATGCGATACTTGATCGGCGTGATGCTCGCGGAGACGGTCTTCGTCCCGATCTTCACGAGATACGCGCGGCCCGGCATCAGCGGCGTTTCGTGCATCCAGATGATCGTCGCTTCGAACTGGTTGGCGATTGCCGGCGAGGCATCGGCCGCCGCGAGCACGTCGCCGCGGCTCACGTCCACCTCATCGACGAGGGTCAGGGTGACCGACTCGCCGGCGAGCGCCCGCGGCACTTCGCCGGCGGCCGAGAGAATGCGTGAGACCCGGCTCGTGCGACCCGAGGGGAGCACCCGCACGGCGTCGTGGGTCCTGACCACGCCGCTTGCGATCATGCCGGCGAAGCCGCGAAACTCCGCGTTCGGCCGGTTCACCCATTGCACCGGCAGGCGGAAGGGCTGCGGTCTCGCAGCGTCGTCGATCACGACGTCCTCCAGAACCCTGAGCAGTGTCTTGCCGCGATACCAGGGCATGCGCGATCCCGCCGTGACGATGTTGTCGCCGGCAACGGCAGAGACCGGGATCGCGGTGATGTCGGCGAGCCGAATCTGCGCCGCAAATTCACGGTAGTCGCGCTCGATGGCCTCGAAGACCTCCTCCGAATAGCCGACCAGATCCATCTTGTTGACCGCGAGCACGATGCGTTTGGTTCCCAGCAGCGAGACGAGGTAGCTGTGGCGGCGCGTCTGCGTGAGCACACCCTTGCGCGCATCGATGAGGATCACCGCGAGGTCCGCCGTCGACGCGCCCGTCACCATGTTGCGGGTGTACTGCTCGTGCCCCGGCGTGTCGGCGACGATGAACTTGCGTTTTTCGGTCGAGAAGAAGCGGTAGGCGACGTCGATCGTGATGCCTTGCTCGCGTTCCGCGGCCAGTCCGTCGACGAGCAGCGCGAAGTCGATCTCACCGCTGCGGGTGCCGACCCGCTTCGAATCGATCTCGAGGGCGGCGAGCTGGTCGGCGAAGATCATCTTCGTCTCGTACAACAGGCGGCCGATCAGCGATGACTTGCCGTCGTCGACCGAGCCGCAGGTGATGAAGCGCAGCAGGCTTTTGTAGCGGTGCCGCTCGAGGTAGGCCTCGATGTCGGCTGCGGCCTGTGGGTGCGCACCGCTCATCAGAAATAGCCCTCCTGCTTCTTCTTTTCCATCGAGGCCGCGGCATCGTGATCGACGGCCCGCCCCTCGCGCTCCGAACCGGTGGCGCTGAGCATTTCGCCGATCACGTCGACGAGCCGGGTCGCCGTGCTCGGAGTCGCGCCGGTCAGCGGGTAGCAACCGAGTGTGCGAAAACGCACGCTCAGATTCTCGATGCGATCCTCGGCGGCCAGAGGGAGCCGCTCGTCGTCGACCATGATCAAGCGGCCCTCGCGGCGCACGACGGGACGCTCCCCGGCGAGGTAGAGCGAGACGAGCGGAATGTTCTCGAGATGGATGTACTGCCAGATGTCGAGTTCGGTCCAGTTGGACAGAGGGAAGGCACGGATGCTCTCGCCGCGATGTTTGCGCGCGTTGTAGAGCTGCCAGAGCTCGGGTCGCTGATTCTTCGGATCCCAACGATGGCCGCCGGCGCGAAACGAGAAGATGCGCTCCTTGGCGCGGCTCTTCTCCTCGTCGCGCCGGCCGCCGCCGAAGGCAGCATCGAAGCCGTGTTGGTCGAGCGCCTGGCGCAGGGCCTGGGTGAGCATGAGGTCGGCATAGGCCGTGCCCGGCGACCAGGGCTTGACCCCCGCGCGCACGCCCTCCTCGTTGGTGTGGACCAACAAAGACAGGCCGAGCCGGCGGACCGTCGCGTCGCGAAACTCAAGCATTTCGCGAAAGTCCCAGCCGCTCGCAATGTGCAAGAGCGGGAACGGCGGCTTGGCCGGCGCAAAGGCCTTGAGCGCCAGGTGCAGCATGACCGAGCTGTCCTTGCCGATCGAATAGAGCATCACCGGTCGTTCGCACTCGGCCACCACCTCGCGCAGGATGTGGATGCTCTCGGCCTCGAGCCGCTGCAGATGCGTCAGCGACATGTCATTCCAGATAGTTCGCGGGCGTCTTGGCGCGAAGTTCCTCGGACGAAATTCCCGGCGCGGTCTCGAGCAAATGAAACGGATCTTTGCGTGAAGGACGGGAGAAAACCGCAAGATCCGTGATCAACAAGTCGACGACGTTCGCGCCGGTCAGAGGCAGGTCGCAGCGGGGCTTGAATTTCGCCGCCCCGTCCTTCGCGCCATGCTCCATCACGACGACGACGCGTTTGACGCCGGCGACGAGATCCATCGCGCCGCCCATGCCCTTGACGACCTTGCCGGGGACCATCCAATTGGCCAGATCACCCTGCTCCGAGACCTCCATCGCGCCGAGCACCGAGAGGTCGATGTGGCCTCCGCGCACCATGGCGAAACTGTCGGCGGAGGAGAAATAGGACGTAAAGGCCAACTCTGTGACGGTTTGCTTGCCCGCATTGATCAAATCCGGATCTTCGTCGCCTTCGTAGGGAAAGGGTCCCATGCCGAGCATGCCGTTTTCCGACTGCAGCACGACCTTGAGGCCGGGGGCGATGTAATTCGCTACGAGCGTGGGAATGCCGATGCCCAAGTTGACGTAGTAGCCGTCGGCCAGTTCACGCGCCGCGCGCGCGGCCATCTGCTCACGCGACCACGGCATCGGAACTCCCGGCGCGCGGCCGAACGGTGCGCTTTTCGATCAAGCGCGAATAGTTGCTGCCGACGAGGATTCGCTGCACGTAGATGCCGGGTGTATGCACTTGATCGGGGTCGAGTTCGCCGACCTCGACCAGGGTTTCGACCTCGGCGACCGTGATGCGGCCGGCGGTGGCCATCGGCGGGTTGAAGTTGCGCGCGGTCTTGCGGTACACGAGGTTGCCCTCGGTGTCGCCCTTCCAGGCCTTGACCAGCGCGATGTCCGCGACGAGTCCGGTCTCGAGCACGTAGGTCTCGCCGTCGACCACGCGCTGCTCCTTGCCTTCGGCAACGAGGGTGCCCGCGCCGGTACGCGTATAGAAGCCATAGATGCCGGCACCCCCCGCGCGGATGCGCTCGGCGAGCGTACCCTGGGGATTGAATTCGAGTTCCAATTCGCCGGCGAGGTACTGGCGCTCGAACTCCTTGTTCTCGCCCACGTAGGAAGAAATCATCTTGCGGATCTGGCGCGTCTGCAGAAGGTTGCCGAGGCCGAAATGGTCGAGGCCCGCGTTGTTCGAGATGAACGTGAGGCCGCGCGCCCCGAGTTCACGAACCGCGGCAATCAGATTTTCAGGGACGCCGCAGGCGCCGAAGCCGCCGGCCATCAAGGTGAGGTCGTCGCGTAGCACGTCGCGCAAGGCGCTGACGGCGTCGGGATAGACCTTCGAACTCGCAACTACGGCCATCGGGGCTCCTATGGCCGGGCCCTGGCAGCGGGACCGGCAGTAGCCGCCGAGTATACTACCCGGCCGTCCGGCCGCGCTTCTCAGGAGCGGCGCCCGCCGCATCGACGGTGTTGGAGAGGAGCATGGCGATGGTCATCGGTCCGATCCCGCCGGGCACGGGCGTGATCCAGCCGGCGCGCACGCGGGCCGCCTCATAGTCGACGTCGCCGACCAGGGTGCCGGACTCGGTGCGATTGATGCCGACGTCGAACACGGCCGCACCTTCCCGGATCCAGGCGCCGGGCACCATGCCAGGCCGCCCGACCGCCGCCACGACGAGTTCGGCGCGTTCCACCTCCGCGCGCAGATCCCGCGTGCCGGTATGACAGACGGTCACGGTCGCTCCGGCGAGCAGCAATTCCAGGGCCATCGGCCGACCGACGATGTTCGAGGCGCCGACCACGGTGGCGCGCAGACCGCGCAAGGCGATCCCGTACTCCTGTGCCAGGCGGATCACGCCGAAGGGCGTGCAGGGCCTCAAGCGAGGACGTTTCTGGGCCAGGAGGCCCGTATTGTGGGGATGGAAACCATCGACGTCCTTGGCCGGGTCGATGGCATCCATGATCTCGTTGGCATCGAGGCCGGGCGGCAGCGGCAGCTGCATCAGGATCCCGTCCACGCGCTCGTCGGCATTGAGCCGTTCGACCAGGGCGAGCAAGTCCCCCCGGGTCACGGTCTCCGGCAAGTCGTAGGCGAAGGAGACGATGCCGGCCTCCGCGCAGGCCTTGCGCTTGTTGCGCACGTACACCGTTGAAGCGGGATTCGCCCCGACCTGGACGACGGCGAGGCCGGGAGCTCGACCCCGCGCCGCCGTATGAGCGGCGGCGCGGACCGCAACTTCCGCGCGCACCCGGGCCGCGACGGCTTTGCCGTCGAGCACCGTCGCCGTCTGCGTCATCGCCCTAGTACCGGTATTGATCGGTCTTGTAGGGGCCCTGCGGCGTGACGCCGATGTAGCGCGCCTGCTCGTCCGTCAACTCGGTCAATTCGGCACGCAGCTTGGAGAGCTGCAGGCGCGCGACCTTCTCGTCGAGGTGCTTCGGCAGCACGTAGACGCCCACCGGGTAATCCTTCGTGTTGCCGAACAACTCGATCTGCGCGAGCACTTGGTTCGCGAACGAGGAGCTCATGACGTAGGACGGATGACCCGTGCCGCAGCCCAAGTTCACGAGCCGGCCCTCGGCGAGCAGGATGATGCGCTTGCCGTCGGGGAAGATGACGTGATCGACCTGGGGCTTGATGTTGTCCCAGGTGTACTGCTTGAGCGCGGCCACTTCGATCTCGTTGTCGAAATGCCCGATGTTGCAGACGATCGCCTGATCCTTCATGCGCTTCATGTGCTCGTGCGTGATCACGT
>Ga0116226_10000005_pt1 | contig 135557 bp, 107 predicted proteins | sample S1TSphfallax_FD_89692 | JGI IMG/M metagenome (GOLD analysis project Ga0116226, IMG submission 89692) | Host-associated microbial communities from peat moss isolated from Minnesota, USA - S1T2_Fa - Sphagnum fallax MG | ecosystem: Host-associated > Plants > Peat moss > Unclassified | place... | reverse complement strand
GGCCGATGCAAGGTAATCTTGGGCGATCAGATTTCCCGACGGCAGCTTCGGAATCTACTCAAGCGCCGATTGTCCCCGGGAGGTATCCCAAGCTACGCCATAGCACCCTGATGCTCAGGAATTTCTCATGTTTTCAGTTTTTGAGCGGTCCATAGCGTGGTGCCAGCGCTCAAGAGGTTCCCTGGCGTAGGGGAATGGTGCCCAGGGGCGGAATCGAACCACCGACACTGCGATTTTCAGTCGCATGCTCTACCAACTGAGCTACCTGGGCGCCGCCAGGCACGCCAGCGGAGGCGGTGGCTTAGCCTACCGCTCCGGTGCGATCAAGCCGCCGAGGCAATCGGCCGATGCGACCCGTTCAGTTCGGCATGTCCGCCTCGTCGCCCCGTGGCGTCAATTCGGCCTCGCCGTCGGCGCCGGGGACGACATAATGTTCGGTGAGCCAGCGGCCGAGATCGATGTCGGCGCAGCGGCCGGAACAAAAGGGTCGGGTAGGGGCGGAGGCGGCCTTGCGGCAAATGGGGCAGAGCTTTGGCATGACCGTTTATAGCAGGGGGCGGATTGCACCGTATCAAGTCGGTTCTGCCGCGACCCGACTCTCCCACACGGGTTTGAGCGCTCAGGCCGCGCGTGGCTGGGGGACCTGGATTCGAACCAAGGCTTTCCGAGTCAGAGTCGGAAGTTCTACCGCTAAACTATCCCCCATGCCGGACGGCGGGCGCAGGGCCTAGCATGGGGGCCGCAAGGTGGCAACTGCGTGGGCATGGCGCGGTGCGCCTAGCCAGGGGGCCGGCTTTTCAGCTTGCACCACACGGCGTAAGTGGCTGATACTACCGCGCTCCTGGTCGGGAGAGCCCCGCCTTATGGTTTACGTCGCCGCAGCGCAGATTCAAGCGCGCACCAATCCGGCCGCAGGCGCCGCCTTCGCGGCGCTCGATCTCGGCACCAATAACTGTCGCCTGCTGATCGGTTCGCCCACCGGCGAGGGTTTCCGGGTGATCGACAGTTTTTCACGCATCGTTCGCCTGGGCGAGGGGCTGCAACATTCCGGCATGCTGAGCGAAATTGCGATGGATCGCGCGCTCGGCGCGCTGCATGCCTGCGCCGCCCGCCTTGCGCGCCGCCCGGTGCGCGCGATCCGCGCCATCGCGACCGAGGCTTGCCGCCGCGCCGGCAACGGCGAGGCCTTTCTCAACCGGGTGCAGTCGGAAACCGGGATTGCATTCAACATCATCTCCACCCGCGAGGAGGCGGAGCTGGCGCTGGAAAGCTGCGCGCCGCTGCTGCGCGAAACGGCGCAGGGGGCAGCCAGCCGGCGGGCGCTGCTATTCGATATCGGCGGCGGCTCAACCGAACTCGCCTGGGTGCGCCTGGCCGCCGATGGCCGCCATCCGGAGCTGATCGGCTATGACAGCCTGCCGATGGGCGTGGTTACCCTCGCCGAGCATTTCGGCCACCATGGTTTCGAGCCGGCGGGCTATCGCGAAATGGTGGAACATGTGCGAAGCCGCCTCGCCGCGTTCGAGCGCATCCATTGCATCGGGCATGAGCTGCGGCTGGGCGGCGTGCGCTTCCTTGGCACCAGCGGCACCGTCACTACGCTCGCCGGCGTGGCGCTGAACCTCGCGCGCTATCGCCGCCCGATGGTGGATGGCGTGCGCCTTACCTCGGCTGACGCCCATGCGGCGCTGAAACTGCTGCGCGGCCTAGGGCGGGAGGGCCTGAACCGCCACCCCTGCGTCGGGCCGGAACGCTCGGCCTTCGTGCTGCCCGGCTGCGCCATATTCGAGGCCATCAGCACCGTCTGGCCGGCGCCTGACGTGATCGTCGCGGATCGCGGCCTGCGCGAAGGCATGCTGCTACGCATGATGCGCCACACGACACCGCGCCCGAAACGACTAGGCCATCGGCCCTATCGCGCAATTGCGGCACAAGCCGCCATACCTTAAAGAAAAAATGGTCTTTTCTGCAGAAAAGACCCAGAAGACTTTTATTTTTCCGCCACTTCCGCCTTACCGGCCATGGCCGGTATCGTTCCGCCGGCGCCCAAGGACAAAAGTCTTTTGGTTCTTTTCTTCAGAAAAGACCGCGCTTGCTTCCCTCACTCCAGGTTTATTCATGCCCGCCAAAAAAGACGGCACGCCGCAAAAGCCACGCGGCCTCGCTGTCACCCTCAAAACCTCGCGCGGCCGCAGCCCCGCGCAGCAGCGCTGGCTGAACCGGCAACTCAACGACCCCTATGTCGCGGCCGCGAAGGCGCAGGGCTACCGGTCCCGCGCCGCTTTCAAGCTGCTGGAACTGGATGACCGTTTTAAGCTGATCACCAAATCCTGCCGCGTGCTAGATCTCGGCGCCGCCCCTGGCGGCTGGACCCAGATCTGCCTGCAGCGTGGCGCCGGCCGCGTCGTGGGCGTGGATCTGCTGCCGATAGATCCGATCCCCGGTGCCATCCTTTTGCAGGGCGATTTCGACACCGATGACATGCCTGCCAAACTGACCGATCTGATGGGCGGCCCGGCCGACCTCGTGCTATCGGACATGGCGCCCAACACCACCGGCCATGCGGCCACCGACCACATACGCATCATGGCGCTGGCCGAATTGGCGCTGCATTTCGCCACCGGCATCCTGGCTCCGGGCGGCACGTTCGTCGCCAAGGTTTTCCAGGGCGGTTCGGAACGCGAGATGCTGCTGCCGATGAAACGCAGTTTCGCCACCGTCAAGCACGCCAAGCCGCCGGCGAGCCGGAAGGAGAGCAGCGAACTTTACGTGGTCGCGCAGGGGTTCAGACCCGGCTAAACAGTCCCCCCGCACGTCATTGACTGTCCCCCATGCTCGATAAAGCCTTCGACCACAAAACCGCCGAAACCGCCCTCTATAAGGGGTGGGAGGCGCAGGGCGCCTTCGCCGCGGGAGCGGCGCGCGCGAACGCGCACCCCTTCACCATCATGATCCCGCCGCCCAATGTTACGGGCAGCCTGCATATCGGCCATGCGCTCACCATGACCGTGCAGGATGCGCTGATCCGCTTCCGCCGCATGCAGGGGCGCGATGCACTCTGGCAGCCGGGCACCGATCACGCCGGCATTGCCACCCAAATGGTCGTCGAACGCCTCCTCGCCGGCGAAAAGACCGACCGCAAATCCCTCGGCCGCGCCGCCTTCACCGAGCGCGTCTGGCAGTGGAAGGAGGAATCCGGCGGCACCATCACCCGCCAGCTCCGCCGCCTAGGCGCCTCGCTCGACTGGCCCCGCGAGCGCTTCACCATGGATGCGGGCCTCTCCGAAGCCGTGCGCACCGTTTTTGTGACGCTGTACGACCAAAACCTGATCTACCGTGCCAAGCGCCTGGTGAACTGGGACCCGAAATTCCAGTCGGCCATCTCCGACCTGGAGGTCGAGGCACGCGAAATCCGCGGGAACCTCTGGCATATCAAATACCCGGTCGAGGGCGAGCCGGGCCGCTTCCTGATCGTCGCCACCACCCGACCGGAAACGATGCTGGGCGATACCGCCGTCGCCGTGCACCCCGAAGATGCGCGCTATCGCGATCTGGTTGGCCGCTTCGTGACCCTGCCGCTGACCGGCCGCCGCATCCCCATCGTCGCGGACGCCTTTTCCGACCCCGAGAAAGGCACCGGCGCGGTGAAGATCACCCCCGCCCATGATTTCAATGATTTTGCCGTGGGCGAACGCCACGCTTTGCCCATGCCGAGCATCCTCGATCGCCAGGCCCGCATCACCCTCGCCGAGATCGAATTTGTCGAAATCCCCGGTCTCGCCGACCCGGCTTTCGTGAGCGGGCTTGAAGGCATGAGTCGCGAATCGGCCCGCACCACCATCGTAGGCGAACTCCAGCGCCTGGATCTGCTGGAAAAGATCGAGCCGCACAGCCATCAGGTGCCGCATGGCGACCGCTCGGGCGTGCCCATCGAGCCGCTGCTGACCGTGCAATGGTATTGCGACGCCAAGACGCTCGCGCAGCCGGCGATCGAGGCGGTGGAGCAGGGGCGTACCGTGTTCGTCCCCCGCCAATGGGAGAACACGTTTTACGCCTGGATGCGCGACATCAAGCCCTGGTGCATCAGCCGCCAGCTTTGGTGGGGCCACCGCATCCCCGCCTGGTATGCGCCGGATGGCACCGTGTTCGTCGCCCGGACCGAGGCAGAGGCGCTTGCCCGGGCCGCGGAGAAATGCGGGGCCGGCACCCCCCTGGTGCAGGACGAGGATGTGCTGGACACTTGGTTCAGCTCCGCCCTGTGGCCGTTCTCCACCCTTGGCTGGCCGGAGCGAACCGCCGATCTCGCCCGCTACTATCCTGGCGACGTGCTGGTGACCGGCTTCGACATCATCTTCTTCTGGGTCGCCCGGATGATGATGATGGGCCTGCATTTCATGGGCGATGTGCCGTTCCGCGATGTGGTGATCCATGGGCTTGTGCGCGACGAGCGCGGCCAGAAGATGAGCAAATCCAAGGGCAACATCATCGATCCGCTTTCCCTGATCGATGAATACGGCGCCGACGCCTTGCGCTTGGCCGTCTGCCAGCTCACTGGCCCGGGCCGCGACATCAAGCTGGGTGCCGCGCGCGTCTCGGAAGCCCGCAGTTTCGTGACCAAGCTTTGGAACGCCGCCCGCTTCTGCGAAATGAACGGTGTGGCGCCGGTGCCTGGCTTCGACCCTGCCACCGCCAGAACGCCGCTCTGCCGCTGGCTGCTGGATGCCGCCAATGAAGCGGTGAGCGAGGCCACCGCCGCGCTGGAGGCATTCCGCTTCGATGATTATGCCGGCGCCTGCTATCGCTTCACCTGGAACGTGTTCTGCGACTGGTTCGTGGAGCTGGCCAAGCCGGTGCTGCTCGGCGAGGACGGGCCGGACAGGGCGGAGCTGCGCGCCACCGCCGCGCATGTGCTTGGCACAATCCTGCGCCTGCTGCACCCGGCCACCCCGTTCGTGACGGAGGCGTTGTGGAATGCGTTCGGCTACGGCCCGCCGCTTAGCCTAGTGCGCGCGCCTTGGCCCACGCCCGGCCCGCTGCGCCAAGCGGCACAAGCCCGGGATGAGATCGGCTGGCTGATCCGCTTCATCACCGCGGTGCGCACGGTGCGGGCGGAGATGAACGTGCCGCCATCGCTGAAATGCCCGATCTATCTGCGCGACGCCGCCCCCGAGGTTTTTGCGCGCGCGCAGGCCTGGGCGGAGGCGGTCGGACGGTTGGCGCGGGCTGCCTCGGTGGAACTGGCGCCCGATCCGGTGCCCCAGGGCTCGGCGCAGATCGTGCTGGATGAGGCAACCGTGATCCTGCCGCTCGCGGATCTGATCGACCTCGGCGCCGAGCGGGCGCGGCTGGGCCGCGAGCGGCAGCGCGCGGCGGAGGAGCTGGAGAAAGTAGTGCGCAAGCTGGCCAACGCAGATTTCGTCGCGCGGGCCAAGCCGGAGATCGTGGAGGAGAACCGCGAGCGCGAACGCAGCTTCAGGCTGGAGATGGCGCGCCTGGATGGGGCCCTCGCGCGTATCGGCTAAGACGAAAGCCAGCATCCCTCGCATTTTGATACCGCCTACAACCGCACCCACTTGCCGCCGCGTCGGGCCGCCGATAAACATGTGTTTGTTAATCACAATCTTGTGAGGGTCTTAACAGCTCGCTCTACTATTTGGTGTAATTCTCCGTCTTCTGCTACCAAGCAGATGCGGGGTCACAATTCAAGGTAGCGCGGAGATGAGCGAAACAGTGCTGATCGACCTGATCGAGGCATGGATGCAAGGCACCTTGCGCCGGGCCACGCTGCATTTTCCCCCCGCCCTGGAAGACCGCTTCGAGGCCGAGACCCGGCTTGAGCGCAACCGGATGCTGATGATCGCCGGCCTGTCGAGCCTGGTGATCGCGGCCGCCTTTTATTTCGTGCTCATCGCGGTGCTGCCCGATGTCGCCGAACAGACCCGCCATCTCTATCTCAGCACCCTGCCACTCGGCCTCGCCGCCATCCTGCTGATGCGCCTCAACCCGCCACCTGCGGTGCGGGAATCGGCGATCCTTGTCGCCAATGCCGCCTCGGTCTGGGCCTGCCTCTATGTCTTCACGCTCAGCCGCGCGCCGGATGCCTCGGTGTTCGTCGCGTCCTTCGCGGTGCTGATGGTGTGCAGCGCGATCGGCGCCCAATTGCGGTTCGGCTTTGCCGTGGTCTCTACCCTGCTGATCGTGGGCGCCTATGCGGCGGCGGTGGATGTGCGGCCGCATCTGGACGAGCCGGTGCGGCAGACGCTGAAATTCTCGGCAGTGTGCATCGCGGGCTATGGCCTGCTCGCCAACTGGCGGCTCGAATTCGCGCAACGCCGCGCCTATCTGGTGTCGCTGAAAGATCGGCTGCAGCGGCACGATGCCATGCGCCGCACCCTGGAACTGGACGAGCTGACCCGCCGCGATCCGCTCACTGGCCTTGCCAACCGGCGCGCCTACGATACCTGGCTCGCCACCGTTTGGTCGCGCGAGATGGAGCATGCTGGCCGGATTGGCCTGATCTTGGTCGATGTCGACCGGTTCAAGGATTACAACGAATTCTGCGGCCACGATGCCGGCGACAATTGCCTGAAAAAAGTGGCCGTGTGCCTGCGCGACCAGTTACGTGGTACCAGCGACCAGATTGCGCGGTTGGGCGGCGAATCCTTTGTGGTGCTGCTGCCCGGCCTGTCGGAGGCAATCTGTGCCGATGTGGCCGAGCGGCTGCGTGCGGCCGTGCAGCGCATGGATCTGCCGCATCTGGGCCTCGGCGTGAACGGCGTGGTGACGGTGAGCGCAGGGGTCGCGAGCCATATCGTATTGCCGGGCGCCACGCCCTCCAGCCTTTATCAGGCTGCCAACGAGGCGCTGTTCCAGGCCAAGGTTTTTGGCCGTAACCGCGTGTGCATCGCAACCCTGGCCACACCGGCTGTGCTCGGCGCCCCCGTCGCGGGCTGAGCCGGAGCGTATACGTGAAAAGGTTCGAAGCGATGGTGGGAAGTGTCGTCGTGCCTGACGCGCCACCCGGCAACCTGGCCCCAAAGATCAGCCTGCGCTCGGGCGATACGCGCCAGCGTATCAAGGATGAGGCGACCCGGCTGTTTGTGGAACATGGCGTGGGCGACGTATCTGTGCGCGACATCGCACTCGCGGTCGGCATGAAGGCGCCCAACCTTTATGCGCATTTCCGGTCACGCGATGAGCTCGTGCAGGAGTTGTTTGCGGAAGGCTATGCCGCCTATGGCGAATTGCTGGAGGCGGCGGCCGCCTCGGCCGTGCAATTCCCGGCGCAGCTCGAAGCGATGCTGCGGCTGATCTGCCGCCTGCACGACGAGGATATCGTGCGGTTCAGGTTTCTGCTGCTCTCGCAGCACGGCAGCCTGGCCAATCTGGCACCGGGCGATCCACGCAATCCGGTCGATACGCTGCAGCGCACGATCGAGGCGGCGATGGCGCGCGGCGAGCTGCCCAAGCGCGATCCGGCCGTGGTGACTGCGATGGTGGTGGGCGTGATCGTGCAGATGGCGACATTCGTGCTGTATGGGCGGGTGCGATCGACGATGACCGATCTGGCCGATACGTTGGTGGAGGCATGCGAAAGTCTTGCGATGGGGACGCGGGCGCTGCTTTCATAGGGAGCAGACGGTTGTTTTCATTGCTGTCGCAGCCCGCATCGTCGGCGGCGGCAAGAAGAAAGTGTTTTCGTTCTGTCCTTCAGAAAAGAACGGCAGCCTTATTTTACCGTCGCCAGCGCGTGGATGATCCGCTCGCCGAACGCCCTCCAGGTAAATTGCTGTGCCTGCGCCTCAAGCTCCTTGCCCAGCGCGCGCCGTGCTTGCTCTGGCATTGTGTTGATGGCGCGGAACGCACGGGAGAAATCCAGCAGCGAGAACGGATCGAAATACATCTCGTCTGGCAGGCTGAACTCCAGCAGGCTTGAGCTGCGGGCCGCGATGATCGGGCAGCCGGCTGCCATGCACTCCACTACTGGCAGGCCAAATCCCTCGAACATGGAAGGGTAGATGGCGAATTTCGCGCTGCGGATGAGCGCCCATTTATCGGCTTCGCTGACATAGCCGGTGAACACGATACGGTCCCGCAAATTCGGATCGTCGAGCAGCCGGCCGAAAATCTGGTTGAATTGCTGGCCCCAGCCGCGGCGCCCGACGAACACGACAGGCAGGTCTTTCAGGATATCCGCGCGGCTGCTGAGAAATTCGGCGACCAGGCGGAGATTCTTCCGCGGCTCGATGGTGCCGAGAACCAGCGCATAAGGGTGCCTGATCGCAGGCGGCTCGTCGGGCGGGGGAACCGGCGAGACGCCCAGATGGGACACAAACGCCTTCCTGCCATCGAAGGGCAGATAACTTATCGCATCCTCGCGCGTCGCTTGCGAAACGCAACACACGAGATCCGACGAGGCGGTGTCGCGCGCCATGGCGCTTGTATGCAGATCGGCTGCCCAGATTTCATGCAATTCAGGCATCAGCATGGCCGAAAGATCATGCAGCACCACGAGCTCGACATCGAACACGTTATGCATTGTCTTGATGTTGGGAAATATCCCGATAGAGCGCTTTTCGCGCCAGACGAATTCGTGCAGCTGCCCGAGTTCGCCGTAACCGTTGCGCAGCAGCACCTCCAGATAGGCGCCCGGCGACGTCTCGATCGCGGCCAGCATGAAATAGGGGTCGATCACCTGATCGCGGCAGAAAAAAAAGCTGCGCGTCGGGAAGGTTCGATAAATCTCCCGTGCCAGATGCGCGGTTACCCAGGCGATCCCTGTCCAGGATAGTTCCATCAGGGCCGAGATATCGACGAAAATGGCGGTATCGCGCAGGGCGGCAAGGTCGGGGCCGGACCCGGATGGCTTTTTCATGATGCGATGGCCTCCATCCGCTCCTTGACCCGAAGGGTGATCCTGTCGAATCCGTAGAGCGCCCTGATCCTGTCCACCGCCGCTTGCGAGCGCGCCTCGTATGCGGCGGCGGACAGGGCAGACGCTTCGGCCAGCGCGCGCGCAACCTCACGGTGGCCCACCGGCCGCCAGGACAATCCGTTCAGGCCGTAGCCGTTGCTGACCTGCAATGGGATCGGCGCGCTCTGCGCATGCATGATGATGGCATTGTCGGCGTCGATATAGTCTTCCATCGCGGTTTCGCGCGTGCTGATCGGCACGAGCCCGGCCGCCATCGCTTCCTGCACGGGCAGGCCCTGGCCCTCCGCGCCGCTGCTGCACACGTAGAAATCCGCCGCCTGGTAAAGCAGCGCCAGTTCGTCGGTGGTAAGATGGTCGCGAACGAGCAGGATGTTGGGGCAATCGATGAACAAGAAAGGTACCCCCGCCTCTTCGAAGAATTTCGGCAAGTGCTCGGACAAGGCGCGCCGGAGCGAGCCCTTGCTGCCGTCGAGCACGAGCTTGATGATCAGCAGGTCGTTTCGTTTGCTGCGCTGAATATATTCCTGGAATCCGAGGATCAGGGCTGCCGCGTTCTTGCGTGGGTCGCCCGGGTTGAACACCGACAGAAAAACCCGCCCGCCGGTCAGGCTGCACTCCTCGGTGTGCAGCAGGGTGCCGCTATCCAGCATCGAGGGATCGCCGCGTTCGATATAGAACGCGACATTGGCCTGGGTAAGGCGCAGCGAGCCGATACGGTAGAAGGTGGTGTTTGGCTGCCGCGACAGGGTTCGCCCCTGGCCCGCAACCTCGATCGGAGCCGGCACGATTTCGATATTCTTCAGCCCATGCGCTTCAAAAATCCGTTTCGTGTAAGCGCAACCGACCCATATTTCCGACGCCATGCCGAGCACATGCACGTAATCGTTCATCACGTTGGCCCGGCGCGGATGGTTGTGCGGCAGATCGTCGAAGCATGGCAGCTTGTCGAACTCCCAGGCGACATGGGCCACATTGGCTGCACCCTTCAACAGCCGGATTTCCTCGTAGGGCTTGAAGGCGATGTGCAGCGGCCGCGCGGCGGCGCTCGGCGGAAACAGATGGCGCGCCGAGGGATAGATCTCGGGCATCATCAGCTCCTGCGCCGGCATCTTGGCCTGCTCGAAGATATCGAGGAATTTTCGGCAGACCGTACCGTAGGAGTAATGCGCGAAGCCGAGCGGCAGAAAAAGCTTGCCCTCGGCAAGTGCCTTGCGCGTTCTGTGGCTGTAATAGATCATCTGGCGCCCTAGGTTAATCTGCGCAGCCGCGTCCAGGCTTCTAATGCCGAGATGTCGGGAAACCGGTTTGCCGCGCCTGTGATATAGAGGTTTCGTGCCTCATCGGAGGCGAGCACTTCGCTGACGATCGTTCCCATCTCGCCGGGAATATTGCTGAGGCGGGTCAATCGTGTCTGCAACCCTTCGTTGTCGATGCGCCGGCAGAGTACATGGATATAGAGCAGCCCGAGCGCGGTGGCGTGATCGTAGATCCGGGCGATCGATTCGAGCACGCGCGTGAGTTCGGGCGCATGCGACTCAAGATCGAGCTGTTCCCGGCTTTCGAGGTTGGGCAGGATGCCGGCCAGCAATTCGGCTGCGGTGCGCGGCGCCCCACCGGCCTTTTTCGGCGTGCGGTTCGGCAGTGCCACCTCGAGCTTGCCAAGCTGGTTTTCGCCGGTAACACCCATCGCGCGCACGAACAGCGTATGCCGAAACCCATCGAACAGGCTTTGCGGTATTTTGAGCGAGAATCCATATTTGCCGTCGCCGATCATGGCGCCGAGCAGGTCGCCGCGGAACATGTCGGCGAGCGTCGTATCCAAGACCGTATCGTTCTCGGTCAGCTGCACCTGCAGGCGCTGGGTATCGGGCGCCAGCGGTCGGGCCCAGCCGACGATCCGCCACTGATGGTTCAGGCCATCCACATATCCCTTGAACTCTGCGGGGTCCACGGCCGGTTTCCGAGTGGCTTTCGCGGCCAAGGCGCCTGGCGCGGTGGCGCCCGGATTTTTTGCGCCCCGACTGTTCTCGCCCCGACTGTTGGGGCGAGGACCTTTCGGGCCCAAATCGGTCGCGCCCAAATCTAGTGCCCCCAGATCCGTTTCCCCCAGATCTGTCGCGCCCGCATCCGTCGCGCCCGCGTCCATCGCGCTGAATTCTGTCGAAACACGTCCGGCTGCGAATGCCTCTTCCGCCGATATTTCCAATGCGGCCGCTGCGTCGGCCGACGCAGCGGCCGCAGCCAGATCGGTATTGCCAGGCTCAGCACCGTAAGCGGTCTGCGAGGCCAGGGAGTCGGTCGCGGGCGCGCGTGGCTTGCCCTTGGCTGCGGGCTGCCTGGCCGCGCGTATTTCCAGTTTCTCGTCAGCCGGCGCCACAATTGTCTCCAAATCGTCCATATCTCGCGCGGCGGGCAACTTGGCCGGAACGCCGGCATGTTGCAAGAGCGCCACGCATGACCGTTCATGGACAGATTCTCGCGCCGTTATTGCATAGCTATATCGTGGCGATGCGGATGGAAAGCGGGTTGTTTCCAAGGAAACAACCCGCCGATATGTGCTCCCGGTTGCGTCCCGCCCTACAGCAGCACCTGCGGCTGCTGGGGCAACTGGTTCGGGTTCAGTACTTTCTGGGCTGGCGAGGCCGATTTGTCCTGCTGCTTGTAAAGTTTCATGCCAGCAAGCTCGTCGGCATAGGCCATCGGGCTATCGAACACGTGCTGCAAGATGGCGCGCACTTTTTCCGGCTTGCCGGCCTCCTCGCCCGCATGCAGCCATTCATAATGCGAAACCGAATGGCTGATCCATTCGTCTTCGCAGAACTGCTTGATGGCGCTGTAATAGGTCGCAAGCCCCGCCTTGTAGGCGAAATATTCCGCCTTGTTGAAGGTGATCCGCAAATCGGATGTATCCACATCCTGCGGTTTCTTCGTCTCGACCAGTTTCTTATATGAAATGAAACTGTCGATCGGATTGCGCAGCATCAGGATCACCCGCGGCCGCTGCTGCCGCAGGATGGAGAGGATGTGGAACAGATCGAGATGCTCGGGGAATATCTTGAACAGCAGTTTGCGGCCGGCCGCCAGTTCTTCCAGCGCCGCGAAATATTTCAGCGGATATTTATGGCTGAATTTGACCAGGCCGTCATTGACCACCGTGTTGGCTTCGGTGCTCCACGCGGCATTCGGGTCCCATTGCGCCAGGCATTCCTGTGCCTGCTCGCGGAATTGCGCCGAGACGACCGCGCCCAGCCGCTGCTTGACCTCGAAATCCTTCTCCGGGCTTGCCTGAAACGGAAATACGCCGCCGCGGTGGTACATTTCACCCATTACCATCAAGCCGTCGAGGCGCCGGCACGCCGACAGGAAGAAGTTGGAACCGCACCGTTGTGTACCGAAAATGACCGCGACGTCGCCCATCTGTTCTCCTTTGCCGGCTCGCAGGCCTATTCCGGCAAGCCGGACCGCGGCGCCGAGGTAGGGTCGGCCGACTCCGCGCGGTGCATTTTATGAATTGTAGTATGTGCCCGGCTTGCGGGTTCGCGCAAATCCGCCCGGACTCGATCCCGCCGTCTCCTCGCGGCCAGGCTGGACCGCCCAGGGCGATGCGACTAAGTGCTTGGGATATCGGGCCCCGTGGCGAAGGACGCGGTGGCTGATTGTCTCGAATTTTCGTCTACCCGGCAGGACCAAGTGATGATTTCGCGCCGATCCGTGGTCGCGGCCGCGCCCCTCGCAGCGTATGGACTTGGTAGGGCGAAAGCTTCGGCGGCCGCTGGCGCCGCGATGAACCGCCGGCTCTGCATGGTCGAGGACGTGAATTTCCTCAAGGATCCGGGGGAGACGGTTCAGCGGCGCTTCGATCTTTACAAGCAACTGGGCTTTGGCACGCTGCGCACCAGCATCGCCTGGCGCCGCGAGGAATTGGCACCGGGCGATTGGACCGGCGCGCCTGCATTTCAGGCCTATCTCGGGCGCGTGATCGCCAACGGCTTCCGGCTCAAGCTGGCGGTGGAAACATTGGGTGCCCCGCCCGGCTGGTTCCTGAAGGCACATCCGGACGCGGCGATGCGCAATGCGGCGGGCGAAATCAGCCAGAACGACCTATCCTTGTGGTATCCTGGCCTGCGCCCGGCGTTGACCGAAGCCACCGACCGGCTGTTCCAACGCCTTGCCGAATTCGGCGTTTTCGGCTCGATAGACTGGGTTTTCGCCGATCTCGGCCCGGCGAGCGAGCCGATCTACCCGGCCGCCTGGACGCAGGGGAAGGCAAGCTGCCAGGAGGCCACGCCCTGGTTCTACGGTGCGCACGCCGAGGCCGCCTTCGCGCGGGTGATGGCCCGGAAATACCGCGCGGTCTCGGTGGCCAACGGCGTCTGGGGCACCAGGTTCGGCGACTGGAGCGAGGTGCACATGCCGCTGCCCGGCACGGAGGCCGGACCATTCTGGCATGACGCGCTGGTTTGGTATCGCGACAGCAAGCGCAATTTCATCCGCTGGCAGGTAGCCAATTATCAGCGCGCCCTGAGCGCCTTCGCGCCCTCAGGCGCCAGGCCCGGCCTGATCGTCATGGTGCCGGGCCGGCATATCCAGGACCAGGAATGGCGCGCGGCGATCGCCGCCGGCATGCCGGATTGCTCGCTCGCGATCATGACCGATACCGAGTTCCTGCTTGATCTGGCCAAGCAGGCGGGATGCGGCCTGCAATACACGGCCGACGAAAACGGCGATGAGGTGGCCTATCTGCGCGACTATATGCGTGCGCATGGGAACACCCAGCCGCTGTGGGGCGAGAATGTCGGGACCGCGCCTGTCGCCGACAAACCCAACCATATCGCCGATGTCATTCTCGCCAATCGGTTGTACGGGATGGACTATGTTCGCTCCAGCCGGATTTTTGCGGCGGATGGCGTGACCCCGAACGGCGTGGTGAGCGAATTAGCCGCCGCTTGCCGCAGGTTGGGGGAGGGTTTGAATTAAGACCAGCGGACATTGATTGAGTCGTGCGGGAGTGCCCTGGCCCGGCCCCTCCCCACACGGGGAAGGGGGAAGTAGGCGGGAGTATCGGTCGGGCGTGTGGGAAGCTGGTATTACTTTTGCGTCGCTTCCCGCACGAGCGCCTCGGTCTCTGCCAGCAGCGCTTCCTCGTCTGCCTCGGTGCGCACGCTCTCCCGCCCGATATCGAGCAGCACCGGCACCGCCAGTGGCGACACCCGGTCCAGCCGGCGGACGGTGATGCGGCCCTGCGCGCGGCCGAGCAGAAGCGAAAGGCGCGATAGGTCGGTAAGCCCGCCCGCCGCGTCCGCGCGCGTCGCGCGCAGCAGCACATGGTCCGGCTGGTGGCGGCGCAGCACGTCGTAGATCAGGTCGCTGCTCACCGTCACCTGCCGGCGATTTTTCGCCGCACCCGGGTGGTGCCGTTCGATCAGGCCCGCGATCACCGCCACGTTGCGGAAGGTGCGGCGAAGCATGCTGCTTTCGGCCATCCAGGCCTCCAGATCGTCCCCCAGCATGTCCTGATCGAAAAGATCCTCGATATCGCCGGGCTCGTTCGCCGACCACGCGGCCAGCACGTAATCCGTGGCAACAAAGCCCAAGGGCGCCGTGCCCGCCCGTTCCATGCGCTTGGTCAGCAGCATGCCCAGGGTCTGGTGCGCATTGCGGCCCTCGAACGTATAGGCCACCACGTACCAGCGCCCCTGGCGGGGGAACACTTCCACCAGCAGCCCCTCCGGCCCCGGCAATTCCGATCTGTCCCGTTGCAGTTCGAGCCACTCCCGTACCGGCTCCGGGTAGGCATGCCAGGCGGAGGGGTTGTGCAGCATGGCGCGCACGCGTGCCGCCAGATGGGTGGTGAGGGGCAGCCGCGCACCGACATAGGCGGGCACCATCGGGGTGCCGGTGCCGCCATCCAGGCACTCCAGAAAAGTCTCGCGTATCCGGATGAACTGCAGCAGGCGGCCGGCAAACATGAAGGTGTCGCCTGGTCGCAGCGTATTGGCGAAATACTCCTCTACCTCGCCCAGGGTCTGGCTCCGCAACCGCACTTTGAGCAGCGGCGCCTCGACGATGGTGCCGACATTCATCCTGGCCTGGCGCGCCGTGCGTTCGCCGCGTATGTGCACACGCCCCTCCGAATCGCGGAACAGCTTTCGGTAGCGCTCGTAACTCGACAGCGCGTAGCCGCCATCTTCGACGAACCGCAGCACATCGTCGAAATCCGCGCGGCTGAGCCCGGCATAGGGCGCCGCGCGTGCGACCTCCGCATACAGGGAGTCGGGCGAGAAGGGGCCGGACGCGGCGGTCAGCAACAGGTGCTGTGCGAGCACATCGAGGCCGCCCGGCAACGGCGCATCGCCATCCAGCTCGTGAGCGGCGACTCCCTCCATGGCTGCCTGGCATTCCAGCACCTCGAACCGGTTGGCCGGCACCAGGATCGCCTTGCTGGCCTGATCCATCCGGTGGTTGGAGCGGCCGACCCTTTGCAGCAGCCGCGAAACCCCTTTGGGCGCCCCCACCTGGATCACCTGGTCCACCCCGCCCCAGTCGATCCCGAGATCGAGCGAGGAGGTGGCGACCACCGCCCGCAACTCGCCGCGCGCCATCGCGGCCTCCACCCGAAGCCGCTGCGCGAGGTCGAGGCTGCCATGATGCAGGCCGATCGGCAGGGTCGCCTCGTTCAGTTTCCAGAGCTCCTGGAACAAGAGCTCGCCCTGCGCCCGCGTATTGACGAAGACGATCGTCATGCCGGCTTCGGCGATGCGCGCCAGGATCACGCTGGCCGAAGCGAGTCCCATCCGCCCCGCCCAGGCGATGCGCAGCTCCGGCAGCATGATGCGCAGGCGCGGGGGGGCGCCTTCCGCCACCTCGATCAGCCGGGCCGCGCCGCCCAGCCCCACATAGGCGCGCAGAGCTGTCGGGTGGGCGACGGTCGCCGACAGCCCGATTCGCCTCGCCGCCGGCGCCAGGGTCGCGAGCCGTGCGAGGCCGAGGGCCAGCTGGTCGCCCCGCTTGGTGCCGGCCAGGGCGTGGATTTCGTCGATCACCACGCAGGCGAGCCCGGCGAACAGCATGCCGGCATCGGGTTGGGAGAGCAGAACGGCTAGGCTCTCGGGCGTGGTCAGCAGGATATCGGGGGGCGCAGCCTTCTGCTGCCGCCGCTTTTCGGAGGAGGTATCCCCCGTGCGCGTCTCGATGCGGATCGGCAGCTGCATCTCCTGCACCGGCGTTTGCAGGTTGCGGGCGATGTCGGCGGCCAGCGCTTTCAGCGGGCTGATATAGAGCGTGTGCAGCGCGGAGGTAGTACGCGGGGAGGCGAGCGCGGCCAGGCTTGGCAGGAAGCCGGCCAAGGTCTTGCCGCCGCCGGTCGGAGCCACGAGCAGCACATGCTCGCCGTCATGCGCCGCGCGCAGGATTTCCAACTGATGGGGGCGGGGGGCCCATCCGCGCCGCGCGAACCAGGCGGCAAAATTTTCCGGCAATCCCGCGAACATCCGGTGAACATACGGGCCTGGGGTAATGGGGCAAGGCCTTGCGCGCGCCCGCCGGCGCGGAAATCGGGATGCCCCACATGTTCACCCTGGCTGGCGCCCTCCATACCAATTGCCTACCGCCGAAAGGCGTCGGAACTCGGCATGGACACGAATCCTCCCGGCTTGTATTTGTGCATTGCAGCACAAACTATGACGTGAGAGAACGGCCGACGCCGGCGGGTCGAAGCACGGCTGGTGCGACACTCCAAACCTGTGTCCTTCCTGCTGTCCATTTTTAATCCTGGAGGCATGATGATCCAGATTTCCTACATCAGCACGGCGCCGAACCCGCTATCCTCGGCGCAGCTGCTGGAGCTGCTTCAGCAATGCCTCTCGAATAACCGTGCGCAGGGCGTGACCGGCATGTTGCTTTACGGCAACGAAACGTTTCTCCAGGCGCTGGAAGGCGAGGATGAAACGGTGGATCGCCTGTACGACAAGATTGCCAAGGATCCACGCCACGCCAACATCGTCTGCCTCAGCCGCAAATCCATCGACCGGCGGCAATATGCCGACTGGACGATGGGCTTCAAGCGCCTTTCCGACGGTGAATTGCAGCATATCGAGGGGTTCAAGGATTTTACGATCAAGGACTTCACCACCGATTTCCTGTCCCGGCATGGTGTTGCGCGCGAAAAACTGATGGACCATTTCTCGTACTGGGATCCGCTGGTGCGCGCGGTCGAGGAAAAAGACCATGCGATCCGGTCGTTGAAGCAAGATCTCGCCATGACCCGGGGCTCGGTGGAAGTGGCTCGCCTGGTGCTGGAAAGCATCGCCGATGCGTGCCGCAACAACAGCGTGAGCGACGCGCATCTGCGGCTGTGCGAATCGACGCTCGAAACGCTGGGATAGAGAAAGGACTTTTCGTCTTCCGCCCTTCCCACCTGGCCGGCCATGGCAAGCATCTTCCCGCTTGCGCCGGGAACAAACGTCTTTTGGTTCTTTTCTTCAGAAAAGAACACGCTTTGTATGCTCCCCATGAAGCACCCCCAGGAATGGCTCTCGGTTCGGCCAGAGGGCCTGTATTGCGTGCCCGGCGATGTGTATATCGACCCGCTGCGCCCGGTGCCGCGCGCGCTGATCACCCATGCCCATGCCGACCATGCGCGCCCCGGCCACCAGGCGGTCCTGGCCACGCCGGAAACCCTTGCTTTGATGCGCACCCGGATGGGCGATGCGCTCGGGGCGGCCAGCCTGCAGCCTTTGTCGCCAGGCGAGGTGATCATCCTGGGCGATGCGCGCATCTGGCTGCGGCCGGCGGGCCATGTGCTTGGCAGCGCGCAGGTCGCGATCGAGCATGCGGGTGGTCGTGCCGTGGTCAGCGGCGACTACAAGCGGGCGCCTGACCCGACCTGCGCGCCGTTCGAGCCGATCCCCTGCGACGTCTTCATCACCGAGGCCACGTTCGGGCTGCCGGTTTTCGTCCATCCGCCGGCGGACCGGGAGGCGGCCAAATTGCTGGAAAGCGTAAGACTATTTCCGGAGCGGGCGCATCTCGTGGGCTGCTATGCACTGGGCAAGACGCAGCGCCTGATCGCGGTGCTGCGGGGGCTCGGCTACGATGCGCCGATCTACCTGCATGGCGCGCTGATCCCGGTTTGCGAGACCTATGAGCGCCTTGGCGTGCGTCTGGGCCGGCTCGTGGCCGCCACCGGCGCCGGCCCGTCGGATATGGCGGGCCACATCGTGCTTGCGCCCCCGTCTGCACTCGCCGATCGCTGGTCCCGCCGGCTGGCCGATCCCGTCACATCGCTCGCCTCCGGCTGGATGCGGGTGCGCCAGCGCGCCAAGGCCAGGGGCATAGAGCTGCCGCTGGTGATTTCCGATCATGCCGACTGGCCGGAACTGCTCGCCACCTTCGGCGATGTCGGCGCGCCCGAAATCTGGGTGACCCATGGCGAGGAGCAGGCGCTGATCCATGCGGCGGGAGTGCGTGGCCTGACCGGCCGCGCGCTCCGCCTGATCGGCTATGGCGAGGCGGCGCTGGAGGAGGCGGCGTGATCGCCTTCGCCGAGCTGCTCGACCGCCTGACCCTGACCCCCGGACGATTGGCGAAGATCGCCCTGATGAAGCGTTTTTTCGCGGCCGAGGCCGATCCGGATCGCGGCTGGGCGCTGGCTTCGCTCACCGGCACGCTCTCCTTCGCGACCGCCAAGGCGGGGCTGATCCGCACGCTGGCCGAGGCGCGGGTCGATCCGGTGCTGTTCCGCCTCTCCTATGATTTCGTCGGCGACCTGGCCGAGACCGTCTCGCTGATCTGGCCCGCCTCTACGGCCACCGCCCCGCCGAGCCTCACCGAGATCGTCACTGTGCTGGCACAGGGCCGGAAAACCGACCTGCCGGCGCGTCTTGCCGCCTGGCTCGATGGCTCGGGCCCCTCGGTGCGCTATGCGATCCTGAAATTGATCACCGGGGGCTTGCGTGCCGGCGCCTCCGCGCGACTCGCGAAGACCGCCCTTGCGGAGTTCGCCGCCGAGCACGGTCAGCGCATCGCGCCCGACGACATCGAGGAGGTCTGGCATGCCCTGGCGCCGCCCTACACCTCGTTGTTCGCCTGGTTGGAGGGCAGGGCAGGCGCGCCGGAAGCCGCCGGCGTCCCCGTGTTCCGCCCGCCGATGCTGGCGCAACCGCTGGAGGCAGCGGATGCCGCCTCCCTCGATCCCGCCGCCTACGCCGCCGAATGGAAGTGGGATGGCATCCGCGTGCAGCTGGTGCGCACCGGCTCGGGCGCCCGGGTTTTTTCCCGCGGGGCGGAGGACATCTCGGCCGCCTTCCCGGATTTGCAGGACGCGCTGCCGGCTGAAGCGGTGCTCGACGGCGAGCTGCTGGTGATCCGCGGGGGCACCGTGATGCCGTTCGCTGAGCTGCAGCAACGGCTGAACCGCAAGACCCCGGCGCCGAAAATGCTGCGCGACCTGCCGGTGGGGGTGCTGCTCTATGACATTCTGTTCGACGGCCGGGAGGATCTGCGCAAGCTGCCATTTGCCGCCCGCCGGGAAAGGTTGGAGGCGTGGGTGGCGCGCTACCCCTCGGAGCGGCTGCGCCTGTCCGAGCTGATCCCCTTTGGCAGCCTGGAGGAGCTGGCCGCCCTGCGTGCCGGTGCGCGCGACGCCGGTATCGAGGGGCTGATGCTGAAGCGGCTCGACAGCCCCTACGTGCCCGGCCGCCCGAAAGGCCTGTGGTGGAAATGGAAGCGCGATCCGCACACCATCGATGCGGTGATGATGTATGCGCAGCGCGGCCATGGCAAACGCAGCAGCTACTACTCCGACTACACGTTCGGGCTGTTCCGCGAGGATGGCGAGCTGGTGCCGGTGGGCAAGGCCTATTCAGGCTTCACCGACGAGGAGCTGCTTCGCCTGGATCGCTGGATACGCGGCCACACGGTGCGCAGCTACGGACCGGTGCGCGAGGTGGAGCGTGGGCTGGTGCTGGAAATCGCCTTCGACGCCGCGCAGCTCTCCACCCGCCACAAATCGGGCGTGGCACTGCGCTTTCCGCGTGTCTCCCGCCTGCGCTGGGACAAGCCGCCGGACGAGGCCGATCGGCTCGCGACCCTGATGGCGCTGGTCAAGACCGGTGAAATGGCGGCGCGGTCCGCGGAATCTGTAGCCGGCGGGTGACACCCTGGCTGGAGGATGCGGGCGCGCGCGCGCGCACCCGCCCCACAGCCCGGATTTGATCGACATCGATCTGGCAATCCGGCCCGGAGGAGTCTAAAAATCCAACACATGGCATGGACAATCATCAACCGGGTCAAGGGTAAGGCGGCCGAGACCGACGATCCGCCGGCGCCCGACCTGCGCGCGCTTATCTCCGGGCCGGACGAGGCGGCGCCCGCCGCCGCAGAGGCGCCGCCCCCCGCCGCCGCCAAGCCGGTCCCCGCAAAAAAAACCGAGGCCAAACAGGCGCGTAAACCGGCCTTCGCCCGCAAGGCCGCGATCGAAGGCGGCGCGCCCAGCCAGCCGGCCTTTGCCCATTCGCCGTTCACGCCCACCCGCCCGATCAATTCCGAGCACGGCCTGATCGGCCGGCGCCGCCAGCTCGACCGCGCGATCAGCGCGGTGCAGATCGAGCGCGCGCACCTCACCATCTTCGGCGAGCGCGGCAACGGCAAGACATCGTTCGCTAATGTGCTCGGCGGACTTGCCGAGGAGGCCGGCTACGGCGTGGTGCGCCACACCTGCACCACGCGGCCCAGCTTCGGCGAGCTGTTCGGCGCCGTCGTCGCCAAAATTCCGCCGCGCTTCCTGCGCCCGGTGATGGCGGAGGAGGAGAGCCAATCCTTCGGCCGCCGCCAGATCTGGACGGTGGCGAGCGCGGTCGCCAAGCTGCAGGAGATACGCGCCGGCCACGTGCTGATCATGATCGACGAATTCGACCGCCTGTCCGACGAGGAGGCGAAGCGCGACATAACCGAACTACTGAAAACCACTTCCGATCTCGGCGTGCGGGTATCCTTCGTGCTGATCGGCGTGGCCGAATCGATGGACCAGCTGATGGAGCTGCACCCCTCGCTGAGCCGCACGATGGTGGCCATCCCGCTGCCGCTGCTGCCGGACAACGATGTCAGCACCCTGCTGGAAAAGGGCTGCGAGGATTTGCGCCTGGCGATCACGCTTCAGGCCCGGCGCGCGCTTCTGCTGCTGGCGCAAGGCTCGCCCTATTTCGCCCAGCTGCTCAGCCTGCATGCGAGCGACTCGGCCGTGCGCCGCCGGGCCCGCGAACTGACTCTCGAGGATGTGGCCGGCGCGATCGTGCTGGTGCTGGAGGAAACCCGGCACAGTTTCGAGCCGATGCTGGCCGGCATGCCGCGGGTGGATCCGCGCTGGCCCGATCTGCTGTTCGCGGCAGCCAGCGCCGCGTGCAACGGCTTCGGCTGGTTCACCGCCGCTGCGGCGAGCGACAGCGCGATCGCGCAGGGCATGGCCCTGCCGCGCGATCTGACCTTCGGCTTGTCGGTGCTCGCCTCCCCGGAGGGCGGATCGATCCTGAAAGTGCGGCGGATGCCGGGCGTCGAGGAATTCTCGTTCGCGCGCGTCAATCTGCGCAATTATGTGCTGCTGCGCGAGGCCGCACGGCGCAAGGTGGTGGCCGAAACGCCGCGGCCCGAGCACGGCGAAGCTGAGTTTTTTCCTGACTCCAGCGACGACTCGTTGCAGCAGCGGGTGGCCGAAGGGATCGATGTATAGGAAGGATGTTCTTTTCTGAAGAAAAGAACCGAAAGAGTTTTATTGCGGCGCCGGTGGATCGATACGGCTCTTGGCCGACGCGGGGAATAAAAGTTTTTTGCTTCTATTTTTCAAGAAAGAAGGTCTTTCTTCCTCTCGGATTTCATGGGTTTTGCGGTGAACCACACCCTGTATGTGCTGCTCAAATCGCCGCGTCGGGTCGTGCTGGCGACACTTGTGGCCGCCGCCGCGGCCGGGCTGTTCGGCGAGGTTCAGGGCCCCAGGTATACGGCTACGGCGCGCCTGCTCGCAGCACCGGCCAATGCCGCGCAGGATCACGGCCAGGCCGCGCGGAACGTGGCCGAAATCCTGCGCGATCCGGCCCTGGTGCGGGGCATGGAGCCGGCGCTGAAGGCGGGCCTGCCGCCGCCGCGCTGGTGGGAGGCAAAGAGCGGTTCCGAGGATCAGCGCCTTACCGCGCGCTTTGCCCGAGCGCTGCGGATCGAGGCGGTGCCTGATACCGACATCGTCGCCCTGCGCTTCACCTGGAGCGATCCCGGCTTTGCCGCCGCCGCGCTGAACCTGCTGTTGCATAACGAGCAGCGGATCGCGGCTGGCGATGCCGCCTCCGCGCAGTCGGTGATACTGGCGACGGCCAGGCTGCGGGATGCCCAGGCGCAATTCGCCCGCCTCGACGAGCAGATCGGCGCCTTGCCGCTGGTGGCGGGCGCCACGCCCGATGCGGGGGCGATCGAGCGCGAAAAGGACCGGGTGGCGAGCCGGATCGCGAGCGCCCATAGCAGTGCCGACGCATTGCGGGTGGAGCGCGAACTCGCGGCGCGCAAGCTGGAGGCGGCCGAAAAAGCCTATGCCGGCGGCGGCTGGGTGGATAATCCCGACTCGCCGGCCACGTCCAGCGGCGCCTCCACCATGGACCCGACTTTCGTGGCCCTGCTGGAGAAGCGGGCGCGGCTGGTGGCCAAGGTGCCGGCGGATTTTCCCGGCGTGCACGAGGTGGATGTGGAGATCGCGCAAGCCCGCGAGCACGCCTACCAGTCGGTGCATCAGGTGCTGGGCGAGCGACTCCACAATATCGATGACAGGCTAGCCGCACTCGCCGCGCAATCCGCCTCCGACGAAGCCGAGCAGCGTGGCCTTGATGACCACCTCGTGCAGCTGGAGGCGCTGCAGGGCAGCCGGCAGACCGCGGCCGCCCAGGTGGCGGAGGCCGCCCGCGCGCTGGATGAGCAGAAGCGCGAGGCGGATACCGCCGTGCACGAGGCCGCCGGCCTGCGGGTGATGAGCGAGGCGACCCCGCCGCCGGAGCCTGACTTTCCTTCGACCTTGTTCCTGGTGGGTGCCGCGAGCCTCGCCGGCTTCGTGCTCGGCCTCGCGAGCGCGTTCCTCGCTGAACATAACCGCATCACCATCGACCGCCCGCAGGATATCGCCCGCCTGCTCAAGATCCCCGTGCTGGCCAGCATTCCGGATCTGCGTTGACGCAGCCGATGGACGGTCGCGACACATCCGGCGGGCAAAACCTGCCGGCGACGATCGACGCCTGGCCGGCGCCGCCGGCGCGCGAGGAGCGGCCGGTGCTGACCGTGGACGGGCAGCTGATGCGCGACCTGGCGGCTCGCGCGCTCGCGGCCGGCAGCGGCGGCATGACCAAGGTGGGGGTTGCGGCCGTGCGGCACGGCGAGGGCGCCACCACCATTGCCCGCAGCCTGGCCGTTTGCCTGATGGAGAATTTCGGCCAGCGGGTGGTGCTGGTGGAGGCCAACCAGCGCAGCCCTTGCCTGCGCGAGGTGTGCGCCCTGCCGCCTGGCGCAGGCTTGTTGGACGTGCTGTCCGGCGCTGCTAGCCTGGAGGCGGCGCTGCGTATGTCACGCGCCGCCGGAAAAATGCTGGTGCTGCCCGCCTCCCATGCGCCGGGCATCGCCGCCGGCTCGCCTTGTGTGGCGCCTTCTGGTGCGAAGCTGGAGAACCTTCTGGCCGAGCTGTTTTTTTATGCCGACGCCCTGGTGTTCGACCTGCCGCCCCTGCTGCCCTACCCCGATGCGGCAGTGACCGGCCGCGCCCTGGATGGCGTGGCGGCGGTGATGCGCGCCGGCAGCAGCACCCGCAACGACTGCGCGCAGGCCATCTCCGACGTAGAGGGCGCGGGTGTCAGACTGCTCGGTGCCGTACTGAACCGCGAAAAGAGTTTTTTGCCTGGTTTGTTCGGCCGCCGCGCTTAGAGCATCATCCGACTGCACGGGGTTACCCGTCGGATAAAGATGCTCGCCAAAACAAAGAGCTAGAGCATTTTCCGAACGACTGCACTGACCGTACGCGATCGGAAAATGCTCTGGAGCGGGATGCGATATTGTTCATTGTTCGATCGTTTTCGCCGGAGGCGGCCGAAATGAAGGGCTCATGCCGAGAGCTCCCCCCGGGGCTTTCCCCACAAGGACGAGGGAAAAGACAGCGGTAGCGGTTCCCCGATTCCCGGGAGCAGGCCGCGTCTGTGGTTGCCCTGCCACAGGGGCTGTTCAACCTACTGCACATATTACAGATATTATTCCCGTATAGGTTGCAAAGTTTCGGCAAGGTGCGTAATTTCAGATATTAAAGGCTTGATGAGGGCGTTGCCCTAATATAGAGATTTGTCCCAATTCGAAGATAGGTGGTTCCATGGCAGGTGGCAGCGGGCTGAAGCCGGGAGGGTTCGCAAAATCGGGGTTTTGGCGCAGCCGCGACCGGCGTGGGGTGGCCGCCCTGGAGTTCGCGATCCTGAACATCCCTTTTTTCATGCTTGTTCTCGGCGTGTGCGAATTGTCGTTCGATCTGTTTCTTCAGGAGGCGACGGACCTCGCTTTGCAGACGGGTGCGCGGGAGATGGAGATCGGCCAGGGGTCGGGAGCCACCGGCGAATCGAATTTCGTGCAGAACTACGTGTGCGGGTCGCCTGCGGGCAGGATGCTGATCTGCAAGAATTTTCATATCAAGGTGCAGGATCTCACCAGCTCGCAGGATTATTCCAGCCCCAGCGTTTCCACCGGATCGCTGCCGATGAACGGCAAGAATCTCGACCTTTCTTCCTATGAGGGCACCAATGGTGTCAGCGTGTTCTGCACCGCGCCGCCCGGCACGCTGATCATGATCAGCGCCATCTATGTCGGGCCGAGTTTTTTGAGCGCGATGCTGCCAGGCCTGTTCAGCGAATACTATAACGGCACCAACGTGCACGCGGTTCTGTCGCAAGTGGGCGTGGCCAGCGAGCAATTCCCGGTCTCGACGACGTCGGGAGCGGCCCCGCAATGCTGAAGCGGATCCTGCGCCGGCTGCACCAGGCGCGGCGCGCCGTATCGTCGGTGGAATTCGCGTTGGTGGCGCCGTTGCCCATCCTGATGATCATCGGTGTGTTCGATGTGTCCAAGGCGATGATCTTGCGCCAGGAGGTGATCAACACCGCGCATTCCATTTCACTCACCGCAAGCCTGGTGGCGGTGCAGGCCAACGGCACCACCACACTGACACAGGCCCAGGTTCAGGCGATCGAATCGGATATTTTCGCCGAGATGCCATGGCTGCGCAGTGGCGTCGAAAAGGGCATTACCAGCGTCACGCTCAGCGGCATACAATTCAGCGCCTTGCCCAGCGCAAGCTGCAATCCCTACACCACCTGCACCTACTGGTTTCCGTTCGTCATGTGGTCTGTGCCGTATCGACCGACCAATACCTATGGGGTGCCGTTCATCTATCCGACCCGGGCCTGCAGCGTGATGACCTCCGGCGTTTGGAATATCAATTCGTCGCAGAATACGCCGCTGACCGCGAACAATTTCATGAGCGTGTTGCGGATCGGCGGCATCACCTACCCGGATCCGATCGTAGTCGCTGACGTGCGCTACACCTATACGCCGGCGTTTTTCAAATTCGTCACCGGCCCGATCGATTTCGTGGCTTCCGCCTACTGGCCGGTTCGTATCGTTCCCTACAATTCCAATGCAAATCCCGGCGGCAGCCAGGGCAGCCAGCTGACAAGCTACGATACCGCGGGTACCGACACCAATCCGGGTGCCCATTGCTGATGAATGTTTTTAAGAAGGCCGATCAAAGGACGACCATGACCGCACGTGCTTTCAGCCACGCCGCACATCGCCGCCTGGCCGGCCACCGCAAGGGCGCGATCTCCCTGCTGTTCGCGATCATGGTGATCCCTCTCCTGCTCATCGTCGGCATCGCCATCGATTTCAGTTTTTACGTGCAGGCGCAGGCGGAATTGAACCTGGCCGCCGACGCGGCGGCGATGCATGCGGTGCGCGCGATGTCGTTGTCCACCTCCAACGGTACCACTTATCAGAATGCGGGCACGCTGGCCGGCCAGCAATGGTTCGCGGCGCAGGCGGAGGTGGTGCCTGGCGTGACGCTGACCGGCACCGGCTCGCCGCTGCCGGTGAGCGTGACCGTAAGCTATACCCCGCCCTCGTATACCGCGACCGTCAGCTATACCGGCACGATGAACCTGTTTTTCGGCCGCCTGGCCGGCGTGAAAACCTGGCCGATCGCCGGCACGGCGACCGCCACCATCAGCAACAATTTTGTCGATATCGGCATCATGATCGATAATTCGCAATCGATGCTGATCGGCGCGACGCCAACCGATATCGCGACGATGAATGCCAACACCCCTTGCGCGATTGTAAAACCAGAAAATGGGCTCACGCCCGGCCTGAGCATGGCCGCCTATTCCTATCTTCTGAACGGACCAACAAGCGCGTATGGCCAGAACGGTCCTTATGGCGCGGGCGCGGCCTACGGCTACACGGCTGTCCTTGGCCAGGTGCTGCCTCCGTATTACGGTGCTGGCGTTGATAATGTTGACGGATCCCGCGCCTTCTGCGATCCGGGATATAATTCCGGAAATGCTGGCCTTACCGCCTGCGCCTATCCGCCGTCCTTCATCTACGGGACGAACGACACGCAATATTACAATCCGGCCAACACGCCGGCCACCATCAACAACCCTGATGGCACGACCAACCTGCCTGGCGCTTGCCTTAACAAAGGCGGGGCTGCAGGCTCGGCCGGCCCTTACACGCCGCAGGCGCCTTGCGCCTTTGCCTGCCACCAGAATGCCGATGGCGGCGATTACTACGCGCTGGCGCGCAAACTGAACATTTCGTTGCGGCTCGATCTCGTGCAGAACGCGGCGCAGCAGGTGATCCAGTCGATGATCAAGTACAGCCCGCCGCCGCAATCGTTGTTGGGCGTGGGCATTTATACCTTCAATACCACGTTGCAGCCGGTATATCCTTGCACACTGTTCATCGGCTGCGCATCGCCCTTTGGCACGGATCTCAATACCGCCTACTCCGACCTCGGCATCTGCTCCGGCACCCAAACCACCGGTTGTCTGCTACCGCCAGTTACCAATGACCAGCCGAATACCGACATCAACACGGTATTCACCCAGGCGGCACTTTTCCTGCAAGGCAGCACCGGTGATGGCAGCACGCCGGCCAAGGCGATCAAGAACCTCTTCCTGATAACGGACGGTATCAGCGACTGGTATTATCTAGGGAGCCAGGTGGTCGGCCCGATCGACTCGCTGGTCGCCAACCCCTGCCAGCAGATCAAGAACCAGGGCATCAACCTCTACGTGCTTTACACGCCCTACTATCCCATTCCCACTTGGACCTATACACGCACACCCATGCCGGCGACGCTCGCCAATACTTATCCAGCGAATGTAATCCTGGCACAGTTTGTTACCGAAACAAATCCATCGAGTTTCCCAAACTATAATGCGAATTATCCGACGGACACACCGGTCCAGGCCGCCTTACGTGCCTGCGCCTCCAACCCTTCCTATTTTTACACGGCAACCAATCAGACCGACATCAGCAACGCCTTGCAATCGATGCTCGCATCGGCCCTGAACTCCGCGGCCCGCGTCACGAACTGATACCAGCGGCCGAGATTGATGATGTTGCCCAGCCCACCCCACCCCGGCTCTCTCCACGAGGGTGAGGGGGAAGAGAGGGGCGTTATCGGTGAGGCGCGAGGGCCGTTGGTGTGAGTGTATCGCCGCTGGAGGGGGGGATGCATGCCGTGCTGTCAGCGCTAGAATCGCCGAGAAATGGGGCGGACTGCGTCCGTTCTGCTAGAGCATTTTCCGATCGCGTCGAGTGAGTGCAGTCGTTCAGAAAATGCTCTAGCTCTTTGTTTTGGCGAGCATCTTTATCCGACGGGTAACCCCGTGCGGTCGGATGATGCTCTAGCTTTTTGTTTTGGCGAGCATCTTTATCCGACGGGTAACCCCGTGCGGTCGGATGATGCTCTAGTGTTCCGACGTGCCTGGGGGATGCGGAATTCGGTCATTGGAATGGCCGCGTATAGAGGCGCGCGTCCTGCGCGTTTAGACTGAGGCCGCTTTTATGACCTGTGTCCTTACCCCCGCCCCGGTCCTGCTCACGAGGGGAGGGGGAAGCAGGCTGGCCCAGGGGGAAGGAGAGCGGTGATTTACCTCAAATTATAGGCGCTTTCCAACTTAACCAGGACCACCCTGTAAAGCGTCTCAAAAAGAGATAGTCTTGAAATAGAGACTAAAAATCCCTTGAAACGGAACAAATGGCCGGTTAGAGAATTGTCCAAAATTCAGGACTTGTTACCCCATGGGCCGTTTTTCATCACGTATCGGGTCGCTTCTCTCCCGCTGGTCCTTGGCTAAACGCGACCGGCGGGGCACCACCGCCCTGGAATTCGGGATCCTCGCCATCCCGTTTTTCCTGCTTGTTCTGGGGACCTGCGAAGTGTCTTTCGATCTGTTCATGCAGGAGGCAACCGATCTGGCCTTGCAGTCCGGCGCAAGGCAAATGGAAGTCGGCGAGGCCACGAATACCACCGGAGAGACGGATTTCGTTACCAACTTCATCTGCAACACCACCGCCGGGCGGATGCTGGTCTGCAACAACCTGCATATCAAGGTTCAGGTGCTGACGTCCGGCGAGGATTTCTCGAGCCCCTCGGTCTCCAACGGGGTGCTGCCGATGAACGGCCGGAATCTCGATCTGTCGACCTATGACGGCACCAAGGGCGTGAGCGTGTTCTGCACGGCGCCGCCGGGATCGCTGATCATGATCAGCGCCGTTTATGTCGGCCCGACCTTCCTGTTCGGCTTGCTGCCCGGTTTTTTCAACGAGTATTACAACGGCAAGCCGGTGCACGCGGTGCTGTCGCAGATCGGTGTGGCTAGCGAACAATTCCCCGGCGGCTCATCCAAAAACGCGGCGCCGCAATGCGGGTGATGTTTATCGTGTTGGATAGGTTCTGAACGGAGAAAAAATCCCCACCCCGCGCCTCCCCACAAGGCGAGGGGAAGCGAGCAGAATTTAGCCTATTACTGAAGGATAAACGTCTTTTGCGTCTTTTCTGCAGAAAAGAAGGGTTTATTTCAACATTCGATCCAGTTTACCGCCAAGCCGCCTTTCGATGTTTCCTTGTATTTTGCCTGCATGTCGGCGCCCGTCTCGCGCATGGTGGCGATCACCCGGTCTAGCGGCACGTGATGTTCGCCGTCACCATTCAGCGCGAGGGAGGCCGCGTTGATCGCCTTTACGGCGCCAAATGCGTTGCGCTCGATGCAGGGTATTTGCACCAGCCCGCCGATCGGGTCGCAGGTCATGCCCAGATGATGTTCCATGGCGATTTCGGCCGCGTTCTCGATCTGCGCGTTGCTGCCGCCCAGGGCCGCCGCCAGGCCGGAGGCCGCCATCGAGCAGGCGGCGCCTACTTCGCCCTGGCAGCCGACCTCGGCGCCGGAGATGGAGGCGTTCATCTTGATCAGCGCGCCGATGGCGGTCGCCGTCAGCAGAAAGATGCGCACGCCCTCGGGCGAGGCAAGCGGGCAATGCTCGTGGTAGTAACGCAGCACCGCGGGGATCACGCCGGCGGCGCCATTGGTGGGCGCGGTCACCACGCGCCCGCCGGCCGCATTCTCCTCGTTCACCGCGATGGCGTAAAGGCTCACCCAGTCGAGGATTTCGTGGGGCAGGCGGGTATTGCTGGCCTGGCGCGCGATGAGGCGCTGATGCAGCACCGCCGCGCGACGTTTTACGTTCAACCCGCCTGGCAGGATGCCCTTGGTAAGAAGGCCGCGATCGATGCAGGCCATCATGGTGGCGTCGATCTCGGCCACGCGCCGCGCCACCTCGGCTGGATCGCAAATCGCACATTCATTGGCGAACACGATCTCGGCAATGGTTTTTCCGTGTTGGCTTCCCAGGGCAAGCAGGGCGCGTGCGCTCTCAAACGGGTAGGGCAGATCTGCCGCTTGGGCCACGACCGTGCCGACCTCCGATTCGGGCAACACGAAGCCGCCGCCGACTGAGCACATGCGCGCGGCGACCAGCACCGCGCCCGCGGCATTGCGCGCCTCGAAGGCGAGCGTGTTGGGGTGCGCCTCGGTGGGGGTGATCCCGTCGAAAACGATGTTCTGCTCGGGATCGAAGGGGATGAGCTGCATGCCCGCCAGGCGCAGCCGCCGCTCCGCCCGCACGCCATCCACCAGCGCATCGGCCAGGTCGGGGTCGGCCTCCGCTGGATGCAGGCCGGAGAGGCCGAGGATCACCGCCTTGTCGGTGCCGTGGCCGCGGCCGGTCCAGGCCAGTGATCCGTAGAGCGTGACCTGCACCCGTGCCACCGCGCCGAGCAGGCCGGCGGTGGCGATATGCTGGGCGAAATCCGCGGCTGCCGTCATCGGGCCGCCCGTGTGGGAGGAGGACGGGCCGATGCCGATCTTGAAGAGTTCGGAGAAACTGATCATGGGGTGCATTGCAGGCATGGGCGGCGGCAGCGCAAGGATGTTCTTGCCCGGGCCTGTCCGGTCGTCCGCGACGAAAAGCCCTCGCCACCCGGCTTAGGGGGAGGGCGCCGAGTCAGCTGCCTTTTTTTAAAATAGACCGTACAGTTCCTACTGATCGATTTCATGACCTCCTGTATCCTGAGCGAACCATATGCCGGCCTTCAAGCCCAGGCGCTTGGCCTGGCCGAGGCGGCCGGCCTTACGCCCGATATCGTGGAACTCCACCCGGGTCGCCCATGGTCGTTCCTGCCGGCCGCAAGCTGGCCCTGGCCGCTTGCGGCCGTGGGGCTGCAAGCGGCGCCGGCCGAGCTGCTGTTTACCGCGGGCGGCACCGCGGGCGCTGTGGGCGCGGTGTTTCGCAAGCGCGGCGCGCGTGTGGTGCAGGTGCAGAATCCGCGCATGGCGCTGGACAAATTCGACCTGGTGGTCGCCAACCGGCATGACGGCATTGCCGGGCCTAACGTGATCGTGACCCGCACGGCGCTGCACCGGGTGACGCACGCACGCATGCGAGAGGCGGCGGCGATCTGGCGCCCGCGCCTGGCCCATTTGCCCCGCCCGCTGGTGGTCGTGCTCGTGGGCGGCAGCAACGGTCGCCTGTGCCTGGAGGAGGAACAGGGCGCGATGCTAGGCGCGCGCCTCGCGGAAATGATGGTGAAGGATCAGCCTGGCGTGGCCCTCACCCCCAGCCGGCGCACCTCGCCGGCGGTGCGCCAAATCCTGGCACGCACGCTGGCCCCGCTTGGCGCCTGGCTATGGGACATGGACGGCGAGAACCCGTATTTCGGCCTGCTCGCCCTGGCCGACGTGATCGTCGCCACGATCGACAGCATCTCCATGGTCTCTGAGGCCGCCGCCACCCGCGCCCCCGTGCTGCTCGCCGACCTGCCTGGCCGCTCGAAGCGCATACGCGCGTTCCTTGATGGGCTGCGGCAGGAAGATCGGGTGCGCCCGTTTAACGGGCGGCTGGAGATGTGGCCGGTGACGCCGATCGACGATACGGCGGCGGCGGGCGCCGAGGTCGCCCGACGCCTCGGCCTGACCGCGCAGCCGGGGCAAGGCTTTTCTCGGTAAGGCGCCTCCGCTACCAGGGTGGGGAGATGCTCGACATTCAAACCTTCGACGCCCGACGCGGCGGCAATGTTCTTTACAAGGCGCTGGTTCATCCTCTTGCCGCGGAGGCGATTGCGCGCCTGGCGAGTGAGCTTGCCGCCGACGGCCAATTCGCGGTGTTCGATCCGGGTGGCGTGGCGACCGCGCTGTTCGCGCTGCACCCGGAAATGCCGCCGGCCGCCGAGTATTATGTGCAGGACGTGGCAGCGCTCGCCAACACGCTGGGCGGGCACGCCGCCCTGCCGCTGACGGATTTGCCGCGCACTGCCTGCCGCACGCTGCTGATCGCAAGTTTCGACGCGGCCCGCACCGCGCAGCGGATCGCCGCCTTCTGCCCTGCAGGGCTGCGCGTGGTTTCGCTTGATCAGGCGCGGCTGCCGGCTGACCTGCTTACCGTTCCCGCCTATCTCGACCGGCTGAACTTTGCCACGAATTATGCCTTTTTTCGCGATGCGGAGGGGCTTTCGACCCGCCTCGTGAGTGCCAATTACTGGGCGCGGTATGGCGCGAGGGGGGTGCGGCTCTGGCTGCGCCTGTTCGGCGGGGATGGCGCCCCGCTCGCCACCTGGGAGCAGGATTTGCCGGACAGGGAGGGCGGCTTTTCGATCGACAGCCGGGAGGTGCGCGCGCGATTCGGCCTGCCGGATTTTTCCGGCCAGCTGTTTTTGCATGCCATCGGCGTGGCCGGCCACGACGTGGTGAAATATGCGCTGGATGTTTTCAGCACGCAGGCGGGTTCGGGTGCCGACCGCGCGCTTTCCGTGACCCATGATGCGAATGCCTGGCCCTCCGACCGGTATGCCGGCTTGCCTGCCCCGCGCGCGGATGACCGGGTGCTGCTATGGGTGCAGAACAGCCACGCGGCGCCGATCCCGGCCGATGCGATCACGCTGAACCGGATGGGGCACGATCACGCGGTGCCGCTGGGACGGGAGGTGGCGCCCTTTGCCAGCGTGGCGGTGGATGTTTCGGCACTTTTGCCTGGCGTGCGCTGGCCGGCGCAGATCGAGATACGGTCTGGTCGCCACGTGGTGCGGCCGCGCTACGAGGTGCGCCATGGCCGCCATTCTTTGATCGCGCATGTGAACGTGGAGCGTGCCGATTTGCGCCCCGATCCGGGCATACGCACGCTTTCGAACCTGCTGGGCCGCGGCTACTTGCTGCCGTTTCCGATTCTGCCGCCGGAGAAATTCCGCAGCATCGTGCAGCCAAATCCGATGGCCGAGTGGCAGGACTCGATGCCGCTTCGTTTGGACGTGTTCGATTCCGATGGCCATCTGGTGGCCCAGCGTTTTTTGGGAAATCTGGCGCGCGACCATGACCTGGCGCTGGATCTGGAGGAGGTGGGGGCGCAGGAGGGGCATGCCGAGCTGGTGTATGATTTCCGCGATGGCGGCCAGGCGGATGGCTGGCTGCACGGGCTGTTCCGGTATGAGCACCGGGAAAGCGGGCATGTGGCGGATACCAGTTTCGGCGCCCATATCTTCAATACCGCGATGACCTACAAGGATGAGCCGCAATCCTATGCCGGGCCGCCGCCGGGGTTGAGCACGCGGTTGTTCCTGAAACTCGGTGATGCGGAGCGGCGCAGTTTTTCGGTGCTGATCTATCCCGCCTCATCCAGTTGGCATCCGTTTTCGAGCACCGAGCTGCAGCTGGTGGATGGGGCGGGGGAGGTGATCGAGACTCGGCCGTTACAGATTGCGTGTTCGGGCTCGGCGATGGTGTGGCCGCATATTGTGTTTGGGGAGGCGGCGCTGGGGCGCGCCGGCGCCGGCGGGTATGTGCTGGTGCGCGACGGCACGTGCCGGTTATTTGGCTATCATGGGCTGATGGATGAGCGGGGCGGGTTTTCGCTGGATCACATGTTTGGATTTTGACGGTGATCCGCGGAGTGGGCGCAACGTAAATTTGCCTTCCATGGCCGGGGTTGTGGACGTGGCGAAGGGAACAAAAGTCATTTGGTTCTTTTCTCCAGAAAAGAACATCTTACTTAAATCAGGATGAAACTCAGCGCTCTCTTTGCATCCATTTTTCTGTACCACGCCGCCCTGGCCGCGGAGGTGCCGGCAGTGCGTTTCGATGGGGCGGTGGCGCATCCGCAAACATTTACGCTGGCCGATTTGAAGGCGATGACGGCGCGCCAGGTGGATGCGACTTTCGGCACCATGCATGGGCAGGAGCATCATGTGTGGACGGGTGTTTTGCTGCTCGATCTGATCGGCAAGGCGGGCCCAAAGGACGAAGGCGGGAAAAATCCGGCGCTTCGGCACGTTGTTCTGGTGCGCGGGAAGGATGGGTATGTGGTGGCTGTGGCCGATGGCGAGATCGATCCGATGGCGGAGAACAAGCCGGTGATACTCGCCTATCGCCGCGACGGCGATGCGGGCGATTTGGCGGGGCTAAGACTGGTGATACCGGGCGACCAGCATGGGGCGCGCCAGGTGCATGATGTGGTTGAGGTTGACGTCAGGTAAGGTTGCTCGCTGCCGACCGACTCAGAGCCCTTTCCGTCCGCCAACAATATGGGCCGATGGGTTGGTTGCGCCTTGGCTATGGCAAGATCCGAAAAATGGTGCCCTTGCCGACATCGCGTTTGCCGTTCAACAGCACATAGGCAGGTGGCGAGGCCCCATCCGTGCCATTGAAATCGTGCAGCGCGGTGAATTTTGGGTGGCGAGATCGAGCTTGTAGACAGCGCCAAAGCCAGCCGCGCATTGGCACTTCACGATGCCGCCGATTTCAGACATGCCGTAGAGCACGCCCTGCTGATCCCCTAAAGCGGGATGCGATATGGTTCGAACGGTTTCGTCGGACGCATCCCGCTCTAGCTCTCTGTTTTGGCGAGCATCTTTATCCGACGGGTAATCCCGTGCGGTCGGATGATGCTCTAGAGCATTTTCCGATCACGTCGGGTCAGTGCAGTCGTTCGGAAAATGCTCTAGCTCTTTGTTTTGGCGAGCATATTTATCCGACGGGTAACCCTGTGCGGTCGGATGATGCTCTAGCTCTTTGTTTTGCGAGGATGTTTATCCGGCGGCTGATCGCACTTGCCCGGATCATGCTCTAGGCCCGCCGTGAAGAACGGCGAAGTTCGGGGCAGGACACTAGGTTTTGCGTCGGTCCCGCGTATGGACGCCGCAGCTGTGATGGCCGGCATGGGTGCAGGCGGCCAGGAGGTGGTGTAGGCCGAGCGTGTGGTCGTGGGCGATGGCGAGTGTCGGGTGGAGCTGGGTTTCGCCGCTCGATCGATGCACCGCCTCGTGCACCAGGCGGCCATGCAGGCGATGACCGCGACCGTGCCAGGCGGCGAAGCGCAGGCTGCCTAAGGGCAGGGTGGAAGCTTCGGCGCTGGCGATCAGCGAGGGCAGGCGGAAGTGGGACGGGGCGTGGTGCACCACAGGGACGCCGAGCTGCTCAAACCCATCATCCAGCAGGTTGGCCATGTGCGCGTCGCGCTCGGGGTTGGAGCGGGCGCCCATGACGACGCCGATCAGCCGGATCTGGCCTTTGACCGCGGAGGTAACGAGGTTGTGGCCGGAGGCGATCGTGTAACCGGTTTTGAGGCCATCCGCCCCGTCATACGCCACCAGCATGTGGTCGTGGTTCGGGATCATGCGGCCGTGGAAATAGAAAACCGGCTCGCTAAAATAATGGTAATCGTCGGGGAAGTCGGTGATCAGGTGATGCGCGAGCAAGGCCAGGTCGCGCGCCGTGGTGGTCTGCCCTGGGTCGGGCAGGCCTGAGGCGTTACGGAAGGTGGTTTGCGTCATGCCAAGGCCGCGGGCGCGCAATGTCATCATCTGGGCGAAGCGTTGCTCGTCGCCGCCGAGCAGCTCGCCTAGGGCGCAGGCGGCATCGTTGGCGGATTTCGTGACGATCGCGAGGATCGCGTCGCTGACAGTGAAATAGGTTGTTGGCAGCAGGCCGAGTTTTGATGGCTCCATGGAGGCGGCCCAGGCCGACACCGGCACGCGCTGGCCAAGGGCTATCCGGTGGTCGCGCAGCGCCTCGAAGGCCATATACAGGGTCATGAGCTTGGTCAGGCTGGCGGGGTAGCGCAGGGAATCGGCGTTGACCGCCTCCATCACCCGGCCGGTGCCGTTATCGACGACGATGGAGCTGTAGCGTGCCGAGCCGATTTGCGCCGCGGCCTGGCCGGGCGGCACCGCCGCGATGGCGCAGGATGCAACCGCTATAACCGAAAGCCGTGTCGCGACCGCGCGGCTGCGAAACGAGAGCCAGGAGAATTGGCGTAAGACGGCCGCCAGTATCACAAGCATTTCTCCCGCATCGTAGACGGACAGGACCATAACGGCCGATTTCGATGCCTGTCCAGCGTATTAGCGGCTGTTCAGGTTAAGCCACGGTAAGTTCGGGCGCTAAAACCGTGGATAGTGGTCCGCCGGCGATAGCGCCCACCATGCCAAGGTGCGAAATACACCTGATTGTGCAGTGCACAAAAAGCGTTTGACGCTGTATTCTCCAAAGCGTAAACACTATTGCGTTGCGATGCACAACACCGGCACGCACTCACCCGAAGCGACGGTTCGCCGGCTCCATGGAATCGTCCTTAAAATCAGGAGAGTTAGGATGATCACCAAGACAAAGGCACTGGAAGCCGCATCGGCCGATGCCAAGACGATCGAGTCCGTTGCCACCGAAAGCGCCAAGGATACGGCAGCCGTTGCGGCCGCCGGTTTCGAGCAGGCCCAGGTTCAGATGAAGGAAGGGGTTCAACGCGCCATGAAGACAGCCGAGCAGGTTGCCCATTTCAGCCAAGGCAACGTTGAGGCTTTCGTGAAATCCAGCCAGATCCTCGCCTCCGGCTGGCAGGACCTCTCCAAGCTTGTGGCGGCCAACGCCAAGGCCTCGATGGACGAGACGATGTCGACCTTCAAGGCGCTCACCGGCGTGAAATCCATCAAGGAAGCCTTCGACCTGCAGACCAGCTTCGCCCGCACCTCGATGGAGAAGGCGATGAGCGAGAGCGGCAAGATCACCGAGCACTCGCTGAAGGTCGCCGAACAGGCTTTCGCGCCGATCACCGCGCGGGTCAACGCCGCGGTCGAGACTTTCTCGGCGTGATGCGCCTGCCTTCGGCGTAGATCTGGACTAAGCATTTGATCGACTGGGCCGGGGGGCAACCTCCGGCCCTTTTGCTTTTTGGGTGGGTGGGCGCGTAGGTTTTGGCTGGCGTGAGATGGTGCCGGCGCGACGTGGCCTTTTCCACGGCGTTCAGCTTCCGATATCATGGCTCTGTTTCAAACCGGTGGCGGCCGGTCCAGCCAACTCAGGCTGGGCCGACCCCCCCGCAAGGGTGCCCGCGGCCCAGGCGGTCATCAGGATGGTCCGACGATGAGCGACAACGACAAACGTGGCGGTGACGGCCCAAATACCGGGGTAGTGGTCAAGGCGCGGCCAAAAACCCGCAAGCCGGCCATGTATAAGGTGTTGATGCTGAACGACGATTACACGCCGATGGAGTTCGTGGTTCACGTGCTTGAGCGCTTCTTCCAGAAAACCCGAGAAGAGGCGACTCGGATCATGCTGCACGTGCATCGACGCGGCGTGGGGGTGTGCGGCGTCTACACTTACGAGGTCGCCGAGACCAAGGTGACGCAGGTGATGGACCTGGCCCGGCAGAACCAGCACCCCCTTCAATGCACGATTGAAAAAGAGTAGGGCGGACGCCATCCGCCTTACGTCCACCCCTGTTTTGTCGCGACCTTTTTTGCACCTTGGTGCCGCAACCGCCCTCCTGCCAAAGGCGCTTCTTTCACACTGGTCCAACCATCCCCAAATAAGTTTGGCCAGCTTCACCGGCTGGCCACGATTTCACTTTCAGGATGGCGGCGAGTACGGCCATCCTGTCATCTCCGGGACGCCGGTGGTTTAGCCGGCGGCCAGGCGCGAAGGGGCGTCGATTAAATGCTGTCTAGGAATCTCGAACAAACACTGCACCGGTCCCTGTCATTCGCCAGCGATCGCCGGCATGAATATGCAACGCTCGAACATTTGCTGCTCGGCCTAGCCGATGACAGCGACGCGGCCACCGTGTTGCGCGCCTGCGGTGTCGATCTCGACAAGCTCCGCTCCGATCTCACCGAGTTTCTGGACAAGGATCTGTCCGGCCTCACCACCGACCGTGCGACCGAGCCCAAACCCACTGCCGGCTTCCAGCGCGTGGTGCAGCGCGCTGCCATCCACGTTCAGAGCTCTGGGCGTGACGAGGTTTCGGGCGCCAATGTGCTGGTGGCGCTGTTCAGCGAGCGCGAAAGCCATGCCGTGTATTTCCTGCAAATGCAGGACATGACGCGGCTGGATGCGGTGAATTTCATCAGCCACGGCATCGCCAAGGCGCCAGGCCGCACCGCCCAGCGCCCGAATGGCGCGAGCACCGGGGCCACCGGCAGCGCCCCGGAAAATAACGAGCACGAGCGGGAGGAGAAGCCGCGCGGCCGCAACCAGGATGCGCTCAGCACTTACTGCGTAAACCTCAACAAGAAGGCGATGGCGGGCAAGATCGATCCGTTGATCGGCCGCGAGCAGGAGGTGGAGCGCACGATCCAGATCCTTTGCCGCCGCACCAAGAACAATCCGCTCTATGTGGGCGATCCTGGCGTCGGCAAGACGGCCATCGCCGAGGGCCTGGCCAAGCGGATCGTGGAGGGCGACGTGCCCGAGGTGCTGGCCAAGAGCACCATTTTCGCGCTCGACATGGGCGCGCTTCTCGCCGGCACCCGCTACCGCGGGGATTTCGAGGAGCGGCTGAAGGCGGTGGTGACCGAGCTGGAGAACCAGCCGGGGGCCGTGTTGTTCATTGATGAAATCCACACGGTGATCGGCGCCGGGGCCACCAGCGGGGGCGCCATGGACGCCTCCAACCTGTTGAAACCGGCGCTGGCCAGCGGCTCGCTGCGGTGCATCGGCAGCACCACCTATAAGGAATTCCGCAACTACTTTGAGAAGGACCGCGCGCTGGTGCGCCGGTTCCAGAAAATCGACGTCGCCGAGCCTTCGATCGAGGATACGGTCAAAATTCTCAAAGGCCTGAAGGCGAATTACGAAAAACACCACAAGGTGCGCTACACTGATGAGGCCATTCGCGCCGCGGTAGAGTTGTCGGCCAAATACATCAACGACCGCAAACTGCCCGACAAGGCTATTGACGTGATCGACGAGGTGGGTGCCAGCCGGATGCTGTTGCCCGAAGCAAAGCGGCGGAAAACCGTGACGCTGCGCGACGTGGAAGAGATTGTCGCCAAGATCGCCCGAATCCCACCCAAGAGCGTGAGCGCCGACGACAAGGAGACGCTGCGCAATCTCGAGCGTGACTTGAAGAGTATGGTGTTTGGGCAGGACAAGGCAATCGACGCTTTGGCCGCCGCGATCAAGCTCAGCCGGGCCGGGCTGCGCGAGGCGGAAAAACCGATCGGCAACTACCTGTTTTCCGGCCCGACCGGCGTCGGCAAAACGGAGGTAGCGCGCCAGCTTGCGAGCACATTGGGCATCGAGCTGATCCGCTTCGATATGTCGGAGTATATGGAGCGGCACAGCGTCAGCCGGCTGATCGGGGCGCCGCCGGGCTATGTGGGGTTCGATCAGGGTGGTTTGCTCACCGATGCGATCGATCAGCACCCACACGCGGTTCTGCTGCTCGATGAGATCGAAAAGGCCCACCAGGATCTGTACAACATCCTGCTGCAAGTAATGGATCACGGGAAGCTTACCGACCATAACGGCAAGACGGTCGATTTCCGGAACGTGATCCTGATCATGACCACGAATGCAGGCGCCTCCGACATGGCGAAGGAGGCGATCGGTTTCGGCAGTTCGGTGCGTCAGGGCGAGGATGAGGAGGCCATTAAACGGCTATTCACACCAGAATTCCGGAACCGCCTGGACGCGACCATCACCTTCGCCGGCCTCACCGAAGAGATCGTCGGCCGTGTGGTGGAGAAATTCGTGATGCAGCTGGAGGCGCAGCTCGCCGACCGGAACGTGACCATCGAGCTATCGTCCGCCGCCAAGGAATGGCTCGCCGAGCGCGGCTATGACCGGTTGTATGGCGCGCGTCCGCTAGGCCGCGTGATCCAGGAATACATCAAGAAGCCGCTCGCCGAAGAATTGCTGTTCGGCAAGCTGGCTAAGGGTGGCTCCGTGAAGGTGACGATGAAGGACGGAAAATTGGATTTCGAGTTCACCGAGGCCGCCGTTCCGGCGATCACCGGGCCGGAGGATGGCGAAGGCAGCGCAGAGCGAGAGCCCGAAACCGTAGAGTAGGAGCCCGCCCCAACACCCCTCAATCGCAAAGCGGGAGAGGGGGCTAACCCGAAAGGTTTGGAGGTTGAGGGCCCGCGCCACAAACACCCACCAACCAATAAGGCCGAAAGCATGAAAGCCATTTGGAACGGCCAAGTCATCGCCGAGAGCGACGACATCGTCAAAGTTGAGGGCAACGCCTACTTCCCCGCCGCCGCCCTGAACAAGGCCCACCTCAAGGAAAGCCCCACCAAGAGCATCTGCCCGTGGAAGGGCACCGCCTCCTACTACACGCTCGCCGTCAACGGCCAGGAAAACAAGGACGCCGCCTGGTATTACCCCGAGCCGAAACAGGCCGCGGCTGAAATCAAGGGCCGCATCGCCTTCTGGAAGGGCGTTTCCGTCTCATAGAAACACATGATGTCCGGCCGTGGTGGTGCAATGCGCTTTGGCATTACACCACCACACGCCGCCATCCCCCAAAATGCACATATCGCGCCCACGGTAAATCTTGCCATCCTACAATGTGTTATCTAGGTTAGCCTGGTCTAGCCAAGGCAATCTCATGTCTCTGGTCAACATGCTTGAAGCAAAATCCAATCTCTCCCGGCTGGTCGAAGCGGTAGAGACAGGCAAGGAATCCGAGATCATCATCGCCCGGAACGGCCGGCCCGCTGCACGCCTGGTGCCGCTTGCCACACCACCCGCACCGGTCCAGCGCATCGGAATCGCAAAAGGCGAATTCACCCTGCCGGAGAATTTCCTCGAAATTAACGCCGAGATGGACGCTGAGATAGAGGCCCTGTTCTACGCCTCGGCTGATCCTCTCTCGGAAAATCAATCTGAGTGAGGCTTCTGCTCGACACCCACATTGCGATCTGGGCCATTAACGACAGCACAAACCTATCTCCGAAGGCCCGTGCTCTCATTGCCGATACGGGGAACGAGATTTACGTAAGCGTAGCAAGCCTTTGGGAGATAGCGATCAAATACGCCCTCGGACCAAACAGGCGCCAGGGCATGCCAATAGGGTCGTGCCGTGCGCAGGAACTGTTTCAATCTTCCGGCTATACACTTTTGGAAATAGGGCCTGCCCATGTTCGCGCGCTGGAGCATTTGCCGGCCATTCATGGCGACCCGTTTGACCGACTGCTCCTTGCCCAGGCCTATGAAACGCCACTCCGCCTCGTGACGCAGGACCGCACGCTGCAACGCTACGGCGATTTCGTCGCGAGCGTTTAGATCGCCCGCCAGGCAGCCACCGAATTTACACGTGCCCGGCCGCCCGCTACGCTCACGCACGGACGCTGACGGTTCTTCCAAGCATCCCGGAGCAGCGCTCAGGGATCTCCGGGGCAACCCTGGGGATATTCGTGTTTTCAAGGCAGAACGTTGCTCGGTGTCCGGTAGGCTTTCCGCGCCTGCCCACCGGCCGAACACACCGGCATTAACGGCGACCAGGCGGGGGTGACGATCGATTGACGGGACGGCCTCGGTAGAAGACCCAGACGCCTAACCCTCCAGGCTGACTGCTCCACGGTGCCCGATCATCGACAGCAGCTCACGCCTTGTCGCCGGATCGTCCCGGAACGCGCCGAGCATCCGGCTGGTCACCATCGAAACGCCCGTTTTGTGCACGCCGCGGGTGCTCATGCATTCATGCGTGGCCTCGATGATCACCGCGGTGCCGCGTGGCAACAGCACGTCGTTGATCGTATTGGCGATCTGGGCCGTGAGTTTTTCCTGGATCTGCAAACGGTGCGCGTAAGCATCGACCACCCGGGCCAGCTTGGAAATGCCAACCACCCGCCGGGCCGGTAGGTAGGCCACATGCGCGCGGCCGATGATCGGCAGCATATGATGTTCGCAATGGCTTTCTACACGAATGTCGCGCAGCAGCACGATCTCGTCGTAGCCCTCGACTTCCTCGAACGTGCGCTCCAGCATCGAAATCGGATCCTGGTCGTAGCCCGCATAGAATTCGAGGTAGGAGCGGGCGACGCGTGAGGGCGTATCCAGCACGCCCTCACGATCCGGATCGTCTCCCGCCCAGCGGATCAGGGTGCGTATGGCTGCCTCTGCTTCCTGCTGCGTCGGCCGGTCTTCAGTGACCGAAGCTGACCCTAGCTTCGGGCGGGCGATCTTATTCAAAATCAAAAATTCCTTACGAAACCGGCGTGGCATCAAGAATGGGGCGAAAATTCGTTCCGGCAACCCGGGCCAGTAGTCGGTTGTCAGCCTCTCGTTGCCAGAGCGACCTTCCATCGACGACGGAAGGCTGATCACCGGCAGCGCCTAATGCACCCGGCCGCCCTGGTGCGGAGAGTCGAGGCTGAAGGCGGGAATCGCCACGTCAAACGCCTCGCTGATGTCGCGCGGCGCGTCCGACTTGGTCACCATGTGGTACTGGCCGCTCATGAAACCGCTCGGCGTTTCGAGCGGCGTGCCGGAGGTGTATTCGAAGGCCTGGCCCGGTTCCAGCACCGGCTGCTCGCCCACCACGCCATCACCCTGCACCAGGCGCGTGCGCCCCTTGGAGTCGGTGATCCGCCAGGTGCGGCGCAACAGCTGCACCGTCTGTTGGCCGTGGTTCTCGATGGTGACCCGGTAGGCCCACACATAGCGGCCCTCATCGGGCTCCGACTGGTCCTCCAGATAAAACGCGGCGACGCGGACGTTGATGCCCCGCGTCTCTTCCGCATATTCCCGCGCCACTGTCACTCTGCCGCATGCCTCCGTGACGCTGCCGCCAAGCCGCTTGCCAGATCATCCTCCAGGTCGGCCACATCCTCCAGGCCCACCGATAGCCGCACCACGCCATCGGTGATCGCAAGCCGCGCCCGCTCCTCCGCGCCGATCCGCATATGGGTGGTTGTCGCCGGGTGCGTGACCATGGAACGGCTATCCCCCAGATTGTTGCTGATCGCGATCAGCCGCAGCGCGTTCATGAACCGGAACGCCGCCGCCTTGCCGCCGGCCAATTCGAAAGCGACCAGGGTGCCCCCGGCCGCCATCTGCCGCATCGCGAGATCGTGCTGCGGATGATCCGCTCGCGAAGGGTACCAGACGCGCGAAATCTGCGGATGATCCGCCAGGTAATCCGCCAGCCGCGCCGCCCGGGCGCAGGAGGCTTCCACGCGCAGCGGCAGCGTCTCGAGCCCTTTCAGTAGCGTCCAGGCATTAAACGGGGAGAGGGCGGGGCCGGTATTGCGGATGAAGGGTTGCAGCGTTTCCTCCACCCATTTCGTCCGGCCCAGCACTGCCCCGCCCAGCACGCGCCCCTGGCCATCGATATGCTTGGTGGCGGAATAGACCACCACGTCGGCACCGAATTGCAGGGGCCGCTGCAGCAGGGGCGTGGCGAACACATTATCCACCACCACGATCGCGCCTGCCGCATGGGCGAGCCGGCTGACCGCTTCCAGATCGACGATCTCCAGCATCGGGTTGGATGGGCTTTCGATCAGCACCAGCTGCGCCGGTTCAGCGAGCGCCGCGCGCCAACCGTCCAGGTCCCATGCGTCCACGAACTCGTAGGCGATACCTAGCCGCGGCAACAGGGTCGAGACGATCCAGTGGCAGGATCCGAACAAGGCACGGCTGGCCACCACACGGTCCCCCGCGCGCAGATGGCTGAGCATCGCGGCATTCACCGCGGCCATGCCCGTGGCGGTGGCGCGGCAGGCCTCCGCGCCTTCCAGCAGAGCCAACCGGCGCTCGAATGCGCTCACGGTAGGGTTGCCGAACCGCGTGTATTGATAATGACTGACCGAACCGTCGAAGGTGCCTTCGGCCTGCTCCGCATCGTCGTAAACGAAGCCGGACGTCAGAAACATCGCCTCGCTCGTCTCGCCATGCGGTGTGCGCTCTTCCCCACCATGGATCAGAAGCGTGGCAGGACGATGGGGGGCAGATTGTTTCATGGTGGCGTACAGGGCTCCTTGCGAAAGCCCGGCCTGAAAAACGCCGGCGCGGCAGCACATCTGCACCGGGCCTCTTTAGCGCGCTTGTTTTACCTCGCCGCAAGCCGGCCGGACAAATCGCGAGGGATCAGAATCATAGGGCAGAAGGCGAGAACAAGCAAGGCCGGGAGGCCGAAGCTGTCACCCCCCAACCGTCGGCATTTCCTTAGCGTCTGGAAGAGCCGCTTTCGCGACAAGGTGGCGCGATCGCCCCGCTTTGCAAACAGCCGGATCGGCCGGTATGCTCCACCTCGCGCGGGTGTAGTTCAATGGTAGAACGGCAGCTTCCCAAGCTGCATACGAGGGTTCGATTCCCTTCACCCGCTCCAGTCGGCGCGCCCATCTCCTCGGAAAGACCAGCCATGCAGCGACGCGTTCTCCTGGCTGCGGGCGCCGCACTCTTTGCCGTCGTCGCCCTGGCCGGCCTGAAATTCGCAGGAACCCACGAAGCCGCCCGCGTGCTGGACGCAGATATCGGCCAGATCGCCGCTACCCTCCCTGCAGGTTACACGGCAACGCACGGCCAAACCGACGTGAACCCCATTACCGGCACCGTCACGATCCACGCATTATCCATAGGCTTCGCCGGCAAACCGTTGTGGTCGGCCGATACCCTCACCATCACCGGTGCCGACCAGCAGGCGCTGCACGACGTTTTTGATCCCGCGGCCTACAAGAACGGCCACCCGGCCTGGACCGCACGCCGCCTGCTGATCGAAAACGCCAGCGCGTCCGGCGTTACCATTCCCGGCAACCCCCAGTTATCGGGTGAGTCACCGGGTGGCGTGAAGATTGGCTCCGTCACCTTCAATCAGCTGCGCGGCCGCCCCTTCATGCTGCCGCCCACGGGGGAACATGCACAATCCCCCGCCTTTCGCGCCGATGCCGCACGCGCCTTCGCCCTGCAAAGCCTAGATGTGCACGATGTATCGGCGGATGTGTCGCAATATGGGAAGCCCGCCCAACAAGCGCGCTTGTCGATCGGCGCCATCACCCTGCGTGACTACGACGGCGGCAAGCTGGCCAAGGCCGTGTTCCAGGCGATCGCCTTTAATATGACGGCAGCAAAGCCGGCCCCGACCGCGATCCGTGCGACCCTCGAACGGGCCGAGGTAAAACACCTCAATGAGGTGGCCGCGCTGCAAAAACTTCAGCTCAATGAACCTCCAAGCCGCTCGGGCCTCGGCGGGCTGCGCACCGGCGCTTTCCGCCTGAGCGGCCTCGCCATCGACGTCTCACCTGGCCCACGCATCACGCTCGCCAGCCTTCAGGCCCAGGGCTCTCCCGCCGGCGATGGGGGCCCCAGCACGGGCGAGGGCAGCCTGCGAGGCCTGACCATGGCCCTGAAGGATAGCCCGATCGGCCCGGGGCTCGCCGCAGTGATTGCCGCCTTCGGCATGAACAGCCTCACCATGGACATCACCGCCAAATCCACCACCGACCCCGCCTCCAAACTCGCGAGGGTCAACGAGGATATCGCGCTGCACGACCTCGGCACGCTGCACCTCTCGCTGGCCGCAGGGCTCAGTTTTCCCACCGACCCGAACCAGGATCCGAAGGATATGCTGCTCAACACGCCGATCGATCATGCCGTGTTGACGTGGCACGACCAGGGCCTGGTCGACCGCGTCTTCAACGCCGCCGCGGCGCAAATGCACTCCACTGCTGACGCGGTGCGCGGCCAGCTTGCCATGCCCATCATCACTCTTGGCTTCCTGATGCCCGACCAGCCGGACGCGGCCGATCAACTCACCGCCTTCCTCCAGCACCCGGGCACGCTCACCATCACCCTCGATCCGCCACGGCCCGTGACCCTCGCCGAACTGGGCAAGACATCGTCCGAGGGGCGCGCCCACCTGCTCGGCGCGCGCATAGAGGCGAAGTAGGACCCCCTTCAACCTTTCTTTTTCAACAATTCCTCATGCACGAGGAAATCGATCCCCCGCGTGTAGGCTTCCGCCGTATCGCCCCGGATCTGGCCCTGCACCAGGCGAGAATATTTCATCGTTTGAACGTCGGCGAACCACATCGTCATCTGCGAAATCAGCACCGATACTTTTTGCACGGAGGGGATCACCTCCAGCCGCGCCCCGGCCTTTTTTGCCAGATCCGCCCAGCACTCGCCGCACTCATCGGGCGGCTGCATGCCGGCGATCTCCTTCGCGTAGGGTGTAAGATCGACCGGCTTGTACAAGCCGGTCGCCGCCAGCGTGTCGGCCAGCTCCTTGGTCGCGTTGTCTAGCCGCGCCCTCTGCCCGGGCGCCGGCGCGCCACTCGTATCCTGGATGGTGAACGGAAACACCGCGATCGGCTGCGGCCCATCCGCCCGCGCAGGTAAGGCGGCGACGCACATACAAAACGCCATCAAGTATTTCAGGGGTGACATCGACCGTCCCTTTCGTTATTTCTACCTTGCAGGCAAAACTTTCTACCTTCATGGCAGTTGGCGTTTCACCATGGCAAATCAACTCAATATCAAGAGCGAGGATGGCTACCGGCTGGCCACCGAGCTATCCCTCCTTACGGGTGAGAGCCTGACCGCCGCCGTCACCGAGGCGCTGCGCGAGCGGCTGGACCGGGAGCAGCGTGCCCGCGACCGCACCGCCAAGCTCGCCCGCCTCGGCGGCCTCGCGGCCGAAATCCGTGCCTCGCTGCGCCTGCCGCCGGGCGCCGGCCATGACTTTCTCTATGATGCCAGCGGCCGGCCACGCTAAGCCAGGATGGTTCTCGACACCTCTGCCCTGCTTTGCGTGCTGTTGGACGAGCCGCCCGCCGCCCGCATTCTCGAAGCCATTGTGGATGCCGAGGGATTGCGCATGTCGGCCGCCAACTGGCTGGAGCTTGCGATGATCGTCGAAGAAAAGGGCGGCCGCCTCGCCAGCCTGCGCCTGGATGAATTCTTTCGCGCAGCCGGGATCGAGATCGCGCCTGTCTCCGTGGAACAGGCGGTCGCCGCCCGCACCGCCTGGCGCTATTTCGGCCGCCACAAACACTCCGCGCGCCTCGATTTCGGCGATTGCTTCGCTTATGCGCTCGCCAAGAGCACCGGCGACAGGCTGCTGTTCACCGGGGAGGATTTCGCCCGCACCGACATCGAACCGGCGCTGAAGGAGCCTGCCTGATGCCGGAATTTTTCCTCGAATGTTTCGGTGAGGAAATCCCTGCGCGCTTCCAGGCGCGCGGGGCGGATGATCTTGCCCGGCTGGTGGCCGAGGCGCTCGCGCCCCTGGCGCCCACCAACCTGCGCCGCTTTTTCGGCCCTCGCCGCATTGCGCTGGCGGCCGAGATCGCGGCCGGCGTGGCCGCCAGTGCCACCTTGGAGCGGGGGCCGCGCATCTCCGCCCCCGAGCAGGCGCTGAGCGGCTTCTTGCGCAAGCACGGCGCGTCACGCGACGACCTGCGGCAGGAAAACGAGTTTTGGGTGCTGGAAAAACGCGTCCCTGCGCTGGACGCGGCATCGCTGATCGCGGCGGCCTTGCCCCCGCTGTTCTGGCGGTTTCCCTGGCAGAAATCGATGCGCTGGGGCGGCACCAGCGCGTTCACCTGGGTGCGCCCGCTGCGCCGCATCTGCTGCCTGCTGGATGGCGCCGTGATCCCCTTCGCCCTGGCAAATTCGGAGGATGACGGGCATGACCTGGCCGCCTCTGGCCTTACCGAGGGGCACCGTTTTTTGGCTCCCGGGCCGGTTGCGGTGGAGGGCCTCGCCTCCTGGCAGGCGACGCTGCGTGCCAGGAAGGTGATACCGGAAGCGTCGGAGCGGATCGCCCTGATACGCGGTGGCATAGGCCGACTGGCCGCCGAGCGCGGGCTGTCGGTGGTTGAGGATCAAGGCCTGCTCGAAGAGGTTGCCGGCCTGGTGGAGTGGCCGATGCCGCTGCTGGGCCGCATCGACGAGGCATTCATGGATTTGCCGCCCGAGGTGATGCAGGTGTCGATGCGGCTCAACCAGCGCTATTTCGCGCTGCGCCAACCGGACGGCAAGGCGGCCCCATGCTTCGCGTTTGTCGCCAATATCGCAGCGCCGGATGGCGGCGCCGCGATCATCGCCGGCAATGAGCGTGTGCTGCGCGCGCGTTTTTCCGACGCACGGCATTTTTGGGATCTCGACCGCCGGACGCGGCTTGCCGACCGGGTGGCGGCGCTGGACAGCGTGACGTTTCAGGCGGAGCTTGGCACCCAGGGCGCGCGGGCGGGTCGGTTGCGCCGCCTGGCAGGCGTGATTGCATCGGTGATCGGTGCGGACGAGGAATTTTCACGCAGGGCGGCGCTGCTGGCGAAGGCCGATCTCACGACCGGCATGGTTGGCGAGTTCCCCGAATTGCAGGGCGTGATGGGCGGCTATTATGCCGCGCATGATGGCGAACCAACTAGCGTGTGCCAGGCAATTCGCGATCATTATGCGCCAAAGGGGCTTTCCGACGGCGTGCCGATGGAACCGGTGGCGATTGCGGTGGCGCTGGCCGACAAGCTGGATCAGCTGGCCGGATTTTTTGCCATCGGCCAAAAACCCAGCGGTTCCGGCGATCCCTATGCGTTGCGGCGGGCGGCGCTGGGCGTGGTGCGCATCATCCGCGAGAACGGCTTGCGTATTGGCTTGCGCCATATCCTGGTAGAGGCGGCAGGGGCTTTTGAAACCGATTCGCCGGTGCTGGCATCGGAAATTCTTGCCTTCATCACCGAGCGGTTGCGCGTGCAGTTGCGCGCGGAGGGGGCACGGCACGATGTTCTGGCGGCGGTGTTCGCCGCCGACGCCGATGACGATCTGGTGCGTGCCCTGGCCCGCACGGAGGCCATTGCCGCGCTGCTGAAAACCGAGGACGGCGCCAATCTGTTCGCTGCGTACAGGCGTGCCGCGAACATCCTGCGCATCGAGGACAAGAAGGACGGTCCGCATCGCGGCGAGGTAAAGGCCGATCTTCTGCAGGATGCGGCGGAGCGTGCGCTTTACGATGCCTTGCTTGCCGCCAGCACGGCCGATGACAGGCTGGCGGAAGAGGATTTTTCAGGCGCGATGGCGAGCCTTGCCGCGTTGCGCGCGCCTCTGGATGCGTTCTTCGAAAATGTAACGGTCAATGCTGAGAACATCGCTTTGCGCCGTAATCGTCTTAAACTTTTGGTTGGGCTGCGCCGGCGTATTGATGGCGTGGCGGATTTTTCGCAGATAGAGCAGGCGTAAGAATGTTCTGTTCTGAAGAAAAGAACATTCTTATGCCGACGGCCGAAATTGATAACTCGTATCCCGAGCCCCCACCCCGGTCCTCCCCACAAGGGGGAGGGAGAAGCCAGCGGCATGATCGTTCAAGTATGAGGGCCATTGGTAATACTTTCCTGAGAGGAGCACGCTAGATGGCCAAATGGGTTTACAGTTTTGGCGCCGGCCGCAACGAAGGCCGTGCCGACATGCGCAACCTTCTCGGCGGCAAGGGCGCCAACCTTGCCGAGATGGCCAGCATCGATCTTCCCGTGCCGCCTGGCTTCACCATCACCACCGAGCTCTGCACCGAGTTCTACAAGAACAACAAGCGCTACCCCGATGATCTGGCGCCGCAGGTGGAGGAGGCGCTGGCCCGCATCGAGCACGCCACAGGCTATAATTTCGGCGATCCGAATAAGCCTCTGCTGGTCTCGGTGCGATCCGGCGCGCGCGTTTCCATGCCGGGTATGATGGATACCGTGCTCAATCTCGGGCTGAACGACGAGACCGTGCGCGGCCTGGCCGAGATCAGCGGCGACCATCGTTTCGCGTGGGACAGTTTTAGGCGCTTCATCCAGATGTTCGGCAGCGTGGTGCTCGGCGTGGATCACCACCGCTTCGAGGAAGTGATCGAATCCGTAAAACTCGATGCAGGGGCGGTGGAAGATACCGCGCTGTCGCCGGCCGACTGGCAGCGTGTGGTGGAGGAATACAAGGAGCTGGTTCTGGACGAAACCGGCAAACCTTTCCCGATGGAGCCCAAGGACCAGCTTTGGGCGGCGATCGGCGCGGTGTTCGGCAGTTGGATGAATCCGCGCGCCAACACCTACCGCCGCCTGCATGATATTCCCGCCGACTGGGGCACGGCGGTGAACGTGCAGGCCATGGTTTTCGGCAATATGGGCGCCGATTGCGCGACCGGCGTATGTTTCACCCGCGACCCTTCCACGGGCGAGAACATGTTTTACGGCGAGTTCCTGGTGAACGCGCAGGGCGAGGATGTGGTCGCCGGCATACGCACGCCGCAGCCGCTCTCCAAGGGTGCCGCCAAGAATGGCGAAGTTTCGATGGAAGATGCGCTGCCGGAGGCCTATGCCGAATTATGTCGGGTGCGCGAGACGCTCGAGCGACACTATCACGACATGCAGGATATCGAATTCACCGTCCAGCAGAACAAGCTGTACATGCTGCAAACGCGCACCGGCAAGCGCACGGCGGCGGCCAGCCTGCGCATCGCGGTGGAGATGGCCGAGGGCGGCCTGATCACCAGGCAGGAAGCGGTGATGCGGGTGAATGCGCAGGCGCTCGATCAGCTTCTGCACCCCACGCTCGATCCCAAAGCGCCGCGCACGCTGTTCAGCAAGGGCTTGCCGGCGAGCCCCGGCGCTGCTTCGGGTGCGGTGGTGTTCAGCGCCGACGACGCGGAAATGCGCGCGGCCAAGGGCGAGTCGGTGATCCTGGTGCGCATCGAAACCAGCCCCGAGGATATCCACGGCATGCATGCCGCCCGCGGCATCCTCACCACTCGTGGCGGCATGACCAGCCATGCCGCCGTGGTGGCCCGCGGCATGGGCCGCGCCTGCGTGGCCGGCGCCGGCGGCGTGAGCGTCGATTACGGGGCGCGCACGCTTTCCGCAGGCGGCCGGGTGATCCGCGGCGGCGAGACCGTGACTATCGACGGTGCGACGGGCGAGATTTTTGTGGGTCAGGTGGCGACGGTAGAACCCACCATGTCCGGCGATTTCTCGACGCTGATGGAATGGGCCGACCAGTCCCGCCGCCTGAAGGTGCGCACGAATGCGGAAACCCCCCTGGATGCCGAGACGGCGCGCAAATTCGGCGCGGAAGGGATCGGACTTTGCCGCACGGAACACATGTTTTTTGCGCCCGAGCGGATCGGCGCGGTGCGACAGATGATCATGGCGAGCGACGAGGCCGGAAGGCGCGTGGCGCTCGATAAATTGCTGCCGTTCCAGCGGCAGGATTTTATTGAACTTTTTCGGATCATGGCCGGTCTGCCTGCGACGATCCGCCTGCTCGATCCGCCGCTGCACGAATTTTTGCCGCATGGCGAACAGGAGATCGCCGAGGTGGCCGCTGCCCTGGGCCAGGATGTGGAGGCGATGCGCAGGCGCGCCGCCGAGTTGGCTGAAGCGAACCCGATGCTGGGCCATCGCGGGTGCCGCCTTGGCATCTCCTACCCCGAAATCTACGAGATGCAGGCGCGCGCCATTTTCGAGGCGGCGCTCGTCATCGCGGAGGAAACCGGCCAGCCCGTGGTGCCGGAAATCATGATCCCGCTCGTCGGAACGCGGCGCGAACTGGAGATCACGCGCGCTCAGGTGGAGCGCGTGGCGAAGGAAGTGCTGGAGAAGGCGGGCAAGCATATCGATTATCTGATCGGCACAATGATCGAGTTGCCGCGCGCGGCGCTGACGGCCGACAAGATCGCCGAGGTGGCGGATTTCTTCAGTTTTGGCACCAATGATCTCACGCAGACCACGTTTGGGCTTTCGCGTGACGACGCCGGCAAATTCCTGCCGCATTACGTGGAAGCCGGTATCCTGCCGAAAGACCCGTTCGTGTCGCTCGACATCGAGGGCGTCGGCGAACTCGTGCGCATCGCCTGCGAAAAGGGCCGTGCCACCAAACCGGGCATCAAGCTGGGCATTTGCGGCGAGCATGGCGGCGATCCGGCCAGCATCGCCTTCTGCGAGGCGGTGAAACTCGATTATGTGAGTTGCTCGCCCTACCGCGTGCCGGTGGCGCGCCTGGCTGCGGCGCAGGCCGCCCTCGGTGGGGGTGGCGACAAGACGGCGTAGGCAAGAAGCCGATATTTTGAACGCGGCCATGGCCGGCAGGGGCGCAAGCGGTTGTGCGCGGCTGACGCGGCGCAGCCTGATCGCCGCCGCTTCCGTGCCCTTTTTGGCCGCCCCATCGTGGCAAGCCACCCTTGCCGCCCGCGTGGCATCGATGGGCGGCCCCGGATTGCTGCGCAGCTACGATGTGCAGGGCGATAGCGACTTCGACCGCACCCAGGCGACCTGCGCCTATGTCTACGACAATGCCGCCACCGGCCTTGCCCTGCTGGCCGCCGGGAACATCGCCGCTGCCCGGGCGATTGCGGACGCGCTGGCGTACGCCCAGGCCAATGACCGCTTTTATCACGATGGCCGCCTGCGCAACGCCTATCGGGCCGGCCCGGCGCCGAAAATCGGCGCTTATCCGCTCGCCGGGTGGTGGGACAAGGCGGCCGGCGCCTGGCGGGAGGATGGCTACCAAGCCGGCACCGCCACCGGGGTTGTCGCCTGGGCGATGCTGCTCTGGATCGCCTGTGGCCCCGCCTACCGGGGCGCCGCCGATCGCGCTGCCGATTTCGTGACCGCCAACCTGAAGGCGCCACGTGGCTTTGCCGGCGGGTTTATCGGCTTCGAACCAGCCCCCCGGCGCGTTGCCTGGGTCAGCACCGAACACAATATCGATCTCGCGGCGGCTTTTCTTGCCCTCGGCCGCACGGAAGAGGCCGCGCATGCGAAAGACTTTGTGGCCGGCATGTGGAGTGCAAGCCAGGGCCGCTTCGCCATGGGCCTGCGGCCGGACGGCGGATTGAACGATTCCTCCGCGGTGGACGCCAATCTTTGGCCGCTGCTGAGCGCCGGCGCGGCGCCTGGTTGGCGCCCGGCTTTCGACTGGGTGCTGGCCCGTCACGGTGTGCCGCCGGGGAACAGCGCCGGAGTCGATTTCAACACCGATCTCGACGGCATCTGGCTGGAGGGTACCGCCTACGTGGCCCTGCTTGCGCGCCGTTTCGGCAAGGACGCGATTGCCGCGCGCATGATGGCAACCCTGCGCCAAAACACGGCGCCCAGCGGCCTGATCTACGCGACCACCACGCCCATGCTCACCACGGGCCTCACCACCGGGCTGGACACGGCGGACCCCGATTTTCTGTATTTCCGCCGCCCCCATATTGCGGCGACGGCGTGGGGCGTTTTGGCGCAACTGGGTGTTTCGCCGTTCTTGCAATGAAGCCGGCACGTAGCGCGTAATGTCAGGCCGCAGCGCGGGACAGGCAGGAAAAGGGAGGGGACAATGGCGGAGAAAGGCTCGCAGGATGCGTTATCGCCATCGCAGATGATCGATGCGCGGATCGCGGAGCTTGGGGATTGGCGGGGCGAGATGCTTGCCAGGCTCCGCGCGTTGATCCTGCAGGCCGAATCCGGGATCAGCGAGGATTGGAAATGGCGAGGCGTGCCCGTCTGGTATAAGAACGGGATGATCTGCACGGGGGAAACCTACAAGGCCGTGGTCAAGCTGACCTTTGCCAAGGGCGCCGCACTCGCCGATCCGTCAAACCTTTTCAATTCCAGCCTCGATGGCAATGTCAGGCGCGCGATCGACATCCATCAGGGCGAGGAAATTGACGAGGAAGCGCTAAAATCTCTGATCCGCGCTGCCATAGCGCTGAACGCGTCGAAAGCGCGCTAGAGCATTTTCCGATCGCGTCGGGTCAGTGCAGTCGTTCGGAAAATGCTCTAGCTCTTTGTTTTGGCGAGCATCTTTATCCGACGGGTAACCCCGTGCGGTCGGATGACGCTCTAGATAAAGCATAGGGTGCAGTGCGGTTGGGCACTGCACCCGGATGCGCGGAGCTTTAGCGCGACTTGGCGGCGGCCGCGTTGATGAAATTCAGGCCGTAGGGGGTGCCGAAGCCGGTGGCGTTGTCCCAGCCCTTGCCGATGGTGAGCGAGGAGTCGAGGCCAAAGGCGAAGCCAAAGATGCCGTTCAGGCTGAGAGCCGTGGCGCTCCAGACCGTGCTGATGAAGGTGCCTTGCTTCGATGGGTTGACCGCGGAGAACAGATAATCCGCGCCGTATGTGCTGCTGCTGGTGCTGGATGGCTCGTAGGTCTCCGTCAGCGAATTGTCGCCGGGGGAATACGTAACATCGACCAGACCCGAACTGAGGCTCGCGAGAGCGATGCCGGCGTCGCCAAGGGATTTGCCGGCCTTTTCGTTGGCCAGCGCCCAGAACGCGGTGAAGATCGGCGAAGCGAGGCTGGTGCCGCCCCATCCCTGTTCGACACCCTGCGTGCCGCCTGAGGTGATCACCAGGGGAAAGCCGGTATAGGGATCGGCGAGGGCCGAGACATCTGGCGTCTGGCGGCCAGTTCCGGGTAGTGCGGACTGCCAGGATGGTTTTTTCCAGTAAACGCTTTCGCCGCCGCCGCCGCCGCCCAAAAAGCTGGCGCTATAGACCGAGGGTGCGGTCACAAGGCCATTTTCCTGCAGGGGGGTAAGATCGTCTCCCCAGCTGGTGGTAAATGCCTTGTCCGAGCCTGGAACGTTGAGAATGGCGGTACCGCCGACAGCGGTTGCGTGTGGTGCGACGGCGGGCACGCCTGGTGCGCCGATCGGCGTACCGAGACCGCCATCGCCGCCATCGCCGGTGGAGAACTGGAAGGAGATGCCCTTGGCCGCCGCGGTCTTCAGCACGTTTTCGAATGCATTCTGTTCCGGCGGGCCGGAGAACAAATCCTGATCTTCCTCCCAGCTGTCGGAAACGACGAAGCCGAGATTATTCTCGATGATTTTCTCCATGCAGGCCTGGAAGGCGAAATCATCCTGGCCGTTGCAGGCGGCAACAAGGATTTTCGCCTTCGGGGCAATGGCGTGCGAGGACTGGATATCGAGCGCGATCTCGATGTCCCAACCGGCCTCGATGCCGATATCCGGGTTGCTGGGTTTGCCGATCGGGTAGACCACGGAGAAATTCGCTGCGGTGAGCGTCGGCAGGTCGGCGAGCTTGGCTGCGGCATTCGCATCCGATTCTGCCGTGGGGTAGCCGTAGCCTTCCAGCAAAACGATCGTCTGGCCGGCCCCGGTGATCCCGGCTTTATAGGCCGGCGGCAGGCCATAAGCGGCTTCCAGCTCTGCCGGTGCATAATCGGGAATCGGCGATGTATCGGAGAGGTAATTGTAGCCGAAGCCGGTCACCACCGCGTCCGGATAGGTGGCGGAGCTGGTGAGTGTCATGGTCGCGCTGGGCGAAAGGATGTCGGTGGTTGTGCCGAACGGGCTGTTAGTGTCGGCAAAGACCTGCGCGACCGGCCGGGCCGGGAAAGGTTTGTGCGTCAGCGGGTTGAGCGCGCGTGACAGTTGCGGCCGTATTGTGTGGCTTTCGATGCCGGCGACGGTGATCACATAACGCGCGGCATCGCCGCCGAGCAGGGCCGGGCGGATATTGGCGCGGAAATGCGACCCGTTATGTTCGAATTCGTGGATTTCCGTGTTGAACACACGGGCGACATCGCCGAGCTTGCCGCGCGCCTGTAGCGAGAAACCGTATTTGTCGGTGGCGAGAACAGTGAGCCCGCCGCGCTGAAGTGCCTTGGTCACCGTATCGATTTCAGCCGCCGGCGGCGAGAACCGCATCAGATCGGCATCCGTGAGCCAATGATGATAGCTGGGCGACAGGGGGTCGTAGAGGGCAGCCAGCGTCTGCTCGAACAGATCGGCATTCTTTTTCAGCAGGTGCACGGAAATGGATATCGTCTGCGAGGCATCGGCCAATCCATGGTCGATCACGTCCACGGCGACCGCGTGCGCCGGGGCGGCCGCGGCAAGTGCGGCCGCGGATACGGTTGCAACGAAAAAATTCCTGAGACTGCGTGCGACGCAATTTGCCATCATGTTCAACGCCTCGTTATGGACAACGGAACGATCCGCCGGATGACGGACTTGGTTCAGAAATGCGCGTCGAGTCAAGAAGCCGGCATGTCACTCACGGGAACATTCGGTGATCGGGTTGGTGCCGCCGGTTCGGCCAAATTTCCCTGCCGATCCACTTGCCTTTCGCGCGCCGCCGCCCCCCAATCCACCCATGCGCATTCTCTACAGCCACCGGATCAACTCGCATGATGGCCAAGGCGTGCATGTGATGGAGCTGATACGCGCGCTCCGCGCCGCCGGACACGAGGTGCAGGTGGTTGGCCCCGCGTTTTTCGAGCAGGCCGGGTTTGGCGGGGAAAGCCGCATGGTGGCCCTGATACGCCGCTGTCTGCCCGGGTTTCTGAGCGAAATCGCAGAGCTCGCCTACAACATCCCCGCCTATCTGAAACTGAGGGCGGCCTGGCGCGCGCAAAAGCCGGATTTTGTGTATGAGCGGTGCAATCTGTATTTTCTGGCGGGAAGCTGGCTGGCTCGGCGGCACAAGGCACGCCTGTTCCTCGAAGTGAATTCCCCGCTTGCCGATGAACGGGAAAAACATGGCGGGCTTCGCCTCGCCTGGCTCGCCCGCCGGCTGGAGCGTTTTACCTGGCGCAGTGCCGAGCGTGTTCTGCCTGTCACGCATGTGCTGGCCGGCATCCTGACCGCCAATGGCGTGCAGCCGGGCCAGATCTCGGTCATCCCCAACGGCATCGATCCCGCGCGCTTTCCGCCCCGCTTCCTGCCATCACCGGATGGCGGCGTGACGCTGGGATTTGTCGGCTTCGTGCGGGTTTGGCACGGGCTGGACAGGGTGATCGAAGGCATGGCGGCGGGCGCCGCACATAGCCGGCTGGTGGTGGTGGGGGAGGGGCCGGCCATCGCCGATCTGCGTGCACTTGCCGCAAAAATCGGCATGTCCGCGCGGGTGGCGTTCGCCGGGCTTGTGCCGCCCGAACAGGTGGGCGCGCAGGTGCGAGGTTTCGACATCGCGCTGCAACCCAGCGCCACCCCCTACGCCTCGCCGCTGAAAATTTTCGATTACATGGCGGCCGGCTGCGCGATCGTCGCCCCCGACCAGCCAAACATACGCGAAATCCTGGCGCATGGGCAAACCGCGCTGCTGTTCGATCCCGCCGAACCCGCCGCCATGTGGGCCGCCATTGAGCAGCTGGTGACCGACACTGCCCTGCGCGTCCGCCTCGGCAGCACTGCCCGCGCGGAGCTGGAGCGGCGCGATTACACTTGGTCGGGCAATGCCGCGCGGGTGGTGGCGCTTGCCATGGCGGGCCGGGAGGCGCGGGCGGCGATGACATCCTCTTGAAGCCGGTTTGTTCCGGGTATCGCCCAGCACGGATTTCGCATGGGATGGGGCGCCCCGGCGGTCTCCGCCGGCTATGTCAAAGCGAGGTCCCACTTGTCCTTTTCCGCTCTCAAGAAACTTCTCTGTGCCACCGCGTTCGCGGCGCCCGCACCGGCGATGGCTGCCGGCTTCGTGCTCGGCTCCGGCAACACCGCGGTGATCGAGCCCGCCATCCCGCACCCGGCCGAGACCCCCTGCGTGGTGACGCTGTTTGCGAACGACGTGTTCGGCGCCAACAACCTCACCTACTCCTACGCGCCGCCGCCGGCCTGCCCGGGCCCCTGGGCGAAGGTGATCCTTACCGCCGAGATCGGCCTGGACAAGGGAATCCAGTATGACCGCAGCGGCCTGATCTGGCTCGGCGGCGTGAATATCTGGTTCGGCACCACATCGGAGCCCACGCCCAACATCGCCCCGCACTGGGAAATCCAGAAAGACGTGACCGACGACACGGCCCTGTTCCTCGCGCCGCAATCGGGCTTCGTGCAGATCGCCAACTACACCAATTCCACCGACACCAGCGTGATCACCGCCAGCGCCCAGCTGCTGTTCTATCCGGCTACCCCGGCAAGCCCGGTGCCGACGGTGCCCGATATGGTGATCGGCGTCGGCGGCCAGGGCGGCCCCGCTAATCTTGGCACCAGCACTTCGGTGGTGAGCGTTCCGCTTAGCCTGCCCACGAATGTGGCCAGCGCGCGTCTGGACCTTTTCACCCAAAGCCAGTCCAACGATGAATTCTGGTATACGTGCGTGCCGAATTCGCTGGCCAGCGCACTCGAGAGTTGCGGCGGTGGCGCCTTCCGCGAAGGCGAAGTGTCGATCGACTCCACGCCGGCCGGTGTCGCTCCCGTATTTCCCTGGATTTATACGGGCGGCATCGATCCCTATCTGTGGGCGCCGCTGCCTGGCGTGCAGACGCTCGATTTCAAACCCTTCCCCGTAAACCTCACGCCGTTTGCGGGCGTGCTGAGCAATGGCAAGGCGCACACGCTGAATGTTTCCGTGTTCGGCGCTGACTCGTATTTTGCCGTCACCGGCGCGCTTTATATCTATCTCGATCACAATGCGACGACGGTCACCGGGGCGATCACGCAGGATACGCTGGGTGGCACGCCGGTTCCGGTAACCCGTACCGCCGCCAACGGAACGGTCACCACGATCGGCACCAGCAATGTCCGGGATTTCACCATCGCCGGCTATGCTGTTACCTCCGCCGGCCGGGTGACAACCACGGTGCACGAGACCAGCTTGTTCTATAACGACCAGTTCTTCAACCTGACGAACACGCTTTATAATCAGCAGATCAGGCAGGATACCGAAACCCAGGTGGATATGAAGCAGCAGACGGGCGCGAACACCAGCGAGACAGTTACGCAATATTCCTATCCGTTCAGTTTCTCTTATATCGAGAACGTCGCCGCCAGCGGCAACGGCGCCGTAAGCACCACAATCGATCAGCAATACCACACGAACACCGTGGTTTCCGCCAACGGACTGCCGATTGCTGAATACGATTTCATCGATGCCAGCACGCCGAAGGATACGCTGCTGTTCAACGCGCAGGGCGAGATCACCGGCAACCGGAACCAGGCTAGCACCGAGGTTTATACGACCACTGGCACCGGCCAGGGCTGCTATACGCGCACGCTTGCGGCGGCCGCCAATGTGCTGACGGCCACGTCAACATCGACGAATTGTAAGTAATCGAAAGCATGTATTCGGGCGATGCGGGCTGCCCCGCATCGCCCAAGCGCGATGCGGGCTCGAACTCGGGGTCCCCACCCCGGCACTCCCCGCGAGGGGCAGGGGGAAGAAAGTGCTCGCCTCCGCACAAGGGGGAAGAGAGCGGCAGGGTTGGTCAAGAGTTAGCGCCGTTGGTATTACTTGCCTCGCAGCGCCGCAAGATTGCGGTGCAAATCGAGCGCCGCCCGGCAAATTTTTAGCCACGTATCGAAGGCGATATCCCAGCCGTAGGGGGGTATCTTGCCGAAGCGGTCGATATATCCGATCAGCAGCCCTTGATCCGCCAGCTCCACCGTGCCCGGCGGATGCGCAGCGTTGCTGAGCTGCACGAAGAGCAGAGTGGTTTCCCCGTAGCGGCGAACGGCCTGGTGCAGCCGACGCAGCTGCGTGGGCGACGTATTCTCCTTGCGAAAATGGACGAAGACCCGCTCGCCACCCTGCAGATCCTCGCGCAGCTTGCGGCCGAGAAAACGCAGCCGGCGGCATTGCTGTTCGTAAAATCGTTGTTCTGGTATCGAATCTTTATTCACGAATGTGTGCATGCCGAAACGATAAAACGCGTCGCGCACGAAATATTCCTCGCCCGGCGGGTGCACCACCAGCGACGTGTTCGCCGGATTGCCGACATCCTGCAACCCGTCCTCCAGCGAATGGATCAACCCGGTGATCGAGATGGACACCCAGCGCAGCAGCGAAATCGGCTCGAGCCCATATTGCCGCTGCACCAATCCGAATTCGCAATTCTCGCCAAGACCCTCGAAATGCGACAGGATTTCTTCCGGCGAGCCGGCACCCGCGTGTTCCGCGGTATCCTGCAGCGTCTCGTCGCCGATCTCGATCCCATGCTCGGCGGCGCCAAGCTGCGCCTGCAGCAGACCCTCCTTCACTTCGAACGTGCCGGGAAACCGTGCCGCCAGCATTCGCCAGCGCCGCACCGCCTCGGCCCAGTCATTGGCTGCCTGCGCACAGAGCGCATATTCCCGCGCCAGCTTCAGGTCGTCGGGCGCGAGTACCACCCCGGCCTGCAGCGCCCGCTCGGCCTCATCGGTCCGGCCGAGCTGTTTGAGCGCCAGGCCAAGCTGATGGTGCCCGGCGCCGCGCTGGGGAAACCGGAGCACATAGAACCGCCAGCGCTCCGCCGCCTCGGCCCAGTCAGCCCGCTGCGCGGCGGCGCGGGCAAACTGCTCCATCAGCCAGGGGTTACCTGGCAGCGCAGCGAGGCCGGCCAGCAGCGCCGCTTCGGACTCGGCCAGCCGGTTCTGCCGGAGATACATTTCGGCAAGCCCCAGATAGCCCAGCGCGCCCTTTGGGTGCCGAACCTGCACCTCTCGCCAGCGCCGCTCCGCCTCCGGCCAGTCCCGCCGATGCTGGGCGTTACGGGCATGGTTCACGATCAATTCGATATTGCGCGGATGCCTCGCGAGCCCGGCCAGCGTGACGGCTTCCGCCTCGTCGGCCCGCTGCAGATGGCGCAGGGCGGTGCCGCCCTCCAGATAGCCGCGCGGATGGTTGGGGAAATGCCGGCGCAGCGCCTCCAGCCGCTCGGCCGCCCGCCGCCAGTCCCGCCGCTCCGCCGCCAGATCGGCGCAGGCGTTCAAAATCCAGAAATTCGCCGGGAACCGTGCGGCCGCCTCGTCCAGCACGCGCACCGCATCATGCACCCTTCCCGTCGCGCGATAGGCCATGGCGGCGCCAAGGGCGGCTTTCGGCTGCCCGGGCATGCGTTTGCGCATCGTCTCCCAACGATGCAGGCTGGCCCGCATATCGCCCCGGCGCCCGGCAATTTCCGCATAGGCCTGGGCCAGCCCCGGATGACGCGCAAACCGCGCTACCCCCGCTTGCAGAACGGCTTCGGCCGCCGCATCGTCGCCCAGGCCGCTTAGCGCCTCGGCCTCGTAAAGGCTGGCGGCCGGCTCATCGGGGTAGGCGGCGCGCAGCGCGCGCGCGGCGTCGAGCAGCCCCGCCCAGTTGCGCGCCTCGCTCTGTTGGCTGGCCGAACGGGTCAGCAGCTGCACATCGTCGGCCAGATCGTCCACGCTCGCCTCGTCAAACAGCCCGGACCATGCTTGGCCGGCGCAGGTATCTTTCAGACAATCACACGCTGTCGCGCTGTCTGACCATCTCAAGGGCACGCTGATATACCGCCTTGCGCGGGGTGCCGGTCGCCTCGGCGACAAGGGCCGCCGCCTCGCGCACGCTGTGCGTGGTCAATGCCTCCGCCAGCAGCGCGCCGAAATCCTCCGGCGCTTCGTCCGGCGCCGGCCCCACCACCACGGTAATTTCGCCACGCGCCGCCTGTGCCGCGAAATGTGTTGCCAAGGACGATAGCGTGCCGCGCAAAACTTCCTCGAACCGCTTGGTCAGCTCGCGCGCGACCGCCGCCGGCCGGTCGCCGAACATTTCCGCCATATCCCGCAGCGTTTCCACCAGCCGGTGCGGCGCCTCATAAAAGACCAGCGTGGCCGAAAGCCCCGCCCGTTCGGCCGCCCGCAGCGCCTGAAACGCCGCGCGCCGCGCCGCCTGCTTTGGTGGTGGAAAGCTATGGAATAGAAAAGGATGCGGCGGCAGGCCGGACAGCACGAGCGCGGTGGTCGCCGCGTTCGCACCCGGCACCGCCTGCACCGTCAGCCCCTCGGCAATGGCGGCGCGCACCAGCCGGTAGCCAGGATCGGATACCAGGGGCGTTCCCGCATCCGAGATCAGCGCAATCCGTGCCCCCGACCGCAGCCGCGCCAGAATCTCGGGGATACGCGCGGATTCGTTATGCTCATGCAGTGCAGCCGTGCGGGCGGGAATGCCGTAATGGGTCAGCAGCCGCGCGCTCATCCGGGTATCCTCGCACAGCACCAGATCGGCGCCCCGCAACGCCTCCAGCCCCCGAAACGTCATATCGCCAAGGTTGCCGATAGGGGTGGAAACCAGCACAAGACCCGATAACGCTGCGCCCTGCGCCAGTTCGGGCGGCTCTGAAGAGGACATGATATATGCGTCATCCGGCATCCGGGCTACTCGCCTGCCTGCTTCTTGCGGCGTGCGGGCAGGCCTACCAGGCCGGACCACCGCAAGCCCCCACGACCGTCGCATTGCCGCCGGCCACCGTGCAAGGCCCGCGCGCCATCGCCTTGCTGCTGCCGCTCAGCGGCCCCAACCAGGCCATCGCGCTCGCCATGCAGCAGGCCGCCCAGCTCGCCGCCGCCAGTCCCGGCTCGCCGCCGCTCGATATCCGCGATACCGGCGGCGACCCATCGCGCGCCGCCGACGCCGCTCGCGCCGCCATCGCCGCCGGCGATCCGCTGATCCTCGGCCCGCTCACCGCGGAGGAAACGCAGGCCGTCGCCGGCGTATCCGTGCCCGCCAACATCCCCGTTCTGTCCTTCAGCTCCGACCCCAGTGTCGCGGCACCGGGGGTCTGGACGCTCGGGGTCACTCCCGGCCAGCAGATGCGGCGCCTGGTGGCCGCCGCGCGCGATGAGGGCCGCAAGCACATCGCCGCCCTGCTGCCTGACGGGCCGTTCGGCGATGCGCTGGAAACCGCCCTCAGCGACGCCGCAGGCGAAGCCGGGCTCGACCAACCCACCATCCGGCGCAGCGGTGGCACCGATGACAGCGCCGAGGATGCGCTGAAAGCTGTCGCCGACTGGGAGCAGCGGCATGTCGACCTGCAAAACCGCATCCAGGCGATGCGCGATTCCACCGACCCCGCCTCGCGCGTACAGGCGGCCGTGCTCGCCGCCCAGCCAGCGCCGCCGCCGCCCTTCGATACGCTGGTGCTCGGCGCGAGCGGCGACCGCCTGCAGAAGCTGGCGCAATGGCTGCCGCAATACGGCGTGCTCGCCCCGCAGGTGCGCGTGCTCGGCCCCGCCTTCTGGGCCAGCCAGGCAGGCCGCCTCGGCAAACTCGCGGGCGCCTGGTATGCGGTGCCTGACCCTTCGCAGCGCGACGGCTTCGTTGCCGCCTACAAGGCCAAATACGGCCTGCCGCCGCAGCCGATCGCCGACATCGCCTTCGATGCGGCGCTGATCGGCCGCTCCCTCGCCCAGGACCACGATTATTCGGTGAATGCCCTCACCAACACCGCAGGCTTTTCAGGCGTGGACGGCGCGCTGCTGCTGCTGCCCGACGGCCATGTGCGCCGTGCCCTTGCGATCTACCAGATCACCCCGGCCGGCGGGGCTACGTTGGTGAGCCCGGCACCGGGCGACCTGTCCGGGCCTGGGTCGTAATGAGGGGAAGATCGGGGGCTCTGCCCCCGAACTCCTTGCCTTTCAAATCGCAGGTCCAGGGGGGCTCCCTCTGGCGGGGGTCTGCGGGCAGAGCCCCCAGTCTTTCTCCTCCATGCTGACCCTCGCGCGGGTCACGACGGCGATTGCCGGGGTCCCGGTGGCGGCGCTCATGCTGCTCGTGATGCTGGGCCAGGCTGCGCCGCAGCCGGCGTTGCTGGCGGCGTTGATTGTGACCATGACGGCTTTTGCGTTGGCGCTTGTCTGGACCAACGATCTGCGCACCCTCGCCGAGCTGCTGCACAGCGTTTCCACCGGCGGCGCGCCGCGTGGCGGGGTGCCTGGCGCCGGCCCGATGTCGATGTCACCGCAGATCTTGGGCGAGGTGCAGCAGCTCTCGGCCACGCTTGGCGAGCGCACGGCGCTGGTCGATCAGCTGCTGCGCGCGGAAGAATCGATCGTCGAGCGGCTGCCCGATCCGCTGGTGGTGCTGGGGGCTGACCGTGCGGTGCGGCGCGCCAATGCCGCGGCTCGCGCCGCCTTCGGCACCGACATCCAAGCCGTTCTGCGCCACCCGGATTTGCGCGCCGCGATCGACCGCGGCATTGCCGGCGGGCCTTCCGCCCCCCCGCACACCGCGCAGCTTCGTGTGCCGGTGCCGGTGCCCCGTGAAATCCTGGCGGTGGTGGTGCGCCTCGATTCACCGCTATCGGGCGGCGTTGGTGTTCTGGTGGTTTTGTCGGACCGCACGCGTGAGAAAGTGGTGGAGCGCACGCGCGCCGATTTCGTCGCCAATGCCAGCCACGAGCTGCGTACGCCGCTGGCCAGCCTGATCGGCTTTATCGCGACCTTGCGCGGCCCGGCCGCCGACGATCCGCCCGCGCAGGCGCGCTTCCTGGAAATCATGGCCGAGCAGGCCGAGCGCATGAACCGGCTGATCGACGATCTGCTCAGCCTCTCCCGCATCGAGATCGTCGAGCACCAGGCGCCGGCCGACACGGTGGATTTGGAGGAGCTGATCGAGCGCATCCTGGCCGGTTTCGAAATCTCGTTCCGCCAGCGCGGCACGTCGCTCGATTGGCAGGCTACACCCGGTCTGCCGCTGGTTCTCGGCGACACCGACCAGCTGGAGCAGGTGGCCCAAAACCTTCTCGACAACGCCCTGAAATACGGCAAGCAGGGCGGCACGATTCGGGTGCGGCTGGACCGCTCGCAGCCGGTGGGCAATTTCCCGGCCCGGCCTGGCCTGGTGTTTTCGGTGGCCGATGACGGCGCCGGCATACCGAAACAACATTTGCCGCGCCTGACCGAACGGTTTTACCGCGTGGACACCGGCCGCTCCCGCGCAGTTGGCGGCACCGGGCTTGGCCTTGCGATCGTGAAGCACATCGTCAACCGCCACCGCGGCGTGCTGCAGATCGAGAGCGAGGCGGGGCAGGGTGCCAAATTCAGCATCTGGCTCCCGGTGGCGTAGGGCGCGTCGGCAGAACGAATTTCATGCGCATGCCGGGAGTCCCCCACCCCGGCCCTCCCGACAAGGGGGAGGAAGAACAGAACGGCAATCGAGTATCTGATCCATGATGGGCGCCAGAATCCTATCCCCGCCCAGACATGTCATCCCCCGCAGTCCGCTCGAAGCGCACGCAAATCGGTGACGCGACCAGCGTGATGGCCCCCACCACCACCCAGGCCACCGAAAAATCCCCAAGTGCCGGATGAGTATGGCCCTGTGCGTGCATCGAAACGGCGAGCACGCCTGCCGCCACGCAAATGCCCGCGCTCAGCATCAGTTGCTGGAACGTCGTGTAAAAACTGGTGGCGGAACTCGCGAGCGCCGCCGGGATGTCCGCGTAGGCCACCGTGTTGTAAGCGGTGAATTGCAGCGACTGGAAGAAGCCGCCTGCGAAGATCAGCGCATACATCGCCCAGAGCGGCCAGAAGGGGCGGAACAATGCCGTGCTCATCAGCAGGGCCGTCGCCAGCACGCCATTCCAGATCAGCGTGTTCCGGAACCCGAACCGGCGCAGGATCGGTGCGGCCGAGGCTTTCATCAGCATCGCACCTGCGGCGCTGGCGAAGGTGATCAGCCCGCTCTGTGCCGCGGTGATGCCGAACCCCAGCTGCATCATCATCGGCAGCAGGAACGGCAGCGCGCCGCCGGTGATGCGGGTAAAGGATCCACCCCACATCGAGATGGCGAAACTCGGCACCCGCATCAGCCGCAGATCGAGCACCGGATGCGCCACGCGATGCGCGTGCCGCACATAGAGGGCGCCGGCGGCCACGCCGATCGCCAGAATGCCGCCGGCCTGCATGCCGGACACCACGCCGCGACTCAGCAGCTCGAACCCGAACATCAGGCACGACAAGGCGGCGCCGGAGAGCAGAAACCCCAGCCAGTCGAACGGGGTGCGCACATCCTCCCGCACCTCCTGGATGAACAGGCTGACCAGCACGAAACCCACCACGCCGATCGGCACGTTGATATAAAAAATCCAGTGCCAGGAAAGGTAGGTGACAAAGAAACCGCCCAAGGGCGGGCCGATCACCGGCCCCACCAGCCCCGGCACGAACACCCAGCCCATCGCCCGCACCAGATCGTGGCGCGGCACCGTGCGCAGCAGAACGAGGCGCCCCACCGGCATCATCATCGCCCCGCCCAGGCCCTGCAACACCCGGCTGGCCACCAGCATCGGCAATGACACGGATTGGGCGCACAGCACCGATCCCAGCGTGAACAGCGCGATCGCGGTGCGGAAAATGGTGCGTGAGCCGAATCGGTCCGCTGCCCAGCCGCTGGCCGGAATGAACAGCGCGAGGCTCAGCAGGTAGGAGGTGAGCGCCACGTTCATATGCAGCGGCCCGACGTGAAAACTCTGCGCCATCGCCGGCAGGGCGGTGGCCAGCACCGTGCCGTCCAGCTGCTCCATGAACAGCGCCGAGGCCACGATCAACGCAATCAGCCGGAACCCCCCAGCGGCTTCGGCAGGTGCGGCAAGGGCGGTCGCGGCGGTCATGCCCTTATGTCGCCCCGGGCGGCACAAGGCAGCAACCCGGCTAATTGCCTTGCTGCATTGCAACAGCAAGTGCCCTGTCGAAACCTTCACCCAGGCTTGAACGTTGCCTGGGTCCCGACGCACCCTGCTTTGCCGTAACGGACGCCCATGTGTTTTCCGCGCCAGGCGCGTCTTCCCCTCGCCTTCGCCGTGACTACGGCGCTCATTGCCACCGCCGTGCGCGCATCGGACCCTGTGGTCTATAGCGTGACCATTGCGCCCACGGGCGACAAGGCGCTGGACGCGGCGCTGGGTGGTAGCTCGCAACTGGCGGCCCTGCGCGTGATGGCCCCCGCCGGCGCCTTTGCCTTGGTTGCCAGGGCCCGGCAGGACATCCCGCGCCTCGACGCCGCGATGAACAGTTTTGGCTATTATCAGGCGCACCTGTCCATCACCATCGATGGCCACGGCCTGGACGATCCCACCCTGCCGGATCTGCTTGGCGCCTTGCCCGCCGGCACCACGGCCGATGTGCACGTGGCCATCGACAAGGGCCCAGTGTTTCGCCTGCGCCACGTGGCCCTCGATGGCGCCGTGCCTGAACAGGCGGCCAAGAAGTTCACTCTCAAACCGGGCGATCCGGCCGTTTCTGCCACCGTGCTTGCAGCCGGCAATACGTTGCTGAGCGCTTTGCAGGAGGAGGGGTATGCGCTCGCCAAGGTCGATCCCCCGGTGGCGAATGCCATTCCGGCCGACCATGCGCTGGATGTTTCTTTCCATGTGGTGACCGGCCCGCGCGTCGATCTCGGCCCGATCACGATTACCGGCCTGAGGCGCGTGCACGCGCGCTATGTGCGCCGACGCCTGATGATCCATCAGGGCGAGCTCTACCAGCCGAGCAAGATCGAAGCGGCGCGGGAAGACCTTGCCTCGGCCGGCGTATTCTCGGGCATACGCATCAGTGCCGCGAAAACGCTGGATACGGCGGGCGAACTCCCGCTGCGCGTGGATGTGACCGAGCGCAAGCTGCACACGGTAACGTTCAGCGTTGCTTACTCCACCGACCTTGGCGGCAGCGCCGGCGCCACCTGGTCTCACCACGATCTGTTCGGCAATGCGGAACAGCTCAACCTGACCGCCGAAGTGACGGGCCTTGGCGGCACCGCGGATGACGGGCTTGGCTACCTCGTAAAAGCGCAACTCCTGAAACCCGATTTTTATCACCGCGATCAGACGCTGGAGATCGATATCGAAGGGCTGAAGCAGGATCTGCAAAGCTACAACCAGACGGCGATCATCGGCGGCCCTTCTTTGCGACGCAAGCTTTCGCCGGAATGGACGGTGGCGGTCGGCCTGACGGGCACGCAGGAGAGTATTTTGCAGGAAGGGGTGACGCGCGATTACACCCTGCTGGGGGTGCCGCTGACTGCGATTTTTGACAGCACGCATGTCAAATCTCCGCTCGACGATCCCTTGCACGGGGTGCGCGCGACGATCATCGCGACACCCACCGAATCCTTCTCCGGCCACAGCGCTACCTTCATGATCCTGCAAGGCCAGGCCTCCACCTATTTCGATCTGCATAGGTTGGGCCTGGCGCGGCCGGGCATCAGCGTGATCGCGTTGCGCGGCCTTGTGGGCAGCGTGCAGGGCGCTACCGATTTCGATCTGCCGCCCGACCAGCGGTTTTACGGCGGTGGCTCTTCCACCGTGCGCGGGTTCCGTTACCAGTCGGTCGGCCCGCAATTCCCCGACGACAATCCCATCGGCGGCACCAGCATCGATGCCGCCACCATCGAATTGCGGCAGCGGCTTTGGGGTAATGTCGGGGCGGCCGCCTTTATCGATGCCGGGCAGGTGGCCGAGGGGAGCGCGCCGTTTGCCGGAAAGCTGGAGGAGGGCGCGGGCGTGGGCGCGAGGTATTATACGCCGATCGGGCCGCTGCGGCTGGATTTTGCCGTGCCGATCACGCCTATTGCGCATGGGGATGGTTTTGAGATTTACCTGGGATTGGGAGAAGCGTTTTGAACAGACCGAACGTTTCCAGGTTGTTTCAATGAAAAAGACAGGCATTATTCTACTGGCCCTTCTGCTCGTGCCTATCGCGCTGGTAGCGCTACCGCTGATTGCCGCGAACACGAGACCCGGCCAGCGTCTGATCGAATCAGAAACAAAAAGCTTGACTGGCGGCACGGTTATTCTCAGCGGCCTGTCTGGCCGCTTTCCCGATGCGTTGCGCCTGGCCCATGCGGAACTGCGCGACACCAAGGGCGCGTGGCTCACCATCGACGGCCTCGTGCTGAACTGGTCGCCGCTCGCACTGATCGGCCGCACCGCCGATATCCGGCTTCTACAGGCCCAGGACATCGCCATCCCGCGCCTGCCGGTGCCGACACAATCAGCGCGGCCAGCCAAACCGGCACAAGGCGGGTTCAGCCTGCCCGTGCACATCAATCTGCGGGCGCTGCATATCGCCCGCCTTGATCTCGGCGCGGCCGTGGCCCTTAAACCCGCCATCGTCAAGATTGACGGCACCGCCGGCATCGTTTCGCTTCAGCAGGGGCAGGCGAATATCGCGATCGATCGGCTGGACGGGGTTGGCGCCTACCGCCTGACCGGCGCCATCACGCCCGCCACCATCGCCGCGCGCCTCACCGCGGCAGAACCGCCTGGCGGCCTGATCGGCGGCCTCGCCAACCTGCCTGGCCTGGGCGCGCTGAACCTCGCCGCCGCGATCGACGGACCGCGCGACGCGGAACAAACCAGCCTCAGCCTCGCTGCCGGGCAGCTGCAGGCAAAGGCAAGCGGCACGATCAATCTTGCCGAAAAATCCGCACAGCTCGACATCGACGCGAGCGCGCCCGCGATGACGCCGCGCCCCGATCTCTCCTGGGGCGGCATCACCCTGCAGGCGCATCTGCATGGCCCGTTCACCGCACCCGACATATCTGCCCACGCTGTGCTGCAAAATGTGAGGGGCGGGGGGGCCAGCATCGCCACCCTTACCGCCGACGCCTCGGGCAATCGCGGTACGGTGGATGCCCACACGATTCTGGCTGGCCTCGTGATCCCCGGCGCGAAACCTGATTTGTTCGCCGCATCGCCGCTTGATTTCACCCTGCATGCCGATCTCGACAAGCCGGGCATCCCCATCCGCTTCGCCCTGCGCGACAGGCTGGTGGCGGCCGACGGCATCGCCCAGGTCGGCGGCGATCTATCGGCGGCCATCCACACCACCGTGCCTGATCTCGCGCCGCTGGCGGCCCTCGGCAGCGTCGATCTGCGGGGCCGCACCGAGGCCACCGCCACCATGGCGACCCATGGCGATGGCACCGACATAAAACTGGACGGCACAGCCGATTTTACGGGGGGCCAGGCGCCCGTGCCGACCGTGCTCGGCCACACCACCTATGGCGCGACCGTGCGCCTCGTCGGCCAGAACATCGCCATTTCCCGCGCTGTGGTGGATGGCCGCGCGGCACATGCCGCGGTCACCGGCACCGACACCAATGCCGGCCTCGATCTTGCCTTCAAGATTGCGCTGTCCGACCTTGCCGCGCTGTCTCCGCAGGCACGCGGTGCCTTGCAGGCAACGGGCCGCGTGCAGGGCCCGCAAACCGGGCTGGGCGTGCAGGCGGATGTGCATGGGGATGTCGGCACCGCCTCCATCGCCCCCGGCCCGATCGCACTCACGCTTTCCGCCAACAATCTGCCCGCATCCCCTTCCGGCACCGTCAGCGCGCAAGGCCGTTTCGATGGCGCCCCGCTCGCGCTCAGCGCCACGATCGACAAGCAAGCCGATGGCGGTTTTCATGCGAACCTCAAGCGCGCCGCCTGGAAGAGTTTTGTGGCCGATGCCGACATGGTTTTGGCCAAGGGGGCAAGCTTCCCCGCCGGCACGCTGACCGCCCGTATGGCGCGGCTGGCCGATCTGGCGCCCGTGCTGCATCAAAACATTGCTGGTGAATTCATCGCCAAAATCGTCACGACTGCCGCTGCCACGCCCGCTGCGCATATCGATATGGTGGCGCGCCAGATTACAGCCGGTGGCAATTTGCTGGAGCGGTTTTCTCTTATTGGCACCGTGCGTGATCCCGCCAGCAAAAAACCTGATTTTGGGCTGGCTCTTGTGGCCGAAGGCATCAAGGCGGGCAGCGTTACCGGCGGCGCCCGGGTGACCTTAACTGGCCCGCTCGACGCCTTGCTGATCCGTGCCAATAGCGGCGCAGAGGCATCTGGCCTGCCTGCGACACTCGCCGCCGAGGCGCTGCTGGATGTGCCTGGCAACCATGTGACGCTGCAGACTCTTGGCGCGACCTACCAAGGCGAGACGCTGCATTTGGCCGCGCCATCCCGCATCACCTACGGCGCCGCCACCGCAATCGACCGCCTGCGCATCGCGCTCGGCACCGCCACGCTGGATATCGCGGGCAAGATTTTCCCGTCGCTCGATCTGACCGCAAGTTTGCGTAACGTGACGCCGGACTTGGCCAAACCTTTTGCCCCCCGCTTGAATGCCGCTGGTTTGCTGACGGCCGATGCGCGGTTGAGCGGCACGCTGGCTGCGCCACGCGGCACAGTGCGATTGCAGGCCAGCAATCTGCGCCTGCGCGGTGGCCCGGGCGCCTCCCTGCCGCCAGGAAATTTTTTGGCCACGGTCAGCCTTAACGGCGACATCGCGCAGCTTGAGGCCCACGCCGCCGCCGGCACAAAATTGCATCTCTCTGCAAACGGCACGGCCCCGATCAGCGCGGGCGGGGTGCTTGCCCTCCATGCCGATGGCGGCATCGATCTTTCCCTGCTGGATCCCATTTTGAACGCCAGCGGCCAGCGCGTTGCAGGCAGGGTGGCGCTGGACGCTACGATCAGCGGCACCGCAGCGGTGCCACGGATCGATGGTGGTGTGACGGTGGCCGGCGGCGAGGTGCAGGATTTCGTGCAAGGCCTGCATATCCGAAACATCGCTGCCAGGATCAGCGCTGCTGGCGACACGGCCCGGATCGAAAACTTTTCCGCGTCCGCCGGCCCGGGCACGCTGTCTCTCACCGGCAAGGTGGGCGTGCTCGCGCCGGGCATCCCGGTCGATCTGCATTTTACCGCCAGCAACGCCCGCCCGCTCTCCAGCGATCTTCTCACCGCCGACCTCAATGCCGATCTTTCGATCCATGGCGAGGCGACCGGCGACTTGCAGGCTTTCGGCAAAATTTTCGTGCGCAAGGCGGAGATCAACATCCCGGACAGTTTGCCGCCCAGCGTGGCTGTGCTGAACGTGCGTTATCCTGGCGACAAGCCACCACCGCCGGCACCGCCCGTGCCGCCTTCCATCGTGCATCTGGATCTGGAGATCGATGCGCCTAGCAAGATTTTTGTGCGCGGCCATGGGCTGGATTCGGAACTTGGCGGCAAGCTCAGGATCGCCGGCACCTCTTCCCTGCCGCAAATCGCGGGTGGTTTCGAGATGCGCCGGGGCGATATCAGCGTTGCCGGCACCACGCTCAATTTTTCCAAGGGCGAGGTGGGGTTCGACGGCACCAGCGTGACGGGAAAAATCGATCCGACGCTGAATTTTGTGGCTGACAGCACATCGGGCGGCGTGACCGCGACACTCACGGTTGGCGGCTATGCCGATGCGCCCACAATCACCCTTTCCAGCGTGCCGGATTTGCCGCAGGACGAGGTTCTGGCGCATCTGCTGTTCGGGGTGAGTGTCAAAGATCTGTCGACCGTGCAGATTGCGGAGATCGCCGCCGCCCTCGCGGAACTTTCGGGGGTGACCGGCAGCGGCGGCGATCCGCTGGCGGCCGTGCGCAAGGGGCTGGGGCTGGATCGGTTGTCGGTAGGTGGCGGCACCGGCTCCAGCAACGGCGCCACGGTGGAGGCGGGCCGGTATGTGGCGCGCGGGGTTTATGTGGGCGCCAAGCAGAATACCGGCGGCGGCACGGCGGCCGAAGTACAGGTGGATCTGACGAAACGGCTGAAACTTACATCGCAATTGGCGACGGGCGGGGGGAGCGTGCAGGGGGCGACGCCGGATAACGATCCGGGGTCGACGATCGGGCTATCGTATGGGTTTGATTATTGAGGTTGAAACGGGATTCCAGTGTCCCGATTCCGAAGTTCATTGGATTGAAATACGGTCGGAATCGGGACACTAGCTAGCTCTTTGTTTTGGCGAGCATCTTTATCCGACGGGTAACCCCGCGCGGTCGAATGATGCTTTAGCTCGTCCACCCTATTCCACTGGGTTCTACCGGAAATCTCGCGTGCTGACCTTGATCCCCCGCGAATCGGGCGCGCCGCCATGCTTGGCTTCGTCCCCGCGCCCCGTCGGCACCACGAACGCCTCGTCCCGCGCGCCCACGCTGCGCAGCATGCCGGAAAAATCCACCAGGCGATCCACCACCACATGCATCACCTCACCCTCCCGTTGCAGTTTGCCGTAGCAGCCGAGCATCGACGCCGACAGGATCAGGCGGCGTTGTTTTTCGAAAACCGATGGCCAGACCACCAAATTCGCATGCCCCGTCTCGTCCTCGATGGTGATGAACATCACCCCCTTTGCACTGCCCGGTTTCTGCCGCACCAGCACAATGCCCGCCACCATGATCCGCGCGCCGTCGCGCACGCCGCTCAGCTCCTCCGACCGGCGCGCGCCCAGGCTTAAAAGCGCGTCGCGCAAGAATGCCACCGGATGCCGGCGCAGCGTGAGGCCGATGCTACGGTAATCCTCCACCACCTCTCGCCCCGGCTGCATCGGCACAATCTCCGCCGCCGGCTCGGCAAAATCCTCACACCCGCCGAATAGCGGCAGTTCGGCGGGCGACAGCGCACGCACCTCCCACAGCGCCCGCCGCCGGTCCATGCCCAGGCACAGAAACGCATCCGCCTCCGCCAGCCGTTCCAGCGCCGCGGGATGCAGCCGGCTGCGTCGGTGCAGCGCCGCCACCGACGCAAACGCCCCGTTAGCGCGCGCTTCCAGCAGGGCTACCCCATCCTTGGCCGCAAAGCCCTTTGCCATCCGCAATCCCAGTCGCAGCGACAGATTTTTCGAATCAGCGCCGCTTTCCAGCGTGCAATCCCAGTGGCTTGCATTCACCGAAATCGGCCGCACCTCCACCCCGTGCTGGCGCGCATCGCGCACGATCTGTGCCGGCGCGTAAAACCCCATCGGCTGCGCGTTCAGCAAGGCGCAGGCAAACACCTCTGGGTGATGGCATTTCATCCACGAGCTCGCATAGGCGATCAGCGCGAAACTCGCCGCATGGCTTTCGGGAAATCCGTAGCTGCCAAAGCCCTCGATCTGTTTGAAGGTGCGGTCGGCAAATTCCCGCGAATAGCCGCGCGCGACCATCCCCTCGATCAGCTGGGTGTGAAACCGGCTGACCCCGCCTGTTACTTTAAAAGTCGCCATCGAGCGGCGCAGCTGATCCGCCTCGCTCGGCGAAAACCCGGCGCAGACGATGGCCACTTTCATCGCCTGTTCCTGGAACAGCGGAACCCCCAGCGTTTTGCCCAGCACCGCTTCCAGTTCCGGCGTGGGGTACTCGACTTTTTCCAGCCCTTCCCGCCTGCGCAGATAGGGATGCACCATATCGCCCTGAATGGGCCCCGGCCGCACGATCGCCACCTCGATCACCAGGTCGTAGAACGTGCGTGGCTTCATCCGCGGCAGCATCGACATCTGCGCCCGGCTTTCGATCTGGAACACGCCCACCGTATCCGCCCGCCTGATCATTTCGTAGGTGGCCGCATCCTCTTGCGGGATCGTCGCCATGCTCAGCGTTTTGCTTTTATGCGACGCCAGAAGATCGAAAGCCCGGCGCATGCAGCCCAGCATGCCCAACCCCAGCACATCCACTTTCATGAAATGCAGGTAATCGATATCGTCCTTGTCCCACTCGATCACCTGGCGGTCGGCCATCGCCGCCGGCTCGATCGGCACCAGCGTATCCAGCCGGTCCTGCGTGAGTACAAAGCCACCGGGATGTTGGGACAAATGACGTGGAAACCCGATCAGTGCGCGGGCCAGCTTTAGGGTCATGTCCAGCCGCGGATCGGACAGATTGAGGTTCAGCGCCTGCGCATGTTCCTCCTCCACGCCGTCGCTGCTCCATCCCCAAACCTGCCCGGCCAGTGCGGCGGTGACATCCTCGGTAAGCCCCAGCACCTTGCCCACCTCGCGCACCGCCCCGCGGGAGCGGTAGCGGATCACCGTCGCGCACAAGGCCGCCCGGTCCCGCCCATAGGTTTCAAAGATCCACTGGATCACCTCCTCCCGCCGCTCATGCTCGAAATCCACATCGATATCCGGGGGCTCGTGCCGCTCCGCGCTGATGAACCGCTCGAACAGCAAGTTGCTGCGCACGGGGTCGATCTCGGTGATATGCAGCACGAAACACACGGCGCTGTTCGCCGCGCTGCCGCGGCCCTGGCACAAAATCCCCTGCGACCGCGCGAACCGTACGATGCTTTCGACGGTGAGGAAATACGGCGCATAGCCGAGCGTGCCGATTAGCCGAAGCTCGTGCTGCAACTGGCTCCGCACCGCATCGGGGATCACCGCGCCATAGCGCCGCGCAGCCCCCGCCCATGTGAGCGTTTCGAGACTTTCTTGCGCGGATAATCCGGGCGTTTTCACCTCGTCGGGATATTGGTAGCTGAGCTCGCCCAGGCTGAATGTGCACTGCGACGCAATCTCGCCGCTGCGCGCCACCGCTTCCGGATACCGCGCAAATAGCCGGGCCATCTCCTCCGGCCGTTTCAGATGCCGGTCTGCGGTGCGCGTGCGGCGGAACCCCGCATCGTCGATCGTGCAGCCTTCCCGGATGCAGGTGACGACATCGTGCAAGATGCGTCGCTCCGGGGCATGATACAGCACATCGTTGGTGGCGACCGTCGCCACCCGCGCCTGCGCGGCCAGAGCCGATAAATCATGCAGGCGCTGCGCATCCCCTGGTCGCCGCCGCAGCGTCAAAGCCAGATACGCGGCGTTGCCAAAATGCTGTTTCAGGCGGCGTAAATTCTTCAAAAGCGCCGCATCCGCGCGATCCGGGATGAGCACCGCCAAAAGCCCCTGGCCATGCGCCGCAAGGTCGGTCCATGCCAGATGGCAGGCGCCTTTTCCCGCCCGCTTCTTGCCGATACTCAGCAGGCCGCAGAGCCGCGCATACGCCGCCCGATCCTTCGGATACACCAGAACCGAACTGCCATCTTCGAGATCCAGCCGGCATCCGACAATCAGCCGTATCCCGGCTTCCGCCGCCCGCTGATGCGCGCGCGCGATCCCGGCCAGCGAATTGCGGTCGGCCAGTGCAATCGCCTCGTAGCCAAACAGGCGTGCCTGGGCGAACAGCTCCTCCAGATGCGAAGCCCCGCGCAGAAAACTGTAATTGGAGGTAACCTGCAGTTCGATATAGCTCATCATATCACATCAAGAAAGCGGTTCTTTTCTGAAGAAAAGAACCAAAAGACTTTTGTTTCTTCTGTCCGTTCGAAAATTCGCTAGTGTCCCGATTCCGAAGTTTGTTGGATTGAAATACGGTCGGAATCGGGACACGAGCTCTTTATTGTCAGTGGCCTGCTTATCCCCTACGCAAGCCGTGAAGCATGGCGAAGTTCGGAGGCAGGACACTAGGGTGAGTGAGCTCGTGGTGGCTTGGGAGCACCGAAGCGCAGCTCAGCCGAACAGGCCGTGCAGATACCAACGCAAATCGCCGGTCGAAAAATCCTCGCCGTCGCCGCGGCGAAACAGCCAGAAACGCTGGCCGGCCTCATCCTCCACACTGAAATAATCCCGCACCGAGCAGGCTTCTTCCGCGCTGCGCCACCACTCGCCAAAAATCCGTTCTGGCCCATCCGCGCGGCGCACGCGATATGGCTGCCGCCGCCAGACGAAATTCTTCGGCGCATGGTCGGGCAGCAAAGCCAGCACCTGCACCGGCTGCGGCGGCGTAAACAACCGCGGCGGGCGCGGCAGATTTTCAGGCCATCCCGCGCCCTCCGCACGTGCCAGCGGCCCGATCCGGCGCATACTGCGCTCCGGCACATCGCTCTGCACCGGCGCCAGCCGAAAAACTTTTTTCGCGCCAAGCCGGTTTGTCAGCGCATCCACAAGCGCGGAAAGATCGGCCGACATCCCGTCCGTGCAGATATCCGAAAGCACCTGGCGCGCGCCCAAGACATCCGTGATCGGCGCCGACAGGCATATCTGCTCGATCCCGAAACCCGGATCCACCGTCTCGATCTTCTGCACCAGCAAACGCGTCAGATGCGCCGGATCGCGCGTGGCCGCCGATGTGCCAACGCGGATCACCTGGCTCAGCCCATCCACCCGGGCAAACACCAGATCAAGCTGCAGCACGCCCAAGCCCCGACGCAGCAGTTTTTCGCCTAATCGTTCCGCCAGCAGCCCCGCCGCCCGCGCCAGATCGTCGGCTGTGGCAATCGGCTCCGGAAATCCCATGCGTGTGCGTGGAATCTCGGGCACCAGCAGCGGCTCAATCGGTTCCGGCGAAACACCCAGCGCCTGATCCAGCCGCCGCAGCACCAGCCCGCCGAACCGCTTGGCCAGCGGCGCGCGCGGCGCCTTCATCAGATCGCCGATGGTCGCAAAACCAAGCCGGCGCAGCGCCTGCACGCTCTCCTCCGGTAGCCGCAACGCGCTGACCGGCAAGGGGGCCAGGCTTTTGCGCACGCCGCCGGGCGCATTCACCGTAAGCGGCGCATCGCCGAACCGGGCGAGCGCATGCGCCGCCCCAGGCGTATCGGCGATCGCCACCCGTACGGAAAACCCGGCCTGGCTCAGCCGCCCGGCCAGCATAGAAAGCAATGCCGTTTCGCCGCCGAGCAGATGCGTGCAGCCGGTGACGTCGATCCACACGCCATCAGGCGGGCTGGCCGCCGCCAGCGGGCTGACATGGCGCAGGCACCAGCCTGCAAGCCGGGTCAGCCCCGCCGCATCGCCGGCCGGGTCGGCCGCTTCGATGCGCAGATCGGGCTGCATCGCCTGCGCCTGCGCCACCGCCATCCCCGGCATCAGCCCCCGTTCCTGCGCCTGCGTATCAGCAGCCACCACAATGCGCTTGGAACCAACCCTGCCGGCCATGAGCAAAGGAAATGACGGGGGGTTTGGGGGGGGGGGCACGGCTCCCCCAATCTTAACTTGCTTGTCTCTCAGCCGCAGCCGATCGGTCGGCCAGTTCGGCAGGAACAGCGAGACAACCCTGCGCATCGCACGCCTCCATGATCCAGCTTTTCGGTGTGCCGCCCCGGCAGCGCGTGAGGTCCACCTGCCAGCGCGCCCGCCCGATCCCCGGTACGGGCAAGGGCAGGGAGGGGGAGGGGCTGATCCGCCACCTTGTGCGCGCCGCATTCGGCGCATCCGCCCCCGCGGCGCGGCGGCGTAGCGCGATCGCCATCACGCCCGATTTTTCCGCCGCCAGCACCAGCCTGCGCGAGGCGGTCATCGGCAGGTGCCGCACTTCGCCCAGCACCGCGCCAAGCCCGGTGTGGCGCAGGGCTTCCTCCATCACCAGCAGCATTGTGGCCTCGTCCTTCGCTTCGGCATACAGCACGCGATCGGGCTGCAGCCCGGCCAAGGCCAGGCCCGGCCCGAAAATATCCTGCGTCTGCGCGCACCACAGCACGGTGCTGCCCAGCCGGCCGATGATGCCCGCGGCAAACGCCGTGGCGCAGGCGGCCAGCCCCGCATCCGCGCCCCCACCGCTGATTTCGTGCAAAGCGGCCAAGGCGAGCCCGTGCTCGGGCAGGTGCTTATCGATGTTGGGCACACCGAAGGGCAGGGTGCCAGCATACCGCGCCGCCGGGCGCTCCAGCAGGCGCACCCGCTGGCGCAAGGTTTCCAGGGTAAGGGGGGCGTTCATGTTCCTATTTTCATGTTCCTATTTTGTTCCGTGGCGGCCGAAGGGTCAAGCGTCTTTGAGCTCGTTTTAAAATTCGGCCACCTCCTGCGCTGGCGGCAACTGCGTTTCCCACCCCACGTTCAGAGCCGTGAACAACCAACCGGTTTCGCGCAGCGTGCAAACAGGTTTCTAAAAGACCACGCGCCCAGCCCGGCATCCGGGAACAGCGCAAGGGTGAAATCCCGAGGATATCACATGCACATATCAAACTGTTTACGCATGGCCGGCGCCCTGGTGGTCGCGGCCGCTCTCATCGGCGCACCCATCGCTGCCGAGGCCGGGCATGGGCATGGCGGCGGCTTTCATGGCGGTGGCCGCGGCTTTCACGGCGGCGGCTGGCATGGTCGCGGCGGCTGGCATGGTCGAGGTGGCTGGCATGGCGGTGGCGGCCCCGGCCTTGTGGGCGGCGCCTTGCTTGGCCTCGGCGTAGGTGCCGTGGTCGGTGGCGCCATCGCCTCGCAAGCCTACGCGCCGCCTCCGGCGGCCTATTATCCGCCGCCGCCGCCTGCTTATTACGCGCCGCCGCCAGTCGCCTACTACCCTTATTGAAACAAGGATAATCCTATGAAGCGCTCTACACTTTTCCGCACCTGCCTGGTGCTGGCCACCACCTCACTGCCCGTCGCCGCTTTTGCCGCGCCACCGCCGGCATCCGCGCCCTCGCCCGCACCGGCATCATCCGCGCCACCGGCGGACGCATCCGCACCGCCGCTCTCGAAGGCGATGGAGGCCAAGCTCGATGCGCATATCGCCTCGATGCACGACCAACTTTCCATCACCCCGGCACAGGAAACGCAATGGAACGCGTTCGCGCAGGTGATGCGTGACAATGCCGCCAGCATGCACGCCGCCATCGAGGCGCGCGGCGCCAAGATGGGCGACATGAACGCCGCCGACAACATGCAGTCCTATGCCGAGCTCGCCCACGTGCACGCCGACAACATGGAGAAGCTGGCAACAAGTTTCCAAACGCTCTATGCGTCTTTGAGCGACCAGCAGAAACAGGCCGCCGACATGGTGTTCCGCCATGAGGAAGCCAGGCACGAAGGCCATCGCAAGACAGGCTGAGCATAAAGGCTGTTCTTTTGTGAAGAAAAGAACAGCCTTGCTTTCCTTCGCCCGCCCGTGATCTTGCGCATGGATGCACGCCCCGTTCGATCTGCTGGCTCTTCTGCTCGTCACCTCAGCCTGCCTCGCCTTCCTTAACGCCAAAGTGCTGAAACTGCCGCTCACGGTCGGCTTGCTCGTGGGCGCCTTCGCCGCCACGCTGCTGCTGATCGGGCTGAATCACCTGGATCCGGCGCTGTCGGTCCAACCCGGCATCAGGCAGTTGCTGCGCGGGATCGATTTTCCCCACACGCTGCTCAACGGATGTCTGGCCTTCCTGCTCTTTGCGGGCGCCCTTCAGGTCAACTCCGCCGACCTGCTGGCGCGGAAATGGACCATTCTCGCGCTGGCTACGCTCGGCACGATCCTTTCCACCGGCCTTGTCGCCGGCGCGCTGCGGGGAATATCGATTCTGCTGGGGCTTGGCGTGTCGTGGTCCTGGTGCCTGGTGTTCGGCGCGCTGATTTCGCCTACCGATCCGGTGTCGGTGCTGGATGTGCTGAAGCGCGTCGGTATCACGCGGCATCTGCAGGCGATTGTTGCCGGCGAAAGCCTGTTCAATGACGGCGTGGGCGTGGTTCTGTTTTCGCTGCTGCTGACGCGCGCGGTGGCCGGGCCCGCCGCCGACATAAGCGCCGGTCATGTCGCCTTGCTGTTCCTGTTGCAGGCTGGCGGCGGCTTGCTGCTCGGCCTTTGCCTTGGCTGCCTCGCCATCCAGGCGTTCCGCCGCATCGACGATTACACTGTCGAGCTGATCATCTCGCTGGCGCTGGCCACGGGAAGTTTTAGCCTCGCTGGTCTGCTCGGCCTATCCGGGCCGGTGGCCGTGGTGATCGCCGGCATCCTCATCGGCAACCGGGGCGCGCGCCTCGCCATGAGCGAGATGACGCGCACCCATCTGATGACCTTCTGGCGACTGATCGAGGACGTTCTGAACGCCCTGCTGTTCCTGCTGATCGGGTTGGAGATCGCGGCCATCGATCTCGCCTGGCGCGCCATCGCCGCCATGGCGGCGATGATCCCGTTGGTTCTGCTGATCCGCCTGTGCAGCGTGGCACTCTCTGCCGTGCCGCTGCACCTGCGCCTCGCGAACAAGGCCGGCCCGTTACTGATCCTGAGCTGGGGCGGGCTGCGCGGCGGTCTCTCGGTCGCCATGGCGTTGTCGCTGCCGGAAAGCCCGGCCAAGGCGCCGATTCTTACCGTCGCCTACGGCATCGTGGTGTTTTCGATCGTCGTCCAGGGGCTTACTCTGGCGCCGTTGGTGCGCCGCGTAATGCCGAGCGGCGCCGATTCTTGACACACCCCCCCGCGGGCGTGTTCATCCGGCATCGCCTGAATCTGGACCTCCCGCATAATGTCATCTGCCCAGAAGCCAGCCCGTGCGAAAAAGGCCGCGAAGCCCGAGGCCGGCGGAGCGCTCGAAACCGTCAAGACGCTGGTCTATGCGGGCCTGATCGCCTTCGGCATCCGCACCGTGGCGTTCGAGCCGTTCAACATCCCATCCGGCTCGATGATCCCCACTTTGCTGATTGGCGATTTCGTCTTCGTCAGCAAATACAGCTACGGGTACACGCATTTCTCTATCCCGTTCTCGCCGCCGATTTTCTCCGGCCGCATCTTCGGCTCCTACCCGCATCGCGGCGATGTGGTGGTGTTCCGCTACACGCGGGACACCAGCCAGGACTGGATCAAGCGGGTGATCGGCCTGCCGGGCGACCATATCCAGGTGAAGCAGGGCCAACTCTATATCAACGGGGCCGAAGTGCCGCGCACCCCGCTCGGCGATTACGAAACCACCGATGGCGGTGGCACCCATCTGCTGGCCCAGGAATACCGGGAGACGCTGCCCAATGGCGTGAAGCACGATATCCTGAAATTCAGCGACGAAAAGAACCCGAATCTGGATGTCGACGCCAACAACACCGATGAGTATGTGGTGCCGGATGGCCATCTCTTCATGATGGGCGATAATCGCGACAATTCCGAGGATAGCCGTTTCATGAGCGCGCTCGGCTTCGTGCCGCTGGAAAACGTGATCGGCCGCGCCCAATTCATTTTCTTCAGCTTCGACGCGGAACACCCGTGGTGGGAATTCTGGATGTGGCCGGTGGAAGTGCGCTGGAGCCGCCTTCTCAAGGGCGTTAATTGAACGACGCGCTGCTCACTGAAATCCGGCCGCGCCTTCCCGGCGAAACCGAGGCGCTTCGGCTGCGCACCGCGGAAAACCTGTTCGGCCACAGCTTTTCCCGCCAGTTACTGTTGCGTGAGGCGCTGACCCACCGCTCCGCCATGGCCGGCCGGGCCGGCGGCCGCGGCCGCAAGAGAAAGCGGGCCGGCTCGGCCTCCAACGAACGTCTGGAATTCATCGGTGACCGGGTGCTCGGCCTGGTGATGGCCGAATGGCTGGCCGAACGGTTTCCCGCCGAGCAGGAGGGTGAGCTAGGCCCGCGCCTCGCCCATCTGGTTTCCCGCGAGGCGGTCTCGGGCGTCGCCGCCCAAGTGGGCCTGGGCGGCGTGCTGGCGATCGGCGCCAATGAAGCCAAGGAGGGTGTCGGCCGCCTGGCCACCGTGCTGGCCGACGCCATGGAGGCAGCCCTCGGCGCGCTGTATCTTGATGGCGGCCTCGATGTGGCCAAGCACTTCATCCGCACCGCCTGGGAGCCGCTGATGCAAGCCCAGATCCTGCCGCCCAAGGACCCGAAAACCGCGTTGCAGGAAGCGCTGCTTGCCCGCGGCGACAAGCTGCCCGCGTACCGCACCGTGTCCAGCCACGGCCCCTCGCATGCGCCGGTATTTGTGATCCAAGTCAGCGCGCGGGAAAAAACGGGGACGGGGCAGGGGCCCACCAAGCGCGTGGCCGAACGGCTCGCCGCCGCCGACCTGCTGGCCCAACTCGGTTGAGCGACGCCCCCGCCTCCGGCAACCCGAGCCGCTGCGGCTTCGTCGCCCTGGTCGGCGCCCCCAATGCCGGCAAATCCACTCTGCTGAACCGGATGGCGGGCGCCAAATTGTCGATCGTCAGCCCGAAGGCGCAAACCACGCGCTTCCGCGTGCTCGGCATTCTCTTGCGCGGGACGGCGCAAATCCTGCTCGTTGATACGCCCGGTATCTTCGCCCCGCGTCGGAAGCTCGACCGCGCGATGGTGAATGCCGCATGGACCGGCTCGGACGATGCCGACCTCACTTTGCTGCTGGTCGATTCCAAGACCGGCCTTACCGATCAGGTGGAAGCCATCCTTACGCGTCTGGCCGCAACCGGCCGGCGCCTTTGGCTCGTGCTCAACAAGGTGGATAGCGTGCCGCGCGCGCGCCTGCTGCCGCTCACCGCCGCCCTCTCGGAGCGGGTGCCCTTCGAACAGGTTTTCATGGTCAGCGCCGCGAATGGCGATGGCGTGACCGACCTGCTCGATTCCGTGGCCGGATCGGTGCCTGAAGGCCCGCATCTTTACCCGGATGATGAGATCACCGACCTGCCGGACCGGCTGCTGGCGGCCGAGATCGTCCGTGAGCAGATCTTTTTGCAAACCCATGAGGAGGTGCCCTACGGCACCACGGTCGAGACCGAGAGTTTTACCGAGCGCGCGGATGGCTCGGTGCGGATAGACGCGACCATTTATGTAGCCCGGGCCGGCCAGAAGGCGATTTTGATCGGCGGCGGCGGCGCCCGCGTGCGGGATATCGGGGCGAAAGCGCGCGCCCATCTGTCCCAGCTGCTGGAGCGCCAGGTTCACCTGTTTCTCAACGTGAAGGAACGCTCCGGCTGGGACGAGGAACGCGCCCGGCTGCGCGCCATCGGCCTGGACGATCCTGATTAGGAGCCTCGCAGCCTACCTAAAGGTGTACGGTTGCAAACTTTATAATGGCGCTGGTCGCCGCACTCTCGAGTGTCCGGGTTGAAAGACGGTAACCTAAAGTTGCATCTTTGGTTGTATTCGGGCAGGTTATACATCCTAAAGGGATGACAACCTCGCCCTGAGGGCGCGCGACGCTTCGCCCCTCAACCTGGAGGCTATTCGCAAGATGCGCGACCGGCTGATGAAATGGAAAATCCGCCAGGGCCTTCAGCTTCGTTTGGCGGTGGTGATGATCCTGGCCGGCTTCGCACTCGTGGCAGCCGATCTGGTCGGCATCTGGAGCGCGCGTCGAGAGGCGCTGAACACCTCCTGGGCGGAGTCGACCAACCTTGCCAGTTCCCTGGCCGACCAGACACGCGGCGTGCTGCAAATGATGGACACGGTGATGACCAGCCTGCGCGATCAGGTGGAGACCGACGGTATTACTCCGCCATCGCTCGCACGCCTCGACCGGATGATGGCCTCGGCCAGAAAGGCGCTGCCGATGCTGCATGGTCTGTTTGTGCTCGATGCCCAGGGTCGCCCGTTCTTCCGGCCCGATCCCGAACCGCCGCCCGGCTTCGACTTCGCCGGCCGCGGCTACTTCATCCGTCACCGCGCAAATCCGAGCCGTGCTCCGTTCGTCGGGCGGCCGGTGAGGGGTGCGGCGACCGGAATGGCTATTCTCACCGTCTCCACGCGCATCGACAAGCCGGACGGCAGTTTCGGTGGCGTCGTGGTGGCCAGCATCCCGATCACCGCGTTGCAGAACATGTTCAATGGCCTCGATGTCGGCCAGCATGGCGTGATCGCCATGCTGCGGGCGGATGGCGTGCTGATCGCCCGCCGCCCGCATGATGGCCAGGATATCGGCCAGGTTGTGCAGAAGCAGATGCTACCGGGGCGGGACCAGAGGCGAGTTTCCGTAAGCCCGATCGACGGCGACGTGCTGCTGGAAAGCGATGCCTGGGTGGAGAATGCGCCGATCGTGCTGCGCGTCGGGCGTAGCAAGGAGGATGTGCTGGCGGCCTGGAACGTGATGGCGATGTTCCATGGTATCGGCCTGCTGGTGGTTCTGGGCGGGCTCACCAGCCTCAGCCTGCGCCTCTCCGCCAGCATCGGCGAGAGCGAACGGGCGGCGGCCGCTCTCCGCCGCACCAACGCGCAACTCGCCCAGTCCGAGGCACTCACGGCGCGGGCCAATCGCTGGCTCGAAATGGCGGAGGAGGTGGCCCGCGTCGGCCATTGGCGCCTTACGCTCGGCGAGAGCTGCGACCTGACATGGTCGGATGAAGTGTATCGCCTGCATGGGGTGAACAAGACGAGTTTCGACCTCACGCCCGAGCACGTGATCAACACCTATCATCCTGATGATCGCGAGACGATGCGGGACGCGATGCGCCGCACCATCGGCAGCGGGCTGCCGTTCGAATTGGTCGCCCGCATCCTCTGGGGCGACGGCTCGGTGCGCCATCTGCTGACACGCGGGTTTTTCCAGGCCGCATCCGCAGGCGCGCCACCCTCCGTATTCGGCGTGATCATGGACGTCACCGAGCAGATCGATGCCGAGGCGGCGCTGCTCGCGGCTAATGCCAAGGCGGAAGCGGCAAATGCGGCCCTGGAATCGGCGAACCATGCGCTGCAGACACTTGTATTGCAGGATTCGCTCACCGGGCTTTCCAACCGGCGCCATTTCGACCGCGGGCTAGGCCAGGAATTCCGCCGCGCCATGCGCACCGGCACATCAATCGGGCTGATCCTGATCGATGTCGATCACTTCAAGCTGTTCAACGACACCTACGGCCACCAGGCGGGCGATGCCTGCCTGCGCGCCATCGCCGCCACCATCCCGCCGCTGCTGAACCGCCCTGGCGACATCGCCGCCCGCTATGGCGGGGAGGAGCTGGCCCTGCTGCTATCCGGCACCGCGCAGCAAGGCGCGCGCGCCTTGGCCGAGCGCGTGGCCCAAGCGGTGCGCAACCTGGGCATCCCCCATGCCGGCAGCAAGCATGGCATTGTGACGCTCAGCGCAGGGGTGGAGGCCTTCGTGCCGGTGCGAGATCTGGATAACGAGATGGAGCTGCTGGAGCATGCCGACATGGCGCTGTATGCCGCCAAGCACGCCGGCCGCGACCGTGTAGTGTGCTACGGCGACCTGCCCCACGGCGCCGAAGCCCGCAGCCTGCCCATGCTACAAACTTTGTTCGAAAACCGCTGACCGCCGCAGGGTGGGCTGCACGCCCACCATCGCACCTAAAAACCCGCGCCCCTCTGGCGGCCCGTTGAGGCACATAGGGGGGTGGACCCATCCAACCCTTCAACCCGATGAGAAAGTTCACATCTTGCCGTTTTCACACCCAGCCGACGCCCTATGGCAAGGCGCCGGCATTGCCACCATGCAGCCTGGCGGCCAGCCCTACGGCGCCATCGAGGATGGCGCGCTCGCGATCTCCGGCGGGCACATCGCATGGGTCGGCGAAAGGCAAAACCTGCCCCCCGGCCTGATCGGCCCTGCGACCAGAATCCATGATGGGGCAGGGCGGTGGATCACGCCCTCGCTGATCGACTGCCACACCCATATCGTGTTCGCCGACAACCGTGCCGCCGAGTTCGAGGCGAGGCTAGGGGGCCAATCCTACGAAGAAGCCGCGCGACAGGGCGGCGGCATCCTTTCCACCGTGCGCGCCACCCGCGGCGCCTCCGAGGCGGAGCTGGTGGCGGCCGCCACCCCTCGTTTGGCCCGCCTGATCGCCGAAGGGGTGCGCACGGTGGAAATCAAATCCGGCTACGGCCTCACGCTGGAGTCGGAGCTCACCATGCTGCGCGCCGCCCGCGCCCTCGGCCGCGCCCAAAACATGGAGGTGCGTACTAGCTTTCTCGGCGCCCACGCGGTACCGCCCGAATTCGCGGGCCGTGCCGATGCCTATGTCGACCACATCATCGCGGATATGCTACCGGCGCTGGCGGCCGAAAACCTGGCCGACGCCGTGGATGCCTTCGCCGAGACCATCGCGTTCTCCACCCCCCAGGTGATCCGTCTGTTCGAGGCCGCGCACCGGCACGGCCTGCCGGTAAAACTCCACGCCGACCAGCTTACCGATGGCGGCGGCGCCCGGCTGGCCGCGCATTTCGGCGCCCTCTCGGCCGATCATCTCGAATACACGTCGCCGGACGGCGCGCGGGCGATGGCGCGCGCCGGTACGGTCGCCGTACTTCTGCCGGGTGCCTATGCGACCGTGGGCGCCACTCAGCCACCCCCGGTGGCGGAATTCCGTGCGCATGGCGTGGGCATGGCGGTCGCCACTGACTGCAACCCCGGCTCCTCGCCGATGTGCTCCCTGCTGATGGCTGCCAACCTGGCCTGCGCCCTGTTCCGCCTAACGCCGGAGGAAGCGCTTGCCGGCATTACGCGGCAGGCCGCCCGCGCCCTCGGCCTGTCCGCCCGGCTGGGCACGCTGGAGGCGGGCAAGGAGGCCTCTTTCGTCGTGTGGAAGATCGGCCATCCGCGTGAGCTGGCCTATTGGATGGGTGGGGTTTCGCCGGAAAGCGTGGTCACGCCATAAAAAAGAAAGCAGTTCTTTTTGAAGAAAGAACGAAAAACCTTTGTTCTTGGGGTTGGAGCAAGGAACAAAACTGTTTTGCTTCTTTTCTTCACACAAGAAATGCTTACGACTTCGCTCCGCTCAACCGCGGCGCCGCGCTATAAAAATCCGGAAACAGCGTTTTCAGCGCCTCCACCTTCGGCAAATCGTTGTAAACGATATACGGATAGTTCGGATGCGTTTCGAGGAAATCCTGATGATACGCCTCGGCCGGATAGAAACCGTGTAGCGGATCGATGCGGGTGGCGATCGGCGCGTGATATGCATGCGCCGCATCCAGCTGTGCGATATAGGCGGCCGCCACCTTCTGCTGCTCCGGCGTGCCGTAAAAAATCTCCGAGCGGTATTGCGTGCCTTCATCCGGCCCTTGCGCATCCTTCATCGTGGGGTCGAGCGCCACGCTGAAGAAAATCTGCAAAATCTTGCCATAGCTGATCTGCGCCGGATCGAAAGTGATCTGCACCGATTCCGCATGCCCGGTGGTGCCGGTGCTGACGGTCTCGTACTCGGCGGTCGATTTCGCGCCCCCCGCATAGCCCGCGAGAACCCGCGTGACCCCTTTCACATGCTCGAACACGCCCTGCACGCCCCAAAAACAGCCGCCGGAGAGTACGGCCGTTTGCGGCACGGTCGCCGCCGGCGCATCGACCAATGGCGGTGGCACCACATGCGGCTCTTCCTCGCCGAAGGCCGGCGCAAACAGGGCGGCCGCGACCAGCGCGGCTGCACCGCCTGCCCAAGTGAGTGTGCGTTTCATCAGCTATTCGCTCCCGATTTATGGAATGCCAACGCCACGCCGTTCATGCAGTAGCGCAGCCCGGTGGGTTTCGGCCCATCGTCAAAAACATGCCCGAGATGGCCGCCGCAGCGCGTGCAATGCACCTCGGTGCGCTCCATGAGCAGGCTGCTATCGCTCTTGGTCGACACCGCATCCTTGATCGGCGCCCAAAAGCTCGGCCAGCCGGTGCCGCTGTCGAACTTGGTGTCGGAGAGAAACAGGTGCTGGGCACAGCCCGCGCAATCGTAGCGACCGGCGCTGAATTCGTGGTCGAGCGGGCTCGATTCCGGCGGCTCGGTGCCTTCATGGCGCAGCACGTCGTAGGCCTCGGGCGAGAGCAGCTTGCGCCATTCCTCGTCGGTATGCGTCACGGCGAAGGCGGTGGCGGCGCTTGCGGGGCGGGGTGCTGCCATCAGCAGCCAGGCGCCGAGGCCCAAGCCGGCCGATCCCATGAGAAGATTGCGGCGTGTCATTGAAAAAATGCTCCCTGATGACCCGATATTCGCGGCGGTCGGTCCCCTGGTTACGCCTGTTATGGCGGCCGGAGGCGGCATGACGTAACCTTCATGCGGCATAACCCGAATTCAAGGCCAAATGCGGAAGATGAGTGCCCGAACCACCCACCCGGCGATCCTGCGCATCACGCATTGGGTCGGGGCGGCCGCGATGATCACGATGATCCTGAGCGGCTGGGCGATCTACGATGCTTCGCCGCTGCTGCCCTTCATCATCCCGCCGGGGCTGACCCTGGGGGGCTGGCTCGGCGCCGGCATCGCCTGGCATATCAGCGCCATGTGGGTGCTGATGGCCGACGGCCTGGTCTATCTCGCCTGGGGCTTCGTGAGCCGCCATTTCGCCCGCGCTTTCCTGCCGATCACCCTTGGCGCCGTGCTGCACGACTTGGCCGGTGCGCTCACCTTCCGCCTGGCACACGATTCCGACCGGTACAACGCGGTACAGCGCCTGCTTTACCTGCTGGTTGTCGCCGCCGGGGTGCTGCTGGTGCTGACTGGGCTGTCGATCTGGAAGCCGGTGCAGTTCGGCACGCTCACCTGGTGCTTCGGCGGCTACGACATCGCCCGGCGCATGCATTTCGCCCTGATGTGCTGCGTGGTGGCCTTCCTGCTGATCCACGTGACGTTGGTGGCGCTGGTGCCGAAGACCCTGCGCGCGATGGTGCTGGGCAGCGCGCGGCCATGATCAGGCTGGCCGATCACCGCACCCAGCTGCGCCGTCTGGAACGGCGGCATTTCCTGCGACGCGGCCTTTCGCTCGGCGCACTCACCATGCTTACCGGCTGCGACCTTTCGACGCATGACGGGTTTTTCGACCGCATCCTCTGGGCCATGCTTCGGTTCGACGATCGGGTGCAGGCCGCTTTGTTCAACCCGCATCGGCTCGCCGCCACTTTCCGCCCCGACCAGATCACGCGGCCGTTCAAGTTCAACGCCTATTACCCGATCTCTCAGGTGAAACCGCCGCCGTCGGACTGGCGGTTGGAGGTGGATGGCCTCATCACCGACAACACGCCCTGGACGCTCGATCGCCTGCGCGGCTTGCCGCAGGAAGCGCAGATCACCCGCCATATCTGCGTGGAGGGCTGGAGCCAGATCGGCCAATGGTCCGGCGTACCGCTCAAAATTTTCCTGCAGCATATCGGCGCCGATCTGCGCGCCCGCTATGTGGCGTTCGACTGTTTCGACGATTATGCATCCAGCATCGACATGGCATCCGCGCTGCACCCGCAAACCATTCTGGCGCTCGATTTCGAGCAATCGCCGTTGAGCCCGCCCTGGGGTGCACCCGTACGCCTACGCATCCCCACCAAACTGGGCTTCAAAAATCCCAAGTATATTTCTACGATAACAGTGACGAACGACTATACCGGCGGCTACTGGGAAGATCAGGGTTACGACTGGTTCTCCGGCTCGTAAGGCAAAGAAGACCTTCGTTTGTGCAGAAAAGCAGGCCCTTTGCCAGTGTCCCGATTCCGAGATTCGTTAGATTGAAATACGGTCGGAATCGGGAGACCAGCTGTTTATTGTCAGTGGCCTGCTTATCCCCTACGTCCGCCGTGAAGAGCGGCGGACTTCGGGGGCAGGACACCTAGAGCATCATCCGACCGCACGGGGTTACCCGTCGGATAAAGATGCTCGCCAAAACAAAGAGCTAGAGCATTTTCCGAACGACTACACTGACCCGGCGCGATCAGAAAATGCTCTAGGCCCGCTTCCCGCCGCTAAACACCGTGTAGAGCGGCGACGCATTCGCGCCACCCATCCAGCCGCGCCGGATCATCGCGGCGAAACCGGCCTCGTCGACCGGTCGGGAAAACAGATAACCCTGCAGCTCATCGGCGCCGGCCTCCAGCAGGAACCGCCGCTGCGCCTCGCTTTCGACGCCTTCCGCCGTTACCTGCAGTCCCATCGCGTGGCCGAGCTGGATGACCGCCTTGATGATCGCTGTCGCCTCGGTGCTGCCACCGAGGCCGCTGACGAATGACTGGTCGATCTTCACCCGATCCACCGCGCAGCGATGCAGATGCCGCAAGGAGGAATAGCCCGTGCCGAAATCATCGAGCGCGATCCGGATACCCGCGGCCCGCAGCGTGGTAAGCTTGCCGTTCACCACACTGATATCGTCCATCAACGCGGTCTCGGTTACCTCGAGTTCCAGGCACCCGTAAGGCACCGGCTGCTCGCTGCAGGCCCGCAAAACTTCTGCGACGAAGCGCGGATGGCGCAGTTGCACGGGCGACACATTGATCGCCACCTGCAGCTGCGGCCAACGCGTGGCAAACGATAACGCCTCCCTCAGGATCCATTCCCCGAGCGGGACGATCAACCCCGACTCCTCGGCGACCGGGATCACCTGGTTTGGCGGAATAAGGCCCCTGCGCGGATGGCGCCAGCGCAGCAGGGCTTCGACGCCCCGCACGATATTATCCGCATCCACTTTGCTCTGGTAATGCAGCTCCAGCTGGCCCTCATTGCACAACGCAATCCGCAGATCGGCTTCGATCTCGGCGCGGTCGCAGGCGGAGCGATCGAGGTCTTCGCTGAAAATCCGATAGCCGCCGCGCTCGGAGGCCTTTACCGCATAAAGCGCGATATCGGCCTTGCGCATCAGCTCGCTGGCATCGACCGCCCAGCCGGAGGCCAGCGCCACACCGACGCTGGCACTCACATAGGCCGGGCCGCGGGTGAGCAGGAACGGTGTGCGCGCAACCTCGTTGATCCGTCGGCAAAGATTTTCAGGATCGGCGTCGGTGCGGCCGCAAGGAACCAGGATCGCGAATTCATCGCCGCCAAATCGTGCGACAGTTGCATCCTCGCCGGCGGCATCGAGTATCCGCCCACTGAATAGGCGCAGCAACTCGTCACCGGCGGCGTGACCCATCGTGTCGTTGATCTGCTTGAAGCGGTCGAGATCGACGAACAGCAGCGCACAGGGTGACCCGGACCTCAGCATGGCACTCAGGCGTTTGCGAAACAGATCGCGGTTGACAAGGGCGGTGAGCACATCGTGCGTGGCGCAATGCTCCACCACCGCCTTCATCTGCATCAGCCGGCGGGAGGCACGGGATTTCTCGCCAAGCGCATTGTTTGCGGGAACGGCGGCGAGGAATATTGATATCAGGAAGAGCTGAACGAAATCCTGCCCGAGGAGGATCTTTCCCGAGGAGAGATAGGCCAGCGGCCCGTAGCCGTGGGCGTTCAGTGCCGTGGAGATCATCGCCGTTACCAGGATCGAGGCGAGCACCCAGGACGCGCCGGCACGGAACGCGGTCAGCACAAGTAGCGGATAGATCAGCAGGAAGGTCGGGGAATGGGTGAACGAGAAGGATATGGCCGCCAGGATGGCGGCGGCTATCAGCAGTAACCAGCGTTCCGCCCGCCCGGCCTCACAGGGATATTGTTGCCCGGCGCTGCGCACGGAGAGCAGGATCGCCGGTGTTGACAGCAAAAAACCGAAACCGTCGCACAGGGTCCATTGCAGCCAGTCATTCCCCACCGCGGCCAGCGTGGGGCCGGCCGGATCGATTGCCTCGCCGATGGCGGCTTCGAAGGCGGCGGACAGAAAGGAAATATAGCCGAACATGGCCATCCGGCGCAGGCGCGACAGGTCGGTTCTGGCGCCACATAGAAAACGTGTGAGGAAGGCGACGCCATAGCTGCTCGCGATGTTGAGCGCGGGATAAAGTAGGCTTTCGAACACTGGGCAATTCGTCGCGAAATCCAGCGTAGCGTTGAAAACAAAACAGAGAAAAACAACAAGCAGGCGAAAGGGCCGCGGCAAAACGAGCATGGCCACGACCAGCGCACCATTGGCCGGCCAGAACGTATCGGTTTGTTCCGGGTTGATGCAGAGGAGGCGGGTGACCGAGGAGAGCGCGGCAAATATCGCCACGAGAAGCAGCGCGGTGGTCAAACCTCTGACCGGCTCGGCCGGCCGGCGCAGCTTCCAGGCAGGACGCGTCATGAGCGCCTCTTCAATTTGGGGGGGCTTCCCAATACGAGAACGCCCTTTATACAGCCGTAGTGTGGGTCAAAAATATAAAAAAGTGAAAAAGCCCCTTCTTCCTGAAGAAATGATGCACGAAATCCTTGTTTCTGTGTTCCGTGCGTACGTAAGCGACACTTCATCGCCGTGGGGTAGGCTTCAACCCATCATCCTAACCATTGGCGCGCAGCTTCGTTTTTTGAAAAACGCCCAGCTTTCTCATCCCACCACCCCCGCGAATTGCAGCGCCGCCAGGCGCCCATACAGCCCGCCCTCCGATACGAGCGCATCGTGCGTGCCCACGGCTGCAATCGCCCCGCGCTCGATCACAAAAATACGGTCTGCCTTGCGAATCGTCGCCAGCCGGTGCGCCACCACCAAGGTTGTACACCCGCGCGCCAAGACGGTCAGTGCGTGCTGCACAGCCTGCTCCGATTCCGCATCCAGTGCGCTCGTTGCTTCATCCAGCAGCAAAATCGGCGCGCGGCGCAGGATCGCGCGCGCGATCGCCACGCGCTGCCGCTGACCGCCCGAGAGGCGCACACCCTTTTCGCCCAGAAACGTATCGAGCCCCGCGGGCAGATCGAACAAAAAATCCGCGGCAGCCGCTTCGGCGGCCGCCCGCACCTCTGCGTCGTTCGCCTCCGGCCGCCCGTAACGGATATTCTCGAGTGCGCTCGCCGAAAATATCACCGGGTCCTGCTGCACCACCGCGATCCGCCGCCGCAGCGCCGCGGGATCGGCCATGCGCACATCCACCCCATCCACCTGTACCGCACCGGCATCGACGTCGTAAAAGCGCAGCAGCAACTGGAACACCGTGCTCTTGCCGGCGCCCGAAGGCCCGACCAGCGCTACCGTTTCCCCCGGGCGCACCTCGAACGAAATTTTGTCCAGTGCCGCCGCCTCGGGCCGTGACGGATAAACGAACGTGACATCCTCGAACACGACATGGCCGCGCCCGGCGGCGGGAAACGCCAGCGGATCGGCCGGTGCCGCGATGGCGGGACGCTCGCCAAAAATCTCGGCGAGCCGGTCGGCCGCGCCCGCCGCCCGCTGTATCTCGCCCCACAACTCACTCAGCGTCGCCCCAGCGCCCGCGAGAATCACCGCGTAGAATACGAACGCCGCGAGGTCGCCCGCGCTCATCGCGCCCGCCATCACATCGCGCCCGCCCACCCAAAGGCTGAACGTGATCGCGCCAAACCCCAGCAAAATCACGGTCAGGATCAGCAACGCGCGGGTAAAAATGCGCCGCACGGCCGCGGCCACCGAACTTTCCACTGCTTCGGAAAACCGCGCACGGTCGTATGCTTCATGGGTAAATCCCTGCACCGTCGGCAGTGCGCTCAAACTCTCCTCGGCCAGGGCGCCAAGATCGCCCACACGGTCTTGTGTCACCCGGCTCAGCCGTTTTTCGCGGCGCCCGAAAACGATCAGCGGCACCACCACCACCGGCACCACGAGCACGACGATCCCCGCGAGCTTCGGGCTGGTCGCCACCATCAGCGCGAGCGCGCCCACCGCGGTGAGCAAACCACGCAACCACATCGAAATGGAGGATCCGATCAGCGTCTGCAGCACGCTCACATCGGCGGTCATGCGCGACAGAATGTCGCCGGTGCGCGCGCTTTCGAAAAAACCAGGGGACAGCGTGATCACATGATTGAACAGATCGCGGCGCAAATCAGCGCCGCAGCGCTCGCCGAGCCAGGAGATCATCGCGAACCGCGCCGAGGTCGCTACCCCGAGCGCCGCCACCACGCCGAACATCGCCAGTGCCGCGCCATTCAGGGCCGCCGCCCGGTGACTGCCGAAACCCCCATCGATCAGGTGCCGCAACCCCTGGCCGATGCCAAGCACAAGCCCGGAGGAGATGAGAAGGGCCGCAAGTGCTCCGGCCACGTGCCACAGATAAGGCCGGAGATAAGGCAGCATCAGCCGCAGCGAGGCAGGGGGGGCGTGTAAATTCATGCGAGGCGTATAGGGGATGCGTGTTCTTTTCCGAAGAAAAGAACACGCTTTCTTACGACAACGCCATCGCCATCGCGCGCACACGCTCCGCCAGCGCTTCGAGCGCAAACGGCTTTTTCAGATAGGCCATGCCTGGCGGCAGGTTAGGGGCTTCCACGCTCTGGCTGTAACCGGTGACCAGGAGCACCGGCAGGTCGGGCAGCATGTCGCGGGCAACCTCCGCCAGCTGGTGGCCGTCCAGCCCGCCCGGCAGGCCTATATCCGAAACAAGCATGTCCACGCCGCCGCCATCATGGCGCAGCGCGTCGCGCAGCGCGTTCAACGCGCCCGGGCCGTCGGCAGCCTCGATCACGCGGCAACCGATATCGCGCAGCGCCTCGGCGCCGTGCGCGCGCAAATCTGCTTCATCCTCCACCAGAAGCACGGTCGCACCCGAAATGGCGCGTGGCGGTGCCGTGGCCAGCAGCGAGATCGCGTCGCGGCCCTCGGGGTCGCCCTCTATGTCGCGCGGCAGAAACATGTGCACAACCGTGCCTTGCCCCGGCGCGCTTTCCAGCCGAACGAGGCCGCTGGACTGGCTGACAAAACCATACACCTGGCTGAGCCCGAGCCCGGTGCCCTGGCCGGACGGTTTGGTGGTGAAGAACGGTTCGAAGGCGCGCGCCAGCACCTCCTCGGTCATGCCGGTGCCGGTGTCGCGTGCGGATACCCGCACGAAGTCGCCTGGCTGCGCGCCAGAGGCGCCGGCCAGTTCGGCTTCCGCCAGCTGCGCATGGCCAGTTTCGATCAAGAAAGTGCCGCCCTCCGGCATCGCATCGCGCGCATTGATGGCAAGGTTCAGCAGCGCGTTCTCCAATTGGTTGGCATCGCATCGCACCATCCAGCCAGTCTCGTGCAGGCGCACCCGAACATCGATCGAGGGCCCCACGGTTTGTCTGATCAGGTCGCCGATGCCGCGCAGCAATTCATCGATCTCGACGGTTTTCGGCGAGAGCGCCTGGCGGCGGGAAAAAGCCAGCAGCCGGTGGGTGAGGGCGGCCGCGCGTTCGATCGCCTTCTGCACGGCTTCCACGAAACGCGCCGCCTCCAGCGGCCTGCCATCGGCGATCCGCCTGCGCATCAGCTCGACGCCGCTGGAAATGCTCTGCAGCATATTGTTGAAATCATGCGCGATGCCGCCGGTGAGTTGGCCGACCGCTTCCATCTTCTGCGCCTGGCGCAGCGCCTCTTCGGTTTTCGCCAAAACTTCCGCCTGGCGCTTTTCGTCGGTTACGTCGCGGCCGACCGCATAGACCGCACCGCGCTCGGCCACCGATGCCCAGGCGATCCAGCGCCACGACCCATCCTTGTGGCGGCAGCGGTTCTCCGTGGGCGGCAGCGGACCCGCGTGATATCGCGACATCCGCGCCAGGCTGCGCGGCTGGTCCTCGGCGTGCATGAAGGCGCTAAAATGCAGGCCCTGCAGTTCGGCCTCGTTGTAGCCGAGCACGCGTAGCCAGGCTGGGTTTGCCGCGCGCACCACGCCGTCGGACCCCACCACCACCAGCAGCTCCTGCGAGAGACGCCAGATGCGGTCGCGTTCGGCGGTGCGTTCATCGACCAGCGCCTCGGCCCTGCGGCGTTCCTCCTCATAGGCCACGGCACCGGCCAATGCGGCGCCGATCTGGCCGGCGGCAAGATCGAGGAACTCGCGGTACAAGCCGTCGAAAGCGAGGCGCGGGCTAAGGCCGGTGATCATGATTGCCGCCGGCTGCTCGTGCCCGGCCGGGATCACCGGCTGCACCATCAGCCTTGCAGGCGGTTCCGGCCAAGGATTGGCGTGCAGGTCGAGCTTGGCCAAGGCGGGGATGAGTGTTTCGACGATGCTCTCCCGGCCCGTTGCGGCCTGGAGCAGACAGTCCCGAAGCGGAAAATCGGCTGCATCATCGAGCCCGATTTCGGCGGGGATCAGAGCGCAGGGGAGATGCAGTCCGGCGCAGCCGGCGAGTGCCAGGTGCCGCCGGTCGCCCGAGATCAGGTAGATGGCCGAGAACGGCAAATCGTGGGGATTGCTGGACAGGCAGGAAGCTGCCCGGTTCAGCGTGGTGTCGATATCCAGTGTGATGGCGCTGGCCGCTGCCAGGTCGCGCAGGGTTTTCGAGCGACGCGCGCCGATCACGGTCGCGGTGGTTTCCATCACCGGGGTGAAGATGCCGCCGATGCCGCCGGTTTCGTCGCGGATCGGGCTGTAGGAGAAGCTGAAATAGCTTTCCTCCAGGAAGCCGTTCCGCTTGGGCAAAAGCAGCATGTCGCGCGACCGTGTGGGCTCGCCACCCTCGGCTACCTGGCGCAGCATCGGGCCGATCACATCCCAGATTTCGCCCCACACCATGGCCCCGTGGCGCCCGAGCGCCCAGGGGTGTTTTTCGCCCAGGATCGGTGCGTACTCGTTGTTATACAGGAGCACGAGGTCGGGCCCCCACCACACCAGGATGGGAAACGCACAGTTGAGGCAGGTGCTGACGGTGGTGCGCAGGCTTTGCGGCCAGCAATGCGGCGGGCCAAGCGGGGTGGCTGCCCAGTCATGCGCGCGCATGCGTGCGCCCATCTCGCCGCCGCCGGCCAGGAAGGTGAGGGGGCCATGATGTTCCTGCGGTGCCGTCACGCCCGCAACCGGCACGTGGTTCGCACGGTCAATGTTCCATCAGCCAGGACGCGCTAAGACTCTGCATCCGAATCCTCATAACATGGTGTTGCCGGCAGTGCATGCCAGGGCAAGGCATCTGGCGCCCACGACAACCGGAGCCCACGACAACCGGAGCCCACGACAACCGGAGCTTGCTGCAACCGGACTGCGCTGCCAAAGCAAAGCCGCATAAGATATATTATGCCAACTCATTATGGTCCGCGGGCGGAGCTGCTCGCAGCGCGGCATCTCGTGCCGCCACGACAATGGCCTCAGACCTCCATCACCATTCCATCTAGGGCCGCTTCGACGCCCGCCGGCAGATGCTGCGCCATCCAGGCCCAATCCATGTCGATGCCCATATGCGTGAGCACCGTTCGCCGCACGCCCAGACGTGCGCGCCACGCCAGCACCAGATCCAGATGCGCATGCGTCAGATGCGGCCGGCGCTGGAAGCAGCCCACGAGCCAGGAATTTATGCCAGCAAGGCATTCGAATGCCGCTTCGTCCAGCCGCACCACATCCGTAGAATAGGCAAATGGGCCGATCCGCAGGCCCAGCGTGCGCATCACGTGATGGTCCTGGTCGAAGGTGCGCAGCTCGGCACCGCACAGCTCCAGAACATCTCCGGCCTCGATCACCCGCAGATCGATCACGGGGCGATAAAACCCGGGGGGCGTCCAGGGGCGGAACGCATAATCGAATCTTTGTTGCAATTGCAGCGCCGTCTCGGCCGTGGCGTAGCCGGTCAGAGGGCGATCAATCAGGCGGTTCAACAGCCTTACATCGTCGAGCCCGGCAATATGGTCCGCATGGGCATGGGTAAAAATGATCGCGTCGATGCGCTTCACGCCGCAGGCCAGGATCTGCTCCCGCATGTCCGGCCCGGTATCCACGAGGATGGCGCCATCGGAGGCCTCGATCACGATGCTGGCGCGGGTGCGCCGGTTACGCGGCTCGGCCGGATCGCAGGCGCCGAAATCGCCACGCCCATCGGCGCCACCCAGGGTCGGCACGCCGGTCGACCCGCCGCACCCCAGTATTTTTACACGCAACGGGCTAAGACGCTTTCTGGAAAAGGCGGCGAAAATTGCGGGTGGTCAGTTCCGCCACCGCTTCCGGCGTGAGCCCCCTGGTTTCCGCCAGCACCCGCGCAGTGTGCGCCACATAGGCCGGCTCGTTGCGCTTGCCGCGAAACGGCACCGGCGCAAGGTAGGGCGCATCGGTCTCCACCAGCAGGCGGTCGGCCGGAAGATCGGCCGCGACCTCCCTCAATTGATGAGATTTAGGGAAGGTCAGGATGCCGGAAAAACTCACATAGCCGCCCATACGCACCGCCGCCTCAGCCAGCTCCCTGCCGGAGCTGAAGCAGTGCAGCAGGAACAGGAAATCACCGCCCTGTTCCTGCTGCTCTTTCAGGATGGAAAGCGTATCCTCATCGGCATCACGCGTGTGGATGCAGATCGGCACGCCGGCTTGGCGCGCCGCCCTGATCTGGCGCCTGAAAACCTCGGCCTGGATGTCGCGCGGGGACCGTTCGTAAAAATAATCGAGCCCCGCCTCGCCGACCGCGATCACTTTGGGATGCGAGGCAAGCGCCACAATATCCTGTTCCTGCGGCAATGCCTCCTCTGCCGCATGATGCGGATGGGTCCCCACCGTGCACCAAAGATCATCCATCGCTTCGGCCAGCCCGATCTGCTCCTGCGCCCGCGAAAGACGGGTGCCGATGGTGACCATGCGGCCCACACCCGCCGCCTTGGCGCGCGCCAGCAGGCCGGGCCGCTCGGCCTCTGTAAAATAGTCAAAATGGCAGTGAGAATCTATTAACATCAGTTCGTTATAGCCGTTTCTTCAACCCATCGGGGAAATACGCCCTGCGGCATCGGTAGGGAAATGCCCCCCGGCAGCGCGGTTTCCAAGTCGGCAAAGCTGCGCTGATCCTGGTGCACCCCAAGCTGATCCAACATCTTGGCCATGCTGCCCGGCATGAACGGCTGCAGCACCGTCGCGATCGGCCGCAGCACATCCACCAACACGCGCAGCACATCGCCCATCCGGGCTGGATCGGTTTTTTTCAGCGCCCAAGGTGCCTGGCGGTCGATATAGGCATTGGCGGCCCGGATCATCCGCCAGGCCTCTTCCAGCGCCTCATGCAGCGCTTGCCTGTCGATCTGATCCCGCAATTTTCCAGGCAGGGCATCGGCCGCCGCCAGCAGCACCAGATCGTCCTTTGTGCGCGTGCCGGCTTCCGGCAGGATTGCGGACAGATTTTTTGCGATCTGCGAGAGCGTGCGCTGCGCCAGATTGCCGAGGTCGTTGGCCAGTTCGACGTTCATCCGGCTGATCAGCGTTTTTGTGCTGAAATCCCCATCATTGCCGAACGGCACCTCGCGCAGCAGGAAAAACCGCACCGGATCCAGCCCAAATTTTTCCACAAGTTCAAAAGGATCGACCACATTGCCGACCGATTTGCTCATCTTGGCGCCTTCCACGGTCCACCACCCATGGGCGAAAATCCGCTTCGGCACCGGCAGCCCGGCCGCCATCAGGAAAGCCGGCCAGTAAATCGCGTGAAAGCGCTGGATGTCCTTGCCCACGAGGTGCAGTTCGGCCGGCCAGAACCGCCACTGTGCCGCATCTTCATCGGGATAACCCAGGGCCGTGACGTAGTTGGCGAGTGCGTCCAGCCACACATACATGACATGCGACGGATCGCCAGGCACCGGGATGCCCCAGGTGAAACTCGACCGGCTGACCGACAAGTCGTTCAGCCCCGAGCGGATGAAACTCAGCATTTCGTTGCGTTTTGAGGATGGTCCGACGAAATCCGGATGCGCCTCGTAATGCGCCAGCAGCCGGTCCTGGAACGCTGAGAGCCGGAACAGATAGTTGGGCTCCCTCACCCATTCCACAGGCGCCCCGGTGGGCGCCACGCGCGATCCGTCCGGCAACGTCGTCAGATCGGCTTCGGCATAAAAATCCTCGTCGCGAACCGCATAAAACCCTTCGTAATGACCGGCATAGATATGTCCTGCTGCCGCCAGCTTCTCCCACAGCGCGGTCGCCCCGCGCTTGTGCCGCGCCTCGGTCGTTCGAATGAAATCGTCGTTGCTACAACCGAGCATTTTGAGCATCTGCCGGAATTTGCCGGAGATTTCGTCGGTGAAGGCCTGCGGATCGAGGCCCGAATCGCGCGCCGCTTTCTCCACCTTCTGCCCATGCTCGTCGGTGCCGGTGAGGAAGTGTACGTCATGGCCATCCAGCCGCTTGAAGCGCGCGATCACGTCGGCGGCGATGGCGGTATAGGCGTGCCCGATATGCGGGGCGCCGTTGACGTAGAAAATCGGCGTGGTGAGGTAATAAGTCATGTGAGGCGAGACCTAAGCGTGTTTCCACCCGAAGAAAAGAACGCGCTTACTCCCGTATCATCGCCATCCCGGCAATCAGCGCCTGCCGCCTGTCCATATTGGCCTGCTCCGTCTGTACCGCCAGCTGGGCCAGGCGCTGCGCCGTCTCTGCCCACCAGGCCGCGCCCTTGCGCTCCACCAGCGCGCTCTGATTGGCATCCGCCGTGCCCCGGACATAGGCCCCCACCGCACCGGCAATCCCGCGATGCAAGAGCCCCATGAAGGTTTCGAACGGCGCCTGGTCGCGCAGCGAGTCCGACATCTCGTAGGCCCGCGCCAACGCCATATCGGGGCCGGCGCGCAGCACTTCGGCCACCATGCCGGCGAGCTTCAGCCCGCCCTCCTCCGCCAAGACCAGCGCGCGGCCCGGCGAACCCTCGGCAATCGCCGCCAGCGAAGCCCGATCGGAAGCCGGCATATCCGGCAGATAGAGCGCCAGGGCTTGCAGCATGTCGGCTTCGGCCAGCGGCGCCAGCGGCAGATGGCGGCAGCGGCTGCGGATGGTGGGCAGCAGGCGCCCCGCGGCCGAACACACCAAAATCAGCACCGCACGCGGCGGCGGCTCCTCCAGCACTTTCAGCAACGCATTGGCCGATTGCGGATTCAGATCCTCCGCGCCGTCGACGATCACCACCCGCCAGCCGCCCTCCGCCGGCGTCAGGTGCAGAAACGGAGGGATGCCGCGCGCTGTTTCCGCCGCGATCGACTTCTTCATCCGCTTCTTCTTGTCGTCCCACTCGCGCTCGATCGTCAGCAGGTCGGCATGGGTGGCGGCCGCGACCCGCCGGAAGACCGGCGCCTCCGCCGGCATCTCGAGCGTTTCCGCAAGCCCCGCCAGCAGCGCGCGGGCGAAGCGGAAGGCGAGCGTGGCCTTGCCCACCCCTTCGGCCCCGGTGATCAGCCAGGCATGGTGCAGCCGCCCACGCTGCATGGCCCAGAGCAATGCGGCCTCGGCCGCCGCATGGCCGATCAGGCAGGGGTTTTCGCGGGGAGAAAGCATGGCTAACCTGATCTCGACATCGTGAGGCGGCGTACCAGCCGCGCATGTGTCATCCAAGATATAAGCCTATCCAGGTAGCACGCATGCCGCCTGGAGGCATCGGCGTCAGAACTCGGGGGACGGATGATCGACCTCACCATCAATGGGCAAACCCACTCCGTGGATGTGCCGGCGGACATGCCCGTACTGTGGGTGCTGCGCGATGTGCTCGGCCTCACCGGCACCAAATTCGGCTGCGGCATCGCCCAATGCGGCGCTTGCACCGTGCATCTCGACGGCCAGGCCGTGCGATCCTGCATGCTGCCGGCCGGCGCCGTCGGCGGGGGCGCCATAACCACCATCGAAGCGATCGGAAGCGAGCCAGTTGGCGCCCGTGTGCAAAAAGCCTGGCTCGACACCGAGGTTGTGCAATGCGGCTACTGCCAATCCGGCCAGATCATGTCGGCCACCGCCCTGCTCCAGCAGACCCCCAAGCCGACAGATGCCGAGATCAATGCCGCAATGTCAGGCAATATCTGCCGCTGCGGCACCTATGTGCGAATCCGGGCCGCCATCCACGCGGCGGCGGAGGCATAGCGCATGAGCCCGCATCGCCGCGACATTCTTCGCGCAGGCCTGATGGCAACCGGCGGCCTGCTGCTCGACTTCGCCCTGCCGCGACTCGGTGGCGGCATCGCTCGGGCCGACACGGGCGGCCCCGCGCCCACCGCCTTCATCCGCATCGCCAGTGACGACACCGTCACCCTGATCATGCCTGATACCGAATGCGGCCAGGGCATCTGGACATCGGCCGCCATGCTGATCGCAGAAGAGCTCGAGATCGGCATGGACCGGATCAAGCTGATGCCGGCGCCGCCCGATGCCGCGCTCTACACCAGCCCGGAACTCGGCGAACAGGCTACCGGCGGCTCCACCTCCATCGTGGGCGATTGGATGCGCCTGCGCGAAGCCGGCGCCCGCGCCCGGATCATGCTGATCCAGGCCGCCGCCAATCAGTGGCATGTGGACCCCGCTACCTGCCACGCCGCCACAGGTGTGGTGCATCACGAGGCCAGCGGCCGCAGCGCCCCCTACGGCCAGCTCGCCGACGCGGCCGACGCCCTGCCTGTGCCGGGCAAGGTGGAGCTGAAACCCGCCTCCGCCTTCGCGCTGATCGGCACCTCCCAAAAGCGGCTTGATACGCCGGGCAAGGTCAACGGCTCCGCCGTTTATGGCATCGACGTCCAGGTGCCCGGCATGAAGATCGGCACCGTCGCCGCCTGCCCGGTGATCGGCGGTACGCTTGCTTCCATCGACGAGACGGCGGCTCGCCGTGTGCCTGGCGTGCGTGACGTGATCAAGCTGGGGAACGCCGTTGCGGTGATCGGCGACCATTTCTGGGCCGCCAAACAGGGTTTGGCGGCCGCCGATCCGCGCTGGAACGAAGGCCCGAATGCCGGGGTGAATTCGCACGACATCATTGCGGCGCTTGCGAAGGCCACCGAGACCCCAGGCGTGATCGCCCGCGACGACAACGATGCGCCGGGGAAAATCGGCGCCGCCAAAACCCGCGTGGAGGCGATCTACCAGCTGCCCTTCCTGTCCCACGCACCGATGGAGCCGATCAACACCACCTTGCACATCCGCGCGGATGGCGCCGATCTCTGGGTTGGCACGCAGGTCCCCGTTCGTGCCCAGGCGGCCGTGGCCAAGGCTGCTGGGTTGAAGCCGGAGCAAGTTACGGTCCACAACCACATGATGGGGGGCGCTTTTGGCAGGCGCCTCGATGTGGACAGCATCGAGCAGGCCGCCGCCATCGCCACCAAGCTTAGCTACCCCGTAAAGCTGATATGGACGCGCGAGGAGGACATCACCCACGATCTCTTTCGTCCCCGATATTTCGACCGCCTCTCGGCCGGCCTGGACGCCGATGGCAAATTGATCGCGTGGACTCACCGCGTTGGCGGCTCCTCCGTGATGGCGCGCTGGCTGCCGGTGGGCATGAAAGGCGGCCTCGACCCCGATGCGGTGGAGGGTGCCACCGAAACCCCTTACGACGTGCCGGCGATCAAGGTGGATTACGTGCGCCACGAATCTCCGGGGGTGATCACCGCCTGGTGGCGCGGTGTGGGGCCCACGCACAACGTGTTTGTCGTTGAAGGTTTTGTCGACGAATGCGCGGCCACGGCGGGCAAGGATCCGGTGGAATTCCGCCGCTCGCTGCTGCGGAAAAACCCGCGTGCGCTCGCCGTGCTCGATCTCGCGGCGGAAAAATCCGGCTGGGGCGGAAAATTGCCGCAAGGTGTCGGACGTGGCGTATCGCTGCAATTCGCCTTTGGCAGTTTTCTGGCCCATGTGCTGGAAGTGGAGGTGACACAGCGCGGCGAAATCCGGCTGCGACGCGCCACGGTGGCGATCGATTGCGGCCAGCGCGTGAACCCGGACACGATTTCCGCGCAAATCGAGGGCGGGTTGATTTTTGGGCTCAGCATGGCGCTCTATAGCGACATCACCCATGAAAACGGCCGGGTGCAGCAAAGCAATTTTAATAATTACCGAATGCTGCGCATCGATGAGGCCCCGGCAATCCAGGTGTTCCAGATCGACAGCCACGAGCAGCCCGGCGGCATCGGCGAAACCGGCACCGCCGCCGCCAGCGCGGCCCTGGCCAATGCCATCTACGCCGCCAGTGGCAAGCGCCTGCGCAGCCTGCCTTTCGGCCTCGGCGCCCTGCAAAACGCATGAATAGCACCCGTAGCGTGGACGCTGCCCACCATCGCCACAACAAACCCGCGCCGTCCCCGGTGCTGGCCACGCCAACCCCAAACACTCAAAAGTCTTTTCCTTCTTGTCGTCAGAAAAGAAGATTCTTACTTTCTGTCGCTCTCGCGGGCAGCGTTTCCGGGGTCGCGCACGCCGACATCGTATCACGCGGCGAATATCTCGCGCACATGGCTGATTGCGCGGCGTGCCACACAGGCGCCGGCGGCAAGCTTTCCGGGGGCCGCGCCTTCAAGAGCCCGTTCGGCACCATCTATGCCAGCAATATCACGCCAGACACGGTAGAAGGTATCGGCCTCTACACCGACGACGAATGGGTGGCCGCCCTGCGCGAGGGCGTCGGCCGAGGCGGCAAGCATCTTTATCCCGCCATGCCGTATACCAGCTACACCCAGATGTCGCGTGACGATGCGCTGGCCATAAAAGCCTATATCATGACGCTGCCGGCATCATCCGACGCGCCGCCAGCGAATGATCTGCGCTTTCCGTTCAGCATCCGATTTCTGATGGTGTTCTGGAATCTGCTGTATAATCACGATCACCGTTTCGTGCCCGATGCGTCGCACGACGCCGCCTGGAATCGTGGCGCCTATCTCGCGGAAGCGCTCGGCCACTGCCAGCAATGCCATACGCCACGCAATTTTCTGCAGGGTTTGCAAACCGGGCGCGCCTATGCCGGCGCGGTGCAGCAGGGTTGGATGGCCTATAACATCACCAGCGACGCGCCGAGCGGGATCGGCGGCTGGTCGGAAGCTGATCTGGCCACGTATTTGCGAATGGGGGCGGCTCAAGGCCATGGCGCCGCGTCCGGCCCGATGGCGGAGGCTGTTGGCTACTCGCTGCGCTATCTGACCGCGGATGATGCACGGGCGCTCGCGCATTACGTGAAATCCGTGCAGCCCATACGCACCACGGTGCCGCCCGCACCCTCACATGTCGCCGAAGACGTGCTGGGGGCTCGCATTTTCGAAGGTGCCTGCGCAAGCTGCCACCGCCAGAACGGCACCGGCGCGCAATCGGATTATGCGGCGCTGGCCGGCGATCATACCGCCACCGATCCTCAGGCCATCAATCTGATGCAGATCGTGGTGAATGGCGGCCGCCTGCAAACGCAGACTGGCGATATGGTTATGCCGGCCTTCGGCGACGGCTACACCGATACCGAACTTGCGGCCGTCGCCAACTATACGATCGAGCATTTCGGCCAAAGGCTGGGCCAGGCGCGCCCCGCGCTGGTTGCGAAAGCACGGGAAAATCCCACCAAGATCGCGCAACCCGCCTCCTGATACCAGCGGCCGAAATGACTTGGTCATGCTGAAAGCCCCACCCCATCTGCCCACAAGGGGCGTGAGAATAACGCGGCGGCTTCGGCCAGGAGTGAGGTCGATTGGTGTAAAATGCTACTCTGGTGGGCGTAGGTTGGGCTTCGGCCCAACCGCGCAACAATTAATCAACACCAACCCAGCACGCCCGCCGCGCGGGGAAAAGAGAAGTCTTTCGGTTCTTTTCTTCAGAAAAGAACGACGTTTATTTCAGACATATATCCGAGGTTGCAGTGCTCGCGGAACAACCAAGACCGCAGCGGGATTATTTTGGGCGCGCAAGGCTTTTGCTCTGGCGCAGCGCTTCGCTACAGGCTTACGTTACGACGGCGTAAGCCTCTCATGCATTTGCATTTTGGTTTGCCAATCCCAGTGAAGCGGCGTCCGAGCCCTTTGTTTCCCAAAACACCAGGAAAAAATATGAACCATTTTCGTCCGCATCAGCCAAGATCGCTTGGCGCCGGCATCCGCTCGGCTGCCCTTGTTTCGGTTTTCAGCGCGCCCGCCCTGGCCGCTGCTGCGACACCGGTGCCGATCGCGAGTGACGCGCGGCTGCCGCACATGGCCGCCACGCTGACCGGCCGCACGCAAGCCGACCGGATGATCACCATCTCTTTTGCCCTGCCCTCGCGCGATCCCAGGGGCGCCGCCGATTTCGTGGCCCATGTCGGCAAGCCGGGCGACCCGCTCTACCGCCAGTACCTTACGCCCTCCGAATATGCCGAGCGTTTCGGCGCAAGCCACGTGGATTACGATGCCCTCGTGGCATGGGTGCGTGCGAATGGCCTGACACCGGGCGAGGCGTTCACCGCACGAACGGTTCTGCCAGTCACCGGCACCGCCGCCGCACTGGAAAAGGCGCTTGGCCTAAAATTCAACGACTTTGTCAAAACCGGCGGCGAAAAATTTTATGAAGCCGACTCGACGGCGAAGCTGCCGCCGGAGATCGCCACCAGGATCAGCGGCGTGCTCGGGCTTTCCAGCTACAATCATTTCCGCCCGATGGCGCGGACATTATCCGCGACCGCACATCCCCTTGAATCGGGCACCGGCCCGCAAGGTGCCTTCGCCGCCGTGGACCTTCGCAAGGCCTACAATATCCCGCCGCAGAGTTTTACCAACAAGCTTCAATATACGGGCATCTTTGAGCAGGGTGGTTTCTTCACGAGCGATGTCGCCAAATATATCAGCGAAAACCGCCTGCCGACGCCCAAGATTGTGGTACGCGGCGTCGACGGTTACGGCGGCGGTGTCGACGATGCGGGCGTGGAGCTCGAGGCCGTGCTCGATATCGACATGCACATCGCCATCAATCCGGCGGTTACCAAGATCACGGTTTACGAGGATGGATCGGATACGTTCCAGGTAGCATTGCTGGATAGTTTCGCCGCGATGGCCACCGACCATGCGGTGAAATCCATCAGCGTTTCCTATGGGCAGGACGAGGCGCTACAGGGCTCTGCCGCCATCGCGGCCGAAAACACCGTGCTCACCCAGCTCGCGGCGCAAGGCACGGCGCTGTTCGTCAGTTCCGGCGATGATGGCGCCTATGGCGATGAGCCGCCGACGCTCAATGTCTCAGACCCGGCCTCGCAGCCTTACGTGACCGCCGTCGGCGGCACCACCTTGTTCACCGGCCCTAGGGAGGTGTTTTACGCCGAGGAAACCTGGAACGACCTCGGCGCCGGCGATGGCGCGACAGGCGGCGGTATCAGCAGCATCTGGGCGATCCCAAGCTACCAGATGCAGTTCGGCAGTTCGGTCGCCACCAATAACGGCGGCTCGGCCAGCTACCGCAATGTGCCGGACGTCGCGTCGGTCGCCAATCCGCTCACCGGCGTCGCCGTCTACTCCGCGATCAATGGCGGCTGGATCACGATCGGCGGTACCAGCGTCGCCGCACCGATCTGGGCCTCGTTCTTCAGCCTGGCAAACGCGGAATCCGAAGGTCTCGGCTTTGGCTCTATCGGTTTCGCCAATCCGCCGCTCTACACGATCGGCAGCAGCTTCGGGTATTTCTATCCGGATTTTTACGACACCACGGATGGCAGCAACGGCGATGTGACGCTCTTTGGCATGGCGGGGTTCAACGCCGGCTACGGATACGACAATACCACGGGCTACGGATCGTTCAATGGCAACAACATGATCAACGAACTTGCTCTGTTGCCAACGCGCACAAACACCAACCCGCCGGCGCCCCCGCTCGACCTCACCGCCACGCCCGCGGCAACCAGCGTGACCCTGAAATGGAAGAAGGGCAAGGGCGACGCCGCGTATCTGTTGTTAGGCTATAATTATCAGACCTTCCAGAGCCTGCCGACAACCCTGGTGACCAGCACCGCCAGCACGGTGACCGGATTGGCGAAAAATACTTATTATGAATTCGAAATAGAAGCGGTCTCCAAGGGTGGCTCCGCGACAGCGGCCCCGATCATCATCCAGACCATCAAGTAGCGTGCCCCAAGGAGGGGCAGGTCGGCCCCCCCTTCCCTTTCCGATCGTCCAACCACGCCAAGGCCGACCTGATCACCGCTTCCTGCACCTGCTCGATCGGCGGCGCCGCATCCACGATGATGCTACGCGCCGGATCGGCCCGCGCCTGCGCCAGAAACGCCGCGCGCACACGATCATGGAACGCCAAATCGAGCGCTTCGAAACGCCCTTCGTCGTCGCCCGCCAGGCCCAGCCGCCGCACGCTGCGCGCAAGCCCGATGCGCGGATCCACATCCAGGAAAATCGTGAGATCGGCTTGCAATCCGCCGACCAGGCGGCCGTGCAATTCCATGATCATGTCGGAAGCCAAACCGCGCCCCGCCCCTTGATAGGCCAGCGTGGAGCCAACGAACCTGTCGCACACCACCACCTGGCCTTGGGCGAGGGCTGGCCCGACCAGAAGCCGCACGTGCTGAATGCGTGCTGCGACCATCAGCAGAAGTTCGGCGCCTGCATCCCAGTCATAAGCCGCCTCTGCCAGCAGGAGGCTGCGCAAGGCTATACCCTGCGGGGTACCGCCCGGCTCACGCGTGGCGACAACATCGCCGCCGGCCTTGCGCAACGCCGCGCACAGGGCCGCGCACAGGCTGGTTTTGCCACTGCCTTCGCCGCCTTCAAGAACGATGAAGAGGCCAGGCATAAGTCAGGCGTTCTTTTCTGAGGACAAGACCATGTTTATATCAGCGGCCGGAATGAGTGACTGATGCCGAGAGTTCCCACCCCGGCCCTCTCCACAAGGGGGAGGCGGAGGAGAGCGGCGGGGTCGGCAAGAGTTGGGGCGATTGGTTTTAGACACCGGTTAGAAAATGCGTCATCACCGCAACCGCCCGGCCGGGAATCCCCAACCGCCCGACATCCTCGCCGGCCAGCAATTTTACCTCGGTCTGGGGCACCCCTTGCCCGCTCACCGTCAGCTTTCCGAGCACGTCCCCCCGCGCGATGGGCGCGGGTATCGGGCTGTCATAGGCGATCGCGATATGCGCGTGTTGCTGCCAGGAACGCGGCATCGTCAGCACCAGATTGCCATCGCCCACCAGCGGCACGGTCGGCCGTGCGCCCAGATAGACGGGCGCATTCTCGATCACATCGTTCGCCGAAAATAGCGTGACGTTCTCGAAATTCGCGAACGCCCAGCCCATCAGCCTTACACTCTCCTCCACTCGCGCCTTGGAGGTTGGCATGCCGTTCAGCACCATGATCACCCGCCGCCCATTATGTTCGGCACTGCCCACCACGCCATAGCCGCCGGCCTCGGTGTGCCCGGTCTTGAGCCCATCGGCCATGCCGCGCTGCACCAGCGGGTTGCGATTATATTGAACGATCCCGTGATAGGTGAACGTCTTTTCCGCATCGTAGTGATAGTATTCAGGGAAATCCTGGATGATATGTCTGGCGAGCGTCGCGATATCGCGCACCGACATGTGGTGCTGCGGATCGGGCCAGCCGGTGCAATTTCTGAAATAACTATGCGTAAGGCCAAGCTTTTTGGCCTCCGCATTCATCATATCGACGAACTGCTCTTCCGAGCCTGCAATCCCCTCCGCCAGCACGATGCATGCATCATTGCCGGACTGGATGATCATCCCGCGTATCAGCGATTCCACGGGGATCTGCGCGCCCAGCTCCACGAACATTTTGGAGCCCTGGGTGCGCCATGCCCGCTCGCTCACCGGCAAGGTCTGGTCCAGGCGCAGCGTGCCCGCCTTCAGCTTGGAATAGACGATATAGGCGGTCATCAATTTGGTCATCGAGGAGGGCGGCATTTCGTCATCCGCCGCCTTGTTCATCAGCTCGGCGCCGGTGTTGAAATCGGTGATGAAAGCCCATTGCGCGAGCGTATCCATGGGGCCGAGCGGCGTGGCCGCCGGCGGGCCCGAGGCGGCAGCGAAGGGGGCCGCGCTTTCCTCATCGTCACCCGGGGCGGTCGGTTTTTTGAGTGGCGCCGGCGCCTCGCGCACCGCATGGCGCGGATGGGCGAAGGCCGCACCCGATGCGAGAAAATTGGCGCCCGAGAGCAGCAGAAAGCGGCGGGTCTGCATGAAATCTCGCTCCTTCATTCAACGACGATGCGGGCATCGATCACGCCGTCACGCAATGCCTCGGCAAGCGCGCGGTCGGCCTGGGCGATGGTGTCATACGGGCCGGCGCGCACGGAAAACACCGCGTCCCTGCCGTCATGCGAGCGCAGCACATCGGCGCCGAGTCCCGAAAGCTCGGCCGCCACCTCGTTCGCATAGGTGGCGCGGCCAAAACTGCCGCAACGCAGATACAACTGGCCCGGATCGGCATAGGTGGCGCGCAAATTTTCCGGCAGGCGATCGGGCACGATCGGCGCCGCCGCCTCCCGCACGGGTGCGCCGATAGTGCGCGCAGGCCCTGCGGTCCCGCCGCCCGGCAGAAGCGATTCCTCGGTGATCGCCGCCTTGGGCGCCGTTGCGATCGCAAGCCTGGGGCCGCCGCCCATCTGGTCCACCACGCGGTGGCTCATCATCTCGTTCACGCGCACGCGCACACGCGCGGCGCCATTCGGCAGGATCGCCAGCAACAGCGCCGCGCGTGGCGAGAGCGCGATGAGTCGGCTTGGCGTGAAGGGCCCGCGATCATTCACCCGCACGTCGATCTGCCGGCCATTCTCCAGATTGGTTACTTCCACCACGGCCGGCAGCTGGATCGTCTGCATCGCGGCGGTCAGCGCTGTCGGGTCGCGCAACTCGCCATCCGCAGTCAGCCCGCCCTCGTCGCTCTCAACCGAGGCGATGCCGGTCGTATCCAGGCTGTAGGTTTCCGCTGGATAATACCACCTGCCGGCAGCCTTGTAGGCGTAGCCGAGCTTGTAATGCGGCGATGCAGTCAGTTTTGGTGGTGGCGGTGGCGGTTTCATGCAGCCCTGCACGGCGACAACCAGTCCCGCAAAGAACGAGGCGAGCCGCTTCACCCTACGGCATTACCCAGCAGGCCCACCGCCAGCGCATAAAAATCCGAGGGATTATAGCGCCGGATCACATGGAAATTCGGATAGGTCATGAACGCCTCGCCGCCGGCGCCATCCGGCATCACCACCGCGCCCATGACATCGGTGCGCGAGAAAAACGTGCCATCGGCCCGGCGCACGCCCATCGCCTGCCAGTCACCGAGCGTGCGCTTGATGTCGCGCCCTGTCTGCCCCGCCGCGAAGGTATCGGGCACCTGGATCGGCTGCGCCCAGGGTTCGCCTACGCGCCACCCGCTTTTACCCAGATAGTTTGCCACCGATCCGAATACATCAGCTTTGTCGGTCCAGATATTTCGTTTGCCGTCGCCATCGGCATCCACCGCGTAATGCAGGTAGGAGCTCGGCATGAATTGCGGCTGGCCCATTGCACCCGCCCAGCTGCCCATCATCACCTCCGGCGCGATATCCCCCGCATCCAGGATACGCAGAGCATTCAGGATTTCGCCGCGAAAATAGCTTTCGCGCCGACCATCGAACGCCAGGTTCGCGAGCGACTCCACCACGTGGTAGTTGCCCGTCTTGGCACCGAAATCGGATTCGAGGCCCCAGATCCCCACCACGATCCGCGGATCACAGCGATAGGTGGCGCTCACCGGCACCAGCCGCGCTGCCTCCCGCGCATAGGCCGCACGCCCATTGGCAAACCGTGTGGCCGGCAGCACGCGCGCCTTGTATTGCGCCCAGGTGAGCGTGAATTCCGGCTGATGCCGGTCGAGCTCCTGGATTTTGGGGTTCAGCGATACCCGTGCGAAAGCTGCCTCCACCGTCGCGGACCGTATGCCGGCATGCTGCGCCTCCGCCCGAAGGCTCTGCACAAACGCCGGAAACCGGCTTTCGGCGGCGGCGCCAAGCGGCAGCGCAAGCGGGGCGGATAGCAGGACTCGGCGGGTGAGCATCCTTTTAAACTGCCACAACCCCGAGTGCCGTGACAGTTAGATTTCGGTCATGCAGCGCGCGTGCCTGGGGTCTTCGACCTCTGCGCTATGTGAAACCATTTGATTCGTTGGGCAGACAAACACAGCTTGCCTGAAGACGTCAGACAATCCATATCGCAAGGTCAAGTCGCAATATACACAGTTTGTTTCGAAGAACATTCGGACCACATGGATTGGCCGACTCGATTCGAGAGCTATCTTTTGCGCATGTTGAACGATAAAGGATTGCCAGTCCTGAACACAGAGGTACCAACTTAGCGCCGTACGATTTAGTCGCTCTTTTCAAGCCCAGATGGGGGATTACTCCACTTCCTTTTGCTTTGACGAGCAACGTCTGCATCCACCCGGTTCTATTTGCGTGCGTCCGCTTCAGAAGACATCCCCTAAAACTTCGCCGAGACCGCAAGCGACCCAAAACTGAACAGTCCCGCCTTGGCGCCGCGAAACTCCTGCGTTTGCCATGTCTGCGTGTAACTCACCCGCAAACCGAAGGCGAGCACGGCGACCCCAGCCTCCATCTCGCCCACATCCCATACCCTCGGCACGCTCGGCGAATTGTTCCGGAACGTGCTGCCATCCAGCGTTACGTCATACCCCACCGCCTGGCCGTCCACCCCGGCAAAGCCGTACCAGGAGAAAGGCTGCACGGCGGTATAGGCATCCGCCCCGTTCAGCCCCGGCTCGATACGCGGCGCGCCGAAATCGCTGGCCAGACCCTGGCCGAAGCGCATCACGCCGCCGAGCTGCACATAATCGCGCACATCGCCGATCCCCGCGGTCGCGGCCGGCAGCACATCCATATCCATCACGCCAAGATCGGCCACCGGCAGCCGCCAGGTGCGCTGCCCCAAGAATTCGAAGGCCGGCTGGTCGCCGAGCTGATAGTGCCAGCCACGGTTCGGCGTATCGCCGATGATGCTGTGAAACCCGTTCTGTATCTGCTCGCCGAGCGCCGCAGGGCCGACCACGCCAAGGCTCACCGACACCACATCGCGCGCAAAAGCCGTATCGTGGACCAGGCCGCCGGTAAGCATCAGCTCCCCCGCATAGGGCCGGTCGCGCGGGTCGGGAGGGTTTAGTTGCGTGTCGCGCGGGGTGAACAGGCTCTGGCTGAGATCGATGGAAAGGCGCGTGGTGCCGTCGCCCCAGATCGACCGGCCCCAGGCAGCAATCGGGTCGACCGCATCCTGGCCGCTGGTCCAGCCCAGGCGCAGGCCGCTGGTGTAATACTGGTCCGACGTGCCTTTCAGGGTAGAGACCGCGTCGTTCTCCACCTGGATGGTCCAGATACTTTCCTGGTCCAGCGGCGGCGGGGCGGCCCGGGCCGGCAACGCGGCCGGCAACCCGGCCAACAGGCCAGCCGCGATCGGGAAACGCCAGGTCAGTCGGGGCATCCAGGGCATCCGTGTCAAAATGTGTTAACCGCTTGTAGGGTCTAGGCGCGTGAGGCGGAACCCCTGGCCAGTCAAAGCCCGTGATCCGTCATCGCAGGGCTGCAACGTTCGAGGGGCGAGTTAATGCTGGGGCGGGTTACAAATTTTTTCGTCTATCTGTTCGAGCGCGTGCTGCCCGATCCGTTCGTGTTCGCCATCCTGCTCAGCCTGATCACCGCGGTGCTGGCGCTGCTGGTCGCACCCCATGGCAGCCCGCCGGAAATCCTGGCCGCGTGGTACGAAGGCATTTTCAAGATTTTTGCCTTCTCCTTCCAGATGGTAATGGTGCTGGTCACCGGTTACGCGCTCAGCACCTCCCGCCCGGTGGCGCGCGGGCTCGCCGCCTTGGCCGCCCTGCCCCGCTCCGCCGGCCAAGCGGTGGTGCTCACCATGCTCATCTCGATGGTGGCCGTGCTGCTGAACTGGGGTTTTGGGCTGGTGGTTTCCGCCCTGTTCGCCCGCGAGATCGCCAAGCGGCACCGGCTGGATTTCGCCTGGCTGATGGCCGCCGCCTATTCCGGCTTCCTGATGTTTCCGCCCGGCCTCTCCAGCTCCATCGCACTGGCCGAAGCCACCCCCGGCTCGGCGCTGAACATCACCCAGAAAGTCACCGGCCAGATCGTGCCGCTCGGCCACATGCTGCTGGCCCCCTACAATATCGCGCCGGTGGTGGTGCTGTTCGCCGTGCTGCCGCTGCTATTCACCCTGGTGCGCCCCGCGGAGGCCGACATGGTGCCGGCCGACCGCGCGCGGCTAGAAGCCGAAGACAGGCCTTCACCAGCGCGCGCAAAAATTCCCGGCCTCGCCGGCGCGCTCGACCGCGCCTTTATTCTCAACCTCTCGATCGTGGCCGCCACGTTCGTGTATTTTGGGCGATCTATCTGGCTGGGCAAATTCCAGTTGGACATCAACGCGGTGATCCTGATTTTCCTCGCCCTCGGCCTGCTGCTGCACTGGCGCCCGATCGCCTATGCCGAGGCAATCAGCGGTGCCGCCCGGATCACCGGCTCACTGCTGCTGCAATACCCGCTCTATGGCGGGATCATGGGGATCATGACGGCCACCGGCCTGGCCGGCGTGATCGCCCAATGGTTCATCGCCGTCTCCACGCCCCACACGCTGCCCTTCTGGGGATTTGTCTCCTCCATCCTGATCAGCCTGTTCGTGCCGAGCGGCGGCGGCCATTGGGCGGTGCAGGGCCCGTTCATCGTGCCGGCGGCACTCGCCTTGCACGTGGACCAGGGGGTGGCGGCGATGTCGGTGGCCTATGGCGAGGGCGTGGCCAACATGATCCAGCCGTTCTGGGCCCTGCCGCTGCTCGCTATCGCTGGCATCGGCATGCGCCGCGTGATGGGATTTTCGGTGATCAGCTTCTTTGTGTCGCTCGTGGTGTTTGGCGCGTCACTGCTGCTGCTCGGATGAAGCAGGATCCGGCGTGCAGCCGCTCGTTTCGCTGGCGTGATCGAGATCGACGATGATGTCGCCCAGCACATCCGCGTCGAACGAGAGTTTCAGCGGCACCATAGGCCCTTCGGGCGCGAGCCTGCCGAGCCAGGCTGTGCTGAAGCGCGGACGGGCCTGCGGTGGCACCGGCTTGTCCTTCAAATAGCCGGCCAGCATCACGGACTGGGTTTCGCAGCGCAGGGCCGTGCCGCCAAAAATCGATCGCGGGGTCGCCTGCAACTGCTCGGTGCCCGCGGTGTGGGTGGTGGCGCGGCGCAGCTGAAACCCATCGTACACCAGCGCCTGGCCCTGGCAGGCGCCGGTGCCGGTCGCTACCAGGCTTTCGAGAACGATGGCGCTGAGCCCGTCCATCGCGCCCCGGCGTTGATCACCCGGGATAGGCAGACGGTATTTTTCCAGCGGTGGAGACATTTCACGCAACTCCGGCTCGCCGCCCGGATAGGCGATCATCACGGAATGGGCCTCGCCGGACAACCGCCCATGCTCGGCATAGGCGCCTGGTTTGACGTGCAGGCCGTCAATCGTGCCCTCCACATGCGCCTCGCTGCGGCCGTGAACCAGAAATTCGAGCAGGCCGAGCGTGCGGGCCGAGAGAGTGCTGGCGTAAGTGGTGCCGGAGAGAGCCATGCAAAAACTGATATCGAGCAAAGGCACGCCATGCAGGCGCGCGGTGTAGTGCAGAAGGTGCCCGGGCGTGGGGGCTGCGCTCGCCGTGCCGGATAGAAAGAGTGCGGGCACGATCGCATGCCTCAGCCTGGCAAAGATGCGTTTTGACCGTTGCACCGCATCTCTATGGTTGCGGCACATCAGCGAGGCAAGGGGCGTGCCGATCACAGCCGCTTCGGCCAGTGCTGGCCCGCGCGGGGTGCTGCAACAATAGTTACGGCCCTACTGCTTGTATCCGTGGCAAGCAGTCGCCATTTCGTTGAAGTTACAACGCAAATCATGGCCGCTCCCATCCAGTATTTGCCAGGAGACCAACGCCATGGCGCCATTGCGTTCCATCAAATCCCTTTCGTCTGCCTCCTGTGACGGCACGCGTGTGCTGTTCGAGATCGTCGATGGCTCCGAAATCGTTGAATGCGCGATCTCACGCATGGCGCTCGAGGATATTTCGACGGGGCGGTGCTTCAAGCCGGCCGACATGCTGAAATGTTTTGCGAAATCGCGTGAGCAGATCGAGGCGCTTGCGGTGCAAAAATTTCGCCGGCGGCCTGAAGGGGTGTCTGGCCGGCTTAGCCTGTGGTCCGACGATGTCAGTGAGCCGCCGACGGGCACGGTTCCGGCCGCGGTTCAGATCGCGGCCGCACCGCTTTAATCGGCCCTGCCTGCGGCCACGCTAGAAAATCGAAACGAAAAACGGGAGCAGAGCATGGCCAAGGGACAAAAACGCAGCAGCCGCGAGATGAAAAAGCCGAAAGCCGCCAAGAAGCCACCGGTCGCGACCGCCTCGGCCTACCAGTTTCCCGGCAAACCGGCGCCGGCAAAGAGCGCCGGCAAATAGCGAAGTAGACCGGACCACACGGCGATCTTCTGATTGGGCGAGGCAGCGCGGACGCTGCCTCGCCCAATCGGCCGGCCACACGGCGCGACACTCTCTCGTGCCGGAATATTCCGGGCTGCAAAAGCGGCCGGGACACATCACACGAAACAAGGAAAGATCAGATCATGGCAGCCAAGGACGTAAGATTCGGGGCCGATGCGCGCGGGCGGATGCTGCGCGGCGTGGATATTCTGGCCGACACGGTGAAAGTGACGCTCGGCCCCAAGGGCCGCAACGTGCTGATCGCCAAAAGCTATGGCGCACCGCGGGTCACCAAGGATGGCGTGACGGTCGCGAAGGAAATCGAGATTTCGGAGAAGGCGGAAAACATGGGCGCGCAGCTCGTGCGGGAAGTCGCTTCGAAAACCAACGATGTGGCGGGTGACGGCACGACCACGGCGATCGTGCTCGCACGCAGCATCCTGCAGGAAGGCAGCAAGGCGGTCGCGGCCGGTCTTGCGCCGATGGAGCTGAAGCGCGGCGTGGACAAGGCGGTGGCGGCTGTTGTGAAGGAGCTTGAGGCGCGCTCGCGGAAAATCACCACCGAAGCGGAAACGGCGCAGGTCGGCACGATTTCCGCCAATGGCGATGCCGAGATCGGCCGGATGATCGCCGGCGCCATGGAGAAGATCGGCAAGGAAGGGGTGATCACCGTCGAGGAGTCGAAGGGCACCGAGACCGAGCTCGATCTGGTGGAAGGCATGCAGTTCGATCGCGGCTATTTGAGCCCGTATTTCATCACTAATGCGGAAAAAATGACCATCGAGCTGGCCGACCCGTATGTGCTGATCCACGAAAAGAAGCTCTCCGGCATACAGACGTTTCTGCCGCTGCTGGAAAGCATCGTGCAGTCCGGCGCGCCGCTGCTGATCATCGCCGAGGATGTGGAGGGCGAGGCGCTGGCGACGCTGGTGGTGAACAAGCTGCGCGGCGGGCTGAAAGTGGCGGCCGTGAAGGCGCCAGGCTTCGGCGATCGCAGGCGGGCGATGCTGGAGGATATCGCGGTACTTACCAGCGGCCAGGTGATCACCGAGGATCTCGGCATCAAGCTGGAGAACGTGACGCTGGACATGCTCGGCCGGGCCAAGAAGGTGATCATCGAGAAAGAGACGACCACCTTGGTCGAGGGCGCCGGCGCGTCGGCAGACATCAAGGGAAGGGTCGCCCAGATACGCGCGCAGATCGAGGAGACCACCTCCGACTACGATCGTGAGAAGCTGCAGGAGCGGCTGGCCAAGCTGGCCGGCGGGATCGCGGTGATCCGCGTCGGCGGCAGCAGCGAGGCCGACGTGAAGGAGCGGAAGGACCGGGTGGATGACGCGCTGGCGGCCACACGCGCGGCGGTGGAGGAAGGCATTGTGCCGGGCGGCGGCGTGGCGCTGGCGCGGGCCGGGCAAATCCTGGCGTCGCTGAAGCCGGAGAATGAGGATCAGCGCCTGGGCATTGAGATCGTGCGGCGCGCCGTGCAATCCCCGCTGCGCCAGATCGCGGCCAATGCGGGCGAGGATCCGGCGGTGATTGCCGGCAAGGTGCTCGCGCATACCGATTATAGCTATGGGTTCGACGCGCAGGCAGGCGAATACAAGGACATGGTCGCCGCCGGCATCATCGACCCGACCAAAGTGGTGCGGGTTGCCCTGCAGAACGCGGCTTCGGTCGCCGGGCTGCTGATCACCACCGAAGCGCTGGTCGTGCAACATGTCGAGCCGTCGGAAGATGCCCCGCAGATGAGCGGCGGCACCTGAGCGAGATGTCTGGCCGCCTTACAGGCGGCCAGACATTGTCTGCCGTTCAAACCAAGGACATCGATATGAGCAGGAACCACAGGCCGGCTGCCGCCCCCGAGGGGAGTGCCATCAGCTTCGAGATCAGGGACGGCATACGCCGCATCAAATGCTCCGTGCCGAATGAGCTGATTGACGCGGTATCCGGCTTGCCGGCGCCGCTAACGGATGGGCTGCGCCGCCGCTCATTCGATCGCTTTCGTACGGTGATGCACGGTGCGGCGATGCAGCGGCTCAAGGATCTGCCGGCCGGATCGCCTGGGCCGATTGTTCTGGCCCGGCGGGATCTGAACGGATTGCAGATGAGCGGGCATGTGAAGCCGCTGAGCCGGGTGGCGCCGGTGCGTGTGCCGGAAGTGGGGTAGGAAGCCAAGCACTTCTTTTCTGAAGAAAAGAACCAACAGACTTTTGTTGCTCGTGCAAGCGGTATGATGCCGGCCATGGCCGGCAGAGATGAACCGCGGAGAGATGACCGCGCCCTGGACGCGACGACGCCGAGGCGGCACTATTATTCCCTCGACTCGCGAAAGCCGCCCCATGCAGCACTTGCGCATCACCGCCGGCGCATACCATTTCACCGCCCGCTTTGAAACCGAAGCGGCGCCGCACACGGTGGCTGCCTTCCAAACCATGTTGCCGTATCGCAACCGCATCATTCATGTGCGATGGAGCGGCGAGGCCTGCTGGATACCCATGGGCGATTTTGATCTCGGCCTCGGCTTCGAGAACGCCACCGCCTATCCCGCGCCCGGCCAGATCCTGCTTTATCCAGGCGGTGTCAGTGAAACCGAAATCCTAATTGCCTACGGCCACGCGCATTTCGCGAGCAAAGCGGGCACGCTGGCTGGCAACCACGTGCTCACGATCGGTGAAAACCTCGACTCCCTCGCGGAACTCGGCAAGAAAACGCTTTGGGAAGGGGCGCAGGAGATACTGTTCGAAGCCGCCGGATGATCGGCCTCGCCGCCCTGATCGACCACACGATCCTGGCGCCGGAGGCAACCGCCGACCACGTTTTGCGGTTTTGCGAGGAGGCCAAAACACACGGTTTTCGTGCCGTCTGCGTAAATCCCGTTTTTGTCAGGCTTGCCGCGGAGGCGCTGGCGGGGCACCCGGTTTTCACCTGCGCAGTGGTGGGCTTTCCGCTCGGCGCCGCACTTCCGGAGATCAAGGCCGCCGAAGCAGCGCGCGCGCAGGCCGATGGCGCGGGCGAGATCGATATGGTGATTGCGATCGGCGCGCTGAAAGCGGCCGACATGGCCCGCGTGGAGCAGGATATCGCTGCCGTGCGCAATGTTTGCCCGGGCGCTACGTTGAAGGTCATCATCGAAACCTGCCTGCTCACTGACGAGGAAAAACGCATAGCCTGCCGGCTGGCGCGCTCGGCCGGCGCCGATTTCGTGAAAACCTCGACCGGTTTTTCCCGCGGCGGTGCCACAATCGCCGATGTGGCCTTGCTGCGCGAGGCCGTGGGCCTGGACATGGGCGTGAAAGCCTCGGGCGGCGTGCGCACCCGCGAGGCCGCCGAAGCGATGATTGCCGCGGGCGCCACGCGGATCGGAACCTCGTCAGGTGTTGCGATCGCTGGGGGCGGAGCACCGTAGAGCGGATTTCTTATCCGCCTCATCTTGCCGCACCGGCCGAAGAGGGCGGATGAGACTCCGCCCTATGGCGTATCGAGCAACGCGGTGCTGGCGGTGATGGCCTGCTGCTCGTGGGCAAGTTGATAGCCCCGCATGAGCAGAAGATATACGGGCACGGTGACGGCGAGGCTGATGAGCCAACCGATGTCTACGTCGCCAAGCGCATGCGCGGCGGGCCCGACAAACAGGCCGGGCATCACGCAAAACGGTACGCTCGCGGCAAACCCCAGCACATAAGCCACCAAACCCTGGCGCCCCCAGGCGCCGTAGATGCCGTGCGGCGTAAACAAATCCGTCACCGCATAGTGGCCGCGGCGGACGAAAAAATAGTCGGTGAGATTGATCGCCGTCCAGGGCACCAGCAGATACAGCATGACGACGAAATAATTGTTCAGGGCCGCGATCACATCGCCGCCAAAGCCGATCGCCGCGAGCGCGGAAGAGGCAATGATCGCGGCGATGGACCATACGCGCACCCGGCGCGTCGGGCGAAGTTTGTGGAACGAATCGATGGCGGTCAGCGCCGTCAGCATCGCGCTATACGCGTTCATGCCGATCACGGCCACAAGCGTCGAGAGCGACACGACGGAGATCAGCAGGCCGAAACCCGGCATTACCGCCTGGCCGGCCTGCATCAGATCGGCCTGCGTGTCGACGGTGCCGATATGTACGGCGAGCCAAGCGCCGACCGCGATCAGCCAGATGGCCGAGAGCGACGAGGCAATGAACACCGCGGTGATGATCCGCCCGCGTCCGGTATGAAGCGGCAGATAGCGCGTATAATCCGATACAAACACGGCATAGGTGATGTTGTAGCTGGCGCCGGCGGCAATCTGGGTGAAAAACCCGATCGCCGTGAAATGACCCGCATCCAGATGCCCGACATGACCGGTTTTTCCTGACAGGATTGCCAGAGTAAGGACGCCAAACAGCGGCACGCTAGCCCAGAACATGGCTTTGAATACGCGGTGCAGCCAGTCGTAGCCCCAGATCGCGAGCACCGCGCCGAGGGCCGAGGCACCCAAGGCAGAGGCCTGCCTGTTCCAGCCGGCAATCGAGGCAAGCCCCTCGGCGATCATGATCGTGTTGACGATATTGAAGCCGACGAAGGTGAACATGCTGGCGAAGAGCGGCACGACCACGCCGCGATAGCCGAATTGCGCGCGGCTCTGGATCATCTGCGGCAAGCCGAGTTCGGCACCTTGGCTTGCATGAAACGCCTGGAACAGCGTGCCGACCAGAATGCCGATGGTCTCCCCCAGGATGGTCCAGCCAAGATCGAGGCCCATGCTGGGGCCGATCAGTCCAATGGCGATGGTGCCGAAATTGAAATTGCCGAGGAACCAGAAAAGCGCCTGGCCCGTGACGCTGCCGTGGCGCTCATGTAGGGGGATGTAATCGATCGAGTGGAGCTCGATGCCGGAAATAAGGGTGCGCTGCTCGCTCATGCGATGATTTCAACACAGCGCGTTTTTGGTTGATAGATGCGATGATGGGCTGGCGCCCATCCTACAATGCCTACCTTTAGAAGAAATGTTTGGTGATCTGTAGTCCTGCCGTCAGCGGCCGCAGCGTATACGCCTCCACCACCGAATTGATCACCGGCTGCTGCAAGATGATTTTGCTGTCGGTGAGGTTGTTTGCGTAGAGCGAAGCCTGCCAGCTGCCCATGTAAAAACCAAGGCTCGCATTCAGCACGCCATAGGCGGGGTTGCGATAATTTGGGTTATAGGACTGGAAGCTGCCATTGGAGGGCCCAACCCAGTCGTAATCGGCGCGCACGAAACCCTGCATGTCCGGCGAAATCGGGAAGGCGTAGTCGCCGACGGCAGCAGCACTCCAGGCGGGGGTGAACAGCACGTTTTCGCCGACCGCGGCCGTAGACGTGTTGGTGGTGCTGGTGATGGTCGCGTGCTCGGCACCGGCATTCACGCCGATAGTGAGGCCGGCGACGGAAGGCGGCTTGTAGCGCAGCTCCACCTCGCCGCCATAGGCGGCCGCATCGCCGACATTGGCGTTGAAGGCGCCGCCGCAAATGGGGATGGTGATGGTTTGCTGAATGCGCGACCAGTCGATGTAGTAGCCAGCAACGTTCAGCGACAGCGTCTTGTCCAGCAGCAGGGATTTGCTGCCCAGTTCGTAGCTCCAGAGATGGTCGGGTCCATAAGTGGTGGGCGCGCTCGTATCGCCCAGTTCGGTCAGCCCCAGCACGCAGGAGATATTGGTGTTTGGCGTGGTGGCCCCGCCAAGGCGAAAGCCGCGGGCAACCACTGAATAGATGGTCGCATCATCGCCCAGATCGTAGGTGAGGCTGAACTTCGGTGTAGAGGCCTGGAAGTGCGCCGCCTGCTCATACGGCGTGCCTTCGGTGCCGCCGCCGCCGATATCGAAGAAGCCGGCGCCGACCTCGGAGAAGGTTTCGTGCGCCCATACATAGCGTTCGCCGGCAGAAAGATGCAGCGTGGGCAGGATGTCGAAATCCACCTGGCCGAAGCCAGCGATCTGCTGCACCTCGTTATGGTCGTAGATGTGCCAAACCACGTCGTTGTTCCACAGGCCGGGGTTGCCCGGCTGGCCCAGAATCGAATCGTTGATGTTGAAGCCATAGATGCTCTGGAAATCGGCGCTGAAGCCGGGCGCGGTTTCGTAATCGTTATGCGTCCATTGCTGGTCGGAATAGAAGGCGCCAACCACCCAGCGCAGCCGCCCCGGGTTGGAAGCCAGGCGGATTTCCTGCGTGAGCGTATGGAACCGATCGTTGAAAATCACCGGCGAGGCGACGTTGGCGAGAATATCGTTGTTCTGGGCCATGTGGGAGGAATAGGGCGGCGTGGTATCGAGATAAAAATCGGCGATGGCGGCGCTGTTGAATTCCGTGCCGTCGGCCTGCCGGTCGGTATCGCGGGTATAATACGCGCTCACGGTGGTGAGCTCACCAAAACCCAGGTTTTTCTTCAGCGTCAGGCTTGGGATATACAGCGTATCGTCGATCCACTCGCGGACGTATTTGTCCTGCTTGTACGTGCCGAGGGATTCGATAAAGGTGGGCGCGTCGCCATCATGCTCGTTCTGGAAAAAGAAGGAGGGGGTGATGGTAAAATCGGGGTCGATCTGCAGTTTCGCGGTGGCGCGGAACACGCCGCCATGTTCCCAGTTCGTGCCGTCCTTTTCCTTCTCCAGCGTCACCGGGGCGAAAGTATCGATATACCCGCTGGTGTAGTTGAAGTCGCCGACCAGGCGCAGGGCCAGCTTGTCCTTCACCAGCGGGATATTCACCGCCATCTGTTCTTCGGTATTGGGGCCGCCATGCACGGTGCCGGAGGCATCGGTGCGTATATAGGCGCTGTAATTTTCCAGATCCGGCTGGGTGGTAATGAAGCGGATGGTGCCGCCTTCCGAACTTGCCCCGTAGAGCGTGCCTTGCGGGCCGCGCAGCACCTCGATGCGGTCCAGATCGAAAATGCGTGGCTGGGACTGGCCGACAAACCCCTGCACGGTGATGATCGGCACTTCATCGAGATAGACGCCCACCGTGGGGTTGCCGACGGTGGAGCTGACGCCGCGGATGGAGATATTGTCCTGGCCTGGGCCGTTATTGGCGGCGAACGACACGCCGGGGAGCGATCGTGTGATATCCTCCAGAGACTGGATGTGATGGTTTATCAATTCGGTGCCGGTGAGAACGCCGATGCTGCCGGGGATTTTGCGCGCGTTTTCGCGCCGCTTCTGCGAGGTAACAACGATTTCCTCGAGTTGTTTGGTGGGCGCGCGTGGCGCGGGCGGCGGCGTTTGCGCGCGGGCTTGCGGCAGCAGGGCCGCAGACAGCATCAGATACCAGGCCTTGCCGAAGCGCCGCATCCAAGAGTTCCCCAACGGATGCCCGGGTGCATACCGTCCCGAATCCAACTAGACCAAGCTTCCGGTTTGCAAACAATAGAAAAATTCCGAAAGTCAGCTTTTCGAGCGCCTTGGCGGTAGTCAGGATGCATAGAATATGGGCATTTCGGGCTTTTATCCTGGCGGCCAAAATTCAAGACCATTGCTCAGACCCCCACCCAGGCCCTCCCCATCAGGGAGAGCGATGAAATCGGCAGCCTCATTCGGCCGTTATGGAAAAGACCATGCTTGGGTTCATGTTCTGCCCTAAAAAAAGCACAAAAATTTCATGTTGCTTTCGCTCTTTTTCGCAAACGAAAGCTCTATTTTGCGAAATGCGGGTGCGCGCAGATGAACGTGGCGATTTCGCCGGGGGTGGTGATCCACAACGCCTCGCGATGGGCTGCGATATGCGCCAAGGCTTTGCGTATGGCGCGCAGGCGAAATGGCTGCCCCGCGATGAAGCTGTGCAGGATCACGTTCATCACCAAGGGCTGGGCCGCGCTGTCCTCCAGAAGCTGGTCGAACTGGTCTACGATCATGCCTGCAAAATCGTGGGCACTGGCCATCCGGCCGATGATGGTGGAGCTGTCGTTGATCTCCTGCGAATAGGGCACGCTGAGCAACCGGCCAGATTTAGTCGTGAGCCAGCAGGGCTGATCGTCCATGCACCAGTCGAGGAGATAGGTGTAGCCGGCGTCCTGCAGCGTTTCTGGGGTAGTCGAGGTTTCGGCGATCCAGGGACTAGCCCAGCCTTGCGGTGGCCTGCCTTCGGCGCGCGTGATGGCTTCGGTGACAGCGCCGATATAGGCGCGTTCTTCCGCCTCGGTCATCCCGGCCATGGTGTCGGAGTTCGAGCGGCCATGCGCCACGATCTCGCAACCGGCCTGTCGGATGGCGGCGCAGAGTTGCGGCGCTTCGTCGTAGAGAGCGGTGTTCAGCAGGATGGTGAGCGGGATCTGCAGAGTTTGCATCATCCCCAGAATGCGCCAGGCGCCGACGCGATTGCCATAGTCGCGCCAGGAGGCATTCAGCACGTCGTGTGCCGGCTGCGCGCCCGGCACCAGGTTTTCAGTGATGCCTTCGCCGAACGCATAGGCTTCCACGCCCAGCGCCACGTAGACGGCGAGGCGCTTGCCGCCGGGCCAGGTGAATTCCGGCCGCCGGGTGATCGGGCTTTCGCTGTAGCGGCCGTGGGATTTCAGCATTGGGGGCCCCCGCGAAGATCGTCGGCTTGCGCGGTGCGGTCCATGCGCAGATCGGCGGCCGCCGCGCGCAGATACATGGAGCGGTAATAAGGCAGCCAAGGTGCGGCTTCCCGCGCGGTTTGTTCGGCGCCCGCCTGTTCGGCCGCGAGCGCGCGGGCTTGCTCGCGCAGGCTGCGCTCATCGATGGTTGTGAGCATGCCATCACGCATCACGATCGTGCCCGCGACCATGGTGAGGCGTACTGAGCTACCGTTTTCGCAATAGACAAGCTGGCGGTCGAGATCGTTCAGCGGGGTGAAGGGATAGGTATCGAGATCGAGCATGATCAGATCGGCCTGCATGCCGGGTGCGAGCGCGCCGATTCTGCCGGATTGGCGCATGGCGTGCGCGCCGCCGCCGATCAGGCAGGCCAGCACTTCAGGGGCATTCGGCCATCGCTGGTAATCGGGGTCGCCGATGTTGTGGATCAGCCCTGCCATTTTAGCGACACTCCACATATTTACGGAATCGTCGGCAATGGCCTCGTCAGTGCCGAGGCAGATGGGGATACCGCGCTCGCGCAGCGCCCGGAACGGCATCACGCCGCTGCCCAGACGAAGATTGCTGATCGGATTATGGGCTACCGTGGCACCGGCGGCGGCAATGAGATCGAGATCGTCGCCATCCACCCAGATCGCATGGATCACGTTGCTGCGGTTGGAAAGCGCGCCGCGTTCGGCGAAATTCCTGACCAGCGATCGGCCCTGAAGCTGCCCAAGCACACGCTGCGCGCGCGTTTCGAGAATATGAACGTAGAAGGGCAGATCATGGGTTTTGGAAAGATCGTCGAGTGCCCCGAGATAACGGTCGCTCACACGCTGCGGGGCGGAGCATGAGATCGCCGCCATCAGCCTGCCCTCGGATGCCCCGTGCCAGCGGGAGATGAGATGGGCGTAGCTGTCTAGCAGCGCCTCCGCGCTGGCCTCCGGCGGGGCGGCGAGGCGGGCGCGCAAATCGGCCGGCACCAGATCGGCCAGAAAGGGAAGTTTGCCGATTTCCGGTAGGTCGGATTGATCGAGCGCGACGCGCGCGCGCATGCCGCTATCGGCATAGGCCTGCAGCACGGCATCGACCACATCCGGAGTCGGGAAGGGCACGAAAAAAGCATCGTCCTGCACGCTGGTGACGCCGCTTTTCAGCATTTCGGCGGCCGCCAGCATCGTGCGCACATAGGCAAAGCGCGGGGAAGGCATCAGCCCGGGCAGGCCTGGGCTTTCGTAGAGCATAAAAATTTCGAGCGGCAGGCTGTCGAGCGATCCCTTCAGATGGTTCACCGGCGAATGGAAATGGCCGTTGATCAGGCCGGGCATGATCAGATGCCCGCCCGCCTCGACGACCCGCGTGCCCGGGGCCTCAGCGATGCCGCCAGGCGGCGCGATTTCCGCAACGACGCTGCCGGTTACGAGAATGTCGGCCTGTTCGGTGTGCGGGCGGCCGGGGGTGAAGGAGCGCAGTGTGGCGCCGCGAAACAGCGTGTCCATCAGCCGACGCCTTCCCGGCGGGGCGGAAACGCATAGGCGCCGGCCTTGCTGGTGCGGTGGCCCGTTGCCACCAAGCCCTCAGCCATTTTCAAGCCGACCGACACGCCCTCGATCACCGGCACGCCCAAGGCCGCGCGCATCGGCTCGACGAGGCCAGAAAGTCCGGCACAGCCAAGAATGATGGCCTCCGCGCGATCCTCCCTGAGCGCCGTGCGTGATTCCGCTATCATCGCCTGCAGCACCGCCGGATCGAGATCGACACAGTCGTCCACGCCCACATCGATGGCGCGAATGCGGCAGCGATGGCCGAGGCCGAGATGGCGCACAACGCGCTCGGCCTGCACGATGGTGCGCGGCGGCAGGGTCACCACGGAAAAATGCGCGGCCAGCATGGCGGCGGCGCAGAGTGCCGCCTCGGTCATGCCGACCACTGGTCCAGCGGCGAGTTCACGTGCCGCATCGATGCCGGTATCGCCGAAACAGGCGATCACATAGGCGCTCGTGCCAAGCGCCTCCTCCTCCTGCACGAGGCCGATCAGCCCTGCCATCGCGAGCGCCTCGTCGGTATGGCATTCCACGGAGGGCACACCCATGCGTGGTGAGCGCGCGACCACGGCGGTGCCAGGTGCGGCAATGGCTTGCGCCTGCTCGCCAAGACGCCGCGTAAAAGCTTGCGTGGTATTCGGATTGAGGATGGCGATGCGCAGGTCGAGCGGCCTCATAACGATGTTTCCAAAAGCCAGCAGGCGGCTTGCCAGCCGGGGGATACCGTTTTCAAGGGCGGCATGATCTCGCCGCACAGGCTTAAGGCATGCCGGCAGCGCGCGACATAAGGGCAGGCGCCCCCCTGCCCTGCCCGCGACATCGGCGCCGGCGCCCGCGCGGCGCGGCTTATCTTGTGGCGTTCGAATTCCGGGTCGGGCACCGGAACCGATTCCAGCAACGCGCGGGTGTAAGGATGCGCGGGGCTTGCGAACATCACGCCCGGGTCGCCGATTTCCACGATCCGGCCGTGCAGCATCACGGCGGCACGCGCGGCGAAATGGCGCACCACCGGCAGATCGTGGCTGATGAACACGTAGGTAAGCCCCATCGCATCGCGCAGCTTTTCGAAAAGATCGATGATCTGGCCTTGCACGGTGATATCCAGCGCGGATAGCGGCTCGTCGGCCACCACAAGCTCGGGCCCCGCGATCACCGCGCGTGCGATGGCGATGCGCTGGCGCTGGCCGCCGGAGAAAGCGTGCGGGGTGCGCTGTGCCATCGCCGGTTCCAGCCCGACCATTTGCAAGGCAACCGCCACTTTTTCCCGCGCGCCGACCCAGTTTTCCAGGCCATGCACCACCAGCGGCTCGGCGAGGGTCTCGCCGATCGTCATCCGCGGATTGAGCGATGCGTAGGGGTCCTGGAAGATCATCTGCATCCGCCGCCGCTGACGCCTGAGCCGCGCGCCCGAGAGTTTGGTGATATCTTCGCCGTGAAACAGCACGCTGCCCTCATCCGGCGCCTGCAGCATCAGCAGCACGCGGCCGAGCGTGGTCTTGCCGCTGCCGGATTCGCCGATGACCGCAAACGTCTCGCCCTTGGCAATCGCGAGATTGATGTCCGACAGCACACGTGTTTCCGCGAAACTCAGATGGATGCCCGCAGCCTCCACGATCGCGTTCATGCGAGTGCCCAGCAGGCGGCGAGCGATTCGCCGATTTCGAGTAGCGGCGGCACCTCGTCGCATTTGTCGATCCGCTTGGAGCAGCGCGGCGCGAAAGGGCAGCCGGGCTGCGCAACACCGCCCGGCGGGGCCGGGGCGCCGGGAAGCACGGGGCTGCGCTTGCGGTCGAGCCGCGGCAGGCTGGCGAGCAGCGCCACCGTGTAAGGATGGCGCGGCGCGAAATAGAGCGCCCCTGCCGGCGCCATTTCCATGATACGCCCGGCATACATCACCACCACGCGGTCGACGATGCCGGCCATCAGCGCCAGATCGTGCGTCACCCAGATCAGCCCCATCTGCCGCTCGCGCTGCAGCTGCACGATCAATCTGGCCAATTGCGCCTGCACCGTTACATCCAGGGCGGTGGTCGGCTCATCGGCGATCCGCAAGGCAGGATCGCCGGCCAGCGCCGAGGCGATCATCACCCGCTGGCGCTGGCCGCCCGAGAATTCGTGCGGATAGCGGTGTTCGTGGGCGGCGGCGTCGGCAATGCCCACGCGGGTCAGCAGCGCGCGGGCCTCCAGATGCGCCATTCGCCGGCCAAGCCGGCGATGGCGCATCAGCACTTCAGCAATCTGCACGCCCACGGGCAGAAGCGGGTTCAGCGCGGAGAGCGGATCCTGGAAAACCATGGCGACGAACCGGCCGCGCAGGCTGCGCATCTTGCCTTCCGTGGCGTTGCGCACATCCTCGCCGCCCAGCACATGGCGCTCTGTCTCGATCCCCGTGCCTGGCGGGTGCAGCCGGATCGCGGCCAGCATGGCGGCCGATTTGCCGGAGCCGCTTTCGCCCACAATCCCCACCGCCTCGCCGCGCGCGACGGTGAGGAACACATCCGACACCGCGGTCGTGCCGCCGAACCGCACGGTGAGCCCTGCGATGTCGAGCAGGGTCTCGTTCATGACCCGCGCGGGTCCAGGCGCAGACTCAGCCAGTCCCCCACCAGATTGGCGCCGAGCACGGTGAGCGCGATGGCGATGCCGGGGAAGGTCGCCATCCACCAGGCCGTCTGCAGATAGTTGCGGCCCAGATCGAGCATGGTGCCCCAGGAGGGCACGGTGGGGTCGACGCCGATGCCCAAAAAGCTCAGCGCCGCCTGGGTGAGAATCGCTTGCGCCGCGGAAAAACTCGCCACCACCACGATGGACGGCAACACCGCCGGCAGAAGATAGCGGCGTAGGATGCGTGGCGTGCCGACGCCGACGGCCCGTGCCGCGAGCAGGTAATCCTGCGCCCGCAGGCTCAGCGCCTGGCTGCGCACCACGCGGGCGAAATTCACCCAGGTGGCGAGCGAAAGCACCGCCACCACAGGCATAAAGCCGCCGCCAAACACCGCCAGCAGAAAGATCGCGAACAGGGTGAAGGGAAAGGCCAGCTGCACGTCGATCAGCCAGGAGACGGCCCGATCGGTCCAGCCGCCGAAAAACCCGGCACAGAGGCCAAGCGTGCTGCCCACGAGCGCGCCCAGGCAGGAGGCCGCGAGCCCGACACTGAGCGAAATGCGCGCGCCCCAGATGATGCGCGACAAGATGTCGCGCCCCACATTGTCGGTGCCGAGCATATGCAACATGTTGCCGCCGGCGTCCCACGAAGGCGGCAGCAGGCGCTGGCGCAAATCGATATCGGTGGGGCGGTAGGGCGCCAACACGGGGGCCGCGGCCGCAGCCAGGACCGCGCACACCAGCAGAAGCCCGCCGAGCCCACCCAGGATCGTACCGCCGGCGATCCGGTGGCGGAGCAGTTTCGCGATCCGCGTCATGCGAGCCTGATACGTGGATCGATCCGCGCGCAACAAAGGTCGGCCAGCAGGTTGATCAGCACAAAGCCGAGCCCGGCAATGAACACGGTACCTTGCAACAGCGGAAAGTCGCGCTGGCCGAGTGCCATCACCGCAAGCCGGCCGATGCCCGGCCAGGCGAACACCACCTCCACCACCACGGCGGAGGATATCAGGTCGCCGAGTTCCAGACCGGCCATGGTCACCACCGGCACCATCACGTTGCGCAGCGCATGCACCCAGATCACCCGGCGTTCCAGAAGGCCTTTGGCGCGGGCGGTGCGTATGTAATCGGCGCGCAACGCGCTGCGCATGCCGGAGACAACAAGCCGGCCAAGCCGCGCGATGCTCTGCAGCGACAAGGTGATGGCGGGCAGCACCAGATGCGAAATCCCGCCGAACCCATCAACGGGGAGCAGCCGCAGCCAGACCGAAACCGCCAGAACCAGCATGAGGCCCAGCCAGAATGAGGGAATCGCCAGGCCTAGCATGGAGAAAATCTGCAGCAGCCAGGCGGCTGCGCCGCCCCGCGCCGCCGCTACGCCAAGCGGTATGCTGATCCCGAGCGCGATCGCGAAGGCGGTGCCGGCCAGCAGCAACGTTGCCGGCAGTCGGGCGAGCACGAGGGTTGTCACTGCCTGCCGGTAGATGAAGGACTGGCCGAAATCTCCAGCCAAGGCATGGCGCAGGAAAATCAGATATTGGGCGGCGACCGGCTGGTCGAGACCCAGATGGGCACGCATCTGTGTCCGCGCGGCGGCGGATGCGCTTGGCGAAAGCAACAGGGAAACCGGGTCACCAGTGGCGTGCGCCACTGCGAAGGTCGCGATACTTACGCCGAGCAGCACCGCAAACCCATGCAGGCAGCGCTGCGCTATGCTCGCTGAGAGGCCGGCTGGCATGGCTCAGGCCGCCAGCTTGGCGCGATAGGCTTCGACATATTCGTCGGGCCGCGGCTGGTAAATCAGCTGCCGGCTGACGCCGTAAATCTCCGGCAAATGCCACAGATACAGCCAGGGCGCATCCTCCCACACCAGGCGCTCCGCCGCGCGCAACAGTTTTGCCCGCGCATCCGCGTCTGGCGTGACGGCAGCCGTTTTGACCAGGTTATCGAATTCCGGATTACGATAGCCGCTGGCGTTATCGACCGCATCGCTGGTGAAAATCACCAGCTCCACCAAAGGTTCGATCAAGGCACCGAACCCATAAAAATACAGCCCCGGAAACGCACGGGCGCGCAGGGTTTCGGCGAAATGGCCGGTTTCATAGGCGGTGACCCTGGCATCCAGGCCGACCACCTGGAGGTAGGCAGCCACGACCTCGCAGCTCTCCTGCGAATCCGCATATTTTGCATCGAAAGCGATTTCGACGTCAAAATTTTCGCAGCCGGCCTCATGCAGAAGCCGGCGCGCCAGCGCCGCGTCGTAGGCGAAGGGTTTCAGCGCCGGATCGTTGTTTGGCGGGTTGACCACCGAGCTCAGCTGCGTGGTCATGCCGCGCTGCAGGGTTTCCACTATGGTCGCCACATCCACCGCGTGGTTCAGCGCGTGGCGCACCAGCCTGTTGCGCAACGGCGCAATCCCATTCTGTGAAAATCCAAAATGCATCTTGCGCAGCCCGGCCACCTGAACGGCAGTGGAAAATGCCGATTTGGCACTGCCTGCGCTGTCCGGGTCCAACCCCGGCACCAGATCCACGAAGCCCGATTTCAGCTCGTTCAGCCGCGAGGATTGTTCCGGTACCGTGCGGAACACCAATTTCTTGATCGGCGGCGCGCCACCCCAATAATCGGCATTGGCGACGAGGTTCACATGGTCGCCCTGTGCCCATTCGACGAATTTATAGGGGCCCGAGCCCACCGGCTGCGCGCCGATCTGCGCCGCCGGCGTCTCGCGCAAATACCGTGGGGCGCCAACAAACGCCTCCTCCAGCCAGTAGAGCATGGTAACTGCGGGGCCGCGCGTGGTCAGGTCCACCGTCATCGCGTCAGGTGCCGACACGCTCAGCAGATTCGTCTGCTGCCATAGCTGGCTTTCGCCGTTGAATGGGGAGAGGTTCATGCGATTGAAACTCTCCACCACGGCCGCCGCATCCAACATCTCGCCGTTATGAAATTTTACGCCCGGGCGCAAATGAAACCGCCAGAGCGAGGGGGTCGGCTGTTCCCAGGCGAGCGCCAGGCGCGGCTCGTGGGTGCCATCCGGGCGGCGGCGAACCAGGCTGTCGAATACCGACCAGACGATGCTGCCGATCGGATGGTTGTTGCGGATCAGATGCGGATCGAGCGTCGTTACATCCTCATCCGACGCAATGACCATGGCGGTCTCCTCGGCACGCGCCAGGCGCGGCAACCCAAACCCGGCCAGGGCGAGCAAACCCCCGAAGCCGCGCCGGGTGATCGATGCAAAAGGAAGGCCAGGGCCCTGCCCCTCGCCACCGACACTTGAACCGGTGGCGTTTAATGGCGAGCCCGCTGGGGCCTGAGGCCCCAGCCTTTCTTGCGCCTCGTCGCCCATTATGCGGCGATCACGTTGAGGCCGGCTTGTTCCAGCATGCGCACGGCCGTGCCGCTTGCGCCGCTATCGGTGACCAGCACCTCCGCATCCGCCAGGTCGATGATCTTGGCGGTGGCCACGTGACCGATCTTGCCGTGATCGGCCAGCACCACCACGCGTGAGGAGGCGGCGACGATGGCGTGTTTCACCTCCGCCTCATCCCAGCTTTGGGTGGTAAAGCCCTTCTCCACATCTACGCCGGAGCAGGCGAGGAAGGCCACGTCGGCGTTGATCTGGCGCAGCAGGGTGGTGGCGAAGGGCGGTATCAGGCAGCGCTGCGGCTTGGCCACCGTGCCACCGGTGATCACCACTTTTACGCCCAGATGCGATTCGAGCTCCAACGCCACGTCCAGCGCCGGGGTTACCACGGCCACGTCCTGCAAGGCTTTGGGCAGGGCGCGGGCCAGGGCGAGGGTGGTGGTGCCGGCGTCGATGATGATGGTTTGCCCATCCCGCACCAGGCTGGCCGCAATTTCGCCGATGCGTTGCTTTTCCGCTTCGAAGGCGTTGTGCAGCGGGTGCAGAGAGCGCTGGAATCGGGCTGGCCGGATGGCGATGGCGCCGCCGCGCAGGCGGCGCAGCACCTGCTGGCGCTCCAGCTCATCCAGATCGTTGCGGATCGTCACTACCGACACACCGAGGGTATCGGCCAGCGAGGTCACGCTCACCTTGCCCTCGCTGCGCAGCAGATTGGTGATCTCCTTCTGCCTGCTGATCGCGCCATAACCTGTCATGCGCCGGCGTAAGATAGAAAACTTGAGGTTTTCGTTCGGCGCCCTGCGTTAGCCGGCACGCCAGAAAAAGGTGCTGGAAAACCATGGTGAGCTTGCCAAAAACCCTGCATGACCGGCTTTCACGGGTTGCGCGCTGTCTATGCAAAGTTTTTGAAGATTTGCCTATAGCCGCGTTTCGAAAAAATCGCTTGTCGGGTCAACAAGGCCGAACCACTCTGCGCGCAGCCCCGCCGTGAACCGGAGACAGAGATGACCACCCCGCTCACGCCGCTCCTGGCAGCCTCCTCACCGCTCGATGCGCGCATGCGGGAATTGGTGGCAGGGCTGTTCCGCGGCGAACAGCATCTGATGGCCAATTTGCCGACCGATGACCCGCGCGATCCCAAACGCCTGCGCCGCGTGCTGCTCACGCGCGGGGAAATGTTCGGCCAGCCGGGCTCCATCCGCACCACCCTCGCGCAGGGAGCCGGGGCCATCGCGGCCACGGCGCGCGCGCTGGCGGCGCGAAAGATCAGCCGGGTGGTCCTCACCGGGTGCGGCGACAGCCTCGCGGTGATGATCGGCGCCCGCATGCTGCTGGAGCGGATGTTTGGGGTGCCTTGCGAGCCCGTGCAGGCGCTGGACCTTGCCTATTATTTTTACCCCGCGCTCGGCCCGGAGACACTGGTGATGGGCCTCAGTTCCAGCGGCGCCACGCCGCGCACGGTGGAAGCGATGCTGATGGCCAAGGCGCAGGGCGCGATCACGCTTGCGCTCAGCAACACGCCCGGCTCCGCGCTGGCGGGCGAGTGCGATTACGCGCTGCCTGTGCTGGCTGAACGCCGCGGCTGGCCGACCCAGTCCAGCACGGCGGCGATGGCGCTGCTGTGCCGCCTGGGGGCGGAGACCGGCGCGCTGGGCGGCCAGGCGGGGGCGGCCGAACTGCTGGCCGGGCTCGATACGCTGCCGGCGACGATGGCGGATATTCTGGCGGCGCTGGATGCGCCGATGGCGCACTTAGCGGCCACGCAGGCGGACCGGCGTCTTTATCTTTATGCGGGCGGCGGACCGGCCTATGCGGCCGCCGTGTTCGGCGCGACCAAGATGAAGGAGTGTTCGCCGGACCACGCAATCTGCATCCCGATCGAGGAATACCATCACTACAACTCGCAGAAGCCGGACGACCCGCTGCTGCTGCTGGCGCCGGCGGGGCCTACGATTGCGCGGGCGCGGGACACCGCGGAAGAGGGCCGGCGTTGGCGCGGACGAGTATTTTCGTTCGTGAATGGGGCAGAGACGGCGCTCGATGGGTGCAGCGATGCGGTGTTTCGGCTGCCTGAGGTGACCGAGGCGCTGACGGCTTTTACGTTCACGCTGCCATTGCAGCTTTTTGCGTATCATGCGGCGCTAGAAAAGTTCCGTCGGGCGGGCGTGGAAACCTAGGAAGGCGAGGATGTTGATTCCTCTGCCTGTTCCCAAGTTGCCGGCCCATTTCCGTAGCTATTCGCTGGCGCCGAATCAAAGGTCTTTTGCTTCTTTTTTCCAGAAAAGAAGTGCGCGCCTATGCTTGCCTTGATCTGCCTCGGCAATCTCACCCTCGACGACATCGTCCACCCCGATGGTTGCGTGCATGAACGCTGCATCGGCGGCGATGCGCTCTATGGCGTGCTGGCGGCACGGCTTTTCGAGAGCGCCTCGGAGATGGTGGCACCCATCGGCCGTGATTTTCCGGGCGATATACGCGCCCGTATCGACGCAGAAGGGCTCTCGCCCGACGGTTTGCCGGCGCGCGATTGCCCGACGCTGCACACGCGCATCGTGTATCAATCGGCAGATCACCGCGAGGTGACGTTGCTGTCCGACGAAGCAGATTTCGAGATTTTATCGCCTGATCAGGCAGATGTGCCGGCACGCTATTGGGATGCGCGGGCCTTCATGATTTTGGCCATGACGCTGAATGCGCAACGTGCGTTGATTGCGGCGTGCCGCGCGCGCGGGTCGGGGCTGATCGCGCTCGATCCGCAGGAGGAGTATATCGAGGGCAACGAGGCGGCTGTGCTGGATCTCGTGACGCGGGTGGATGTTTTCATGCCGAGCCTGGCGGAGGTGAAGCGCCTGCTTGGGCATGAGGATGGGCCGCGCGCGGCGCGGGACTTCGCACGGCTCGGGCCGAAAATCGTGGTGATCAAGATGGGCGCGCGCGGCGCCCTGGTTTACGACGCCCAGGAGGATTTTTCCTTCCTGCAGCCGGCCTATGCGGCTGCGGCGGTGGATACGACCGGCAGCGGTGACGCCTTCTGCTCGGCGTTCATGGCCTCGCTTATGGAACCCGGGCATTGCCTCCGTCAGGCCGCAGCCGCCGGCGCCGCTGCCGCGAGTTTCGCGCTGTCGGCTTACGGGGCCGAGGGCTTGTTCGCCGCGACACCCGACGAGGCCGCGCTGCGCAGGGATAGGCTGTTGGCTGCGGTGGAATAATCCCTGAGGCGGCGGGTTGCAGGAGGGGATCGATGGCGCGGGGCCCTTGGCGCTGCCTCCTATGAGTAGTTTCCGAATCTGTGCCGCCAGGTCTTGTCGCGATATCGTGAGGGTAGGGAAACAAGGAGCGATGGTGGGCGAGCCAAGCATGATTGCGCGCGAGTCGTTCCGGCTGCGTGAAGAGACATTGCGTGTGATCGGCGTGAGCCAGGCGGATCGTGGCACCACGAACCACTTTGCCGCGTGGGATTTCGCCTATTCGCATTACTGGATTAGCCCGTGCGGCACCGATCCCGAATGCTGGATTCTCGAGCGCGCCGCCGCCCGCGGGGCAAAGCCCGACCAATTGCTGCTTTTCGACAGCAAGACCGACGCGGACGTGATGCTCGGGCACTTCGTGTCCCGCGAAGCCAGGCTCAAGTCGCCTAGAGCATTTTCCGATCGCGTCGGGTCAGTGCAGTCGTTCGGAAAATGCACTAGCTCTTTGTTTTGGCGAGCATCTTTATCCG
>Ga0116226_10000004_pt1 | contig 146302 bp, 142 predicted proteins | sample S1TSphfallax_FD_89692 | JGI IMG/M metagenome (GOLD analysis project Ga0116226, IMG submission 89692) | Host-associated microbial communities from peat moss isolated from Minnesota, USA - S1T2_Fa - Sphagnum fallax MG | ecosystem: Host-associated > Plants > Peat moss > Unclassified | place... | reverse complement strand
CCTGTGGGACGCGATCCGCTACGCACTCCCGCAATTTACCGCCGCAAAGTGCGCCAACTATTTCACCGCGGCAGGATATGAGCCGGATTGATCAGAATCTGCTCTAGAGCATTTTCCGAACGATCCTACTGAACCGACGCGATCAGAAAAAAGCACTAGCGGGAAACTGGACGGCTCGTTCGTTCTTCTCAGTTGGCTGTAGCGTCACACGCATCGCCGAAGCGCGATGCGGGCTACGAAGGCGTGCTTGCTTTCTTACGCTATGGCGCGTCGGGTCAGGCCGAGACAGAAGGCCAGATCGCTGCAAGGTATGGGCCGGGAAAACAAGTAGCCTTGCGCCGCGTCACAATGCAGGGCGAGAAGCGTATCGCGCTGACTTTCGGTCTCCACGCCTTCGGCCACGATATGCAAGCCGAGGCTATGTGCCACGGACACGGCGGCGCTCACGATGGTTTCTGCACGGGCGTCTCTGCCCAGACCCTGCACGAAGTGCTTGTCGAGCTTCACGCCATCGAGCCGCATGTCCATCAGTTGGGCGAGGCCGGAATTGGCGATCCCGAAATCGTCGAGGATCACTCGGGCGCCGCGATCCTGCAGCGATGACAGCTGCTTCAGCGTTACATCGCTGACGCGGTCGAGCAGGAGTTCCTCGGTGATCTCGATTTCGATATCGGACAAGGCGAGGCCGGCGCGCACAACCTGCTCCTCGAGAAGCAACGCGATGTCGGCCTGCACCACCTCGCCCATGGAAAGGTTTATCGCGATCCGTGCAGTGGTGAGGCCCTGCGCGCGCAACGCCGCGAACTGCGCCATTGCCAGCTTGCGCACATGGTTCGAGACGAGCGCGGTTCGCTCGGGGCCGATCACGGCGAAGAGTTCGTCGGGCGGGATCTGGCCAAGCCCAGGTGCCGACCAGCGGGTGAGCGCTTCAAAGGCGACCGGTGAAGCGGACGCAGCCGGCCCAGCCGAGAGCTGAACGATCGGCTGGAAATAGGGTATGGCGCCGCGCACCACGTGGTCCTTCCCACGGTTGAGATCGAAAGCCCGGAAGATCGCGGCGCCGCGTCGGACGCGATCGACATCGCTGCGGTTGGCCATGCCGATCGACCCACGCCTGTTGCGTTTCGCGGTCATCAGGGCCTCATCGGCCGCGCGTAGTATCATGTCGGCATCGTCGGCATCCGATGGTGCCACGGCGACGCCCAAAGTCGCGCCGATGTTATGAACCGTCCCGCCATGGGTAATCGGTGTGCAAAGCACGGCGCTGATCCGGGCTGCCACGTCCGCGGCGATAGCGTGATCACTGACGCCGGCGAGTAGCAGCACAAATTCGTCGCCGCCGATTCGGGCTGCGAGGTCGCCGTGGCGCGTGGCGCTTTGCAGCCGCGCGGCAATAACCTGGAGCAGGCCATCGCCGGTGGCATGGCCATGACAGTCGTTCACTTCCTTGAAGTAATCCAGGTCGATCATGATCACGCCGGCGGCGTGGTCGCGTTCGAGAAGATCGGACAATGCCGACATCATAGCGCGCCGGTTCGGCATACCGGTGAGTGCATCGGTTTGAGTGGCCCGGCTGAAACGAAGATTTGAGCGGCGCAGATCGAGATGGGTGGAGACAGCCCGGGCGAGGGTTTTCAGGGTTTTCGCATCTTCGACGTAGCTAGGCCGCGGCACTTGATCCAACACGCAGAGCGTGCCGATGGCATGGCCTTCGGGCGTGACGAGCGGCACACCGAGATAGGCGCGGATCCCGGCTGGGCAGGTCACGAGGGGATTGGCGGCGAAGCGCGGATCGACCGTGGCATCAGGCACGATCAACGGCCTATGCGGATCGAGTATCGCGTGGGCGCAAAAAGCCACGCTGCGATCGGTTTCGGCCGGCGCGAAGCCCAAGCGTGCCTTGAACCATTGCCGTTCCGCGTCGATGAGAGACACCAATGCAATCGGGCTGCCGGTGAGGCGTGCGGCGAGAGAGATTACATCGTCTATCTCGTCTTCCGGTGCCGTATCGAGCACCTCGTAGGCGTAAAGGGCATCGAGGCGTGCCCGTTCCGCCACATCCGTCTCACCCCTATGCATTGCTCTGCCCCGCGCCCTGTGCCGAAGGAGCGCACGCCGGCTCCGAAAGCGATTGCATAAATATCTCTGCTGAATGGATCAGTAGTGAGGCAGCAACGCAACCATTTCAACCACCGCAAGAGGCCCGCATCCACAATAGAGGCGCGTCGTGTGCCTGTTCTGTCTTTTGAGCGATGCAGAAGTGTTGACTGGCGTACAACATGTCATGGCAGATAAGTCGTAGAAGAGATTGGTAATCAGTCGGCTGTTTGGCAGTGTCATCGAAAATTCTGGCCCGGCCGCGTCTGGAGGCGGCCGAGTTTAAAAGGCGATTTCGATGCAGGTCAGCTTCGGGAGAGCGGCAAGCAGGTCCGGCAGGGTCAGAGCCACGCAGCCTTCGGTAGGGGCGTAATCAGAATGAGCGATGTGTAGAAAAATCGCTGAACCTGAACCCCGCCGCACCGGCTGGTCGTTCCAGCCAAGAACACCGACTAGGTCGTAAAGCGGGTCACGGCGCCAGAGCACCTCATGGCGACCATCATATGGCAACCGGATCATGCGGTTGTAGTCGCGATGCATGGGGTCGTCGCACCAGCCGTCATTCGGCGCGATCGGTTCCACAGGGACTGCCGCCTGAGGGCGGGCTAGCCGGTCGGCACGATACAGCACGCGGCGCAGAGGCAGCACTCCGGCGGGGGTGGCGCCATCGCCCTCCTGCTTGTGCGCGACAATCCCGGCGCGGCCCAGCGCGGCGCGATAGGTGGTGTTGCCAAGCACGAACCGGCCATCCGCGGTGACGCGGGCCAGGGTCATCTTATCTCAAAGGCCGAAATTGATGGCGCAAGCTCAGAACCCCCTATCCCGGCCCACAAGGAAGGAAAGAGCACGGCAGCTTTGGCTGAGCTTTTGGGCCGCTGGTCGTAAGCGGCTCATCCGAGCAGATGCCCGAACCGGCGGGCCTTGGTTTCGAGATAGGAATCGTTCTCGCCGTTCGCGGCGATGGCGTGGCTGACCCGGCCCGTTACCTCAATGCCATGGGCGGCGAGGCCGGCAATTTTCTGCGGGTTATTTGTGAGCAGCCGCAGGCGCATAATGCCGAGTTGCTTCAGCATGACGGCGGCCGCCGCGAAACTGCGTTCGTCGGCGTTGAAGCCAAGGGCGCGGTTGGCATCCAGCGTGTCCAATCCGGCATCCTGCAGCGTGTAGGCCCGCAGCTTGTTCACAAGGCCGATGCCGCGGCCTTCCTGCGCCATGTAGAGCAGCACGCCGGCGCCTTCGCTGGCCATGCGGCGGATCGCCTGATGCAATTGTGGCCCGCAATCGCACCGACGGCTGCCCAGCAGGTCACCGGTAAAACATTCCGAATGCACGCGCACCAAAGGTGCCTCGGCCTGCTCCGGATTGCCGATCAGGATGGCGAGATGCTCGATTCCGCCATCCTGTGGGCGGAAGGCGACAACACGGGCATCTTCTGCCTCGTCGAGCGGCACCCGCGCGGCGGCAACGCGGACAAGGGAAGTGGCGGCGCCTTCGGGGTAGGCTGCGATGTCGGCGGCGGACACGTGGAGCAGATCGCCGTGCGCCAGCGCCTCCGCGCCAGGCGTTACCAGCATGGCGGGCAAGAGCCGGGCCAGCTTGGCTAGCGCCACGGCGGCCTTGGCCGATTGTGGGGCAAGCACCGGGCCGGCGGGCTCGGCCCCTGGGCGGAGCAGGTTTTCCGGTGCCTGCAACACGGTGGGATCGGCGAGCGCACGCAGCTCATCGACGGTGAGGTGGTCCGCGTCAAGAGGAAGGGCGACGAGATCGCCGGTACCATCGAATGGAGATGCGCCGATCCGGCCGGCGACCGCGCGGGACAGGGCCAGAACCAGCGCCGGCGGCGACTCTGCCGGTGAAGTTGCCCCCAGGAATTCAGCCAGCGTGTCGGCCGTGGCGGTTTCGGCAGGGAGCACGATCAGGGCAGCGCCGCCATCCTCGATCACGACCGGAACGCCGCGCCTGATCTCGCCCACCGCGCGGTGTACGGCGCGCGCGGCCCCGCCAAGCGAGAGGGCGCCGGCAGGTGGCAGGACGGCGGCGCGAAACGACGTGTGGTTCATGGAACTTGTCTGCTGGTCCTGATGCCGGGCTACCATCCTTAGGTCGGCGATCATCGGCCGTAAACAAGATCAGGGCGAGAGTGGCGCTTGCGTTTGGCGGCTGGCATGCAATGTTACAGGTCGTTACCGACGGATGCCTGCGCCGCCACTGCATTCGGTCACACAGCTGTGATAATATGTGAGTTGGTTGGGGATGAGGCGGGTTAAAAACCTTATTTTGCAAAAAGTTTTGCAACCGATCCGGCGCCCGGGGGCTTACCAGCAGCACTGAAATGCGCACAGCCGCCTGGCTCTGCGAGATGGAGAAACGAGATGGCGGGCGAGCGCCCCATCCTGATTGTAGACGATGATGCCACGCTTCTGGAGGAATTGGCGGCCCAGCTCCAGGTGGACGGGGAGTTCAGTGCCGACGAGGCTGCGAGTGTGGCCGAGGCGGAAGGTAAGCTTCGTCAGCGCGAGCAGCGATACGATGCGCTTATTCTGGATGTGAGTTTGCCGGACGGCGATGGGCGCGATTTCTGCGCAAATCTGCGGCGGCAAGGGCTACGTATGCCGATCATCATGCTCACTGGATCGGACGAGGAAGCCGATGTGGTCCGCGGTCTTGAGGCGGGGGCGAATGATTATATCGCCAAGCCGTTCCGCCTGAACGAGCTGCTGGCCCGGCTGCGCGCTCAGCTCCGCATCTTCGAGAATTCCGAGGACGCGGTATTTACCATTGGGCCCTACACCTTCCGGCCATCGGCTAAGCTACTGCAAGAGCCGCAACGCAACCGGCGGATCAGGCTCACCGAAAAAGAGGCGGCCATCCTTAAATTTCTGTATCGCGCCGGCACCAAACCGGTCGCGCGGCAAATCCTGTTGAACGAGGTATGGGGCTATAATGCGGCGGTGACGACGCATACGCTGGAGACCCACATCTACCGGTTGCGCCAAAAGATTGAGCCAGATCCGGCAAATGCGCGCCTGCTGGTGACCGAGGGCGGTGGGTATCGTCTGGATCCGGAGGCGGCGGCACCCTGACCAGGTGGTTCAATGCAAGCGGCATTGAACCACCTGGCGGGGATTAAAGGCCTGCGAGGTCGATCAGAACCGGAACGTGGTCCGAGCTTTGCGGCCAGTCGCGCGCGTCCGTGAGGATCTCGTGACGACTAAGCTTGGTCACGAGGTCGGGTGTGACCCAGATATGGTCGAGACGGCGCCCGCGATCGGAGGCACGCCAATCCTGGTTGCGATACGACCACCACGTATAGAGTTTCTGGTCGGCCGGGACGAAATGGCGCACAGCATCGTAAAAGCCGGTGGCGCGCAGGGTGTTCAGAGCATCGACCTCGACGGGCGTGTGACTGACCACGCCAACGAGCTGCTTGTGGCTCCAGACATCGTTCTCCAGCGGGGCAATGTTGAGGTCACCGACCAGCACGGTTCGCGGGCGCACGCCGTTCGTTGTGAACCAGGCGGTGGCTTCGGCCAGGAAATCCAGTTTGTGCGCGAATTTGGCGTTCTCATGGCGATCAGGGACATCGCCGCCGGCCGGCACGTAGAAATCGTGTAACTCGATGGGGCCGCCCTTGGCCTGGATACGTACTTGCAGGTGGCGGCAATCGCCTTTGCTGCACCAGTCCGGGGCCTGGTCGAGCGTGAGCTTGCGGCGGGAGAGAATAGCCACACCATTGTAACCTTTCATCCCCTTGCGGGCGACAAACGGGTATCCAAGGGCGGCAGGCGCTGCGTCCGGAAACAGGTCGTCGGGGACTTTTGTTTCCTGAAGACAGATGACGTCGGGGTTGAGCGCCGCGATTAGTCGCTCCAACAACGGCAGGCGCAGCCTGAAGGAGTTTATATTCCAGGTTACAATGCGCATGAAGGATTGGCGAGTCGATGGTCGTGTTTATGAGAGCGCCACAAAATTACTCACTTACTCATCCCTATGGACGCGTTCCATACGCTCGTGGCGTTCCTGGGCTTCGAGTGAGAGGGTGGCGATCGGACGCGCCTCCAACCTGCGCAGACCGATCGGCTCGCCAGACTCTTCGCAATACCCGTACTGGCCATTTTCGATGCGCAGCAGGGCCTGGTCGATCTTGCTGATCAGTTTTCGGGCGCGGTCCCTGGTGCGAAGTTCCAGCGCGCGGTCGGTCTCGACGCTGGCGCGGTCGGTGATATCGGCTTCTAGGATGCCACCCTGGCCAAGGCTGGCTAAGGTGTCATCGGCATCGCGCAGCAGGTCAGCCCGCCAACGCAGCAGCTTTTGCCGAAAATATTCCACCTGCAGCGGGTTCATGAACTCCTCGCTGTCCGATGGGCTGTAGTCGGGAGGCAGCGTGAGCATCATGAGCAGGCCGATCCTCGTCGTTTGAACGGCCCCGAATGCGCCGATAGACGCAGTCCTGGGCGTGTGGCGCGGCTTATAGACGGGTGATGCAGTCCCGCCAAGCGCGCGGGAAACGGCCAGGGGCGATCTCGTTTCAAATGCATCATTTGGAGCGCGCCAGCTCCACGGCCGCGCGCAACGCCACGCTGTCCAAGACGGCGTTCAACCGGGGATCGGCGGCGCGGGGTATCGTGCGGGCGAGCGCCGCAAGGGCGTGGCCGGCGTCTGTGGTGTCGCCCTGCAACAGCGCGTGCTGCAGCCCGGCCATGGCGTTCAACACGGAGTCGCCATGTGCGGCCGCCGCTCGATCGTCGGCTGCATCAGGCACGAATTCACCTGTGGCGGCGCGCGAAGGCAGTGCGGGCGGCTGGGTAGGCGCGGTCGTTTGTGCTTGCTCCGCCTCGGCGGGCGCCGCCTGCTCTGGCGGTATGGCGAAGTTTGGATGGGTTCCGCGTTTCCGCGCGGGGCCGGCGGATGCGGCGGTATTTCCCGGCTGGTCGATGCGCATGGCTTAAATCCTTTCTTGCCTTGCTTGTCTTACATGCGCCGGTGCGCGAATTGGGCGTGATCTGAGCGTGATTGGGTGCGTGCATATTCCGGTAATAACGTCGTGGTTTACTGACATGGATGCCTGAGTTTTACCATTTGCGCGCAGCTTGCCGCCTAATGATTGCCGCACTGCCAACGCGCCGGGCGATTCGCCGTGTTGCCGCAGCGTTTGTGTTTTCCGCGCTTATTTTTCCAGGTGCTGCGCCCGCCGTGGCACAGGTACGGGTGAAGGATATCGCCGATGTCGAAGGTGTGCGCGACAACCAGCTCGTCGGCTACGGGCTGGTCGTCGGGCTGAACGGCACCGGCGACAAGCTGGACAGCGCAGTATTCACCCGCGAATCGCTCGTGGGCATGCTGGAGCGGCTTGGCGTGAACACGCGGGATCAGATTTCCAAGCTTCAGACGAAGAATATCGCGGCGGTGATGGTGACTGGCAGCCTGCCAGCCTTTGCGCGCAGCGGCAGCCGCATCGACGTGACGGTCTCGGCCATCGGTGATGCGACCAATCTTTCCGGCGGCACGCTATTGGTGACGCCGTTGCTCGCGGCCGATGGCGAAGTCTACGCCGTTGCCCAGGGTGCAGTGACAACGGGTGCGGTGGCGGTGCGTGGCGCGTCCGGTTCGTCGGTCACCCGCAATGTGCCGACATCGGGAAAGATCGCGAATGGCGCGATCGTGGAACGCGAGGTGACTTATTCGCTCGGTGCCCGCGAGCAGGTGGCGCTCTCCCTGCGCAATCCGGATCTCACAACGGCGCTGCGCATGGAGCAGGCGATCAACGGCGCGATGGGGCAGGCGACCGCGCATGCCACGGATCCGCGTACCGTCGAACTAGATCTCCGGCACCGCAACGTGATCGACGCGCTCGCGCGGATCGAGGATTTGCGGGTGGAACCGGATTCGCCTGCGGTAGTGGTGATAGATGAGACGAGCGGCACGATCGTGATGGGTGCGAATGTGCGGATCAGCACGGTGGCGATCGCGCAAGGCAACCTCACGATACGCGTTTCAGAAGCGCCGGAGGTTTCGCAGCCAGGACCGTTCAGCAAGGGTACAACCAAAACGGTGCCGCGCAGTTCGATCAGCGTGGACACCGAACACGACCATAAGCTCGGCCTGTTAAATGCGGCGCCGACATTGCGCGATCTGGTGGCCAGCCTGAATGCGCTCGGCGTGGGGCCGCGCGATCTGATCAGCATTCTGCAGGCCATCAAGGGCGCCGGCGCGCTGCAGGCCGATTTGGAGATCAAGTGATGCAAATCGATGCGACGACGCAAGCGGTGCCGCCGGAGGTCACGACAAAATTACATAAGGCCGCAGAGGACTTCACTGCCGTTGCACTGAACGAGTTGCTGAAACCGATGTTCGACAGCGTGGACATTTCGGGCGGCCCGTTCGGTGGCAGTTCGGTTGAAGAACAATTCAAGCCGGTCATGGTCTCGGAAATCGCTAAGCAGATCGCACGGTCCGGTGGGCTGGGGCTTGCGGTACCGGTCTATCAGCAGATGCTTCGGCTTCAGGAGGCGCGGCGATGAGCGACCGGCAGAGGCAGGAAGCGCTGAGCATGGACATGGCGATCGAGCGCATGAGCGCGCTGCTGATCGAGGAGAATGCGGCCCTGGAAGCGATGGATTTCGCGCGTGCCGGGGCGCTGCTGGCACCCAAATACGCGGCGGCGGATGCCCTTGCATCGGCATGGCGGGCCGCGGAGCCGGGCTACGGCAACAGCGACAAGATGCGCGAATTGGGCGTGCTGGCCGAAGAGAACAGGCAACTTTTGAAGCGTGCCATGCGGGTGCAGCGGCGGGTGCTGGACCTAGTGGCGAAGGCAGCCCGGCTACCGGCGTCTCAGGGGCGATATGGCGCACAGGGTCGCGCGGCACAGGGTCAGATGAGCGCGCAGAGTCTCAAGACTAGGGTTTAGAGAAGCTTTTGGTCTTATCTACGGAAAAACAAGCTTTCTGAGAGGGGCGGTGGCTACGCATGGGGCGAAGCCACCGCCTTTGTTTCAGCCTTCGTGATGTTCGGTTTCTGCACCCTCACTCTCGGAAGTCGAGGAGGGGGCCGGCGCTAGGTCGGTCACGGCTTTCTTGCGGCCGCGTGTCTTTTTCACGGGCGGCGTGATAACCGCATCGTGGCTCTCCGGCACGGCAGCCGCCAGTTTCATTTTGCGTGGCTTCCGCGCGGGTTTTGCTGCCACCGGCGACTCAACCTTAGCGCGGGGTGGACGCCCCGGCTTGCGCGCGGTGCCATTCGCAGCACGCGCCGCGGCAGCGAGTTTGCGGCCGGCGACTGTGCGGCCGTCAATTTTCTTGCCCGTGGTTTTTGCGGGTTTCACCACGGCTTTGGTGGCTTTAGTGGGTTTTGGAGCCTTTGCGACCTTCATGGTCTTTTTTGCAGCAGCCTTGGCCGTCTTCGCGGCTTTGGCGGGTGCTGCGCGAGGCGTGGTCTTGCGCGCTGTGGCTGTCTTCGCGCCACGTGCCGTGCGCGTGGTTTTCGCGGCGGAGGAGCGAGTCGTGCGCGTCGCAGCGGCCTTGCGTGCAGCGGGTTTGGCGGTGCGCGTTGTCTTGGTTACAGCCTTGGCAACGCGCTTAGCTGCCGGCTTTTTTGCGGCGGCTTTCGGTGTGCGTGTGGCTGCGGCTTTCGCACGCGGTGTTACCGCTGCCTTTGTCTTGCGCGCGGTCGGTGCCTTGGCGGGTTTCGCTTTGGCCTTTGACGTCTTTGCGGCGCCCTTTTTTGTCGTGGCGCGCATCGCCATAGCGCGTCCGCGCTTGGGCGTTCCGGTGGATTCCTCAGTACTCATAAGCCTGGCTCCCTTGGTGAATACGGCAAACACTGCCAATGGTGCGCCGGATCGAACGGTCGCTTAATGAGTCTGTTCCTTCCTCCGTCCTGTCAGCCGAAGGCCGCAAGACAGGAAAAAGTTTCAGTGTCCTGTCCGGCCCCCGCTGGGACGCTCAAATATCGTCGTCGGGCGGAGGCATGTTCAACGATCGTCGCTCCATTTTGCGCGTGCATGCGGATCGAAACCTGCGAATCGCGAATCGCAAACATGCGCTGTATCCGCTATCCACTGCAATCCGCGTGCATGTCAAATGGAAATCAACAATTTCTCTCTAGTTTCGAGTTAAAAAACTCTCACGGGGGCGATTTTATCGCTTTGAGGATGCCTGAGCGGCGAACCGGATCACGCCGGTGTGCAAAACATCAACAGAAAACGGCATCGCTGTTTGATTTGGCGCGAATATGCAGGAGCGCCCGCCGCGTCACGCCGTGATGTTGTCGAGCAGACGGACGCTGCCGAGCTGCGCGGCCACGATAAGCCGTGCGCTGCTCTGCAACGCATCGATCGGCTGCAATGTCTCGCTATCGACCAGGGCGAGATAGTCGACATTGAAACCGTCGGCGGTGAGCGACATACGCGATGCGGCGAGTACGCCCGCCGGGTTCAGGCCGGACCGAAGCTGTGTCATGGCCGAGTGCAGCATGGCATGCAGGCGCGGTGCTTTAGCGCGCTCTGCCGCGGTGAGGAATCGGTTGCGCGATGACATCGCGAGCCCGTCGGCCTCCCGCAAGGTGGCCACGCCGACAATGCGAATGCCGAATGCCAGATCGGCCACCATGCGCCGCACCACCTGCAATTGCTGGAAATCCTTCTCGCCGAAGCACGCAATATCGGGCCTGATCTGGCCGAAGAGTTTTGCGACCACGGTGGCGACGCCGCGGAAATGCCCCGGACGCGCATCGCCTTCCCAGCCGAGCGCGGGTCCGCCCACATCGATCACCGTCGCGTCGCTTCCTGAATACATGTCGGCGTCCGCCGGCATCCAGAGCAGGTCGCAGCCCGCAGTTTCAAGTTTCGAAATGTCGCCGGCTTCATCGCGCGGATAGCGGGCGAGGTCCTCGCCGGCGGCGAACTGGAGCGGATTGACAAAGATCGATGCTGCGACGGCGCCAGGCTTGGCGGGCCGCACAACCTCGCCGCGGGCGGCCGCAAGGAGCGAAAGATGGCCTTCATGCAAAGCGCCCATGGTGGGCACCAAGCCGATCATGCCGCGCGTCTGCCGTAATGCGCGCAGGTGATCACGCAGCTCGTTCAAGGTTCTGGCAATCAGCATGTGCTTGGCATTTCCGGTGTCGTGTTCGTGCGGTCAATGGTGGAGCGAGCCCGTGTTTGGCGCGCCATCAGGCCCGTTGCAAGGCAAAGGGAGGGTGGGCTGCAACCGCGCTGCAGGCCCGCGCATGACTGCTAAAATGAGGCTGAGCCTTGCCTTGGCCGGGCTGGCGGCCCAATTTTTCGCACATGCAACACGCCCCGAGTTCCTCTGACGATGCAACGACGGTTATCTGGACGCCGCTTGGCCGTCGGCCTGAGCAACCTTATGCCGGTCTGTCGATGCTGACTGCGATGCGGCGCGGGGCAACGGGCCATTGCCCCTGTTGCGGCGTCGGGCGCTTGTTTTGCACCTGGCTTGGCGTGGTCACGGAATGCGCGGCCTGCGCGGCCCCGCTCAGCCGCATCCGTGCTGACGATGCGCCGCCCTACTTCACTATTTTCATCGTCGCCCATGTCGTGATCGGCCTGCAGATCGCGCTGGAGCACAGCGCCACACTCTCGGTCGCGACCGAGATGATGATCCTCCTGCCTGGAACATTGTTGCTCACGCTTGGACTGATCCGTCCGGTGAAGGGTGCGACTGTGGGGCTGATGCTGAAACTCGGCTTTATGAAGCCTGACTCCGAGGTGAACGTCATGCACGACGAAACGCTCGGAGGTCCGGGCAATGCGTGACACGGCCGACCCGCCGCCGGCCCCGTCGCTCAAGGCGGTCGTGCTGGAAGGCGAGAAGCGCGTGCTCTCGACGCTGCAGCAGGCCGACCAGGATCAGGCGGTCCGTGATCTCGCGGTCTCCAACCTGTTCGCGCCACGGGAATTTCCGGGACCATTCGTGCTGCATCTGTCGATCGAGCAGGGGCGGCTTGTCTTCGATATCCGCGATGAAAGCGACGCGCCGTTGCTGGCGATAGGCCTGGCACTCGGTCCGTTCCGCAGGTTGCTGAAGGATTACCAGCTGCTGGTGGAAAGCTATGCGCATGCCGTTCAAGACGGCCGCGAGGCAAGCATCCAAGCGATCGATATGGGGCGGCGCGGCCTGCACAACGAGGGTGCGGAGCTGATGATGGCGCGGCTTGAGCGAAAGGTGGAGATCGATTTCGAAACCGCCCGGCGGTTGTTCACCTTGGTGTGTGTCCTGCATCAGCGCATCTAGCGCCATAACATGCGCATTTGGTTTTGGGGTTTGTCAGATTTGGACAGGTTTGGCCGTAGCAGGGATGCCGGCCGGGAGGAGTTGCTTTGAAGATCGATGGAACACCGTATCGGAGCGTTTGGATCGATGAGCATGACCGGTGGTCGGTTCGCATCATCGACCAGACGAAGTTGCCTTGGTCGCTGGATGTGCTGCGGCTGACCCAGGTGCGCGAGGTGGCGCATGCGATACGCACCATGCAAGTGCGCGGTGCGCCGCTGATCGGCGCGGTGGCCGCCTACGGCCTGGCGCTGGCCATGCACGCGGAGTCCTCGACCGATGCGCTGGAACGCGATGCGGCGCTCCTGGCCGGCACGCGGCCGACGGCGGTGAACCTGCGCTGGGCGATCGAACGTATGCTTGGCATCCTGCGCAACACGCGGCAGGCGGATCGGACTGAAGCAGCCTACCGCGCGGCGGCCGCGATCGCCGACGAGGATGCGGCACAGAACGAAGCGATCGGCGTGCATGGCATGGACCTGATTGCCGCGCGCGCGCGGGACAAGTCGGGCGATCCGGTGAATGTGCTAACCCACTGCAATGCCGGATGGCTCGCGACCGTAGATTGGGGAACTGCGCTCGCACCGATCTACAAAGCGCATGATAGCGGCATCGCCGTTCATGTATGGGTGGACGAGACCCGGCCGCGTAACCAGGGCGCCGCGCTGACGGCGTTCGAACTTGGCAAACATGGTGTGAAACACACGGTCATCTCCGACAATGCCGGTGGCCATCTGATGCAGCATGGGCTGGTGGACATGGTGATCGTGGGCGCCGACCGGGTGACTCGCACCGGCGATGCGGCGAACAAGATCGGCACCTATCTGAAGGCGCTTGCCGCGCGTGACAACGATGTGCCGTTCTGGGTGGCACTCCCCAGCAGCACCATCGATTGGCGCATTGCCGACGGTGTCGCCGAAATCCCGATCGAGGAGCGTGCACAGTCGGAGGTGACGACCATGACAGGCCGGGCGATGGATGGCAGCGTCGCAACGGTGCGTGTGACGCCGAGCGATAGCCCGGCCGCGAACCCCGCCTTCGATGTGACACCGCACCGGCTGGTGACCGGGCTGATCACCGAACGTGGCCTTTGCGATGCCACGGAGGCCGGGATGGCCAAACTGTTTCCGGAGCAGGCACTGTAATTCCGCAACCGCCCGGCAGTCTCGGCTACGCGTCCGCCTCAGTGAGGGTAAGGGGCCTGGCCGATCCGCCCGACCTGCGTCGCGCCGTCCCCCTCAACCAACCCTTTCCCCCGGAAGTCGCGAGAGAGAAAGGGCTTTCTCGATCACATTGCGCGTGTGCCGCCCGAAACCCTTGCCATTCCCGCGGACGGTAGGCAGAGGCGTTTGACAGTGCTTGCCCATTCCCATCGGATCATGACCGCCCATCCCGATCGTCTCCACACGAGGATAGCAGAACTCGAGGCTCAGTTGACCGAGCAGGAGGCCGTTTCTGCCGCCAAGGATGCCTTCATCGCGGCGCTCGGTCGGGAGCTGAGCAATCCGCTGGCCCCGGTGCTGCTGGCCGTGGAGCGTGTTCGCGCGGTCGCGCCATCCGCAGATGCGGGTCGGCTGGAAGCGGCCCTGGTGCTGCTGGAGCGGGCGATATGCGCGTTCGACCGAAGGACCCGCGTGCTGCTGAACCTGGCCGACATGACCGCAGGTGCTCCCGCCCCGCCGCCCGGCCCCGTGGAGGTGGCGCGTGTTCTGCGCGCCGCCATGGACCGGCAAGCAGAGGTCTCGCGACGCGCGGGATGTATCCTGTCGGTGGACGCCATGCCGGGCCTCAGGGCGCTGGCAAACGAAGAGTCTCTTGGCCAGTTGCTTGAGTATCTTCTGGTCAACGCGTTCCGTTTTGGGGCGGGGAGGCCGGTGATCCTGCGGGCGCGTTCGGCCGATGATGGGAGGGTGCTGATCTCGGTGATCGACCGGGGGCCGGGCATGGACGCCGAGGAGGCCGCGAACGCGTTCCGGCTGTTCGATCGTCCGCGCGATGATCGCGAGCCCGGATTGGGCGTGGGGTTGTGGGTCGCTTCCCAACTTGCCGGCACGATGGGCGGGCGTTTGTGGGTGGAAAGCGAGCTCGGTAAGGGCGCACAATTTCATGTGAGCCTCGCCTCGGCGGATGTCAGCCCGGTTGCCCCTCAAACCGAAACCTTGCAGGTGCGCGGCGTGCCGGCGGAGCGCTAGCCCGCCGTTTTGCTCGTGGGGACGGGAATGACCGAAACGCAACAAACTGTATTTGCCCAGGAGCCGGGGCGACTTTCCAGCGGGGTGAGCGGGCTCGACGCGGTTCTGCTCGGCGGCTTCGTCAAGAACGGGCTGTATATCATCCAGGGCGCGCCTGGAGCGGGCAAGACCATCCTGAGCAATCAAATCTGCTACCACCATGCCGCCCAGGGTGGCCGTGCTCTCTATGTAACGCTGCTGTCGGAGCAGCATGAGCGGCTGCTCTCGAATCTGCAGCTTTTCTCATTCTTCGATGCCGCAAGAATTGCAGCTGAGATCAGCTATGTCAGTGCGTTCCAGCTGCTCGAGCGTGACGGGCTTGCTGGGCTGCTGACGCTTCTTCGGCGCGAGATCGTGGCCCATCGCGCCGGCATTCTGGTGCTGGATGGGCTAGTGGCGGCGGAGGCGTATGCGAGCACGGAGTTGGAGCTCAAGAAATTCGTGCACGAATTGCAGACCCTGGCGTTGGCGGCCGATTGCACGATGTTCCTGCTGACAAGTTCCGGCGTGGGCATTGATGCCGGGGCGGTGCGGCCGGAACACACGATGGTGGATGGACTTATCTCGCTGCACGATACCGAGTATGGCTGGCGGGTGGAGCGCGACGTGCTCGTGCGCAAATTTCGCGGCAGCGACCACTTGCCCGGGCGACATGGGCTGTGCATCACCGCGGATGGGATCATGGTGTGGCCGCGCATCGAATCGCTGCCAATTCCGGCTCATCGGCTGCCGCGTGAGCCGGATGCGAAGCGGCTTTCGACTTGTGTGGCCGGCCTCGATGCAATGATCGGCGGCGGCCTTCCGTCCGCCTCCACCACCTTGGTCATGGGGCCCGCGGGCGCCGGCAAGACCGCTCTCGGTTTGCAGTTCCTCGCCGGATCAACCGAGGAACAGCCAGGGCTGATGCTCGGCTTTTACGAGACGCCCGAACGTTTGTTGGCGCAGGCGGCGGGGATCGCGCCAAAACTGCCCCAGCTCATGCAAAACGGCATCGTGCAGGTTTTATGGTATGGTGCCGCCGAAGGTTTGATCGATCGGGTGGCGAACGATTTGCTGGCCACGGTGCGTGAGCGGGGGGTCAGCCGGCTGGTCATCGACGGATTGCCCGGGTTCGAGGACATCACCGTGCAGCCCGCGCGTATCCCGCATTTTTATAAGGCACTGACCGATCATTTGCAGGCGCTTGGGGTCACAAGCCTGTGCACGGCAGAGATGCGCGAGCTTGCGGCACCCGTGGCGGCGCCGCCACTCAACCGGCTCACCACGGTCGCCGAAAATCTGCTGCTGCTGAGGCACGTTGAGGCACAGGGGCAGCTTCGGCGCCTGCTATCGGTCGTGAAGCTGCGCGACAGCGCGTTCGATACGAGGGTGCGCGGTTTTTCGATTGCGCGGGGGGGCATTGTGCTCGACGACACCACCGGCCCGGCGGATGGGCGAACTGGCTCCTCGGATGCAGCGCCGGGAGGTTGAGGCGTGGCAACCATCCTCGTGGTCGATGATGAATTCGGTATCGGTGAATTGCTCGAGGCCCTGCTGCAGGATGACGGCCATCGCGTAATGACGGCGATGAACGGCCGCCATGCCTTGGAACGCATGGGGGAGGCGCGGCCGGACCTGGTGATCAGCGATCTGATGATGCCGGTTATGGATGGCGCCGCGCTGCTGCGGGCGATGCGCGAACACGCCGACACCAAGGACATTCCGTTCATGCTGATGTGCGCCTTGCCGGAGCGCAGCATTGCCGACCGTGTGCAGGGGTATAATGCGTTTTTGCGAAAGCCCTTCAAGCTGGCCGAACTGTCGAGCGTCATCTGTGACCTTTTAAAAGGGCGGTCGCACGACGGCTGATGAAAGCCTACGCGCGGGCCCTCGGCCCGACCCTCCCCACAAGGGAAAGGGAGAAGTAGGACGCCTCACACCGTTGAATTTATTCGCCTTATTCCATTCAGCTGTTGTGTGACTCCCGAACCCACGAGGGGGCGGGGAAAGTAAGGCGCCTCAGATGGCACCGTGGGGCGGCATCGGTATTTGGGCGAGCGGCAAGCCTTCAACCGCTTGTTCAGGTGCCGCTGATCGATTCCGTGGCATTTCGCTTGCCGCACCTTCAGTTTCGCCTGGGTCGCGGGCCCAGTCCTCATCGCCGAGCGGGGCCTGTGCCGCGAGGGCGCCGTTCAACAGATCTGTGATCACTGCTTCGGCGACATCGCGCGGATAGCCGGCGCGTTCCCCTTCGGCGAGCAGGGCTTTGAGTTTTTCGCTGAACCACGCGTGGGCCGGGATAATGGGCATGTCGGGCGATCTATGAGGCGTTGGCTTCATGCCACGGCGCGGTTGCCATGGAAACGGGCTGAGCCGCGTCGCGTTTGCGTCGGTCGTTGAAATGTGCCCATGGGGGATCGATGCAGCAGGCAACCGAACATGCGCTCTCGCGGCATGAGGCGCGGCATTTGGCGCTGAGCGAATGTCCGGTAATGGAGGGCAATGCCGTGACGCTGCTGGACAACGGACGCGACGCGATTGCCTGCATGTTCGATGCGATCGCGGCCGCACGGACGCATCTGCATCTCGAATACTATGTGTTCGATGACGTACATCTGGCGGGGCGCAGCCTGATGGCGTTGTTGTTCGCAGCGATTGCGCGTGGCGTGCAGGTTGCGGTGATCTACGATTCGGTCGGCAGCCTGGCGACGCCGGATGCGGTCCTTGAAAGGCTGGAAAAGGCGGGTGCCAAGGTGCTGGAGTTCAGGCCGATCAATCCGCTGCGGCGACACTTTGCCTGGCATCTGAACGATCGCGATCATCGCAAATTGATGGTCGTCGATGGGGAAACGGCCTTCCTCGGCGGGGTGAATTTTTCGCATGTTTACGAAAACCTGGAATCGGCCGGCGTGATGCCGGAGGCGCGCACATCATTCTGGCACGATTGCGCCATCAGATTGTGCGGTCCGGCTGTGGCATGGGCGCAGCGGATATTTCTGGAAACCTGGGATGCGCACGGTGGAGAGCCATTGCCCGATGGAGGATTCTTTCCTGAGCTGCGGGCGCAGGGTGTGCAAAAGGTGCGCATCGAAGCGAGTGCGCCGATGGAGAAGCGCCAACTATATTTCTCGGCCTTGCGGGCGGCGATTGCTGAGGCGCGCGCGCGCATTCTCCTGACGACAGGGTATTTCGTGCCGTCGCGGGCGGATTGGCAGGCCCTTGCGGATGCCGCGCAACGCGGCGTGCAGGTGGATTTGGTGCTGGCGGGCACGTCGGATGTGCCGGGCACATTGCATGCGGGGCGCGCCTTGTATGGACGCCTGCTGGAAGCCGGGGTGCGCGTCCATGAAGTGCAGGATGGGTTGCTGCACGCGAAGGCCGCGACGATCGATGGGGTTTGGACGGTGATCGGAAGCTCCAACTTCGACCGGCGCAGCTATCGTTTCAACAATGAGGTCGATGCGGTTCTGCTGGGAGCCGACATGGCGCAGCGTGTGGAGCATATGCTGCACGGATGGATGCGGCGCGCAGAGCAGATCACGCTCGAGGCGTGGCGGCGGCGGCCCACGCGGGAGCGCGTTGCCGAATATTCGGCGCGGCTGTGGGAGAGATATATGTGAGCCCGTTCACTCTATATTATATATGATAAGCGGCCACCGGAGGATGAGATCGTGGCTGACGACACGGAATCACTAGGGCACAGCCATTTTTTTCTCGGGCATGGCCATGAGCATGCGGAACGCCGCAGCTGGGCGGTGATCTGGCTTTGTGCCGCCATGATGGTTCTCGAGATCGGCGGTGGCCTGCTGTTCGGCTCCATCGCACTGGTGGCCGACGGGCTGCATATGTCGACCCATGCCGGCGCGCTGCTTCTCGCTGCACTCGCCTACAGCTACGCGCGGCGGCATGCGGACGATGAAAGATTTACCTTTGGCACTGGCAAACTTGGGGATCTGGCCGGCTTCACCAGCGCGGTCGTGCTGGCGATGATCTCCCTGCTGATTGGTTATGAAGCCATAGAGCGCTTCTTCGTGCCGGTGCCGATCCGGTTTGGCGAGGCCATTCCGATCGCCTGTCTGGGGCTTACAGTGAATGTAGCAACGGTATGGCTGCTGGGTGCCGGGGATCATGACCATGATCATCACGCGCACGGCCGTGGGCACCACCATGGTGATGCGCAAATGCATGACGAGGCGCAGAACATCATGACCGACAGGGGGCGACTGCTGCTCTCTATATATGAGCAGAACGTGCCACCGCGGTTTCGCCTGGCTGAGGCCGGTGGTGTGCTGCCGATGGATGCGTCGGTCGAGACGATTCGCCAGGATGGCGTGCGGCAGGTTTTTCCGATGCGCGCGCAGGGGGCGTTTTTGGAATCGGCGGAAGAGATTCCGGAGCCGCACGCATTCACCGCTGTGTTGCGCGTGGGCACGGCCGACTATGCCGTGCCGTTCGAGGAGCATGTGCATGGCGCTGCCAATGCGAGTCGCGACAATAATATGCGGGCTGCCTTGGTGCATGTGATGGCCGATGCGATGGTTTCTGTTCTGGTGATCGTGGGGCTTCTGCTAGCGCGCGGATTTGGCTGGATCTGGATGGATCCGCTTGCTGGCATTATTGGCGCAGGCGTGATCGCAAGCTGGGCGTATGGGCTCGTGCGCGATACCGGCGCGATCTTGCTGGATATGGCGCCGGATCGCGGCATGGCGGCGACGCTGCGCCAGACGATCGAGTCGGATGGTGATCGATGTGCCGATCTTCACGTGTGGCGGCTAGGGCCAGGGCACCTGGGCGCGATCATCTCCGTGGTGACGCCGCACGCGCGTACCCCCTCATTCTATCGTGCGCGTCTGGCGCGTTTTCGCCTGCTGTCCCATGTAACGATCGAAGTGGAGACGTGCTGATACTGACTGCGGATCCGTGACCCGTGTCTTGCTGGTTTCGTTCAATCTGCTCCCGTGATCGGTTCCATCTGAACGTAAAGTTGGATCGTGCGACCGCGACAGGCCACTCCTTCGACGTCGAAGGAGTGAGACATGGGGTGTTTATGGCGCGTCGCGCCGGGCCTGACGTTGTGTTTGGGTGTGACGGGCTTAGCGATCGTGATCGAAAGACTGGAGGCGGAAGTTTTCGGGCGGGCTTGGCTGGAATCGCTGGTGCTGGCGATTTTGATCGGCACGTTGATCCGAACGGCATGGCGCCCGGGCCGGCGTTTCCAAGGCGGCATACATCTCTGTGGGAAGACGCTTTTGGACATCGCGGTGGTGTTGCTTGGCGCTTCGGTGAGCGTGGCTGCGGTCGCGGCGGCCGGGCCCAGGCTATTCGGCATGGTTGCCGGCATTGTGGTGGTGGCGATTGCGGGAAGTTACGGCATGGGCAGGCTGCTGGGGCTACCGCATCGGATTGCCACCCTGATCGCCTGCGGCAACTCCATCTGCGGCAACTCGGCGATTGCGGCGGTGGCACCGGTGATCGGTGCCGATGGGCAGGATGTGGCCACCTCGATCGCATTCACGGCCGTGCTCGGCGTGGGGGTGGTTCTCGCTTTGCCTCTCAGCATGGGCGTGCTACACTTGTCGGCCGTGCGATACGGGGCGCTTGCGGGACTGACTGCCTATGCGGTGCCTCAGGTGATTGCGGCAACGGCGCCGGCGGGGGTGCTGGCGGTGCAGTTGGGCACGCTGGTGAAACTGATGCGCGTTTTGATGCTGGGCCCCGTGGTCCTGCTTCTTGGCGCGGTTTCACCAAATGCGCTGGCTGACCGCGTAACGGGACCGAACACGCTGGGCCGGAGGCTGGCGGGCCTGATGCCGTGGTTCATTCCAGGTTTTCTCGCGCTCGCCGTGGCTCGCACTTTAGGGGCGGTGCCGCCGATGCTGCTGGCGCCGATCGGACATTTGGCAGGTCTTTTCACAATCATGTCGATGGCGGCGCTGGGGTTGGGCACCGATTTGCGGGCGGTGGCACAGGCTGGGGCGCGGGCGATTGCTGCGGTGAGCTTTTCGCTACTCTTTCTCGGTGCGATCAGCCTTGGATTGATCCAACTGAGCGGGCTGGTATGAACCGGTATGACGCTGGAGCAACTCCGAATTTTTGTGGCGGTCGCGGAACGCCAGCACATGACCCGTGCGTCAGAGGCGCTGCATCTGGCGCAATCGGCGGTGAGCGCGGCGATCGCGGGTTTGGAAGCGCGACATGGGGCGCGACTTTTTCATCGCGTCGGCCGAGGCATCGAGCTGTCGGATGCCGGCTCGCTATTTTTGCGCGAGGCACGCGCGGTTTTGGCACGCGCCGATGCCGCGGAACTGGTGCTGTCGGTACTGGGCGGTTTGGCACGCGGGATCCTGCGGCTTCAGGCCAGCCAGACGATCGCGAGCTACTGGCTGCCGCGGCATCTGGTTGCGTTCCGGCGGGCGCATGGCGGGATCGAGATCAAGCTGGCGATGGCGAACACCGCTCAGGTGGCGGCGGCGATACGCGGGGGCGACGCGGAGCTTGGCTTCGTGGAAGGGGAGGTAAGCGACCCGCATCTGATGGTTGAGCAGGTGGCACGCGACAAGATGATTGTGGTGGTCGGGCGGGAGCACCCCTGGGCGAGAAGCGCCGATGTGGGGGCTCGGGATCTCATGGATGCCGCGTGGGTGTTGCGAGAGGCAGGGTCCGGCACGCGATCGGTTTTCGAATCGGCGATGGCGGCACTCGGGGTGCCGGCGACGGAGCTACGCGTGGCCATGGAGTTGCCGTCGAACGAGGCGGTGCGGGCGGCCGTGGAGGCGGGGCTGGGGGCAGCCGCGCTGTCGGCTTCGGTTGCGGTACCGGGTTTGGAAGCGGGTTTATTGCATCATGTGACCTTCGATCTGCCTGACCGCGCCTTTTGTGTCGTGCGGCACGCGGAACGGAAACCGGGCCCGGCCGCAGAGGCATTGGTGCGCATGATCAAAGGATAGGGCGGGGGAGCCAGCAATTTATGCTGTTGTCGGCGCTGGCGGCAAGATACCGGCCATGCGCGGTAACCTGTAAGCGGCGGAAGGACAAAGTCTTTTGGTTCTTTTCTTCAGTAAAGAACACGCTTTCTAAACAGTTTCGACCAGGGCAAAAACCGATAGTCCACCGATACGATTATTCTGGAATATTCTAAGCTCTGCGCGGCAAAGTTGGAGGAGTGCCGTGTTTACCAGCGGCGAATGGGGGCGCATATCGGAGCCGGGGATTTCATTCCGCCCTGGAACGAGGCGTCGGCTCAGGCGCACCGCAGCTGCAAGAGGCAAAGTCAGGCCGAAATAATAACACAGGGACAAACTGCGCAGCCCGGCGGCATCGATCACGCGGGCCATGCTGGCGACCGTGTAGCGGCGGTAGTGTTCGAGAAAAACGTCGTGGCTGCTCCACATCCAGGGCATGGCCGGCACGGTGATCAGAACGCGCGTGCCCTTTGGCACGCGGGCGATATAGTATTTGAGCAGGCCCACATCGTCGGGCACGTGTTCGAGCACGTCCATCATCAGCATGATGTGGCCATCGAAATGTTCGATGCCACGGACGAAGCGGATCGGCTTGGCATGGTGAAGTTCGTTGCTATCCGCTGAATAGTTCGGGTCGACACAGACGGCTTCGCTACAGCCAGTCTTGTCCAGGAGATATCGGGAGAAGAAGCCGGAGCCGGCACCGATGTCGAGCACCTTGTCGATCGCGCTTCCCTGGAGCATGCGCAGCATGGCCGCAGATTTGGCGCGGTAATACCAATGGCGATGGGCGTTATCGCCCAGAATTTGCTGTTCCTTCAAGTCCACTCGGGCTTTCCTACTCGGCCGCTTTGTGGGCGGTGTGCGGTGACGCCTGCTGGTAGACGCCCTCCAGCAGATAGATCGGTCGGCGCTTGGCTTCGACGAAAAGCCGGCTGACATATTCGCCGATCATGCCGAGTGAGACGAGGTTTGCGGCGGTGGAGAACAGCAGCACGATGATCAGCGAGGCGTAACCTGGCACGCCGATGCCGAAGACCAGGGCGTCGATCAGAATGAACGCGGCGTAGGCAAGCGCGCCCACGGCAATGAGGAGGCCGCAATAGGTCCAGATGCGCAGCGGCGCGCTTGAAAAACTCACGATCCCGTCGATCGCGAAATTCCACAGGCGCCAGTAATTCCACTTGGTGGTGCCAAGCAATCGGGCGGGACGGACATAGGCGATGGCCAGGCTCGGGAAACCGACCCAGGCGAACAGGCCCTTCATGAAACGGCCACGTTCCGGCAGTTGCGCGAGGGCTTCGACGACGCGGCGGTCGATCAGGCGGAAATCGCCGACATTGCTGGGGATGGCGGTCGCGGCGATCGCGTTGAAAGCGGAATAGAACAAACCGGCTGTCATCGCCTTCAGCTTGCCCTCGGCCTCGCGGCTCTCGCGCAGGCCGTAAACTACATCGAAGCCCTGGCGCCAGGCGTCGATAAAGCGGGCCAGGAGTTCGGGTGGATCCTGCAGGTCGACATCGATCAACACCACCGCATCGCCGGTCGCGTGGTCGAGCCCCGCCGTCATCGCGGCTTCCTTGCCGAAATTGCGCGAGAGATTGATCGTTTTGAGGTTGGGCTGATGCATGGCGCGGTCGATGAGAATAGGCAGGGTCGCGTCGCTGCTGCCGTCGTTCACGAAGATGATCTCATGGCGGAGTCCAGTTGTGCCGAGCACGGGCAGGATGGCTTCGAGGAAGGCGTCGATCGACTCCTCCTCGTTATAGACCGGCACGACCACCGAAATCAGCGGGTCGGCCGGGCGCGAGCGCAGCGGTGGCGGGGTGGGCGGCGGCATGGCATGCTCCATAGCCGATCCGCCCGTGATCGCCATAGCCGCTCCGGGGAATTGGCGACCTTGGCTTAGCCTTAATTTTGGTGGCAAGGGGGCGAGACGATTTCCTGGTTCTATTTCTCCCAACAGGAACAATCTGCCTCAGGTCATAGTGGAATGGACGATCGATGATGTCGGTTTTTGTCGCGGCGGCGTGTTTCGCAGGCATTCACCTCGGCGTCTCGGGCACGCGTCTGCGAGGATTGCTGGTCGCGCGCATCGGCACAAATTTGTATATGGTCATCTTTTCCGTGGCATCGGTGGCTGTATTCATCTGGCTAGTCAACGCCTACAAGGCGGCACCGTATATCGAAACCTGGGGCCAGCCGGTGTGGTTCCGGCCAATAGCGATTGCCTTGATGCTACCGGCCTTTCTTCTGGCGGTGATTGGCCTCACCACGCCGAACCCGACCTCCGTGGCACAGGAGAAGCTTGCTTTGATCGATCCGCAAGGGATCGTTTGCATCACGCGCCATCCATTCCTGATTGGCGTGGCCCTCTGGTCGGTGATCCATGTGATCGCCAATGGCGACGCTGCTTCCCTGCTGTTCTTCGGTTCGCTCGCGGTGGTTTGCCTCGCCGGGACGGGCTCCATCGATGCCAAACGGCGCGGTAGCCTGGGAGCCGAGATTTGGGACCGGTTCGCGCAAAAGACCTCCATCATTCCCTTTGGAGCGATCCTCGCCGGCCGGTCGGCCTGGAAGCCGGGAAGCATAGGCTGGTGGCGGCCGGCTTCGGGTGCTGCCGCCTATGCGCTGATGCTCGGCGGCCATGCCCATATCATCGGGGTTTCGCCGTTTCCCTGATGCGTGCCGGGACGCGACGATCCTCGGGGCGTCGCCGTGCGTTAGGTTTATTCGGCAGATTGGAGGCGGCATGTGATTGGCGTGGTTGACCAGTGCGTGCAGGCGCTTTCGCTCGCGGCCGGCATGGCCTGGAGCGTGTTGTGGAGCCTGGTTCTCGGCTTCGTACTCTCCGGTGTGGTGCAGTCGGTCGTGTCGCGGCAGCGCATGCGTGCCATGTTGGGGGATGACGGCCCGCGCGCGCTGCTTCTGGCGACGTTATTCGGCGCGGCCAGTTCAAGCTGCTCCTATGCGTCCGCCGCGATCAGCCGGACGCTATTTCTGCGGGGCGCGGGATTTGCCGCATCGCTCGCCTTTCTGCTCGCCTCCACCAACCTGGTGGTCGAGCTTGGTCTGGTGCTGTGGCTGCTGATGGGCTGGCAATTCACTCTTGCGGAGTGGCTTGGCGGGCTTGTGATGGTCGGCGTGATGGCGGTGGTCGTGCGCCTGACCTATCCGCGCAAGCTGGTGGAGGCGGCGCGTCTGAACGCCACCGAGGTGAGCGCACAAACCCACGCCGCCGAGCCGGTGGCGGGGGCGACATTATGGGCACAGCTATGCAACCCCGAGCTACGGGTGCGGGTGGCGCAAAGTTTTGCAATGGATTTTTCCATGCTGTGGAAAGATCTGGCGGCGGGGTTTCTGATCGCCGGCGTGCTTGGCGCTTTTATGCCGGCGCAATGGTGGGCCACGCTGTTTCTGCGCGGTGCGCCGCCCTGGGTTCAGGTGCCCGCGGATGCGGCCATTGGGCCGCTGATCGCGGTGTTCAGTTTCGTGTGCTCTATCGGCAATGTGCCGCTTGCCGCTGTGCTGTGGGGCAGCGGGATAGGTTTCGGCGGCGTGCTTGCTTTCCTTTTCGCCGACCTGATCGTGCTGCCGCTGCTCGATGTGTACCGCCGGTATTATGGCCTGCGCATGGCGGCCTATATCGGCGGCGTGTTTTACGTGACGATGGTGGCGAGTGGCCTGGTGATGGAGCTTGCATTTTCGCAGCTTGGGCTTGTTCCGCCCCGTGTCGCTTTGCATGCCGGCTTGACGATGCAGTTCCACATCGATGCCACCTTCTGGCTGAATCTCGTGGCGCTGGCAGTGGTTGCCACCCTGATGGTCACTGCCCGAAGGCATCCCGCGATGCATGGCAATGCCTGCGCCCATCACGGCGCGGCCAAGGCGACTGCGCACAGCCATAGCGGATGACTTTGTGAAGTCGGGACTTTGTTTATTATGCCTCAGATGGCGATGCCGCGCAGCCGCGTGCGTAGTCGGCGCATAGGGCGATCGACGGTTTCTGCTAATACAATTGCCAGCAGAAGCGAGCCCAACATGCCGGCCGCGTAGAGCGCCCAGCCTCGCTGTGCGGTCAGATTGAGCAGCGCCGTCAGGATCAGCCCGTGGCCGATATAGAGCGGGTAGGAGAGCGCCCCGAGGCGTCTGTCCCACACGGCCAGGCCGCGTGGGAGCGTTTTCTGGCGCGACAGCCAAGCCAGGCCCATCAGGAGCACGCCAAGCAACGGCAGTTGAAAGGTGAAATGCGGATGGCCGCGCTGACCCCAGTAAGTGAAGGCAATCATGGCGCACGCCCACAAGCCCAGCAGATTGGCCGCTTTAGCCACCGAAACTGGCCGCCCCATCCGAAAGACGCATATTCCGAGAGCGAAGAACGGCACGCAGAGGAGCTGCTGGGGCATCTGCGCGTGCCGAATGAGGAACAGGCCGAACAGCGTATAGGGCAGACTAGCCAACACCCACTTCCCTGGCGTGAGCAAGCATCCGATCGATGCGGCCAGGTAGAAAACGCCTTCAATGCGCAGGGTCCAGGCAAACGGGATGAACGAAAAATCCTGGCCGCTGATCCAATGCGATGGCAGCCCGGGTACGATGTCCAGCAAGCCAGCCAGCAGCGCCCGCCCCGACCAGGGTGGCCCCTGCAACTGCGCATCGAGTGGGACTAACGCATCTCGCGCGTAAAACCAGCAATCCAGAGACGCGGTGAGCGTGAGTGCAACGACATAGAGAGGGATGATTCGCAGGCCTCGATTGGCCAGAAAAAGCGCGGGTCGGCCGGCGTAGACGTGGACGACCGCCTCGGCCACGACGTAACCGGACAGCACGAAGAATACAGTCACCGCCACCGCGCCCAATTCGAGGCCGTAAAACGCCGCTCGCGCGTGCTCGGGTAGCAGCAGCAATCCGTGCTGCAACAGCACCATGACGGCCAGCAGCAATCTCAATCCGCCGAACGGCCGGTAGGGAGGCGGGGACAAATTCATTGCTATAACACAATGAAATGCTGCTCCCCAAGTGGCAAGGGCGATCGGCGCGCAAATGAGGGGGCGAGCCTTGCCAAGGCCATCAAAGCCTCACATTTCAGTGAATGCGTGGCCGAGTGGGCAACCATGTCGAGAAGAGCAAAAAAAATGACGTCGGGCCTCCTCCAAATACGCCGCTGGCTGTTCATGTCGCCCCTCGACATCGGCTTGTTTCTGCAGAGCGCGCGCACCGATGCGCGCATTGCCCGTTTGCGTTCGGCGGTGGGCGCGCGGGCCGCGTTCGAAGCCGCCTATGCCGGTGGGGCAGACCCTTGGGCCTCAGCCGACCGCCGGTATTCCTATCAGCGCTGGAAATATGAGGCCCTCATTGGCCTGCTGCCACGCGGCCGGCGCTTTGTCCGCGCGCTGGATCTCGGATCTGGCACCGGAACGCTGAGCCTCGCCTTGACCGCGGTCGCCGACGATGTGCTCGGCCTGGATATCGCCCAGTCGGCTGTCGATGGGGCGGCGGCACTGGTGGGGGAGCGGCCGGGCCTGACATTCCGGCAAGGCGATGTGGCCTCGCTCGACCCCGCCCTGGATGGCTGCTTCGACCTGGTTGTCGTGGCCGACACGCTGTATTACCTGGATAACTTGGACGACCGCAGCCTGAAAACCTTGGTCCTGCGAATCGCGCGGCTCCTGGCGCCCGGCGGCATCTGCCTGGTTGCCAATCATTATTTCTTCTCCGGTGACCGGGATTCGCGCCTGTCGCGGCGCATTCACGATGCCTTCGCCTGGTCGCCTGCGCTTGCCTTGGTTGCAGCACACCGCAGGCCGTTCTTCCTGGCCTCCCTGCTGACTATCGCCTAGGTTCAGGCTGTTATGCCTGCAATTGCATGAAATGGCGAAGTGTTGCCGCACTCGCGGCCGGCTGCATAGCGCTGGTCTGGATCCTGCACCAAGCTGGCCTTGAGACCGTTATCAGGGATGCGGCGCAGGCCGGATGGGTGTTGCCGGCGATGGGCGCGATCCATCTCTATCAGCTTTTCCTGTCGGCGCTGGCCTGGCGGCTCTCGCTCGGCGGCTCGCGCCTTACGCGAAAAAATGTGTTTGTGGCGCGCTGGGTGAGGGAGGGTGTGAACGCCCTGCTGCCAGTGGCTCAGGTGGGCGGGCAGGTGGCAGGCGCCACCATCTTGGTGCGACGTGGTGTTGCCCCTGTGCTGGCGGTGGCTGGCACTGTCCTGGACCTGACGCTGGAGGCGGCCTCTCAGCTAATTTATACGCTGGCGGCTATCGGTATCCTGCTGGGGCTGCGTGGTGACCGGGCTTGGTTTGGCTGGGTGGGCGGTGGTGTTGCGCTGAGTGCCGCCGGTATTGGTTTGTTTGTCGCGGCCCAGCGGTTCGGGGCGCTGCGGCTGATCGAGGCCGGGCTCGAGCGGCTCGCGCAAAGATGGCCCACGCTTGCCACCTGGTCGATGCAGGGCCTGCACGCGACCCTGATGCGGCGGCAGGCGGACCGCGCTTCGGTGCTGCGCGCGGTGGCGCTGCACACATCGAGCTGGTCGATCGGCACGCTGGAGGTATGGGTGGCGTTGATGGCGCTGGGCCACGGGATCGGGCTGGTGCAGGCCTTCGTGATTGAAAGCTTGGCCATGGCGGCTCGGAGCGCGGGCTTCGCGGTGCCCGGAGCGGTTGGGGTACAGGAGGGCGGTTTCGTGCTGGTGTGCGGGCTATTTGGTGTGCCGGCGGAGACCGCGCTTGCGCTCTCCGTGCTCAAACGGTTGCGCGAAGTGCTGATCGCGGCACCGGCACTGCTTGCGCGGTGAGGCTCGCTACTCCTTCAGGACGCTTGCCAGTTTCATGGCAATCCCGGTGGAGCCGGTTACTTTCAGTTTGCCGGTCATGAACGCCATTGTCGGATCGAGCGTGCCGTGCAGGATAGCCGCGAGATTTTCCGCGGTGATGATCAGCGTGCAGTCGGCATCGGCGTCATCATGGGTCAGGGTTGCTGGTAACTTTGTGCCATCGACGAACAGGTGGTCGGAGCCGAAATCGAATTTTACGGTCGCGTCGAGCGCACTGAAATCGGCAAGGCGCGGACTCAAGGCAGCTTCGATATCTGCGACACTCATCTGAACCGCGCTCCCTATTCGTTACCAGTAAGGCTATGCGGCATCATCCAGCGTGTAAACCGATGGGATTTCTTGTTTGGCCGACATGTTTTTGACCGGGGGGGCCATTCTGCAAAATGGCGCATGGCTGGAAGGTCATGCTGTGCTGGTGGATCGCGGGCGGATTGTCGCGATCCTGCCAGACTCGGCAAGCGTGTTGGGCGCACGCGCAAAACTGCCGCAGGGCAGCTTGCTCGCGCCCGGTCTGGTCGATGTGCAGGTGAATGGCGGCGGCGGCATCCTGTTCAATGACGCGCCAAGCTTCGAAGCCGCGCGCCAGATTGCCCGGGCGCATAGGCGCTTGGGCACAACGGCCATTCTGCCGACTCTGATCACCGATACGCGGGCGGTTTTTGCCGAGGCGGCCGCGCGTGCCGAGATCGGCGAAGGCGTGATCGGCATTCACTTCGAAGGGCCGTTCCTGAGCCAGGCGCGGCCGGGCGTACACCAGGCAACCCTCATCCGGCGGCCGGACGAGAACGATCTTGCTTGCCTGGAGGCGCTGGCGGCACGGCTTGGCGGCCCTGTTCTGCTGACGCTGGCGCCCGAAACGGTTGAGGGTGCCGTGCTGCGCCGCTTGCGGGCAGCGGGGATCCTGCTGTCGGCCGGGCATAGCGCCGCCGATTTCGAGCGCTGCGAGGCAGCCATCGCCGACGGCGTCTCTGGCTTCACCCATCTGTTCAATGCGATGCCGCCAATGGCCGCCCGAGCGCCCGGCATCGCAGCGGCCGCGCTGCTGAACCCGACCACCTGGTGCGGGGTGATTGCCGATGGCATCCACATACATCCGGCCATGCTGCGCTTGCTGCTGGCGAACCGCCCAGGAAAGGTCATGCTCGTATCCGATGCGATGGCGCCGGCAGGGACCGACGATGCGGTGTTCCAGTTGCAGGGGCGCACCGTCTTTCGCCGGGAGGGACGGCTGGTGACCGCGGACGGGACGCTCGCCGGGGCGGATCTCTGTTTGATGGAGGCGGTGCGCCGCGCGGTCCGGTTGATGGGGGTGAATGTTGGCCAGGCGCTGGGAATGGCGAGCGAGGTGCCGGCGGCATTTTTGGGCATTGGTGACCGGCTGGGTCGGATCGCGCCGGGCTGCCGGGCCGACATGGTACTGCTGACCGAGGATCTTTCCGTGATTGGTACATGGCTTCACGGTGCATGGCAGGGTGAGCCGATCTTTGAGGAGGGCAGGGGCGATGGGCGAGGCTGAGATCGCGCGTTTCTCAACCTACGTGGCCACGCTCGGCCGCGGGCCGGGGCGATCGCGTGCGCTAACCCGCGCGGAGGCGGCCGATGCGATGGCTATGCTGCTGGCCGGGGCGGCGGACCCCATGCAGGTGGGCGCCTTCCTGATGCTGCTGCGCTACCGTGGTGAAGATCCGGTCGAGATTGCCGGTTTGGTCGAGGGTGCCCGTGCCGCAACGCGCGTGGCAGCGCGGGTGGCGATCGACTGGCCCTCCTACGGCGCCGGGCGCACGCGCGGCGCGCCCTGGTTTCTGCTTTCGGCGCTCGCTTTGGCGGCGTCGGGATTTCCGGTGCTCATGCACGGCACGAACGAATTTTCCGGTGGGATGCCGGTGGCGGAGGGGCTTTCGGCCCTCGGCTTACCCGCCTGTGCCTCGGTTGAGGCGGCGCGGCGCTTGTTGGCGCAGACAGGGTTCGCCTACCTGCCGATTGGCGTGTTGTGCCCGCCGATCGAAAGGCTTCTTGGCGCGCGGCGCCTGCTGGGGCTGCGTTCGCCGATCAACACTATGGCGCGGCTGCTGGACCCTGCGGACGCACAAGCCAGCGTGGATGGCGTGTTCCATCCGCCCTATATAGAGACGCATCTCGCGGCGGCTGAGCTTGTGGGCCATCGGCGGCTGCTGGTGCTGAAGGGTGGCGGCGGCGAGGCGGAACGCAATCCGCGGCGCGCCATGCCCGTGCATCTTTGGGTCGCCGGGGAGGGGCGTTCGGAGCATGTGCTGCCTGCATTGACGGGCGGCGAGGCGGAGTCGGGCGCGCCGGATTTCGCGGCGCTTTGGCGCGGGGAGGTGCGGCATAATGAGACCGAGGCGAGAATCGCCGGCACGATCGCGCTTGGTTTGCTGGCGATGGGACAAGGCGGGGACACGCAAGCATGGCAGATCTGGCACGACCGGAGAGGCTTTGCGGGTGCGTTGACGCGGCGCGCTTGATAGACTTTGGTAGGGGTAAGGAGGGGTGAGATGAGCTTTGTTGTCGCCGCCAAGCGAGCCGCACAGGCAGCCGTGCCGCCGGCCTTGTTTCTCGCCTTGACCGGCTATTTCTGCTGGAACGCGACGCGCGGGGAACACGGCCTCACCGCCTATGCGCAGCGCGAAAAGCAGCTTGTGGCCGCGCAAGCGGAATTCAAAGCGGCCGATGCGGAACACGATTCTTGGGAGAATCGCGTGGCCGGGCTGCGCGCCAACCATATTGATCCCGATACGCTGGATGAGCGGGCGCGGGCGATGCTGAACCTGGCCGACCCGGCGGATATCGTTGTTCCCTACGGGCAGAAGAGTAAATTGTTTTAGGAAACAAACAGAAAGAATGTTCTTTTCTGGAGAAAAGAACCAAAGGACTTTTATTTCTGCGCTAGCGGATAGATGCCGGTCATGGCCGGTAACTTACCGTTTGCACCGGGAACGAGAGTCTTTTGGTTCTTTTCTGCAGAAGAGAACACACTTCCCCTGCACCTTTTTCTCCTGAGGCCTTCCCATGCAACATGATCTCCTCAAAGCCTGGCGCGACATGCTGCTGATCCGCCGCTTCGAGGAGCGGGCCGGCCAGCTTTACGGCATGGGGCTGATCGGCGGATTTTGCCATCTCTATATCGGCCAGGAAGCCGTGGTGGTGGGCGTGCAGATGGCGCTGCAACAGGGGGACCAGGTGATCACCTCCTACCGCGACCATGGCCATATGCTGGCGACCGGTATGGACCCGAAGGGCGTGATGGCGGAACTGACAGGGCGCGCCACCGGGTATTCGAAAGGCAAGGGCGGCAGCATGCATATGTTCAGCCGCGAGAAGAATTTTTTTGGCGGCCATGGGATCGTCGGCGCGCAGGTCAGCCTCGGCACTGGCCTTGCCTTCAGCAATCACTATCGCGGCAATCCGTTCGTTGCGGTAACATATATGGGTGAGGGCGCCTCGAATCAGGGGCAGGTTTTTGAAAGTTTCAATTTATCCGCGCTGATGAAACTTCCTTGCGTGTATGTAGTTGAAAACAATCGATACGGCATGGGCACCAGCGTGGAGCGCGCCTCCGCGTCGCATGATCTGTCGCAGAACGGCGCGCCCTGGGGCATTCCCGGCATGCAGGTGGATGGGATGGATGTGCTGGCGGTACGAGATGCCGCGGCGATTGCGGTGGCACATTGCAGGGAGGGCAAGGGGCCGTATCTGCTCGAGATGAAAACCTATCGGTACCGCGGCCATTCCATGTCCGACCCGGCGAAATACCGCACACGGGAAGAGGTGCAGGCAATGCGCGAGCAGCACGACCCGCTCACCGGCGCGCGGGCGCGGTTGCTGGAGCTTAGCGTGCCAGAAGCGGCGCTGAAACAGATCGAGGACGAGACGAAAGCGGTGATCCAGGAGGCCGCGGATTTCGCGCAGTCGAGCCCTGAGCCGGACGCCTGCGAGCTCTGGACTGATATTCTGCTGGAGGCATGAGAGCATGACTGAGGTGCTGATGCCTGCGCTCTCGCCGACCATGACAGAGGGCAAGCTCGCGCGCTGGCTGAAGAAGGTGGGCGACGATGTGCAGGCGGGCGACGTGATCGCCGAGATCGAAACCGACAAGGCGACGATGGAGGTGGAGGCGGTCGATGAAGGCAGGATCACGCAAATTTTGGTGGAGGAAGGCACCGATGGCGTAGCCGTGAATACGCCGATCGCCGTGCTTTCCAACGGTGCGAACGGCTCGGCAGAGTCGCCGCCGCCGGCGAAAGCGGTGGCGTCTGAAGCGCGCTGCACGCCGGCGGCGAAGGCGCCCCCGGGCTTGGATGTGGATGGCAAGGCGCCGGCGCGTGACAAAAATTGGGGCGATACGAAAACCATCACGGTGCGCGAGGCCTTGCGCGATGCGATGGCAGCCGAGATGCGGGCCAATCCGGATGTATTCCTGATGGGCGAGGAGGTCGCGCAATACCAAGGCGCCTACAAGATTTCGCAAGGCCTGCTCGACGAGTTCGGGCCGAAGCGGGTGGTTGACACGCCGATTACCGAGCACGGATTTACCGGGATGGCGGTAGGTGCCGCGATGAACGGGCTGCGGCCGATCGTGGAGTTCATGACCTTCAACTTCGCCATGCAGGCGATCGACCAGATCATCAATTCGGCAGCGAAAACGCTTTATATGTCGGGCGGTCAGATGGGCTGCCCGATCGTGTTTCGTGGGCCGAATGGGGCGGCGGCACGGGTGGCGGCGCAGCACAGCCAGGATTATGCGAGCTGGTATGCGCATTGCCCGGGCCTGAAAGTGATTGCGCCGTATTCGGCTGCGGATGCGAAAGGACTTTTGCGAGCGGCCATTCGCGATCCGAACCCGGTGATTTTTCTCGAGAATGAAATCCTTTACGGCCAAAGTTTCGAGTGCCCGACGGATGAGGATTTTATGCTGCCGATCGGTCGCGCGAAGATCGAACGCGCCGGCACAGACGTGACGATCGTTGCTTATTCGATCGAGGTGGGGGTGGCGCTGGCGGCTGCGCAGGCGCTGGCGGCAGCGGGCATCGAGGCGGAGGTCATCAATCTGCGCACGTTGCGGCCTCTGGATATCGGCACCATCGTCGAAAGCGTGAAGAAAACAAACCGGCTGGTGACGGTTGAGGAAGGCTGGCCCTATGCCGGCATCGGCGCCGAAATCGTGATGCAGGTGATCGAACACGCCTTCGATTGGCTGGATGCGCCGCCCGTCCGCGTGACGGGCTTGGATGTGCCGCTGCCCTACGCCGCGAACCTTGAAAAACTGGCGCTTCCCCGGGCCGATTGGGTGGTATCCGCGGTGAAGAAGATCATCAATCTATGAGCTATGACAAAGGAACAGTCTTTCTTCTTGAAAGAAAGAAGCAAAGAACTTTTGTTTCTTTGATCTGGGAGAACGGACTTGGCCACTAATATCTTGATGCCGGCTCTGTCGCCGACGATGACGGAGGGGACGCTGGCGCGCTGGCTGAAGAAAGAGGGCGAGACGATCAAGGCCGGCGATGTGATCGCCGAAATCGAAACCGACAAGGCCACAATGGAAGTGGAGGCGGTCGATGAGGGCGTGCTCGGCAAGATCCTGGTGGCGGATGGCACGGCTGGCGTGAAAGTGAACGATCCGATCGCCGTGCTGGTGGCGGAGGGTGAGGCAGTCGGCGCACAGCCGGTGAAACCGGCGCCGCAGCAGGAGGCCGGGGAGACGGCGGCGCCGGTGCCGAGTGCCCCCCCGAAGCCGGTAGCGGTAGCCCCGGTGACAAATGGACACGATGCGGGCGAGCGGATTTTTGCTTCGCCGCTGGCGCGGCGGATGGCCAAGCAGGCGGGCTTGTCGCTGGGCGCGATCAAGGGATCGGGGCCGAATGGCCGGATCTTGCGCGCCGATATCGAGGCAACGCAAACGTCACGCGCACCTGTTGCACCTGCGGTTGCTCCTTTTGCTAGCCAACCCGCTCCGGCCCCTGTCGCCGCCAAGCCGTCGCCTATCCCGCCCCCGACGGCGTCATTCGGAGCGCCTGGCAAGACAACACCGCTGAGCAACGTGAAGCGAGTGACGGCACGGCGGCTGACAGAAGCCAAGCAGACAGTGCCGCATTTTTATGTGAGCATCGACGTGCAGCTTGATGCGCTGCTGAAATTGCGCGCGGAGCTGAATGCGCGCTCGCCGATAGAAGGTTTTGGGGCCTTCAAGCTTTCGGTGAACGATCTGCTGATCAAGGCCTGCGCGGTTACCTTGCGCCGCGTGCCGAAGGTGAATGCGAGTTTTACCGAGGAGGGTGTTTTTCAGTATGACGACGTCAATATCTCGGTGGCGGTGTCGATCCCGGATGGCTTGATCACGCCAATCATCCGCAAGGCCGACCAGAAAGGGCTGCCTGCCATCAGCAACGAAGCGAAGGGGCTGATCGAGAGGGCGAAGGCGGGGAAGCTGAAGCCCGATGAGTACCAGGGAGGCAGTTTTTCGATTTCCAACATGGGCATGTTTGGCGTGCGGGATTTCGCGGCAATCATCAATCCGCCGCAAGGAGCTATCCTGGCGGTCGCAGCCGGCGAACAGCGGCCGGTGGTGAAGGATGGCGCGCTGGCGGTGGCGACGGTGATGAGCGTGACGCTTTCGGTGGATCATCGGGTGATCGATGGCGCGCTGGCGGCGGAATGGGTTTCGGTGTTTAAATCGGTGGTGCAGGACCCGCTGAGCCTGCTGCTGTGAGCGGCGCGGACACGTTCTGCTTGCGGGATGCAGTAGAGACCGACGCCGCGGACATCGCGCGCCTGGTTCATGCGCTCGCGATTTATGAGAAATTGGCGGACAAGGCAGTGGGCACGGCGGCGGATTTCCGCACCCAGTTGTTTGGTGCGCGGCCTTACGCCCATGCGATGATTGCCGAGGTGGAAGGCCGCGTGGTGGGGCTTGCGATCTGGTTTTATAATTTCTCGACCTTCCAGGCGCGCCCCGGGCTTTACGTCGAGGATGTGTTTGTCGAGCCGGAATATCGGGGGTTGGGGATCGGGCGTGCCTTCTTCCGGGTCATGGCGCAGCGCGCGCTGGCCGAAGGGTGTATGCGGATGGAATGGTCCGTGCTGGACTGGAACAAACCGGCCATCAAATTTTATCGCGGGATGGGGGCGGTGCCCATGGATGAATGGACAGTCCAACGGCTCTATGATCCGGAGATGCGTGTGCTAGCCGGAGAGGGTTGAATGGCCGAGGAAGAGTTTGATCTTGTTGTCGTGGGCGGTGGGCCGGGCGGTTACGTGGCGGCCATTCGCGCGGCGCAACTCGGGATGAAGACGGCTGTGGTGGAGCGCGAGCATCTGGGGGGCATTTGTCTGAACTGGGGATGCATTCCCACTAAGGCGCTGCTGAGAAGTTCGGAAATTAACCATCTGCTCGCGCATCTGGGGGAATTCGGGTTTGCGGCTGACAATATCCGCTACGATTTGGGCAAGGTGGTTAATCGGTCGCGTGCCGTGGCCAAGCAGCTGGCTTCGGGTGTGGGCCATCTGCTGAAGAAGAATAAAGTGAAGGTGTTCGATGGTCACGGCAAGCTTGCCGGACCGCACAGGCTTGACATCAGCAAGGACGCAAAGCTAGTTGCGAGCGTGCGTGCTCCGCACATCATTCTCGCGACAGGCGCGCGCGCTCGCCAGTTGCCTGGGCTGGAGAGCGATGGCCACCTCATCTGGTCCTACAAGGATGCGATGGTGCCGAAAACGATGCCGAAGACGCTACTGGTGATTGGCTCCGGCGCTATCGGCATCGAGTTCGCGAGTTTTTATCGCAACATGGGCGCTGAGGTGACGGTGGTGGAGGTGCTGGACCGCATTTTGCCAGTGGAGGATTCGGAGATCTCGGCTTTTGCGCAAAAGGCATTTGAGAAGCAGGGGATCAAGATTCTGCTGGATGCCAAGGTGAGTGGCGCGCAAAAATCCGCCGACAGCATTGCCGTCACCATCGAGGCTGCGGCTGCCGCGCAGACCTTGACGGTGGACCGGGTGATTTCCGCGGCCGGTATCGTCGGCAATGTGGAGGATCTGGGGCTAACGGGCACCAAGATCGTTGTCGAGAAAACGCATTTGAAAATCGACGAATTTTGCCGCACCGGCGAACCTGGCGTTTACGCGATCGGCGATCTGGCGGGCGCCCCATGGCTTGCTCATAAGGCGAGCCATGAGGGGGTACTCTGCGTGGAAAAAATCGCTGGCATGGATGTGCACACGATCGACTGGACAAATATTCCGGGATGCACCTATTGCCGGCCGCAGATCGCCTCCGTGGGGCTTACTGAAGCGCGTGCGAAATCCGTGGGGCACGAAGTAAGGATTGGGCGTTTCCCGTTCATCGGCAACGGCAAGGCGATCGCCATGGGCGAGCCCGAGGGCATGGTGAAGGTGGTTTTCGACGCGCGAACGGGCGAGCTTCTGGGCGCGCACATGATCGGTGCCGAGGTGACCGAGATGATCCAGGGTTTTGCCATCGCGCGCACCTTGGAGACAACGGAAGCGGATTTGATGCACACCGTGTTTCCGCACCCGACGGTGAGCGAGACGATGCACGAGGCGGTGCTAGACGCGTATGGGCGGGCGATCCATTTTTGATGTGGCTTGCAAGCGATGCGCCGCGCGGGGTGGCACATCCTACGGGCTCATGCCTTAAAGCGGTTCTCCCGATGCCACGCCAGAAAGTGAGGATGTGGTCGGTCGGTTTCTCGTAGTGGACCGATGACTGACCCCGTCCGATTGATAATGCTAGCTGCGGCTTCGGGGTCATTTATGTGTCGCGAGACAAGAAGTTTCAGATCGTCAGAAATACTTATCAAACCTCGATCGAACATCCAATGAGCTGTTCCGGAAAGCGCCAGCCCATTAGTCACTGTATCTGGACCGTTTGCCTCAACGGACCTTATATGCGCTGCCTCCACTTCTGGCCGCCCGCCTCCGTTGATGAGCTTTAATCCGGATACGGCGCAGCGCGAGCCATATGCCCGCAGAACAACCTGGCGGAAGACCCGATCTCGCATCAGGCGTGAAGTTAAGACTTCAGCACGGACACGATCCTGCTCATACTCGAAGCCGGCTTGATCCTCTCGCAGGCCAAGCTGCGCGGAAGGCGCATCTATTCGAGGTGGCAGGATCAAATTTTCGGTAAGTCCGATCTCTACTATTCGCCGAAAATCCGCTGGAGAAAGTGGACGCACGGACGATTGGGCACGGCCGGAAATCCGTCCGAGTTGGTTCAGCACGCCACTCTCTATCACTCCATCCGGTCCATTGAAGGGAATAGGGTTAGCAAAATCCAGGTAACTCCCGGGCTGAATGATTGCGAAATACATACCTGGCGTTGTCGGGTCCAAGACGATCTCTTGAACCTTTGCCACGGCAAAGTAGCCACGCGTCGCTATGACTTTCCTAGGCTCATAAAAGATAATCCAATCATCGAGGCAGGCCTGTGCGCGATCCAGATACTGCGAGGGGAATTGATACCTTTCGGCAGGGCTGTCATCGTAGATCGAATCAAAGCGGTAAACGAATAAGCCAAATGCCAAAGCCGTTTGATCCTATTCCAAAGTCTGCCCTCTTGGAGAAGTTTACCTGTGGAACGTCGACGATACATGCAATTATGTTATGATACAAGAATAAAATGGTCGATCACATAGCCTATCTGCCAATCTGAGTGTGGTACACTGGTTAACGATTCTGGGGCGGTGGCGAAAGTTCAAGGAGGGCGGCGCTTCCTCGCATTCCAGCTTCCCGCAAGCCGCGCAAACTCGCCGCCGCATCTCGCTTGGCCAATCGCTTCCCCATAGCATCCCGCACCAAACCATGATGCGCATAAACCGGCACCGGCCAGCCCATCAGGTGCTGCAATAGCCGGTGCACATGGGTTGCTTCGAAAAGATCTTCGCCGCGAGTGACAAGCGTGACGCCTTGGGCCGCGTCGTCATGAGTTACACACAAATGGTAGCTGGCTGGTACATCGCGGCGGCCTAGTATTAGGTCGCCGAATAGCTCGGGGCGTGCCAGGACGTGCCCGACCCCCTCTTCGGCAAAATATAGCTTTGGCGCTCCCTCCATCGCCCGCCCCATGTCGAGCCGCCACGCATGGGGCGCGCCGGCTGCGATCCGCGCCACCTGGTCATCCGCGCTCAGCCGGCGGCAGGTGCCGGGATAGAGGGGTGTGCCGTCCGGCCCATGCGGCGCGGATGCGGACGCGGCCACCTCGCGCCGGATTTCCGCACGGCTACAAAAACACGGATATACCAGCTCGCGCGCGGCCAAACCCTGCAGGCAAGCGCGGTACAGGGCCAATCGGCGGGACTGGAACAGCACCTCGCCGTCCCAGTCGATGCCCAGCCAGGCCAGATCCTCGAAAATCGCGTCGGCGTATTCGGGGCGGCAGCGCCCAGGATCGATGTCCTCGATCCGCAGCAAAAAACGCCCCCCGGCTGCCCGCGCCCTTTGCCACCCGACCCAGGCGGAATAGGCGTGGCCCAGGTGCAAAAGGCCTGTCGGGCTGGGCGCAAAACGGCACACCAGGGACTGTGCAGGCGGGGTCGCCTCCGCCCTGGCCCCTCCAGCATCGCTCAGCAAAGCCATGACAAGAAAATGAAAGTCACCCCCTCAGCTTGCGACACCCGAATGCCTTTGCCATAACCGGGACGGTTTTGGCGGCGCATCTCATACCTGCGACTCGCGCAGTAACGCGGGTAACCGGGCGCCTCCACAGGAAGGAGCGCGTTTTGCCGGACGGCGGTCTGCACTACCCAGCCTTGGTCCTGAACGCGGATTTCCGTCCGCTCTCCTATTTCCCGCTCTCCGTGTGGTCGTGGCAGGACGCGATCAAGGCCGTATTTCTTGACCGTGTTTCGGTGCTGTCGGAATACGATTTTGCCGTGCATTCACCGAGTCAGGCTATCCGCCTGCCGAGCGTAATCGCGCTAAAGGATTATATTCCAAGCGCCAGAAAACCGGCCTTTACCCGGTTCAACGTGTTCCTGCGCGATGCTTTCAGCTGCCAGTATTGCGGTGAGCGTTTCCCTACGCACGAACTTACCTTCGATCACGTGATCCCGCGCTCGCGCGGTGGACGCACCACCTGGGAAAACGTCGTCACCGCCTGCGCCTGCTGCAATCTGCGCAAGGGCAGCAAGCTGCCGCGCGAGTGCCACATGCACCCCCGCCAGCGTCCGGCCCAGCCCTCCACCTGGGAATTGCAAGATAATGGGCGAGCCTTTCCGCCCAACTACCTGCATGCCAGCTGGCGCGACTATCTCTACTGGGACAGCGAGCTGGAAAGCTGAGCCAGACAGAGGCTGCGCCAGCCGATCTGCTAACGGTAGCTGGCCTCGCGGCCATCGCTTGTTTGTCCGGAGTGTTCTTGCATGAGGCCGGTGGGCATGGCGGGGCCTGCCTCTTACTGGGCGGCCACATCACCACGCTCGGCGCCTATTATATGGAATGCGATACGCGCGGCCTGTCCGGCTGGGCGGCGCGGGCTGTCGCCGGCGCGGGCAATTCGGTGAACCTGTTGGTTGGCCTCGCTGCCCTTGCCGCGTTCCGTCTGATCCCGACCTGCAAACCAGGGGCAAAACTGTTCCTTTGGTTGTTTGGCGCAGATAACGGCATGACCTGGGCGGGCTACTATCTGTTCTCCGGCGCGTCAGGGATTGGGGACTGGGGCGGGGCACAAGATGCGGTATTTGCTGGTGTAAAGCCGGTCTGGATGTGGCGGGTGCCGCTTACCTGCTGTGGTGCAATCCTGTACCTGAGTGTCTTGCGGGTGATGGCGCGAACGCTGGCAGGGCTCGTTGGCGGCACGGAAGGCGGCAAGCGCCTGGGCCGTGCAATTACCGTCACCGCCTATGTCACGGGCGGCCTTCTTGCGGTGCTGATAGGGCTGCTGAACCCGGTTGGTATCGCTGTTACCGTCGCCTCGGCCGCAGCGTCGTCGTTCGGCGGCACCGCTGGCTATTTGGGCCTATTTCGCTGGTTGCCTCTTGATGGACGGATACGCACGCTTGTGCTGCGGCGAAACTGGGCTGTGATTGGCGCGGCACTGTGTGTGGCTTCGCTCTATGCGGTGGTTTTGGGACCTTCGGTCCGTTTTCAGTGATTGGAGCGGTTTTTGCTCCCGACGAGCGCCGCACCCGTGGGCGGTTACGCTCTGAGGTGGTCGGGGATGGCGAGGCCGAGCCGGTTGGGCACGTCCCAGATTTCGCGGGAGCGGCGGACGATGGAGAAACCGGCCTTTTGGTATGTGGGCAGTGCGCGGGGGTGGTCGGCCGTGCACGTATTCACCGTGACCACACTTGGGCGATGCGACCATGCGGTGACGATGGCGGCCTGCAGCAGGGCACGACCGATCCCCTGGCCGATCGCCTGCGGCACCAGGCCGAAATAGGCAATGTTGACGGTGGTTACCGGCCGCGCATCCAGTTCGAAAAAGCCGATCGCCTCCCCGCCGCGATACAGCACATGCACGGAGACGCCAGGGGCGGCCAGTAGCGCCGCAAGTTCCGAATCGGGCATCGTGCGCCGCAGCCACCATACCCAGGGCGCACCTACCGTGTTGTAAAGATCCCGATAGAGCCCGACGGTGGGGTTAGTGATTCTCACCAGCCTGATGTCGTCCGGCAAGGCGATGGTGCTGTCCGCCGGGCGCATGTCCTGCCTCAGGAAAGTGACGGTCACGACGATGCGGGTCGTCGCGTGCTCCGCGAAACGGCGTGAGGGCCGGGGCGGATCGGCGTAATGGCCGACCCCCGACAATCTATCTTCAGCCATACAGGTCTTCAGTCATCGAGGAAGCTGCGGAGTTTCCGGCTCCTGCTCGGGTGTTTTAATTTGCGCAGCGCCTTGGCCTCGATCTGCCGGATACGTTCGCGCGTCACGTTGAATTGCTGGCCGACCTCTTCCAGCGTGTGGTCGGTATTCATGCCGATGCCGAATCGCATGCGCAGCACGCGTTCTTCGCGCGGGGTGAGGCTGCTGAGCACCCGCGTCGTGGCCTCGCGCAGATTTGCCTGAATGGCCGCGTCCAGCGGGATAACGGCGCCTTTATCCTCGATGAAGTCGCCGAGATGGCTATCCTCTTCGTCGCCGATAGGAGTTTCGAGGGAGATCGGCTCCTTGGCGATTTTTAGAACCTTGCGCACCTTTTCCAGGGGCATGCCGAGCTTTTCGGCAAGTTCTTCCGGGGCGGGCTCGCGGCCGATTTCATGCAGCATCTGGCGGCTGGTGCGCACCAGCTTGTTGATCGTTTCGATCATATGCACGGGGATGCGGATGGTGCGAGCCTGGTCGGCGATGCTGCGGGTGATCGCCTGGCGGATCCACCAGGTGGCGTAAGTGGAGAATTTATAGCCGCGGCGATACTCGAATTTATCGACGGCCTTCATCAGGCCGATATTGCCCTCCTGGATCAGATCGAGGAATTGCAGGCCGCGATTGGTGTATTTCTTGGCAATCGAAATCACCAGCCGCAGATTGGCCTCGATCATCTCCTTTTTTGCGCGGGCGGAGTCGCGTTCACCGCGGCTTACCGTGGCATAGACCCGGCGGAACTCGCCGATCGGCAAGCCGGCATCGTTGGCAATGGCGCCGATCTGGCTGCGCACATCGGCCACCTGCCCGAAATGCTTGGCGGCGAAATTCTTCCATGCTTTGCCCGGCAGCCCCGCCACGGTCTCCATCCAGTTAGGATCGAGCTCGTGGCCGCGGTAGCGGGTGAGGAAATCGTCGCGGCTCACCTTGCTGTTCTCGGCAAGGCGCAGCAACTGGCCCTCCAGCCCGTTCAACCGCTGAGTAAGTTGCTTTAACTGTGTGACCAGTTCTTCGATTCGGTTGTTGTGCAGACGCACCTGCTGCACCTTGGCAACCAGCTCCTCGCGCAGCTTCTCATAGGATTTTTCCGAGCGGAGGTTCATTTCCTCGCCGGAGGTCAGGGTCTCCAGCCGCTTGGACTGCATCTTGTGCAGTTTCTTGTACAGCCCTTCGATTTCCTCGAATGTTTCGAGCACTTCCGGCTTCAGTTTCTCCTCGAGCGCCGAAAGGGATAGACCCGCGCCCTCGCCATCGTCCCCATCATCGGCATCGTCGATCGGCGGCGGTTCCGGTGCCTCGCCCTCGGCCTCGCCCGCCGCCTCACCCTCGCTGGCGAGGGCCTCGGCAGCCTCCGCTTCAACGGCGGCGCCGGCGCCTTGCGTTGCCTCCAAGTCGATGATGTCGCGCAGGAGCATGCGGCCGGCCTTCAGCGCATCGTGCCAATTGATGATCGCGCGGAAGGTCAGTGGGCTTTCGCAGAGGCCGCCGATCATCATGTCGCGGCCGGCCTCGATGCGCTTGGCGATGGCGATTTCGCCCTCGCGGGAGAGCAGCTCCACCGAGCCCATCTCTCGCAGATACATGCGCACCGGATCGTCGGTGCGCCCGAGGCTCTCCTCGTCCACATTGCCACCGCCCTCGGGGCTCTCCTCCGCCTCCGCCTCGGCTTTCTCTGGCTTGGCGACCGCCTCGCCATCTTCGTTATCTTCATTCTCGACAACCTGGATGCCCATTTCCGAGAGCATCGACATGATGTCCTCGATCTGTTCGGAGGACATCTGGTCCGGCGGCAGAACGGCATTCAATTCCTCGAAGGTGATGTAGCCACGCTCCCGCCCTTTGGCGATCAGCCGCTTTACCGCGGCGGACTGCACATCCAGTAGCGAGGTCTCGGCGTCCTGCTCGGCGGTCGCGGTTTCGGTGCTTGCGGCCTGTTTGGTTGCCATCACCCAAATACTCCGGAAATCATCTCAATCGTCAGTCGTTCATACATCAGAGCAAACCCGCCCATAAGCAAACCTGCGGCCAACTCGATCAGAAGTTTCGATCAGGAATCGAACGTGTCGTTGCCCTCCAGCTGGTCCTCGGACAATTCGCCGCGGCGCAACCGATCGCGGGCGATGCACAACGCGTTTAGCCGCGCCAAAGCGGCCTCATCGCCTGTCTGTTCGTAGCTGCGCCGGGCAGCTTCCACCGCGTCTTCGAGTCCGTCGCGGTGCATAAGCCCGTAAAAATGCCACCACCCCGCTTCGGCTTCGGCTGGCTGCGAGGTAGGCCGAGCGCAGCTGGGGGTCTGCTCCAGCGCTAGCGACAACTCCGCAGTTAATCCAAGGGCATGGAGGTGGTTCATCAGTCCAGCCGAGTCAAGCATAGCGCCGACGGAATCCGCCGATTGGTCGGCACGTGCGAAAATCGCATCACGCAGGCGCCCCATCTCAGCGGGCAGGTCGAGCGAGCCATAAGCCTCCTCCACGTCGTGCAGCAGGTATGGGTGTTCAACCACGATCGCGGTCAGGGTGCGGGCGCGCAGCGTATTGGCCGCGTCCGCGTGCGGGCTCGGGCGCGGGCCGGTTCGCACGTGCGGCGCAGCTTGGCGGAATGGGGTGGCACCTGATCGCGCCATGCCGGCGCGGGGCGGCGGCCGCCTGTAGCTAGCAAAAAACCGGTCCAGCAGGGCCCGGCGGTATTCCGAGGCGAGTGTTCGGTCCTGGATGCGGGCTGCTGCACCGATCAGGCGGTTGCGGAACGCGGCGCGCTGCTCGGGCGTCTGGTCGCCGCCCGCGCTGCGCAGCAGGTCGAAAAGTGCCTCTTCCAGCGGGCGCGCAGATTGCAGGACGGCCTCAAAAGCCCCGCCGCCGCGGCGGCCCACCAGCGTATCCGGGTCCTCGCCCTCGGGCAGGGTGGCGATACGTATCGTGCGGTCCGGCGCGAGTGAGGGCAGGGCGGCTTCGGCCGCGCGTGCGGCCGCGCGTGCGCCGGCGGCGTCTCCGTCAAAACACAGGATTGGTGCCGGGGATAGCCGCCACAGCTCCTCCAGCTGCTCGGTGGTCAGGGCGGTTCCGAGGGGGGCCACGGCGCCCGCAAAGCCCGCCTGGTGCAGGCCGATCACATCCATATAACCTTCCACCGCCACCACGGCCGCGCCACGACGGCTGGCCTCCCGCGCAAGATGCAGGCCGAACAAAGTACGGCGCTTGGAGAACACCAGCGTTTCCGGGCCGTTCACGTATTTCGGCTGGCCGTCACCCATCGTGCGCCCGCCAAAGCTGATCATCCGGCCCGTCCGGTCACGGATCGGGAACATCACCCGGTTGAAAAAAAGCTCGCCGCGGATTTCGCCATCTTCGCCGGCGAGCAGCAGCCCGGCTTCCAAGAGCTGCATCTGGGTGACGCCGCCATCGCCTAGCGCAGCCGCAAGGGCACCCCGACCCTCCCCGGACCAGCCGAGACCGAACCGGGCCACGGTCTCGTCGGTCAGGCCCCGCTGCCGCAGATAGGCAAACGCGACGGCGCCCGCAGGGGCATGGAGCAGCTTTTCGTAATGTCGCCTTGCCGCATCCAGCACATCATGCAGGTCCAGCCGCTGGCGCTCGGCCGCCTCGGCGCTGGCACTTGGTTTCGGCACGTCCAGCCCCGCTTCGGCGGCCAGCAACCCTACCGCTTCCATGAAGCTCGCGCCCTGCGTCTGCATGACGAATCCGATCGCATCGCCATGCGCGCCGCAGCCGAAACAATGATATCCATCGTCGTAGACGTAAAAACTTGGTGTCTTTTCGTTATGAAACGGGCAGCACCCCTTCATCTGCCGCCCCGACCGCGACAGTTTCATCCGCCGCGAGACGATCGCGGCCAAGGGCGTGCGCGCCCTGAGCTCCTCGAGAAACGAGTCAGGCAATTTCACGGCGTCTGCCTTTGGACAGAGGTGCTTGGCTGAGGAACGAGCATGGTCTTTTCTGAAAAAAAGAACACGCTTTAGCGCCTTTCTGCCGGCGGTGTCTCAGCCAAGCCGCGACTTTACCATCGGGCCGGCCTTGCCCATGTCTAGCGCGGCGCCGTGTTTTGCCTTGAGCGCCGCCACTACCTTGCCCATGTCTTTCACGCTGGTCGCGCCCGTTTCGGCGATGGCCACCTCGACCGCCGCCGCCATGGCAGCCTCGTCCATCTGCTGCGGCAGGAAGGATTCGATCACCGCGATCTCGGCCTCCTCCTTCGCCGCCAGCTCAGGCCGCTTCCCCTGCGCATAAAGCTCGGCGGCCTCGCGGCGCTGCTTGATCATGCCGCGCAACATCGCGATGATCTCCTCGTCGGGTACCGGATCGCCGCCCTTGGGGCGCGCCGCGATATCGATATCCTTGAGCTTTGCCATCACCATGCGCAATGTGGAGGTGCGCGGGGCATCGCCGGCTCGCATGGAGATTTTGACTTCGTCGGTAAAACGTTGGCGGAGGGTCATGTCAGTTCCAGTTTTCAGGCGCCCAACAAGGCGTCCGCGCCTTCGGCGGTCAGGTCGGCCAGTGTACACTCCTCCAGCACGGATGCCACCGCGTCGCGCGCACGCCGCATGAGCGACCGCAGCCGGCAACTCGTCACGTCAACGCAATCGTCGCAGGCGCGGAAGGCGGTGGCGCTCGCGCAAGGCGTCATTGCCAGCGGTCCGTCGATCGCGCGTATCACGTCGGCGGCGGTGATGTCCGCTGGCTGTGCGACCAGCCGGTGCCCGCCGGCGGGGCCCCTGCGGCTCTCCACCAATCCCTGGTCGCGCAACTGAGTCAGGATGGCTTCCAAAAATTTGCGCGGAACATCCGCGGTCTCCGCCAACTCGGCCGCACTGGTCCAGCCATTGCCCTCTTTCAACTCGGCCAGCACCATGGTGGCGCGAACGGCATATTTGGCGCGGCTTGTCAGCACGTTTACCGGTTCCATCGAATTGTGCGGGGCGCGGCCCGGCGGCCGCGCGTCCGGACTGTCTCTTTAGAAGGCCTGTTCACTGTGGCACAACAAGAGCATGCAAACGCGGATGCGGTCGCCGTTATTCATACTATTATGCTAGGAATTAAACCGCGGCGCTGCTAAGTTACGTGGCGTATTTATCGAACCCGCCAGGCTTTGGGCGGCCATGCTTTGGGCGAAGGGAGACAGACCATGAGCACCTTGCAGGTTCAGGATGACGCTGCGCCGCCATCCGGCTCTCGAGCGCCCAGCCTGCCGTTGTTCGCGGAACCTGCAGCTGCGGCACAGGATACCGCCAAAAGGCCGATCGCCGTGATCGGCGCCGGCTTTTCCGGCACCATTGCGACACTCCATCTGATCAAGCGGCTGCCGCCGGACCGTCCGATACTGCTCTGTGAACGGGCGCCGGAATTCGGCCGCGGCGTGGCCTACGCTACCGGCGATCACGACCACCTGCTGAACGTTCGTGCCGCCAATATGAGCGCGCTTGCCGACGAACCATTGCATTTCCAGGATTGGATCCAACGGCGTGTCGCTGGCGGGCAGACGCCGGATGGGCTGCACCGAACCTCGGCCGGGCTGTTCGCCTCGCGCGGCCTTTATGGCCAGTATCTGCGCTCGATCCTCGACTACGCGATGCGGGAGGCCGCCTGTCGGGCCCAACTTCGCCTGTTCCCCGACGAAGTCACCGACGTGGTGCCGCTGGCGCAAGGCGGCTTCGAAATTGTCGGCGCCGGCGGGCAGCGCCTGCCGGTGGAAAGCGTGGTGCTGGCGGTGGGCAATCTGCCGGCGGAGGAAAGCGACGATGCGCGTATCTGCACCTATGCCTGGAGCGAGAAGGCGCGACGCCCCCTCACCTCGGATCTGCCGGTTATGATCGTCGGCACCGGGCTCACCATGGTGGATATCGCAGTGAGCATGCGGCGGCGCAGATTTGGAGGTGGCATTATTGCCCTCTCGCGCGCCGGCCTTTTGCCGGCCCGCCACGCGGTCGCCAAACCTTGGCCGACGCCTGAACTGACGGTCGCGGAACAGGTTTCTGTGCGCGCACTCACTGCACGGCTGCGGGCGGAAATCCGACTTGCCGCAGCGCAGGGCGTCGACTGGCGCGCGGTGATCGATAGCATGCGTCCGGTCACCGCGCGCATTTGGGGGCGGCTGCCGCTCGCCGAACGCAACCGCTTCCTGCGCCACGCGCGGCGTTACTGGGATATCCACCGGCACCGCATGGCGCCGCCCCATGCCGACATGATCGACGCGATGCTGGGCGATGGCAGCCTGCGGATCGCGGCCGGCCGAATTCGCCACATCGAGTCGGGGGTGGAGTCAGTGCGCGTGACCTATGCGCCGAGGGATGGCAGTGGGCTGACAACGATCGAGGTGCAGCGGGTGATCATGGCAAATGGGCTCGAGCACGTGTCGCGCACCCGCGATCCGTTGCTGCAGCGCCTGCTCGACCGCGGCCTGGTGCGCCTGGATAGCCAGGGCCTCGGCATCGACGTCACTGACAGTCTTAATGCCATTCAAGCCAATGGCTCGGTTTCCGGCCATGTCTGGGCGCTCGGCCCGATTGTGCGCGGGGTGTTTTGGGAATGCGTCGCGGTACCGGATATCCGCATCCAGGCGGCGCATGTGGCCGACAGCATCGTGGCGCAAATCAGTGACGATGCGCCCCGCTGGAGTTTCATCATTTAGCAGAACAAAGCATAGCGAAACCGACGGGGCTTGGGCTCGCCTCCCTCCGCCATATGCCTTACGCCTTATTAACCGCCTCTCCGTAACATCCGCGCCATGGCAGACCACGGCGCACCAGCTTCGGAGGATGGCGAAAAGCCCAGGAAAAAGGGCAAGATGCTCCTGATCGCGATCCCCGTTCTGCTAGTCGCGATCGGCGCGGGTGGGTGGTTCAGTGGCGTAATCCCGTCTCTGCTCGGCGCCAGGCCAAAGGTTGCCGGCATCGATAGCTCCAAGCCGGCGGTGGCTGCCGCGGTGCCGCCCGTCTATGTCGATGTGCCGGAAATCATCGCCAATCTGAATGTCTCCGGCAAACGGCCGAGCTACATGAAATTGCACGCGAAGCTGGAGATCGCGACCAAGGCCGACGAAGCGGCGGTGACCGCCGCTATGCCGCGCATACTCGACCTGTTTCAGACCTATCTGCGCGACATGCGGCCAGAGGAATTGCGCGGCTCCGAAGGCAGCTACCGCCTACGGGAAGAACTGATCGATCGCGCAACCACCGCTTCAGCGCCAGCTCACATTACCAATGTGCTCTTCCTTGAAATGATCATCGAATGAGTTCCGAGGACGACGACATGCTCGCGGCGGCCTGGGGCGCCGAACTGGAGGACGAGAGCGAAACTGGCGCCGCCGAAACGATCAAGGTCGAGCCGGCGCGCGTGCTCAATCAGGCCGAAATCGACAGCCTGCTCGGTTTCGGCGATGGGCCGGATGGCGGCGAGACGATCAGCGGCATGCAGCGGATCATCAGCTCCGGGCTGATCTCCTATGAGCGGCTGCCTATGCTCGAGATCGTATTCGACAGGCTGGTGCGCATCATGTCGACATCGTTGCGCAATTTCACCAGCGATAACGTCGAGGTTTCGATCGACAATATCGTTTCGCTGCGATTTGGCGATTACCTCAATTCCATCCCCCTGCCCGCCATGCTTGCCGTGTTCAAGGCCGAGGAGTGGGACAATTACGGGCTTATGGTGATCGACAGCGCGATGATCTACTCGATCGTCGATGTACTGCTTGGCGGCCGCCGCGGCACGGCGGCGATGCGGATCGAGGGCCGCCCGTATACGACGATCGAGCGTAACCTGGTCGAGCGTCTGATCCACGTGGTTTTGGCCGACCTTTCCGCGAGCTTCGATCCGCTCTGCCCAGTCACGTTCCGTTTCGAACGCTTGGAGGTCAATCCGCGCTTCGCGGCGATCTCCCGGCTTTCCAATGCAGCCGTGCTGGGGCGCCTGCGGATCGACATGGAGGATCGGGGCGGCCGGCTGGAGCTGCTGCTGCCCTACGCTACCTTGGAACCGGTGCGGGAATTGTTGCTGCAGCAATTCATGGGCGAGAAATTCGGCCGCGATTCGATCTGGGAGACCCATCTGGCCGAGGAGCTGTGGAGCACGGACATCTCGCTCGACGTCGTGCTGGATGAGCAGGTGATGCGGCTCGTCGATGTCGTCTCGCTGAAGCCCGGGGACCGCATCGTGCTGAACACCACCACTGGGGCCGCCGTGCAGGTGCGCTGCGGCACCGTACGCCTGTTCCAGGCGCATATCGGCCGGCGCAAAAACCACGTTGCCGTGCGGATCGACGGGCCGCTGGAACGCCCTGCCTTGCCGGCCGCCGAAGCATGAGCAGGCGGGGTCGCGGGGTGTTCGCGTGCCGCCATGGGCAGCGTGCGATACGCGCGCCAGTCGCGACCTACGCCCGTGCGAAAAACATCTTTCGCTAACCCGGGCAGCGCAAAATGCTTGGCGCGCAATGGCTTCTTGAGGGCGTTCTGGTCCTGCTTCTGGGGGCGACATTGTTCCACGCCCTCCGGTTGGAACGGGCGCTGGGTGTTCTGAAGCGGGACCGTGCCGTGTTGGAGGAGTTGGTGGAAGGATTCAACGAGAGTTCGCGCCAGGCTGAAACCGGTATCGAGCGGCTGCGCAGTGCGGCTGACGGCGCCGGCCGCCAAATGGCGCGACAGATCGAAACGGCTCAGCGGCTGCGCGACGATCTCTCGTTTTTATCCGATCGCAGCGACAAGCTTGCCGAGCGCCTGGAGGCAGCCGTGCGTGCCGCGCGCATGGCTGCCGACGGCACTGTGCTGCAGAGGGCATTCGTGCCGGCACCGGCACCGGCTCCGATGCCGGTGCCGGCCGGGCCGATGATCGATCAGGGCGCGGTCGCTCTGCCGGCACCGGCGCGTTTGCAGCCGGTCTCCCTTGTCGCCGAGCCTATCCCTGAAGGCGAGCCACGCCTGCGCAGTCAGGCCGAGCGCGATCTGTTGCGCGCCCTGCGCGGAGCGCGCTGACCATGACCTTGCAGCGTATCCGTTTGCTGCCCGCCACCATGGCGACCATCACAGCATTGCTGCTGGTCAAGTCGGCCCTGCTTGTCGAGGCGGTTGCTGGCGAAGCGGCCCCGCAGTCAAAGGCTGAGACGCCGCTTCCAGCACCTGTAGAGCCTGTGAGCAGCACGCCGCCCATAGGCATGCCTGCTCCCGCGCAGGGGTCGGCCCAGCCAGTCTCAGAGGCCGTCAAGCCGCCGGATGTGCCGCCGGTGAGCGAAGCCGAGCGCGCGGTCCTGCTGGACCTTCGGCAACGGCGCGAGGCGCTGGAGGCGCGTGAGAAGGCGATGGATCAGCGCACCGCCGAAATGGCCGCCGCCGACCGCCGCCTGAACGACCGCGTGCAGCAGCTGTCGGCGCTTCAGGCGCGACTCGAATCGCTCGAGGCGGAGCGGGAAAAACACAAGGAAGAGAATTGGACCGGTCTCGTGAAGGTTTACGAGACGATGAAGCCGCGCGACGCGGCCGCCATTTTCGATGCGCTCGATATGCAAATTCTGCTTCAGGTACTCGACCGGATGCAGGATCGGCGCGCGGCGCCCGTCTTGGCCGCCATGCAGCCCGACCGCGCCAGGCTGGCAACTCAGCTTTTGGCCGAAATGCGTTTGCGCGCAGTGACGCCGCAGGAGCCCGCAAGCACTGCAGCGCCCCAACCTCGGACATTGGCGCCCCAACCCCCACCGGAACCGAAAGGCTGAGACCTGCTAATGGCGATCGACAAATCGATGAACGTTCTCATCGTCGATGATTATAAGACGATGCTCAGGATCATCCGCAATCTGCTGAAGCAGATCGACTTCAACAATGTGGAGGAAGCGTCGGACGGCGCGGAGGCGCTGAGCAAGCTGCGCACCGGTAATTTCGGCCTGGTGATCAGCGACTGGAACATGCAGCCAATGACCGGCCTCGAATTGCTTCAAGAGGTGAGGCAGGATTCGAAGCTGAAAGCCCTGCCTTTCATCATGATCACGGCCGAAAGCAAGACGGAAAATGTTGTCGCCGCCAAGCAGGCGGGCGTCTCCAACTATATCGTCAAACCGTTCAATGCCGAGACGCTGAAGGACAAGATCGAGAAAGTGCTTGGGCATGCATGACCTTGCATCGGTGAATAGCCGGCTGGAGCAGCTGCGGCAGCGCTATCCACAGGGTGACGCGGAGATGATCGGCAACATCGTGCGCGCAGTGCTGACTACCATGCGTGGCGATCTGACGGCGAACGAGACCACGCTGCTGGCCGAGATCGAGGAGCTGGCAAGCACGGTTGCCAATGCGCGCGCCGAGATCGCGGCCTTGGGCGCGGACGATATCACGGCCAGCCACATTCCCTCCGCCACCGACGAACTCGATGCCATCGTGGCCCACACGGCGACGGCCACTGACAGCATCCTTGAATGCTGCGAAAAGATCGATACGGTCACGCCGCGCCTTACCCCGGAGGACGCCGAGGTTATGCAGGATGTGGTGACCCGCATTTACGAAGCCTGCAGCTTTCAGGACCTGACTGGACAGCGCATTACCAAGGTGGTCGCGACCCTCAAGACCATCGAAGCCAAGGTTGCGCACATCATCGACGTGTTTCCGCCAGACCCGACGGGGGACCGCGCCGAGGCGGCGGCACAGGCGAGAAAGGATGCGTCTGACGACGTCGCGCCCTCCTTGCTGAATGGCCCGCAACTTCCGGCGAATGCCATGGATCAATCGGATATAGATGCGCTGCTCGCGAGCTTTGATTGAATTTTAGTGCGTTCAATCCGCAAGTGCCCGGGAGCGCGTTTCGACGAGCACTGGGGTTTTGTTTGGCCGCGATCTGCCTCGGTGTGGCGCACGCCCAGGGCCCAACCTTGGGTGGGATGCGCTTTGCCGTGCACGACCATTTCGATCGGCTGGTGGTGCCGCTGCCGCCGGGCGCCGATTTTTCTACCGCCCGGGATGGATCGATCCTAACGCTTCGGATAACCGGCGCGGTGGTTGCCCCCCCGACCACCGCCGCGGGCCAGCGGATGCTCGGTCTTGAAGTCCGGCAAGGTGATGTCCTGATCCATCTGGCCGCGGACGTGCACCCTCATATCTGGCGCATTGACCAGCGGCTTGTCGTGGATTTGCAGGAGGGCGCTATGCCCAACGCCGGGGCAGCGTTAACCGCCTTGCCCAAACACCATGAGGTGCTGCCAGCGCGAAAACTGGCGTCTGGCCCTGGCGGGACGCCAGAGACGGTGAAGCTGTTTCCACTTCTTCCCGTGACTGTCGAAAACCTGGGGGCGACCCAATCTGGTTCTGTTGCACGTGTCATGCCCGGTCCATCCGCTCCCCCGATCGTAGCACGCCCTCTTGCTGCTGCCTTGAGTGGGCCGATGGAGGTTGGGCAGGTCAAGGCTGCTCCGTCCCATGCGGCAGCGATTCTGATGCCACCGGATGCAGGGGACGGCGGGCCCACCCTGGTCGTGCCGTTCGGCCTGGATACGGGTGCCGCGGCATTTCGGCGGGCAGGCGAGGCCCACCTGGTATTCGACGCCCCGGTCTCGCTCGACCTCGGCCAATTGCGGGATGATCCGCTGTTCGGCGGCATGACCGAGCAGCTTCTGCCGGATGGCATCCACCTGGGCATGAAGCTCGCCGCCGGGCTCGAGCTTCGACTTGTGCGTCACCCGGCCAGTTGGGCGGTGACAGTGGTGCATGCCGGGCCGGTGACTGCACCGATCGTCGCGCGCGCCGATGGCGGCGTGGTATCTTTCGTCGCGTCCGCCCCCGGCCGCGTTGTGGTTCTGGATGACGACGTAACCGGCGGAAAGTTGCTTATCGGAACGCAGCGCGCCAGCGGGCAGAGTGTTCCGGCGTCTCATCGCAGCCCGGAATTCGCCCTGCTGCCGACGTGGCAAGGTGTTGCTGTCGTGCCACAGGCCGACAGGATCCTGCTCGCTCCTGTCAGCGATGGATTTCGGCTGGCGGCGACGGATGGGCCGAAATTATCGCCGCAATGGGTCGGCGAGCCCGGGCGCGTTATGACGCGCCGCTTCGATTTCCCCGACCTGCCGCCTTGGGTATTGCAGAACCGCCTGGCGCTCGCACGACGTGACTCTGCGCTCACGCCACGTCTGGCGCGGTTTCCGGCCAGGATGCGAGTGGCGCAGGCGAGTCTAGCGGAAGGGCTGGATGTGGAGGCGCGTGCGGTTGTGCATGTGGCGACCGCCGACGATCCGGCCCGTTCCGACGACGCCGCCGGTCTGGCCGCCATCTCGTCCTGGCTGATCGCCCGCGCCGGGGGTGATATTTTGCCGCTGCCAGAGAATTTCGACCTGTCATCGCTTGGCGATTCGGACGAGGCGCGGTTTTGGCGCGCGCTGCTAACCGCAGGCCAGCCGGATTTCAGCGCGCCGGCGGCCATGCTCGCGGCGACATGGCAACTCCTCCAGCAATATCCGGCCGATTTGCGCCGGCGCATCGTGCCAGTGGTGGGCGAGGTCCTGGACCAGGGAGGGCAGGAGAAGGCGCTCAACACTTTCCTTTCGGTGTTTCCCGATCCCTCACTCGACATCCTCCGCGCCGGCCAGATGAAGCGGCAGGGCAAGATCGACGAGGCGCTTGCATTGCTCGATTCCGTCGCCAGGCGACCGGATCGGCTGATGCGGGCGCACGCCTTGCGTGAGGCGGTGGAGATAAGGTTGGCTTCGGGCAAGATGGATGTGGCCGGCGCGGCTGCGGCACTCGGCAAGCAGTTTTACGCATGGCGCGGTGGGCCGAGCGATCTTGCCTTGCGGCTGCGTGTGGCCGATCTGCGTGCGCAGGCCGGCCAGTGGCGGCCGGCTCTCGCTTTGCTGCGCGAAACCGACGCGCTGTTTGGGGGCGCTCACGCAAGGGTGCACGCGGCTGAGGGACAGATTGTATCGTCATTAATACGAGGCGATTCCGCGGCCAGGCTGAGCGCGTTCGATCTGGTAGCGCTGGCGGGAGAGGCCGCCCCGTTGCTCAGCGCGGCCGACGCAGATGTAACTCTGGCACCGGTGCTGGTGGATAAGCTTTTGGCGCTCGATCTTCCGGAGCGGGCAGAGCCGATCCTCCAACGACTCTTCGAGCATGCTCCCTCGCTTGTGCAAAAGGCCGAGCTAGGCCTCCGCCTGGCCGGGCTCCTGGCTGATCGCAAGGATGTCAAAGCCGCGCTCGCTGTGCTGGACGAATCCAATGATGCGGGACTTGAGAGCCGTTTGGTGACCCAGCGCGGCATGCTGCGCGCCAGGCTTCTGGTCGCCTCAGGGCATGCGTCGGATGCGTTGGGCATTCTTTCCGGCGTGCGTGGCGCCGCGGCGATCGAGCTTCAGGCCAAAATTCTTGAGGATCGAGGGGAGTGGTCGTTGGCCGCGAAGCTTCTCGAATCGCTGCTGACAACGCCGGATTTCGCGGCCCGGCCAGACCAGGCCCAGCGTGAGCTGATCCTGCATCTCGCCAATGACGAGAGCGAAGCTGGCGACATGGCGGCATTGCGCCGCTTGCGTGGCGCACAGGGCAGCCGTTTCGTCTCCGGATCGGGTGCGGAGCTCTTTGCGGTCTTGACCGAAGAGCCAATCCAAGCGGTTGGTGACCTGCCGCGCGCCGGCCGGGAATTGGAAGCGGTGCGGGCGTTGCCGGCCTCTCTGGCAACTCACTAGGAAAGATTTACCGCTGACATAAATATTTTTCTTGCATGGGGGGGGGGGCGACCCTAATTGACGCGTCCCGGCCCAAGGGGGCGAAAGCCCAACAGGTCATCTGCTGGTTTGGGGGTACGTGATGAACGCACTTGCTCAGCTGGGGATGGTCTCGGAGTTCCCGAGCGATTGCCAGAGTGAAGTTGTTTCTTTCCCGGAGCATGGGGAGGAGCGAACGGACTACTTCGTGGAGAAGGACGGCCAGAAATTTGCTGGCACGCATCTTCTCATCGATTTATGGGGAGCTCGGAATCTTGATAAGCCGAGTCTGATCGATCACGCCCTGCGTGAAGGTGCCATCATTGCTGGTGCCACGATACTGCACAGCCATTTTCACCATTTTACGCCTAATGGCGGCGTATCTGGTGTGGTGGTGTTGGCAGAAAGTCATATTTCGATCCATACTTGGCCGGAACGCGATTTCGCGGCGATCGATATTTTTATGTGCGGCGCCTGCGATCCGCACAAGGCGATACCGATCCTTCAGGCCGCGTTCCATCCGGAGCGGATCGATTGCGATGAGCAGCGTCGCGGGCGTGTGGTGTAAGCAGGAAAGTCTGGGCGGAACCGGCATGGTTCCCCCCAGATTTCCCTTAGGTTCCCGATGACGGACATCTGGCTGAATGAAACGCTCTACCCCGACTGGGGTCAGCGCTTTCGCGTAAAGCGCGAACTCGCGCATGTTCAAACTTCTTTCCAGGACATTGTTGTCTTCGAAAGTTTCTCGCATGGGCGGGTGATGGTTCTGGACGGGTGTATCCAGATCACGGAACGCGACGAATTCATTTATCAGGAGATGATCGCGCATGTGCCGTTGCTGGCCCATGGCGACGCGTCGCGCGTATTGATCATTGGGGCAGGCGATGGCGGCGTGCTGCGTCGCGTGCTGCACCATCGTAACGTAGAACGCGCCGTCATGGTGGAAATCGATGGCGAAGTCGTACGCCTGGCGAAGGAATTTTTGCCCGGCATTGCGGCGGGCGCATGGGACGATGCGCGTGCCGAGGTGATCATCGGCGATGGAATCGAGTATGTTCGGAACGCGGTGGACGCGTCGTTCGACGTGATCATCGTGGACAGTACTGATCCGATTGGCGTGGGTGAAGTGCTATTCAGCGACGAATTCTACCGCAACTGCGCTCGTATCCTGTCACCCAAAGGGCTGGTGGTGAACCAGTGCGGGGTGCCGTTCATGCAGGCCGACGAGCTTTCCGAAACCAGCGCGCGGCGCAGCCGCTTTTTCCCGCACGTGTCAGCCTACGTGGCGCCTGTTCCCACCTATGTCGGCGGGCTGATGACACTTGGCATCGCGGCAAAGGAGCCAGCGGCGCTCGCGCGCAGTGTGGCCGAAATACGCGCGCTTGCCGAGCAACAGGACGTGTTGGACACTTGCGGTTACTGGACGCCGGACATTCACGTCGGCAGCTTCAATCTTCCGCCTTATATCGCGAGATATTTGGTGGGATAAGAAAGGAAGAACCTTCGTTTCCGAAGAAAAGAAGCCAATCGCGTCCCGCTCTAGATCACGTAATCCAGCGGCGGCAGGCTCTGGTCCATCGTCAGCGCCGGCAGGGTCGTGTGGCGCACACCCACTGGCCGCGCCGGATTGCCAACCACCGTTGTGTAGGCAGGCACGTTTTCCAGAACAATGCTGCCCGCACCTACCTTGGCGCCTTCGCCCACGGTGATCGCCCCCAGTATCTTGGCGCCCGCGCCGATCAGCACGCCGCGCCTGATCTTGGGATGCCGGTCGCCGCACTGCTTGCCCGTGCCCCCGAGCGTCACCCCTTGCAGCATCGAAACATCGTCGTCGATCACCGCTGTCTCGCCCACCACCACTTCGGTGCCGTGATCGAGAAGGATGCCCTGCCCAAGCCGCGCCGCCGGATGGATATCCACGGCGAACACTTCAGAGGACCGGCTTTGCAGATGGCTTGCTAGATGCACGCGCCCCCGCTTCCACAACCAGTTGCCAAAACGGTAGGCCTGGATCGCCTGGTAGCCTTTGAAAAACAGGAACGGCGTCAGCAAATCGGGGCAGGCCGGATCGCGGTCTCGCACCGCGGTAAGATCCGCCAGGGCAGCGATTTCGATGCCGGGATCGGCCGAGAGCGCCTCACACAACATGCCCTCCAGCGTCCCGATGCTGATGGCGTAGTCGGCAAGCTTGCGGGCCAGCCGGTGGGCCAGGGCATCGCCGAAATTGTCGTGCTGTAGCACCGTGTCGCGAATGCCATCGCCCATCACCCGGTCGTGCTCGATGGCGGATACCGCATCGTCACGCACCGTTTGCCACACATCGCTCGCATAGGCGCTCGGGCGCCTATCCCCGCAAAGGCCTATTTGCGACATTCCGGTGTACCTTCCCTCAACTCGCCCTTAAATGGGCGTTACATGGCGGCATTTTAATCCCCCGCGGAACCCCGCTTGCCGGCCAAGGCCCGTATCGATCGGCAAGCGCACGAAAAACAGTCTTTAGACTCTTTTTTGCAGAAAAGGAGAAATCTTGACTGTCAGGCGGCCCGCCCCGTGGCGCGCTCCATAAAGAACCGTTTCAATTCTGGCATGCGCTGCACGCCACCCAGGCCGAGATCGCGCACGATGCGGACCAACGGGTTGCCGGTGCTGAACAGGCGATCCAGCCCATCCGTCGCCGCCAGCATCGACACATGATCCAGGCGCCGCTGCCGCTGATAGCGAGCCAGCAGATCAGCCGAGCCGATATCCCCGCCTTCGCGGTGCGCCTCGATCACCAGTCGCGCCAGCGCAATTGCGTCCCTAAGCCCGAGATTGAGGCCTTGGCCCGCGATCGGGTGGATGCCGTGCGCCGCGTCGCCCACCACGGCCAGCCGCTCGGCGATCAGGCGGTGGACATACATGGCTGACAGCGGATAGAGCCAGCGCTGACCGACCGGCCGCACCCGGCCTAGATGAGCGCCAAGGCGCACCTGCAACTCCGCCCCGAACGCCGCATCATCCAACGCCATCAAACGCGGCGCCACGTCGCGATGCTCCGTCCATACGATGGCGGACAGATTCTCTCCCTCCTCGCCTCCGGCCATCGGCAGCTGCGCGAACGGCCCCGACGGCAGGAAATGTTCCAGCGCGATCCGCTCATGCGGCCGCTCATGCGCGATGGCGCACACGATCCCGGACTGTCGATAGGCCCAGCGTGCGCCAGTAATTCCCGCCTGCCGGCGCAGGGGAGAATCTCGCCCTTCGGCCGCGATCACCAGCCGGGCTTCAAATGAGTGGCCGCTGTCCAGCGTGATCCGCGCCCCCGCCGCGCTGCGCGATACCTCTGCCCGTGCCGGAGCATGCACGGCTATGCGGCCGCCGCGGTTGAGCCGGGCGTTCAGCGCCACCCGCAGGCTGCGCGCCTCGACCATCCAGCCAAGCGGCTGGCCGCCCAGGTCGGTATGGTCGAAATGCAGGAAGAGAGGTGATGGCGGGCGGCCAACCTGGCCATCCGACACCCTTATTTGTTCGATCGGTCCCGCTTGAAGGGGCAGATTGGCCCAGATGCCGGCCTCGTCCAGTAGCGGGCGCGACCCGGCCGCGATCGCATACGCCCGGCCGTCGAATGCCGGGTGCTCCATCGGCGGCAGCGCAGCCCGATCCACCACAGCCACGCAAAGCCCGGCCTCGGCCAGTCGGCACGCCAATACGCCGCCCACCGGGCCAGCGCCTACGATACATACATCAAAGTCCATTTTCTGCCTTCGATTTGCCAGACCGCCGCCTGAAAAGCTGCCTAAAACATAGGCATACCGCCAAGTCACGCGCGGGTTCATTTCGTTCCAGTCGCGGCACGCTTCTTGTAAGCCCCACCGCCTGCCGCGTCCTGGCGTCGGGGCTTGGCTGGAAGAGGGTCGCTGAAATGAAGCTGGTCATGGCCATCGTCAAACCCTTCAAGCTGGACGATGTGCGGGAAGCCCTAACACCTCTTGGTGTACAAGGGCTCACGGTCACCGAAGTAAAGGGTTTTGGCCGCCAAAAGGGGCAGACCGAAATCTATCGCGGGGCGGAATATCACGTGAGCTTCCTGCCCAAGGTAAAGATCGAAGTCGCGGTCGCCGCCAGCCAGGTCGATGCGGTCGTCGATGCCATTATGCGCGCGGCGCAGACCGGCAAGATCGGTGACGGAAAGATTTTTGTGCTCGATCTCCAGCGCGTGGTGCGCATTCGCACCGGTGAACTCGACGAATCGGCTCTTTAAGGGAACATATCCATGCGTTTGACAAAGTTAAGGGCGTGCCTCGTTGGGTGCGCGCTGGCATTCGCCGTGTTCGCCGGTCCTGCCGCGACAGCGCAAGCACCTGTTCCCGCTGCTGCCGCACCGGCCGCGACGCCTTCCGCTGCGGCTAAGCCCGCCACTATTGCGGCGGCGCCAGCGGTGGCCGCGCCTGCTAGCCCTGCCCCCGCATCTACGCCCGCCAAATCGCCAGCCTATGATCATGGCGACACCGCCTGGATGCTCACCAGCACCGCACTCGTGCTGATGATGACGGTCCCGGGACTTGCACTTTTTTATGCGGGAATGGTGCGTCGGAAAAATATTCTGGCGACTATGATGCAGAGCTTTGCCATCACTTGCCTGATCACCATCGTGTGGACCGTGATCGGCTATTCCTTGGCCTTCACCACCGGCACCGGCAGTTCAGCGCCGTATATCGGCGACCTGTCGCGCTTTCTGCTCCATGGCATGGAAGGCAACTTCTCCAAGCAGGATGATACCGGGTTCCTGCTGGGCAGCACGCCGTTCACGGTGCCCGAGAGCGTCTACATGATGTTCCAAATGACGTTCGCGATCATTACGCCGGCGCTGATCGCCGGCGCCTTCGCCGAGCGGATGAAGTTCTCCGCGATGTGCATTTTCATGGTCGGCTGGTCGATCTTCTCCTACAGCCTGATCGCTCACTGGGTGTGGGCACCAACCGGCTGGCTCTCCACGCTCGGCACGCTGGATTACGCCGGCGGCACAGTGGTGCATATCAATGCCGGCATCGCCGGGCTGATGTGTTGCTTGGTGATGGGCAAGCGCCGCGGCTACGGCACCGACAATATGTCACCCTATAACCTGACCTACGCCGTGATCGGTGCCTCCCTTCTCTGGGTGGGCTGGTTCGGTTTCAACGCGGGCTCGGCTGTGAGCGCCGGTGGTCGCGCCGGCATGGCCATGGCCGTCACACAGATCGCAACCGCCGCGGCAGCACTTGCCTGGATGTTCGCCGAATGGGCGGTGAAGGGAAAGCCGAGCGTGCTCGGCATCATCTCCGGCGCGGTCGCCGGCCTTGTCGCGATCACGCCGGCCTCCGGCTACGTGCTGCCGGGCGGCGCGATTGCGATCGGCATCGCAGCCGGTGTTATCTGCTTCGTATCGGCTACCTACCTGAAGCACCTACTCGGCTACGACGACAGCCTCGATACTTTCGGCGTGCATGGCGTGGGCGGCATCGTCGGCGCGTTGCTCACCGGGGTATTCGCCTCGGAAACGATCGGCGGCACATCCGGCAGCCTTGCCCAGTTCATCATCCAGTGTAAGGCCGTGGCGGTGACGCTGATCTGGAGCAGCGTGGTATCGCTCGGGCTGCTGTTCGTCCTGAAATTCACCATCGGCCTGACCGTGACACGGGATGAGGAAATGGAAGGGCTGGATACGGTTCTCCACGGGGAGAGTGTGGCCGGCTAGGAGTGTTCAGGCGGAAGGCTCTTCTTCTCCTATGAAAAGGGTAGCCTTCCCTCATTTGGTTACGCTGCCTTGCTTTTATCGCGCCGCGCGCAGCACCGAAGCTCGCCCTGGCCAGCTGATTGCGCTGATCAATATGACCAAAGATCGGCAAATAGGCTTGTGTTTTTCGCCTTGATCAGAGTTCGACAACATTTTTGGCTCTTGAGAGAGCCTGGTGTCCCGGTTCCGAAGTTCGTCACATTAAAAGGTAGCCGGAATAACGACACTAGAGCATCATCCGACCGCACGGGGTTACCCGTCGGGTAAAGATGCTCGCCAAAACAAAGAGCTAGAGCATTTTCCGAACGACTGCACTGACCCGACGCGATCGGAAAATGCTCTAGCTCGTTGTTTTCAATGGCCTGCTTATCCCCTACGCCGCCGTGAGGAAGGGCGAAGTTCTGCGGCAGGACACGGGCTTACGCCGTATCGCGTTACTTATGTCTCCGGTAATGTTGGGGCTCACTTCGCCAACAGCGCCACGCTCACGCCGCTACGTGCTCGAAATCGCGAACCGAAAGGCCTTAGGCGTTGAAATCAATACATCGCCGTTCATGAGACCAACGTGAACTCGATTTGAACCACGCGTATGCCTTAGCCCCGGCCTGTATCTCCCACCAGACCACTGATGCCGCCGCCGATCTCAAATGCCCCAAATTCCTTTAGTGGGATTGTGTTGAGATGTGGTAGATAAACCCCAGGTAGTAGTAGCCCGTGGGCAAGGCATTATGCAGCGGACGCGGCGGTCTTTTTCGAACAGGTTTGGCCACCCGTGTCCCGGGCGCAAACGTCTATGGTTAATCGCCTGTCTCATTCTGCTATGGCCCTTGGGTGGGGCGCTGGCCAGCCACGCGGAGCCCTGGCTGCTGCAGGCCGCCCATATCTTCCGTCCTGTCGCCCAGGATGCTGATTTGCCCTACGCACTAATTCCCGGGGCGTTCGCGGAAGACGGACAAGGGTTTTTATGGATCGGCGGCGAGGCGGGGCTGCTGCGTTGGGACGGCTACGGGATGCGCTCCTATGCGCCAGATCGCAGTCGAGCGGACGCAATGCAGGATCAATTCATCGAGTGCCTGCATCGTGATACGGTTGGACGCCTATGGGCTGGCACCACCATTGGCGGGCTCGCCATATACGATCCCGCTCACGACACCTTCCGCACCGTTCTGCGCAATATGTTGGCCGGTGATGCCGCCCATGTCTGGGGGATGGATGATGACGGCTCGGGCGGCCTGTTCCTAGCGACCGGCGCCGGCCTATTTCATATGAATCCCGAAGCGACCGCGATCAGCCGCGTGCCCCTTGTGCCGGCGCCAGGGGCCGGCGCCACGGACGATCCGGTTCTTGCCGTTCTGCGCGACAAGACGGGCATTCTGTGGGTCGGCACAAGGCATGGTCTGGTGAGAAGTGATGCAGCGCACCAACAATTCGTGCCCGTCTCGGTGCCGGCCGAGGCGGGGGCCACGGTGATCGTCTCCCGCCTCATGCAGGATAGCGCTGGGCGCATCTGGTTGGGAACGCGGCAGCACGGGGCTTATGTCATCGACACAGGGCGCGACGCCGCCAAGCAGGTCGATGCGACTGCCGCAAGTGGCCATGCGGCGGTGGCGACCGAAATCACCGCCTTGCTGGAAGTTGCACCGAACCGCGTGTGGCTCGGAACCTATGGCAGCGGCATTTTCGAAGTCACCGCCGGCGATGCGCAGCATGCACGATGGATCCATCACCGGGCGGAGATGCCCTTCACCCTGCCAAGCGATTCCGTGCAAGCGCTTTATCGCGACGCATCCGGCCTGGTTTGGGTGGGCACCAGTGAAGGCCTCAGCCAATTCGCCCCTGGTCAGGGCGCGGTCGAGACCATTTTCGGCGATCCCGGCCGCAAAGACGGGCTGACCGCGGAGAATGTGATGGCCGTGCTGTCACAGCCCGACGGCAGTCTCTGGGTCGGTTCGCAGGGTACAGGCTATGACGTTTTCCTGCAAAAAGGCGTGCTCGCCGGCATGTTGCCCGGGCGCCGGGTATTCGTGCTGGTCCCTGCTCTGGCAGGGGGCGTGCTGGTCGGCACAGATGGCGGCTTGTACTGGGCCGATCCACAAGGCCAGCCGAAAGCCAGGCTGTCGATACCTGGCTATCCAGGCGTCGAGGATGTGCGGGCATTGAGTGTGATCGGCGACACGATCTGGCTCGGCACGCGTGACACCGGTATCTGGCAGGTGAGCATGGCGCCGGATGGGCGGCTTTCGGTGCTGCGGCATCTGGATGACAGTCGCATCGGTGGTAACCGTGTGATGGCGGTCGGCCAGGCGCCCGATGGCCGTGTCGCCGTCGGTGTCGAGGATGGGTTCAGCCTGATCGATCCTGCAACCGGCGCGGTGGAGCAGGTGCACAACGATCCGGGAGATACGGCCTCCCTCGGCCCGGGCAGTGTGGTGAGCTTCGCGACTGACCGGGCCGGGCGACTTTGGGTGGGTACTACGGAGTCCGGCATAAACGTCATGAGTGGCCGAGGCGCAGGTGGGCGGTTGAATTTCCGCCACATCGGCGTGGCGGAAGGCCTGCCCAATGCCGACATCAACAGGATGCTGCTCGACCGGACGGGTCGTGTTTGGGCGAGCACGGATAACGGGATTACCGTGGTCGATGCCGCCGATCTCAGCGTGCGCGCATTGCGGCGGGCCGACGGTGTAGCCATCAAAGGGTATTGGACGGGCGCCGGCGATCGCACGGCAGACGGAGCGCTGGTTTTCGGCGGCGTGGGTGGCATTACCGTAATTCTGCCGGACCGGCTTCAGCCCTGGGCGTACCATCCGCCGGTGGTCGTAACCGGCGTTCGCATCGGCGGGAAGCCAGTGCCGTTCCGCACCGATTCGGGTGGCAGCCTTGAATCGGCTGAACCCGGCCTTGTCGTGCCCCCGCGGATCAACAGTCTAGCGGTCGAATTCGCAGCCCTGGATTTCTCCGCACCGGAGCGGAACCGCTATCGCTACCGGCTTGACGGGTTCGATCTGGGCTGGACCGAAACCGACGCGAACCATCGTGTTGCTACCTACACAAACCTGCCCCCCGGCGATTTCACCTTGCGCCTTGGTGGCTCCAATCGCGACGGTACTTGGACGGAGCACGAAACCTTGCTGCGCGTGCGGGTGCTTGCCGCATGGTACCAGTCATTGTGGTTCAGGTTGCTGGCCGGCGGATCGCTGGGCGTGGCGGTCGGCGGTGCCGCCTATGCCTGGTCATTCGTCGTGCGCAGGCGTCAGCACGAGCTGGAGCGGCAGGTCGCGGAACGAACGGCGGAACTTTCCGCAAGCCAGGAACAGCTTCATCAATACGCCTATTTCGATACGCTGACCGGGTTGCAGAACCGGCGTGCATTCAATGAACAGTTCCGCAAGATGATCGAGGAGGCGGGCACCGCCTCCAGCCGATTTGCGCTGCTCCTGATCGATCTTGATAATTTCAAGCACGTCAACGATGTGTTCGGCCACGATTCCGGGGATGCGTTGCTGACGCAGACAGCGTGGCGGCTGCGTGAGGCGGTGCGGGAAAATGATTTCCTGGCGCGGCTTGGCGGCGACGAATTCGCGGTTTTGCTCCCCAACATCCGCGACCTTGATCTCGTTGAAAGGATTTGCAGCCGGGTGGTCGAGGCGCTGGGGGCGCCGATTGTGATGAATGGAACCTCGATCCAGGGCGGCGCCAGCGGTGGTGTGGGTGTGTTCCCTGATCATGGCGCGACGCCGGAGGATCTCTATCGGCACGTGGATCAGGCGTTGTATGAAGCCAAGCGAGCCGGCCGTGGCATCTGGCAATGGTGCAGGCAGGGGCGACTGAAAATCCTACAGTAAGCGATAGCCGAGATCCGGGAACCACCTCTGGCAGATCGGCCGGCTGACCATACAGTGCCGCGCGCCATCCTGCACTGCAGCCAAGTCTTCCAGCTGTGATAGTAATCACGTCGGAAGGTAACGGCGCGCCATTAGAGCGGGATGCGATATGATTCGATCGGTTTCATCGGACGCATCCCGCTCAAGAGCATTTTCCGATCGCGTCGGGTCAGTGCAGTCGTTCGGAAAATGCTCTAGCTCTGTGTTTTGGCGAGCATCTTATCCGATGGGTAACCCCGTGCGGTCGGATGATGCTCTAGCTCTTTGTTTTTGCGAGCATGTTTATCCGGCGGCTGATCGCACTTGCTCGGATCATGCTTTAATAGCGCGCCGCGTTACCTCGGCCGAAATTCAAATCTCCGCGACAATTCACAGACAAGTCTGGCCTCCTCTCACGCAACGAGCTGACCATACGTGGGGCCTCAAGACGCATTGGCATAACATCAATCAACACTGGCCGATTGCGGCGTGGACACGGATCCTAGTTGCCTTGTCGGCGCAAGAACTTGGCCGAAGATCATCTTATTGAGAAGCAGCAGCAGCGCGCCAACTGTCACTAGCCCCGCATGCATAAGCCAGAATCGTTGTCCCCCCATCGGGCCGAGCAATCCGCCGAGGTAACCCACCAGAAGATTGGCGGCGAACAAATGAAGCCTGAAAACGCCCATCATCAAGCCTGCCAGCGCCGGTGGAGCTGCGCGTGAAAATAGGGCTGTCGCCACCGGATAAAGATTGAAGAAGCCGATGCTGTTGATGATGTGAAATGCAAGTCCCCAGGCCAGCCCAACGCGTTCGCCAGTGGCAGCGGCCTCGGCACTGGCGATCGCTAGGGTAAGGGGTGCTGCAGCCAGCATGATCGCGCCTATGATCACGCGGGTGATTTCATCTAGCGCACGATACGTCCGGTCCCACCACCGCCAGAATAACAGCACCAGCACGGCGATACCGGCGCCCAGGAATGCATCTAGCGAAATGAGCCAGCTGACAGGCATGGTATACCCGAAGAAAACCAGGTTATAGATAGCGTCGCCCCAGAGAATGTAGGCGTTGAAAATCTCCTGGTTGCCGAGCATGGCGAGGGTTAGTGCCGGCAGAAGCAGCACCAGCGCCAGCACAGCGCGCGCTTCTTCTGCCACAAGCTTGGCGCGTGCGGCCCGGGGCAATCGCATGATTGTTGGCGGTGCCGGCATCCATCGAAGCCCGGTCAGATAAAGCCCGAGCCCGCCTAACATTCCGATGCCGGCCACCGCAAATCCCCAGTGCCACGCATATTTTTCCGCAAGAACGCCGCAAATGATCGGCGAGAAAATTACGGTGGTGGTGACACCAAGCGAGAACAGCTGAAAGGCATCCGCCCGCCGGGGGTCGCCAATCTCATAGAGCTCGCCGAGCTGGGTTGCAATATTGCTCCCAAAGCAGCCCAACCCCAAAAGCAGAAAGAGCAAGGCCAGCAGGAATGCGGATTCGAACGACATCAGAAAATGCCCTATCGACATCAGCGCCGCGCCAAGAACGATCGTGCGTGTGCGCCCTAGAACCCGGTCCGCCAGGAAACCCCCGGCCATCGGTGTAAGATAGGCTAGGCCGGCATAGAGCCCCTGTATCGCGGAGGCCAGTGCGTTCGTGGAAAGCGGGCCATAGAGGCTTTCGATCGTGCCCCTGAACGACGCGAAGCCGGCAACCTGGTCCGCGTGTCCGGCCTGCAGCAGATACTTGGTCATGTAGAGAACCAATAGTGCCTGCATGCCATAAAACGAGAATGCGTCCATCGATTCGGCGCCGACGATAAACGGCATTCCACGCGGGTGGCCAAGGAAACCGGTGCGGTCCTGCCCAGCGCGCACTCTCTGCATCTTCATCACCCCTGCGATCTTTGCCCAGCCTGCCGCCGTTCTTTGCTGAAGAAAAGAACCACAAGACTCTTATGTCTGCGCCCGCGGATCGATCCGGGCCATGGCCGGCAAAGTGGGTGGCGGCGAAAGACCAGGAGTCTTTTTCTTCCTTTCTTCAGTAAAGAAGAGTCTTCCTGAAGCTATTGATGCGCCGCAAACCACCATGGCTCTGGCCGAGTGCCAAGTCATCGGCATAAGAACGAGATGGTCCCGGATCGCCATGCAGGTTTGATGCACTGTGAGACAATCAAGCTTCGGGCCTCATGGCACGGGCAGGTCGCCGCGTAGAGGTGCCGTGAGCCCGGCACCTGGCTATCGTCCTGTCAGCATACAACCATCTTCTCGTTGATTGGCGGACCCGATACGATTCGAACGTACGACCTCTGCCTTCGGAGGGCAGCGCTCTATCCAACTGAGCTACGGGTCCGACTTCGTTGAAATAGCCGCATTTGAGATAACCCGCCAGCCCCCCGGGATCAGAATGGCCAAATGCGGCGTAACCCGGCCCCGTCCAGCGTGGCCGACGGCAAGATGCCCGGTGCCGCGGCATCCCAGCCATGATCGGATTGCCAGGCCGCCGCGTTGATATCCGCGCCGGAGGGAAGCCAGCGATCGGAATCAGCCAGCCAGGCGAGGATGTCGGCTTCCACCAATGCCCGGTCCAAGTCGCGCAGCAGCAAGTGGTAGCCATTCAGGTAGAAGGCCCGCCGCACAGTTTGCGGCATTTTAGACCATGCGGCTGCCGCGGCTGCCGGAGGCACCACTTGATCCCGCCGGCCATTCATCACGATCGTGTTGGGGGGCAACAGGGCGGCCGCATCCTGGGCCGCGCTCATTAGGTCGACCAGGCCTTTCAGCATAGCCACGGTGGCCCCGTGCAGAGTGAGAGGATCATGGAAAAGGCGGATCAGCGCCTCCCGATTGTCGCAGGCTGCGATGTCGAGAGGCACTTCATCGCCGGTGAGCCGCCAGCCTGGCGCCACTTGGTCGGCCGCCCAAAGAGCGCTGGTCAGGGTCAATGCCATCTGTGCACGGCCCCACACCGCGGGCGATGTAATCACGTAGGCGTCGGCGGTGTGGGGCGCGCGTGCGGCCAGGCACATCAGCACCGCACTTCCCATGCTTTCGCCTAGCAGCACCAGGCGCTGCCCCGGATAGCGGGCACGCAGCTGCACCGCGAGCGCCAACGCGTCGGCGATCATCACTTCCTGCCCCGCCCACACACCGCGATCCGCGGTGGCGCCAAACCCGCGCTGGTCCGGCGCGATCACCATGTACCCTGCTCTTGCAAACACGGGCGCGGGCAACTCCCACGCGTCGCGGCTATCCGTAAAGCCGTGTAATGCCAGCATAACGCCGGAAGATTGGGCGCCCGCTGGCGGACGCCAAACGCGGGCGGGCAACACCATCCCGTCAGCCATGGGGAAGGTTTCATCGGGCGCCGGCCGGGCTCCCGCCGGCGAGAAGGCCGCGGGGCCTACCTGCGGTTCGGCCGCCAAGCAGCGGGAGCGCGACGTGGCCCACACAGTCAGTGCCGCGCCCAAGGTTGAAACAGCCTCCCGGCGGCGTATCATGGGCGCATCCCCTCACATTCCCGGAGCCAGAATGGCGCTCGCCACCGAGACCCCTACCCCCCAGATTGGAACGGTGGAGACCATAGTGGTGGAAAGCCGCGTCGTCGCCTGCGATGGCGGAGAAGGGCCGCTCGGCCATCCAAGGGTATGGTTGCGCATCGAGCACCAGCAGACTTTCTGCCCCTACTGCTCACGCCTGTTCATCCTGAAACATGGTGCGGGCCATGATGAGCATTAAACAGGTCAAAGCGTTCCCACCCCAGCCTGGGGCGCCACCAAAGTGTTACCGGTGGCGGGCAAGGCCCCTGGTCTTCTGATGCCCGATACCCCCAGCCTGGTCCTAATCGACGGTTCGGGCTACATTTTTCGTGCGTTCCACGCGCTGCCGCCAATGACGCGCGCCGACGGCACGCCCGTCAACGCCGTCTTCGGCTTCACCAACATGCTCGCGCGCTTCTTGCGCGATCACGCGGGCAGCCATCTCGCCGTGATCTTCGACGCGGGCAGCCACACATTCCGTAACCGCATCTACGACCAGTACAAAGCCCAGCGGCCCGATCCTCCGCCGGAGCTGATCCCGCAATTCAAGCTGGTGCGCGATGCCACCGCCGCTTTTGGTGTCGCCTGTGTTGAGCTAGACGATTTCGAGGCCGACGATCTGATCGCGGCTTACGCCAAGGCGGGACTCGCGGCCGGCGCCACGGTCACCATCGTCAGCTCCGACAAGGATCTGATGCAGCTCGTACGTCCCGGCGTGTCTATGCTCGATCCGATCAAGCAGAAACCGATTGGCCCCGCCGAGGTTTTCGAGAAATTCGGCGTGCTGCCGGAAAAAGTCATCGACGTGCAGGCCCTGATGGGCGACAGCGTGGATAATGTGCCGGGCGTGCCGGGCATCGGCCCGAAAAATGCCGCCGAGCTGATCAACACCTTTGGCGACCTCGAAGCCGTGCTGGCGGCCGCTTCTTCAATGAAACCGTCGAAGCGGCGCGACAATCTGATGGCCCATGCCGAAGCGGCGCGCATCTCGAAGCAACTCGTCACCCTCACCGATGACGTGCCCTTGCCGCTCCCGCTGGAAGCGCTGGTCACTGCACCGGTCGATCGCGCCCGGCTGGGCGATTGGCTGCATGGCATGGGTTTTCGAAGCACCGCCCTGCGTCTCGGCCTTGCCGATGAATTACCTCCGGAGGAAGCCGATACCCACCACCAGGAGCCGGCCGCCGCAACCGCCCCCTTCGGTCCTTATACAACCATCGCCACCGAGGACGTGCTCGCCGGCTGGATAGAGGACGCAAAAAGGCTGCGCCGCATTGCCATCAATGTACAAACCGATGGCAATCCGCGCCCCCTGCGCGCCGCCCTGCTCGGCATCTCGCTAGCGATCGGCCCTGGCCGCGCCTGCTACATTCCGTTCCCAACCGGCGAACTCACCGAGCCGCGCCTGCCTGCCGAAAAAATCCTGGGCGCGTTGGCGCCGCTACTCGCGGACCCATCGATCCTGAAAATCGGCGCGGGCGCCAAATACGCACGCCTGGTTTTCGCCGCTTCCGGCCTACCCACGGTCGATCCGCAAGATGATGTTTTGCTGATCAGCTACGCCCAGGCGGCCGGCGCCCATACGCACGATCTGGCAACGCTCGCCCCCCTGCATCTGGGCCATACGCCCAGGTCGCTCGACGAAACCACCGGTACCGGCCGCAACCGCCTGGGCTTTGCCGCCGTGCCGGTCGATCGTGCCACCGCCTACGCCGCCGAGGCGGCCGACGTCACCCTGCGCCTCTGGCTCGCTTTGCGCCCCGCGCTACGGGAAGCGAAATCCCTCGCCCTGTATGAGCAGCTGGAACGCCGGCTCATCCCCGTTCTCGCCGCTGCCGAGCATGCTGGCATTCGTGTGGACGAAACCGAGCTGCGCCGCCTGTCGGAGAATTTCGGCACCCGAATGGTGGTGATGGAGGAGCAAGCCCACCGCCTCGCTGGCCATCCGTTTTCCCTCGGCAGCCCCAAGCAACTCGGCGAAGTGCTATTCGATGAACAAGGCATGCCGGGCGGCAAGCGCACGCCCAGCGGCACCTGGGGTACCGACGCCAGCGTTTTGCAAACCCTGGCCGATCTCGGCCACGATCTGCCGGCCCGCGTTCTTGAATGGCGGCAACTTGCCAAACTCAAATCGACCTATGCCGACGCGTTGGTCGAGGAGATCAACCCGGCTACTCACCGCGTCCACACTACATACGACATGGCGGCCACCAGCACCGGCCGGCTCTCCTCGAACGACCCGAATTTGCAGAACATTCCGATCCGCACGGAGGAAGGCAGCCGTATCCGCCGCGCCTTCGTCGCCGAACAAGGCCAGCTGCTGATCAGTGCCGATTATTCGCAGATCGAACTCCGGCTGCTGGCGCACGTTGCCGATATTTCCGCGTTAAAAGGCTCATTTGCCAAGGGCGAGGACATCCACGCCCGCACCGCCAGCGAAGTTTTTGGCGTCCCATTGGAAAAAATGGACGGCGTCACGCGGCGACGCGCCAAGGCAATCAATTTCGGCATCATCTACGGCATTTCCGCCTTCGGCCTTGCCCGCCAGCTTGGCATCGAATCCGGCGAGGCTGGTAGCTATATCGCCGCTTATTTCGCCCGCTATCCTGGCATTCGCGCCTACATGGAGCGCACGAAGGAGGAGGCGCGCATCCACGGCTACGTGCTCACGCCCTTTGGCCGGCGCTGCTACATTCCTGGCATTGCCGATCGCAACATGCAAAGGCGTGCCGGCGCGGAACGCCAGGCCATCAATGCTCCCCTGCAGGGCGGCGCCGCCGACATCATCAAGCGTGCGATGGTGCGCCTGCCGGCGGCGCTCGAAGCGGCAGGTTTCAAGGGCCACCTTCTGCTGCAAGTGCATGATGAGTTGCTGTTCGAGGCGCCCGAAACCGAAGCGAAGGATTTTGCCGGGCTTGTAAAAGGCGTGATGGAGAAGGCAGCCTCGCTCAGCGTGCCACTGGTGGTAGAGACAGGCATCGGGCCGAGTTGGGGGGAGGCCCACTAAAGCAAAAGAGGAACTTTTGTCCCTGGCGCCAGCGGATAAATGCCGGCCATGACCGATATCTATGGAACCGGTGAAAGGAACAAAAGGCTTTTGGTTCTGTCCTTCAGAAAAACGCGCTTGCCTCGCTTACGTCTCTGAAAGCCACTGACGAAGCGGTTCCCACAAGCTTAGGCGTGCCTTGGAGCCAGCGACCATCCCGATATGCCCCAAAAGCGGCCGCACCACGGTGGCGCCAGCGATCGCATCCGCCAATGCCTCAGCGCTCTCCGGCGGCACCAGCCTGTCCTTCCCGGGGATGGCAATAAAGCAGGGCAGATCAAGCCTCTCCGGCAGTATCGGCAGCCCGGCGATACGCCAATTTCCCTGCGCGGGGCTGTTTTTTCCATACCATCCGCTCAAAACCTCCCGCGCCACCGGCGCGGCCAGCGGCACTCCGTCGTTCAACCAATCTTCAATCGCAACGAACATCCTAGCCCGCGTGCTGTCCTGATCCTGCGCCCCAAAATCGCGATACTTTGCTGCCACGCTTCCGGGATCGAGCAGGCTGAACAGCATTTGCAGCGCATCGACAGGCAGTGCCCCCGCAAAATGCAGCGCCGGCTCCAGAAAGGGCAGTAAATCCGCAAGCCTGCGCGGCGTCGCGGCATCCGCGGCCCAGAAATCCCACGGGGTAGCCAGCAGGCTCAGGCGTTGAATTAGATCCGGGCGAAGCTGCGCCGCGGCAGCCGCCATCAGGCCACCCATGCAATAGCCCACGAGTGTCACGTCCCGGCCAACGGAAGTGACCGCTCGCAGCAATCGCCCGGCCACATAGTCGGTCAAGGAAAAGGCGCGCTCGTCTTCGCCCGGAAACCCCCAGTCCAACAGCAGGGGCCGCATCCCGGAGGCCGCGAGGAACCGCAGCATGGAGTGATCCGGCAGCAAATCCAGCACATAGGCCCGGTTCACCAGGCTCGGAACAAACACCACGGGCAGGCCGCCCGGCGGGCCATAATCGAGCAACCGGCTGCTCCCCTCGCTCCAGATCGCCGGCGGGTCGGCCAAATCGCGGGCAAACCTATGGCGGCGGTAGGCGGCGATGCCTGAAAGCAGGGCGGCATCCGGCATCGGCAGCCCAATTTGGGCCTGGTCAGGCTGGCCGCCCCCCTTTAACTGTCCAGTCTCCAAGTTTGGCGAGGCGTTGCTCCAGCTCTTCCACGCGCTGAGCCAGGCGTTCGATGGCAAATTGTTGCTGCTTAGTGTCGCTAGCATCAGGTGCAGCATCAGCGGGCGCGGGCCTCGGCGATGGTTCGGCCCCGGCGCGTCCTGCCGGACCATCAGGAATAAAGGCGGCGGCCGCACGCGCCTGCGCGGCCCAAAGCGCCACCAGCCGTGCCCAGACAAGCTGTGCCTCCGGGTCGGCTGCGAGTGCGCTGAATTCGCTCTCCCAGATCGTCACCCAGTCCTGCCACGCATCCGCGGATGAGGGCGCGGCACGTCCGGCCGGGCCAGACGCCTGGCCGCCCGTTTGGCCGTTCGGCCGCTGCGTCATCCCTCATCCCACCTCATCCCGATACCCTGCCTATAGAGCCGAAGGTGCCCGAAGTCAGGCACCCACGCAGCAAACTGTGACATCAACGGTGGAAACGACGATTTGGTGCGCTGCCGCACGCGTGTTACGCTAGTGTCTCGGCGGATACGCGGGCCGCCCCACGAGCCGATCTGAGTGATCGGCCGACGGACGGGAGATTTTGTTAATGACGCAGATTGATGGGCCCGCAGACGCGCCGGAGCCACCGCCGGCCGTGCCGCCGGTGGTCGTGAAGAAATACGCCAACCGGCGCCTGTATAATACGGAAAGCTCCAGCTACATCACGCTCGATAATCTTGCCGAGATGGTTCGCGCCGGTCGGGATTTCATCGTTTATGACGCCCGTTCGGGTGACGACATTACCCGCAGCGTCCTCACCCAGATCATCGTCGAAGAGGAAAGCAAGGGCCGAGCACTCCTGCCCACCACGTTTCTCCGCCAGCTCATCGGCTTCTACGGGGACAGCCTGGGCGGCATCGTCCCGCGCTATCTTGAACATACAATGACCGCGATCGCCCGCCAGCAGGAGCAGATGCGCGACGCCATGCAGCATACCATGGGCAACCTACTCCCGCCCGGCTTTGAGGAAATGCGCCGCCAGAATGTCGCCATGATGGAGCGGGCAATGAGCCTGTTCGCCCCATTCTATCGTCCCATGCAAGGGGAGGAACAGAAATCCGGGCCCACCGAGGTGGAGCCGGAACACAGCCAGATCATCGCACTGCAGCAGGAAGTCGAGGCTCTGCGTGAGATGCTTGCAGCCCGCGAATCAAGTTCGTCGAGGGCGGCCGACTCGATACATCCCTCGCCTGGCCTCGCCCGCCCCCGCCGCAAGCCAGACAACACTTCAAGCTGATGAGTGTCACGAAGCCGTTTCGGGGTCGGCTGCCACAACCTGCGCGGTGAAAGCCCCACCTCTAATCAATTTTTCGCGCATGGAAGTGTTCTCCAGGTGGCAAAACCAGCCTACTCTGCGTATGGCCCGTAGCAGAATCATCTTTTCATGCAACCTATACGTGTTCTATAGGTAAGCAGGTGTTTCAGCCCATGAAACGACATTTAATCGCCGTCCTCGTTCGTCGATCGGGGCGGAGAGTGATTTTGGAGGAGCTTGCGTGGCCGATTCTGCGGAGATCGAAGGGATGGAGGAGGATCTGCACCTGGCGGACGATTCCGTCGTGCCCAAGGCCAGCCCGCGGGCGAACCTGGCCGACCGCCATGTCGGCACGCGGATACGGGAAAGGCGGATCATGCTGGGTCTCTCCCAGCAGCAGCTGGCTGTGATGATCGGTGTCACCTACCAGCAGGCACATAAATACGAGCGTGGTTTGAACCGGATTTCCGCCGGGCGGCTTTATGACATTGCTCAGGTGCTCAATGTTCCGATATCCTGGTTCTTCGAGGGGATGGAGGTCGAGGGCTCGACCGGCGAAATGAGCACGCGCCAGCGCATGTGCCTGGAACTCGCCCGGAATTTTGCCCTGATCGATAACCTGAAGCACCAGGAGGCGCTTAGCCAGATGGCCCGTGCCCTCGCACAGGTTGAAGCCAGCGCCGTGGTCGAACTCAGCGCCGCTTGAATGGGCCTGCCTGGGGTCCAGGCGAGACCAGGTTGTTTTTCCGGTCCGCGGGAACCTTGACCTGCCTCTGATGCGTTTTCAGCCAGGCGCGGCGAGGAAAGACGCATGGGGCTCATGCTGGCTTGGCGGCAGGCGGCAATCCTGGCAGTGCTATTCGCCGGGTGGCCGGCTGTAAACGTGCAAGGCCGGCAGGCGGCCGAAATCACGCCCCTCGACCCCACACGGTATACCTGGATACAGCATCCCGGCGCGCAGGTGCCACTGCAAACGCCGTTCATGGACGAGTCCGGCAAGCCAGCCAGCCTTGCAAGCCTGGCCGGCGGTAAACCGATCATCTTAGACCTGGGCTACTTCCACTGCCCGTCGCTATGCGGCGTGACCCGCGCCGACCTGTTCAGCGCCCTTCAGCAAAGCACCTTGCGTCCGGGCCAGGATTACACGCTTCTCTCTATCTCGATCGATCCCGCCGAAACCCAAAACGACGCCGCTGTTGCCAGGCGGTCGGATACTATGCCGTTCCCCCTGCTGCAGGCCGCCGGTCTACATTACCTCACCGGCCATCAACCTTCCATCGCGGCCATCGAGCAATCGGTCGGCTTCCGTGCCCACTACGAGAAACGGTACCGCCAATTCCTGCACCCATCTGGCCTGGTCTTCCTGACCAGCACTGGTGTGATCAGTTCCTACCTGCTCGGGGTCGGCTACAGGGCAGGCGATATCAACGCAGCACTGGTGCAGGCACGCAGTGGCAGTATCGCGCGCGCGGCCCTGCCGATCCTGCTGCTCTGCTTCCACTTCGACTCGCACACTGGGCGTTACACGCTGGCGATCTTCAAGGTTCTGCGGCTGATGGGAATTCTGGCCGTGGCGTTGATTGCGACGATGGTCATCGCGCTGAGCAGGCCGCCAAAAACGCGGTGAGGATTCGAGAAAGCAAGGACTTCTTTTTGAAAAAAGCAGCAAAAAACTTTTTTCTCTAAGGCTCGTGGCCTGCACGTGCCGGGCGCATTGAGCCTGCGAGCCTGAGTGCGGCGCTCCAGGCTTCCTGCCTTTCGGCCACGCGTAGGTAAAACACCGTGCAAGCCGCCATGAATACCGCAAACGCCAGTAGATCGGCGCCGAGGCTTTTGAACGGGCCGGGAAAATCGAGGGCGGTGCGCTCCCACAATATTCCGGCGGATAGAATCAGCACCAAGGCGAGTGGCCAGGGCGTGATCGGCAGCCTGTGCTGCCGCCCGGCATAGATCCAGCACACGGTACAGTAGAGCGCCCAGGTGCCGAAGGTGGCCCAGGCCGCGCCCCAAATGCCATAATCCGGAATCAACGCCGCATTCAGGGCAAGGTTGATCACGGCACCGCCGACCGCGATCCTGCCAACCAAACCGGAGCCCGACCCGACCAGCAATGTGCTGTTGAAGAAATCGCCAACCTCGCGCAGGAAATAGCCAAACACCAGCACCGGCAACATCAGCATCGGCGGGTAGTAGCTGGGCGGCACCATCAGCGTCAGCACGTCCCGTCCAAACAACGAAATGCCCATGGCGCTCGTTCCCAGAACAAAAATTAGCCACCGCCCAATCTTGGCAAGCCGATCCTGCCAGCCATCGCCCGACGCATAGCTATAGAACGATACGCCCCACACCTTGGTAAAACTGTCGCCGATCACCACGCTGATGAGGAACGCGAAATTATAGGCCATTGAATAAACGCCGACATCAGCCTTGCTTACATGCGCCAGAAACAGCCGGTCGGAAAAATGGATCGCGAAATAGGCTGCGCCCGAGACGATCAATGGCGCCCCGAAACGTGCAAGCGCCCCCGCGAGGCTGCCCCTCCAGATGGCGCCAACCTCGCCCCATACACGGATCAGCAGATAGGCGCAGCCACAGATCGCGACCACCAATTTGCTGATGATGAACCCCATCACACCCAGATGCACCACGCCGATCAGCAGAATGTTCAGGCTGAGTGTGGTGACGAGTGTTGCGATCGAGTAGGCCAGGTAGAATCGTGGACGGTTCAGCATGCGTTCATAAACCAGCGCGATCTCGACAATGCTGCTGAAGAACATCGCCAAGAAGGCCATGCGCAACAGCCCGGTTTGCCCCTCCAGACTAACGGCGGTCGCGATCGGGCCGGCAAACACCACCGCTACAACGCCCACGGCGGCAGCCAGACCGATCGTGCCGATCAATGTGGTGGATACCGCCTCGCGCCGGCCGGCATCGGTGGTCTGGTCATGATAAATGCGTGCCAGCGCCGCACCCGCTGCCTGCAAGCCAAAGGCGATCGCGACGACCTGTATCGCCAGTTCCACCAAGTTGAGAACGCCGGATTGCTCGGGTGAGAGGAAATGCGCGTAGAACGGGATCATGATGAACCCGATCACCTTGAAGGCGACATTGCCCACGAAATAGAGCGACGAGTCGCGCAAAAGCCCGCCCAGGCTTGTCGTTACGCCCAGGCTTGTCGTTGCGGTCGCCTCCGGCACTAAGGGATCCGATGACATGTGCGGTGTCTGATCCTTTTCGCACCGGCGGGAAAATCCGGGCACCCGAAATCATATCAAATAACACCCTTCCTGGCGCGCCGCTTGTCGAACTCATCGCAAGCGGCGCCGAAGATCACGTCATCCTCCACCACCAGGTCATGCAGCGCGCGCTCCAGCCGCGGCGTCATCTCCACGACCGGCACCGGCACCGGCATCCTGTCCGTCGACATCAGCCTCTCCTGCGCTTGGGGGATGGGAAGATTGAGGGCGGCGAAGATCATCTCAACCGACTCCTCGTAATGCGCGGTGAGCCCGATCCCATCCAGGGTGCGGACCTTCGCGACCGCCTCCGCCAATGTTCCCTCGAGCGGCCTTGTGCCAGGCGCCGCATCGGCTGGCAGGGTTTGCATGGGGCTCAACGACCCGCTAAAGGCAGCGCGATAATGGTTGTTGATCCAGCGCGATCGCCGAACCTCCTCCAGTTCGAAATACGCCTCGGCCGAGCATTCCTTGGCATAGCGAAATAGCGGATCGGCCAGTAGCGAGGGGCGGGGAAGGTGGGCACGCGCAAAACGGTAGAACGAGATCAGCCGGTCGGCCGGCCTGCGGAACATCGAAAACCTGAACACCCTGCGTCGAGGGATCAGATGGGTCGAGAACAGATCGAAATGCCCCGAATAGACATCGTAAGGCGCCAGCTCTGCCGCCGAGTAGCGCTGCAGATTGTTGAACCTCTCGGGGCATCTTCGCGCGGGCTTGTAATTCCGGAGCAGGATTGTCGTAAGGCTGGTTCCGGCTGTCTTCTGCAGATGAATGAAAACCGCGGCCGGCCGTTCGAAATGCACGAAGGGCTGCCCAGGTGCGGGTTTGAGGCGCTCCGTCATCCGGGTAATGAATTCCGGCTGGCTCATCAGCGCGTTGCGCAGCGCCTCATAGTCGGCCAGATCCGTAAAGCGGCCGATCGCTGCCTCATCTCCCGGGTCACGGCCCAGGATGTAGCGAAATCCCCAAACAACCTCGTCTCGCGTCAGCATGGATGCCCTGTCTCTGCGGCGTTAACGCATCCTACACGATCGGATAAAATGCCCGTATCAAGGACAGAAGCGCGATCCGAACCAATACCGCCGCATCTGATGCCAACGGCCCCAACTCTGGCCCATGCTGCCGCTCTCGTCTCCTGTCCCATCCTTGGGGAGGGCCGGGATGCGGCTGTCGGCATAAATCACTAAATTCAGCCGTCGGCATACGTATTTTACGGCTCCGTCGAAGCCCGTCTGGCGTCGAAACGTCGTTCGAACTCGGCACAGGCCGCCTCAAAAATGCGGTCGTCATCCACCGTGAGGTCTCCCAGCACGGCCTGCAATGCGGGCGTCATTGTCACCGGCGCTACGGGTGTCGCTTCCTCATCCAGCACCGCAAGCTGGTCGGTCGACATAAGCTTCACCTGTGGAAGGGGTTGCGGAAACGAGAGTTGATCAAAGATCATCTGCATCGATTCGGCAAAGCGATGGGTCAGGCCCAACCCATCCAATTGGCATACCGAGCTTATCGCCCGCTGCGGGTCTCCCCAGACACTGTCTGCCGTGGCGCTGCCGTCATAGTTCAACCTGGTTCCCGGCCAGAGGGAGCCGCCGAACACCGCCCGATAATGGTTATTGATGAGGCGCGACTCCCGTATCCGCTCATGGCCGAAATACGCCACCGCATCGAGTTCCTTCGCCAGAGCGAAATGCGGGTCGGCGAGAAGCGAAGGGCTTGGCGGGTGCGCCCGGGCAAACCGGTAGAACGAAATCAATCGCTCCGAGGGTTCGCGGAGAATGGAAAGTCTGAAGATAGTGCGGCGTGGAATAAGGTAGGTCGAAAACAGGTCGAAATGGCCAGAGAAGAAGTCGTATTTGCCAAGCTCCGCGACCGAATAATGGTGCAAGTGATTGAACCGCTCGGGGCATCGCCGCGCCGACGCAAAATTTTCCGCGAGCAGGTGCGTCACCGAGGTGCCGGCGGTCTTTTGGACGTGGATGAATACGACAGCCGGGCGGCCGAAATTGGCAAACGGGTGCTCCTCCGCCGGCTTCAGGGTCTGCGTCATCCGGCTGATGAACTCGGGGGATTCCATAAGGCGCTCCCGGAGCGCCTTATGGTCGGACATCATCATGTATTGTTCAATTACATCATCGCCGCCAGGATTTCGGCCAAGGCAGAACCTGAACCCCCACACAACCTCATCGCGCGTCAACATGTATGCATTTCCGGCTGTCGAAGATTTGCTATCGTGGCGAGAGCAACATCCGCGCCATCATGCGAAGTGATGGTTCCGTGCCTTGGCCTCCTTGGAGTCCATGATATGGGCGACAACGTCGGCACGACTCATGACGCCGTTTTTCAGGCGGAGCAGATAATTGCCCAGGCCCAGCCCGTCAGCGGGGCGGCCCAGCAAGCGCTCGTAGCACGACGTCACGAATTCAAGATCGCCCTTGTAGCGCTGCGCCGCGCGCGCCGAGGCCGTCGCGCTACTGAGGCGAACGCCCCAAAAAGTCAGTTCGCCCGCATTTACGTCAGGGAAACCGTAGGGCTTGATTCGGAATTCGAGCGCACCGACCGCCGACTCGAGGGTGAATTCCAGCACGCAGCCCTCGCCAATCGACAGAACCTCGGATGGCATTTTCTCAGATACTAGGGAGTCTTTCGCGAATGCGTCGAACCGGAAGCCGGACCCTGCCGTGATTTTGCTGTCCCGGTAGGTCACGTCGAAAATGATTCGATACGATCCCGCCGGCAAGGCCAGGAATGGCCCAAAAACGACATGCTGCCCCGAAACGATGCTCGTACACCGATAGGGCGTGGTTCTGACCTGCCCTTTTGGTGTCGAAAACAGATTCGAGGCAAGCTTCTGACATTCCCATTCGCCGACATGCCCCTCATTCGTCAGCGCTTCATAGGAGCTGAGATCGTACTGCGTCATGTAATTATTGGAGATTTCAAAGGGCACGTCTTGAGACAGCTCTCCATTACCGACAGTGTCTGGGCCTGGCAGATGGTCGGCGTGTGCGGCTGCAATCGATCGAAGCAATTGCGCCTGTACTACGTCCTTCGTGTATTCCGGAAGAATATGCTGTCGCTGATATCGTAAAACGCGTTCCAACATCTCAGGATAACGCAGGGAATTGATCGCGTTGGCAAAGATTCCGTAATCCAGACGGCTGAAGGCGAGGGGATGCCCATTGAGGATTTCCGGGAATGCGGTATTCGACCAAACCACGGTCGGCACGTCGCGCGCCATGGCCTCATACACCGGCAGCCCAAAACCTTCATGCTCGGACATGCACACAAAGGCGCTGCATTCCTCATACAGCGCTTCCAACTGGTCGGCATCGACCTCGCCAGGCATGTGCACGTCAATCTCAAGCTTGTCGCCCAGTTCTCGCAACTCGTCGGCGTAACCGCGGGCACTATTGTCGGCGCGCCCAGGCAAGGAAACGACTACCCGCTTGCCGGACATTTTCTTAAGCTCGCGCGCCGTCAGTAGGATGTGTCGGTGTCCCTTATGGGCCACCAGGCGGCCGACAAACAGGAGGTGGATATCGGCATTGTCGGCCACGTGCGCGGTGCGGCGCGGCGCGTGGCCATTTCGACGATCCAGATAGCGCGATGCTGGATAGACGACCGGCAAATGGCCATCGCGCACGCCAAGCACGTTCAACTGGGTCCTGGTAAAATTCGAGTTGCACATGAACATGAACTTGCCTGTGCCTCCCAGCCGATGAATGGCCCGGAAACCGGTAACACTCCGTGTGACGGACCGGCGGGAATAGAGGGTGTAGAACCAGGGGGGAGTGTTGTTGTGCCAGCGTACGATGATCCGTCCCGCGAACTTCCCCAACCGCGCCTCGATATCAGGCCAGCCGTCACAGAAATGGTAAATCACGATCGCGTCAGGATCGCTCTCGTATTCAAATAATTCCTCAATCGGCTGAATTTCGGCCGTGGGGTAGCGCGCCGCATCGGCACGTTCCGCAAACAGCCGGACATCTACAGTGCCCCCGAAATGACTTTTCGCGAGCTCGAACTGATAGAAGCAGTCGAAGCCGATCGAGTCGCTTTTCTCGAAAAGCCCCTGACAAACAAACAAAAATTTCATTGGAGATCCAAGTATCTAGGCATGATCCGGCCATAAGCGGCGAGCTGCCGGATGAACATGCTCGCCAAAACACTTAGCATTCGTTTGGTTCGGACATCGCTCGAGAAAAGCGATACCGGGCGTGCTGCTCCGCGCCCCGCCTCTAGGCGAAATCGGTTCAAAAAGCTCGCTCATTGTTAAGATTGCTCGAACATCCCTGGCTGCCTCTCCGCATCATGTGTTGCCCAAACACCCTGCCGGCAACAGCCACGGGCAGACTTTTCGGTGCCGCATCAAGCCAGAAGGCTATGGCGATCACAGGTAATTCGAAGATTAGGCCTCCTCTCTATCCGGAAACGGCGCGCTGATGCCACCCCCTGCACGAGGAATCCGTGGGCCTGGCTCGCAACGGGAGGGTCGAGACGGCGCTTCCCACCAAAATCGGGGCCGCTAAAGCTTCGCCCAAACCCAAGGATACATTCAGTGTTCAGCTTGAAAAAGCGGGACCAGCACGCGGCATGCGGCTGGCGGAACCACTCCCGTGAGGGGGGGCGAGCGGGCAACAAATGTCTTGAAAAATTCATCATAGCCTCGGCACGGTGTCTTTGGCACGGAGGGGAGCAGGGCGCGCAACGTGCCACGCCATTGCTTCGACAATCGCCTGGATCGCGGGGTTCTTGAAGGCCAGCCTCCCGGTCTCACGCTCCGGATGCACCAGCATGGTTGCGTTGGCCTCGAAAACCAGAAGGCGGCCATCCGGCAGGAGCGCAAAATCCACGCCGCAAAAATCTAGATCCAGCCGGGCTCCCAGTGAAGCCAGTGTGGTCCAAGCCCGCTCGCCAAGCACCTGCTGCGGGTCGGCGAGGAATGCCTTCTCCTCGGCCAACTTCCACGCATGCGCTTCCATCTCGGCCGAAAAATAATGCACGAGCCAGTGGCGTGAGATCGCCAAATGGTAGGGGAAGGGGACGCGATTTACGAACACAACCCGATATTTCCTTGTGTGGCCGTCGTCTCCGCAAAGGCCGTGATAACGGCTCAGATACCATGCATCCGCGCCTGCCGGTATGGCGCCGTCCCAATCCGCCCAGCTTTCGATGAGCTGAACGCCTTCCCCTCCATGCGCACCTGCCGGCCGCAGCAGCAGCGGTGGCTCAAGCCCGGCCCGCTCGGCTCCGTCCATCACCACCGACCTGCCGGGCGGCCCGCAAATGCGGCAGGTGAGTGGCACAACGAGGCCGTCTATCCCAGCAAGGGTTGTCCCCAGCCTGTCCCTACGCGTGAGTGCGATCCGGTCTGGATGGTTCAGCACCCGCATGCCAGGCTGGCTTGAGATAAACGCGGCCAGAGTATCTCCCGCGTCCACCAACATGTCCGCATCGCCGATCCCGTTGAATGCCAAGTCCTAGGGCGGAAGTGCCGCGCCCATGTCGCCGCCGGCGCGCCCGATGAACCACCAGATGCGGGTAAAATCCCGGTCCGGCAGAATGTGGTCGAGCGGCACATTCCCGGACTGGGCCAGCGAGGGGATCAGTAGGGTGGCTTTCGCCCGTGCAGCAATCTGGATGAACACGCATTGTCTCTCCAGCGCCAAACCCCGCTGCCGTGCCGCTTCCGCCTCTTCACCCAGTCGTGCGAGCACGGCTGCAAGATTGTGCCGCGCGGCCGCAAGCGCCGGGTCTGCCGCTACGGCGCGCGTGAACCATCCCCGAGCTTCGGTCAGTTCCCCAAGGGCGCGCGCAGCCACCCCGCAATTGTTCAGCAGCGGCGCCAACTGCCTGCCCTCGCCAAGCTTGCTGATCAGGATTGCGAGCGCTGCGCCCCATGACTCCAGCGCGGCCTGATCTTCCCCCAGCGCTGACTGCGCCTTGCCTAACTCATCCTGCGCAATCCCGATCGGCGCGTCACCTTCCGGCAGGGTACGCGTCCTGATATCCAGCACCAGCTGAGCCATGCGCAACGCGGTCGCAGTGTCGCCGCACTCCCGCGCCAACACGCCAAGGGAAGCCAGGGCTTTGGCCACCAGAGCATGGGAGGGCCCCAGCGCCGCCTCCCAGATATGCAATGCCTCCTGATGGCAAGCAGAAGCCGCCGCCGGCGCGCCGAGTGCCCGCAGAACCGCGCCCAGATTATGCAGGCTTGCCGCCACATCCGGGTGGCCATCCCCGTGAACCTTTCGCCGCGCCTCCAAGGCGGCTTCGTGCGCGCTGCGCGCCGCCGCGTGGTCGCTGAGCGCCGAGCAGGCCGCCCCGTAATCCGACAGCGCGGTCGCCGCCCGCGCGCCATCACCCTCCATCGCCGCGTGCGCCTTTGCGAAAAGCCGCTTCGCCGCCGCATAGTCACCGCTTCGGTAAGCTGCCGTTCCTGCCGCGTGGAGTGCATCGGCGCGGGCTGAGTGCTCACCTTTGTCCCGCATGGATGCCCCGCCCGACCCTATCTGCCCACCGCTTCAGGAAACTTGACTCGTCGGAAGGACTGCGGGAGCAGTGCGTCCGTAGCCTTTCCGAGTTCCGGACGTCAGGCATGATCCTGCTCATCGACAATTACGATAGCTTCACCTTTAACCTGGTCCACTACCTGGGCGAACTCGGTGCCGAATGTGATGTGCGCCGCAACGACGCACTCACCACCGATCAGGCCCTTGCCCTCCAGCCTGACGCCATCGTTCTATCGCCCGGTCCTTGCAGCCCAAACGAGGCCGGAATCTGCTGCGATCTCATACGCGAAGCTGCCGGCCGCGTCGCCATTCTTGGCGTCTGTCTCGGTCATCAGGCGATCGGCCAGGTGTTTGGCGGCGATGTGGTCCGCGCGCCAGCACCGATGCACGGCAAGGTCAGCCCGGTTTTCCATGCCGGCACCGATGTCTTCGAAGGTCTTCCGAGCCCGTTTAACGCCACGCGCTATCATAGCCTCACCCTTCGGCCCGATACGCTGCCTGCCACCCTGCTGGTCACCGCGAATACCGAGGACGGAATCATTATGGGCATCCGTCATAAGGTGTTCCCCATCTTCGGCGTACAGTTCCACCCGGAAAGCATCGCCAGCGAGCATGGCCATGCGCTGCTCGCCAATTTCCTGCGCCTTGCCCGCGGCCTCAATCGTGCCGCCGCCTGAGGCCCATCTGGCTCACGCAATAGAATGTCGCCAGGCCTGAAACCCCTTTTGGCCCGCCTCGGCGCGGGCGAAAGGCTGAGCGCCGCCGAAGCCGAGCATGCCTTCGCCACGATCATGGACGGCGACGCCACGCAGGCGCAGATCGCCGCCTTGCTCACCGCCATGCACGTGCGGGGCGAAACCGTGCCCGAACTGGTCGGCGCTACCCAGGCCATGCGGGCGCGGATGACCCGGGTGCGCGCGCCGACTGGCGCTATCGACGTATGCGGCACCGGCGGCGATAACGCCGGCACGCTGAATGTATCGACCGCCACGGCGTTCGTGGTGGCGGCCTGTGGCGTTCCCGTCGCCAAGCATGGCAACCGGGCGCTCACCTCACGCGCCGGCGGCTCGGACGTGCTCGCGGCACTCGGGGTTAAGATAGATGTGCCGCCGGCCGGCCTCGAACGGCAGCTGAAACGCTATGGCCTCGCCTTTCTGTTTGCCCCGCTCCATCACCCGGCCTCGCGCCACGCCGCCCCCGCCCGGTCTGAGATCGGCTTCCGCACCATTCTCAACCTGCTTGGCCCGCTATCGAACCCGGCCTGCGTCCGCCGCCAGCTCACCGGCGTCTTCGACCCCTCCTGGTGCGCACCCATGGCCGAAACCCTGGGCGCGCTGGGTACCGAGAGGGCTTGGCTCGTGCATAGCGAGGGCCTCGATGAACTGACGCTTGCCGGGCCCACTTCAGTGAGCGAATGGCACAACGGCGCGCTTCGCCAATTTTCCGTGACCCCGGCGCAGGCGGGCTTGCCTTCTGCCCCCGTCGAGGCCATCCGGGGCGGGGATGCGGCGGAAAACGCACGGGCCTTGCGCGCGTTGCTTGAAGGAGCACAAGGCGCCTATCGGGATACGGTGGTGCTGAATGCGGCCGCCGCCCTGATCGTCGCGGGCCGGGCCAGCGAGTTGCAGGAGGGCGCGCATCTGGCGCAAACCGCCTTGGATCGCGGCGCCGCCCTGGACGTGTTGGAGGGTTTGGTGCGAGACGCAACCGCAGAAGCTGGACCGGATGATGCCTGACGCCTTGCCGGCCGATATCGACGCCCTCACCCGGATCTGCGCCAACACCGCGGCGGAGATAAAGCGCCGCCGTGCCGCGACCCCTCTTTCCGCCCTGAAATCGCAGATCGCCGCCCTGCGCCGCGACAAGCCGCGCGGTTTCGCCGACGCGCTCATTGCGGCGCTGATGGCCGGCGAATGCGCGTTGATCGCCGAAATCAAGCGCGCCTCACCCTCCGGCGGCAAGATACGCGAGACGATCGATCCGGCCGAGATTGCGCGCGACTACCAGCAGGGTGGCGCAACCTGCCTCTCCGTGCTTACCGATGCGCCGTATTTTGCCGGCAGCACCGAAGATTTGCGGGCAGCGCGCGGGGCCGTGAGCCTGCCGGTGCTGCGCAAGGATTTCATCATCGATCCCTGGCAGGTCTATGAAAGCCGCGCGATGGGTGCGGACTGCATCCTGCTGATCATGGCAGCACTCTCCGATGCACAGGCTATCGAACTAGAAGGGGCTGCCCGCGATCTCGATCTCGACGTCCTCGTCGAGGTGCATGACCGGCGCGAACTGGAACGTGCCCATGGCTTGCAGACCAAGCTGATCGGCATCAACAACCGCGACCTCAAGTCACTGAAAACGAATATCGAAACCACGATCGAGCTGGCACCCCATGTCTCGCCAGATCGGCTTCTGGTGACGGAAAGCGGGATACGCGGCCGCGGCGACGTGAAACGTCTGGCGGCCGTGGGCGCCCATTGCATGCTGGTGGGTGAAAGCCTGTTGCGCCAGCCGGACCTCATCGCTGCAACCAAGGCCCTGCTCGGGCGCGACGGGTGAGCGCGCTCAGCCATTTCGACGCGGATGGCAAGGCCGTGATGGTGGATGTCACCGGCAAGCCGGTGACCGACCGCACCGCGACCGCCGTCGCGCGCATGATCATGCAATCCGAAACCCTAGTGGTGATCCAATCCGGTACCGCAAGGAAAGGCGATGTGCTGGGCGCCGCCCGCGTCGCCGGGATCCTGGGCGCGAAGCGCACGCCCGATCTGATCCCGCTCTGTCATCCCCTGCCGATCACCTCCGTCACCATCGACTTCGAAATCTCCCCGCCCGATGCGCTCGACATACGCGCGACGGTGCGCACCACCGGCCGCACGGGCGTTGAAATGGAGGCGCTCACCGCGGTCTCGATTGCAGCGCTCACCGTCTACGATATGTGCAAGGCCATCGATCGCGGCATGCGCATCGAAGCGATACGCGTTATTCTCAAGGAAGGTGGCAAATCCGGCCGGTATGAGCATGCCTGACGGCAAGCCGGCGCTGTGATCAGCGTAGAGGAAGCGCGCGCCCGCATCCTGCGTGCCTTCGAGCCGGTAGGCAAGGAAACCATCGGCGTCGCCGATGCCTGGGGTCGCGTGCTCGCCACCGAGATACACGCGCGGCTCACTCAGCCGCCGGCCGACGTTTCCGCCATGGACGGCTATGCGGTGCGTGCCGCAGATGCGCAGGAGGGTGCCAAGCTTCGCGTCGTCGGCGCGGCACCGGCAGGGCGTCCCCTCGACACCGTGCTGAAATGGGGCGAGGCCGTTCGCCTGTTCACCGGCAGTGTCATCCCGGCTGGCGCCGATGCCGTTCTTCTGCAGGAGGATGCGCGCGTCGAAGGCGAGATCATCGTGGCTGGCCAGGCCTGCATCCCCGGCCAGCATATTCGCCGCCAGGGCCAGGATTTTGCCGCGGGCGACACTATCCTCTCGCCGGGGATACGGCTTGGCGCCCGGCAGATCGGCCTGGCCGCTGCCGCCAACCACCCATGGCTCACCGCCTATCGCCGCCCGCGAATCGCCATTCTTTCAACCGGCGATGAGATCCACCTGCCGGGCGAGCCGATCTCGCCAGGCGGTATCGTCAGTTCGAACGCCCTGGTCCTGGCCGGTTTTGCGCGCGCCCTGGGCGCTGAGCCATGGGTTCTCCCCATTGCTGCGGATGACGCCGAGGCGATCGGCACGGCCGCGAAGGCCGCGCTCGGGGCCGACCTTCTCGTCACCACCGGCGGTGCCAGCGTCGGCGATCACGACCTGTTACAGGCCGGCCTCGCCAGGCAGGGCTTCGCGCTCGATTTCTGGAAAATCGCCATGCGTCCCGGCAAACCGATGATCTTCGGCCAGCTTGGCGGCATGCCGGTGCTCGGCCTGCCCGGCAACCCGGTCTCGGCCTTCGTATGCGGCGTGCTGTTCCTGATGCCGGCGATCGCCCGGCTCAGCGGGCTCTCGCAGGAGATGCCGCAGACCGTGGCGGCAACGCTGGGTGCCCCGGTGAGGGCCAACGATCACCGGATGGAATTTCTCCGTGCCACGCTGTCTTGCGGCGCCGATGGCGCCTTGGTCGCAACGCCGCTCCTGCGCCAGGATTCGGCGCTGCAGGGCACGCTGGCCAGGGCCGACGCGCTGGTGCTGCGTCCGCCGCATGCCGCCGCATGTGGGGCGGGCGACGCGATCCATGTCATCCGGCTCGACCTTTTGGGATTTTAGCCCTTTTGCGTCATGCGCTTGTTGACGGAACCTCAGGAACTAAATTAGAACACGTCCTTAGTTGCTGGTTTGTTCTGCGGGCTTGGCCCGTTCGGGCCAGATCGGCAGTCTGATAGGGGCGTTGCCATGCTCACGCGTAAGCAGCACGAGTTGCTGAGTTTCATCGATCGGCATCTCAAGGAAACAGGCGTTTCCCCCAGCTTCGAGGAAATGAAGGAGGCGCTGGCCCTGCGCTCCAAATCCGGCATCCATCGCCTGATCTCCGCCCTGGAGGAGCGTGGCTTTCTGCGCCGCCACCATCACCGCGCCCGCGCTCTCGAGGTGGTTCGCCTTCCCGAGAATATGGCGCAGTCTACCCGGCGAGAGGTTGCGCGTGCGCCTGCACCGATAGCCGCCGCACAATCTCAGCCCGCCAATTTCGCGCCTAACGTCATCCGCGGCGACTTCACCAACCGTCTGCCCGGTGTGCGCGCAGCCAATGAGGCGGCCGCGGTGCAGCTTCCGCTCTATGGCCGCATCGCCGCCGGACTGCCGATCGAGGCGTTGCGCGACGATGGGGCTCATATCGAGGTGCCGATGGCGCTGCTTGGCAGTGGCGACCATTTCGCGCTGGAGGTCGCTGGCGACTCGATGATCGAGGCCGGCATTCTCGATGGCGACACGGTGATCATCCGCAAGGGTGAAACCGCCGAAACCGGCCAGATCATCGTCGCCCTCATCGACGAAAACGAGGTGACGCTGAAACGCCTTCGCCGCCGCGGCAATTCGATCGCGCTGGAGCCGGCCAATGCGCGTTACGAAACGCGGCTGCTGCCACCCGATCGTGTGAAAGTGCAAGGGAGGCTGGTGGCTCTGCTTCGTCGGTACTGAACGGAACGACAAGCGTGTTCTTTTCTGATGAAAAGAACCAAAAGACTTTTCTGCTTCGGCCTTGGTCGCGATCGTAGGTGGCAATGGTCGGTCGGTTAAAGTCATTGCCTCATTTCCCAGCCGGGAGCCGAAAAATGTATTTCTACGAACCCGCCCATGGCCACGGCCTCGCGCATGACCCGTTCAATGCCATCGTCGGGCCGAGACCGATCGGCTGGATCTCCACTTTGGGCACGAACGGCGCGCCCAATCTCGCACCCTACAGCTTCTTCAACGCCTTCAACTACAAACCGCCGATGATCGGTTTTTCCAGCAACGGCGAAAAGGACACGTTGCGCAACGCCCGTCAAACCGGCGAATTCGTCTGGAACCTCGCCACGAAAACACTCGCCGAACAGATGAATGCGACGAGCGCCGCCGTCCCTTACGGTACTGACGAATTCGCGCTTGCCGGGCTCACCCCGGCCGTCTCCCAGCGTATCGCCGCGCCACGAATTGCCGAAAGTCCGGTTAATTTCGAATGCAAGGTCAGCGATATCGTCCATCTGAAGGGCCATCGCGGTGAGCTTGCCGCAGCCTGGCTCGTCATCGGCGAGGTCGTCGCCGTGCATATCTGTGAGGAACTCCTTAATGACGGAGTCTTCGATACATTCCACGCAGACATCATCCTGCGCGCCGGCGGCCCGTCCGCTTATGCGCTCATCGGTCCGTCGACGCGTTTCGACATGACGAGGCCGGCGTAACGACACTCAGCTTGTGCTGAATGATGACGCAGTGAGATTCGAAACATCGAACACATCGACTTGTGTGCCATCCGCCAGACTAAAAAATGTGCTGCCGCCGTGAACCGTGAGCACGGGTATCTTGCTGCCATAACCGTGCAATGCAAGCAGGTCGGTCCCAGCAACGAAATTGACGATCGTATCACTGCCGCCGGTTTCGCCGTTGAAGAAATTGAACGTATCCTTGCCGCCGCCGGACACCATCACGTCATTGCCGGAGCCGACAATGAACTGGTCGGTGCCGGCACCGCCCCACAATGTTTCCGAACCAGCGGCCGCATCGAATAGGTAACTCCCGGTTCCGCCGCCGGCGTAAACCACGAGGCCGCTATTGCCGTTTACCGTCACCGGCGCGCTATCCGTAATGAAGACCGTGTTGCCGATGCCGGCATTGATCGTGGTCGTTCCCGCGCCGACGATATCGGTGCTACCGGGGGCACCGCCGTTGATCGACGTCATGCTGGTGCCGCCATAAACGGTTGTGGGTGCGCTGCCGCCCTCGACCGTCAGCGTATTGCTGCCACCGACCACGATGCCCGATCCGGCGCCGGCGAAATAGATGGCCTGGCTCGGTCCGGCCCATAACATATTCCCGGCCGCAGCCCCGCCATGCATAACGATATCGCCTATCGCGCCGCCGCCCACCACAACCGCGCTTCGCAGGCCGCCCTCGACCACCAGATTGCCGTCTTGCGGGCCGAATATGTCTGGGCCCGGCACGCTCGCAGCGCCCCCCACGCTCACGATATCATCGGCAATACCGCCAACCGTATCCTCGCAAACGATCAGATCGCTGCCCTGCGACAGCACGTCGTTATCGGAAGAGCCCAGAAATACCAGGCTATGGCCGCCGCCGCTCGTGGTCACCGAAGCATTCACATCGTTGGTCACGATCGTGTCGTTGCCACCACCCTGAATATTTACCGTGGTTCCGTATTGCGCCCAGAACTCCGTGTTGCCGCCGGCGGCACCGACAAGCGTGTCACCGCTCGTATAGGTGACGAGCGTTGTTGGCAGCGTCGGGTCGGTATTAGCGTTGCCGATGAGCAGGGCATCCCCAACCTTCGCATCGAACAGATCGACCGGTTCCGTCCCCATGGCGATCAACGCCTTGTAGCCGTTCTGCAGGATGAAGGTGCTGGCCAATCCGGTATTGCCCTGGGTCGGCGCCACCAGCTCGATATCGACGCCGGCCGGCTGGCCGCTGCCGCCGAACAACGGCGGACCAACGGTGGTTTCCCCTTCCAAATACCACAGATCGCAGGCTTCACTGTCCTGATCGATCTGCTGCACGAAGGCGGCGGCGTAGGGAAACTCTGCCTCGGCAAGTGTCTGCAATTGGGCGGACGTCAGAACATTGCTTCCCGCTACGAGGGTGTCGCTGGGCACGGTGTCACCTCCATCGCCCGCCGTATTGGCGGAAGTTGCCGTAAGAATCGTGCCGCCATTGGCGGCCTCCGACACGGTGAAAACCTGTGCGGCCTCGTCGCCGAGCACAGTCAGCTGCCGCAGCGCCTGGGTGCCGTCGAAGATGGTCAGCACGCCTACCCCCGGCGCCTCGATGGCGTAGGCGGCCGCAGTCGCCCCGCTGACCGGCAGGATGATCGCATCGCTTTGCCCGAAATCGGCAAACGCGGCCCCAAGAACGCCTCTTTCAACGGTCAGTGTGCCCGCACCGGCAAAATCGACGGTCAGCCCGGGTGCGGCCGACCCTTCCAGCACCAGGCTCGACTCCAGTCCGACCAACAGCGTGCCGGTACCGCTCACCGATCCCAGCACCAGCGTGCCGCCACTGGCCAAAATGACCCCGTCATCGACGATCTGGCCGTTGGGATTGACCGCGCCATCGCCATCCAGCGTCCCGCCCACATTGATGGAAACGGTTCCCGCCCCGGCGACTGCATCGCCACCGATCTCGATCATGCCGGCGGCATCGGTCATCAGCACGCTGCCCGGGCCTTCCAGCAGAACGCTGCCGGCGCTGATAGCCGACGTGCCGGTGGCATCGACAAATCCTGCGCCGCCGGAGGCGGAACCAAGGATCAGCGCACCGTCAATGGCCAATGTTCCGCCATCGCTCGAAACGCCGCCAAGTATGATGGCTGCCCCGGCCGTCACCAAATTGCCGGCACCGAGCGCCAGCACGCCGGTGTGTTCCACCGTTCCGACGGCGAGCGTGCCAGCGGCAAACCGTCCGCCAAGCGCCACCGTGCCCATCAGGGTCAGTTCCGCGGCATCCGCCGGCCCATTGATATCCTGGGTTGTATCGGTGGCCGCGATCGTGACCAGGTCATACTGGCCGGGAGCCACCGCCGCGGGCGACTGGCTCTGCGTCAGGTCCGTCCAGTTGGCGGCATTGCTCCAGTCCACGCCATTGCCACCGACCCAAACATATTGGTCGGGTGTCGTCGTGCCCGGCGGCGGACCGCCGCCACCGCTGGCGGAAACCGTGATCTCGGCGCCGGCGCCTGCCGGCACCACCGCAAAACCATGGCCCGCATAATTGCCCGCCAGCAGGATCGTGCCGGCCACCTGCCCGCCGGCATAAAGGGTAAGCGTGCCGATGCCACCCGTGCCGGGCGCATAAACCACCGTATCGAGTGCGATGCCACTGACCAGGATGCTGTCGCCGGGGCCAAAGCCTGCCACGGTGCCGGACGGCATTTCCCCCGATCCCGGAATGATCAACGTGGCGCCAGCGCCCGCGAAATCGATCGCGACTGACTCCCTGCTGGTCAGGCTGAGGGAAGCCTCGGTGGCAATCTCGATCGTGCCCGCGCCGCCCGCGGCGCCAAGCAACAAAGCGCCGCCCTGTGCCGTGATGGTGCCGTCGTCGATGATCGTTCCGAGCACATTGAGCGACCCCTCGCCGGTGACCGCGCAGCCGGCATCCACCGTCAGCGCGCCGGCCGCCGCATCGCCCAGCGCCCCGATCTCCACCGAGGAGAACGCATCGACTGAAACGAAGCCGCCCCCCAGCACCAGAGCGCCCGCCTCGACCACCCCCCCCGCCTGCACGATCAGCGAGGGGGTTTCGCTTCCGTCACCCAGGGTCAGCGTGCCGGTCACATCGATCAGCTCGCTATCGTCGCCATCCGGATTGATCACGCCATCGGCGACAAAAACGGTGGTCGCCGTGAGCGTCGTTCCCTGATAGATCACCAGCGTGCCACTGGTGGCAGGTGCCGTCGCCGTCGCATCCCGGCCGAAGGTCAGTGTGCCGAACGTGTAGACGCCCTGAATATCCGTATTGCCGCTCAATGCGAGGCTGGCGCAGGTGCCGGTGCCCGAAACCGACTGGTAAGTCGCGCCAAATGGCCCGGCCATTATAGCCGGTGTCTCGGCACCCGGGGGGGCCGTAGCCGGCTTGCCGATGGTGATATCGGTCCAGTTGGCCGGATTGCCCCAGTCGCCATCCCCCTGGCTGCCGTTCCACACCAGCTGATCCGTGCCGGATTGGCCGGGGCCGCCGCCGCCGCCACCGTTATTCGGCGCCAGTTCGATGAGCGTGCCGCCATTGCCATCGGGCACGGCGATGAACTGCAACTGGCTGAAATTTCCGCTGACGGTCAACTGGCCTTCCACGGTCGACCCGTAGATGAGCCAGATCGTCCCGCCTGTGCCGTTCGCATTCCCATCGAACTGTGCGCTGTCGATCGGGTCCCCCAAAATATCGATCACGTCGCCTAGGACCAGTCCGGTCAACACACCGGTGGGGCTGGCGCCCATGCCGGCAATCGCCAGGGTCGACGCGCTGCTGGTGAAGGCAATCGGCCGGGTGGTCGCGTAGGCGAGGTCCAGCGTGCCATCGCCGATCACAAGGCCGCCGCTACCGGTCACGGTTCCCAGCGTAAGCACCCCGCCCGTTGCGACGATGCGCCCGTTATCGACAATCTTGCCCAATGGATTGACCGAGCCGTTGCCACTCAGGGTGGCCCCGTGGTCGATCGTGACAGCACCCAAAGCGGCATCACCCAAAGTGCCGATCTCGAGTGAGCTGGTCGGGTCGGTGGTAATATTGTCTCCCGAGCCGCCGCCCAGAATGAGCGTGCCGGCCTGCACCCTGGCACCCGAGGTGACCGTGAGTGCCGTCACCGGCAGGCCGACGCCACTGATGCCACCGCCCAGGCTGAGGGTGCCGCCGATCGAGAGACGCGCGCCGCTACCGGCGACTGAAATCGCGCCGGCCGATATGCTGGCCGTGGTCGCGGTGATCGACGTGCCCGGGAGCAAGTCCAGCGTCCCGTTCACAAAATTGCTGCTGGTCACCTGCCCGACGTCGAGGGAGCCGAGCCCGTAAGCCCCCGAAAATGCCAGTTCGCCTGTCAGTGAGAGCGAGGCCGCATTGGCAGGGCCGCCGACCACCGTGAAGCTGCCGGCAGCCGCATTGATCGAAACAATGTCGTTGACGCCGGGGGCGATGCCGGCCGGGTCGGCGCCGCTCGTCAGGTCCTGCCAATTGGCATCTTCATTCCATAAGCCGGAGCCCTGGCCCACCCATATATATTGGTCCGGCGTGCTGGTGCCGGGGCTAGGCGTGCCGCCGCCGCCCGCTTCCGCCGCCACCGTGATCAGCGTGCCGCCAGCGCCATCCCCTGCGGTCAGAAAGGTGCTTCCGAGATAATTGCCAGCCAGCGAAATCCGGTCCGCCACCTGGCTGCCATAATAGAGCGTCAGGATGCCACCATCGCCGGTGGTGGATTGGGCGAAGGTGGCGGAAGAGATCAGGCTGCCACTGACATCGATCGCGTCGCCGGGTGAAAAGCCCGCGAGCGTGCCGGCAGGCGCATAAAACTCCGCCTGTATGTCGAGCACGCCGTTTGCCCCAACGAACTGAACGGTCTGTCCCGCTCCGCAGGCGCCGTTGAGTTCGAGCGTGGCGCCCGCTTCGATCAGCAATGTGCCGGTGCCGGACAGCGTGCCCAGCGCCAATGTTCCGCCGGCTGCCTCGATGGTGCCGCCATTGGCGACGAGCCCATACGCATTCGCGTCGCCCTCGCCCGCGAGCAATGCGCCGGAATCGACGGTGAGATATCCCGCTGCCGCCGCGTCGGCGCCACCCACCTCCAGCACGGAGGCGGGATCCACGTAGATCGAGCAGTTGGCCACATCCATCAGCAGGCCGAGCACTGCGGCATGGCCGCCGCCGGTCACGTCGAGGCTTGCGGATAGACCGTCGGTTTGGCCGTCGCCGACCCCGAGCGTGCCAGCAACCGAGAGGGCAGCGTTCGTACCGTTTACCAGCAGGCCTCCGGCGGCGAGGCTGGCGCTGGTGGATTGCAGCAATGTGCCGGCGGCAAGTTGCAGCACCCCGCCGGCGCCGGCCGTGCCGATCGTGAGCGTTCCGGCCGAAAAACTGCCGGAAAGGATCGTATTGCCCGTGAACAACGCCGCCGCGACCGCGCCCGCGCCCGTGATTGTCTCGACGGAGGAACCGCTTGGCCCTGCCACGATCACATCATCCTGCGCGCCGGGGACGAGGGTGGATGGGTTTTGTCCATCCGTCTGATCGTCCCAGTTCGCCGCAAGTGACCATGCGCCACCCCCGTTCGCTATCCAGATGAATGTCCGCGCCGCCATGGCACCATTCCTCTTCCCGGCGGAAAGAGGAGGTTCTGGACCGACAACACTTAATCGCAGGGAAACATTACGTTAGCAATAATAAAAAACTCTATGGTCACCTTTCAATGCGAAACCGTTAAAATTTCGGGGAGCCTCGGGGAGTGGGCGCGCGGCGGATTGCCGCCTTCCGCCACGGCCGCTCCCTCATGCCCGCACGATTGCCACAACCAGGGTGACGGCCAGCAAGGCGGCATAGACGCAGAACAGAAGTCGGGTGAGACCAAGAGCGAGGTTCGGGATCACCCCGAACGCCATCAGGCCAGTGAGAAGGGACAGGAAACACAGAACGCCGAGCCACCGCGCCACGAAAGAGTCCTTTACCAAAAATTGATCCACGCGGACGTGTAGGTGTTTCGCCCGGCCCTGGCGACCTCGTGCTTGCGGGCGCGCCCCAGAGCTTGCCACCGCGAAGGGAACCTCCCAGTCGCGGTAGGGTTCAGCCGGTGGAGGCTCCATGAAAAATCTTGTCGACCGCCCCGACACGCAAGCAGCAGCATCGACCAGCGATAGACTACGCCATGATTTTGCCACCACCCGCGCGCATACCGAGGGCCTATCTGCCGCCTTGAGCGCGGAGGACCAGTGCGTTCAATCGATGCCGGACGCAAGTCCGGCCAAATGGCACCGCGCCCATACGAGCTGGTTCTTCGAAACCTTCATCGCGCTGCCCTTCATACCGGGCTACCGCCCGTTTGATGCGCGTTTCCAGGTTTTGTTCAACTCGTATTATGTCAGTGTCGGTGAACGCCATCCGCGCCCGGCGCGCGGCTTGCTGACCCGCCCCTCGGCCGGGGAGGTGGGCTGCTACCGGCAAGCCGTCGATGCGGCCATTCTCGGCGCCATCGGCGATCTGCCGGATGAGGCCCTCACGCTTCTGGAACTCGGGATACATCACGAGCAGCAGCACCAGGAATTGCTGGTGGCGGATAGTCTGCATGCCTTCGCGCAAAACCCGCTTGCACCGGCCTGTTTGCCCGATTGGTGCGAGCCCTCGGGCGCCCCCGGTCCCACCAGCTTCATCGATTTTCCGGGTGGGATCGCCCGGCTCGGCGCGAGGCCCCAGGATGGCTTTGCTTTCGATCACGAGAGGCCGTGCCATCGTGTGTTGCTGCCGCCTTACCGCCTGGCATCGCGCCTCGTACGTAACGGTGAATTCGCCGCCTTCATCGCCGATGGCGGCTACCAGACACCCGCTCTTTGGATGTCCGACGGTTTTGAATGCGCATTGGGCGGCGCATGGTCGGCGCCGCTTCACTGGCGCCGCGCTGTACAAGATGCGCCTTGGCAACAGATGACGCCAGCCGGGCTTGTGCCGCTCGATCCTGAAGCGCCGGTCCGTCACGTCAGCTGGTATGAGGCGGATGCTTATGCGCGATGGGCCGGCCTGCGTTTGCCCACGGAAGCCGAGCTCGAGGTGGCGGAGGCGGCCGGCGCCGAAGGATTTTTCGAATTCGCCGGCCATGTCTGGCAGTGGACCGGCAGCGCCTATCTTCCCTATCCAGGTTTCAGGGCCGCGCCTGGTGCCGTCGGCGAATACAACGGCAAGTTCATGATCAATCAGATGGTACTTCGCGGCGGCTCGGCGGTGACGCCGCCTGGCCACCTCCGCCCCACCTATCGGAATTTCTTTGCCCCTGACAAACGCTGGCAGTTTGCTGGCCTTAGACTGGCGAAAGACTGACCGTTCCGATCCGAAGACAGGAATTCACCCAATCATGCTGGATGCCGCTCAAGCCGATCCCGATATCGTCGGCGTCGCGCTCGCCGGACTGACCGCGACGCCAAAAACCCTGCCGCCCAAATTGTTTTACGATACGCAAGGGGTAAAGCTGTTTGAAGCCATAACACGGCTTCCCGAATACTATCTCACGCGCGTCGAGCGTGCGCTGCTTCACACCATCGCCGGGCAGATCGTGGCACTCGCCGCGCCATGCAGCATCCTCGTGGAATACGGCGCCAGCGACGAGGGCAAGGCCTCGCTGTTGCTGGACGCTGGGGCCCGGGCATTTTCATCCTATGTGCCGATCGATGTGGCTTCCGGTGCGCTTGCGGCCATGCAGCAGCGCTTGCGCCTGTCCCATTCGGGATTGAGCGTCCATCCCCTCTGTGCCGATTTCCTCCGCCCGCTCACTCTGCCGGGTGATCTGGCCGGCAGACCGAAATTCGGTTTTTTTCCGGGCTCCACGATCGGCAATCTCGAGCCGCTGGCCGCGCGTGCCTTCCTTGGCGAGGCCCGTCATACGTTGGGGCAGGGGGCATGGCTGATCGTTGGCGTGGACCTGCGCAAGAGCGTCGATCTGCTGCTCCCGGCCTATGCCGATTCAAGTGGTGTCACCGCGGCTTTCAACCTGAACATCCTGCATCGCCTTAATCGCGAGGCTGCGTCCGATTTCGATACGGCGGCGTTCGTGCACCGGGTGCGGTGGAACGAGCAGGAGGGGCGGATTGAAATGCATCTGGAAAGCATACGGCCTCAAAAAGTCCAGCTTGCGGGCAAGACGCTCACATTCGATGCCGGTGAAACGATCCATACGGAGAACAGCTACAAATACGGCATCGCGGATTTCAGGTGTCTCGCGTCTTCCGCCGGGTGGTCGGCCCCCTCCGTTTGGGCCGACCCGGAAAATCTCTTTTCCATCCATGCTCTGCGCGCCGACTAAATTTTTCAAAACCGCGTAAAAATTTTTATTGTCGTTCTCGTCTGCACTCGATGATTGGCGTCTAGTCTTGCCGCTCTGCGACCATGGGTGTCTGCCGGCGCTCACCCTGGTCGCTGAACCGATCGGGGAACTCACCAAGATTATCCTCGATCGATGCTTCTTCAGCGACCTCCTCGCGCACCGGTATCTGGCCGGCGGCAGGGCTTTCCTCCATCCCGACCAGCTCACGCGCCCGCTCCCAGTAATCGGCATCGCGGCCTTCCGGTCGTCCCTCGGATTCCCATAAATGGTAGGCACGCTCACGTATACGTTGCTGCCGTGTGTTGTCGCTATCATCCAGCGGATTGGTAGTCATGGTCGGTCTCCCTTCATCTTTTGTAAGCAAACGCAGGCGAGAGGCATGCGTTCGTCGAGCCCGAACCAGCCTCCCCGGCGTCTTCCCGATAACGTGATTTCGGGCACTTGCCGGCCGCATCATTTCGCGCCACCCGCCGAGGCGGCCAAACCCGAATCCAGGGCTTTCATCGAGACCCGTCCGGTGTATGATCGAGGTCTCGGCACAGGCGGCGCGAAATGGGTGCTCCGGTGCACACCGACAATTGCGGACGATTTCATGGCCAAGACGGATAACTGGCAACGGCGGCGGCGATCTGAAAAAGGGTTCGACGAATTCGCCTCCTTCCCCGACCCGCTGCCAACCCCGCCCTCCTATCCGCGCCGCCCCGCTCCGAGCTCGCCCGTCGCCGCCGGCCCGGAGAGCACAGCCATCGTTAAATGGTTCAATGCCGAAAAAGGCTTCGGGTTTGTCGAAATGACCGAGGGAACTGGCGACGTGTTCCTGCATGCGAGTGTGCTGGCGCGTACCGGCGTCACGTCGGTCAGTCCCGGCGCTACCCTGCGTGTCAGGACCGGTCAGGGCCAGAAGGGCCCGCAAGTTACCGAGGTGACGGAAGTCGATGAAAGCACTGCCTCGGCAGCGCCAGCCGCGCGTACGCCGCGGCCGCCCGGCGGCGGCGGCTTTGGCGGCGGCGGCGCTGGCGGTTTCGGCGGCCAGCGACGCGGTTTCGATTCCCCCGGCCCATCAGGCCCCGAGCAGCAGGGCACGGTGAAATGGTACAATACCTCAAAGGGCTTCGGCTTCATCGCCCCGGAGGATGGCGGCAAGGATGTTTTTGTTCATGCGTCCGCGCTTCGCCGTGCCGGGCTCACCGAACTGGCTGAAGGGCAGCGTGTGACTATCCAGGTAACCCAGGGCCAGAAGGGCCCTGAGGCGGCGTCCATCCGTATCTCCTGACGCGAGACGGGGCCAACTGGAGACGAGCAGCCGCATCGCCATGTGCGGGTCAGCGTGGGAGGTCAATTTCGATGAAAATCAGACATTGCACGGGCCACCCCGGCCGCACGTTCTGCTTGGTATCCGCCCTTGCGCTGCTTGCGACCACCTGGCTGGCGCAGCCGGCCTGGGCCCGTTCCGGCGACCCCACCCGCGTCGGCCATGTCGATACGACCTTCCGCTTGCTCGGCCGCAACGACCGGATCGTCATCGACCGCTATGACGATCCGCGTGTCGATGGGGTCAGTTGCTACATGTCGCGGGCTGAAACCGGCGGGTTCAAAGGCTCGCTCGGCCTTGCGACCGATCCCAGCCGCTTCTCGATCGCGTGCCGCGCCACTGGCCAGGTTACGCTCAAGGGCACTATCCCGCCCAACGAGGTGGTCTTTGGCGCCAGTGCTAATTGGCTGTTCAAGGAAATTCGCGTCTCGCGCATCTGGGACCCAGAAAAGCGCGTGCTCGTCTACCTCGTCTGGTCCACCCAGGCGCTCACCCCCGAAGGCAGTCCCTATAACAGCGTTTCCGCCGTCGCCGTGGACAAGTAACGCGCACCCTCCCACTGCGAGAGCATAGTCCGGCCGAAATGCGATCAGCCGCCGGATAAAACGGTCGCACTGGCAATAAAGAGAGTGGGAAGCGTCCGACGACACCAATCGAACCTAGTCGCATCACGCTCAGGTATCCCTTTGGAAATTCATTGAAGCAGAAAACTGCCTTTTGTTTTCGCTCTCTTTTCCTGCCCCATGTGGGGAGGGTCGATCCGCGTTCGGCCGGCTTCGCCGTGCTCGATCTTTATATCGCCTGCCTGTTCGTCCTCCTTGATCTGCTCGGCGCCGCAATCGCTTCGCCCATTGGTCCCGTCCCGACGGGCGCACCGAAGCTTGCGCCGGAATGCCACGGCCGGCGTTGCAAATCTGCTACAGCCCCGCTGATTTTGCATGTGATTTCGTTATGTTTAAAAAACGTTCCGGCAATTTCAGGCGCAAGGACCTGAACGCTTGAATTCCTTTGTTTTTTGCGCCGCAATAACAAAGTAGTCAGCTACCCGGTAGGCTGGATCATGGCCTCCGAAGGTCCGGAATGACTGCCAGTGCGTCACAGCCCACCGATAAGTATCAGTTGCTGCACCGAAAAAACCTGTACAAGTTGTCGAGCCGATTAAACCACTCGGTATCATGCGCCAGAGCGGAAAGCTTATGGCGGGTTCATAATAGGGGCTTGGGAGAATGAAACGGTCACAGGGCTGCCTTGCGGCAGCAGCCACGCTTGCGTTGGCGCTATCAACCAGCCAGGTCTGGGCGAACACGGTCGAGGAACCCGGTGAAACCGCAGGCATCGCAGCCTACGCACCACTTCCGAGCGGTGGGTATTTCCTCAATCTCGGTAACTGGGGCGTGCGCGACACAAACCCGAATACCGCAACCGGCGTCGACATTCCGGCTTTTGTCTGGTCGACCGACGCATCGATCCTGGGTGGCAAGTTCGAACTTCTGATTGCCCAGCCGGTGGTCGATGTCAGCGTTGACAACACGACTTCGATTTACGGCGTATATTATCCTTTCATTCAGCCAATCCTGACCTGGGATCTTGGCAATGGCCTCTCTATCGGCGGCGGCATCGGCGCCTACCTCCCGGTCGGCAACAGCCTCACCAAGGCGATCGTCGGTGACACCACCACCGTTCGCGGAAATATCGGCATCAACTATAGCGCCAACGATATCACCCTGGTGGCCACCGGCGGCTATGGCGTGCCAGCTTACAAGGCTGCAAATAATCCGAGCGGCTTCCACCAATGGGCCCTGGTTGATCTCACCGCTGCTTACACGATCGGCAAGTGGCAGGTTGGCGCAGTCGGCTTCGGATCGATCGACACCACCAGCGCCTATGGCGGTTACCACAAGCAGGCCCAGTTCGCGGTGGGCCCGATGGCCGGCTATAATTTCGGCCCAGTGATCCTGCAGGTCAAACTCACGCGCGATGTCGCACAGCGCTATGAGGGCGGGTTCGACACGCGGTTCTGGACCAACATCATCATCCCGCTATGGGGTGAGTCGACGCCACCGCCCCCCCCGCCTGCGGCCGCACCGCCCGTCGCAGCACCGGCGCCCGCGCCCGCACGTACCTACCTCGTGTTCTTCGACTGGGACCGTGCGGATCTCACCACCCGCGCCGAGCAGATTGTGGCTGAAGCCGCCGCCGCCTCCACGCATGTTCAGGTCACGCGCATTCTCTGCAACGGCTACACGGATACGTCCGGCACAGTGAAATACAACCAGGCCCTGTCGTTGCGCCGTGCCACCAACGTCGCCAACGAATTGGTGAAAGATGGTGTTCCCCGCGGCGAGATCGACATAAAGGGTTTTGGCGAATCGCATCCTCTGGTGCCCACTGGCCCCGGCGTGCGCGAACCGCAAAACCGCCGCGTCGAAATCATCCTGAGCTGATCGCGCAAAGCGGGGTAGGAACCACCTGCCCCGCTGATTGATCAGAGTTTTGGGTGAGCTTCAGCCCGTTAACCTGACGATGCACCGGCGCCCTCGTCGCCTCGGAAGGCGGCAGGAAAAGACAATTTCGTGAGTGAGGCTCGGTAGTTACCAGAAACCAACGAAATCCTTATTTCAACTTCTTCGCATGCACCCCGCGCCGCACATCCGCCATCCACGCATCGATCTGCGCCACGCTGCGGAAATTGGTCATGTCGAACTGGTCCCAGCTTGATATGTCCGCCACCGTCTTCTTCCACCGCCGTGCGACCGGCCCCGCCGCCTGGCCGAACGCCATGATGTCGATGATCGTGAGATCCGCCGGCACGCCGAGCAGCCGGTGCATTTCCGCCTGCGTATCGTCCTGTCCGAGCACCGAAACCCACCAGCTTTGAAACCCCAGCGCCGCCGCCGCCAGATGGGCGGCCATGGTGGCCGAGGCGACACTTTGCAGGATCACCCGTTCGGCATTGGCGTGAAAGCGCTGGTCGAGTTCGGTGCCGGCCATAAGCCCTGGGAACGCCCAGCTCAGCCGGAAATCTGCGACCAGCACCATCATCCCCGGCGCCGTCTCCAGCGCCCGGTAATCGATGCCCGTGCGGCCCCGTTGCGCCTGCTGGCGCACCAGCTCGTCGGCGATGGCCCGCTTGGTTGAGGCGGAGGTGATGACAATGAACTGCCATGGCTGCGCGTTGGCGCCAGAGGGCGATAGCCGTACTGCCTCCAAAATCAGCAGGTAATCCTCCTGCGACACCGGATGGGCAGTGCTGAAGCGTCGTGCGGTGGCACGCCGTTGAAGAACGTCCAGCAGGTTGTCATAGCGCCGGCGATCGACGACCTTGCGGTTCGGAGGCCCCAAGGCGGGGGCAGGGGTGAGGGCGGGCGAGGGGGCGGTTGGTATGCTCACGCGACCCACCTTACCCGATCGCCGCCAAAAAAACGGTTTTTTAGGGCCGGTTCGGCCGATATTGCGCGGCTGCGCGCAGGCGGGCTAGCCCAGCTCAGAGCCAGAAGCGGCCTATGCTGCCACCTTCGGCGCGCCAGCTCTGGAAACGGAACGCGGCATAAGCCACAACGCCCGCGACAAGCGCCACGGGGATCATGATCGAAGCAACCCAAACGACCAGCGCCGTAACCACCACCGCGCCCGCAATAGCTGCGACCACAGCCGCACCCAGTGCCAGCTTTACCGCCCCGGGCCCGGCGCCCGGCAGGCCAGGCGGCGCCTGGGGTGTCAGGAACTCCCCATCCGCCGTCATGTCGATGGTACGGGGAGTGCGGACGCGATCGGTCATCCTAAGTAGGTGGCGCGCGCCCGCCATGAAGCAAGGGCCCGAGCGAGTGGTTTCGGCCGGCTTTCGCCTGCGCGCCGTCCTGGTCATCCTGGCCGGTATCGTCTTCGCCGCCGCCGGCCCCGCGCTCGCCGATGCTCCGTCCGGCCCGCCTGCAGGCACCGAAAAAGTGCCGCTCGACATTCGCGATTTGGTCGAGGCGGAGATCGCCCCGCATCTGGTTCTGCCTGAGACCGCGAAATGGGATTTTGAGTTCATGGCGCCGTATATCACGGGCGGTAAGGTGGTGTGCGGCCGGGTCGACTACCAATCCGCCATGCGCCGCTATGTCGGGCCGAAGCGTTTTTACGCCATCATCAAGCACGGGGCCGTTTCCGTGTCGCAGCTGCAGGACCCGCCATTCCTCGACAGCACCGGCGCCGAGGCCAGGGATTTCGCCCTACTCTGCGACCGGAAGTAGCCGGCACTCTGGCATAGCGCTTGCTCAGCACCCCGTAGAAACTCATCACATGGTTGGGCGGCATCGCGGCGTAAGGTCGCTGGCCGCTTATTCTCCTGCTGGCTCTTGCACTAATGTTAACTTGTGGAATAGCATCTCACATAATGAAACGCTCCGGGTCATTTACGCACACGCAGGATGCGCCGGCTGGGGCTTCCCCAGCCAGCCAGACGCTGGTGCGTGGCCTCGATGTGCTTGAAGTGGTTGCCTCCGGCCCGCTTGCCTTGCCGGCCCTGGCGAACCGGCTCGGCCTCGCCCGCAGCACTGCCCACCGCCTCGCCTCCGCCCTGCTGGAGCGCCGATACCTCACCCTCGTGCCGCGACAAGGCTACAGTCTCGGCCCAAAACTGCTTGAACTTGGCTCTCGCGCCCAGGAACAGACGGCGCTGGTGCGCGTAGCGCGCCCCTATATGGAAGCGCTGGCCGCCGAGACCCTCGATAGCGCCCATCTGAGTATCTGCGATGCCGGCGCGGCGCTGTTGCTGGAGCGCATCGCCGGCCATCGGCGGCTTCTGCCCTCCTTGCGTATCGGCGAACGCACCCGCCTTACCCAGGGCGCGGTCGGCTATGCCCTGCTGCTGGACGGCCCGGATGAAAACTGGCGGCAAACCTTTGCACAGGATTGTGGCAGTGCAGCATCAAGCGCCGCCTTTGTGGACAGGATGCGGGCGTTCGCAGGCGCCGGCTACGCCTACGATCCGATCGACACGGCCGACCGGGTGCGCACCATCGCCGCCCCCGTACGTGGCGCCGACGGCGCGATCGTGGCCGCGATCGGCCTCTCCACCGCCTCGCAATATCTCGATGAGCAGCGCCTCGCCGATGTCGGCCGCAACGTGGCCCGCATGGCCGCCTCGATCAGCGGTGATCTTGGGCGGCCTGCCTCGGTCGTCGATATCTCGCACGCCCCGATACATCCCGCCCGCCGCAAACAGCTGGCGGAAGATGCAATGCTATGTGGGAACAGCAAAATTGGGGCGCAGGGCGACGCCAAACCTCTTGAGGCCGGGGCGCGGCCCGTGCACCATTCGGGCCTCAAAGGGCCGCAGCGCGCGGATAATCCAGATACGGGTGTGAGATGAGGCGCGATGCTCGGGCAATGCTGCTCAACGGGCCGTCCGTCGCAGACAGGAGTTTATATTTAATGAAGGAGTGCGCGGCATGAACTACGCCGAGCAGGGCAAGGACCCGAAACGACGCCTTATCGGTTTCGTCGTCGTCATCGCCTTCCATGTTCTGTTGATCTGGGGCCTCGTCAACGGCCTCGGATCCAACATCATCGAGAAGCTGGCGCCGCCGATCGCCGCCAAGATCGTCACCGCCGACAAGCCGCCGCCACCCCCACCACCTCCGCCGCCGCCACCGCCACCCGATCTGGCGCCGCCGCCGCCGCCCTATATTCCGCCGCCGGATATCGCCGTCCAGCCGCCGCCAACCCCGCAGGCGGCGATCACTACGGTCACCCATGCGCCACCTCCGCAAACCAATTTTACCAAATCCGAGCCCACACCCGTGCGCCCGGCGGTGGCAGACCATGATGTAAGTGAGCGGCCGATCGCCGGCGCACCTCTCGAATACCCGCCATCGATGGAGGAGGAACAACGTGAGGGTTCCGCCCGCATCTCGTGCGACGTGGATCCCAACGGTTCCACCAGCAATTGCCGCGTCGATTCCGTCACGGGCGGCGCGGCCTTCGCCCAGGCGGCTCTGTCCTACGTGAAGCGTGCCCGCTATGCCCCGCGTACCCATAATGGGGTGCCGATCGCGGCCTCGCACCAGTGGAATATCAAGTTCAAGCTGGGCGACTAGCAGCCCCTGATGCCCCCCGATAACCGACGGCCCCGATCGGGCCGTGAGAAAGGAGCGAGTATGAAAACCACTTATCGCCTGCCAGCCTTGGCCCTTGCCGTAACTTTTGCCGCTTCGATGCCGGCGGCCGCCTTCGCCCAGGCCGCTGCTCCCGCACCGGCCGCAACCCCAGCGGCTCCTGATGCGGCTGCCCCTGCCGCGGCGGCGCCCGCAACCCCGCCGGCCGCCGCCGCCCCGGGTGCCACACCCGCGCCTGGCACGCCCGACGCCGCCGCACCGGCCGCCGCCGCCGGAAGCGCCTCCACGGCGGGCGCCCCGGCGACCCCGCCGGCCGCCGACGCCGCCGCCAACCCGGCCGCGCCCAGTGCCGATGCCGGCAATGGCACCGAGGCCGTCGACAACCCCTATGGCCTCGCCGCCCTGTGGAAAACCGGTGACGTCGTCTCCCACACCGTGCTGGTGATCCTGGCCCTGATGTCGGCCGGCACGTGGTACATCATGATCACCAAGTTCTTCGAGCAGGGCTCGCTGTTCCGCGCCGGCAAGGCGGCCGCGAAGGATTTCTGGAAAACCACTTCGGTGCGCGAGGGCGTGCAGCGCCTAAAGCCCACCAGCCCCTTCCGTTACATCGCGGAAAACGGCATCTCCGCCAGCGAGCACCATGAAGGCGCGCTGACCGATGCGATCGACCTGCACACCTGGGTCACGATGTCCGTACAGCGTGCGCAGGACACGATCCGCACCCGCCTCGCCGGCGGCCTGCCCTTCCTCGCCACCGTGGGCTCCACCTCGCCCTTCGTCGGCCTGTTCGGCACGGTGTGGGGCATCTACCACGCGCTCACCGCCATCGGCATCGCCGGCCAGGCCAGCATCGACAAGGTGGCCGGCCCGGTCGGTGAAGCGCTGATCATGACGGCACTTGGTCTGGCGACCGCCGTGCCCGCCGTGCTCGGCTACAACTACCTGGTCAGCCGCAACAAGGCGGCGCTGGAGATGATCCGCAACTTTGCCTCCGACCTGCACTCGATCCTGCTCAGCGGCAGCCGGGTGAATGTCGCCCCCGGCGCCTCCTCGAAGGCCGCCTAACGACCATGGCAATGAGCGTCGGCCCTTCCGAGGGCGACGACGAGGTGGTGTCGGCGATCAACACCACACCCCTCGTCGACGTCATGCTGGTGCTGCTGATCATCTTTCTGATCACTATCCCGGTGGTCACGCACACCGTCCCCGTCCACCTCCCTAAGGATATCAACCAACCGACCCAGACAAAGCCGCAGAACATCATCCTCGCCATCAACAAGGACGGGGATTATTTCTGGAACGAGAAGCCACTCGCCGATGCGGCGGCCCTCTTGGCCAAGCTGAAAACCATCGCCACGGTCGTGCCCCAGCCCGAGGTTCATATCCGCGCCGACGAGGATGGCCGCTACGAATTCGTCGGCCGCGCCGTGGTCGCCCTGCAGCGCGCTGGAATCTACAATGTTCAATTCATTACCCAGCCGCCGCCACGCGGCGGCTAAGGAGCCCAATCCATGGCAATGAGCATGCCGACCGGTGGTGACGGCGACGACATGGATGTCGTTGTCGACATGAACACCACGCCGCTGATCGACGTGATGCTGGTTCTGCTGATCATGTTGATCGTCACCATCCCGATCCAGACCCACGCGGTGAAGATGAACCTGCCCGTCGGCAATCCGCCGCCGCCGCCGGTGCCGCCCCAGGTGGTGACCATCGATGTCGATTTCGATGGCACCATCTCCTGGAACGGCGAGGCGATCCCCGACGAAGCCTCGCTGCAGGCGCATCTGCGCGGGGCCGCGGCAGCCGATCCGCAGCCGGAAATCCATCTCAATCCGAACAAGCTCGCCACCTACAAATACGTGGCGCATGTGATGGCGGACGCACAGCGGCTGGGCGTTCACACGCTCGGCCTGGTCGGTAATGAGCAGTTCATAACACCATGATGACATCATCCCCGAAGTGCAGGGCGGCAGTCCTTGCCGCCCTCATGGCCATGTACGCCTTCTCCGCTTCTGCGGAGGCGCTGCCGCCGGCTGTCGGCAAGCCGCTCGAAGCGGCCAAATCCTATCTCGGCCAGCGCCGCTACAGCCAGGCGATGCAGCAGGTGAACATCGCTTCCTCCAAGGCGACCACGGAAAACGAGCGCTTCATCATTCAGGAAATGCGCGCCTCCATCGCCCAGCAATCGGGCGACACGGCGACTGCTTCCAAAGTGTTCGCCGACCTGCTGGCCAGCGGCAAGGTGCCGCCCAGTGAGCAGATAAAATTGCTACAGGCCGAAGTCGGCATCGCCTACCAGCAGAAGAACTACGCCAACGCCATCGCCTGGCTGCAGCGCTATTTCAAGGCCGGCGGCGGTGGCGCGGAAATGCACAGCCTGCTGATTTCGGCCTATTATCAGAACAACGATTTCGCCAATGCGGGCAAGCTGCAGGCGCAAATGATCGCCTCGGAAATCAAGGCCCGCCAGGTGCCTCCCGAGGTGCAGCTTCAGCTCCTGGCCCGTTGCCAGCAGAATTTGAAGGATATGGCGGGTTTCGAATCCACGATGGTCCAGCTCGTCACCTATTACCCGAAGCCGGATTACTGGGCGAACCTCGTGCATAATGTGCAGGTCAGCTCCGGTTTCTCCGACCGCCTCACGCTCGATCTCGACCGCCTGCAAATGGCGCTTGGCAATATTACCAAAGCCGACGACTACATGGAGATGGCCGAACTCGCCCTGCAGGGCCCGCTCCCCGGCGAAGCCAAGGCCATCCTCGACCAGGGTTATGCTGCCGGCCTCCTAGGCACCGGCCCCGAAGCCTCCCGCCAGAACCGCCTGCGCGCCCTGGTGAACAAAACCTACGCCAGCGAACTCACCGACATGCCGAAGCGCGAGGCCGACGCCGAAGGCAACCACGACGGCAACCCGCTGGTGGGCCTCGGCGAGGAATACGTGTCCTATGGGAATTATGCCAAGGGCATTTCGCTGATGGAACAAGGCATCGCCAAGGGCGAGCTGCGCCATCCGGAGGACACGAAACTTCATCTGGCACTCGCCTATTACAAATCCGGTGATAAGGCGAAGGCCATCCAGATTTTTAAGACCGTCGGCGGCAAGGACGGCACTGCCGGCCTCGCCCGCCTCTGGATCCTCTTCATCAACTCAAAGAAGTAGTATCAACGGCCCTAATTCTGGAGCGATGCTGCCATTCTCTTCTCTCTCCCCCTTGTGGGGAGGGCCAGGATGGGCAACTCTCGAGACGAGTTATTCATTTCGACCGCTGGTATAAAAATTCGGATGCGGTGCCGCTTGGCGCCGCACCCGACTGAGAGCCGATCCGATCCATCAGCCATGCCCCGGCCCGGCCGGGCGGCTGGTCCGCTCGGTGGATCAGGCTGAACGGGTAATCATACCCCCCCTCCTGCTCGCCCTCGATCCGCAGGCGCACCAGCCTTCCGCCCGCCAGGTCGTCGGCCACCAGATGCTCCGGCAAATTGCCCCAGCCCAGGCCCGCCAGCAGCAGCGCGTGCTTGGCACCCAAATCGCCCAGCCGCCAGCTTTTGAGACCCAGCACCCCGAAATCCCGCCCCTCCGATAGCCGGCTGCCATCGGCCAGCACCAGCTGCACATGCTCCCGCGCCAAGCCGCGGGGCACCACCGAAAATCCCGCGAGCGCATGATCGGGTGACGCCACCGGGATCAGCCGCGCCTGGCCGATCGGCCGACGCTCCAGCGCTTCGGGCAAACCGCCCGCCCAGCCGGAAATCCCCAGCCCGCAAGTGCCATCCAGCACCAGCTGCGCGGCCCCGCCCACCGCCTCCATCCGCAGCCGTAGGGACACGGTGGGGAACGCCGCCGAAAATGCATGCAGCGCGCAAACCAGCCCGCGCACGGGGAACATCACATCCACCGCCAGCGATATCTCCGCCTCCAGCCCCTCGCGCAGCGCGCCGGCCCGCGCCCGCATCTCCTCGATCAGGCCGCCCACCCGGCGCGCATCGGAAAGCACCGCGCGCCCCGCCTGGGTCAGCACCGGCATCCGCCCGGCGCGGTCGAACAACGCAACCCCTAGCTGCGCCTCGAGGTTGGCAATGGTGTAGCTCACCACCGACTGCCCCCGGCGCAGGCTTCGCGCCGCCGCCGAAAAACTGCCCGCATCCGCCACTGCCGCAAACACGGCAAGCTGGTCCAGCGTCGGTGTCCCTACAAGCGGCATATCCAAAATCTCGCTAAATCACATCGACATTATCCGGGTTTCTTCGATACGTCACCCACCCCATGTCGGTGGTGCAAATACAGGAGAGATATCCGGCGCCATGACCAATATTCTGATTGCTTTCTACTCGCGCGGCGGCTCCACCGAAGCGCTCGCCCAGGCTATCGCCGAGGGCGCCGCCGCCGAGGGGGCCGAAACCCGCCTGCGCCGCGCCCGCGAATCCGTCGGCCCTGAAGTGATGGCCCAGGCCCCCGGCTGGGCCGAGAACGCCGCCCGCATGAATGCCCTGTATGAGGCCCCCACCGCCGCCGACGCCGACTGGGCCGACGCCATCTTGTTCGGCACCCCCACCCGCTTCGGAAATGTCAGCGCTGAACTCAAAGCCTATATCGACGGCCTGGGCGGCCTGTGGTTCCAGGGCAAGCTGAACGGCAAGGTCGGCTCGGCTTTCGTGTCCACCCAAGGGGCCCATGGCGGCAACGAAAGCACTATTTTGTCGCTCTACAACCCGATGGCGCATCTCGGGTTGATCATCGTGCCCACCGGCTATGCCGACGCGGCGCTCTTCAAGGCCGGCACCCCCTATGGCGCCTCGGCCGTCAGCGGCGCCAGCTCCCTCCCCACCGAGGACGAGCTTGCGGTGGCCCGTTTCCAGGGGAAGCGTGTCGCCCAGATTGCCCAAAAACTGCGAGGCTGCGAATGATCACCCTGCGTAAGAGCGAGGCGCGTGGCCACGTCAAGATCGGCTGGCTCGACAGCCGTCACACCTTCTCCTTCGGCGACTACTACGATCCCGCGCATATGCATTGGGGCCCGTTGCGCGTGATCAACGAGGATCACGTGGCCCCGGGAGCCGGCTTCCCCACCCACCCGCATCGCGACATGGAGATCGTCACCTGGGTGCTCAGCGGCACGCTCTCGCATAAGGATAGTACGGGCACGGCAGCGGTGATCCAGCCGGGCGAGGTGCAGCGGATGACCGCCGGTACCGGCATCGCCCATTCCGAATACAATGCCTCCACGGAGCAGCCCGTGCACCTGCTGCAAATCTGGCTGCTTCCCGCCCGTCGCGGATTAACCCCCGGCTACGACCAGAAATCGGTACTTCCGGCGATCGTTGGCCGCCTCGGCCTGGTCGCCTCGCCGGATGGCCGTGACGGCTCCGTGATCATCCACCAGGATGCCGATCTCTATGCCACCCGCCTGCAGGCCGACCAGGCCATCACCTTGCCTCTGCGCGAAGGCCGCCTCCAATGGGTGCAATTGGCGCGCGGCGAGGCGCTTTTGAACACTGTTCCCCTCACCCAAGGCGACGGCGCCGCAATCGACCGCGAATCCGCCCTCACCCTGCATGCCACCACCGACGCCGAAGCCCTCATCTTCGACATGGCCGCCTAACCCAAGCCCGGCCTTCTCTCCACAAGGGGGACGGTGACCAGTGGCGTTGTCTCGTTGCTGGGGCTCGCAACTCCCGCAGCCAGCATGCCGAGAAGGGTGAGGGCTCGTAGCCGCAACGCCCCCCTTCGCGACTTCAGCCCCCCTCACCCAATCTTCTCCCCCCGGATAGTCGGGGGGAGAAGGCTTTTACCCTTCGAAGCTGGGAAGTTCCGGAATTCTCCAAAACCGTTCGGCATCCAAACCGGCCCCAAGTGTGACATTGCGATCACATTTCAACGCCTTCCGCGCAATCCTCCCCTGAAACAGGATTGTGCAACGGCACGGCATCGACACACTCTGTTCCACCAGGGCACACCGAGGGAATTAGGGCGCGCTTCGCCCGGTCGCTCAAATGCCATCACTTTCGCTGTCGTAGCCGCCTAGGGGAGGGGGCCGGCAGCGTTTCGCCACAGGGGACCCAATGGCAACCGTAAACCGCCGTTTCAAGCAACGACTGATGCTGTTCACCGCCTGCGGGCTGGTGGCCGGAATCGTGCCCGCCAGCTCCAGCCTTGCGCAGAGCGCAGCGGCGACGGCACCAGCCAGCGCAACCGAAAACATCGTTGTTCGGGCTCAAAAGCAGCTGCTGAAGGACAAGAATTCCCCTTCGGCTGTGACGGAACTCAGCCAGAAGGCGATCGAGCAAACCGGCGTCGGCGGCAGTATCGCTACCCTGCTCCGCCAGGCACCCTCGGTGTTCGTGTATCAGCAGGGTATCGGCAATAACGAGCCGGTGCTGACCATCCGCGGTATTCGCGGCCTGGAGACGGCACAGACACTGGATGACGTGCCGATGCAGGATCTGCTCTCCGGCGGCACCGGCGGCTATCTGCAAAACATCATCGGCGGCCACTTCAACCTCGACCAGATCAGCGGCGTCGCCATCTATCCAGGGGTTGCTTACCCCGACAAGAACACGTTTGGCACCATCGGCGGCACCGTGGCCTATGCGTCCAAGCGGCCGGAAAACGATTTCGCCCTCGACGTTTTCGGCTCCGTCGGGTCTTTCAAAACCTTCAACGAGGGCTTTACCCTCAACTCCGGCGAGTTGGACGGGCCTTTGGGCACCGGCGACAACGCGCCGAAAGTGCTGCTGCAATACTCCAACCTGCAGACCGCCGGTTTCGTCGACTACACGCCGGCTCGTTACAACAACATGGAATTCGCCTTCGACAAGCCTTATGACGACGGGCTTTCGAAATTCCAGACGACCATTCTGTATAACACCGGTAACGCGCTTTATACGCCGGAACCTGTGCCGCTGCCGTATCTCGCGCTCAACGGGCGGTTTTCGAACTATTCGCCCGACGAGGAATTCACCCGCCAGACCAACGACTACCTGACGATCATTCTCAAAGACGAAACCTACATAAACGACTATCTCACCGTCGGCGCCTCTGCGTTCTATCTCAACTCCGATTCCACACAGATCGCGTACGCAAACAATCTTGCCTTTGGGCCGGGCGGCGTCGGTGGTTCATATACGGTCGGCGGCGCGGCGCCCTTCCTGCAGGTGCCGGCCGGATTTGGTCTCGGCGACGGCGAGGGATTGTTTGGTCCAGGCGGGTTTTTTTACAGTCCTACGGCCTATCCATATAATCCCACCGCGGCCTACCCACCGGGCTCGGCCAGCTGCCCTGAAGTCGTGGTAAAGCGGTTTGCTAGTGACCCGTCGGGACTTCCTTGCGGCCTCAATGCCATCCTCGGCATTAGCCATAACGACACCTATGGTATTCAGCCGCGCGCCCTGATATCGCCACCTGAAATTTTTGGTATCACGCAGAACATCCATATCGGCGCGTTGGTTGCGAAGGAAACTTCGCCCGCTGGCCCAACCTATATGGGCGGCACGCCCAATGTTCCGGAGACGCCGCAAAACCTCGGCGGCATCTTCCAAGGGAACGCCTTTAGCGGTGGCACGCAACGCACAATTTATCAGGGATACGCGCAGGACAAGATCGATTTTCTTGACAACACCCTGCACATCACGCCCGGCGCTACACTTGAAGGGTCCTATTCGAGCCTGGTCGGTGGCCAGATTTTCGGAGGCACCGTAATCCCGTCGCAGGTGGGCATATCCAACTACGGCTACTTCAAGAGCAACAAATGGGATCGCGAGTTCCTGCCCTTCTTCAATGTCAGCTATGATTTCGACAAGATATTGCCGGCTCTGAAGGGCCTCACCGCCTATGGCAGCACCGGGCAATCCGCCTTGTTTGCGCCCGTGGGCGATTTCCAACCTAACTTGGCCGGTCCGGTGCCGGGCGCCTCGATCGTGCATCTCTATGAGGGCGGGCTTAAGTACAACACGCCGACCATCTCGATCTCGGCCGATTATTTCTACCAGAAGGTCGATCGCGATTTCGGCTTCTTCCAGTATCAGTCCGGCCCGCTCAACGGTCAGTCGGCCTACAACAGCCTTGGGCAGCGTGAGTTCAAGGGCGTCGAAGGGTCGGTTACCTGGCAGGCGACTCCCGACCTTCAGTTCTTCGGCAACGCATCTCACCAGCTCGCCAAATACCTAGTCACAAACGTCGCCAGCGTCACGGTGCAGGAAGATCAGTTCGGCGACGCGATCAAAGGCTCACCGGTCTCCGGCGTGCCGGATTGGACATCGAATTTCGGTGTGGATTGGACACCGAAAAGTGTGTTCAGGGACGGCGACGTGCTCGAGGTGCGTCCATACGGTCTGTATTCGGGTCACCAATATGCAACCACCGACCTGACCGGTTTCGAGAATATCGGCCCGCTGCCGATCGGTGCCACCTATGGTCAACCCGCGTATTTCAATGCCGTGTCTGGCGCCACGGTGACCGACCTGAACCCGAAGGACGGTATTAGCCCCTATGTGCTCTGGAATCTGGACCTGAACTACACGCTTCCGACGCCAGGCCTGCCGTTCCTGAAGAAGGTCAAATTCGATCTAAACGTGCAAAATATCTTCAACCACATGTATTACCAATACTTCTATCACCAGGAATCGCCTGCGAACTGCTCCAACGCCGGTGACAACGGCAAAGTGGCGTCGGGCATCTACAAGGGTACTCCGCTCACCAACTACAGCTGCACGCCGGAATTTGCCGACGGCATTCCCGGCGAGCCGTTCTCGGTTATCTTTACCGTCAGCGCACGGTTCGGTTTGCCGCCGGCGCCGCCGCCGCCATTGCCGGGGGCCGTGGCACCTCCTGCCCCGCCGCCCGTCGCGCCGGTTCGTAGCTATATCGTCTTCTTCGACTGGGATCGGGCTGACCTGACTTCGCGTGCCAGGGAGATCGTCGCGGCCGCGGCACAGGCCTCCACTCATGTGCAGACCACGCGTATTGAAGTTAGCGGCTACACTGATCTTTCCGGCACGGTCGGCTACAACCAAAAACTGTCTGTCCGTCGTGCCGAAAGCGTGGAGAAAGAGCTGATCCGCGACGGCGTTGCCGCAAGCGAAATCGCCATCCACGGTTATGGCGAGAGCAACCCACTGGTTCCTACCGCGCCCGGCGTTCGGGAGCCGCAAAACCGGCGTGTCGAAATCGTCCTGAAGTAGTCAAGAAAGCGCCTGGCGGGGCGTGAGAAGTTCCTGCCTGCCCAAACGAAAAAGCCAGGGAAACTCCCTGGTTTTTTTGTTGTAACGGCTACGCACTGCACGGGCTCCTCGTTACGCGATCCCTCTGCGTTACACCTCGCCACAATCCACGCCATTGCCAACCCACCCGGCGCTGGTGTTCATGCTCCCCATGCGTCCTCAGCGCGGAGTCTCCATGCGCTTGCGCCATGCTCTGCTGCTCGCCTGCCTCTGCGCGGCTCCCACCGTCGCGCGGGCCGATGAGCCGCCGCTTCGCGCGTGCGTCCCCGAAAACGCACCCCCCTTTGTCCTCAAGGCGCCCGACGGGCAGCTCACCGGCTTCGTCATCGAACTTTTTCGTATTATCGCCGAGCGCATGCAGCGTGGGATCGTGTTCACCCAGGCTACCCAGCCCTTGCTGGATGAAGGCCTTGCCCACGGCACCTTCGATCTGCTCACCGGCCCGATCAACGCCACCCCAGACCGCGCTTCCGAAATGCTGCTCACCGAAGGCTATCTCTGGTCCGAATTCCGCTTCGGCAGCCGCGCCGGCGAACCTGTCACCAGGCTGGAGGATCTGCATGGCCGCCGCCTCGCCGTGCGCACCGGCAGCCTCTATGCCGAATGGGCCGAACGGAACGCCCGCCGCTACGGCTTCACCGTGCTGCCGGCGACCAGCGGCGTCGAGGCGGCGCGCGCCGTGCTCGCCCATCAAGCCGATGCCAGCCTCACCGGCAGCCCCGTGCAAGACTATGCCGCGTGGCACGAAAAAGGATTTGTCGCGGGCCTCGCCTTGCCGGAAACCCGCACTCATGAGAGTGCTGCGACCCGGCGCGCCGACGTGGAACTGCGCGACGAAATGGAAGATGCGCTGCGGTGCCTGAAACAGAACGGCACCGTCGCGCGCCTGTCAAAAAAATGGCTGGGGCATGAGCCGGATGCGGAAGACCTGGAGAATTTGGTTGTGCCAGGGTACGGCGTGCCGGGGCTTGCGGGGTATGATCCGAAGCCAAAGAAGGCTCATTGCTAAGGCAAGGCCTTCTTTTTTTGGAAAAATAGAAGCGAAAAAACTGTTTTTCCTGCCGCTGCTGTTATCCGCGTGTGCCGGGGCCCACCATCCGGCGGGGCCGGGGCTGACGCCCAAGACGCAGGGGCCTGTCGCGCATGGGCCGGCGGTGCTCGATGACCATGTGCCGCCCTTTGCCGCTGTGCCGTGGGAGCCGTTCAGCCGCGCGGCCGCCGTCGCCATCGCGCAGCGCGAATGGCGCCTGTTCGGCCAGAACATCGATGACGATCCGCCCGATACCCGGCCCCCGCCGCCGCCCGACCTCAAGCCGGAACGCGAGGAAGGCCTCTGGCAGCGCGTCGGCGAATATTGGTGGATCGGCCAGGACCCCGAGGAACGCGAAGTCTCCTGGACCGGTAAGCATGACGAAAACGGCATCGTGTTCAATGCCGGCAACGACAGCAACTACGCCTGGTCGGCCGCCTTCATCTCCTACGTCATGCGCATCGCTGGCGCCGGTCCCGACTTCCCCTACTCCCCCAATCACGCCACCTACATCAATGCCGCCGCCCTCGGCACGTCCAGAATTCTGCGCGCCTACGCGCCGCAAAGCTACGCGCCCCAGCCGGGCGACCTGATCTGCCTCGGCCGCGGCAAATCCGCCTCCCTCACCTTCGCCGATCTGCCCACTCTCAATCTCTTCCCCGCCCATTGCGACATCGTCACCACCGCCGGCCACGCCGAACTCACCGTCATCGGCGGCAACGTGGATGACGCGGTTACCCTCAAACACATCCCTATCGACATCACCGGCCTCCTCACCGGCCCCGACGGCAAAATCCTCGACACGCGCTACAACTGGATGGTCGTTCTGAAAGTGCTGTACGCCCAATAGCCCCGACGACCCTCGCTTACTGATGCCCCCGCTCTACTGACGCCAAGGCAGCCCCGCAGCTTTCCACCCGTCCAGGGTCCCTCGGTGCCCCTGCGCATCCGGATGTCCCTCAAAACCCTCGGTCACGTTGAAACATTGGAAGAATCCGGACTGCTCCGCCAGCCGCGCCGCCGCCAGGCTGCGCACGCCGCTGCGGCACAAAAAATACAGTTTTGTGTCGGTGGAAAGCCCTGCATCGCGAAGCTCTTCGACGAACCGCGCATTCACATTGCCGCTCGGAAAATACTGCCAGGAAATCAGCACCGCCTGCTTGCCGGCATCGCGCAGATCGGGCAGCCCCACATATTGCCACTCGGCATCGGTGCGCACATCCACCAGTTGTGCCTCCGGATCGGCCAGCAGCGCCTCGAAACTCTGTTTTGGCGAGACATTGTCCACCATAATGAAAACTCACATGCAGGTTATGAAGCAGTGGCAAAAGGTGCCCTCGGATGACTGAAAACACAAACGGGATCACCGCAGGGCTGGAGCAGGCCATCGGCCGCACAGCGCTAATCAAGCTGCGCCGCGCCTCGGCCGAAACCGGCTGCACCATCCTGGGCAAAGCCGAATTCATGAACCCCGGCGGCTCGGTGAAAGACCGCGCTGGCCTGGCCATCATCATCGATGCCGAACGGCGCGGCGCGCTCAAGCCCGGCGGCACCATCGTGGAAGGCACCGCCGGCAATACAGGCATCGGCCTCACCCTCGTCGCCAATGCGCGCGGCTACCGCTCCGTGATTGTCATGCCGGAAACCCAAAGCCGCGAAAAAATCGATTTTCTGCGCATGATCGGCGCGGATCTCCGCCTGGTGCCGGCGAAACCCTTCCGCGACCCGGGCAACTACGTCCATGTCGCCCGCCGCCTGGCCGACGAGATCGGCGCCATCTACGCCGACCAGTTCGACAACCTCGCCAACCGCGCCGGCCACCGGGAGACCACCGGCCGCGAAATCCTTGAACAGACGGGCGGCCGCGTGCACGCCTTCACCTGCGCCTGCGGCACCGGCGGCACGCTTGCCGGCGTCTCCGACGCGCTCAAGGCCCATGATCCCGCCATCCGCATCGTGCTCGCCGACCCCGAGGGCAGCGGACTCTACGGCTGGGTCAAATCCAACGACCTCACCGTGCAGGGCAGCTCCATCACCGAAGGCATCGGCCAATCCCGTGTGCCAGGAAACCTCGAAGGCGCCGCGATCGACGACGCGGTGCGCATCCCGGACTCCGAGGCGCTCGGGATCGTCTTCGACCTGCTCAAAAACGAGGGTCTCTCCATCGGCGGCTCGGCGGGTGTTAATGTTGCGGGAGCGATACAGGTTGCCCGCACCCTCGGTCCCGGTCATACTATCGTGACGATTCTCTGTGATGGTGGAGCACGCTATCAAAGCAAGCTGTTCAACCCGGAATTCCTCAGGTCGAAAGGGGTGCCTGTGCCCTCCTGGCTTGACTGATCGCCCCTTGTTGGAACGAAGCCTGCCGGCTGGGCGAGCAGGCTGTCATTTGGGGTGAGGCCAAATGAGCACATTTTTTGATCTGTCCCGTTTCACCCCTCACGGCTTCTGCCTGGCCTGGGATCCGGGCCTGGTCCGCCTCATCGCGATCTCCGACGTGCTCATCGCGCTCAGCTACTTCTCCATCCCCGCCGCCCTCCTGGTTTTCCTGCGCCGACGGCACGATCTCGCCTTCAAGCCGGTCTTCGGCCTCTTCGCCGCCTTTATCCTGGCCTGCGGCTCCACCCATGTCATGGGCGCAGTCACGCTCTGGGTGCCCGCCTATCGGCTCGATGGCTGGATCAACGCCCTCACCGCCACGCTTTCCGTTGCCACCGCCATCACCCTATGGCCACTCTTGCCGCAGGCCCTGGCCCTGCCATCCCCTGCCGCCCTGCGCCGGCTGAACGAGGCGCTCGCCTGCGAGGTGGAGTTGCGTGACGAAGTGGCTGGCCAGCTGCGCGACAGCGAGGCGCGTCAGCGCCTGCAATATGCCCGCACCCCCGCCGCCCTTCACGTGGTCGATGGGCAGGGGCACCTGCTCGATGTCAGCGACCGCTGGCTCGCCCTTACCGGCTACACGCGCGCCGAGGTCATCGGCCAGGCGATTTACAACTTCTATACCGGCCCCACCAAAGCCATCGCCATGCGGAACTTCGCCAACGACCGGAACACCGTGCAAGCAAGGGTCTGCGAGCGCCAGTTCCTCTGTCGCGACGGCAAGATACGCGATCTCGAAGTCTATATTCAGCCGGAGCGAGACAGCGAAGGCCGGGTCCGGCGGATTTTGGCGGCCGTCACCGATGTCACCGCCCGCAAGGAAGCCGAAGCCGCCCTGCAGGCGTCGGAGGACCGGCTGCGCCAGTCCCAGAAAATGGAGGCGGTCGGCCAGCTCACCGGCGGCATCGCCCATGACTTCAACAACCTGCTCACCACCATCATGGGCTCGCTGGAACTGCTGCAGCAGCGCTCTACGCTGGATGAGCGTAGCACCCGCCTTGCCGCCAACGCGCTGGAGGGGTCCCGTCGTGCCGCCCGCCTCACCAGCCAGCTGCTCAGCTTCTCCCGCCGCCAGCGCCTCGCGCCGGAAACCTTGCATCCGCGCCATGTCATCGACGGCATCCAAGATCTGCTCGCCCGAACGCTCGGCGATAGCGCCGACCTCGACATCCGCCTGCCGCCCGACACCTGGCCGCTGATCGCCGATCGCAACCAGCTGGAGTCAGCCCTGCTGAATCTGGTGATCAATGCGCGCGACGCTGTCGGCGGTCGCGGCCGCGTGCGGCTCACCGTCAAAAACCGGACCATCGAAGTTTCCCCCGCGCATGCGGCCGATGCGCAGCCCACCGGCGATTTCGTGTCGATCTCCGTATTGGATGATGGCGTTGGTATGACGGAAGAGGTGCAAGCCCACGCCTTCGAGCCGTTTTTCACCACCAAGGGCCCAGGCGCCGGCACCGGCCTTGGCCTGTCGCAAACCTACGGCTTCGTTACCCAGTCGGGCGGCGCCATCCGGATAAAAAGTGCGCCCGGCTGCGGGGCCGAGATCGAAATGCTGCTTCCCCGCGCGCCCAGCGAAATCCAGGCTGGCCGGGCGCCTGAACACACGGCGATAGCACGCGACGGTCAAGGCGAACACATTCTGGTGGTTGAAGACGACGCGCTCGTTCGCCAGACCATCGCCGACGCCCTGCGGATACGCGGCTACACCGTTACCGAAGCGCCCGACGGCCAGGCAGCCCTCAAACTCCTCGAGCATCCGCCGGCCGCCCCGTTTGCCCTTCTGTTCACCGACGTCGTGATGCCCGGCGGCCTATCCGGCGTCGACCTCGCGCTGCAGGCCCGGGAGCGCCACGCATCCTTGCCCGTGCTGTTTGCCAGTGGCTACGCCTCCGCTTCCATCCTCGACGCCTGGCCCGAACCGGTCGACCTGTTGGCAAAACCCTACTCTCCCGAACAACTGGCCGCCCGCATCGCGGCCCGGCTCGACATGAACGCGATGGCTTAGGTCAAACTGGGCCAAGGGCGGCTCGCCCCGGCGGAGGGCCAGGGGCAGAGTCCCTGGCTTTACGCGCCCCGCGCCGTCTCCGGCATCAGTGCCGCTAGGGCGACGCCAACCAGGCCGGCGCCTGCCAGCATTAGGAAGGCGAGATGGACCGACTGGTCGGCAAGCGCGCCGCCCGCCCACGTGCTGCAGGCGGCCGCGGCCCCGATGGCGAGTCCCAGCAATCCCATGCACAGGTTGAAACGCCCGCTGCCCGCCGTGATATCGGCAGCCACCAGCGGCACCAGCACGCCAAACACCGCTCCGCTGATCCCGTCCAGCAGCTGGATCGGCACCAGCAGCGAGGCGCTGGGATTGAACGCCAGGGCGAGCCCGCGCAGCGGCAGCGCCAGCATGCCCAGCACGAGCACCGGTCGCCGCCCGAACCGTTCAGCCGCCCGCCCCACGCCAGGCGAGAGCAGGGCGACGATGATTTGCGGCCCGACGATGCACGCCCCGATCACCAGAGTGGCGTCGTTCCCCAGCTTCTCGGTGGCGCTCGCCGCCGCCAGCGGCAGCATGGCTGCATTGGAGAGGTGGAACGCCGCACAGCATGAAGCGAACCATAGCAGCCGCCTGTCGCGCAGTAGCTTGCCCACCCGCTCCCTTGGCGGTGCCCTGCCGGCCGCCTGCGGCGAGACGCCTGGCCGTATCAGCCGCAGCGCGAACAAGCCGGGCACGGCCAGGGCGGCCCCTAGCAGGAACACCCAGCGGGCTCCCAGTTGCGAGCCGACCAGCGCCATCATGCCGGCCGCCGTGCCGTTGCCGATCCCCGCGAAACGGGCATTGCGTCCCAGCCTTTCGCCCGCCGCCTGGCCCGCTACCGCCAGGCTCAGCGCCGCGATCGCCGGGCTCAGCATGCAGCTCGCAAAGGCATGGCTGATTTCGGCCAGCAGCACCGGCAGCATTTCCGGGAACAGTGCCAGCAGCAACGCGCCGGCGATCACCGCCAGGATCGCGGCCCCAGCGGCGATCGTTTTGCGCGGCATGGAATCCACCAGCGCGCCTGCGGGCACCTGGCTGATCATCGTCGCCGCATAACCGACGCTGAGCGCGAATCCGATATCGCTCTGGGTCCAGCGTTGCTGCGTCAGATAAACGGCGATGAACGGCCCGAAGGCGGTTTGCAGGTTGGCGGTAAAAAAGTTCAGCCAGTCGAGCCCCACGCCGCTGCGTCTCGCGCCGCCCTGTGGGTCACGATTGCCTGCCTGTGCCGCTTCCTCCGCCGTCCCCGCATCAGGCAGGCTGTCCATCTCAGTGCCCGGCTGACGCCGGCGTGGAGGTGAATCTGGGGGTAAGTGGCGGCGGCTGTACAACCGACGCCGGCTTCGTCTGGTCGGTATAGGCGGGCGCCGCCTCGATCTGCTCGGCGGTCAGGTCCAGCTTGATGTCCGCATCGCCGCCGGTCGGCGGAAAGGTAAGGTCAGACCAGTTCACCGCGATCCGCCGCGATCCAACCCCGAGGAAGCCGCCGAAATCGATCACCGCAGCCCGCGGATTGCTGCCGGCATCCACCAGTACATCCACGACCCGCCCGATCTCCTTGGCGTCCGGCCCAAGCACCTTGCGCCCTATGATGCCGGAGGCGGCAATTTTTTCCGTGGGCGCCGGCTGGGGTTTTGGCGGCACCGCAGGCATGGAATTGTGCGGCTCCGCCGGCACTGGATTGTGCGGCTCCGCCGGCACTGGATTTGGCGGCTCCGCCGCCAGGGCCTGCCCCGCTGCGAGGAGTAAAGCTGCAATGATGCGGATCATCCATCGATGACTCGCGAGCGCCGCGGAGGTTGCGGGGGCGGACGAAAAAGGAGGACACCCTATATCCCGCCAACTGTGATCTGCGTCACAGGTCGGCGCATCCCGCAACCGCTATGGGGACACGCCGGCTGTTCGGCACTTTAGGGAGAGATCCGCCGATGTTTCGGAACACCGTCTTCGCGAGCCTCGCCGCCATCGGGCTGTTGAGCACACCCGCTTTTGCCGCGATCCACTACACTGCCACCATGAGCCCCGAGAGCGAGGTTCCGCCGCCCGCCACCTCCGGCACCGGCACCGCCGACGCCACCTACGACCCGGCGACTCACAAACTTACCTACACCATCACGTTCAGCGGACTCAGCGGGCCGGCCACCATGGCGCATTTCCACGGTCCCGCAAAACCCGGTGCCAATGCTGGTGTCGTCGACAAGCTCGGCATGAATCCGGTGAGCCCTATCAAGGGCAGCGTTAAACTCACCGACCAGCAGGCCCAGCAACTCGCTGACGGCCTGTGGTATGCCAACATCCACACCGCGGCCAACCCGAAGGGTGAACTCCGCGGCCAGCTCGAACCCGCGAAGTAGCCGCCACCAGACCGCACCAAAACCCTCGCCTGCGAAGCGGGTGAGGGTGAAGGTGAGGTTGAGTCAGCTCAAACCGCTTCCTGGTGCCGGGTTATTTCAGCTGAAAGCCGGAAAATTGTCTGGCGCACCCACGCATGCCCCGGATCGTGGTCATAGGAGGCGTGCCACAGCAGCGAGATCGAAATCTGCGGCAGCTCTACGGGCGGGGGACTGAGGCTCAAGGCCAGCGCGCTTGAAAACAGCCGTGCGAGCTCCGCATGCATGGTGGTGATCACCGGCGCGCCGCGTACCAGAAAGGGCACGGCAAGGAAACGCGGGGTGATCAACGCGATGGTGCGGGCGAGGCCGATCTTGTCGAGCGCATCGTCCACAACCCCGCGCTCGCCCTGGCGCAGGCTGGTCAGCACATGCGGTAGCCGCACGTAATCCTGTAGTGAGATCGGCGGCACGATCCCGACCAGCGCCGGGTTGAACATGCACAGATAGCTGCCGACCAGCAGGGAGCGGCGCTTGTGATGATCCCGTCCTTCGTCGGTTGGGACGATGGAAAACGCCATGTCTAGCCGGTTGGCATCGAGATCATCGAATATCTGGGCAGCCTCGGCGGTCGCCTGTAGCCGAAGCCGCACGCCTGGCGCGTGGTGCTGAAGATAGGCCAGCAGCTTGGGCACCAGTAGCACCTCCACGCTATCTGGCAGGCCGATACGGAACGTCCGTTCGGCATGTTCCGGGATGAACTCCGGGCGGCGCGCGGTCAGTTTCTGGATCTGCGCCAGCACATCCTGGATAGGGTCGATCAGCTCGAGCGCGCGCGGCGTGGGGCGCATGCCGTCCTGCGCGCGGGTAAACAGTTCGTCGCCGAACAGCGCGCGCAAGCGGGCGAGATTATGGCTCATCGCCGACTGCCCGATGCCGATCCGCGCGGCGGCGCGCGTCACGCTGCGCTCCGCCGCCAAGGCGTCGAAGGCGACCAGGAGGTTGAGGTCGATGCCAGATAAATTATTATGATCGATGAGCATTATTATTTTAAACTATTTGAATCATGTTGCACTGCACACTAGCTGGAGTGCAACGGTGAAGGCCGGGCACGTAGCCGGGCCACCGCATGAGGAGCTTTCCATGCGCATTTCCACTTTCATCATGGCGGCGGGTATTGGCATTGCAGTAAGCGCCCAGGCGCTTGCCGCCGATCTGCAGCCGATCCAGAGCCAGAGCATCGACCTCGGGAACGTCGCCGGCGACGCCTATTACACGGTCGAGCAGGACGGTTTTCACGTGGTCGCCACCTTTGCCCCTCGCGATGGCGGCAGCACCCCGGTCCGCTTCCAGGCGGTTCTTTCGCCAGGCCAGGCGGTCACCTTTTCAAGCCCGCGCGGTGCCGGCGAACAGCCCGTCAGCATCAGCCTCCAGCGGCATAACGACCGGGTTGTCGTCTCCAAAGCCTCGCTCACGGAGTGAACCCTGAATACTCGCCCCCCACGCTCCGGAGGGCGAGTTGCCTCCGGCCGGTGGCATCTCGTCATCCCTGAATACATCCGCCAGGCTTACCTTTCCCGTTCCTGGCTTCGAGGGTCTCGGCTGACCCTCTGCCGGCGCCCATCCCGTCATGAACGCCACGCGCAGCATCACTGCAGCCCGCCCGTCCTTCTCAGGCAGTGCCGCCAGCGCCGCCGGCAACAGCGCGCGATGCGGCGCTTGGCGTGGCCGCCGGATCAGCGCGTTGGTCTCACCTGCAGCGCGCAGGTCCCGCAGCAGCGCCAGCCTGTCGTCGTACAGCAGCGTAATGTCCTCGGCATCGGCGACAGGCAGCGTGAAACCCGCCCGCTGCAGCAGGGAAGCGCAATCCCGCAGATCGGCGAATGGTGAAACCCGCGGGCCTGCGCCCCCGCTCAGTGACGACTCCGCTTCCGCGAGCGCCGTTCGCAGCGCCCCCAGCGTGCCCAGCGACGGCAGACTGGCCAAAAACAGACCATCCGGCCGCAGGGCGCGCCGCAATTGCACTAGCGCCCCAGGCAGATCGTTCACCCAGTGCAGCGACAGATTGGCCACCACCAGGTCGAAACAGGCGGGCGCGAAAGGCAGAAATTCCTCGTCACCCGCCAGGCAAGGCGCGCCGTTCAGCGCCGCCATGCGCGCGGACAGATCCATGCTGACGCAATCGATCTCGCGTGCCTGTAGCATCGGCGCCACCACCCCCCGGCCGCCGATCTCCAGCGCCTGGCCGAACCGGTGCGTCGTATCGTCCAGCCGGTCGAGCAGCCGCTCCGCCACATCGCGCAGCACATCTGCAACGCCGCCCACCAGGCCGGCGGCCCGGTCGCGATGCAGGCGGACAGCGCGCCGGTCAAAAATCTGTATTTCCGCCATGGCTTCGATATTCTGGCCGGCATGACGCGAATCAAGGCACTCGCGCGCGGCATGCTGGATTTGCTCCTGCCGCCGCTCTGCGCACGCTGCGGCGAAGCGGTCAGCGCCCAGGGCCAGCTCTGTGCCGCCTGTTTCAAGGCTCTCGATTTCATCACTGAGCCGCTCTGCAAAAGCTGCGGTGTGCCTTTCGCGACGCGCGGCGAAGCCGGCCCGCGTCGTTTCTGCCAGCCCTGCGACACCGCGCCGCCGCTCTGGCGCCAGGCCCGTGCCGCCTTCCTGTACGACGCAGCCGCTAAGAGCCTTATCCTACCCTTCAAGCACGATGATCGAGGCGACCTCGCTTCGGTGATCAGCCTGCATATGCACCGCGCCGGCGCCGACCTGCTGGCCGGCGCCGACCTGCTCGTTCCGGTCCCATTGCACCGCGCGCGCTTGCTGCACCGCCGCTTCAACCAGGCCGCCATCCTCGCGCACGAACTCGGCCGACGCACCCGCCACCGCGTTTTGCCCGACGCCCTGCGGCGTACGCATAGTATCGGCCCGCTCGGCGGACTTTCCGCGGCCGAGCGGGCCCAGGCGCTGGAGGGCGCCATCGCCGCCCGCGCGAACCAGCGCACCCAACTGGCCGGCCGGCGCGTTCTGCTGATCGACGACGTTCTCACATCCGGCGCCACGGCCAACGCTTGTGCGCGCGCCCTCCTTGACGCGGGGGCCTCGAACGTCGACGTGCTGGTGGCAAGCCGGGTGCCGAACCCCGGCCGCTCCACCAGGGAGCGCTTTGATGCGGAGCCCAATGCCGACGATGAAGACGATTGAGATCTACACGCAGCCCTTCTGCCCCTACTGTGCCCGCGCGGTGAATCTGCTCACCAAGAAGGGCGTCGTGTTCCGCGAGATCGACGCGCCAGGCGGCACCCCGGCGCGTCAGGAGGCGCGGACGCGTTCCGGCGGGCGCGGCACCGTGCCGCAGATTTTCATCGGTGGTGAACACATAGGCGGCTCCGACGAACTGCTCGCGCTCGACAGGGCGGGTAAGCTGGATGCGCTTTTGGCCGCATGAGCCGACGAAAGCGTGGTCTTTTTTGAAAAAAAGAACCAAAAACTTTTGTTCTTGGCGCTGCGCCTTGTCGCACGATACGCACCAACCCCGCATTCACGTGAGTTGAGATGATCCATTACGACCTTCGCTGCGGCGAAGGCCATATATTCGACGGCTGGTTCCGCAGCAGCGCCGCGTTCGACCAGCAGGCGGAAAGGGGGCTTCTGGATTGCCCCGTATGCGCCAGCACATCGGTGAGGCGAGCCATTATGGCGCCGCGCCTTAACCGTGGCGCGGCTTCGCCAAAGCAGGAGGCGGCTCAGCTACACGAGTCGAAATCAGTGGCCGTGCCCGACGGCACGGCAACCTCGGCTCCCGCTCAGGTGAAGAATATGCCGGCCGAGATACGGGCGGTGCTCCAGCGTATCCGCGCCGAGGTGGAGGAGCGTTGCGACTACGTCGGCCCGCGTTTCGCCGAGGAAGCCCGCGCGATCCATTATGGGGAAACACCGTCACGCCCCATCTACGGCGAAACCACGCCCGAACAGGCCGAGTCGCTCGCCGAGGATGGCATCGACGTGGCTCGCATACCCTGGGTGCCCCGTGCGGATAGTTAGCACCCTCCTGTTCTGCCTGCTGGCTTTTGGTGCCTCGGCCACGCCTGGCACTGCACCAGTCGGGCTTTGGTTCACGCCCGATCATGGCGGCGTCGTGAGGATTGGCCCCTGCGGCGCCGATCTGTGCGGTACCATCGTCGGCCTTACCCCTTCGCCCGAGGGCAAGCTGCCGAACGATGTGTCAGGCGAAACGCAATGCCATCTGGGGCTGTTTCGCAATCTGCATTTGGGGGATGACGGCAAATGGCACGGCACCGTCCGCAATCCTGAGGATGGGCAGGTTTATAACGCCGAGGTGTGGGTGCCGGACGGCAATTTGCGTCTACGCGGCTATGTCGGTGTTCCCCTTCTTGGCTCAACCCAGACCTGGCAACCTTTTACGGGCGCCGTCCAACCCGATTGCCGCTTCCACTGACCGCGCGGGGAGCGGGGCCAGCGGGAGGTGCGTGTTGTCGACGTAATGATCGTCAGAAAAAACCGCTAACTGCAAGCCTCGCTGAGCGCTTCTAAGCCGCCGGGTAAAGCCATGTTACGTTGGCATGGCTGAGCTACAATAAGCCTGCTTATCATAGGCTGTGCAGTGCTTATTTTGCGCTGCGACATGATTGATTTGGAGCTCGAACCCATGGCCGATTCTTATGCAGCCGGCGCACACACGCTGGGCGCCGCTGCTTGGCACGCCATCCAGATACCCTGGGATGCATTCGTCGCCGCGTTTCTGTATTACACTTTGCTGACTTTGGTCGCGATTGGTGTCGCTAATCCGCCGGGCCTGTTCATGGCCGCCGCTTATCTGCTGCCGGTCGCTGTCTACGCCAGCCTGGTCGCCGTGCGTGCGGTGCAGGCTTTCGCCGCCTTGCCGATCGATATCGGCGAGACCCCGCACGCCCTCCAGCACTGAGGCCATAAACCTCAGTCGCAGGAGAAAGCCGCGATATAATTAATTGAGGCGTCACGGCTTGTTACCCAGCTCGCGGCCGCTGGGCTGTAGACCATCCCGGAGAGGTCGGTAAGGCGCAGCCCGGCGGCCCGCCCCAATGCCCCAAGTTCTTCTGGCTTCACGAAACGCTGCCATTGATGGGTGCCCGCAGGCAGCAGGCGAACAATGTATTCGGCGCCGATCTTGGCAACCACCAGTGAACTCAGGGTCCGGTTCAACGTCGAGACAAACAGTAGGCCGCCCGGCTGCACGAGGCCAGCCAGGCTGTGCATGAAGCCCGCCTGGTCTGGTACATGCTCGATGATCTCAAGCGCCGTCACCACATCGAACCTCAACCCGTCGGCGGCTGCGTCATCGGCCAGCCCTACCCGATAGCCGATATCAAGCCCACTCTCGGCGGCGTGGGTGCGTGCAACCCCGATCGCTTCCACTGACGCGTCCATGCCGGTCACTTCAAAACCCTCATGCGCAAAAGCCTCGGTCGCGATGCCGCCGCCGCAACCCAGATCCAGAACGCGCGCTTTCGCGCCGATCCGTGCCCTGATCCGCTCGCTGATCCAGCCCACCCGCAGCCGGTTCATCGCGTGCAGCGGCCGCATCGGCCCGTTCTGGTCCCACCAGCGTGGTGCGAGCGCCCCGAATCGCGCGATTTCCTCGGCCGATACATTGTCCGACACGTTCATGGCACGCTCCTGTTTGCCCGACACCCGCCAGTGAGTGAGGCCGATACCCTCGGCATGCCTTGCATTCCCTTGTCTTGGCTCCGCTGCCCGATTAGACCACGCGGCGCTTGCCCGCGCTGCCCGGCCCCGTCGATTGATGGCCGCGCCCGTTTCGAGGTTTTAATGGCCCGTATCGTGATGAAGTTCGGCGGTACCTCCGTCGCCGACCTTGACCGTATTCGCAACGTCGCCGCGCGTGTCAAACACCAGGTAGGCAAGGGCGACCAGGTGGCCGTTGTAGTTTCTGCCATGGCCGGTGCCACCAACCAGCTTGTCGCCTGGTGCCAGGCGCTCTCCCCCCTGCACGATGCGCGCGAATACGACACGGTGGTTGCCACCGGCGAGCAGGTGACCACGGGGCTGCTGGCCATAGCGCTGCAGGCCATCGGTGTTGAAGCCCGCTCCTGGGCCGGATGGCAGATTCCCCTGCGCACCGACAATGCCCATGGCGCAGCCCGCATCAGCACCATCGAGGCGAACGACCTGATCCGCCTGATGGAGGGCGGCCAGGTTGCCGTGGTCGCGGGCTTCCAGGGCCTGGCCCCGGACAACCGGATCTCTACCCTCGGCCGCGGCGGTTCCGACACCTCGGCGGTGGCGCTAGCCGCCGCCCTACGTGCCGATCGCTGTGATATCTACACCGATGTCGACGGGGTCTATACCACCGACCCCAGGATCGTGCCGCGTGCCAGGAAGCTGGCTAAGATCGCCTATGAGGAAATGCTTGAGCTCGCCTCTGTCGGTGCCAAGGTGCTGCAGACCCGTAGCGTCGAATTGGCGATGAAGGAGCGGGTGCGCGTCAAAGTGCTTTCCAGCTTCGCTGACGCCGATGACGCGGAGAACGGCACCCTTTTGGTGGACGAGGACGAGATCGTGGAAAAGGAAATTGTCACCGGCATCGCGTATTCGCGCGACGAAGCCAAGGTTACCCTGCGCCATGTGCCCGACCGGCCTGGGGTGGCCACAGCCGTTTTCGGCCCGCTTTCGGCCGCCAATGTGAACGTAGACATGATCGTGCAGAACATCTCGGACGATGGCAACACGGACATGACATTCACCATTGGGCGCAGTGACCTGCCCCGGGTGGTCGACTGCTTGCAGCGCGAGCGTGCAAAGATCGGATTTTCGGAACTGTTGACCGACAACGAGGTGACGAAGATTTCCGTGGTAGGCGTAGGCATGCGGAGCCATGCCGGCATCGCCAACACCATGTTCCGCACGCTTGCGGAAAAGTCGATCAACATCCAAGTTATCTCGACCAGCGAAATAAAAGTGAGCGTGCTGGTCGGCCAGGAATATACCGAGCTGGCCGTGCGTGCGCTCCATACCGCCTATGGTCTCGATGCCACCTGATACCCCACTGCCGGAAAGCATGGAGAGGCTGACCAAGGTGGCCGACCATGCGCGCAGCAGGCTCGACCGGCTGTGGTCCCGCGGCTCCGATTTTCTAGGGACGCGCGTTGCCATCCTGGGCGGCGCGATGAGCTGGGTTAGCGAGCGCCACCTTGTGTCCGCCATCTCCAATGCCGGCGGCTTTGGGGTAATCGCCTGCGGCGCCATGGGGCCGGCGCTGCTGGAGGCCGAAATCGCCGCCACCCAGGCGCGAACCGAAAAACCCTTCGGGGTGAACCTGATCACCATGCACCCGCAACTGGATGAGCTGATCCAGGTGTGTATCTGCGCGGGCGTGACACATATCGTGTTGGCGGGCGGCGTCCCACCCGGACCCGCCGTGCGCGCGGTGAAGGAAAGCGGTGCCAAGCTGATCTGTTTTGCCCCCGCGCTGGTTCTTGCCAGGCGGCTGGTAAAATCGGGCGCCGATGCGATCGTGATCGAGGGGTCTGAGGCTGGGGGCCATATCGGACCGGTATCTCTCACCGTTCTTGCCCAGGAAATTCTGCCCTATCTGCGCGATGTGCCGGTATTCGTGGCTGGCGGCCTTGGCCGTGGCGAAGCGATCCTCTCCTACCTGGAAATGGGTGCGTCCGGCGCCCAGCTCGGCACCCGCTTTGCCGCCTCCACCGACAGCATCGCCCACCCGAATTTCAAGCGCGCTTTTATGCGCGCGAATGCCCGCGATGCGGTGCCTTCAGTACAGCTTGATCCGCGGTTTCCCGTGATCCCGGTGCGCGGCCTCGTGAATGAAGGCACCAAGCGCTTCCTCGAACTGCAGGCCGAAACCGTGCGGCGCTTTGCGGCGGGCGAGGTCAGCCGCGAGGAGGCCCAGCTGGAGATTGAACATTTTTGGGCCGGCGCGTTGCGGCGCGCGGTGATCGACGGCGATGTGGAGAATGGCTCGGTGATGGCCGGGCAGTCGGTGGGCATGGTGACGCGCGCGCAGAGCGTGCAGGAGATCGTCGACGAGCTGGTGCAACAGGCGGCCCAGGCGATCGCGGGTCGTGACTAGGGCAGGGGGCGAAGCCCCCTGGACGGTCTGCTCCCAGCCGGCCGGCCCATGGCCGCGTTGATGGTCCCGCGTCGCCTTTTTGGCCGCCTGCGCACCATAGTTGCCAGTGGCGGTGCCAAGCTTTCTGATATCGTGGCGCTGGTCGCGGCCGAGTTCGTGGCCGAGGTTTGCTCCGTCTATGCGCTGCGGGCCGGTGAAATACTCGAGCTGCGCGCCACAGAAGGGCTGAACCGCCAGGGGGTGGGCCGCACCCGGCTGCGGGTTGGCGAGGGTATTGTCGGACTGGTCGCCGCCACTGGCCAATTGCTGAACCTCGCCGACGCGCAGAACCATCCCGCCTTCGCCTACCGCCCGGAACTCGGCGAAGAGCCCTTTGCCTCGATGCTGGCGGTGCCGATCCGCCGCGCTGGCCGCACCATGGGCGTGCTTACGGTGCAGAACCGCACATCGCGCCACTACACCGACGATGAGGCGGAGGTGCTGGAAACGGTAGCCCTGTTCCTGGCCGACATGCTCGCCGGCGAGGGTGGCGATATCCGAGAGGGATTTACCGGCAGCCTACCGCGTCAATTCGATGCCGCGATGCTCTCGCCTGGCATTGTATCGGGTCCTGTCTACCTGCCTGCCAGCATACTGGCGCCGAAACGCTTGCTGGCCGACGATAGCGGCGCCGAGCTTGCCCGCCTGCAAAAGGCACTGGCCGACATGCGCCAGGGCCTGGACCGCCTGATCGAGCGCCAGCTTCCGGCTGGCGATGCCCCGCGCGACATTCTGGACGCCACACGGCAGGTGGCCGCCGATGATGGCTGGCTGCGCCGCGTGACCGAAGTGATCCGCGGTGGGCTCACCGCGGAGGCCGCCGTGCACCGGGTGGCGCAGGATTTCCGCGCCCGTATGCGCTCCATCGCTGACCCGTATCTGCGCGAGCGCCTGGCCGACCTCGAGGACCTTGCCGCCCGCCTGGTGCATGCCCTCACCGGCGCCGCCTCCGCCCCGGTGAACGTGCTGGGCACCATTCTGCTGGTCCGCCGCCTCGGCCCTGCCCAGCTTCTCGACTGGCATGCCCGCGGCATCGCAGGCGTGATGATCGAGGAGGGGAGTGCAGGCGGGCACGCCGCGATCGTGGCCCGCGCCCTTGGCGTGCCGGCGGTAGGCGGCGCCCGCGGCGCGATCGACGCCGCGAATGATGGCGATGAGGCGGTGCTCGACGCCGATGAAGGAACCCTCATTCTTCGCCCTGATCCAGGCGTGCGCCAAGCCTATGAGCGCGTGTTGGAAGCCAGGGCAACGCGCAATGCCGCCTGGCAAAAGCTACGCGATGCGCCTTCGGTGACGCGTGACGGGTCGCCCTTTAGCCTGATGATGAATGCCGGCCTGCCGCTGGAGCTGGACCAGCTGGCCGCCACCGGCGCCCAGGGGATCGGCCTGTTCCGCACCGAGATCGCCATGATGGCGCGCGGCTCGGTGCCGGATGTGGCCGAGCAGGCTGCCATCTACAGCCGCGTCCTCGATGTTGCCGACGGCAAGCCGGTGATTTTCCGGACCCTCGATCTGGGGAGCGACAAGCTGCTGCCCGACAGCCCGCGCGCGGAGGAGGAGAATCCCGCCATGGGCTGGCGCAGCCTGCGCGTCGGGCTCGACCGGCCGGCCGTGCTGCGGCGGCAATTGCGTGCGCTGCTGGTGGCGGCCGCTGGCCGGCCGCTGTCGATCATGTTTCCAATGGTGGCCACGCTTTCAGAATTCCGCCAGGCGCGCGGCCTGCTGTTTGCCGAGGCGGCGCGCACCCGGCCGGCGCCGGAGAAACTACGGGTCGGCACCATGCTGGAGGTGCCGGCCCTGCTGTGGATGTTGCCCGAACTGATGGCCGAAGTGGATTTCGTCTCCATCGGATCCAACGACCTGATGCAGTTCGTGTTCGCCGCCGACCGCGGCACCTCGTCGCTCGCCGAGCGCTATGATTTTCTCTCCGTGCCGATGTTGCGCTTGATCAATGCGGTGGCCAAGCAGGCCGACGAGGCGCGGGTGCCGCTGTCGCTCTGCGGCGAGGCGGCGTCATGTCCGCTCGATGCCGCGGTGATGCTGGCGGTCGGCGTGAGCACGCTATCGATGTCGGCCTCCAGCCTGCTTGCGGTGAAGGAGGCGTTGAGCGCGCTCGACCTGGTGGCGTTCAGGCTGTTTCTGGAGACGCTGCGGCGAACGGCGGCGACATATACAAGCTTGCGTGAACCAATCGGTGCCTGGGCGCGCGATCATGGCCTGAACGTTTAGGCCCATGGTCTGGCGCTCGACCCTGTGTCCTAGTAGGACATAGCTTATCGAGTCGGGCGACGGCAGGCCATGTCTGAGAGTGTTCTAGGCGAGACCCGCGGCGGCATTGGCGGTGGCACCTTGCCTCCGGCAGCCAGGCTGGGTGCTGAATTGCGCACCGCGCGGCAGAATCTGGGCTGGGATCTCGGCGATTTGGCGCGCAGCTTGCGCATCCGTCAGGCCTATCTGGAAGCGATCGAGGCTGGCCGCATGTCCGATCTTCCCGGCACGACTTACGCGCTGGGCTTCGTGCGGGCCTATGCCTCGGCGCTCGGCTTACCCGGCGAGCAGGTCGCCAGCCGCTTCCGCGCCGAAGCGGCGGTGGCGAACGTGAAGCCGGCCTTGACCTTTCCTGCCCCAGTGCCCCAACGCGGCGTTCCGGCCGGCGCGCTGATGATGCTCGGCCTCGTGGTATTGGCGGGCGCCTATTCCGGCTGGTACTATATCTCTGAGCGTCAGCGCACGCCTGCGGAAACCGTCCCGCCGATCCCGGACAGGCTGCAGCCGGCACAGGAAAAGCCGGCGCCCTCGCCTCAGGTTGCTTCCATCCTGCCGACCGCCTCGCCCCCGGCGCCGGCGTCGGCCAAACCTGCCGCACCGCCTGCGACCCAGTTCGTAATGCCGGGAACTACGCCCGCCGGCAGCGCGACGGCCCTGGCGCCGATCCCGGCCATACAGGCGCCAGGCAGTCCGACCGGCGCGGTGCAGATGCCACCCGTCGCTGGACCCGCGCCGGCTGCGCCAGCGTCAGCCGCATTTGCGCCCGCGCCCGCTGGCGAGGCTGCTTTACCACCCGGAACCCACATCGTTCTGAAGGCCACCGCTGATGCGTGGGTGACGGTGAAGGAGAAGGGCGGGGCTACGCTGTATAGCAAGCTCATGCATGCCGGTGACGCCTGGCCGGTGCCCGCCGACAAGCCGAACCTGGTGATGACAACAGGCAATGCCGGGGGCACGCAGATCGTGGTGGACGGCAAGGACGTGGCGGGCTTGGGCGGCCAAGGTGTTGTTCGCCACGACATCCCGCTCGATATCGAAGTGCTGAAATCAGGCCAGTTGCCACCGCCGCCATCGCATAACCGCCTGAAGCCGGCACCGGAAACGGATAACGGATAGTCAGGACAAGCGTGTTCTTTTCTGACGAAAAGAACACGCTTGTCCCGGCTTATCTAAGCTGACAAGGTTGGTTGAAGGCGAATCGCCCGCCTTCAACCCGCGCCTGCCTCAGTAACCCCAATGTGCCGGGATCCAGACTCCATTCGGCGCATAATGGCCGGGGATGAAGCGGTAGGGTGCAGCGTAATAAGGTGCCGGCGCCACGCCTACGACCGCAGGTACGCCTACATAGACGCCGCCCCAGCCCCAGCCCGGATGCCACGCCCAGCCCGGACGCCAGCCGGCATAGCCGTGCCACCCCCATCCTCCGTGCCAACCCCACCCGCCATGCCAGCCCCAGGCCTTCGCGGGGGCGGGCGTGAGCACGGGGACGGCAAGCACCGCGGCCAGGGCGGACCCGATGAGAATACGCTTCAAAGATTTCATCTTACCCTCCTGTGGAGTGATTTCTCAGCACGGGCAACATAGTATTCGGATGTATCTTGCAACGAGACCAAGTGTTTCGGACTGCAACGCGGACGCCGAAACTTTGGCCGCTCCCCGCGCTTGGATGGACACACCACGGTTTGGACACAAGAGAGTTTGGGACAAATTCCGATGAGGAGGTGGATGTTGCCGGCCTTGACCTGCACCCTCCTCAGCGCATGCGCTGCCCGGGATTCCGGCATCGCCCATCAGGCGCAGAACCGCCTGTTGGGCCTGAGCGAGGTTGATCTGGTATCCTGCATCGGCGCGCCGGATCAGCGGCAGAGTTTTGGTGCGACCGATGTGCTGACGTATTATGCAACCTCCGCCAGCAGCATCAGCTACGCGGTACCTGTGATCGGCGGCATCAGTTTTTCGAATGGCGCCTACTGCCACGCGACCTTCCGCATCGATAACGGCAGGGTGACCCGCGTACTGTATTCCGGCGAGAAGAACGCGACCCTAGCGCCTGACGCCTATTGCGCGCCGATCAGCCGCACCTGCCTGGCGTATCTGGACCGCGCGGGCCGCCCCTGACGCAATGTTGTATTTTGGCCCGCCTCACGAGAAGTTTTTCTGCTATCTTCGGATTGCTCCGCATCCGGCGCATCACGCGCGTGAACGGGGCTGAACTTGCCGCGTTAGGCCCCTGACCGCGGCCGGTGCCGCATCCTGCAGGAATGGACATCAAATGCTACGTTACGCGCTTCTGTTTGCGCTGATCTCGATCGTGGCCGGCGTGCTCGGTTTCAGCGGCATCTCGGCCGCAACCGCCGGCATTGCAAAAATCTGCTTCTTTATCGCGATTGTGATCTTCCTTGTCTTCGTTCTACTGGCCGTTACCGGCGTGAATCTGTTGAGCTGACCGCATTCTGCCCGACTGGATTCGGCTTGCGCTTTCTCCTTTTGGGGAAGGCCCTGTCTGGCACAGCGGAAAACGCGAGCAGTAGAAGGGCGAATGATGCCGGCACCCAGCGTATGTCAAGCGTTGTCTGCCGCACGCGGCGCGGGACCGCACGCGCGAGTGGCGCCAGAACATCGCCGGCGCTGTCGAGATGTACAAAAACGAGGGCGGTGGACTTGGCCAGCGCGCGTAAATGCGGTTCATCAACGGCTGTGAGATATTCATGGCCCTTGAAAATGCCGCCGGTTTCGCTGGGAACTTCGCCAGCTTTCCACGCGCCGATTTCTCGTCCGGTGCGGTCGAATTTCGGGATTGGCACGAAATTAAATCCGCCAATACCCACCAGCAGGCCATCCACGGTGCCGCGGACAGGCGCGAAATCCACCGGCGCGGACCAGGAAAGCGGCGGCGTTTCCTGCCCGTCGGTCAAGAAGATCAGGTTGGCGTCGAGATCGCGTGCCGCCACCATCCCGGCGCGCAGGCCGGCTGCGATATGGCTCTCGGAATCCCATCCCATCTTCCAGTCGATGCCCGCGATGGCGCGGCTCAATGGCGCATAATTGCCGCAGGTTTCGACAGGTTCAAATAACAGAAAAGGTCGTTCCTCGACAAAAATGCCGACGCCCAGACGCGATCCGCAGGGCAGAGACACCAAAAGCTGTTGCAACGCCTGCTTTCCCATCGAAATGCGGCTGACTGGCTCACCGGCCAGGGTCTGGTCGCGCGCATTCATGCTGCCCGTGATATCGAGCACCGCCAGCACGGTGTAGACGGCGCGCGACACGCGCAGTCTCGGCACGGCAAAGGTGGCCAGAAGCAGGAACAAGGCGGCGAGACCGCACCAAAAGCGCCGGTCGCGGACCGCGATCACGGGGCGATCACGGCAGGCCGCTCGGCGCGCCGGGTGCATCCGGCACCAGCGCCCGTTCGCGCGCCATGTCGTCGCCTTTCAGATAGGCGGCTACCTCCGCGTCATGCGTGAGCGCGCTTGCGATATCAAAATTGTAGCGGTCATCCCAATTTTGCGGATCGTGCCGCAGCACCTGGCGATACTCTGATTGCGCGAGCTGGATCAATGGCGCTACCTTGCGCATCGGTGCGCTGCTGAAAATTTCCAGCGCCCGCTTCAGATGCGCATTCGCCAGGGCATAGAGCAGCGCATCGCGCGCCGGCGTGTCCGTAGCGTCGCCGATTGAATCAAGCTCGGTCTGCGCGTCATCCACCCGGTCTTGGGACAGCAAGTATAAGCCGCGCGCCGCCCGCACCAGCGGTGCCGCATGGCGTGGCAAAACAATGTCGTGGCCGGCGGCAAAGGCTTCGATCTGCGCATTCTCCGCGCGCAACCGGAGCAGTTCGGCCGCAGCCAACGAGGCAGAGACGAGTGCTCCCAAAATGATGAGCGCCGTGCAGGCGTCTCTGAGTCGGGCAGATTTCATGCCTGTTGGCGCTGGGGTCGAAAATCGCGCTCGGCCAGGCGGGCAAGCAGCAGGATGGCCAGGCAGGTGATGGCCGCTAGATTGCACGGGCCTTCATAGCCGACGCGCGGCAGCGTTTCGTGGTAGGTGACCGGCTTGCGCTCAAGCTGGCCGACAGCTTGCGTCGCGGCTGAGAGAGCCTGCGGATCAGAGGCCTCAAATCCGCGGTACGGAATGCCGAGGCCCTTGAAGAACTCATCAAGGGCTGCCGGCTGAGTGAGGTCCTGTCCGCCGGACGTTTTTGCTGAAAGCGGCGGAGAATCGCCGGATCGTAGATAGAGGTAGTAGAGATGGATGCGCTGCAAGAGCATTCTTGTGCGCAGGTCCGCCTGGACCGTAGCGGGAATTCGTCCGGCACCGTCAGATACAAACAGGATGACGCGAGACGCTTGCGGATCGTCGTTTTTGAATAGTCGCAGGGCCGCCAGAAAGCCTGCGCCGATATCGGTATTGGCCAGGCCCTTTTGGCGCATCGCCGACATGCTAGCTGCGATCGCCTCGCGATGTTCGGTAAGTGGCATTGCTGGGATTGGCTGGGTGGAGAATGCGACCAGACCGAACGTATCGGCGGGGCGCCGGTTGAAGAACGCCTGGATCAGATTTACGGCTGCCTCCGTCTTTGTCATTTTTGCCTTTTCGCCTGTTAGCGCCAGCCCCTCATCCATGCTGAGGCTGCGATCGAGCAGCAGCACGATGTGCGCGCCATGGCCTGTGCGCTCGACTTCGCCCGCGCCACGATGCAAGCCGGCGAGGCCAAGGACGACCGCCGCAATCGTGCCGGCCGCGAGGAGGCGCAACAGGATGTCAATAAGCCGCGAGACCGCGTCATTCGGCAGTGCCGCCATGGAAGAGATTTTTGTTGGCCGGGCGCTGGCACCGCGCAGGGCTGGCAGGCACAGCATAAGGGCGGCCAAAAGCCAGGGGTGATCGAATGACATCAGCGGCGCCGCTCGAGCCGCCGTAGCGATTTCGCGAGGCGGCGTAAATTTATGTCCGCCGTGGCCGCGGTGCCGCCGCGTGCGAAAAAGCGTTGCTGCGAAACATTAAAAAATTTGGCGATGTCGGCGTGAAGCGGTGCAAAGCGGGGATGCCCCGAAATGAAAGTCCCAACATCTTCGGGCAAAATACGATGGCCCGCGGTGGCATCGAAGGCGCGATGCAATTCCGTAAACCACACCTCGGTATTTTCCTTACCGTTTCGTTTGCCGATCCGTGCGGCCGCCAGCGCAAATGGATTTTTTTTGCCAACGCGCAGGCTGGGCAGCCAGCCTCGCCCACTTGCGAACACCGCCGACCCCGCCAAGGCCACGACGATAGACGCCACCAGCCCGGCCAGCGAGGCGCTTTCGGCCGCTGGCGCTACCATCCGGTTCGGCCGCAGGTCACCCATATCGGCGGCGGAGCGCTGTGCCACCCGCAGTGGCGAGACGTGAAAGGCCCAGGCGGGGATGTGGGCGGTTGCGTTGGCTGTGCCGCTCTTGAATCGCAGGTCATAGCTGGGAAGCTCGGTGGCCGTTACCTGCTCTGGCGCCAGAAAATTCTGGTACTCGGCATGGATGGTAACCTGCTGATTATGGCCCCGCCCCGAGGACGAGACCGCGATCCGCCGCAATTCGAGTGTCGCAGTGAGGGGACCGGGTACCGGCAGCGAGCGTGTGTCCAGCAGCGTTTCTTGTGCCAGATCGATGATTGCATCGGTGCTGATCGTGTCGCCGACCAGATAGCCGAAATCCCGTTGGGGGGCATATAACTTCACCGATAGCACTTGGGCGTGCCCCTGCGTTGCAAGGGAGAGGCCTACGAGGATGACGTGGACTCTGGTCTTTTTTTGGCTGGGCTGGTGCGGGTCAATGGGGGCTACGGTAGACTGCGTCCACCCTACAGGGTTTGCAGCGTGTCTGCGCTTCCCCGCATCTTCTCTTATCTTGGGGAGAGACGTTCCTTTCGTCATCCGGCGAGCAAATGCTCTCCCAGCCGCGCCAGATCGAGTTTGTCGGGCACGTGGAAGCCTGGGCGGCCATGGCGTAGGAACGTCGCGTCGAGCGCTTCCCGCCACTCTGCCCGCGCTGCCTGCCAGCGTCGCGCTAGAGCCGGGCGCATGCAGAGCAGCCGGCTCTCGCCGGTTTCAGCATCACTCAGGCGCATCAGGCCCCAGCGGGGCTGCCGCGTTTCGCGTGGTTCGTGAAACACCACGGGTGCGACGTCATGCATCGCGAGGTCGGCGAGCGCCTGTTCCAGCATGGCCAGAGGAAACAGAAAATCCGATGCCAGGACCACGAGCGTGCGGCGCGATGGCAGGCGCGATGCAAGGCGGGTGATCGCGCTGGCGCCGCATCCCACCGGCTGCAAGGCGCGCAATTTCGCCAGGGAGTCTGCCGTGGCACTGCGGTTACGGCCGGCCGGCAGGTAAAGATCGTCGCGCAGCTCCGTATCGAAACAGATCAGACCGAACGCATCGCCAGCCCGATGCGCGCTGCGCGCAGCCGCTTCGGCCAACCGTGCGACAGATTTTATGCTTGCGCCATCCGCGGTCGCCTGCATGGAACGCGAGACATCGGCGGCGATGACAATGGGGATGGACGTCCGGTCATCCGTCTGTCGGACCATGATATCGTCGAACGGGTCGACAATGGATCGGCGCACATCGATCTTGCGTGCATCCGGCACCTGCCAGAACGGCCGGTAGGCCCGAAAATGTCCGCCGGCGCCGCTCGTACGCGAGGTATGGCGCCCCGGCAAAGCCTGGCCGGCCCTCCAGCGCACGGCGTAGTCCAGATATGCAGTCGTCTCGTCTAGCATGCTCATGGAACCGGCACGCATTTGAAAATCTGTTCGCACAGGGCGCGCACCAGAGTTTCCACACGGTTTTCATAGATGGGATCGAGGAAAATGCGGTGGGCCATGGTTTCGTGGAAAATGCCGCGCACATCCTCGGGCAGCACCATCTCGCGGCCCTCGATCCAGGCATGCACACGCGCGGCGCGGGCGAGGAAGCTAAGGCCACGCGGGCTTGCCCCTCCCAATACCAGGCGTGCCATGTCCACGCCTTCGATGCGGATGCCGGCGGCTTTCGGATCGCGTAGCGCATCCCAGATGGCGACTACGTATTTTTCCAGCGTCGGGCTCACGTGAACGCGTTGTTGGATTTGTCGCCCCACGCCGGAAAGCGCGCGGAAATCGAGAATGCCGGTCTCGATCGTGTCGACTAGCGCATCGACGTCGTGATAGCGCGTATCGAAGATCAGCCGCCGCCGCGTCTCGAAATCCGCGGGCGCCTGCACACCGACCTCCATGAAAAACCGGTCACGCGCGGCAGCCGGCAAGGCAAACGTCTCCTCGCGCTCCATCCGGTTGCGGTCGGCGAACACCAGCAGATGCGGCAGGTTCACCTCGCGGTTGAAGGCGGTGACGCTGCGTTCGGCCATCAGCCTCAGCAGCAGGGCATGCACCTGGGGCCGCGCGCGGTTTATCTCGTTGAAGAAAAATACGGCCAGATCCGACCCGTGCTGCAAAACCGGGCCGGGATCCAGGCGCGGCCGGCCTTCCTCGCCGATCGACGCGTGATAGACCAGGTCGCCCGGCATCAGATCGATCGTGCCTTCGACGCGCTCATAAGGCCCGCCCAGGGCCCGGGCGACGCTGCGTAACAGGGTGGTTTTGCCCACGCCGACATCGCCCTCGAGCAGCACATGCCCGCGCGACAGGATGGCGATAGCCAGCAGCCGGATCACCCGCGCCTGGCCGATCACCACGCGGCCAACCGCTTGCTCGAACGCTTCCACCCGCTCGCGCCACTCTTCCATCCGCCCTCCCTTTTTGGAATAAATAAATGAAATCAGACATCTAGGGAAGCATGTTCTTTTCTGAAGAAAAGAACCACGAAACTGTCATTCCTCCGCTTTTTCTACGATACCCGCCACGGCCGGAAATACTCCGCTGGCGCCAACGTAAAAGTCCATTGGTTCCCTCGTGGACTTGGCAAACCCTCCCGGCTCGGCTAACAGGCGCGCTCCGCGCTGGCACCCCTGGAGGCCGGCGTTTTCTTGTTGGAGCAGTCCCATGGCCAATTTCGTCACGATCGAGGCCGAGGCGCGTGCGCGAGCCGGTAAGGGGGCGGCGCGTGCGACCCGGCGGGCAGGCAAAGTGCCTGCGGTTATCTACGGTGCCAAGCAGCTACCGACCCTGATTGCGCTCGACCCGCGCTCGATTCTTACCGAGCTGAAGCGAGGCGGCTGGCGCTCGCGCCTGTTCGAGCTGAAAGTCGAGGGCGTCGCCACACGTGCGCTGATGCGCGACGTGCAGTTCCATCCGGTGACCGACGCGGCCGAACATGTCGATTTCCAGCGTCTTGCGCCGGGCGAACAGATCCGCGTCTCGGTCGCCGTGCACTATTTGAATGAGGCAACCAGCCCCGGCCTGAAGAAGGGCGGCGTGCTCAACGTGGTGCGACACACGGTGGAGGTTTGGGCCGATCCTGAGCAGGTGCCGGCCTTCTTCGAGGCCGATCTCGGCACACTCGACATCAACGACAATATCCGCTGGCACGACCTGAAGGGCACCGAGCAGTCGCGCCCCACGGCAGCCGAGCGCGATTTTGTCGTGGCGACCGTGGCGCCACCGACCCGCTCGGCCGAGACGGCCGAACCGGGTGCGGCCGCCGCGGCGCCGGCCGCACCCGCGAAGGGCAAGTCGGCTCCGGCCAAGGCAGCCGCCGCACCAGCCGCCAAGGCCCCGGCCGCGAAGGCACCGGCGGCAAAGAAGAAGTAGGCCGGCCAGGACCGTTCCGTGCCGTGCTTCTCTGGGTAGGCCTCGGAAATCCCGAGCCGGGCATGGCCCGGCAACGCCACAATATCGGCTTCATGGCCATCGACCGTATTGCCCACCGCCACAGTTTTTCGCCGTGGCGGCAGCGGTTTAAGGGCGCAGTCTGCGAAGGCATCATTGCGGGCGAGAAGGTGGTGGCGCTGAAACCGCTGACCTACATGAACGCCTCGGGGGAAAGCGTTCAGGCCGCCGCCGCTTTCTTCAAGCTGCCGGTCGAGGCCATTGCCGCGTTTCATGACGAGCTCGATCTTGTTCCGGGCAAGATCCGGGTGAAGCGTGGTGGGGGGGCGGCCGGCCATAACGGGCTGCGCAGCATGGACAGGATGCTGGGCGCGCCCGACTATCTGCGGATACGCCTCGGCATCGGCCATCCGGGCGACAAAGCTCGCGTTCTCGGCTGGGTGCTCGGTGATTTTACGAAGGATGACGCCAACTGGCTCGGCCCGACACTGGACGCCGTGGCGGATGCCGCGCCGCTGCTGATCACCGGCAAGCCGGAGGAGTTCATGTCGCGCGTGGCGCTGTTAACCGAGGATACCAAGTAGATGGGATTCAATTGCGGCATTGTGGGCCTGCCGAATGTCGGCAAATCCACGCTTTTCAATGCGTTGACAGCCACCGCCTCGGCGCAGGCCGCCAATTACCCGTTTTGCACGATCGAGCCCAATGTCGGCCGCGTGGCGGTGCCGGATCGGCGGCTTGGCGTTTTGGCGGAGATAGGCAAATCGCAACGGATCGTGCCGACCAGCCTCGAGTTTGTCGACATCGCGGGGCTGGTGCGCGGCGCCAGCCGCGGGGAGGGGCTGGGCAACAAATTCCTGGGCAATATCCGGGAAGTGGACGCGATCATCCATGTTCTGCGCTGCTTCGAAGATCCGGATGTCACCCACGTGGAAGGCAGCATCGATCCGATCCGGGATGCCGAGACGATCGAAACCGAGTTAATGCTGGCCGATCTCGACAGCCTCGAAAAACGCATCGTGCCCCTGCAAAAGAAGGCCAGGGGCAATGATCGTGACGCCGCCGCCCAGGTGGCCCTCATGGAACCGCTGATCGCGGCGCTGCAGGAAGGCCGCCCGGCGCGCACCGCCGTTCCCAAGGGCCAGGAGTATGCGGCAGCCCAGCTTCAGCTAATGACGACCAAACCCGTGCTTTACGTGTGCAACGTGGAGGAGGCCTCGGCCGTTGGCGGTAACGCCTTTTCCGCCCGCGTCGCCACCCTCGCCGCGGCGGAGGGGGCAGCCTGCGTGATCGTCTCCGCGGCCATCGAGGCCGAAGTCAGCACGCTGCCCGAGGCCGATCGTGCCGAGTTTCTTGAGGGTATCGGCTTGAGCGATAGCGGCCTGGATCGGGTGATCCGGGCCGGTTATGGGCTGCTTGGGCTGGTCACGTATTTCACCTGCGGCCCGAAGGAGACCCGTGCCTGGACCATCGTGCGCGGCACCAAGGCGCCGCAAGCGGCGGCCGTGATCCACAATGATTTCGAGCGCGGCTTCATCGCCTGCGAGACCATTGCCTACGACGACTACGTGGCCGGCCGCGGCGAAACCGGCGCCAAGGAGGCCGGCAAAATGCGCGTAGAAGGCCGCGACTACGTGGTGAAAGACGGCGATGTTCTTTTGTTCCGCTTCAATGTGTAGCCAAGCGAAAACACGCCGGCCATCGCTCGACAGGTGGAAGCGGCGAAAGACCAAAAGCCTTTTGGTTCTTTTCTTCAGAAAAGAACATTCTTGCCTTGCCTAAGCCTGGGCCGCAAAAAACGCCTCGACCTTTTTCAGAAACTCCGGCGTCTGCAAACGTTCCACAAAAACGCGGCGTTCTGCATCGATGCGCGCCAGCACCTCGTGCGACGAGGCCTTCATCAGCTTTTTCGTTGCCAGCAAGGCCCCCGACGGCTTTTCCGACAGTCTGGCCGCGATGCCGCGTGCCTCAACCTGGGCATGCCCGGCGGGAACGATCTTGTTGACCAGCCCAAGCGTGAGCGCTTGCTCAGCCCCTATCCGCTCGCCAAGCAGCAACAATTCTGCGGCCCGCCGCTGCCCAACAAGGTTCGGCAGCAGCAGTGAGCTGGCCGCTTCCGGCACCAGAGCCAGATCTACAAATGGCATATGCAATTCGGTATCGGGCTCGGCCAGGACAAAATCACAATGTAGCAGCATGGTTGTGCCGATGCCGACGGCCCGCCCCTGCACGGCGGCTATCAGGATTTTTGTCGCTTGGGCCAGGCCGCGTATGAAGCGGAACACCGGCGGATCCGGCTCGGTCGGTGGCCTCGCCACAAAATCCGCGAGGTCGTTGCCGGCACAAAACGCCTTGCCCTCGCCGGAAAAAATCACTGTGTGGATGCTGCTGTTGCTTTCCGCCTCGGCCAGCGCCGCCGCCATGGCGGCGTACATCTCGGCCGTCAGCGCATTGCGCTTGGCTGGCCTCGCAAGCTCTACATGCAGCATGTCCCCACTTCTGCGGAGGCTGAGATCCTGAATTCCCATGAGCCCAGCTATGCCTCAGCCGCCGCAAAAGTAAAAGTTATGAGCTTGTTGCCTCAGCCTCGGTTGCCGTCTCGGATATGGCCCGTGGGTTCCTGGACATGGGCTTCAAGAAACCAAAGCTGCTTGTCGATGCCGCGGGAGACTTCGGTGAAAATATCCGCGGTGTCGGCGTCGCCCGCATCGGCGGCCTGGTCGATGTTTTCGTGCAGCGCGTTGGCGTAGTCGGCGAAGCGATCGATCAAGGCCGCCAGGTGGTCGGCAATCGCGTAGACATCGGTAGGATAGGGCGCCAGTTTCGTGCTGGCGGCGACGGTTTGTGTCGTGCCGAGCGCGGTTCCGCCTACCTGCACGATGCGCTCGGCCATAGTGTCGTTCCACTCATCCTGCGCGGTGCGGAACCCATCCAGCATTTCATGGATGCCGATGAATTGCGGGCCCTTAAGGTTCCAGTGCGCCTGCTTGGTAACCAGGGCGAGATCAATGCCGTCCGCGAGCCTGGCGTTCAGCAGATCGATCGCGACCGCCTTCGCGTTGGAGGGCAGGTGGTTGCGCGTTTTGTGCATAGGGGGCGATTTGGCTGCCATGGTGTTGTGCTCCTTCAGTGCGCGGGCAACGCGCGCCGTGTTTGATTGTTCCGTTCCGCAGTGGAACCATCCCGCGCGCCGGCTTATGTGGGGTAGGCGCGCTGCTGCGACGGGAGAGGGACGATGAGCCTTAAGGGCAAGGTAGCGGTGGTCACCGGTTCCACCAGCGGCATCGGGCTGGGCATTGCGCGGGCGCTGGCTGCCGAAGGCGCGTCTATCGTGATGAACGGTTTTGGCGAGCCGGCCCAGATCGAAGCGCTGCGCCAAGAGATCGGCGGCAGCTACGCCGTAGAGGTCTCCCACAGCGGAGCGGACATGACTGATCCCGCGCAAATCGCGGCCATGGTCGCTGAAACGCGCGAAAAACGGGGCGGCGTCGATATCCTGGTGAACAACGCGGGCATCCAGTTTACCGCCGAGATCGAAAGCTTTCCCGCGGAGCGGTGGGACGCGATTATCGCCATCAATCTTTCCGCCGCTTTCCATGCCATGCAGGCCGCCATTCCGTTGATGAAAGGAGCCGGCTGGGGGAGGATCATCAACATCGCGAGCGCCCACGGGCTTGTCGCCTCGGCGCAGAAGGCCGCCTATGTTGCCGCCAAGCACGGCATAATCGGCCTCACCAAGGTTGCCGGCATCGAGCTCGCCAATGCGGGCGTCACTTGCAACGCCATCTGCCCAGGCTGGGTGCTGACGCCGCTGGTGCGGAAGCAGATCGACGCGCGCGCCGAGCGGGAGGGCAAATCGGTCGAAGCGGTGCGCGTCGCGTTGCTATCTGAAAAACAGCCGATGCTCGATTTTTCCACACCTGAGCAAATCGGCGCGATGACCGTGTTTCTCTGCTCGGAGGCGGCGAAAACCATCACCGGAACGGCCATCTCCATCGACGGCGGTTGGACGGCGGGATGAGAAGCGGGCGATGACCATCCTTGTGACTGGCGCTGCCGGCTTCATTGGCTACCATGCAGCAAGCGCGCTGCTGGCCAGGGGCGAGACCGTGATCGGCGTCGATAGCCTCAACGATTATTACGATCCTAAGCTCAAGCATGCCCGGCTGGAACGGCTGGCCGAGAAGAATTTTAGCTTCGTGCATGCCGATGTCGCGGATCGAGAAGCGATGTTCGCTCTCGCTTCGCCGGCGATCACCCATGTGCTTCACCTCGCCGCCCAGGCGGGCGTGCGCTATTCGATGATCGACCCCTATGCCTACGTCACCGCCAATATGATGGGGCAGGTGGTGATGCTGGAACTCTGCCGCCTTTTGCCGAAACTCGCGCATTTCACCTATGCGAGTTCGTCGTCTGTCTATGGCCTGAACCGGAAGCTGCCCTTTGCCGAGGGCGATCGTGTGGACACGCCATCATCGCTTTACGCAGCTACCAAGCGCGCCGCGGAACTTACCAGCCACGCCTACTCCCACCTTTACGGGCTGCCGCAGACCGGCCTTCGCTTTTTCACCGTGTATGGCCCTTGGGGGCGACCGGACATGGCCTATTACGGGTTCGCCGAAGCCATCATGGCTGGCCGTCCGATCACGCTGTATGAAGGCGGCCGTCTCAAGCGTGATTTTACCTATATCGACGACATCATCGCCGGGGTGCTGGGTGCCCTCGACCGGCCGCCGGCCAGCGGTGAAGGGCCGCTTGTATTCAATATCGGCAATCATCGCAGTGAGACGGTGACCCGCCTGGTGGAGCTTCTGGAGCAATCGCTCGGCCGCCGCGCGGTGATACAGATCGTGCCACGGCCCGCCGCGGATGTTGAGGAAACCTGGGCGGATATCGACGCCATCACGGCGCGCACAGGCTTTTTACCGAACACGCCACTCGACAAGGGGATCCCCTTGTTTGCGCAGTGGTTCAAGGCGTTTACCGCGCATAAGTAAGGCGGTCTCATGTCATCGTGTTGACACGCGAACGCGGCGAGCCTAGATACGCCCTCACCGACGCGGTGCCGCAAAAATCGCTTGCAAGGCATCGTTGGCCTCGATAAGCTCCTTGGCCTCGGCTTAGAAGCTGCGCTGGACTAGAGGTTGAGACTCCTTGAGAGGGGGGTTGAAGCTTGCTAGTCTGGTTTGTTCGTTGAGATGTGAATCTGAGAGGAAGGGATACGCTGGCGGCGTCCTGTGGTGATTACGCGAAGACGTGTGATTGCGATGGAGATG